>Ga0247727_10000267_pt1 | contig 125112 bp, 119 predicted proteins | sample WisWelCaveWW1625_FD_202498 | JGI IMG/M metagenome (GOLD analysis project Ga0247727, IMG submission 202498) | Biofilm microbial communities from Wishing Well Cave, Virginia, United States - WW16-25 | ecosystem: Environmental > Aquatic > Deep subsurface > Groundwater > Cave microbial mat...
GGTCAAGTGACACAGGTTCCTGGTGGGGGCGCTGCCTCCGCCCCCTCCCCACCACACCGTTCGACGACCACCCAGGGAAGGTCCTTCCATGGCACTCGCACCCGAGCAGGCCGGCATCGGCATCCGGCGCCACTTCACCACCGAGGGGGTCCACCCCTACGACGAGCTGGAGTGGGAGCGACGGGACGCCCGGATCACCAACTTCCGCGACGGGTCGGTCGCCTTCGAGCAGCTCGACGTGGAGTTCCCCACCGCCTGGTCGCTCAACGCCACCAACATCGTCGCCCAGAAGTACTTCCGGGGCACCCCGGGCACGCCTGAGCGCGAGTCCTCCCTGCGCCAGGTGATCGACCGCGTGGCGGACACGATCACCCAGTGGGGCCTCGACGGCGGCTACTTCGTCGACGAGCACGAGGCCGACACCTACAACGTCGAGCTGAAGCACCTCCTCGTCACCCAAAAGGCGGCCTTCAACTCGCCGGTGTGGTTCAACATCGGCGTGCCGGGCGTGCCGCAGCAGGCCTCGGCGTGCTTCATCCTCCACGTCGACGACCAGATGGACTCGATCCTCAACTGGTATGTCGAGGAGGGCACGATCTTCAAGGGCGGGTCCGGCTCGGGCATCAACCTGTCGAACATCCGCTCCTCGGTCGAGCTGCTCAAGGGCGGCGGCACCGCCTCCGGTCCCGTGAGCTTCATGCGGGGCGCCGACGCGTCGGCCGGCACGATCAAGTCCGGCGGCAAGACTCGGCGCGCCGCCAAGATGGTCATCCTCAACGTCGACCACCCCGACGTGGAGGAGTTCATCTGGGTCAAGGCACGCGAGGAGAAGAAGATCCGCGTCCTCGAGGAGGCCGGCTTCGACATGAGCCTCGACGGCAAGGACATGGCGTCGGTGCAGTACCAGAACGCCAACAACTCCGTCCGCGTCACCGACGAGTTCATGCAGGCGGTCGTCGACGACGCCGACTGGAACCTCCGCGCGGTCACCGACGGCAGCGTCGTGAAGACGGTGAAGGCGCGCGAGGTCATGCGCCAGATCTCCCAGGCCACCTGGGAGTGCGCCGACCCCGGCATGCAGTTCGACACGACCATCAACCACTGGCACACCGCCGCCAACACCGGCCGCATCAACGGCTCCAACCCGTGCTTCCCCGGCAGCGCGCTCGTCCACACCGACAAGGGCCTCGTGTCGTTCGAAGATCTCGTCGACCGGGTCCGGGAAGGTGAGACGTTCGGGGTCTACACGCACGACGCCACCAGCATCGAGTCGCCGGCGGAGCGGATCGAGCTGACCTCTCCGGAGGCCGTGATGATCACCGGCCGGAACGAGATCGTGAAGCTGCGCTTCTCCAACGGCATGGAGCTGCGCTGCACGCCGAACCACCGGATCTGGACGACCAACCGGGGCTATGTCCGGGCTGACGCGCTCGTCGAGTCCGACGAGATCAAGACGCTCGACCTACCCACGCCGGCGACCGCGGCGTCCTGGCGCCTGCCGGTCTCGAGCGAGGCGGCCGACTACGTCGTCGGCCGCGATCGGCGGGCCACCGCCGGGGTGTGCCTCCCCGAGAAGTGGACCGAGGAGCTCGCGCACTACCTCGGCTGGCTCGTTGGCGACGGCTGCATCAGCGGTGACATCGCCAGCACCGTCTACGGCACTCCCGACGAGCAGGCGGAGGTGCTGCCCCGCCACCAGGCGCTGCTCGCCGAGCTGAACGGCGGCAAGGTGCCGAAGCCCTCGGTGCAGGCGAACGGCACCGTGCAGCTCCGCGTTAGCCGCAGCGCCATCGTGTGCTTCCTCGAGGCGCTCGGCGTCTCCAGCGGCCGTTCGGCGGCCAAGGTCGTGCCGTGGTCAGTCCTCGAGGCCCCCACCGAGATCGCCGCGGCGTTCCTGCGTGGCCTCTTCGACGCGGACGGCTGCGTCTACGACGGAGCCACCAGCCGGTACGTCGGCCTCGGCTCGGTGTCGACCGACCTCCTCGTGGGCGTGCAGCGCCTCCTCACGACGTTTGGAGTCCCCAGCCGCCGGTACCTCACCCGTAGTTCGAGCAAGTCCGAGTTCGTGTATGTCGACACCACGGGCACGGCCCGGATCTACGAAGGCGGTGATCTGTTCGACATCAGGATCACGAGTCACGCGATCGCTCGCTTCGCAGATGCCGTCGGCTTCGATCACTCCGCGAAAGGGGCGAGGCTCGCGGCCCTCCTCGAGGGCCGTCGCTTCCACCGCCCAACTGCTCGCGTGCATCTCGTCGACCGACGCGACGACGGCGTGGAGCTCACGTACAACCTGAGCGAGCCGCGCAACCACTCCTACGTCGTCGATGGGGTCGTGGTGGCCAACTGTTCCGAGTACATGCACCTCGACAACTCGGCGTGCAACCTCGCGAGCCTCAACCTGCTGAAGTTCCTCGACCTGTCCGACGACATCGGCGCCGGCACCACCGACTCCTTCGACGTCGATGGCTTCAGGCGGGCCGTCGAGATCATGTTCACCGGCCAGGAGATCCTCGTCGGCCGCGCCGACTACCCCACGCAGGCGATCGGCGACACGTCCCGGGCGTTCCGCCAGCTCGGCATCGGCTACGCCAACCTCGGGGCCATGCTCATGGCGCTCGGCCTGCCCTACGACAGCGACGATGGCCGCGCCTACGCCGCGGCCATCACCTCGCTGATGACCGGCCACTCGTACGCCACCTCCGCCCGCACCGCCGATCGGATGGGGGCCTTCGCCGGCTACGAGGACAACAAGGAGCACATGCTCCGCGTCCTGCGCCAGCACCAGGAGGCCGCCGCCGAGATCGACGAAGAGCTCGTGCCGCCGCACCTGCTCAGCGCCGCCCAGGAGTGCTGGGACGAAGCCAACGAGCTCGCCGCCGCCTCAGGCGTCCGAAACGCCCAATCTTCCGTTTTGGCGCCAACCGGCACAATTGGTTTGATGATGGACTGCGACACCACCGGCATCGAGCCCGACCTCGGCCTCTGCAAGGTCAAGAAGCTCGTCGGCGGCGGCACCATGCAGATCGTCAACCAGACGGTCCCGCGGGCGCTGGCCCGTCTCGGCTACTCGCCCACGCAGGCCGCCGAGATCATCGCCTACATCGACGAGAACAAGTCGATCCTCGGGGCCCCGCACCTGGCGGCCGAGCACGTGGCCGTGTTCGCCTGCTCGATGGGCGACAACACGATCCACCACACCGGTCACGTCCGCATGATGGCGGCCGTCCAGCCGTTCATCTCGGGTGCCATCTCCAAGACGGTGAACCTCCCCGAGGAGGCCACCGTCGAGGAGGTCGAGCAGCTCCACATCGACGCCTGGCGGCTCGGCGTGAAGGCCATCGCGATCTATCGCGACAACTGCAAGGTGGCGCAGCCGCTCTCCACCGCCAAGAAGGAGGCGGCGATCGAGCCCCTCACCGAGGCCCTCACCGCCACCGGTGCCGACCCGGTCGTCGTGGAGCGCATCGTCGAGACGATCGTGGAGAAGGTCATCAAGGTTCCAACCCGTCAGAAGATGCCGCGCCAGCGCACGTCGCGCACGTTCGACTTCCGGGTCGCCGACTGCAAGGGCTTCGTCACCGTCGGCGAGTTCGAGGACGGCCGGCCCGGCGAGATCTTCCTGCGGATCTCCAAGCAGGGATCCACCCTCGCCGGGATCATGGACGCATTCGCCCTGTCGATCAGCTACGGCCTCCAGTACGGCGTGCCGCTGCGCGTCTACGTGGAGACGTTCACCAACACCCGCTTCGAGCCCGGGGGCATGACCGACGATCCCGACCTGCGGATCGCCACTTCGATCCTCGACTACATCTTCCGCCGTCTCGCGGTCGACTACCTGTCGTTCGAGGAGCGGTCGGAGCTCAACATCCTGACGACGGGGGAGCGCACCCAGCCCACCCTGCCGGGCGTCGAGGAGACGGTCACGGAGACCCGCCAGGGCACCGACATCCCGGCCGACCCGCCCAGCGTGGACGCGTCGTCGCCGCTGTTGTCGGCTACCGACGCTCCCAAGGAGCTCAGCCTCCTCGAACGCGCCGGCGTCACCGGCGAGGGCGTGGCCCCGGCGAAGCCGAACCCGAACATCGGTGACAAGCCCAGCCACAGCGACGCCCCCTACTGCATGCAGTGCGGCGTCCAGATGCAGCGCGCCGGCTCCTGCCACGCCTGCCCCAGCTGCGGCAGCACCAGCGGCTGCAGCTGAGGCGGGGCTGACTGGGGCGTCGGGCGTCGGGCGTCGGGCGGAGCGATCGGCCGTCGTAGGCGTACTCCTCGCGGAAGTAGGCGGTGCGGGACGCGAGGGCGCGCTCGCCTCAGGCGAGACGCCCGACCACGAAGGTCGCGAGCACGACCGCGCCGAGGAGTCGGCGGAAGCGGCTGTCGCCGCGGAGCACCTCGTCGCTGGCCCACCAGACGAGGCCGATGCCCGCGACGACGGACACGGCGGTCCCAGCCGCACCATCCGGGTGGGTGAGACGGCGCACCGCGCTCGCGGCCAGGAAGAGGCCGAGGGGCAGGTTCGGCCACTGGGCGATGGTGAGCCGGCCGGTCCGGGGGCTGCGGAAGAGCCAGTCGACGGCGGCCCTCATCGGCGGGTGACGTCCACCACGCGCACGACGGCGGCACCGGCCTCGTCCGACGCGTCGAGGTCGACCTCGGCGGCGATGATCCACTCGTGGTCGCCTTCGGGATCGGAGAGCACCTGCCGTACTGCCCACCGCCTGCCCGCCTCGTCGACCTCGAAGAACTCGGTGCCGCGAGCTGCCGCGTCGGTGCCGATCGAGGTGTGCTCCGTGAAGTAGTCATCGAGGGCGGCCGACCACCGCTCCCAGTCCCAGCCCGCGTCGCCGTCGAGCTCTCCGAGCTGGGTGACCCGGCGGTGGGCGGCGAGCTCGACGCGGCGGAACAGCTCGTTGCGGACGAGGATGCGGAACGCGCGGGCGTTGGCGGTCACGGGCGGCGGGGTGTGGTCGAGCTCCGTGACCACCTCCTCGAGGTGCTCGTCCGGGTGGGCGAGGGCCTCCCACTCGTCGAGGAGGCTGGAGTCGACCTGGCGCACGAGCTCGCGGAGCCACTCGGTGAGGTCGTAGAGATCGTCGGTCTTGGCGGCCTCAGGGACCGTTTGCACGAGTGCCTTGTAGGCGTCGCTGAGGTAGCGGAGGAGCGTGCCCTCGGCGCGGGTCAGGCCGTAGTGCTGCACGTAGTCGGCGAAGGTCATCGCCTGCTCCCATAGGTCACGAACGACCGACTTCGGGGACAGTGGGTGGTCGGCCACCCAGGGCTGCGAGGCGGCGTACATCGCGAAGGCGGCCCCGAGCTCGTCTGCGAGGGGCTTGGGATAGGTCACCTCGTCGAGGTGCGCCATGCGCTCGTCGTATTCCATCCCGGCGGCCTTCAGCTCGGCGACGAGGTCGCCGCGTGCCTTGTTTAGCTGGGCCGCCAGCACCACTCCCGGGTCGTCCAGCACGGCCTCCACCACCGACACGATGTCGAGGGCGTAGCCCGGGTCCTCGCGGTCGAACAGCTCCACGGCGGCTAGCGCGAAGGGAGCGAGCGGCTGGTTCAGGGCGAAGTCCTCCTGCAGGTCGACGGTGACGCGCACCCGCCGGCCGCGCTCGTCCGGATCATCCAGGCGCTCGACCACACCCGCGGCGAGCAGCGAGCGGTAGGTGCCGATGGCCCGCCGGATGTGGGTGCGCTGGGCGGCCCGGGGCTCGTGGTTGTCCGTGAGGAGGCGGCGCAGGGCCAGGCACCCGTCGCCGGGACGGTCGAGCACGTTGAGGAGCATCGAGTGCGACACGGCGAAGCTCGAGGTGAGGGGCTCCGGATCGGCAGCGACGAGCCGTTCGAAGGTCGCCTCACCCCAGGACACGAAGCCCTCCGGGGGCTTCTTGCGCACGACCTTCCGGCGCTTCTTCGGGTCGTCGCCCGCCTTGGTGAGGGCCTTCTCGTTCTCGGTCACGTGCTCCGGTGCCTGGACCACCACCGAGCCCTGGAGGTCGTATCCCGCCCGGCCGGCCCGGCCGGCGATCTGGTGGAACTCGCGGGCGGTGAGGTGGCGGGTGCGCGTGCCGTCGTACTTCGAGAGCGCGGTGAAGAGCACCGTGCGGATCGGCACGTTGATGCCCACGCCGAGCGTGTCCGTGCCGCAGATCACCTTGAGCAGCCCCACCTGCGCCAGGCGCTCCACGAGGCGCCGGTACTTCGGGAGCATGCCGGCGTGGTGGACGCCGACCCCGCTGCGGACGAAGCGCGAGAGGGTCTTGCCGAAGCCCGTGGAGAAGCGGAAGTCGCCGATGAGGTCCGCGATCCGGTCCTTCTCGTCCCGAGTGCAGAGGTTCGTGCTCATGAGCTGCTGGGCCCGCTCGATGGCCGAGGCCTGCGTGAAGTGCACGATGTAGATGGGCGCCTGGTCGTGGTCGAGGAGGTCCTCGATCGTCTCAAGCACGGGGGTGAGGCGGAACGACCAGTCGAGGGGCACCGGGCGGGTCGCCGAGCGGACGGTGGTGGTGGGCCGACCGGTGCGGCGCGTGAGGTCGGCTTCGAGGTGGGTGAGGTCGCCGAGCGTGGCCGACATCAGGATGAGCTGCACGTGGGGGAGCGTGAGCAGCGGCACCTGCCACGCCCACCCACGGTCGGGGTCGGCGTAGAAGTGGAACTCGTCCATCACCGCCTGCCCGACGTCGGACTGCTCGCCGCGGCGCAGCGCGAGGTTGGCGAGGATCTCCGCTGTGCAGCAGATGATCGGCGCGCCGGCGTTCACGGCGGCGTCGCCCGTCATCATCCCCACGTGCTCGCGCCCGAACGTGTGGCAGAGGTCGAAGAACTTCTCGCTCACGAGCGCCTTGATGGGCGCGGTGTAGAAGCTGCGTCGTCCCTCGGCGAGGGCGGCGAAGTGGGCGCCGGCCGCCACGAGGCTCTTGCCCGACCCCGTAGGCGTGGCCACGATCACGTTTGACCCCGACACGACCTCGATCAGCGCCTCCTCCTGCGCCGGGTACAGCGTGAGCCCCCGGTCGCTCACCCAGCCCACGAACGCATCGAAGAGCGAGTCGGGGTTCGGGTCCTCTGGGATCCGGTCAGCGAGCAGCAGCAAGGCGACCATCCTGCCCGCCAGGCCGACCTGACCCCGACCGCGGCTCAGCCGATGCGGACCTCGCCGGTGTCGGGGCGACGCAGCTGGCCCATCGCGAACGCGCTCACGCGAAGCGTCGCCAATGCCGCGGGTGTAGAGCGTGAAGCGCTCGTTGGGCTCGGCGTCCGCCACCCAGATCGCCGCCACGACGAGAGTGTCGCGCCGATCGTCTTCCCGGGTTCACATCCGGGCGGACGCGACGAGGCCCCGGCAGAGGGCCCGGATCGGGGTTGATCCGCCTCTGCCGGGGCCCAGCCTCGGGTGCCGTTGCCGGTGAACCGATCGAGGCCGTTCACGGGTCCCGCGGAGGCAGCCGTCGAAGCGTGCTGCATGCAGTGGGCGGGCCCGCCAGGTACGTCGACACCGGCGCGGGCGAGTCAACGATCGGGCGGTGATCGCTCCAGGCTCGAAGGACCGACGTGCATCCGCAGGACCCCCTTCGGTGCGTCGTGGCAGGCGTCCCGGGTGGTCGAACGGGCAGTCGTCCAGCCCCCCGGAGCGCTCACTTCGAACCTCGCGCCGGAGCACCGATCGGTCAAGCGAAGATCAGCTATCCCTGCACCCGCGCTCGGGAGCGGACGAAGGCGATGATCCACTGGGCCACCGCCTGCTCGTCGGTGGGTTGAGCGAGGGACGCGAGGGCGGCCTTCGTCCCCTCCTCGCCGATGCGGTCGACGCGGTCCTCCAGCAGGGCATGGAGGTACGGCGCCCCGAACTCGGGGTGGGCCTGGATGCCCACAACGTCGTCGTCGAGGGCCAGCATGGCCACTGGGCAGTGCGGAGCCGATGCGAGCACCCGACCGCCCGGTGGGAGCTCGGTCACCTGGTCCTGGTGGCTGTAGAGCAGCGTGACGGACGGCAGCGGCGGCGTCATCCAGGGCGCCTCGGTGATGATCTCCATCGCGAGCGCGCCCACACCCCAGCCGGCGGCCGCTCGTTCCGTGCGGCCGCCCAGGGCGTGGGCGATCAGCTGGTGGCCGAAGCAGATGCCCACGAAGGGCACCCGCGCCGCGTGCACGTCCCGCACGAAGGCAGCCAGCGCTTCGATCCAGGGGTCGCCGTCGTAGACGGAGGCGCTCGATCCCGTGCACAGCCATCCGTCGCACTCGTCCGGCCGGCTCGGGAGCACCCCGTTCCTCGCGTCGTAGGCCACGACCTCGGCGTCGGGATCGATCTCCGCCACCATGGCGGTGAACATGTCGTCGTAGTCGCCTGCGATCGGGGCGTAGCGCTCCGACACGTGGTCGCACTCGAGCAGTCCGATGCGCACCTGGCTCACTCCGGGGTGACGTAGGCGGCGGTGATCCCGCCGTCGACCACGAAGTCGGTGCCCGTGATGAACGACGACTCGTCGGACGCGAGGAACAGGGCCGCCTCCGCGATCTCATCGGCCTCGCCGAAGCGTCCGATCGGGATGTGCACCAGGCGCCGTTGCCGCTTCTCCTCCGTGTCGAGGAACTTCATCAGCATCTCCGTGCGCAGGGGGCCGGGGCAGAGGGCGTTGACTCGGATCCCCTCGCGAGCGTGGATGACGGCCAGCTCCCGGCTCAGCGCGAGCACCGCACCCTTGCTGGCGGTGTACGCGAGCTGCGGCGTGGCGGCGCCGATGATGGCGACGAACGACGCCGTGTTGATGATCGACCCACCGCCGGCCCGGCGCAGGGCGGGGATGCCGTGCTTGCAGCCGAGGAACACCCCCTTCGCGTTGACGTCCATCGTGAGGTCCCACAGCGACTCCTCGGTGGTGACGGCGTCGTCGTCCCCGGGGATCATCACGCCGGCGTTGTTGAACAGCACGTCCAGGCGCCCGAACGTGCCCTCAGCGAAGGCGACCATCGCCGCGCAGTCCTCCGAGCGGCTCACGTCGGCCGTCACCGCGCCGGCCCGGCCGCTGGCCTCGGTGATCATCGCGGCGGTCTCGGCGGCGGACGCCCCGTCGAGGTCAGCGCACACGACCGCGGCGCCTTCGGCCGCGAACCGGCGGGCGGCCGATCGCCCGATGCCGCTCCCGGCGCCGGTGATCAGCGCGACCTTGTCCTCCAGCCTCATCGTCCGTCAGGGTCCTCTCGTGTCTCAGATGCGCTCGAAGTAGCGCTGCCGCTCCCAGTCGGTGACCGCGGCATCGAACGCCGCCTGCTCCGTGCGGAAGACCTGCGTGTAGTGCTCGACGACATCGGCGCCGAAGGCGCTCACGGCCAGGGCGCTCGCCGCGAACGCATCGGTGGCGTCCCGGAGGCTCCGTGGCAGGGGGGTCAGGGACTCGGCGCCGTACGCATCGCCCACGAACGGGGGCGGCGGCTCGACCTGCTGCTCGATGCCGGCCGTGCCGGCAGCCACGAGGGCGGCCAGCGCGAGGTAGGGGTTGCAGTCGGCGCCCGGGATGCGGCACTCGATCCGCAGGCTCTGGTCGTCGCCGACCAGACGGAACCCGGCCGTGCGGTTGTCGTAGCTCCAGGCGACGCGGGTGGGGGCCCAGGAGCCGTCGACGAACCGCTTGTAGGAGTTCACGGTCGGCGCGAGCAGGACGACCAGCTCGGGAACCCACCGGAGGTACCCGCCGAGGAACCAGCGCAGCTCCTGCGAGCCTCGTGCCGGGCCGACGCCCAGGTCGAGGTCGCCGGCGAAGGCGTTCCGACCGTCGTGCCAGAGGCTGAGGTGGACGTGGCAGCTCGACCCGGCCCGGTCGGCGTGGGGCTTGGCCATGAACGTCACGCTGACGCCGTGGCGGTCGGCCGTCTCCTTGAGGCACTGCTTGAAGACGGTGTGCCGGTCGGCGGTGTCGAGCGCCTCGGTGTAGCGCACGTTCACCTCGTGCTGGCCGAGGCCCCACTCGCCCTTGGAGCTCTCGACCGGCACGCCTGACGCGTCCAGGTGGCGGCGCACGGCCGCGTGGAAGTCCTCGGTCCTGGCACCCTGCTGGAGCTGGTAGTCCTCGAGGTACCAGCCGGCCGGCTCGAGGTCGTCGTGCCCGCTTCGCGCGGCCTCGCGGTAGGACGTGCGGAAGAGGAAGTGCTCGAGCTCCGTGGCCGCCATGGCCGTGAACCCCTGGTCGGCCAAGCGCGCGACCTGCGCGCGCAGCACCGTGCGCGGCGCGACGCTCGTGAGCACGTGCGTGCTCGGGTGGCGGACGTCGCACAGCACGAGCGCGCTGCGGTCGAGCCAGTCGGCCCGGCGCAGGGTGCTGAGGTCGGGGACGAGGTGCACGTCGCCGTAGCCGAGGCTCCACCCCGCGAAGTCGTACCCCGGGACGGGCTCCATCTCGAGGTCGGTGGTGAGGAGGTAGTCGCAGCCGTGGGTGCCCTCGGCGGCGACGTGGTCGAGGAAGAAGGCGGCGGTGAACCGCTTGCCGCACAGCCGGCCGTGGTGGTCGGTGAAGCCGGTGACCACCGTGTCCACGGCACCCGAGGCCGCGAGCTGGGCGAGGTCGTCGAGGGACAGCATCCCGCTCGGTCCGTCGGCCATCCGCGCACGCTACCGCCCGGTGGCTCACCGGGTGCCAGGTAGGTTGGCGTGATGGCCGCCGACCCGACCGTCGTCGCCATCCCCTTCTACTTCGGCTCGATGGAGGCGGAGCGCCGCTACCTGAAGCGCCGGGCGGGGCAGATGGGCCCGTCCGCGGCGGACTACACGAAGGAGGACGCGACGGCGAGCCTCACCATGGGCGTCGCCTCGCTCGTCGTCCCGCTGGCGTCGCACCTGCTCGTGCAGCACGTGGTGCCCGGCAAGGGACGGTTCGGGCAAGCGCTCGTCGGCACGGCGATCGGGGCGGTCGCGGTCACGACGCTCGCCGATCGCCTGGCCGGGCCGGAGCCGGAGGAACCGCGAGACGACCCTGGCGCGCCACGCGGTCGCCGTCGGGATGTGCGGCGCTGGGCGCGCAAGGTGCGCCGAGTGTCCGGTCCCGTGGCCGTGGGCACCGGGGTGCTGGCCGGCACCTCGTGGCTGTCGAACCGAACCAACCCGTTGCGCATGTGGGACAAGGGCCAGCGCCACGATCGCGGCGGCGGACCGCTCGCGTGGGCGGCCGCCATCGTCGGCTGGGACTTCATCTACTACTGGAACCACCGGATGATGCACGAGGTCCGCGGGATGTGGGCGATCCACGTCGTCCACCACTCCAGCGAGCGGTACAACCTGTCGACGGCGCTGCGGCAGCCGGTCGCCGACGTCCTCGGCGTATGGGTGCCGTACGGCCTGCTGGCACGAGTCGGCATCCGCCCCGCGCTGATCAGCCAGGCTCGGGGCATCAACCTGCTGTACCAGTACTGGATCCACACGGACGTGATCCGATCGATCGGCGTCGCCGAGGAGGTCCTCAACACGCCGTCGCACCACCGCGTGCACCACGGAAGCAACCAGAAGTACCTGGATCGGAACCACGGCAGCATCCTGATCGTGTGGGACCGACTGTTCGGCACCTTCCAACCGGAGGAGGAGGCGGTGGTCTACGGCCTCACGAAGAACATCGACACCTACAACCCCGTGCGCGTCGCCGGGCACGAGTACGCCGACATCGCGCGCGACATCGCGGACTCCACCACCTGGCACGACCGGCTCTCGTTCGTGCTCCGCGGCCCAGGGTGGGCGTATGAGCGTCATCGTCGTCGCTCGCCTGCGGCGAGCTCCTCCGAGCTTGGCCCTGTGCTCGCCTCCGGCTCGCGCTGACTGCTTGCCGCTCAGGGGTCGGCGGAGCCGCCCCTTCGCTGGGTGTGGGGGGCTCCGGCGGAGCCTCCGCCCCCCACACCCCCCGCCGCAACCCCGACGACTCCACTGCTGGTCTCCTGGGCCTCGTCGCGTTGGTTGGCCTCGTAGAGGACCAGCGCGGTTCCGGCGACGAGGAGGCCGAGGGTGAGGATCGTCCAGGGGACTCCGAAGGCTCCGACCAGGACGCCGGCCACGGCCACGCCGGTGAGCTCCGCGGCGCTGCCCGCGACGTGGTCGGCGGCCAGCACCCGCCCGTGGGCGCGCTCGGGGCTCGAGCGCTGCAGCAGCGTGCGTGATGGCCCGGCGATCACCGCCGTGGCGACGCCCCAGAGGCCGACGCCAACGAAGGCCATCATGACGAACGGCGTGCCCAGGTAGATGATCGCGGTCAGCCCCGACCCGGCCACGCCCAGCGCCACCCAGCCGAAGCTCGCCAGCCGGTCACCGAGGCGGGCCGCTGCGAGGCCGCCCACCACGAGGCATATGCCGAACGCGGTCTGGAGGGCGGCGAAGACGCTCGGCGACCGTTCGAGCACGTCACGCACGTAGAGAGGCTCGGCCAGGAGCGCCGTGCCGTAGAGGAGGTGCACCGCGAACGTGCACGTCACGATCCTGCGCAGCAGGCCGGTGCGCATGATGAGCCGCCACCCCTCGAGCGCATCGCGGGGCTGCGCGGTCTCGACGTCTCCGGCCGGCTCCGCGCTGCGGATGGCGCGGAGGCGGACCATCGGCAGAACGGCCAGACCGAGCGCGTAGGTGACGGCGTCGAACACGAACGCGCCGCGGAAGCCGAAGGCTGCGATCCCGATGCCCGCCGCGACGGGCCCGAGCACGATGGCCAGCTCGTCGGTGAGGGCCACGAGCGCGTTCGTCCGCGCGAGGTGCTCGTCGCCGACGAGCCTCGGTGGCATCGACTGGAGGGCCGGGTGCGAGAACGTGGACGCCACGCCGTGGAGCGCACTGAGGGCCGCCAGCGTCCGGAAGTCGTCGGCGCTGAGCAGCGCGAGCGACGCAACGATCCCGATCACCTTCGCGATCGCGAGCGTCGCCTTCGGGCCGATGCGGTCGATCACGGCGCCCGCGAGCGGCCCGAGGAGCACCCCGGGCACGGAGAAGGCGATGCCGAACAGGGACACCTCCGCGGGCGTGGCGTCGTACTCGAAGGTCGCGTAACCCCAGATGGCGACGATGGTCGCCCAGGATCCGATGGCGCTGACGGCCTCGGCGGCGAGGAAGCCGACGACCCGCGGCGACTTGGGCGTGGAGATCACGGCTCGAGGACGGCGGCCTTGAGGTCTGGGAACACGCGCCCGACCTTGCCGAGGAGGTACTCGCCGTAGGTGCCGTCGAACGCGAAGACGTCCTCGCCGTCCCACCGTGCGCGCGCCGCCGCCGGGCCCTCGCCCGCGAGCGGAACCGGTAGCACCTCCGCATCCCACGCTGGATCGAAGAAGAACGGGAACGACAGCCGGTCGTCGGTGCCGCGGTTGCGCACCCGGTGGGGGGTCGAGCGGTACCGACCGCCGGTCATCCGCTCGAGCATGTCGCCCAGGTTGCAGACGAACGTGCCCGGCACGGGCGGCGCGTCGATCCATCCGGATGGTGCGTGCACCTCGAGGCCGCCTCGTTCGTCCTGGCGCAGGATCGTGAGGAGGCCGTAGTCCGTGTGCTCGGCCACCCCCCAGTTCGGCGACGCGACGTCGGTCTCGGGCGGGTAGCGGAAGATGCGGAACAGCACGAGCGGATCCGCAGTGAGGTTCGCATGGAACCAGTCGGCTTCGAGGTCGAGTCCCAGCCCGATGCCGCGCACCACCGAATGGCCGAGGTTCGTCATTGCGTCGACGTAGGAGAGCACCGCCGAGCGGAGCTCGGGCAGGGCGGTCGGGAACACGTTTCGACCGTGGAGCGGCGTCCCGGCCCGCACCCGTGGATCGTCGTCGGCAAGCTCGGCGCCGAAGTAGATCCCCTCCTTGCGGTCGGGCTGGCCGGACGTCAGCTCACCCTCGAACGGGAACCAACCCCGCCAGGCGCGCCCACCCTTGCCCATGGCGACTGCGGCCTTGTCGGCGTCGGTCAGCGCGAAGAACGCCCGGGCCGCGTCGTCGAGTCGCCCCTGGAGCTCGTCGGGCACGCCGTGCCCCGAGATGTAGAAGAACCCGTGGGCGCGGCAGGCCGCGTCGATCGCCGCCGCCGCCCCGTCGACGTCGCCGTGCCCGGTGACGAGTGGCGCCACGTCGATGACCGGCAGCTCCTCCACGCCGGGAGGCTACGTGGGAGGCACCAGCTCAGCGATGCGTTTGCCGCCGATGCTGGCGACCGAACGCACGCATCAGTCGAGCAGGGGGATGATCTCGGCCCAGCCGCCGTGCTCCGCGGACGGGATGATCGTCGTCGCCAGCGCGAGGGCGGTCGGGTGGGCGACCTCGGGGACGGCGCGCAGAGCGGCGTTGGCGAGCAGCTCGATGTCGTTCGGGCCGTCGGCCACCGCGAGGACCCGCGTGCTGTCGATCCCGTGGCGCGCGCAGTAGGCGAGGACGCCGTCCCACTTCGACTGTCCTTGCGGTGCCGCCGTGAGCGAGGCGAGGCCCGGGTGGTCGATCGAGCGGTCGAGGTGGACCTCGACAACGCCTTGCAGCGCAGCGAAGGCCGCCTCGGCGACGGGGAAGGGTACGCCGATCATGCTGAAGCCGAGCACCGGGGTCTCGGCCACGGCGACGCGCAGGTCGTCGACCATCTTGCGTTGCATCGGTCCCCAGTGCCGGCTGGCCGTGTCGCCGAGCGCTTTGACGTGGGCGGGGTTCGTGTCGGGCTGGTGGCCGAGGAGGACGTCCCACCGCGGGTGGTCGACGTACACGACCGGGCTCAGCCCGACGCTGACGAAGGCGTCGTACGCGGCGATCGCTTGCTCGGCGGGGTAGGGGGCGACGTGGAACCGGTCGCCCGTCCCGAGGTCGATGCCGATCGCACCGTTGAGCATGACCGCCGGCGGGGCGAGCCCGAACAGCGCGAGCGGGTCACGGGTCGATGCGAGCCGGCGCCCGGTGGCCACGAGCAGCGGGATGCCCCGACGACCGACCTCGGCCACGGCGTCGAGCACCGCCACCGGCAGGTGGTCGTGGGTGTGCCACAAGGTGCCATCGAGATCGGTGACGACGAGCTCGATGGCGGGCATCGGCGGAGTCTGCGAGGTCGCCTCCCGCGTCGGCAAGGCGGTTGCGTCAGAACACGCCGCTGTCGATGCCCGCGGCGAGGGTGGCCGCCTGCTCGCGCACGTGGGCGACGTGCTCGTCGGTCAACGAGCCCGCGATCACGATCGGCGGCAGCGCTGGCTTCCAGCGCAGGCCGGTGAGGATCCGGGTGACATCGCGCACGGCGCCCGTGCCGTCGCTGCCGCCCTTGCTGAGCAGCAGGTACGGAAGGCCCGGCCGGCGGTTCGGCACCTCCTCGAACCACGGGTAGATGCGCTCGAGGAAGTCCTTCATCAGCCCCGAGACCATCCCGAAGTTCTCGGTCGTGACGAGCACCGCGCCCACCGCGCCCTCGACGTCGTCGATGCCCGCATCCGGCGCGGCCAGCGATCGGACCGGCATCGGATCGCCGGCGTCTCCCACCCCCGCCACCACCGCGTCCCGCAGCACGTGGATGGACGGCGGCACCGGGTGCCACACCACCAGCAACCAACGTCTGTGCAGGATCTCGTTCGGATGGGGGACGCTTCTCTGCACAGACGTAGTCAGGCGGTGGGGATCTGGTTGAGGAACATCGCCATGTCGAAGTAGTCGCGCCAGGCGGCGATCTTGCCGTCGCGGACCTCGAAGGTGCCCATGACCGGGAGCTCGATGCGGCCGTTGGCGAACGTGAAGATGTCCAGCCGCTCGGTGAGGACCGTCGGCCCGTCCGCGGCGATGGCATCGAGGCGGAACTCGATTGACTCCACGCCGCCGCTGAAGCCCTTGATGGTGGCCTTGATCTGGGCCGGGCCCACCACAGGTGCCACGGGGATGTTGTGGTACACGGCGTCGTCAGTGAAGAAGGCGCCGATGGTGTCGAGGTCCCCCGTGGTCCAGGCGGCGCAGAAGCGGCGGACGATGTCGACGGGTTGCTGGTCGGTCATGCCGCCGACGGTACTCAGGTCACACTGCGCAAGAGGACGGCGAGGGCGGCGGCCGTGGAGAGGCCGAGGATGATGGGACGGGCCGTCCGCTTGTCGAGGTGTCCGGCCAGCCACCCGCTGGCGGCGTACCCCGCGATCGCGCCCGGTACCAGGGCGGCGATGTGGGGCAGCTCCTCGCGGCCCAGGCGGCCGGCCACGATCAGCGTAGGGATGGCGACGGCGTTGCCGGCCGTGAAGTAGCGGGCCAGCGTGCTCCGCAACGTCGGCCCGTCGGCATGCTGGTACACGAGGGCGATCGGTGGGCCACCGATGCCCGAGACGGTGCCCATGAAGCCGGACAGCACGCCGATGGCGGCCAGGTTGGTTCGTGTCTTGGCCAGGTGCCAGCCGACGACGCTGAGCGCGACCGCCACCAGCACGAGCACCGCGAACAGCACCGAGAGGGCGTCGTCCGTCACGAGCGCCAGGAGCACGCCGGCCCCGAGCACGCCGAACACCTGGCCGACGATCGCCGTGTCCACGCTGTGGTCGACACGGCTGGTGCCCTCGCGCCGGATCACGAGCAGGTTCAGGATGCCCGTCGCCACGACGGTCGGCCCGGGCACGAACCGCGGGTCGATGAGCACGAGGAGGGGAGCGGCGACGAGGTTGGCGCCGAAGCCCACCGCGCCCTGGACGGCGCACCCCGCGAACATCACCAGCGCGGCGGCGACGGCGTCGAGGGCGGACATCGGTGCACCCTACGAGCGCCGGGGCATGATGACGGCCAGCCCACCCCGGAGGCCCTGTGACCACCCCGTCGCTCGGTACGTCGCTGTTGCCGCTGCTCGCCGTCGAGGAGCCGTCGTCCCTGATCGCCGCGCGCTGGCAGATGGCGATCTCACTGGGCTGGCACATCGTCCTCGCCTGCTTCGGAGTGGCGTTCCCGATGCTCATCTGGGTCGTCCACCGCCGCGGCATCCGCGACGAGGACGATGTCGCACTCGGACTGGCGAAGCGCTGGTCGAAGGTCGCCGCGGTCCTCTTCGCCGTCGGCGCGGTGTCGGGCACCATCCTCAGCTTCGAGATGGGCCTGCTCTGGCCGGAGCTGATGCGCACCTACGGCGACGTGATCGGCCTGTCGTTCGCGCTCGAAGGGATCGCCTTCTTCATCGAGGCCATCTTCATCGGCGTGTACCTCTACGGCTGGGGTCGCCTCGCGCCCCGGTTGCACCTCGCGATGCTCGTGCCGATCGCCGTGTCCGGCGTCGTGGGCACGTTCTGCATCCTCTCCGTGAACGCGTGGATGAACACACCCGCGGGCTTTCGCGTTGTCGACGGGAAGATCACCGACGTCGATCCCTGGGCGGCCATGTTCAACGCGGGGGTGTGGGCGCAGTTCGCGCACATGTGGGTCGCGACGGTGATGGTGGTCGGCTTCTGCACGGCGTCCGTCTACGCCGTCGGGCTGCGACGGGGGCGCAACGATCGCCATCACCGGCTGGGCTTCCACGTCGGCTTCGCGTTCGCGGCGGCCGCCGCGTTGGTCCAGCCGCTCACCGGCCACCTCGCGGGAGCCCGGCTGGCTGACGCCCAGCCGACGAAGCTCGCCGCCCTCGAGCTGGCGCCCCACACCGAGCAACCCGCCCCGCTCGTGATCGGCGGCGTGCTGGTGGACGGGGAGCGCCGCTTCGCGATCGAGATCCCCCGGCTCGGATCGATCATCGCCCGCGGCAGCGTCGACCGGCCGGTCCGAGGTCTCGACGAGTTCGCCGAGCAGGACCGTCCCGACGACGCGCTCGTGTCGATGGTGCACCTGACCTTCCAGGCCATGGTGGCGATCGGGCTCTCGCTGGCCGGGCTGGGTGCGGTGTTCTGGTGGCGAACCCGGCGCGGCCATGACCTCCTCCGGTCACGCGCCTTCCTGTGGCTAGCCGTGGTCGCCGGCCCCGCGTCCGTTGTCGCGCTCGAGCTGGGCTGGATGACCACCGAGCTGGGCCGCCAGCCATGGGTCGTGTACTGGCTGATGCGCGTCGAGGATGCGGTGACCCGCGGGACGGGTGTCTGGGTGACCCTCTCGGCGGTCGTGGTCGGCTACGGCGTGATGACCGTGATGGCGACGCTGACCCTCCTGTCGATGGCGCGCCGCTGGCGCGACGGTGCGTCCCTCGACCTACCGACGCCGTACTCACCGGTCACCCGGCCGCCGGCGCCCGATCGGCGGACACCATGAGCCTCGCCGACGTCGTGGCCGCCATCCTGTTCACCGGTGTGGTGGCCTACGCCGTCTTCGCGGGCGCGGACTTCGGGAGCGGCGTGTGGGATCTGACGGCAGGAGACGCCGAGGAGGGAGCGGCGACCCGCTCGCTCATCGACCGGGCGATCGGGCCGGTCTGGGAGGCCAACCACGTCTGGCTCGTGTTCGTGCTCGTCTACCTCTGGACCGGGTTCCCGGGCGGCTTCGCCTCGATCATGGAGACGCTCTTCGTGCCCTTCAGCCTCGCCGGCGCGGGGATCGTGCTGCGAGGCTCCGCCTTCGCGTTCCGGAAGATGGCGCCGACGCTCGCGCTGGCCCGCTTCCACGGCGTGCTGTTCGCCGCGTCCTCGGTGGTGACCCCGTTCGTGTTCGGGACCATCGCGGGGGCTGTCGCAGCCGGCCGGGTGCCGGCGGACCGGGTCGGTGACCGGTGGACCTCGTGGACCGGGCCGACGTCGATGGTGGGCGGCGTCCTGGCCGTGCTGACGTGTGCCTTCCTCGCGTCGGTGTTCCTGACCGCGGAGGCCGACCGAGGTGCCGACGCGGTGCTCACGGAGTGGTTCCGTCGGCGCGCCCTCGCCGCCGGCATCGTCACCGGCGTCGTGGCCCTCGCCGGCGTGGCGCCCCTCCGCCACGATGCGCCCACGCTGTTCAACGAGCTGACCGGTCGGGCCTTCCCCGTGATCGTGCTCTCTGCCGTCGCGGGCACGGCCACGCTCCTCGCGCTCTGGCAGCGCAGGGTCGCCGTCGCGCGGGTGACGGCGGCGATGGCAGTGAGCGCGGTCGTGATCGGCTGGGGTGTCGCGCAATGGCCCTGGTTGCTCGTGGACGAGCTCGAGATCGACGCAGCCGCAGGGACGACTTCCACCCTCTGGGCCCTCGTGATCGTGTTCGGGCTCGCCGGTGTCACCGTCGTGCCCGCGCTGGCCTACCTCTACTGGATCACCCAGCACGACGCTGCCTGAGGAACGTCCCGTCAGTCGGAGGCGCCGACCACCGCCGCGTAGGCGGCGAACACCACGCCGATGCCCCGCTCGTCGCCGGTGGTGCCCTTGCCCATCCGGTTCATCACGTAGGCGACGGTCAGCCGGTTCTCGAGGTCGTTGACCACGATCGAGCCGCCCCAGCCACCCCAGAAGCACGTTCGCTCGTTGGGGCCGATCGGGGTCTCGGCGCTGCTGATGCCGTAGCCCATGCCCAGCGTGAGCGGGACCTGGAGCACGAGGTCGGTGCCGCTGCTCTGCTGCTCGAACACAGCGTTGCAGCCGGCCTCGGACAGGTACCGGATGCCGTCGACCTCGCCGCCGTGCGACAGGACCGACTGGACCCTCGCAACGGAGCGGGCGTTGCCGTGCCCCCCGGCGGCCGGGATCTCCGCGCGGCGCCAGGCCTCGGTCCAGGACCAGTCCGCCGTCAGCTTCGGGTTCGACAGCGTCCGCACGGCGACGCTGTCGGGGCCGAGGGCCAGGACTGCCTCGCCACCGAGGGTGCTGTCGGGCGGCGGGATCACGAGTGCGACGCGCGCGTCGTGCTCAGGACCGGTGCCGATGTGGAAGTCGGCGCCAAGCGGACCCGCCAGCTCCTTGGCGAAGAGCTCGCCGACGGTGGTGCCGCCCGCGGCTCGGCGCACAACCTCGCCGACGAGGTAGCCCTGCGTCAGGGCGTGGTAGCCCGACGCGGTACCGGGCTCCCACCACGGCGCCTGCGCCGCCAGCAGGGATGTGGCCTTCTCCCAGTCGCACACGTCGGGCTCCGTCATGGGCTCCTGCCAGCCCGACAGCCCCGCGGTGTGGCCCATCAGGTGGCGGACCTCGACCGCCTCCTTGCCGTTGGCGGCGAACTCAGGCCAGTAGCGCGCGACGGGCGCGTGCAGGTCGAGGTCGCCCCGGTCGGCGAGGAGGAGCGCGGTGAGGGCCGTCATGGTCTTGGTGGTCGACCAGACGTTGATGATCGTGTCGTCGGCCCATGGCGTGCCGGCGTCGTCGATCGTGCCGCCCCAGATGTCGACCACGGTCCGCCCGTCGTGGACGATGCACACGGAGGCACCGACGTCGGCTCCGCTGTCGAGGCTGGCGGACAGCACGTCCGCGACCGCGTCGAACCGCTCGTCGAAGGATCCGTTGATCTCGGCCATCGCGATTCCCCCGAACGTCGTCGCTGTGCTCGGCGGCAGAACCTACCGCCTCAGCGTCCACCCCTCGGGGGCCTCGATGCGCAGATCGCGCAGCCGAGGCTGCCAGCCGGTGTCGGGGTCGTAGCGGCGGATCACCTTGGCCGGGATGCCGGCGAGCACGGCGTGGTCGGGGTGCTTGCCGTGCACGACTGCCCCTGCGCCGACGACGGTGTTCCGGCCAAGGTGCGTGCCGGGGAGGATGACCGCGCCGGCTCCGAGCCAGGATCCGGCGCCGATCTCGACTGGGTCGTCCGACGGCCACTGGCGGCCGATCGGGACCTCGGGGTCGGCGTACACGTGGTTCTGATCGGTGATGTAGCAGTGCGGTCCGGTCATCACGTCGTCGCCGACGACCAGCGACCGATGCGCGACGATGTGGCTGCCCCGACCGATCGAGCACCGGTCACCGATGCGGAGGACGGGGGAGTTCGCGCGCGGCGGGAGGGGCTGCCCGGGCGCCATGCCGACGGACAGGGTGACGTGCGCGCCGATGAGCGTGCCGCTCCCGAGCGAGATGTGCTCCTCCCCGAAGATGTCACCGGGCGGGAAGGCGATGAGGCTCCCGTCACCGAAGTGGTGGTACCGGCGCGCGACGCGGTCGTGGGGTCCGATGGCGCCTGCCCACACCATGGCGTGCCACACGGCGTGGGCCACCTCGGCGGCGACGTCGCGGGTCCGGGCGTACAGCGTCACGGCGGGATGGTTAGTCCAACGGCGCGCCCGCCTGCCAGAAGTAGGTTGCCGCGATGGACGGACGGCAGCGCATCTCCTCGGGCTCGCCCTATGAGCTGACGGTGGGCTACAGCCGGGCGATCCGGGTGGCGGAACGGGTCGTGGTCGCAGGGACGGCGCCGCAGTGGCCCGACGGCAGCGTCGACCCCGATCCGGGCGCCCAGGCCCGCCGTTGCTTCGAGATCATCGGCGCGGCCCTCGAGGACGCCGGGGCGTCGTTCGCGGACGTCGTGCGGAGCCGGGTGTACCTGATCGACGCGGCTGACTTCGCGGCGGTTGGTGGCGTGCACGGCGAGGTCTTCAGCGACGTTCGCCCGGCCAACACCACCGTCGTGGTCGCCGCGCTGCTCGACCCCCAGTGGAAGGTCGAGATCGAGGTGGAGGCCATCCTCAGCACGGACTCGGCCGCCCGGTAGCCCCGTGTCCGGCCCGCTCGACCTCCTCGAGGCACTCGCCCGCCAGGAGGTCGTCGTCACGCCGACCTACCGGCACCTCGAGGTGTTCACGATGCGCGGGCTGCTCACCGTGCTCTGGCACGGCGATCCTGACGCGGGAGCGGCGGTCGTCCTGGGCGGGGGCGCGATGGGTGGCCTCCTGGGTCCGGCGGACGGTTTCTACCACTGGCTCGGTGAGGAGCTGGCGACGTCCGGGAGCGGGATCGGCGTCCTGCGCGTCGGCTGGCGCCGGCCGAACGACGTCGACCTCTGCACGCTCGACCTCCTCGCCGCCGCCGATCTCGCCGCCCGGGCGGGCGCCGAGAGGTTCGTGACGGGCGGGCACAGCTTCGGTGGCGCCATCGCGATCCGCGCCGCGATGGCGATGGGGGACTGGACCCGCGGTGTGGTGACGTTCGCGACGCAGTCCGCCGGTTGCGAGGAGGCGCACGGCCTCACGGCCCCGCTGCGCGCGTACCACGGCGATCGCGACGAGATCCTCCCCCTCGTGTCCAGCCAGGTGGTGGGGCAGCTCGTGGGCGGCCCGGCGGAGGTCCTCATCTGCGAAGGCGCCGGCCACCTCCTTACCGAGGCCGGCGATCGGCTGCGCACCGAGGTGCCGGTGTGGATCCGGGAGCGGCTGGCGACGGGTTGGGTAGCTACGGGTTGACGTAGATGCGGCTGGGGGTGAGCAGGACGGCCATGCGACGCTCCGCGGCCACCACCCGGTCGTACTCGGCCCAGTCCTCGTGCTGGCCCCCGCCGGCCGCTGTGTACACGCGCCGCAGGAGACCCGTGAGCTCGTCACCCGCGATCCCGTCGAGCGGATCGTCGGGACCGACGAGGTCGACCTGGCCCTCTGCTGCGACCCAGGCCCACCCGGCGCGCCAGAGGAGGGTCGCCGTCGGGTTCTGCCGCAGGTGCAAGATCTTGCGGGTCGCCGGCCGACCCACGAAGGCGACCACGGGCTTTCCGCTGACCGGGTGGTCGACGACGCCCGCGTTGACGACCGTCGACTGGACCGTGCCGTCCGTGCGGAGCGTCGAGAGGCTGGCGAGGCCGTGATCGAGCGCAACGAGGCGGCGGACGTCCTCGATGGTTGCCACCGCAGCAGGGTACCGGTAGGGACGAGTGAGGACCTTCAGTCCAGCGTCTGCTTCCACCGGTTGAAGTAGGTGATCTCCGCGGCCGGGCGCCGGGGGGCGGGGCGGAACGTGTCGCCCGTGTAGTACGCGACCGGCAGCAGGGCGATCTGCGTCACCGTCTCGGGGATGCCGAGCAGCTCGGCGATGCGTCGCTCGTACACGAGGTGGAACGTCGTCCACGCGGATCCCAGCCCACGAGCACGCGCGGCGAGCTGGAAGCTCCAAACCCCGGGCGCGACCGACCCGTGGTAGCCCGCGACCTCGAAGTTCTTTGCGGTGTCGGAGAGGCGGTCGAGCCGCATGGCGATGACCATCGCCGGCACCTCTGCGATGTGGTCGACGAGGAAGGTCGCCGAGTCGATCACCCTGCGTTGCCGAGCATCGACGTGGTCCGACTCGTTGGCGGCCAGGTATGGGCGGCCGACCGCCTGGTACGGCTCCGCGATGGCAGCCTTCAGCTCGGGATCGTCGACTACGAGCCAGCGGTTCCGCTCCAGGTTGCCCCCCATCGGCGCGTGGCTGGCGATGTCGATGCACTCCAGCAGCAGCTCCCGAGGCACCCGCCGGGCGAGGTCGAGGCGCTGGCGCACCTGCTTCGTGGTGGTGAGCAGGTGGTCAGCGGCGGCGCGGTCGATGTCGGACACGCGGTGCAGCCTGCCAGACGCTCAGCCGTCGTGGTCGAGGACTCTGGTGTTGCCGAGCCAGCTGGCGTAGAGGCCGGCGTAGACGCCACCTGCAGCGACCAGGGCGGCGTGGGTGCCCTGCTCCACGACCTCGCCGGCGTCCACGACGACCACGAGGTCGGCCCGCTCGGCGGTCGACAGGCGGTGGGCGATGCTGACGACCGTGCGGCCGGCGGAGAGGCGGTCGAGTGCCTCGGTCAGCGCCTGCTCGGTCTCGGGGTCCACGGAGGACGTGGCCTCGTCGAGGATCAGGAGCCCAGGGTCCCCGAGCTGGGCGCGGGCGAGGGCGACGAGCTGGCGCTCGCCGACAGACAGGTTGGTGCCCCGCTCGCCCACCTCCGCCTCGAGGCCCAGGGGGAGGTCGTCGAGCCACCCGCCCAGCCCGAGGGTCGTGAACGCGGCCCGCAGCGCCGCCTCGTCTGCATCCGGCCGGCCGACGCGCACGTTGTCGCCGAGCGTGGTGTCGAACAGGAACCCATCCTGCGGCACCATGCGGATCGCAGCCCGCCGCGACTCCGGCGAGACCTCGCGCAGGTCGACGCCGCCGACTCGGACCGTCCCGGTGGTGGGATCGGCGAGGCGGCAGAGCAGCTTGGCGATGGTGGTCTTGCCCGAGCCCGTCTCGCCGACGACCGCGACCGACACGCCGGGCGGGATGTGGAGGTCGATGCCGCGCAGCACCTCGTCACCCGTTCGGTAGGCGAAGCGCACGCCGTCGAGGTCGACGGCGAGCACACCGGCGGGCAGCGTGCGGCCGGCGATCGGCTCCTCGACGTCGATCGGCGTTGCCAGCACGCCGAGGATCTTGCGCCACCCGGCAATGGCGGTCTGGGTCTGATCGAGGATCTCGCTGAGCTCGGAGATCGGGAGGAGCAGCAGGTTGACGAGGAAGATGAAGGCGATGAGCTCCCCCAGACCGAGGCCCCACGCCGGCCCGTTGATGGCTCCGACCGCCATGACCGTGGCGAGGGTGATCGCGCCGAAGAGGTCGGCCAGCGGGAACATCACCGCGAACCACTTGGCCGCGCTCATCTGGGCCTTGTACTGGGTTCGGATCGCGTCGTCGAGGCGGCCGCGCGTGCGCCCCTGCAACCCGTAGGCGAGTACGACGGGTGCGCCCGTCACGAGCTCGGACACCTCCGACAAGGTGCCGCCGACGGCGGTCCGCACCTCGTCGTAAGCGGCGAGCTGCCGCCGCTGGAGGTAGCGCAGGGCTGGCAGCAGGGGGAGGAACACGCCGACCGCGACGAGTGCGAGCTGCCACGAGTAGAGGAGCATCACGCCGATCGTGGTGACGCTCAGCACCGAGTCGACGATCCACGCGACGGCACCCCACTCGGTGAACTGCGCCATGGTCTCGACGTCGCTCGTGACCCGGGAGACGAGCGCACCGCGGCGCTGGTCGACGTGGTCGGCCAGCGACAGCCGGTGGATGTGCTCGAACGTGCGGACCCGCAGGCCGAGGAGGCTGGCCTCGGCCGCTCGTACGAGGCGGAGGAAGGTCGCCCGGCTCACGAAGTACAGGCCGATGGTGAGCACGGTGGCGCCCGCGCAGGCGGCGGCGACGAAGCCAGGCCGGTAGCCGGCGTCGCCCAGCACGCCGCGGTCGAGGATCTGCTGGATCAGGATCGGCACCGCCAGCTTGCCGAGCGCGGTGGCGACGGCCAGCACAGCCGTGAGCACGAGCCCCTGCTTGAGCTCCGGGGTGACGGCGAGGCCGCGGCGCAGCACGGCGACCGCCCCCGCGTCGCGCAGCGCCTCCTCCTCGTCTGTCATGTCGGGGTGGCGGCGCTCGCGGTCGTGGCTGCCGGGCGGCGCGGCGTCCGTCAGGACGTCGACCACCGCATCGAGGGATTCGTCGACGCTCAAGCCGCGTCCTGCTCGTAGGCGCGCACGAGAGCGGCGTAGGCCGGTACGGACAGGAGCTCGCGGTGAGTGCCCTCCGCCGCGACACGGCCGTGCTCGAGCAGCAGCACGCGATCGGCGAGCGCGATCGTCGACACGCGGTGCGCGACCACGAGGGTGGTGGCGGCGACGGACCCACGCAACCCGTCGAGGATCGCCCGCTCCACCGTTGCGTCGACCGCAGAGGTCGCGTCGTCCAGGAGCAGGACGCGCGGGCGGCGCAGGAGCGCCCGCGCCAGCGCGATGCGCTGTCGCTGGCCGCCAGAGAGGGTGACCCCACGCTCGCCGATCACCTCGTCCAGGCCGTGGGGGAGCCGTTCGACGAACGTGCGGGCCCGGGCGACCTCGAGGGCGGCCCAGACCTCAGCGTCCTCGACGTCGTCGCCCATCGTCAGGTTCTCGCGCACCGTGTCCGCGAACAGGAACGACTCCTGGAACACCAGCGCGGCCGCCCGCTGCACCGCGTCCGGGTCGACCTGCCGGAGGGGCGCGCCACCCAGGCGGATCTCACCGCCCGTCGGGTCGAGGAGGTGCACCACCAGGCTGCACAGCGTCGTCTTGCCGGCCCCGGTCGAGCCGACCAGGGCCACCACCTCGCCCGGGCGCACGCGCGCCGACACCCCGTCGAGCACCACGTCGTCCTCGTCGTAGGCGAACCGGACGTCGTCGAACACCACGTCGAGGGGACCGTCCGGCAGAGGCACCGGCGCCGCCGGCTCGGCGCGGACGGGAGCCGCCAGGACTCCCTGCACCCGGTCGTTGGCGACGACGGCGCGCGGCAGCTCCTCCAGCAGGAAGCCGACGATGCGGAACGGGAAGGCGAGGATGCCGAACAGCGCCATCGCCTGCACGAGCTCGCCGGTGGTCACCGCGCCGATCGACACTCGCCACGCCCCCAGCCAGAGCAGGACGATCGTGCCGAGGTTGGGGAGCGCGTCCAGCCCCGGCTCGAACCCGGCGCGCAGACGGCCGACGACGAGGCGCTCGCGGCGGAGGTCCTCGGCCCGCCCGCGCAGGCGCTCCACCTCTCGGTCCTCGAGGCCCAGCGTCTTCACGACCAGCGCGCCCTCGAAGCTCTCGTGGGCGACTGCGGAGACGTCACCCACGCGTGCCTGGGCAGCCGACGCCGGCTGCTCGACCTTCTTCGTGTAGGAGTTGTTGAGGAGGGCCAAGCCGGGGAACAGCGCCACCGCCACCGCGAGCAGCACGGGATCGACGCGCGCGAGCTGTGCCATCGAGATGGCGATGATCACGATCACGCCGAGGGAGAAGGGAAGCGGCTGCATGGCCATCGTCGAGCGTTCGCAGTCGGCGTCGGCATGGGCGAGCAGCTCACCGGTGGGGTGCGCGTCGAACCATCGCAGCGGCACGGTGAGGTAGCGGTCGGTCACCCGCTGGAACCACAGCACCTGCATCCGGCGTTGGGCCATCTGCCCGAAGTAGCGCCGAAGCACGACACCGACCATGCGGAGCACCGACGCCGCGACGATGGCGGCGGCGCCGAGGGCAACGGCGCGCCGTTCCACGCCACCCTCCTCGAAGGCTGGGATCAGCACCTCGTCGGTGACCCTTCCCAGGATGATCGTGCCGCCCACGGCCATCACCGCGAACAGGGCCGCGCCCGTCACGGCGAGCGCAAAGGGCCGGGGCTGCGCGCGCACGGACAGCCACAGGAGGCGCACGCCGCGGCGCATGATCCTGTCCTCTCGCTGCCCCCGTGCCATGGAGGCCGAACCTATCGGTGGGCCCCACGAACCCACCAACGACAACTGGGGACGTCAACCGATCGCGAGCGCCATGGCAGCCCCACCTCCGCGTCCCACGCCCGGTCCATCCAGGCCCCGGCGACCGCGGTCGGGTCGGTCATCCGCGCCAGAGCTGGAGCGGTGTCCGGTCGCGCGGGCCGGTGAAGGGGAGCTCGACCCACGCGCCGCCCTGGCCCGCCGAGGCGTACCCCGCGCACACGACGTCGAGGATGCGTCGGCCGAAGGCGGCGCCCAGCTCGGGTGGCCGGCCGCGCACCAGGTCGAGCGCGAAGGACTCGATCTGGGCCAGGTAGCCGAGCTCCTCGAGCTGGTGGGGGACGCCCTCGGGGATGCCGGGGAGGGTCACCTCGGTGCCGTTGCGCTCGAGGAGCAGGTGGGGGAGAAGCTCGAGCCGCACCACGCCGTCCGGCGCCGAGGCCTGGGCGTCCCACACGGGGGTGTCGCCACCGCGCCAGCTGGTGGTCACCCGCGCGTGGAGGCCCGTGTCGAAGTGGAGCTGCACCTCGGCGTGCTCGTCGACGGGGTGGTCCGTGCCGCCTTGCAGCTCCGCCCGGACCTCGACCGGCACCGCCGGCGCCCCGAGCAGCAGCGCGACGGCCAGCGGGTGCACGCCGAGGTCGAAGAGCACGCCCCCGCCCCAACCCTCGGTCAGGAAGTCGCCCCACGTGGGCCGCGACTGCAAGGCCCGCACATCGACGAGGTCGATGCCGTTGAGCTGGGCCGCGTGGGCGAGGGCGAGCCGAACGATCGGCGCGTGCACGAGGTTCTCCGCGTAGGCGATGCGCGCGCCGCCGTCGGCTGCCGCGACCAGCTCGTCGGCCTCGGCAAGGGTCGCGCACAGCGGCTTCTCGACGAGCACGCCGGCCCCCCCGCTGATCGCGTGCAGCGCGTGCTCGAGGTGCTTCGCCGGGGGGCTGCACACGACGACGCCGGCCGCGCCACCGGGCAGAGCGTCGTAGGTGCACGGCTCGGCACCAAGCCGTTCGGCCACGGCGGCCGCCCGCTCTGGATCGCGCGAGGCGACGCGGCTGACCCGTAGTCCGGGGACGTGCTCGACGGCGTAGCCGTGGACCGTGGCGATCCAGCCGGCGCCCGCGAACGCGAGGTCGACCGCCTCCTCAGCCATCCGGCGTCAGGTGCCGCGGAGCGCGGCCACCACGGGCGCCATGGGCTCCATGGCGTCGGCCTGGAACACGATGTACGACGCGTCCCACCGCTCCCGCCGGGCCTGCAGCGACTCGGTGATCTCCTCGATCGTCCCGATGCACACGTGCGGGTAGGCGTCGAGCTCCTCAGGGGGCAGGCTGAACAGCGGGGCCATCATCTCCGCCGTCCCCTTGCGATCGTCGGTGACGATCGCCGCGAACTGCAGAAGGTTGATCTCGAGGTCGGCGTAGCCGTCGCCCGCGGCGTCCTTCACCCACTGGAGCTTCTGGTCAGTCTCCTCGGCGGCTCCGTTCTGCGCCGCGGCGGCATCGACCTGGCCACTGTGGATCGACGGGTTGATGCCGACGATCTGCGCCTCACGGGCGGCGATGGACAGGACGCGCTTGGCGCCGCCGCCGATGAGGAAGGGGAGCGGCGACTGCGCCGGCTTCGGGAGCCCGTCGTATCCGTCGATCGTGTAGTGCTCGCCGGTGAACGAGTAGGGGCCCCGGCCGAAGCAGCCCTTGATGACCGCGATGCCCTCCTCCATGCGGGACACCCGCACGCCGGGGGCGTCCATCGCGATGCCCGACTGGTCGTAGTCGCTCTTCATCCAGCCGGCGCCGATGCCGACCTCGAGGCGGCCACCGGAGAGCACGTCGATGGTGGCGAGCTCCTTGGCCAGCACAACGGGGTGCTTGTAGTCGTTGTCGAAGACGAGCGCGCCGACCTTCAGCTCGGTGGTGGCGTCGGCGGCGGCCATGAGCGCGGGCACTGGCGCCAGCTGGTCGCCGAAGTGGTCCGGCATGAACAGGGTGTCGTAGCCGAGGTCCTCGGCGTGGCGGGCTTGCGCCGCCCAGTCGGCCCCGGAGGTGGCGTTGCTGAGCTGGATGCCGAACCGGAACCGTCGTGCGTGGGCCATGGCGGCGCACGCTATCGCCCCGTCCGCTAGCGTCCTCGTCCCCCGAACACCCCCGTCCAGACGCGGACGGGGGTGCCGGCGCGCGTCCCCAGGAGCCGTCATGACCCAGCACCCCGAGCTCGCCCTCGAGCAGGCCTACCTCGACCGGGCGTACGCCCACCTGGCGCGCATGCGCGAGCGCACGAAGCAGGTTGCGTCGATCACGGAGTCCGCCGCCCAGGCGGTCGACTCCGCCATCGCGCAGGCGCACCTGCGCGCCCGGCTGCGCAGCCTCGACACGGAGGTCGACGGCCTCACCTTCGGCCGCCTCGATGCCGACAGCGGCGACACGTGGTACGTCGGGCGCCGACACGTCGAGGACGAGCGGGGCGATCCGGTCGTGATCGACTGGCGGGCGCCGGTGTCGACGCCCTTCTACCGCGCCACTGCCGCCGACCCGATGGACCTGAGCCGCCGCCGACGCTTCGTCATGACCGCGCGCCAGGTGGATGACCTCTTCGACGAGGTGTTCGACGACCCCGAGAGCGTCGATGCCGCCCACCACGGCGGCATTCCCGATCCGCTGCTGGCGGAGCTCGAGCGATCGCGCACCGGCGAGATGCGCGACATCGTCGCCACGATCGCGGCCGAGCAGGACGTGGTGATCCGCGCGCCCATCGACACCTGTCTGGTGGTGCAAGGCGGCCCCGGCACGGGCAAGACCGCAGTCGGGCTTCACCGAGCGGCCTTCCTGCTGTTCGAGCACCGCGCCGAGCTCGACAAGGAAGGCGTGCTGGTGGTGGGCCCGAACCCGTTGTTCCTCCGCTACATCGCACAGGTGCTGCCCTCGCTGGGGGAAGCCGCCACCCGCCAGACCACGATGGAGCGCCTCGTCGGTGGGCGCGTCGCGCGCGAGGACGAGCCAGCCGTGGCACGGATCAAGGGCGATGCGCGGATGGCGCGCGTGCTCGCGGTGGCCGCGCTGCATCACCTCAAGGTTCCGGACGAGGACCTCGCGGTGAGCACCGCGTGGGGCCGGCTCCGGATCCCGGCTGCCGAGCTCGCCGCGGCCGTCGAGGAGATCGCGGCCCGTGGCGTGCCGTTCGCCGTCGGGCGCAACGCGTTTCGCACACGAGTGCGCCGCCTCGCCTGGCTCGGTCACCCGGATTCGCGTTGGGAGGACGCCGCACCGACTGCCGCCTTCGACGCCGAGATGCGCACGAACACCGCACTGAACACCGCCGTGGCGAAGATCTGGCCGTCGCTCTCCGCCCCCGTGCTCACGAAGCGCGTCCTCACGAACAAGCGGGCACTGGCCGCCGCGGCGCGCGGGCTCCTGGACGCGGAGGAGCAGGCGCTGGTCCTGCGCCGCGCGGGCGCGAGCCGCATCGACGACGAGCCGTGGACGCTCGCCGAGCTCGTGCTCGTCGACGAGGCAGAGGCCCACTTGAACGGCGTCGGGCGAACGTATGGCCACGCGGTCGTGGACGAGGCCCAGGACCTGTCCGCAATGGAGCTGCGAGCTGTGGCCCGTCGGTGCCCGTCCCGCTCGATGACCGTCCTCGGCGATCTGGCCCAGGCCACGACCCCCGCGGCGCAGTCGAGCTGGGAGGACGCCGTCGTGCACCTCGGCTCTCCGGCCACGGCGTCGATCGAGGAGCTCGAGGTCGGCTACCGGGTCCCGAGCCCGATCCTCGACGTCGCGAACCGGCTGCTCCCCGCGGTGGCCCCCGGGATCAAGGCGGCGCGCTCCGTGCGCATGGACGGCTCGGCCCCGACGGTGGTCGCCACCAGCACGGACGCGCTGGCGGACGAGACGGCGACGGTGGTCGCGGCCCTCGCGGCGCAATGGGCCTCCGTCGGGGTGATCGCGCCGATCGCGCGCATCGAGGAGATCGCCGCGGCCCTCGATCGCGCCTCCGTCGCCTTCGGCACCGGTGCCCGTGGCGGCCTCGCCGGTGTGGTGACCCTGCTCGAGCCGTCCGAGGCCAAGGGGCTCGAGTTCGACGCGGTGGTCGTCGTGGAGCCGGCCGAGGTGTACGACGACCAGCGGGGTGGGCGCCTGCTCTACATCGCGCTCACCCGCGCCGTGCAGGAGCTCGCGATCGTGCACGCGGCTCCGCTTCCCGCCGCCCTCGTGGCGTGACCTGGGGGCCGGCACGGCCCGCAGTACCATCGGCAGGGCCCGCTCCCGCTGCGAGCAACCCGCCTGTGCGCCCCCTCATCCTCCGCTTCGCCTCGATCACCGCCGTCGCCGGTGTCGGCTTGGCGGGCGTCGGCTTGGCGTTGGTGCCAGCGGTGCAGCAGCTCGGCGACGCCGGCACCTCGGACGAGGCGATGATCGACCTCGGGCCGCTCGACCAGCGCTCCTACGTCTACGCGTCGGACGGCTCCCTGCTCACGACCCTCCAGGCGGAGATCGACCGTCAACCCGTGCCGCTCAGCGAGATCCCGCAGCACACCATCGACGCCGTGCTCGCCGTCGAGGACGCGGACTTCTACGCTCACGACGGCGTCAACGTGCGCGCGATGGTCCGCGCCCTGGTCCGCAACGTCGACTCGGGCGAGACCGTGCAGGGTGGGTCCACGATCACCCAGCAGGTCGTGAAGGAGGAGCTCGTCGGGAACGAGCAGAGCCTCGACCGCAAGGCCCGCGAGGCGCTCCTGGCGCGGCGCCTCGAGGAGCTCATGACGAAGGACGAGATCCTCGAGCGCTACCTCAACACGGTGTACCTCGGCAACGGCGCCTACGGGGTGCAGGCGGGGGCCGAGACCTACTTCGACCAAGGCGTCGCCGAGATCGACATCGGTCAGGCGGCCTTCCTTGCGGGGATGATCGCCAACCCCGCGCAGTTCGATCCCGTGCGCAACCCGGAGGCGTCGAAGGCGCGCCGAGACGTCGCCCTCCTGCGCCTCGTCGCGGTCGGGGGGCTGACGGACGCCCAGCGCTCCTACATCTCCGGAACCGCGCTCCCGACGGAGATCAACCAGTTCAACCCGGAGACCGAGGACTACTTCGTGGAAGAGGTCAAGAAGGCGCTCTTCGCCGATCCTCGCCTGGGCGCGACGCGCGAGGAGCGCCAGAACCGGGTCTTCCGCGGAGGGCTCCGGATCTACACGACGCTCGATCCGCGGGCGCAGCTGCTGGCGACAGGCTCCCGGAACGACGTGCTGGCCGAGATCGCACCCCCGGACACGCCCACGGCGCTGGTGCCGATCGACCCCGACCGCGTCACCGGCGAACCCCGCAACGCCACTGGCGCTGTCGTATCCATCGAGCCCGGCACCGGCGCCGTGCGGGCCATGGTCGGTGGCGCGGGCTTCGAGAGCGACAAGTACAACGTCACCACCCAGGGCACGAGGTCCGGAGGGTCGACGTTCAAGATCTTCGTGCTCCTGGCGCTGCTCGAGAACGGCTACCTCCCGACGGACACCGTGAACGGTCGTGGCCCCTGCACCTTCAGGGACATCCCCGGCATGGTCCCCGACCCTTACAAGGTCGAGAACTTCGGCAACAGCGGGGGCGGCGCCGGATCGATCACGTCGCAGACCCTCCGCTCGTCCAACTGCGCCTTCGTCCGCCTCGGCCAGATCGTCGGCATCGACAACGTGATCGACCAAGCCCGGCGCATGGGCATCACCACGCCCCTCGAGGACGCGGTGTCCATGCCGTTGGGCACGAAGGAGGTGCATCCGATCGACATGGCGGCGGCCGTCGCGTCCATCGCGGCCGACGGCATGTTCAACGCGCCGTACTACGTCGATCGCGTCGAGGGCCCCGACGGTCGGGTGATCCTCGCCCACGATCCGGACCCTCGGCGGGCGGAGTCCGTCCAGTCCGCGCGGCTGGCGGCCGAGATCCTCGAGAAGAACGTGATCAGCGGCACGGGCACGCGGGCGCGGATCCCCGGCCAGCACGCCGCCGGGAAGACGGGTACCGCGCAGAACGCGAGCGACGGCTGGTTCGTGGGCTTCACGCCCTACCTGGCCACAGCGGTCTGGATCGGCTCGACCAGCGACAATGACTCGGTGGTGCTCCGCGGCACCGGCATCACCGGCGGCTCGTACCCGGCGGAGATCTGGGGTCGCTACATGCGCGCCTGGCACGACGGGCTTTCCGAGCTGGAGTTCGAGGCGCCCGGGCCGACCACGCGCGGGTCGAAGTACCTGCGGCTCGACCGCGACATCGACTCGGGCGGCGGTGGCGGCACCCGGCCGACGTCGCCGTCCTCCGGGTCAACCACCACCACCACGACCACCACGATCCCCACGGCCGACGACACCACCACGAGCACCGAGGACACCACGCCACCCTCCACGGGTCCGCCGTCGACCCAGGGGCCGCCGAACACCGCCCACTGACATGCCAGGATGGGCGGGCATGAGCCGCTGGGACGCCCTCCTCTCCCTCCAAGAGCACGACACGACCGCCGACCAGCTCGAGCATCGGATGGGCCACCTCGCGAGCCGCGGGGAGCTTGCCGAGGGAATGGCCGAGCTCGGACAGCTCGAGGCTGGCGCGGCCGAGGTCGAGGACCAGCGTCACGAGCTCGCCCGCGGTCAGAAGCGGCTCGAGGACGAGATCGCGTCGCTCACCGACAAGGCGACGCAACACGACAAGACCCTCTACGGAGGCACGATCGGCAACCCGCGCGATCTCCAGGCCCTCCAGGACGAGATCGGCGCCCTCAAGCGACGGATCTCACAGCTCGAGGACCAGGACCTCGAGCTCATGGAGCAGATCGAGCCGCTCGACACGGAGCTGGCGAGCGCGGCAGCGCAGCGAAGCGCGCTCGACGAGCGAGCCGCCGCGCTGCGCGTCCAGATCGCCGAGGAGGAGGTGGCGATCGAAGCCGAGCTCGAGCAGGTGCGGGCCGAGCGTGCCGCGATCGCCGCCGAGGTGGAGCCGGCGCTCCTCGAGGAGTACGACACCCTGCGACCGCAATCAGGCGGGATCGCGATCGCCCGCCTGGTCGGGGGCTCGTGCGGGGGATGCCACCTCAGCCTCTCGGCTGTGGAGGTCGATCGCATCAAGAAGCTCCCGCCCGAGGCACCGGCCCACTGCGAGGAGTGCGGTCGCCTCCTCGCTCGTTGACCGGCCGTGCTCCTCTGGTTCGTCGGGCCGTCGATCCTCATCGTGTGGTCGGTGTTCCGGAGCCCCGCCGCCGACTACCGCCTGGTCGCCGTCGGCGCCTTGCTGCCCTTGATCGAGCTGCCGTTCGGGCAGCCGCGCCTGTTCCACAGCCTGACCGGCGCCGCCGTGCTGCTCGCCGCCGTCATGCTGGGCGCGAGGGGCCACCGCCTGGTGCAGCGGCGACTGCTCGGCCTGCCGATCGGGCTGCTCCTCCACCTCGTGCTGGACGGCGCGTGGACGGACACCCACGCGTTCTGGTGGCCGTTGTACGGGACCGCGTGGTCCGACGCCGAGCTGCCCGAGCTGGGTCGCGGCGCCCTGAACATCCTCCTCGAGATCGCTGGCCTGGTGGCCTGCTGGCACGCCTACCGGCGCTTCCGGCTGGACGAACCCGACCGGCGAGCCCTGTTCATCCAGACCGGTCACGTTGGCCGCGACGTCGTCCCGTGACGCCGTCGTGCTGATCGTCGTGCGCCACGGTCGCACCGACGCCAACGCATCGGGGCTCCTCGTGGGCCGTCGCCTCGACCCGGGGCTCGACGTCCTCGGCGAGCGGCAGGCGCAGGCTCTGGCGGCCGCCCTGCCGGGGGCAGCCCGCGTCATCAGCAGCCCGCTGCTCCGCGCGCGGCAGACGGCCGCGGCGTTCGGTCGACCGGTCGAGGTCGACGAGCGGTGGGTCGAGCTCGACTACGGCGACCTCGACGGCACGGCCCTGCGCGACGTGCCGCCCGACGTGTGGGCGGCCTGGCGGTCCGATCCGTCGCTGACCCCCGGGGGCGGCGAGTCGCTGGTCGACCTGGGCACGCGCGTGCGCGCCGCCTGCGCCGACCTCACGGACGAGGCGGCCTTCACCGACATCGTCGTCGTGACCCACGTGTCACCGGTGAAGGCGGCGCTGGCCTGGGCCCTCGGTGTGGGCGATGAGGTGTCGTGGCGAGCGTTCGTGGCGCCGGCGTCCATCACGCGCATCGCGACCGCCGGGCCTCGCCCCTCCCTGCACACCTTCAACGGATGCGCCCACCTCGACGATCTGTCGTGACCGCCGACCCGACGAAAGGACCCAGCCCGTGCTCGCCGTCTCCTGTGTGAGCCAGCACGCCGACGATCCCCTCCGTGGCCTCGACATCGCCGAGCGACCCGAGCCGGCCGTGCCGGACGGCTGGGTGACGGTCACGCTCCGAGCGGCGACGCTCAACCACCACGACCTGTGGTCGCTGCGCGGCGTGGGCCTGGCTGCCGACCGGCTCCCGATGGTGCTCGGTTGTGACGGCGCGGGGGTGCTCGACGACGGTGCCGAGGTGGTGGTGCACGCCGTCGTCGGCGACCCGACCGCGGGCGGCGGCGACGAGACGCTCGACCCCGCTCGCACGCTCCTTTCCGAGCTCCACGACGGCACCCTGGCCGAACGGGTCGTCGTGCCGGAGCGCAACGTCGTCGCCAAGCCCCCGGCGCTCAGCTTCGAGGAGGCCGCGTGCCTCCCCACCGCCTACCTCACCGCCCATCGCATGCTCACCACCCGGTCAGGGCTCACCCGGCCGGCGACCGTGCTCGTGCAGGGCGCGGGCGGCGGCGTGGCCAGCGCGGCGATCTTGCTCGCCAAGGCGCAGGGCCACACGGTGTTCTGCACGTCCCGCGACGCCGACAAGCGCAGCCGCGCGCTCGAGCTCGGCGCCGACGAGGCCGTCGAGACGGGCGCCCGCCTCCCGGCCAAGTGCGACCTCGTCATCGAGACGGTGGGGGAGGCGACGTGGTCGCACTCGCTGCGCGCCCTCCGTCCCGGCGGCCGCATCGTCGTCAGCGGTGCCACCAGTGGCCCCAACCCGCCGGCCGACCTCAACCGCGTGTTCTTCCTGCAGCTCTCCGTCGTCGGCTCCACCATGGGCACCCGCGACGAGCTGGTCGACCTGCTCGCCCTCCTCGACCGCACGTCGATCCGTCCCGTGATCGAGGACGTCCGCCCCCTCGCCGACGCCCGCGCATCCTTCGAGCGCCTGCTCGCCGGCGATGCCTTCGGCAAGCTCGTCCTGACGATGTAGCTCGGGTGCCTGGCGATCTGACCCACCAACGGTGCAGGCGCCCGTGACGACTCTCCGGGTTGGGCGCCCGGCTGCGGGACCGCGCGGTGGCGGAGGCTGACGCGATCTCACGTGCTGTCGTCGGGTGGGTCGACACCTCGGCCTGCACCCAACCCCTACGTAGAGGGTATGACAGTCCCTCGAACCCCCGCCCAACCCTCGAAACAACCCAAGACAGCACCGAACGTCGCCACCGGACCGCAACGAGTGGCAGGGGCATCCGCCACCACATCTGGCACCACCGTTACGGTCGTGTGAAGCCCGCGGGTCCCTCATGCCCGGGTGACCCAGGGCTCAGGATGGGGCCCCGCCCGTCCGCCTGGCGGGGCCCCATCCGCACCTTCCGGCTTGTCGGCTCGCCGAGCATCTGCCAGCGTCGCCCGCGAGGGGATCACCAGGGACCTGTCCACCAGCGGCAAGAGTGAACCGAGCGAGCGTCCCATCCGTATGACGGACGAGCCGACACGAGATACCTGGGGGTCCAGATGCTGGTGCGCAAGATCGTGACGAGCGTGGTCGCGGGTGTTGCGTGCCTGGTCGTGTCAGGCGTGGGCGCTCCCGGCGCGTGGGCAGCGACGTACGGCGTGTCGATGGTCGACTTCTCGTTCTCGCCGGCGACGCTCACGGTGCAGGCCGGTGACACGGTCGTGTGGACCAACACCGACGCCGCGCCCCACACGGTGACAGCTGACGGTGGCTCGTTCGACTCCGGCTCGGTCGCGCCGGGCGGCACGTACTCGCACACCTTCTCCAGCGCTGGCGTCCTCGCGTACCACTGCGGGTTCCACGGCGCATCCGGTGGTGTCGGCATGTCCGGCCAGGTCACCGTGGAGGCGGCCGCCACGACGACCACCTCGACGGGACCGGTGGCCACGACCGCGCCCGGCACGCCCACGTCCGCGGGCTCGGACACCGTCGCCGTCTCGCCCACCTCCGCCGGCCCCCAGCTCGCCCGCACGGGTTCGAGCACCAGCACCCTGGCCGTCATCGCGGTCGCACTCGTGGCCGCCGGCTACCTCGCCCTCCTCGCGTCTCGGCGCCGAGCCGTTGACGACACGCGCGGGTGACGCGCTGCCGCGTCGTGCGCGACGGCCAAGGCTGCCTCAGGGGATGTCGAGCACGAACCAGGCGACCTGCGTCGGGTAGGGAAAGGCCGAGGCCACCTTGTTCAGGTAGATCGTGATCTTCCCGGTCGCCACGTCCCGCGTGGCACCCACCACGTAGCGGCCCGCGCCCTGGTAGGGGCGGTCGTCGGTCTCGACCATGGCGAACACGGTCGCGTCCTCGGTGGTGTGTGCTCGTGGTCGTCCGAACATCAGGTATCCAACCGCTCCCTGGATGGCCGCCTCCGTGTCACGGCAGCACGGTCAGTCGGCAGGCTCGTCGTCACGGACGTACACGGTCTCGGTGACCTCGATCTCGTCGTCGCTGATCGTGCCATCACCGTCGGCGTCGACTCCGACGGCTTCGACGACCACGACAGCATCCGCCACGCCGTCGCCATCGAGATCGACGGCGGTGCCAGAGGTCATGACGACCGCATCGGCCACGCCATCCCCGTCGACGTCGATGGCCGCGATGGAGGTGACCTGCACCGCATCAGCCTCGCCATCACCGTCGACGTCGATCCCGGTCACGGACGTGACCTCCACAACGTCGGCGCCATCGTCGCTGTCGGCTCCACCGTCTTTGCTCATGGCTGCCTCGCTGCGGTCAGTGCCGGCCGGTTCGCCAGCGTTGCAGGGCACGGTAGACGACAGCCTGCGCCCCCGTCGCGCAGGAACCATCAACCCGATCACACGACGTCATAGGCTCGTCCTACAGGTTGGCGGATCCGCCTGGCACCGTCATTCCGACCCGTGCGGGCCATGAGTCACCGACTGAGTGGCGCCGCGGTGGGTGGGCGATGTTGCCCGCGATCATGCGGGTGATCGCGGGCGTGTTCAGATCATTGCGGGCCTCGTTGCAAACATCGAGGGCGACTTCGACGTGACCACGGCGAGGTGGATCTTCGAGCTCGATGTCACCGCCCGGAGGTGGATCCATCTGATCGCCGGTGAAGTGCTCGTCGCCTTGGGAGCCGGGATCCTCACCGGGAACCTGGCCGCGCGGATGGCCGGCGTCGTCACCCGACCGATCGGAGAGGTCGGGACCCCGAGGGTCCGACACGAGCCAATCGCTGAGTACGCGATCAACCTGTGCTTCCGGCCCAGGAACGAGAGACTTCGCGGCCGAGCCTCGAATCCGCGCTCAGCGTCTTCGCCGCCTCAACTGTTCGAGCGGGTAGAAGGGCGCAAAGGCCACGAGCGTCAGCGGATAGGGGAAGACGACGAACATGAGCGCGGCGATCGCGGCATGCATCGTCCAGGCGACCGCGACCCACGCTGATCGGATCCTTCCGCCGAGGAGGGCAATCGGCGCGGCCAGCTCGACGGCTACCGTCGTGATCGCCATCGGCGCGAACAGAGCGCCGTGCTCCATGAACGGCCGCGCCAGGGGCGAAGGCGAGCCACCCAGCACATCGAGGCGGGCGGCCGAGTAAGCGATGTGGTTGCGCAGCGTGTCACCGGCCAGCCAGTCGGTGCCGCCGATGCGCAGCTTGGCGATGCCCGCCAGCACGTAGGTCGTGACCGTGACGACCGCGGCCAGCCTGATCGGGAACCCGTAGGCGCCGCCGTCACGAGCAGCGGGCACGGCGCGGCGGGCGTCGATGGAGAAGCCATTGGCGCTCGGAGCGAACCCGACGATGACGACGTGCAGGACGAGCAACGCCTCGAACCAGAGGAGCTGCCCCCACGAGCTCCGGTAGGTCGTCACGACCAGCAGCAGCGCGGCGAAGCCAGGGCCGGACAGGCGGAACCAGGCGCCGGCGGTCGACGCGGAACCGAACACGAGCGCGCCGACGACAAGCGCTGCCCACACGGCAGCCGGGAGGGGCGAGCCGAGCCACGCGAGCACGCCGACGGGTTCGAAGCGCGACGCCGGCGCGTCGGCGAGAGCTAAGAAGGCGGGAAGTCGCACGCCCAGGTAACAAGTAGCGAACAGGCTCGTCACGAAGCGCAGGGCGCCCAACCGCTCGGCGGGGGCCGGCGCGACGAGCCAAGCGTCCGCCCGCCGAAGCAGCGCGATCATCCCGCCGGCTCGCATGTCGCGTGGACCCGGCGGCGGATCAGCGAAGGGTCTCCCGCCGCGTAGCGCTCGAGGTCGTGACGCTCCTCGACGACCTCGACCTCGGTGATCTCGTCCCCGACCCTGCTCGCGATCTCACGACACAGAGCGTCGGCGCCACCGTTCTGGATGGCGGTGCGGACGAGCGACTCGGCGATGAGCGGGTCCTCGGAGCGAGCGATGCTGTCCATCGACAGGCGTCGCGTCGCTCCCCGGTCGTCGATGCCGACAGCGGTACCGAGCACGGCCACATCACCGCGGGCGGTCGCGTACATCGGGTAGATCGACAGCGGAACGCTGTCGCGGTTGCGCAATGCCGGCGAGACGACGGCCGCGAGCACCACCAGGGTGATCACCCAACGCCACCGCATGCACGCGATCATGCCGACCATGACGCTTGTCTGCACCACCCGGATCTGTTCGTGCCCGCGCTCGTGCCTCCCGGCGATAAGACCTGGTCTGGGCCGGTGGTGACGGTGAGCCGGCTTGTAGGCGGGGTTCTGTCCCTCGGCTTGCGCCTCGGGGGTGGCCATCCATCTGTGCGGTCTACCTGGGGAGATCGACCGGACCGGCCCTCCCACGTTTGACCTTGCTCCGGGTGGGGGTTGCCTAGCCGCCGGGGTCGCCCTCGACGCTGGTGCGCTCTTACCGCACCGTTTCACCCTTGCCTGTGCCCGGTTGCCCGGGCCATCGGCGGTCTGCTCTCTGTTGCCCTGAACCGACAGGTCACCCCGTCCTGGCTCTCACCAGCACCCTGTCCTTCGGAGCCCCGACCTTCCTCGACGTGGTCGAGCCACGCCGCGGCCACCAGGCCGGCTCACCGTCCTCACCAGTGTTCCGACCCCGGGGTCCCGCGCGCAAGGGGAGCCGACCCTCCGCCGGGCCGGCTCCCCAGCTCTCGCAGCCGCTCGTCACGGTTCAGATCCATGTTCGTGTCGTGCGTCGCGGGTCGGCGTGCGTCGGTCAGGCGAAGACGGCTGGGTCGAAGCCCATGAGCGGGTCGGTGCCGTGGCCGACGGAGGCGGCCTCGAACGCCTCGGTGGGGAACCACATCTCCGGCGTCTCACCCCGGTGCAGCTCGGTGGTCTCCTCCTGGAAGGTCAGCATCGCCTCGTAGTGCATCTCGTCGACGTCGCTCGCCAGATGACGGAGCTCCTTGGCGCTGATCTGCACGCCCGTTCCTCCTGTTGGTTGGGTGCCTGGCATGACCCAACTACGGAGCGACGAGCGGCGGTGGATGGCAGTGCCTGCGATTCGATCCTGATCAGCCGCGCCGGCAGGTCAGAACGTGAGCGACGAGAGCTCGGGGATCCAGCCGGCGGCGCGGTCGCAGGCCTGGGACCAGCGCTCGCGGTCGAGCGTGCCGGTCGGCTCGACGACCTGTCTCGGCCGCCACGTGGCAGCGATGTCCTCCCACCCACCCCAGGTGCCCACGGCGAGCCCCGCCAGGAACGCAGCGCCCAGGGTCGTCGCCTCCGTGACGGGCGAGACCTCCACCGGGCGTTGGGCGGCGTTGGCCAGCGCCTGCACGAAGGTGGGGTTGTCGGTCATCCCGCCGTCGACGCGCAGCGTTGGGATCGTGAGACCCGTGTCCGCCTCGGCAGCGTCGACGAGGTCGGCGCCTCGCTGCGCGACGCCCTCCAGCACCGCGCGCACGATCTGCGGACGCTCGCTGCCCCTCGTGAGCCCGAGCAGCGTGCCGCGCGCGCCGTAGTCCCAGCGGGGCGTGCCCAGGCCGAGCAGCGCGGGTACGTAGACGACGCCGTCGGCCGTCTCGCAACGACTCGCCACGTCATGGCTCTCGGCCGCCGTGGCGATGATCCCGAGGTCGTCGCGGAGCCACTCGACGTTCGTGCCGGCCGACAGCATGACGGCCTCGACGCCCCACGTCGTGGTGCCGCCGCGGCGCCACGCCACGATCGGGAAGCAGCCACCGTCGCCCTGGCGGTCGAAGCGGGGCCGCTCCTCCCCGAGGTGCAGGTCGAGCATGCCGCCCGTGCCGAAGGTGATCTTCGCCAGGCCAGGCCGGACGCCGCCCTGGCCGATCAGGCTCGCCTGCTGGTCGCCCACGAGCGCCGCGATCGGCGGGGCGCCGTCGAGGGCGGTGGCCTGCCCCACGATCCCCGAGGAGTCGACCACCGTCGGCAACGCCCCGCGGGGGATGCGCATGGCGTCGAGGAGCTTGTCCTCCCAGTCCGTGCCGTCGCCGCGCAGCAAGGCCGTGACGCCGGCGTTGGTGGCGTCGGTCACGTGCACCGCTCCCTCGGAGAGCGTCCACGCGAGCCACGAGTCGACGGTGCCGACGCGGAGGTCGCGGCTGCGGTCGGGGTCGGCGGCGTCGAGCAGCCACGCCGCCTTGGTAGCGGACGCGTTGGGGGCGATGTGGATGCCGTCGGCCTGGAGCACGAGGCACGTGCCCACGGTGCGCAGGTCCTGCCAGCCGATCCCGGGCCCGACGGGTTCGCCCGTGGCGCGGTCCCACACGATGGTGGAGGCGCGCTGGTTCGTGATCCCCACGGCGTCGACCGGTCCGCCTTCGGCGAGCACGGCGCGGGCCACTTCGAGGGCGACGGCGGCCATCTCGATCGGGTCGAACTCGACGAAGCCCGGCTCGGGGGTGGACGGGAGCAGCTCGCGGTGCTGATCGGCGGCGATGGAAGCATCCGGGCGAACGACGGCGGCGCGGAGCCCGGAGGTGCCCACGTCGATGACGAGGATGCTCACGTTCGAGCGCCTCAGTACCCGGTGGCGCCGAACGGGGACGGCAGCCCGAGCTTGCCCGGGTTCAGGATGCCGTTCGGGTCGAGGGCGGCCTTGGTCGCCACGAGGACGTCGAACGCCGGGCCGAGCGCCTCGGCCACGAAGCGGCTCCGGTTGAGGCCCACGCCGTGGTGGTGCGAGAGCGCGCCGCCGGCGGCCAGGACCGCTCGGCTGCCGATGTCCCACGCCGTGCGGTAGTAGCGGTCGCGGTCGTCGGGCTCCACCTTCGCCGCGAACGTGAAGTAGAGGCAGCCGCCGTCGGTGTAGCTGTGCGACTGGTGCGCCGACGCGGACACGGTGCCCTCGATCGCGTTGAGGGCCTCGAGGGTCGCACCGTAGATCGCCGGTAGGTCGCGCCAGCGGCCGACCACCTCCATCGTGTCGACGACGTACCCCCGCGAGATCAGCGCCTCGAGGGCGGCGACGTCGTTGCGGTGCTCGAGCCAGTGCGCCACGTGCTCGACGTCCTCCGGGTGGCCACCGCTGCACGTCTCGGCGACGAGCTCCATCGTGCCGTCGACCTCGGCGACGTCTCCCTCGTCCAGCACGAGCAGCAGTGCACGGTCGCCGGTCTTGTAGGTGCGGTCGGCCTCGGCCGGGTCGTACAGCCGCAGCACCGCGGGGGTGCCGCCCCGCTGGAGGATCCGGCGCATGGCGTCGATGCCCTCGGCGAACGACGCGAAGCCGAAGGCGGCCCGGCGCTCGTGGGTGGGAGCCGGGTGAAGGCGGAGCCGGGCGCCGGTGATGATGCCGAGCGTGCCCTCGGAGCCGACGAAGAGCTGGTTGAGGTCGGGGCCGACCGCGGACCGAGGCGCGCCACCGGTCGAGATCTGGCGGCCGTCGGCCAGGGCCACGTCGAGGCCGAGGACCATGTCCTCGATCTTCCCGTAGCGGGTGGAGAGCTGGCCGGCGGAGCGGCACGCGAGCCAGCCACCGACGGTCGACAGTGCCACCGACTGCGGCCAGTGCCCGAGGGTGAGGCCGTGGTCCGTCCGCAGGGAGCGCTCGAGGTGATCGCCGAAGGTGCCGGGCGCGACGTCGAGCACGAGCGAGGTCGCGTCGACCTCGACGATGCCTGTGAGGCCGCACAGGTCGAGCACCACGCCGCCGTGCAACGGCACCGAGGCCCCGCACACTCCGCTGCGTCCCGCCGCCGCGGTGACCGGGACACGGGCGTCGTTGCACGCCCTCAGCACGGCGGCGACCTGGTCGGCGGTGCTGGGGGACACCACCGCGCTCGCCTTGGCGGCGACCTGGCCGTCGAGCGCCCAGATCATCGCTTGCGGCCACCAGTCGCGGCTGGCCTCGCCGAGCGCGTCGCCGTCGACGGTGGTGGGGCAGATCGCCGCGAGCTGGGCGAGCGTGGCGTCCGTGACCGGCACGACCGCGGCGCCGAGCCGGGCGGTGGCGGCCGCGCCGCCGTCGCGCAGCGCGATCGGGGGTGTGGGGGCACCGGGACCGGCGGCCGGAAGGGGGTGCGGTCCGGTCACGCGGGGACCTCGCCGGTGGCGAGCAGGCCGGGAGCGTCGCGCTCGGCCGTCACGAGGGCGACATACGCGTCGGCCTGCTCGGTGGTCTCCTCGGTCGACCAGCCGAGCTCGGGCGCCATGAGCGCGGCGACGTCGGCGGCGACGCGGGCGGAGGCCTCCCGTGCCTGAAGGCGGGCGCGGGTGCGCCGGGCCAGCACGTCGTCGACCGTCGTCGCCATCTCGTGGCGCGCGGCGTACACGGCCTCGGCGCGGACATAGGGGAGGCCTGGCACGAGTGGCTCCCGGAGGCAGGGGTCGTCCGCGATCAGGGCCTCGAGCACTCGGGCCTCGGCGCCGTAGCGATCCGCGAGGTGGCGCGCGAGGCCGGTGGCCGTGGGGTCGACGGCCTGGGCGCCGCGGACCTTGAGCTTGGCTGTGCGCGATCGACGGGCCGAGCGCGGGAGGCCGTCGAGGTGCTCGACCAGCTCGTCGACGGTGTCCTCGGCCATCTCGCGGTACGTGGTGAGCTTGCCGCCGGTCACGGTGATCACGCCCGACGTCGACCGGGTGACGCGGTGGCGCCTCGACAGGTCGGCGGTGCGACCGCTGGTGGCCGCCTTCACCAGGGGCCGCAGCCCCGCCCAGGTGCCGACGACGTCCGCCTCGCTCAGCGGCTCGCGCACGGAGAAGTTGATGGCCTTGAGGAGGTAGGCGACGTCGTCGGCCGTGCACTGCGGGTCGTCGATGGGCCCGTCGTAGTCGGTGTCCGTGGTGCCGATGTAGGTGAGCTCGAAGCCGCCGTCGTCCGTGGGGAGCCACGGCACGACGAACACGCTGCGCTTGTCCTTGGGCACGGGGACGACGACCGCGATGTCGTTGCGGATCTTGTGCCACGGCACCGTGATGTGGATCCCCTTGGCGGGCCGGATGCTGTCGGGGTCGCCACCCTCATCGAGCTCGCGGACCGCATCGCTCCACACGCCCGCGGCGTTGACGACCGCCCGAGCGCGCACCTCGATCCGTTGGCCGTCGGCCTCCACGACCGCGCCGGTGGCCTGACCGTGCTCGTGGCGCAGCTCCACCACGCGCGTGTGGTTCGCCAGCACCGCGCCGTGGTCGAGCGCCGCCGTGCGTGCGAGCGTGAGGGTCAGGCGGGCGTCGTCGGCGGCGGCGTCGTAGTAGAGGTACGCGCCGGCCAGCCGCTCCTCGGGGAGGGTCGGCATGTGGGCGACGGCCTTGGCCTTGTCGAGCCGCTTGTGGAGCTTGCCGATGCGCGCACCACCGGTGAGGTCGTACATCCACATCGCGCTGCCGAGCGCGCGCGCCACCTTCGCGTTGATGAGCCCGTCCTTGGAGAAGATCGGGATGAGGAACGGCAGCAGCCGCACGAGGTGGGGTGCGTTGTGGCGCAGGCGCTGGCGCTCCCGGAGCGCTTCGTAGACGAGGCGCACGTCGCCGTTCTGGAGGTAGCGCAACCCGCCGTGCACGAGCTTCGAGCTCTTCGACGAGGTGCCGCTCGCGAAGTCGTCCCGCTCGACGAGCGCGGTGCGCAGGCCGCGCGACGCCGCGTCCAGCGCCACCCCCGCGCCCGTGATCCCGCCTCCGATGACGAGTACGTCGAACTGGGTGTCGGCAAGCTCTTGGAGCGACCGGGTGCGGTCGAAGGTGCCGAGCGCCATCAGGTCAACCGCAGCCGCAGGCGCCGCCGCAGCACCCGCCGCCCCCGCCCATGCTCATGCTCGGTGCGCTCGGCATCGAGGCGCCCCCGCCCGAGGTGCTGGCGAACACCGACAGGAGCCGGGTGGTGTCGGCATGCCCGGCCGGGCAGCTGGCCGGCGCATCGGCCTCGGCCATCGCTCGGCGCTCTTCGAACGTCGCTCCGCAGGCCCGGCATCGGTACTCGTAGGTCGCCACGGCGCCGACGCTACCGCCGTGCGCCCGGGTGGATCGGATCCGCGCCGGCGCCGACGGCCTAGTGTCGCTCGCCATGGTGGGACCGTGGGAGCAGATGCATCGCCGCGACGTGCTGCGGCTGGCTGCGCTCGGCGTGGTGTCGGCCGGGCTGGCTCCTCTCGTCGGGTGCGGCTCGGGATCGGGCGAGAGCTCGCCCACGACGGTGCCACCCACGACCGTGCCGTTCGACCCCGACGTGCCGTGGTGGTTGCAGGGCGGGTTCGCGCCGGTGACCGATGAGGTGGCGAGCACCACCTTGGAGGTCGAGGGCGCCCTGCCCCCCGAGCTCACCGGCCTCTACGTGCGCAACGGCTCGAACCCGCGCACGGGCGTGTCGCCGCACTGGTTCCTGGGTGACGGCATGGCGCACGGCATCCGCCTCGGCGCGGGTCAGGCGATCTCCTATGCGAACCGCTACGTCCGCACGCCGCTGTACGACGCCTCGGCCGGCTTCGGCGAGGGCGTGCCGGGCGGCGCAGAGTCGCAGAGCAACGTCTCGGCGATCTGGCACGGGGGGAAGCTGCTCACCTCGGGTGAGGTCGGCTACGCGTACGAGCTCTCGCACGACGACCTGAGCACGAAGGGCGTCTACGACTTCGGCGGCCGGCTCAAGACCTCGATGACGGCCCACCCGAAGATCGATCCGGCGACCGGCCAGATGCACTTCTTCGGCTACGGGTTCGTGCCCCCGTTCCTGACGTATCACGTGGCCGACGCCGACGGCACGCTCGTGAGGAGCACCGAGGTGCCGGTGCCCGGCCCCACGATGATCCACGACTTCGCCATCACCGAGACCGACGCGGTGTTCTGGGACCTCCCGGTCGTCTTCGACCTGGAGGCGGCCGTCGCCATGATCGCCGACCCCACGGGCGACGCCTTCCCCTTCAGCTGGGACCCCTCCTACGGCGCCCGCATCGGCGTGCTGCCGCTCGGCGCGGACGGGGCGAAGGTGCAATGGTCGGAGATCGAGCCCTGCTACGTGTTCCACGGCGTCAATGCGTTCCGGCACGGGAGCGAGGTCGTGGTGGACGTCTGCCGCCACGCCTCCATGTTCAACGGGGGCACGCTGGGCAGCGACCTCTCGCTGCGCCGGTGGACCATCGACACGGACACGGGGAAGGCGAGCGAGGAGGTGGTCGACGAGCGGTCCGACATGGAGCTGCCGTCGCGCGACACGCGCCGCACCGGCCGCGAGCACCGCATCGGCTACTTCGCCCAGAACCGCCCGGCCGACGCCACCGTCGACATGGGCGGGGTGATCAAGCACGACTACCGCACGGGCGAGCGCTCGGTGTGGGACCCGGGGCCCACCGAGCACAGCGGGGAGTGGCTCTTCGTCGGCGATCCGGCTGGTGACGCGGACGACGAGGGCTGGCTGCTGAGCTACGTCACCGACGAGGCCACGATGCGCAGCCGGTTCGTGGTGCTCGACGCCACCGACGTGGCGGCGGGTCCGGTCGCCAGCGTGGCCCTGCCCCAGCGGGTTCCCTACGGCTTCCACGGCACCTGGGTGCCCGAGGGCGACTAGTCAGCAATCATTGTTGAAACCAGCAGACGTGCGCGGCTGAACAATCGTGGGCGGTTTGCCCGGCTCCGACGTGTTTCGCCGTGATGGCCCCGTTGTGGGCCAGGCCGACGTCGGGCACACTCGCCATCACGGAGGGTGAGCATCGGACGATGCCTGGGGAGGCGAGGGTGGAGCGGGTGCGGGACCGGGAAGCGTTGGTGGAGGAGCTCGTCGGCACCGGCGTCCTGCCCGACGGCATGCGGGGCCGCCTGCTCCGGACGCGCGAAGTCGCGCTCCTGTTCCAGGTGTCGGAGCGCGCTGTGACGGACTGGGCGCGGCGGGGCCGGATCCCCTCGGTGCGCACTCCGGGTGGTCATCGCCGCTACCCAGCGGACGAGGTCTGGGCCCTGCTGCGACGCAGCGAGTCCGGCGAGTAGCACCGCCACCCAGAAATCCGCCAGATCGGTTTGCATCGGCGCGCTCGCCGCGCGGAGACTGCGCCGAGCCCCCCGTCCCCCACACGAAGAGCTGCCCCCCGACCCATGGAACTCCTCTGGCGCCGCCATTCGGCCTGCCGCGGACTGGACCCGGACATCTTCTTCCCGGCCACGGACGAGGAGGCGGCGGCGGCCAAGCGGGTGTGCGGCGAGTGCACGGTGCAGGGCACCTGCCTCGAGTTCGCGCTCCTGGGCCGGGAGAAGGAAGGCGTGTGGGGCGGCGCCACCGAGAAGGAGCGCCGCCGGATCCTGCGGCAACGCCGGCGGGCCTCGTAGCCCCATCGCTGTAGGTTCCCGGCATGGCTGATCTGGGCTTCGCCGCGCACGGAGGGTGGCCGGTCGTGCTCGGCACCCTCATGGAGGGGGACGACCTCGACGGTGACGTCGCGCGAGCCGCGATGGCCGAGATCCTCGACGGCGCGGCCAGCCCAGCCCAGATCGCCGCCTTCGTCGTGGCGCTCCGCATGAAGGGCGAGACCGTGCCGGAGCTCGTCGGCATGGTCGACGCGATGCTCGAGGCCTCCACCCGGGTCGAGATCGACACGGCCGGACCGGTGATCGACGTGGTGGGCACCGGTGGCGACCGGGCGCACACGATCAACGTCAGCACGCTGGCCGCCCTCGTCGTGGCCGGCGCCGGGGGTCAGGTGTGCAAGCACGGCAACCGCGCCGCCTCGTCGGCATGCGGCGCGGCCGACCTCCTGGAGGCGCTCGGCGTGGTCATCGAGCTCGGGCCTGAGGGCGTGGCCGCCTGCGTGCGCGAGGCGCGCATCGGCTTCTGCTTCGCGCCCCGCTACCACCCCGCCATGCGCCACGCGGGGCCGTCCCGCCGCGACCTCGGGATCCCGACCGCGTTCAACATCCTCGGCCCGCTGTCCAACCCGGCCCGGGTGCGCCGCTCGCTCATCGGGGTGGCCGACCTGCGCATGGCGGACCGCATGGCCGGCGTGCTGCAGGCGAAGGGCGCCGAGCGGGCCCTCATCGTGCACGGCGGGGACGGCCTCGACGAGCTCACCACCACGGGCCCCTCCACCGTCGTCGAGCTCCGCGAGGGGGCGGTGTCGACATGGGAGGTGCACCCCGACGACCTCGGGCTGCCGCTCGTCGACCGCGAGGACCTGGTCGGCGGCGACGCCTCCGTCAACGCCGACCTGGCGCGCCGCGTGCTGGCGGGGGAGCACGGACCGCATCGGGACATCGTCAGCCTGAACGCCGGGGCCGGCCTCCTCGTCGCCGGGCTCGTGGACGACCTCCCGTCCGGGATCGAGGCCGCCCGGGACGCGATCGACGGTGGGGCCGCCGTCGCCGCCCTGGCCGCCCTCGTCGAGGTGTCCCAGCGCGAGGCAGCGACCCAGCCCGGATAGGTGGACACGCGGGATAACGGTCGTTATCCTCCACGCCGATGACTCCAGCGGCACCTCTGCACACGGTCAAGGTCGACGATCCCGTCGACCCGATCCGCGAGAAGCTCGTCGCTGCCGCAGCGGTGGTCTTCGCCGAGAAGGGCTACGACGGCGCCGGCGTGGCCGAGATCGCCCGCCGCGCCGGCTACACCACCGGCGCGATCTACGGGCGCTTCACCGGCAAGGCGGAGCTGCTCCTCGCGGCCATCGAGGCCCGCTCCGACAGCGAGCTCGACCAGCTCTTCAACGAGCACCGCTTCGAGGGCAAGGTCACCGACATCCTCACGACGGTCGGCTCGCACCTCGTCACCGACGAGATGGGTCCCGAGAGCGCCCTGCTGCTCGAGGCCTTCGTGGCCGCCCGGCGCGACCCCGAGGTCCGGCGCCTCATGCAGGGCGCGCTCGACCTGCGGGGCGACCGCCTCGCCGACCTCGTTGCCGAGGCGCAGGCAACGGGCGCCATCGACCCGGCGCTCGACGCCGAGGCCGTGGTGCGCTTCTGTCATGCCGTGGGCTTCGGCTTCCTGCTCTTCCGCGCCGTCGAGCTCGAACTGCCGGCGGCGGGTCCGTGGGAGGACCTCATCGCCCGCCTCGTCGACGCCCTCGACGCCAGTCCGTCCAACACCAAGGCGGCGGAGCCGCCCGAACAGTCCCGCAGTGCGCCGTAGGCGCGTCCAATCCGATGACCCCAGGGGGAACCCCGAGATGACCACCAACGAAGAGATGCTCGGCCGGGCCGACGTCAACGACCTCGAGGCCATCCTCTCGATCACGGCCAAGGACGTGGACGAGATGGTCCACTCCGTGAAGGACAACGCCGACGCCATCTTCACGTGGAACTACGAGAAGGGCGAGCGCCCGGCGCTCAGCAAGCTCTACGAGAAGGCCAAGGGCGCCCAGTGGAACGGGGAGACCGACCTGCCGTGGCACCTCGACGTCGACATCGACAAGGTCGCCGCCAACGCCCCGCGTGACAAGGACTCCGACCCGGTGTTCGTCGCGGCCCAGCGTCCCGGGCAGCCCCTGCACAACTGGGGTGAGAAGGAGTGGCACGAGCTCCTGATCGAGTCGCAGAACTGGACGATGAGCCAGTTCATGCACGGTGAGCAGGGTGCGCTGATCTGCACCGCCAAGATCGTCGAGACGGTGCCGTGGATCGACGCCAAGTACTACGCCGCCACCCAGGTGATGGACGAGGCCCGCCACGTGGAGGTCTTCGCCAAGTACCTGGACACGAAGATGAACGGGCACTACCCGCTCAACGCCCACCTCGGCATGCTCCTCGACGACATCATCCAGGACTCCCGCTGGGACATGACCTACCTGGGCATGCAGATCATGGTGGAGGGCCTGGCCCTGGCCGCCTTCGGCTTCATGCACATGCTCACCGAGGAGCCGCTGCTGAAGCAGCTGCTGCGCTACGTCATGAGCGACGAGGCCCGCCACGTGGCCTTCGGCGTGCTGTCGCTCAAGGAGTACTACGGCGAGCTCAGCGACGCCGAGATGCTCGAGCGCCAGCAGTTCGCCTTCGAGGCCGCCGTGCGCATGCGCGACCGCTTCCTCCAGCAGGAGGTGTGGGACCGCATGGGCGTCGACGTCCGCACGATGATCAAGCTGCAGCTCGAGAACCAGGGCGACAAGAACGAGGACCCGTTCCAGCAGCTCCTCTTCTCCAAGATCGTCCCGAACTGCAAGAAGCTGGGCCTGCTCGACCGCAACAACGGCTGGCTGCGCACCAAGTTCGGCGAGATGGGCGTCATCCAGTTCGAGGACTGGGCCGACACCGGCGAGGAGTACGACACCATGAGCCTCGAGGCCATGGCCAACGAGCAAGCAGGCGACGCCGAGGTCGCCTAGTCTCTCGGAGCCGATCCCTCGGCGATCTTGATCGGGGGGCGCAGGGCCCGGTGCTTCGGGGGGAGCACCGGGCCCCAGCGCGTCTGGCCCGAGGCGTGCCTCGCTACGCTCCGCCCGTGGCTCCCCCCCGGTACCGCTGCACGGCGTGCGGCAACCTCACCCGCTTCGACGTGACCACGACCGTGCGCACCCGGGCGTTCCACCACTACTCGGTCGGCGGGGAGCTCACGGTGGAGGAGCCGGAGGTGCTCTCGGAGTCGGTCGACGAGGTGCTGTGCCGCTGGTGCGGGACCGGCACGGCCGTGGAGGCTGTCACACCCCCTGCGTAGCGTCGATCGCATGGCATCAGACCTGCGGATCAGCTGCGACGAGTGCGTGATGGAGGGCACCTCGGCGTGCAGCGACTGCGTCGTCACCTTCCTGTGCGATCGCGCCCCCGGCGACGCCCTCGTCATCGACGTGGTGGAGGTACGGGCCTTGCGCCTCCTCGAGCAGGGCGGCCTCGCCCCCGCTCTCCGCCACCGCCCCAGAACCGGCTGACGACGGGAGCCTCGGGGCCGCTCAGAGCCCGACCACGGCCACCGGCGTCGACGACGCGAACGGGGCCAACACGCCGAGTCGCCCGTACTCGTTCGAGCCCCAGCAGCCGATGGTCCCGTCGGTGCGCCGCGCGCAGGTGTGGATCGAACCGGCCTGGACGGAGGCGCCGTCGGCGATCCCCGTGACCGTCACCGGCGTCAGCGAGGCGGTCGTCGTGCCGTTGCCGAGCTGTCCGTAGTCGTTGTTGCCCCAGCAGCTGACGGTGCCCCCGCCGCGCAGCGCGCAGGTTTGTGCGTAGCCGGCCGTGACGGCCGTGGCGTCGGCGATCCCGGCGACGGTCACCGGCGTCGAGGCGTCGGCGGTGGTGCCGTTGCCGAGCTGCCCGAAGCCGTTGTAGCCCCAGCAGCTCACCGTGCCACCGCTGTGGCGCGCGCAGGTGTATCGCACGCCGGCGGAGAGAGTGGTGGCGTCGGCGATGCCGCTGACCGCGACGGGAGTAGAGCTGGAGGTGGTGGTGCCGTTGCCGAGCTGTCCGAACGTGTTCCGGCCCCAGCAGCTGATGGTCCCACCAATGCGCAGCGCACAGGTGTGGAACTCGCCACCGGAGATGGCGGTCGCGTCGGCGATCCCGGTGACGGTCACCGGCGTCGAGGCGTCGGTGACCGTGCCGTTGCCGAGCTGCTCGTAGTTGTTCGTGCCCCAGCAGCTGACGGTGCCCCCGCCGCTCAGCGCGCAGCTGTGGTCGTCGCCGGTGGTGACGGCGACGGCGTCGGCGATGCCGGTCACGGTCACCGGTGTGGACGAGCCGGTGGTCGTCCCGTTCCCGAGCTGTCCTGCGCCGTTCGCGCCCCAGCAGCTGACGGCTCCACCAGCGCGTGCCGCGCAGCTGTGGAAGTCCCCGGCGGCGACGGCGGTGGCGTCCGTGATCGCGGTGACCGGCACCGGAGGCCAGGACGCCGTGTTGGTGCCGTCGCCGAGCTGCCCGTACACGTTGTAGCCCCAGCAGCTCACCGATCCGTCGCCGTGTCGCGCACAGGTGTGCTGGTGGCCGGCGGTGACGTCGGTGGCGTCGCTGATCCCCGTGACCGTCGCTGGCGTCAACGCCCTGATGGTGACCCCGTTGCCGAGCTGCCCGTAGTAGTTCCAGCCCCAGCAGCTGACCGCGCCGCCCGCGAGCTGCGCGCAGGTGTGCGACCCACCGGCGGACACGGCGCCTGCTGTGGTCATCCCCGCGACGGTGGTGGGGGTGGACGAGCTGGTCGTGGTGCCGTCGCCGAGCTCGCCAGGCGCACCGTCGTTCCGGCCCCAGCAGCTGACCGTGCCACCGCTGCGCCTCACGCACGTGTGGCCGTGGCCGGCAGTGACGGCGGTCGCGTCGGTGATGCCCGCGACGCTCACGGCGGTCGACGAGTCGGTTGTGGTGCCGTTCCCGAGCTGTCCGTAGATGTTCCACCCCCAGCAGCTGACCGTCCCGCCGCCGCGAACCGCGCAGGTGTGCTCGCGCTGCTCCAGGCCGTCGGAGCTCCCGGCGTCGACCGCGATGGCATCGCTGATACCGATGACCGTCACCGGGGTTGGGGCGTCGGTGGTGGTGCCGTTGCCGAGCTGGCCGACACCGTTGCGGCCCCAGCAGCTGACCGTTCCACTGCCGCGCACCGCGCACGTGTGCTTCCCACCGGCTCTGATGGCGGTGGCGTCCGCGATCCCAGTGACTGCAACGGGGGTCGAGGAGCTCGCGGTGGTGCCGTTTCCGAGCTGCCCGTAGGCGTTGTAGCCCCAGCAGCGGAGCGTGCCGTCCGCGAGGCGCGCGCAGGTGTGCGAACCTCCGGCGGTGACGGCGGTGGCGGTCGTGATCCCAGTGACTGCCACGGGAGTCGAGGAGCCGGTCGTGGTGCCGTTGCCGAGCTCTCCTACGGAGTTCGAGCCCCAGCACTGAATCGTTCCACCGGATCGGAGCACGCACGTGTGCGCGCTACCGGCGACGACCGCGACGGCATCCGTGATCCCGCTGACGGCGACCGGGCTGGTCTTCTCGAACCCAGAGGTCCCGTCGCCGAGCTGGCCGTAGCTGTTCCAGCCCCAGCACCTGACGGTCTGGTCCGTCAGCAGTGAGCACGAGTGGTTGGCGCCCGCGGCGATCGCGTCGGGCCCGACCGCGGTCGTGATCGTGATGGTGGCGGCCGGCGCGTAGCTGTTGTCCGTCCAGTACGCGAACACCGAGTAGCTGTACGTCGTCGAGGGACTCAGCCCGCGGTCGGTCACGGTCGTCGCGGGCCACACGTCGGCCACCAACGTCCCCTGGGTCGGGCTCGAGGGTGGCGTCGACCCCGTGGCTCGGCGCACGATCGCCGCGGACGCGGCCGTCGGCACGATCGACGGCTTCGTCCACGTCAGGGTCACTGACGTGCTCGTCGAGGTGCTGGTGGTCGAGGCCGCCAACGCGGTGACCGGTGGGGGCGCCACGGCGTCGCAACCGGCGGCTGACGCAACGAGCACACCAGCGAGGAGAACCACGAGCAGCCTGCGCATACCGACGAAGCCCCCTGACCGCCGCGTGCCGTCGATGGACCGCACGCTACCGGCTCCCCCCTGGGTCCGCTGGTTCGTGCGCAGCTCGACCATCGACCACCGGAGCCTCACGATGCCGGGCAGACTCGTCGGCGTGATGCAACCCGTCGACTCGGTCTCGGTGCCGTCCCTCGCGGCGCTTCGTGGGGAGGGTGTGGGCGCCGGGCTCGACGTCGTCGAGATCGCGTCGGCCGAGCCGTTCGTGGAGGTGCGGCAGACGCTGGAGCGTCGCAAGGCCGAGGGGCTGCACGGGGGGATGGCGTTCACCTACCTGCGGCCGGCGCGATCGACCGATCCGGAGCAGGCGCTGCCCGCGGCGCGGGCGCTGGTCGTCGGGGCACGGAGCTATCTGGTGGAGCGCCCGGGTGGCACGCCCGACGGACCGGTCGGGGAGATCGCGCGCTATGCGTGGGAGGACCACTACGCACAGCTCAAGCACGGGCTGAAGGCGGTCGCCGCCGTGCTCACCGACCACGGCTGGCGCGCCCGGGTGCTGGCCGACGACAACGCGATGGTCGACCGTGCCGCCGCGCACCGGGCGGGCATCGGGTGGTGGGGCAAGAACGCCAACCTGCTGCTCCCGGGCCTCGGCAGCTGGTACGTGCTCGGCTCGGTCGTCACCGACGCGCCGCTGCAGGTGTCGGCCGCTCCGATCGAGGACCGCTGCGGCCCGTGCACGCGCTGCCTCGAGGGCTGCCCCACGGGCGCCATCACCGCGCCCGGCGTGGTCGACGCGCGGCGATGCCTCTCGTGGCTGCTGCAGGCCCAGGGTCCGTTCCCGCGCGAGCACCGGATCGCCCTCGGCGATCGGATCTACGGCTGCGACGAATGCCAGGAGGTGTGCCCGCCCAACCGCCGTGCCCCCGTGCGCGCGGCGTCCGGGCGGGAGCGGCAGTCTGCGCCGCTGCTCGACCTGCTCGACGACGACGACGCGGTCGTGCTGCGGCACGCCGACCGCTGGTACATCCCCAAGCGCGAGGTGCGGTACGTGCGGCGCAACGCGCTCGTCGTCCTCGGCAACGTCGGCGACGGCCGGGATCCGGAGGTCGCGGCGCAGCTCAGCCGGTACCTGCGCGACCCGGATCCCCTCCTGCGCGCCCACGCCGTCTGGGCCGCCCGCTGCCTCGGACGGGAGGATCTGCTCGCCGCGCTCGGCCACGAGGCGGACCCCGTCGTGCTCGAGGAGCTCGCGGCCCCGGCGCCATGACCCACCTCTTCGTCACGAACGACTACCCGCCCAAGATCGGCGGCATCCAGACGATGCTCTGGGAGCTGTGGCGCCGCCTCGACCCGTCGTCGTTCGCGATCCTCACGACGCCCCACGCGAACGCGGCGGTCTGGGACGCCACGCAGCGCTACCGAATCGAGCGGACCCGCGAGCGCGTCCTCCTTCCCACGCCGTCGCTCGCTCGGCGCATCGACGCCCTCGCCGACGAGATCGGTGCCGACGTCGTGGTCCTCGACCCGGCGCTCCCCGTCGGCCTGGTCGGCCCTCGGCTGCGGCGGCCGTACGCCCTGGTGCTCCACGGGGCCGAGATCACCGTCCCCGGCCGGCTCCCCGGCCCGAACCTCGTCCTCCGCCGGGCGTTGCGCGGCGCCTCACTCGTGATCGCGGCCGGCGGCTACCCCCTCGCGGAGGCCGAGCGAGCCGCGGGCCGTCCACTGCCCAGAGTCATCGTGCCGCCGGGAGTCGACACCGAGCGCTTCCACCCACTCCGTGACGGCGAGCGCGCGGAGGTGCGCGCGCGCCTCGGGCTGCCCGTCGAAGGGCGGCTCGTCGTCAGCCTGAGCCGCCTCGTCCCGCGCAAGGGCATGGACACGCTCATCCGAGCGAGCGCGCTCCTCGCCCCCGATCGGCCCGACCTGACCGTGGCCATCGGGGGGTCGGGGCGCGACGCCGGCCGCCTCGAGCGCATCGTCGAGTCCACCGGCGCGCCCGTCCGCCTCCTCGGCCGCGTGCCCGATGACGGCCTCCCCGGCCTCTACGGCTGCGCCGACGTCTACGCCATGCTGTGCCGCAACCGATGGGCCGGCCTCGAGCAGGAGGGGTTCGGCATCGTGTTCCTCGAGGCCGCGGCCGCGGGGGTGCCCCAGGTGGCCGGCGACAGCGGCGGGGCCGCCGAGGCGGTGGTGCACGGCGAGACCGGGCTGGTCGTCGGCCGACCGCACGACGCGCCCGCCGTCGCCGCGGCACTGGGGGAGCTCCTCGACGATCCCGAACGGCGGGCGGGGATGGCGGAGGCGGGTCGGGCCCGCGCGGTGGCCGGCTACAGCTACGACGGGCTGGCCGCGCGCCTCGGCCAGGCGCTCGGAGAGTGGGAGGCTCAGCTCCGTGGCTGAGCCGGGGCCCGTCGACGAACCCGGCACCCGGCTCGTCAACCTCACCCTCGCCGGCACCGCGGCGCTGGTGGCCACGAGCGCGGCGGCCGCCATCGCGCCCGACACGTTCGCCGCGGTGCACGCCGGCCTGTCGGTTGCACTCTTCGTGGTCGGCACCGGCGCGCTGCTCTGGGCGTACGCCCTCGGCGTCTCCCGTAGCCGCGGCGAGGTCGTTGACATCCCCGGGCTCTTCCTCCTCTCCGGCCCGGTGGCGCCGCCGGGCACCCGCCGGACGTTCCATGCGGCGCTGGCTGTCGAGGTGGTCGCCGTCGTGGCCGCGGCATCGGTCCGGCCCTTCACCGAGGTTGCCTTCGGGATCCTGGCGCCGATGTACGGGCTCGGCCTCATGGCGGCCTGGGGCGGCCGGCACGGCCAGTTCCACGCGCGGCCCTCGAAGGGGGCGTCGTGACGGCGCATGTGGGCCCGCCGCGCGGGGTTGGGCCAGAATGCGCCGATGGCTGACCAGGCGACCGAGACGATGGAGATCGCGGCCCCGGCCGCGGAGATCCTCGCCGTGCTCCTCGACTTCGACGCCTACCCGACCTGGGCGCGCGACCTCAAGGGCGTCGCGGTCGACTCGCGTGACGAGGAGGGCCGCGGGCGCGAGGTCACGTTCCGCGCCGCCGCGATGGGTCGAAGCACCAGCTACACGCTGCGCTACGAGCACGGTGACGATCGGCTCAGCTGGGCGCTCGTGCGGGGCGACATCATGCGCAAGCTCGACGGCAGCTACCAGCTCGAGCCCGCACGCACGCCGGGGCGAACGCTCGTCACCTACCACCTGGCCGTCGACCTCGTGGTGCCGCTCCCCGGCTTCGTGAAGCGCCGAGCCGAGCAGAAGATCGTCCACACCGCCCTCCGCGAGCTGCGCGCCCACGTCCAGCACCAGTGACCCGCATCCTCCTGTTCACCGGCAAGGGTGGGGTGGGCAAGACGACCGCCGCCGCCGCCACAGCCGTGCGTTGCGCTGACGCCGGCCTCCGCACGGTGGTGCTCTCGACCGACCCCGCTCACTCCCTGGCCGACGCGTTCGATGTGCCGCTGGGGCCGCTGGCCGCACCGATCTGCGACCACCTCTGGGGCCAGCAGCTCGACGCCCAGGAGCGGATGGAGGAGGGGTGGCACGACATCCAGGGCTACCTGCGAGAGGTGTTCTCCTGGGCCGGCGTCGACGGCCTGGAGGCGGAGGAGCTCTCGGTCATCCCCGGCCTCGACGAGATCTTCGCCCTGTCGGACATAAAGGCCTTCGCCGAGTCGGGGGAGTGGGACATCGTCGTCGTCGACTGCGCGCCAACGGCGGAGACGATCCGGTTCCTCTCCCTGCCCGACATCCTCAACCGCTACATGCAACGCCTGTTCCCGGTCGGCCGACGTGTGAACAAGGTGCTCGCACCGGTGCTGTCGCGCGTGACGTCCCTCCCCATGGCCGACGACAGCGTGTTCGCCGCGACGAGCGACTTCTACGACCGGCTCGACGGCGTGCGCGAGATCCTGATCGACCCGGCCCGGACCAGCGTGCGGCTCGTGGTCAACCCGGAGCGGATCGTGATCGCAGAGGCGAGGCGCACCTACACCTACCTGTCGCTGTTCGGGTACAGGGTCGACGCGGTGATCGCCAACCGGCTCCTGCCCGAGGCGGTCGCCGACCCGTGGTTCGAGCGGTGGAAGGAGCTCCACGTCGAGCACCTCAAGACCATCGAGGACAGCTTCGCCCCGCTGCCAGTGCTGACCGTCGAGCTGGCGCCAGAGGAGCTCGTGGGGGTCGATGCGCTCCGCGGCTTCGCGGCGAGTGTGTACGGCGATCGTGATGCCGCGGCCATCCTCCACACCGGCCAGCCACTGCAGATCACCCGTCGTGACGGGAGGACGACGCTCGAGCTCGAGCTGCCCTTCGCCGATCGCGACGACCTCGAGCTCGGCCGGCGTGGCGACGAGCTGCTCGTCAAGGTCGGCCCGTACCGGCGCGCCATAACGCTGCCGGACTCGCTCCGCTCGCGTCCGGTCGCGGACGCGAGCCTGAGGCAGGGCAGACTGAGCGTCACCTTCGGGGGGAGCGCGGATGATGGCTGACCACGGCGACGACAAGGTGCAGCAGGGCATCGAGCACCTGCAGACAGCCGCCCGAGAGGTCATCCGAGCGACGCGGAGCCTGCTCGACGCCGCCGAGGAGCTCGTCGACGACCCCAAGGCATTGCAGGACATCGCCGCGGCGGTCGCGTCGGTCGCCCAGGCCGCGGCCGGGCGGTTCCGTGCTCCAGGCGCCCCTCCCACCGCCGACGACGCCGACGACGGCCACGTCCAGCGGATCAAGGTCGACTAGGAGATGCGACTCCTCCAGCTGGCGACCGGGCCGGACGAGCTGATCGACCTACACCCGAACGTCACCGTGGTGACCGAGCTGGGTCCGGACGCGCGGCAGCTCTTGGCGGAGGTCGTGGCCGCCCTCGCCGAGGGGGTCACGGGCTCGCACGTCGGGCTCCTCGAGGCGCACGGGGTGCTCTTCGATCTCGCACCGGAGGCACTGGCCCTGCTCGACATCGTCCCCGGTGCGGTGCAGCCCGTGGTCACCGCCGACGACCTCCCTGCGGTCCGACCCGCCCCGCCGGTGGACGAACCGCCGCCCGAAGAGCAGGCGCAAGCGCTCGCCGACATCGAGGCGCGCCACGCGCTCGCAGAGGAGGCGCACACCGAGGCGCAGGCAGACCTCGCCGCCGCGGTCGAAGAGGTCGAGCGGATCTGGACGGCGATCGACGACGCTGCCTCCGAGGCGGTGGCGCCGGTCGAGGTCCCCGACACGGCCGAGGCGGCCGAACTCCGCCCGGACTGCACGGCCGGCGACCAACCCCAGGTCGATGCGGAGCTGATCGGCCTCGAGGACGCGCTGCGAGACGCTGTCGCGGCGCGAGCCGACGCCGAGTCCGCCGCCGAGGCGGCCCGACTGCGCAGCCATGACGCCGCGGTCCATGCATCGACGATCGCAGCCAGCCTCGAGACGGCCCGTCAAGCGACGGACCCCGAGGCGGCCGCGTCGCTCGCGGCGGCGACCCTCGTGCTGACCGAGGCCGAGACGGCGCTGGACTCCGAGCGTCAGCCGGTCGACGCGGCGCCGCCGGATGATGACGAGCCACCGGCCGACCGCGTCGCTCGCCTGGGTGACGAGATCGGGGCGCTCGAGAAGCGGCTCGCGGCGTTCGGGCCGGTCGACGTCGCCGCTGTTGCCGCCTGCCTCGAGCGGATGCGGTCGCCTGGCGGCGGCGCGGTCCTCGCGCCGATGCCCGAGGCCGAGGCCATCGCCGACGAGCTGGCCGCGCTCGAGGCCCAGCTCGTGTCGACCGAGGCGATCGGGGGAACCCCCGGGGGAGGGATGGCGGCGGTCCGAGCACGTCTCGAGGAGGCCCACCAGGCGCTCCTCGAGGCCGACCAGGCGGCCCGGCATCCCGAGCTCGATCGCGACGCCGTCGACCGCCTCGAGCACGTGCACGCGTCGCTCCTCGAGGCCATCGACAAGGCGGACGGTCGGTTCGGCGGAGCGCGCGCCCAGCGGCGAGTCGAGGCGCTGCGGCGCGAGGAGAACGCGCTGCTCGACCAGCTGCGGCTCGCGTCGTACTCGGAGTACATGATGGGCAACCTCCTGCTCCACGTCGATCCCGAGAAGGAGGCCGCGCTCGACGCCGCGCGCTCCGAGCTGGCCAGCGCGGAGGACCAGTGGCGGTCGGCCGAGGCCGAGACCGACGCAGAGCTGACGCGCGCCGAGCAGATGGAGCGTCGCCGCGTGCTCATCGACGAGGCGCGCGCGCTCGTCGGGCATCCGGTGACCTCCGCGTCCGTCATCGACGAGCTGCGGGCCCTCCGCGTCGAGGCCGAGCCGTCGGACGACGACGCGTCCGCGTTGCGGCAGGCCCTCGACGACGCCGGGGTCGCAGTGGGCGACGAGGCGCTCGATCGCGAGGAGCTCCTGCTCCTCGCCGACGCCTGGGTCGCAGAGGCCGGGGACGCCTCGGACCGTGAGCAGGCCCTGCGCGCCGAGCTCGAGCGCCTGCAGGCCGAGCGGGTGCAGGTGTCGTCCGCGCTCGACGGGGGCGGCGGGGGAGCCGGGCCCGCCCTGACGGTCGACGAGCCCGGCGCCGCCGTCGCGGTGGCTCGCGATCGGCTGCGCGAGGCCGAGGATCGCCATCAGGCCCACCTCGATGCCGAGGGCGAGACGTTGGCACTGGCGGGCGAGCTCGCCGTGGCCACCGAGGCCGAGCGCGACGCGGCCGACGCGGCGGCCGAGGCCGACGCCACCCTGATCGCGGACGCGCGGCAGGAGGAACAGGCGCGAGCCGCGCACGCACGGCGCGAAGCCGAGCTGGGAACGGCAGCAGGTGACGATAGGCCCGGGGTGGCCGGGGAGCTGAGCGCCGCGCTCGCCCTCGCCGAGGCCATCCGGGCGGGGGCGGCGTCCCGGGCGCAGGCGGCGGCGGAACTGCTCGAGGCGCTCAGGGCCGAGCGCCGCCAGGCCGAGGCAGCCATGGCCGCCGCTGAGCAGGCTGCGGCGGCGAGCCGCCCCGCCACGCTCGCCGAGGAGGTGGAGTGGTACCTCCTGGCCCGCCTGGCCACCCAGCGCTCGGTGTCCCTGGCCGGCTCGTTGCCCCTGCTGCTGGACGATGCCCTGATGGGGCTCGAGGACGCGGCGGTCGAGCACGTGCTCGGCCGGCTCGAGCGCATGGCCGAGGCGGTGCAGGTGATCGTCGTCACCGATGATCCGGTGGTGGCGTCCTGGGCCGCCCGCACCGGGGCCGACCGGGCCGCGGTCGTGCGCCCGCTGCCGGCCAGCATGGTCCCGAGGTGAGGGCCTAGCATCACCAGACCCGACGCGATCTGGAGGTGCTGTGGCCGTCATCACCGAAGCCGCCATCCGGGAGCTCGCAGGGATCAGAGGGGATGGCGCCCCGATCACCTCGTGCTACCTCGACGTCGACGGGCGTCGGCTGGTGCGTCACCAGGACCTCGAGCACGAGCTGGACGGCGTGCTCCGAACCGCGCGGCAGCGCGCGAACGGCCACCGGTCCGTGCACGACGACCTCCGCCGGATCGAGGCGTTCGTGAGGGCCGGGTTCGACCGGCGGTCCACCCGTGGCCTGGCCATCTTCGCGTGCGCCGCATCGGACCTCTGGGAGGTGATCGAGCTCCCCAAGCCGGTGCGCAGCTGCCTCGTGATCAACCACGCTCCCGCGATCGGCCAGCTCGAGTCGATGGTGCAGGAGCACGAGGCGATCGGTGTGCTCCTCGCCGACAAGCAGCGCGCCCAGCTCTACGTGTTCGAGCTGGGCCGACTGGTCGACCGCTCCGAGCTCCTCGACGAGCTGCCGCGCGACTACGACAGCCGGGGCGAGCGCGAGCGGGGCACCCCGGCCCACCACCGCGAAGAGCTCGCCCACCAGCACCTTCGGAACGCGGCTCGGGCCGCCTTCGACCTGTGGCAGGCGCGGGGCTTCCACCACCTCGCCATCGGTGCGCCCGACGCGATCGCGGGCGAACTCGAGCAGTCGCTCCACCCCTACCTCCGCGAGCGCCTGTGCGGCCGGGTCTCCGTCGGGGTGGGAGCCGCGCCGACCGACGTGCTCGCCGCTGCGGAGGTGGTCGAAGCGGACGTCGAGCGCGCCCGGGAGGCGATGCTTGTGGACCGGCTCCGTGAGGCCGCCGCCACGGGCCGCCGCGGGGTGGCCGGGCTGGCCGGCACGCTAGCGGCGCTCTCGCAGCACCGTGTCGAGCGCCTGCTGGTGTCGAAGGGCTACGCGCAAGAGGGGTGGCGCGCCCCCGACGGCGCCCTGGCCCTCGTCGGTCCCACCCACCCCGAAACGGGCGTGGCGATGAAGCGGGTCATGAACGTCGTCGAGGACGCGCTCGAGGAGGCGCTGACCCAGGGCATCCCCGCGACCATCTGCGTGGGCAATGCCGACCTCGACGTGCTCGGTCGCATCGGAGCGCTCCTCCGTTACTGACGAGCGGCCTCCTGCGGCATGCTGGTGCCGTGATCTCCGTAGGGCTGGATGTGGGTGGCACGAAGGTGCTCGGCGTGGCCATCGACGTGCGCGCACCGCAGACGATCGTCGCGGAGGGACGCGTTCCCACCCCGGAGGGCGGGGAGGGGCTCGTCGACACCTTGCTCGAGCTCACGCGGTCGCTGGGTCCGACGCCGCACGCCATCGGGGTCGGCGTGCCCGGGCTCGTCGACCGGGCGGGCACGCTCCACATGGGGCCGCACCTCCGCCGCATGCACGAGGTACCGCTGGCTCGCCTCCTCGCGGAGCGGTCGGGGCTCCCGACCGTCGTCGACAACGACGCCAACTGCCATGCCGTCGGAGAGCAGGCCGGCGGCGCCGCGGCAGGGTACGCCGACGCGCTGGTCGTCACGCTCGGCACCGGGATCGGTGCCGGGATCATCACCAGCGGTGTGCTCCTCCGCGGCGCCAACGGCTTCGCGGGGGAGCCGGGGCACATGATCGTCGACCCGAACGGCCCGCCGTGCCCCTGTGGCAAGCGCGGCTGCTGGGAGCGGTTCGCGTCGGGCACCGGCCTCGGCCGGCTCGCCCGTGATGCCGCCAGCGGTGGTCGACTCGAGGCGGCCGTGGCGCTGGCAGGGGGCGACCCGGAGGCGGTACGAGGCGAGCACGTGACGGCCTCCGCGAGGGCAGGGGACCCCGAGTCACAAGCCGTCCTCGACTCGCTCGCCGGTTGGATCGCGTTGGGGCTGGCCAACCTCGTCAACGTGCTCGACCCCGCGGTGATCGTGATCGGCGGAGGCCTCGTCGAGGCGGCTGATCTGCTCCTCCCCGAGGTCCGCGCCCGCTTCGCCGCCCTCGTGATGGCCGGCGAGCGCCGCCCGATCGTGCCCATCGTCCCCGCGGAGCTCGGGGAGCGCGCCGGCGCGATCGGCGCCGCCCTGCTCGCCGCGTCGAGGCAAGAGGAGCCCGGACGAGCGCATTCGAGCAGATGACCGCCCACCCAGCCGTGGCGCCGGGTTATCGTGCGGAATCGAACACTGGCGTCACCTTTGCGACCGCCACCACAGCCAACGGGGGGAACCGTGTCACGAACGCTCCGGCGAGGTCTCGCCGCCCTGTCGATCCTGACCCTGGTCGCGAGCGCGTGCGGGAACTCGAAGGGTGAGTCGAGCCCCACCACCACGCCAGGTTCGGGCGGCACCGCCACCACGGGCGGGGGCGAGGACGACCGGGACACCTTCGTGGCCATCTCGGGCGTGCCCGGTGTGACCGACGACGAGATCGCGTTCGCCGCCATAGGCACGCGCACCAACAACCCGCTCGGCAACTGCGTCCTCGACTGCTACCTCGACGGCATCAAGGCGTACTTCGCCTTCCGCAACTCCGAGGGCGGCATCTACGGCCGTGACCTCGTCATCGGCCAGGAGCTCGACGATGCCCTGGCGCAGAACCAGGCCAAGTCCCTCGAGGTGAGCTCAGGCGACGATGCCTTCGGCGCCTTCCAGGCCACCCTCCTCGCGAGCGGCTGGGGCGACCTCGACGCGGCCGGGGTACCCACCTACACGTGGGGCATCCACTCGACTGAAGCGGCCAACCGGTCCCACATCTTCCCGAGCTTCGCCATCCGCTGCGGCGACTGCACCGGTCGAGCCGTGCCCTACGCCGTGCAGCAGGCCGGTGCCAAGAAGGTCGCTTCGTTGGGCTACGGGATCAGTGAGAACTCCAAGGTCTGCACGAACTCCGTGGCCGATGCAATCAAGCTCTACACGGACGACATCGGCGCCGAGGTGGCCTACGTCAACGACGAGCTGGCCTACGGGTTGGGGGGCGGGATCGGCCCGCAGGTCTCGGAGATGAAGAACGCGGGGGTCGACTTCATCGCCACCTGCATCGACCTGAACGGCATGAAGACGCTCGCGCAGGAGCTGCGGCGGCAGGGCATGGACGATGTCGTGCTCTATCACCCCAACACCTACGACCAGGCGTTCGTGACGGAGGCCGGTGACCTCTTCGAGGGCGACTTCGTCACCGTGCAGTTCCTGCCGTTCGAGGCGGACACCAGTGGCACGGCGCTGGAGGACTTCGTCACGTGGATGGATGCCCAAGGCTCCCAGCCCACCGAGCTGGCGATGGTCGGGTGGATCAACGCCACCCTGGCCTTCGACGGATTGCTCGCGGCCGGGCCGGACTTCGACCGCGACAAGGTGACGGCGGCGACGAACGCGATGACCGCCTTCGACGCCGGCGGTCTGATCGAGCCGCTCGACTGGACCACGGCACACGAGCCGTACACGCAGGCGACGCGCGACGAGGGTGGCGACAGCCGGGAGTGCACGGCTCTGGTGCGGGTGGAGGACGGCGTGTTCGTGACGGTCGCGCCCCCCGAGACACCGTGGTTGTGCTGGCCCGGTGACGACCTCGCCTGGTCGGAGCCCGAGCCCACCTCCTTCGGCTGATCCCAGAACGCACGGTCCTCCATGCTGCTGGCGGCGTCGATCGGTGAGGACGTCCTCCGGGCGTTCCTCCAGGGCACCCCGCCGGGCACCGTCTACGCGCTCGTCGCGCTCGGCTTCGTCCTCACCTACAAGACATCAGGCGTCTTCAACCTCGCCTTCGGTGCCCAGGCGTACATCTCGGCCGCCCTGTTCTTCCAACTCCAGGAGAAGTGGGGCTGGTCGATCCCCCCGGCGCTGTTCGTGTCCGTGTTCCTGGTGGCGCCGGTCCTGGGCCTCGTCCTCGAGCGGCTGATCTTTCGCCACCTCCGCACGGGCTCCTCGGTGGCGAAGCTGGTCGTGGCCCTGGGCCTCTCGGTCGCACTGCCGGCCATCTTCGACGTGCTGGCCGACTTCGAGGCGGTGGCCGGCCGCACCCCGACGGGGATCGTGCCCGACGGCGCGACGGTCTTCTACGACCCCTTCGGCGTCTACGCCTTCAGCCGCGACGAGCTGGTGGCCATGGTGGTGGCCGTGGTCGGGATGGTGAGCCTCGCCGCGCTGTTCCGCTACTCGGCTGTCGGCTTGCGAATGCGCGCGGTGGTCGAGAGCCCGCGCATGACCGAGCTCAACGGCATCTGGGCGGACCGGGTCTCCGCCTTCAGCTGGGCGCTCTCCAGCCTGTTCGCGGGGATGGCCGGGGTCCTGATCGCGCCGCGGTTCAACACGCTGGCGGCGCCGGACTACTTCAACCTCGTGGTGGTCGCGGTGGCGGCGGCGGCCATCGGTCACCTCGTGAGCCTGCCGCGCGCGCTCGTTGGCGGGCTCGGTCTTGGCCTCTTCATCGCCTTCTTCGACACGTTCCTCCCGCGGTGGTCCGACGACTACACCTGGCTCCAGCCGTTCCAGGAGAACCTCACGCCATCGATGCCGTTCGTCGTGCTGTTCGGGGTGATCGTGCTGTCGCCCACGATCCACCAGACGCGGGAGGCCACCGACCCGTTGGCGGGAGTCGACCCGCCGCCCAAGTCGCTCGCGGCGGCCACCCGCTCAGCCTTCCTGACCCGCGGCACGCACGCCTTCGCGGTCGTCTTCCTCTCGGTCACCGGCTTCATCGTGGTCACCGAGGCCGACTCGTCGTGGCTGTTCCTGGTCACGCAGGCCGTGATCCTGGCGACGATCTACCTCTCGATCACCGTCATGACTGGCTTCGCGGGTGAGATCTCGCTGTGCCAGGGGACGTTCGCGGCCATCGGCGGCTTCACGGTGTTCCAGCTCGCCGATCGCCACGGCCTGTCGGTGCTGCTCGCGGCCGTGATCGGCGCCGCCATCGCGGCCGTCGTCGGCGCGGTGCTCTCCGTGCCCCTGCTGCGGCTCGCGGGGATCTGGGTCGCCATCGCCACGCTCGCGTTCGCGTTCTTCTTCGACGCCGTGATGGTCAAGTTCTCCTGGGTAGGAGGTGGCGACACGTCGCTGCTCCAGGGCACTCGTGTGCCGCGACCGGTGGTCGGGCCGTGGGACCTCGCCGACGACAAGGCGTTCCTGGTGCTCGCACTGATCGTCTTCACCGTCGTCGGAGTCGCCGTGATCCAGATCCGCGAGGGCACCGTCGGGCGGACGCTCGGCGCTCTGCGCGGCAGCCAGATGGCCGCCGAGTCGATCGGGATCTCGCCCGCCCGCGCCAGGATCACCGTGTTCGCGATCTCCGCCTTCATCGCCGGGCTCGGCGGTGCCCTGCTGAGCATCCACCAGCAGAACGTGAACTACAGCAGCAACTTCTCGCCCTTCGCCGCCCTGTTCTGGATGGTCCTGGTGATCTCGCTCGGCTCGCGAACGGTGGAGGGGGCTGCCCAGGCAGGGGCCGCCTTCGCGCTGTTCGACGCCGTGCTGCTGCAGGGTGCCGTCTTCGGCTGGATCCTGCGCAGCGAGGAGCGGATCCCGGGCATCTTCCCCCTCGACAACAAGTGGCGGTTCATCCTGTTCGGCCTCGGCACGATCCAGTTCGCCCGCCACCCGGAGGGCCTGGTCGAGAACGGCAAGCGCAAGGCGTCGGCTCGGGTCGACCAGGTCCTCGCCTGGCGCCGGCAGCGCCGCGAGCCCGACCCGGTCGCCGCGGAGGTCGAGCTGTGACCGCCGTGCTCGAAGCCGTCGACCTCCGCAAGAAGTTCTCCGGCATCGTCGCCCTCGACGACGTAACCCTGTCCGTCTCCTCGGGCGAGCGCGTCGGGCTCATCGGCCCGAACGGTGCGGGCAAGACCACCTTCTTCAACTGCGTGCTCGGCGTGCTGCGAGCCGATGGCGGCACGGTGCACCTCCGGGGAGAGGACGTGAGCGGGCTGCGCGTGCACGAGCGGGCCCGGCGGGGGATCGGACGCACGTTCCAGCGCATCGAGCTGTTCGCCGAGTCGACGGTGCGCGAGCACCTGCTCATCGCCGAGCGCACGCGGCGTGGGGACGGTCGGCTCTGGAAGGACCTGATCGGGCGGGGGCGCCCACGACCCGACGAAATCGGACGCTGCGACGAGGTGCTCGACCTGCTCGGGCTGCGCGACGTCGCCGAGGAGCCGATCGAGCACCTGAGCCTCGGGAAGGGGCGGTTGGTCGAGGTGGGCCGGGCGCTGATGACGGAGCCGGTGCTCCTGCTGCTCGACGAGCCGTCGTCGGGCCTCGACCGGGCGGAGACGGCCGACCTGGCCCGCACCCTCCGCGCGGTCCAGGAGGAGCAGGGCTTCGCGATCCTCCTCGTCGAGCACGACGTGGAGTTCGTGGCCGACTTCACGGACCGCGCCTACGTCCTCGACTTCGGGAGCATGATCGCGGAGGGCCCCACGAACGAGGTGCTCGCGAGCGACATCGTCCGGCACGCCTACCTCGGCGACGTCGACGGGGAGACGACGAGATGACCGCGGCCCTCGAGCTGCGCGGCGTGTCGGCCGACTACGGCCCGTTCCACGCGCTCTTCGACGTGTCCCTCACGGTCGGGGTGGGGGAGGCCGTCGCCCTCCTCGGTCCGAACGGTGTGGGCAAGACGACCGTGGCGCGAGTCGCGACGGGGCTCGTCGAACCATCCGCGGGCACTGTGCACGTCGACGGGACCGACCTGACGGGGGCCCTCACCCACCGGTTCGCCCGGGCCGGTGTGGTGCACGCGCCGGAGGGCCGCTCGGTGTTCGCCACGCTGACCGTAGAGGAGAACCTCGTGCTCTCGTTCCGGCAGTCGCGCGGCCGCGGCGCGGTGCGCGGTGCTCTCGACCAGGCCTTCGAGCTCTTCCCGGTCCTGGCCTCGCGCCGCCGGCAGCTCGCGGGCACGCTGTCCGGTGGCGAGCAGCGGATGCTGTCGATGGCCCGGGTGCTGGTCGAGACGCCCAAGGTGCTGGTGGCCGACGAGCTGTCGCTCGGGCTCGCGCCGATCATCGTGGACGAGGTGTACGCCAACCTCGAGCGCCTGCGGGCCAGCGGCACCTCGCTGCTCATCGTCGAGCAGCACGTGGGTTCCGCGCTCGCCCTGTGCGACCGTGTCGTCCTCCTCGATCACGGCTCCGTGTCCTGGGAGGGTCCCGCCGTCGACGCCGCCGAGCGCGTGGTCACCAAGGTCTTCGAGCACTGACCCGGACGGTCAGTCCAGAGTGCGGGCGGCGGTGATGGCGGCGTCGGCGGCCCGCTCGGTCGCCAGCTTGGCGCCCTTGGCCATCGTGACCATACCGGGGATGCGCTGGGGGTGGCGGAGGAAGTAGCGGGCGACGGCGCGCGGGTTCGGAGTGCCGTCCTGGTGGCTCAGGTGGAACACCTCGTCATCGACGCTCCCATCCGTGGCGCGGTCGCTGATCGCCCGGTGCACCGACCACGGCACCCCGCGCCGCTCGCAGCACGCCGCGATCGCAGCCGTCTCCATGTCGAGGCTGATCACGCCCCGCGCGCGCAGGGCCGGCAGCTCGTCGGGGCGCGTGATGCGGTTGGTCGTCCACATGGTGCCGTGGCTGGCGACGTCGCCCAGCCGCGTGGGCCGGTGCTCGGCGCCGGTCTCGCTGTCGACCACGAGCTCGGGGTGCACACTCGCCCCGATGGCGATGTCGTCGTCGACGGCGCCGGTGATGCCGAACACGAGGAGGTGATCGATGGCCGTGGCTGCCAGCAGGCGCACGGTCGCCTGCGTTGCGAGCGTCGTGCCCATGCCGGTGGCGAGGGCGACGACGGGTCGGTTGCCGAGCGACCCCGATTGAACGCTGATGCCGCCGACCGCCGCTCGCTCGAGCCCGAGCTTCCGGCGGAGGGGCCGCAGCTCCATCGGCATGGCGCAGACGAAGGCCAGGACGCCCATCAGTGGCAGTGGCTCGGGGGCGGCGGCACGTCAAGGGACGGGTTCCGGTCGAAGAAGCCGGCGGGGGACGTGGTGAGCGGCTCGAGGGGGTGGCGGGAGGGCACGTCGCTACCTCGCTGGATCGATGGCGACCTTGATCGCGCCGCTGTGCTCCTGGTCGGCGAGGGCGTAGAACGCGTCCTGCCACGCCGAGAGGTCGAACGTGTGGGTGAGCATCCCCGTGAGGTCGATGCGGCCGTCGACGACGAGGTCGAGGTAGTGCTCGATGCCGTGCCTGCGCACGCCCTCCACCTCCTCGATCCCGAAGGCGTTGGAGCCCACCCACGAGATCTCCTTGAAGTAGAGGGGGCTCCACTCCCAGCGCCCCGGCGAGTGGACGCCGCTCTTCACGAGCGTGCCGCGCGCCTTGAGCACTCGCACCTCCACCTCGAGCGTCTCGGGCTTGGCCACGGTGTCGTAGGCGACGTCGATCCCGCCTGGGTGGCACATCGGCAGCCCGCCGAGACCCGCCATCGTGGGTCGGAGCACGCCGCCCGACCAGCCGGCCAGCTCCTCCACGAGCTCCTGCTGTGAGCCGAGGCGCAGGATGAGGTGCGCGCCGAGCTTTGCCGCGAGCTTCGCCTGGGCGTCGAAGCGGGCGACGACGGCCACCTCCACGTCTGGGTACAGCGCCCGGAGGATCGCGACGGCGCACGAGCCGAGCGCGCCCGCACCCCAGACGAGCGCACGGCCGCTCGCCGGCGGCGGGTGGCGGGTGATGCTGTGCAGCGACACCGCGAACGGGTCGGCGAAGATGGCGTGCTCGTCGTCGATCCCGTCGGGGACGGCGAACAGCATCGTCGAGTGCGCGGGCATGAGCTCGGCGTAGCCACCGGTCGCGTCGCTCGATACGCCGGTGTGGATGCCGGGGCTGATCGGGCCGGCGGTGAAGCTCCAGCAGAGGCTGAGGTCGCCGGCTGCGCAGGCGGGGCAGAGGGGATGGACGCCGCGCGGCGCGCACGACAGCCACGGGTTGAGCACCACGCGCTGCCCCACGTCGAACCCCTCGGCCTCCGGGCCGAGCTCGGTCACCTCGGCGACCACCTCGTGCCCCATCACCTGTGGGAACGAGCACAGGCCGCTCATGGCGCTGTCGCTGTCGCCGTCGAAGTCGAGCAGGATCTGCTTTGAGTCCGAGCCGCAGATGCCCGTGAGGAGCGGGCGCGTGACGAGCCAATCCGGTCGCAGGGGGCGGGCGTCGGGCACGTCCTTCAGCGCCACTGGGGTGACGGCCAGGTTGCTCGCCAACCGGTTGGCGTTCGCCGGCGGCGTCCACGGCTGGGTCGCGGTGCCGAACACGAGCGCCCTCACGGCGCGGCTCGATCCTCGGTCTGCCGGCGGCCCGATCGCATGGTGAGGCGAAGGTAGCAGCAACCTGACACGACTGTTAGGTGGCCTAGGGTGCCGAGAGTGGTCGACTTGATCCCGTTCCACGACCCCGACTTCTGGGCCGACGATCCGTACCCGACCTTCGCCAGGCTGCGCGCCGTCGACCCCGTGCACCGCTACGAGGGGATAGCCGGCGAGCTGTGGGCGGTCACCCGCCACGCGGACGTTCAGGCGGTGTCAAAGGACCCCGCCACGTTCTGCTCCGGCCGCGGGGTGCTGCTCACAGATCTGATCCGGCCCGCCCTCCCGACCGACTCGATCCTGTACCTCGACCCGCCCCAGCACGCGAAGCACCGCAAGCTGGTGAGCCCCAGCCTGACCGTGCGCCGCGTCGCCGACCTGGAGGACCGGGTGCGCGCCATCACCGTCGGGCTCCTGGACGCGCTCGACCCGCGTGAGGTGGTGGACGCGGTCGAGTCGGTGTCGATCCCGCTCCCGCTCATGGTGATCGCCGAGCTCGTCGGGGTACCTTCGTCGGACCTGGCCGAGTTCCGGCGGTGGTCCGACGCCATGATCGACGCGGCGAGCGACTACACGGACGAGTCGCTCCAGCTGGCGGCCGAGCTCTTCGGCTACATCGACGCGATCGTGCAGGACCGTCACGCCACCCCGCGAGACGATCTGGTGTCCGTGCTCGCGCACGGCACCGTCGACGGCGAGGCCGTGTCGGACCTCGACATCAACATGTTCGTTCTCGCCCTCCTCGTGGCGGGCAACGAGACGACGCGAACGCTGATCTCGAACAGCCTGGCGGCGCTGCACGCGCATCCCGACCAGCGCGCCGTGATGCTCGCCGACCCCGGCACCATCCCCACCGCGGTGGAGGAGCTGCTGCGGTGGGAGGCGCCGATCATGAGCTTCTGCCGCACCGCCACCCGCGATGCGGTGATCGGCGAGACGGCCGTTGCCGCCGGCGACTACGTGCTGCTGCTCTACCAGTCGGCCAACCGGGACGAGGCCGCCTTCGGGCCGACCGCCGGCGAGCTCGACGTGACGCGGTCGCCGAACCCGCACGTCTCGTTCGGATACGCCGAGCACTACTGCCTCGGGGCCGGCCTGGCTCGCCTCGAGGCGAGGGTGCTCTTCGAGGAGCTGATCGCTCGCTGGCCTCACTACGAGGTGGCCGGTCCGATGGAGCGGGTCCCCAGCCGGCTCGTCCGCGGCGTCGCGCACCTGCCGCTCCTCCTCCAGCCGTAGCCCGCCTGACGCGGCACTAGGACCGCAGCCGCTCCGTCGCCTCCGCGTCGGACGCATGGCGTGGTGGGCCGATCCGGAGCTGGCTCCAGTGGACGGCGACGATGACCGTGGCCGGCACCCACATGAGCACGGCGGATCCGGCGAGCGTGTCCGCGCCGAGGTACAGGGCGACGCCCGCGAGGTGGAAGACCTGGGCGTGGTAGGTGATCAGCGCGACGAGGTGCGGGTGGTCGCGCAGGCCACGGGGCACCGTCTCGTCGGGCGCATCGCGGTCGAGCTTGTGCAGCGTGAGGATCAGGATCCCCGCGGTGGCGGCGAAGCCGACCTGGGAGCCCAGGGGCAGCCCGAACCAGAAGCCGGGGCCGTCGTAGCGGAAGAGGTCGCCGAGGTAGAACCGGTGCCCGAGCCGGCTGACCGGATCGAGCACCCAGATCGCCCACACGCTGAGCATCCACGCCACGGCCAGCTCGTGCCACGCCCGGGGGGCTCGCGTGCGGAACGGCCCTGACGCGATGAGCCGGCCCCCGGCGAATGCGAAGTACGCCATGAACGTGTAGCTCAGCGGCACCATGAGGGGTACGTCGCCGATGAACAGCTCGTCGTCGCGGAGCCCGTGGTTGAAGGCGTAGTGCGTGTACGGGAACCCCCATCGAACCGAGCCGTTCTCGGCCAGCGCGCCTACGACGAGCGCGAGGGCGACGTAGGTGCCCGTGCGGCGCCAGCCGAGCTGACGAGACGCGCGCCAGAGGAAGGTCAGCCCGAAGAGCGTTACGTACCAGCGCCCGACCACGGTGCCGATGAGAAGGTCCACAGGTCCCCCAGGGTCGGCGACGAGCGCAGCATAGGCTGACACGGGTGTCAGATCCCGCGCCGGGAGGAGCCTCCGTCACCGTCGGTATCGACATCGGGACGACGTCCGTGAAAGCCGTGGCAGTCGACGAGGGAGGGAGCATCCTCGCGAGGGTGCGGGTGCCGCACGAGGTGCGGACCCCCGTCGCCGGGGCCTTCGAGCACGACATCGACCGTGCGTGGCGCGCCAACGTCCTCGAGGCACTGGGCCAGGTCGCCACCGGTCGGGCGGTCGCGGCGGTCAACGTGTCGGCGATGGTGCCGTCGCTCGGTGCCGTCACGTCAGCGGGGACCGCGGCTGGTCCAGGGCTGCTCTATGGCGACGGGCGCGGGGAGCGAGCGGGCCACGATCCGACGCAACCGGGTGACAGTGGAGAGCTGCTGGCCTTCCTCGCGTGGCAGGCCGCCCACACCCCCGACGCCGCCGGCTACTGGCCCGCCCAGGCGGTGGCCAACCACGCGCTGTGCGGTCGAGGCGCGATCGACTCCGTGACGGCGATGACCGCGCACCCGCTGTTCGACTTCCAGGGCTGGGACGAGGCGCAGGCGGCGGAGGCGGGGACGACGACGGCGATGCTGCCCGACATCGTGGCGGGCGTGGAGGCCGCAGGCCGGGTGCGGGCCGACCTCCCTGCGACGGGCGCGCTGGTGGGCGGTGGGACGATCGATGCTCTCGCTGAGCAGCTGGTGGCGGGCGCGGACCAGGTGGGCGACGTGCTCGTCCTGTGCGGCACCACGCTGATCACCTGGGGGGTGATCGACGAGTGGGCCGAGGCACCGGGGCTCTGGACCATCCCGCACACCGCCCCGGGCAAGACGATGATCGGCGGCCCGAGCAACGCGGGTGGCCTCTTCCTCGAGCGGGCCAAGCGGTGGCTGGGCGTCGATGCGGTGGACGGCCTCGATGCCGTGCGGTCGGGGGACCTCCCGGTGTGGCTGCCGTACGTGCGGGGGGAGCGAACGCCGCTGCACCGCCGCGACCTCCGGGCGTCACTGCACGACGCGGCGCTGCACCACGATGCCCCCCACCTCCTCCGCGCGGCCTACGAGGCAGCCGGGTTCGTGGTCCGCCACCACATCGACCTCGCACGAGGGGCGGGGCTGGCACCGAGACGGATCGTGGCGACGGGCGGCGGCACCCAGGTCCGGCCCTGGATGCAAGCCCTCGCCGACTGCACCGATCTCCCGGTCGACGTCGCCACGGTCCCCGAAGGCGCCGCCCTCGGTTCCGCCTTCATCGCCCGTTGCGTCGCCGGTCTCGAGACATCGATGACCGACGCCCGCCGCTGGGCCAGCACCAGCCACACGGTCGAGCCGAGGAGCGACTGGGTCGATGCTGCGGCTTCGAGGTACGAGCACTTCAGAGCACTGAGCGCGCAAGCAGCAGAGGGGTAGGGCTGCGGCGACGACTACAAGTACTCGAAGAACTGGGTCTCGACCATGAGGGGGAGGCGGTAGCGGACATAGAAGCTGTGGAGGCGGAGGACTCCGACGTACTCCTCGTAGGTCGGTTCGATGAGGTCGACGACCTCGGGCTCCTTGGCCTTCCACGCCGCGGCCCGCCGCGCGACCTCCTCGAAGTCCTCGAGGCTCGCGACGGACATCCCGAAGTGGTCGAGGCGCGGCGCGGTCATCGGCGTGTCGTCCGCGATCAGGAACACGAACTGCTCGTGGCTGTGGGCACGGAAGACGAGGCGGTGCCGATCTTCGGTCAGGTCCTCATACTCCTGGAGCCCGAACACGTCGCCGTAGAACGCGATGAGGGCGGCCCGCCCGTCGGCGTCGAGCTCGTCGGCAGCGACCGACATGGCGACGTGGTTCAGCCGGGGCGGCTTGACGAAGGCCGGACCGGTCACGGTCGCACCAGGACCTTGCCGGCGCGGCGCCCCTCGGCGAGGTCGCGCATGGCGTCGAGGAGCCCGTCGAGCGGCACGTCGCCCGGCTCCAGGAGCGCGTCGACGGGGAGGGCGCCGGAGGCCAGCAGCCCGAGCGCCTCGTCGAAGCCGCCCAGGTCGTAGGTGAAGGCGCCGGTGACGACGAGCTCGTTGAGCAGGATGCGGTTGGGGTCGAACCGTGGCGACTCGATCCCGGCGCCGACGAGCACGAGCGTGCCGCCCCGCACGAGCTGGCCGAGCCCTGCCTCCATGGCCTTGGCCTTCCCGGAGCACTCGAGGACGATGTCGACGGCGTCGTCGACGACCCGCCCCGGCTCCGCGATGCTCGGCACGACCAGGTCGGCCGGATGGAGGACCTCGGTCGCGCCCACCGCGGCGGCCAGCGCCTTCCGGTGCTCACCCGGCTCGGCACAGCGCACGTCATCCACCCCGAGCGCGCGCAGGCCCGCGATGCTCAGCGCGCCGATCGGGCCGGCCCCGAGGACGAGCACCCGATGGCCGGGCCGGGCACCGGACTGGTGGATCCCGTGGAGGGCGACGGCCAGCGGCTCGGCGAGGGCCGCCGCGCGCGGGTCGAGCCCGTCCGGCATCGGGAGGAGCTCGTCGGCCGGCGTCCGCTTGTAGGTGGCGAACGCGCCCTGTTCGTGACCGATGCCTGGCGTGTCGCGCCCGGCGCACAGCGACGGCCGGCCCGCCTGGCACATGGCGCATGTGCCGCATCGGACGGTGGGTCCGCCGACCACTACGTCGCCCTCCTGCCAGCGCGTCACGGAGTCGCCGACGGCGGCGACCCGACCGATCCACTCGTGGCCCTGCCAGCTGCCGGGGGCTCCCCACCCGTCGAGCACCATGTGCAGGTCACTGCCGCACACCCCGCAAAGCTCGATCGCGACCAGCACGTCCTCGGCCCCGATCTCGGGCACGGGTACTGCCTCGACCTCCAGTCGCCCCGGGCCCTTGAGCACCGCGGCAGGCATGGTCTCCGGTAGTTCCCCCACGGCCGGCAGCGTAACTGACACGAGTGTCAGGTACCCGGCTGCGAACCTGCGGGTCAAGGGCCGCCGGACAGGAGGGTGGCGGCGCGGTGGGCGAGGGCGGCGAGGGTGAGGGTGGGGTTGTAGCCGGAGGCTGTCACGAAGACGGACGAGTCGCAGACGAGCAGGTTGTCGACCCCCCAGAGTCGCTGCTCCGGCGACACGACGGAGGTGGAGGGGTCGGAGCCCATGCGGGCGGTGCCCATCACGTGCCGGCTCGCCGGGGCCACACCGAGCGGGCTGCGGCTGGCGTGCCGGTCGAGATCGTCCTGCGGCGGGGAGGTGGCTGAGAACGTGGCGTGCGCGCCAGCGTCGGTCATGACGGCCTCGTGGAGGGGCGCCGCGTACGCGGACGCGGCCAGCTCGTGTCGATGCGGCGCGTAGGTCACCCGCCCGGCGGGGAACCCCCACGCGTCGCGCACCGACGGGTCGAGGTCGACCCGGTTGGTGACCTGGGGCAGGTCCTCACCCTGCATGGTGAACACCCACAGCCGGCGACGCAGCGCGCTGTCGATCATCGACGGCAGGTGGCCCGCGCCGGCGGCGTAGGTGCACGCCTCGTCGATCGGGCCGGGCCCGGAGCCGTGCTCCACCACACCGCCGCGGAGCCACGGCAGCCCAGCGGCGGTGGCCGCGGCGCGCAGGTCGGGAGCGTCGACCATGAGGTCGTCGTGGAGGTGGGTGACGCTGCGCCCCCGCTCGCCGCCGGTGGCCTCCGGGAAGATGCCGACGGTGAAGGTCTGGAAGTGGAACGTGAGGAACCGCCCCACGAGGTCGCCCCCGAGCCCGTTGCGCAGGAGCAGGCGTGGCGTCTCGAACGCGCCCGCGGCGAGGATCACAGCGTGGGTGGCGTGGACCTCCGACACGCGCGGGTCGGGGTACCCGGTGAGGTCGAGGTAGCGCACGCCGGTGGCGCGACGGCCGGCCCTCTCGAGGAGGATCTCAGTGGCGTACGCGTCGGGCCGCACGTCGCAGCGCCCGGTGCGCAGGGCGCGCTGGAGCGCCGCGATGGGATCGCCCTTGGCGTGGACTGGACACCCGTATCCCCCGCAGAACCCGCAGTCGACGCAGGCTGGCCGGCCGTCGTAGGGGACGCTGTTGGCGCCGGTCGGTGCCCGGTACGGGTGCCAGCCGGCGCGGGCCGCGGCGGCGGAGGACACCACCGCCATCGGCATGTCGGGGCCGGGCGGCATCGGGAACGGGCCGCTGCGCCACGCGGCGAACGGGTTGGCGCCGTCCTCGCCGGCCACGCCGAAGGATCGCTCCACCGCGGTGTAGTGCGGCTCCAGGTCGGCGTATTGGACGGGCCAGTCCTCCACGGAGGCGGCGTCCACCGGACCGCGTGCCGACCGCAGGTGGAGGTCCTCCTCGCGGAGGCGGGGCAGCTTGGCGTCCGCGTGGACGCCGCCACCGCCGACCGTCGACGGGAGGTTGTTCACCTCGCCGGTGAGGAGGCGGTCGCCGTCCGCCGCGGAGCGACGGTAGGTGCGCGGCTCGAGGCGAGGGTCGGGGCCGAGCAGGTGGCGACGGGTGAGCGCGATCTCGTCGTTGGCGAAGTGCCGCAGCGGCTCGTGGGGAGCCTCGAGGTCGACGAGGTGGTTGCGACCCTTCTCGAGCACGACCACCGACCATCCGGCAGCCGTGAGGACCTCGGCTGCCGTGGCGCCGCCGGGCCCGGAGCCGACGATGACGGCGTCGCAGTCGGTCACCGGCCGCGCGCCGGGGGGAGGAGCGGCTCCGGGAAGTCGATGCGCTGCCATCCGCCGCCACCGGCGTTGCCGCCGTACGCCGGGTCGCCGTAGGTGGCCTCGCAGGCGTGGGTGTGGAGCACTCGTCGGTCAGCGTCGGTCGCGGTGCCGTCGACCACGCGCGCGTACAGGGCGCGGAGCTCGGCGATCCGCTCGGCCCACGCGTGCCGCTCCCACGGCCCGAGGTCGAGCCAGCGGGGGCCGTCACCGGCCCAGGCGCCGGGCGCGGCCCAGATGTGCGGAGGGTCGTGGTCGAGCGCGGCGAGGAGCCGCTCGACGTAGTCGACGGCCCCCAGCGCCGCGGCCCCGGGCACCTGCTCGTCCAACGCCCCTGCGACGGCGACTCGCGACACCGCGTCGAACACCGTCAGGGGTTGTCCCGGATGAAGCGGTACACGCCGGCCATGTCCGTGTTCACCTTGGCCGGCAGCGCGTGGATCGTCGCCCCCATCGCCCGCGCGCCCCAGACGATCTTGGCGGTGCGCTCGACGAGGGCGGCGTTGTGGAGGGCCTTCTCCGGCGAAGACGCACAGGTCACCAGGCCGTGGTTGGCGAGCAGGGCGGCCCCCCGCTCGGCCAGGTTGGCCGCCACCTCGTCACCGAGGTCGGCAGTTCCCGTGCCCTTGTACTCGCAGCAGGGCACGTCGCCGCCCAGGTACACGACCACCTCCTCGATCACGGCCGGGATGGGCTCGTGGGCGAGCGCGAACATCGTGGCGTAGACCGCGTGGGTGTGTATGACGGAGCCCAGCTCCGGGTAGCGCCGCAGCGCCGAGAGGTGGAGGTCCTTCTCGGTGGTCGGGGAGCGGTGGCCCTCCACGACGGCGCCGTCGAGGTCGACGACGACGAGGTCGTCGAGCGTCATCGTGTCGTAGGGCACGGACGACGGCGACAGGCAGACGAGGCCGTCGGGCAGCCGCCCGGAGATGTTCCCGGAGGTCCCCTCTACGAGGCCGTCGGCGAGCATCCTCCTGGCCGCCGCGAGCACGGCCTCTCGCGTGGTGGTGGGGGACGTGATCGTGTCAGCCATGGCTGAGCACCTCCGGGTTGGCGAGGTTGGCCGGGTGTTCGCCGCGGAGGAGGGCGGCCAGCCCGTCCGCCATCAACGTGGTGTGGTTCGCCTCGGTGTCGTAGGTGGCGCCACCGATGTGCGGCGTGAGGACGACGTTGGGCATCGCGACGAGCGGGTGGTCGGTGGCGAGGTTCTCCCCCTCGAAGTGGTCGAGGCCGGCCCCGGCGAGGTGCCCCGACGCCAGCGCGGCGGTGAGGGCGTCGAGGTCGTGGAGGCCGGCTCGGGCGGAGTTGAGGTACACCGCGCCCTCCCGCATCCGCGCGAACCGCTCGGCGGACATGAGGCCGAGCGACTCCGGGGTGACCGCCGCGTGCATCGACACCACGTCGGCCTCGCCGAGGAGCTCGTCGAGCTCGTGGGTGGCATCGGTGGCGAACGGGTCACTGGCGATCACCCGCATGCCGAGCCCCTCCAGGCGCCAGCGGGTGGCCCGCCCCACGGCGCCCATCCCGACCAGGCCGGCCGTGCGTCCGGCGAGCTGCCAGCCACGGAAGCGCTGGTAGGGGATCGAGCCGTCGCGGTACACCTGGCCCTCCCGGACGTCGCGGTCGGCGGCCACCAGGTGCCGCGTGACCGCGAGCAGCAGCCCGACGGCCAGCTCGGCCACGCCGTCGGCGTTGCGACCCGGCGCCCGGAGCACCGGGATGCCCTTGGCCGTCGCGCCCGGCAGGTCGACGTTGGTCGGGTCGCCGCGCGTGGAGCCGATCGCGACGAGCGGGAGGTCGAGCACCGGGCCCGCGCACCTGTCGGCCTCGCAGATGAGCACGGTGGCCCCTTCGTCGATGGCCCGCGCGGCGAGGGCCTCCGCGTCGTAGAGGCGCAGCGGCTCGTGGTCGATCCACGGGTCGACGATCACCTCGCCGAGGGCCCGCAGCGCGTCGAGGCCCGGCCCGCGCAGGGGCGCCGTCGAGAAGATCACCGGTCGATCGCTCACTGGGGCCTCCACCTCGGCGGTCATTCGTTGGGCAGCTCTGCCTCGACCTCGGCCTTGGCCATCACGGCGTCATCCTGGTTGCGGAGCTCGACCCGCACGCGCACCAGGTGCTTGCCCTTGCGCTCCACGCGCTTGTCGACGACCTCGCCGGTGAGGAACGTGGCGTCGCCCGTGAAGGCAGGGTTCCGGTACTGGGCGGTGGAGTGCGTGAGGAACCCCCACTCGCCGGCCCACGCCGCCACGTAGTCGAGGATCCATGCGCCCATCGACGCGCCGTAGCCGTAGCCACGCGGCATGCCGACGTGCCGGGCCCAGCGCGGCTGGAGGTGACCGCGGGACGGGCCGTAGTAGGCACCGTCGGTCAGCTCCGGGTTCACCCGCTCCATCCGCCGGTCGCCCTCGAAGCCGGCCATCTCCTTCGTGTACCCGAGGGCCTCGGCGCGCACGGTCGTCGGGCCCTTGGCCATCGCGCCCCAGGCGGTCATCGGGTAGGCGCGCCACTCGGTGGTGAAGCTCGCCAGGCTGTGCGGCCCGAGCACGTTGGTGGCCAGGCGGTCCCCAACGCTGACGGTGTCGAAGAGGCGCTTGTCGTGGCGCAGCTGCTGGATCTGGTCGATGAACTCGAGCTTCTTGGCTTCGAGCTCGGCAAGCTGGTCGTCGGTCCACTCCGGCTCCGACGGCTCCGAGAACAGCTGCTTCTCCTTCGCCTCGCGCACCTGGTAGCGGATCGCCGTCGACCGCTGCAGCGCCACCCGCTCGCCCTTCTGGTTGATGTAAAGGGTGTCGCCGCGCTGGAAGCACGTTGGGCCGGCGAACTTGGTGTCCGTCACCCGGTAGTCGTACGGCATCCGGTGGCACACGAGGTGGTCACCCGGAACGATGCGCGCCCCGAAGAACCACCAGTCGTCGCCGCCGAAGATGAGGTGCGAGCTCGGGATCTTGCCGACCTGGGCGGGCGAGCAGCCGTGGCTGGTGTCGGTGGCCACCGTGAACGACTGCGGGGCCACGATCCCCCCGAAGCGGCTCTCGGCGGCCCACTGCTCGTCGTAGTGGAGCGGGTTGGGGTAGTGCATGCCCTGCACCCACCGGCGGATGTCGTTCGTCGCGACGGGCTCCTTCAGCTCGCCGGGAGGCATCGGCACGCCCATGTACTGGTCAAGGTCTGACGCGTCGAGGGTGGTCATCGGTCTCCACTGGTTCGTAGGACGGGCTCGGGCTGTGCGAGGCGCGCCTCGACCAAGGCGATGAGGTCGGCGTCGCGCACCTTGATGTCGCTGCCGGTCATCGGGATCTCGCCCTCGTCGAAGAACAGGACCCGCTTCGGGACCTTGTAGGTGGCCACCCGCTCACCGAGGAACGCCTGGATGTCGGCCTCGGTGGCGTCGGCGCCTTCCTTGAGCGTGATGCAGGCCACCACGATCTGGTCGAGCCGTGGGTCGGCGATGCCGAGGACCCGGCTCAGCTTCACCGGCGGGCAGGCTCGGAGCTGCACCTCGAGCTCCGCGGGAGACACGTTGGCGCCGCCTGTCTTGATCATCTCTGTGCGCCGGCCCGTCCAGTGCACGTAGCCATCGTGGTCGACGAAGCCGGCGTCACCCGTGTGGAAGAAGCCGTCGGCGTCGAAGCACTCCTCGGGGGTGCGGCCCAGGTACCGCCGCATGAGCGTCGGGCCCTTGATGACCAGCTCGCCGTCCTGCTCGGGCCCGAGCTCAGCGCCCGTGTCGGAGTCGACGACGCGCAGCTCGTTGCCCGGCAACAGTCGGCCCATGCTCTGCCTCAGCAGCTCGCGGGGCGTGTCCGACCAGTGGGTGACGAAGGAGGCGCAGGTCTCGGACAGGCCATAGCCAACCGGCATGTTCCAGGCGGTGTCGCCGTGAACCGACGGGTGGCGGGCGAAGGCGGACTTGCCGAAGACGCACCGCAGCGACGAGAGGTCGGTGGTGGCCCAGTCGGGGTGCTCCTCGATGGCGCCGGTCTGGTGGGGGAGCGAGTACGGCTCGGTGACCCGCTCGCGCTCCATGAGCGCGAGGGCGGCGCCGGGCTCGAAGGCCTCCTGCATCACCCAGCAGCCCCCCGCCGCCAGCGTGGGCCCCATCGCCGTGTTGAGCCCGGCCGTCCAGAAGATCGGCAGGGCGCTCCACATCCGGGTGGCCTCGTGCCGGCCGAAGATCTGCGCCTGCAGCCAGAACTGGAGCGTCGGCGACCGGTGGCAGTGGAGCATCGCCTTCGGCTGGCTCGTGGTGCCCGAGCTGAAGATCACCAGCGCGTCGTCGTCGGGGGTGACGGTCGCGGCTCTCCGGTCGAGCGCGGCCGGTGAGAGCTCGTGCCTCTCGACGAGCCGGGCCCACGACGAGGTGCCGACGACGGCGATGTGACGCAAGGTCGCCAGCTCTGGGGCCAGCGAGTGGACATCGCTCGCCAGCCGGCGGCGCAGGAGGCGGTCCTGGGTGAGGAGGACCGTGACCTCCGCCCGTTCGAGCATGAACGCGAGCTCGGGCGGCGGCGCGAACGTCGACATCGGTACGGCCACGGCTCCGGCGAGCGCCGCACCGAAGATCGACGCCACGGCCTCCGGCCGGTTGCCCATGAGGATGCCGACCGCCTCCCCCGATTCGAGCCCGAGGTCGAGGAGCCCGAGCCCGACGCGACGCGCCTCGGCGAGCAGATCGGCGTAGGTCCACCGTGCGGTGGCACCGTCGAGCACCGGGTCGTCGAACACCAGCGCTTCGTTCGGGCCGAACCGATGGGCGGCCTCCTCGAGGAAAGCGCCCATCGTGAGGGCGCCGACACCGGGGAACGACTCGACGGCCGGGCCCTCCCAGGTCGTCACCCGGCGGCCCGCCCGTGGGCGAAGAGGCCCTCGAAGCCGTCCTGTTGGATCGCGGCGGCCAGCTCGGAGGCCGTCCGCTCCGCGCTCCAGGGCAGGCGCAGGGCCGGCTGGGCCATGCGGGTGAGCACCGAGATGTCGTACTCGTCGCAGACGCCCGCGGCGCCGTGGAGCTGCTGGCTCGTGCGCAGCACGGCCCGCACGACGTCGAGCGCGTGCACGCGCAGGGCGAGCACATCGGCCAGCGCCTCACCCGGTGACGCGGCGAGGCGCCACAGCGTGAAGTGGGCCAGCTCGCGCAGGCCCGCCACCGCCACGGACGCGTCGGCGAGCTGGAACTGGACGGCTTGGAACGTCGAGATGGGCTTGCCGAACTGGATCCGGGTGGTCACGTGGTCGACGGCGAGCTCGACGGCGCGGTCGGCGGTGCCGAGGAGCTGGAAGCAGGTGAGGGTGCTGTGGTGCAGCACATCGAGGTCGGTGGCGTTCGCGGTCGTCCGGCCCTCGTGGATGCGGGTACCGAGCGCGAGGTCGGCGACGAACGGACCGAGGCGCGTGCCCAGCCGAGGGGCATCCGGCGTGGCGAGGGAGGCGGGGCCGGCGAGCGGGGCCACGACCCACTCGGGGAAGAGATCGCCGTGGTCGACGCGCGCTGAGCGATCCGGCACCACGGCGAACGGTCGTCCGGCGCCGTCGCGGAGGAGCACCGCCGGGACCGGGTGGGGGAGCGCGACGCGGCCGGCCGCCTCGCAGAGCGCCGCGGCCGCCGCGAGCGCGTCGGTATCAGCGCGGGGATCGAGGTCGTCGACCCCGAGCGCACGAACCGCCGTGGCGACCTCGCCCGCACGCGAGGCTGGCTCCTCCTCCGCACGGCGGGCGGCGTCGACTCCGCCGAGTGCCGAGAAGGCCTTGGTCGCGGCGGCGCCGAACTCGGCCGCCTCGTCGGGCAGCACAGGGTTCACGCGCGGCCCCCGAGGAGCGCCTTCGACACGATCATCCGCTGCACCTCGATCGTGCCTGAGGCCACGGTCGCCGCCTGGGCATAGCGCCAGTGGTCCTCGATGGCGCCGTGGAGCGGCGCGTCGGGGCCGGCGTCGAGGCTCTCGTCGTCGATCGCCTGGAACAACACCTCCGCGACGGCCTGGTCGCACTGCGTCACGGCGATGCGCGCCGAGGACGCCAGCACGTCGGGGAACTCGCCGGTCGCCTGGGCGTGCACGGTGCGGTAGGCGAGGAGGCGCGCCACCCGTACCTGCACGAGCGCCCGCGCCCACTGCGCGTGGAGCGAGGCGGGCAGGTCGTCCCAGTGGGGGGCCAGCTCGCGGCCGAGCGCGGAGAGCAGACGCTCGCAGCGGGCGTACCGCGCGATGCCGACCCGCTCGTGGGCGAGCGCCTTGCGGATGACGGCCCACCCGTCGCCGACGCCGCCCAGCACGGCGTCGGGGCCGGCGGGCACGTCGTCGAAGAACACCTCGTTGAGGTGGTGGGGTCCGAGCATCGATCGGATCGGCCGCACGGTGATCCCGGGCGCGTCCATCGGCACGAGGAACATCGTGATCCCCTCGTGGCGCTCGCCCGGCCCCACGCGGGCCGCGAGGACGCACCACTGGGCCATGCCCGCGTACGACGTCCAGATCTTCTGGCCCGTGATGCGCCAGCCGTCGCCGTCCTCCACCGCTCGGGTGCGCAGCGCAGCGAGGTCGGAGCCGGCCTCGGGCTCGCTGAAGCCCTGGCACCAGATCACCTCACCCGCGGCGATCGCCGATAGGTGCTGGTGCTTCTGCCCGTCGGTGCCGAAGGCCATGATCGCCGGGCCGACCCAGTTGAGCCCCATGTACTGCGCGCCCCGCGGCTCATGGTGGGCCCACATCTCCTCGCGCACGACGGTCTGCTCCCACAGCGACCCGCCTCCGCCTCCGTACTCGGCGGGCCACGCGACCGTCAGCAGCCCCTCCTCGGCGAGCATCTTGCAGAACTGCTGGGCCACCTCGAGGTCGTCAGGGTCGGTCGTGAAGGCGCCGAGGTAGTCCTCGGAGATGTGGGTGGCGATCAGCTCTCGCAGTCGGCTGCGCAGGGCGGTCGCCTGCTCGCCGAGGTCGAAGTCCATGCGGCCTCCTCCTACCTGACGCCAACGTTAGTCGCGGGACTAGGTTCGACCCCGATGAGGTCGGTCCCCACATCGGTGGCGCGCGTCTTCGACGTCGCGCTCGCCGCCGACCCGGACGCCGAGGCGCTCGTCACCCGCTCGCAACAGCTCACCTACGGCGAGCTCGATGCCCGCGCCGACCGCGCCGCCCACGCGCTGCGCGCGCTCGGGGTCGGCACGGGCGACCGCGTGGCGGCGTCGCTGCCGAACGACGCCGACGTGGTCATCGCGTTCCACGGCGCCATGCGGCTCGGCGCGGTGTGGGTGGGCGTGAACCGCGCCCTGGCCCCGCCCGAGAAGCGGTTCCTGCTGGAGGACTCGGGCTCGACCCTGCTGCTCTGCGACGACGACCTCCCCGACCTGGGTGTGCGGGCGGTGGGGCTCGAGGGCTGGCGCGCGGCCGTGGCTGCGGCGGCCGATGGCCCGGTGAGGGTCGACATCGATCCCTTCGCGGCAGCAGGCATCGCCTACACGAGCGGTACGACGGGTCACCCCAAGGGCGCCGTGCACAGCCAGCACAACCTGCTCGTGCCGGGCGCTGTGCTGTGCGAGACCCGTGGCTATGACGCGTCGCTCCGCAAGGGCGACTGCTTCCCGTTCACGATCCTCAACATGGCGGTCCTCACGACGCTCCTGGTGGCACAGGCAGGCGGCTGCTCGATCGTGATGGACCGCATCGACGCGGAGGGGGTCGCCGAGTGGATCCGCACCGAGCGAGTCACCACGTGGAACGGCCCTCCCGCGCTCCTGCACAGCCTCGCCACGATGGACTCGATTGCCCCGTCGGACCTGGCGTCGCTCACCGAGGTGTGGACTGGCGGTGCCGACTGCCCCGAGGCGATCCGCGCGGCCTTCGAGGCGAAGTTCGGCCTCCCGGTGCTCGCCACCTACGGGTTGAGCGAAGCGCCCACGGTCGTCGCCATCGACCCGCGCGACGGCCGGCACGTCGCCGGTGCCAGCGGGCGACCGCTCCCGCACCTGACCGTGCGCATCGCGGGATCGAGCGGGGCGTCGCTGCCCGTGGGGGAGACCGGCGAGGTGTGCGTCAGCCCTGCCGACGAGCGGTACCGGTTGATGCTCGGCTACTGGGGGCGCCCCGACGCGAGCGCGGAGGTGCTGGCGCGAGATGAGCTCCACACGGGAGACCTCGGCTGTCTGGACGCCGACGGCTTCCTGCACATCCGCGACCGCAAGAGCCTGGTCATCATCCGCGGCGGCGCCAACGTGTACCCCGCCGAGGTGGAGCGGGTGCTCCTCGAGGCGCCGGGCGTCGCGGCCTGCGCCGTCCTCGGTGTGCCCGACGAGCGCCTGGGTGAGCGCGTGGTCGCCGTGGTCGAGACAGTGCAGGGTGCAGCGATCGATGAGGAGGCGGTGCGGACCCACTGTCTCGCCAACCTCGCGAAGTACAAGGTGCCGGAGCGCGTGGTGGTGGTCGAGTCGCTGCCGCGCAACGCCATGAACAAGATCATGCGGGCCCAGCTGCCCGGTCTGCTCTGAGTCCTGGGCGCGACCAGCGGCGTTGGCGCTCGACTGTTGCACAAGTACTGATGTTGCGCGGTTGACCGTGATCCGAACCGAACAGAACCACGTTGCAGTCCTGTAGTTCGGAGCTGTCGCCCTACACCGAGCGGAGCGCGCCGCCGTCGACCTCGAGGGTGGCACCGGTGATCCAGCTGGCCTGCTCGCTCGCGAGGAACACCACCGCCGCGGCGATCTCCTCGGGGCGGCCAAAGCGGCCGGCGCCGATGCCGTGCTTGGCGAGCATCCGCTCCATCACCTCGTCCGTGGAGCGATCGGTGCGCTCGGCCGTAGCCAGGGCGTTGGCATCCACCAGCTCGGTGACCGTGACGCCGGGGATGACACAGCTGCTGAGCACGCCGTCGGCTGCGTAGGCCTGCGACAGCGCGGTGGAGAGGTTGAGGAGCGCCGCCTTCGCGGCGGAGTAGGGGGCGAAGAGCGGGTCTGGCTCGCGCCCGCTGATAGAGGCGACGTGCACGAGGCGCCCCCACCCGGCCGCCTGCATCACCGGCGCGGCCGCCACCGACAGGCGTGCAGCCGCCAGGAAGTTCAGCTCGAGGCACGCCTGCCAGTCGTCGGCGGTGAGCTCTGTGAGCGGCTTCGGGGATGCGCCGCCGGCGTTGTTGACGACGATGTCGAGCCGCCCGAACGCCCGCTGGCACTCGGTGACCATGGCGTCGGCGGCGGACGGATCGGTGACGTCGACCGGGAAGGCCACCGCGCCGTCGCCCACCTCGGCCTGCACCGTGGCGAGCGCGTCGCGGTCGCGGGCGCAGAGCAGCACGTGGCAGCCCTCGGCTGCGAGCGCGAGCGCGACATGGCGGCCGATCCCTCGGCTCCCGCCGGTGACGATCGCCGCTCGGTCCTGCAGCCCCAGGTCCACGGCGGCAGGGTAGTAGGGCGTGGCTAATCTGACACTCACGTCAGGTTCGGGAGTAGCCGAGCGAGGGGGACCGATGGTGGTGCGAGATGGCGAAGCCGGGGGCTACGACCCCGAGGCCGTCCACGCCAAGTACCTGGCCGAGCGCGACAAGCGGCTGGTCCCTGGCCGCGCCGACATCCGGGACCTCTCGAGCGACGAGCACTTCGCCCGGTTCCGCGAAGACCCGTTCACGCCGGTCACGGAGCGGGACCGGGTCACCGACGATGTCGACGTCGTGATCGTGGGCGGCGGGATCGCCGGTGTCCTCGCCGGCGCCCAGCTGCGCAAGGCCGGCATCGAGCGGATCCGCATCCTCGACCAGGCCGGCGGCATCGGCGGCACCTGGTACTGGAACCGCTACCCGGGCGTGATGTGCGACGTCGAGTCGTACATCTACCTCCCGATGCTGGAGGAGCTCGGGTACGTCCCCACGACCCGGTACGCGTCCGGCGAGGAGATCCGGCTGCACCTGCAGGCGATCGCCGACCGGTTCGACCTCGTGTCGGACGCCCTCTTCCACACGGGGGTGGCTCGCTCGGAGTGGGACGAGGACGCCGCGCGCTGGCGGATCCGCACCGACCGCGGCGACGAGCTCACGTGCCGCTACTACGTGCTGGCCGTGGGCATCCTCAACCTCCTGAAGCTGCCATCCATCACTGGCATGGAGCAGTTCGGGGGCCGGTCGTTCCACACGGCGCGCTGGGACTACGAGTACACGGGCGGCGCCCCGGGGGAGCCGCTCACCAAGCTCGGCGACAAGGTCGTCGGGCTCATCGGCACTGGCGCCAGCGGCATCCAGTGCCTGCCGCCGCTGGCAGAGGCCGCCGAGCACGTGTTCGTGTTCCAGCGCACGCCGTCCGCCATCGGCGAGCGGGGCAATCGACCCACCGAACCCGACTTCGCCACCGGGTTCCCGCCCGGCTGGCAGCAGGCCCGGATGGACAACTTCCAGGCCGTCATGCTCGGTCGGCCCGTGGAGGAGGACCTCATCGACGACGGGTGGACCCATCACTACGCGGTCGTCCACCACCCGCCCCGGCGGAAGGGCATGACGATGGAGGAGTACGTCGCGAGCGCCGAGGAGGTCGACTACGGGATCATGGAGCAGCACCGGCAGCGCGTCGAGGACCTGGTGCGCGATCCCGGCACGGCCGAGATCCTCAAGCCGCAGTACCGGTACCTGTGCAAGCGCCCCTGCTTCCACGACGAGTTCCTGGGGGCGTTCAACAACCCCAACGTCACCCTCGTCGATTGCCCCGGGGGCCTGGACCGGGTGACCGACCAGGGCCCGGTGGTCGACGGTCAGCAGTACGAGGTGGACCTCCTCGTCTACGGCACGGGCTTCGAGGCCGAGCTCACGCCACTGTTCCGTCGCGCCGGCCACGACATCATCGGTCGGGGCGGCGTCAGCCTGGCCGAGAAGTGGGCCCCCGGCGCGGCCAGCCTCCTCGGGATGATGAGCCGTGGCTTCCCGAACCTCTTCGTGATGCCGGCGCCGGGGCAGCAAGCCGTCGTGACGGTCAACTACACCCAGCTCGCCGTGCTCGGGGCCGAGTTCATCGGCGGCGCCGTCCGCGTCCTCGAGCAGCGGGGCGTCAAGGTGTTCGACGTGAGCGCAGAGGCCGAGGAGCAGTGGACCCAGAAGATCGTCGACTCGTTCGTCGACGCCAGCGGCGTCATGTCCGCCTGCACGCCGTCCAGGATCAACCAGGAGGGCAACCCGCAGTCGCTGAACCCCCGCAACGGCAACTACGGCCGGGGCTTCGGTGACTACTTCGAGTACCGCGCCCTGCTGGAGCAGTGGCTCGAGCAGGGCGACTGCGAGGGCCTGCAGCTCGACGTCCGGTTCGTCGCGCCGTGACGGGTCAACGAGTCGTCGCCGTCACCGGTGGGGGCGGCGGGATCGGCGCCGCGATCGCCGAAGCCCTCGGCCGCGAGGGCGCGTTCGTCGTCACCATGGACCCGCTCGTGTCCCTCGACGGCACCGAGCAGCTCCCGACCCCCGAGGAGACCACCGCCGGGCGCATCGTCGCCGCCGGGGGGGCGGCCCGGGCCTCGTCGGTCTCGGTGACCGACGGCGACGCGATCCGTGGCCTGTTCGCGGACCTGGTCGAGGAGCTCGGCCGGCTCGACGCCGTGGTCAACGTCGCCGGCATCACCCGTCCGACGAGCTTCGCAAGGGGCAGGGAGGAGGACTGGCGCGCGGTGCTCGACGTGCACCTCGACGGCTACCTCAACATCCTCGCCGCCGCGCTGCCGATCATGTCCGCCGCCGGGCACGGTCGGATCCTCGGTGTCACCTCGGGCTCGGGGTGGCGCGCGGCCGACACCGGTGCGTACGGCTGCGCCAAGCGAGCCGTGGCCGCGCTCACCTGGCAGCTCGGCCGCGCTACCCCGCCCGGCGTCGTCGTCAACGCCGTGTCACCGATCGCCGTGACCCGGATGGTCACGGCGGCGCTCGGCCGCCTGGCGGGAACGGGCGGCGGTGGATCGGGGTCGTCAGCCACCGGCGGGCTCTCGCTCGGCTCGATGCCCGACCCCGACCACCTCGGGCCCTTCGGTGCCCACCTCGTGGGCGAGGACTTCTCCTGGTGCAGCGGCTGCGTGCTCTTCGCCGGAGGGTCCGAGGTGGCGGTGATCGACGAACCCCGGCTGCTCGAGGTGGTGCGCAGCGACGACGTGGCCTCGCTGGCGCACGTGCTCGAGGCCGTCGCCACCGGCGCGCTTGTGCCGGCCGAGGCCCGGCAGGCCAGCAACGGCGGGAGCAACCCGCGGTTCGGGCCGATCTTCGACGAGCCGGTCGCCGGTGACCTCCTGCCAGCGGCGGTGCGCTCGTGCGCGCTCGTCGCCGAAGACCCGGAGGTGGCGGCCGCGGTCACGGCCGCCCTTGAGGCCCGCGCCGTGACATGCAGCACGGTCCCGGTCGGGGACGTCGCCCCCGGCTTCGGCGGTGCCGCCGCAGCACTCGCATCGGCGGTCGCGCGCGTCGGTCCGCTGGACGCCGTCGTCGTCGCCCTCGAGGGAGCGGGTCCCGCGGCCGGGTCGACGAGCGACTGGGAGCGGGTGCTCGCCGAGCACGGCGGCATCGTGGAGCACATCCACGCCGACGCCGGCTGGGCCCGCGCCGTGGCTGACTACGCCGGCGCCGCCGACCGTCCGGTTCGGCTGGTGACGCTCACCGATGCCACGACGGCCGGCGGCCGCAGCCGGGCCCAAGCGTCGGCGCAGCTTTCCCGGGCCGGGCGGGGCGCCACGGGCGAGCGCGTCTCGGCCTTCGCCGTCAGCATGGAGGCGCCGAAAGGTGACGGTCGGCGGCCGATCGGCGAGCTCGTCGCCCACCTGCTGTGCCACCCCGAGGCCACCGCGTTGTCCGGTGCGGAGCTGGTGGCCGGTCCCGGCTGGTTCGGTCTCCGCAGCCACCCACGCCCGAGCGCCAGCATCACCTTCGGGGGTCCCGGAGTCCCCGACTGGCTCGACGGCACGCTCCGGAGCATCGTCGGATGACCCCGCGGCCCACCCGCGTGGTCGATGCCCACGTGCACCTGTGGGATCCCGCCCGCACCGACTGGTACCCGTACCTCTCGGGCCGACAGCAGCTGAACATGGGCGACGTCTCGGGGATGGCGCGCCGCTTCGACGTGCCCACGTACCTGACGGAATCGGCACGGTGGAACGTCGAGAAGCTGGTGAACGTGGCCGCTGCCACCGGCCGCAACTCGATCGAGGAGACGCTCGACCTCGACCAGCGGGCAGACGTCGATGGCCATCCGGACGCCATCATCGGCGGCCTCCCGCCGACGGAGTCGACAGCCGAAGCCGTGGGGCTGCTCGACCGGCAGATGACCGCGTCCCGCTTCCGGGGGGTCCGCCCGATGGGGGTCTTCGACGGTCCGCTCCCCGCGGACGACGTGCTCCGGGCCCTGCAGGATCGGGGCCTGGTGTTCGAGCTGATGGCCCACCCCGATCGGCTCCAGCTGGCCGCCGCGGGGCTCGCGGCCTTCGGCGAGCTCGTCGTGGTCGTCGAGCACACGGGATGGCCTCGATCCGACTCGGACGAGGAGCACGCGCTGTGGAAGGCGGGCATCGAGGCCCTGGCCGGGCTGGGCGAGAACGTCTTCTGCAAGCTGTCGGGGCTGGCGATGCCGCTGGGTTCGATGCAGGTCGACGCGTTCGCGCCCTGGCTCGAGCACGCCATCGAGGCCTTTGGCGTGGACCGGTGCATGTTCGCCAGCAACTTCCCCGTCGATGGCATGTACGGCACCTTCGATGACCTCTACTCCACGTTCTCCACGTTGACGGCAGGGCTCGACGACGAGTCACGCGACCGGCTGTTCGCCACCAACGCCGAGCGCGTCTACCGATGCTGAACCCGGGATCGATCCTCGCGTCAGCGCCCCTGCTGACGGCGGTCTCCCAGGGTCGCCCGATGCCCGGTCGTCTCGACGTGGTCGCTGTGGTGCTGGTGGCGTCGGCAGCGCTGTGTGTGCCGACCGCGGTCGCGGAAGGCGTCTGCGCCAGCGTCGGCCCCCCGGAGGTCACCGGCACCGTGGCCAACCCGGACCTGACGGAGATCTCTGGCCTGGCCGCCAGCCCCGCCCACCCTGGCGTGCTGTGGACACACAACGACTCGGGTGGTGCGCCGGAACTGTTCGCGATGGCCGAGGACGGCGCCGACCTCGGCGCCTTCTGGGTCGACGGCGCGGAGGCCACCGACTGGGAGGACCTCGCCATCGGTCCTGGGTCTGACCCGTCGGCGTCGTATCTCTACGCGGCCGACATCGGTGACAACAACGCTGTGCGCGATCCGGTCACCGTCTACCGGGTGGCGGAGCCGGCCGCTGCGCCGAAGGACGGCGGCATCCTCACAGGGACCGCCACCTTCCAGCTCCACTATCCCGGAGGCCCAGCCGACGCCGAGGCGCTGCTGGTCGATCCGGTAACCGGTGACCTGGTCGTCGTGACGAAGACCTACGTCGGGACGGCCCGGATCCTGCGTGCTCCGGCGGCATCGCTCGACGACGGCGCGACGGTGACGATGACCGACGAGGGCACCATCACCCTGACGCCCCCCGCCGGCTCCAGGGCCACCGCGCCGGGCATGGCCGTGACGGGTGGTGACATCTCCTCCGATGGCGCGCTCATCGTCTTGCGCACGTACCAGACGGTGCTGGCCTTCGTTCGCGCCGACGGCCAGTCGGTCGCCGATGCCCTGCGCGGCGAGCCCTGCTCGGCCCCGCAGCTCGTGGAACCAGAAGGCGAGGCGATCGCGATCGCAGCCGACGGCTCGGCCTACTTCACCGCCAGCGAGGGGAGCGGAGTGCCGATCGCCCGCGCGTCGATCGACGTGCCGGCGAAGACCACCACCACAGCCACCACGCCGACAACCACGAATCGTGACCCCGCCCAGGGCGGAGACGAGGACGACACGCTGATCTCGCTGGTCGTAGGCGCTGCCGTGGTCGCGCTGGGCGTCGGTGTGTCGCTGGTCGTCTGGGCCCGACGCCGTCGCTCAGCGTCAGCGCCCGGGTAGCTCGGTGCGGCCGAGCTTCCTCGCCGCCTCGGGGACGAAGGCCTCCGGGGCGAAGGGGCCCTGGTCGACCGACGACAGGACCACCTCGGGAAGGACGACGTTGGGTGGGAGCGTGTCGAGCCACACGATCGCGCCGGCGACGTCGTCGACGTCGAGCGTGCGCATCGGGAAGTGGACGTCGTCGAGCATCGGCGTGGCCACCGGGCCTGTGGTGACGACGTGCACGCTGATGCCGTCGCGCTCCGCCTCCTTCGCCAGCGCGGCCGCGAACGCGTTGAGGCCCGCCTTGGACGCGGAGTAGGCGGCCTTGCCGGGCTGCGGCGCGTGCGCAGACGACGAGGACAGGAAGACGATCCGGCCGCCCGCCGGCATCACCGGCAGCGCGGCCTTCGCCACCACGAAGGCCGAGGTGAGGTTGGTGCGCAGAACCGCCTCGAACGTGTCCAGCGACTCCTTGCGCACGAACGTGCCGTCCATCACCCCCGCGGCGTGGACCAGCAGGTCCACCCGACCGGCCTCGGCCACGACGGCCGCGAACGCATCTGGATCGGCGCTGTCGCCTGCGGCCCACCGAGCGCCGATCTCCGTCGCGGCAGCCTCCAGCTTCGATGCGGTGCGGGCGGTGAGCACGACGTCGTAGCCCTGTTCCAAGAGGCGGCGCCCCACCCCGAGGCCGATGCCGCTGCTGCCCCCCGTGACGATCGCTACCCTCGGTCCGCCGTCCACGGGGAGGACCGTACCTTGTACGACTTGGCGAGCATCGACGTTCAGGCCGACGGAGCAGTCCGCATCGTCACGCTCAACCAGCCCGACACGCTGAACGCGATCAGCGAGGACCTCCACGAGCAGCTCGTCGCGCTCTGGGGTCACGTCGCACGCGACCACGACTGCCGCGCCGTCGTGCTCACCGGAGCGGGCAGGGCCTTCAGCGCCGGCGGCAGCTACGAGGACTTCGAGCACCGCCGGGTCGACCTCGACGCGCGTCACCGGAGCCTCCACCTGGCCCGCGTGCTCGTGGACGAGATGCTCGACTGCGCGGTGCCCGTGGTCGCGGCGGTCAACGGACCGGCGGTCGGCCTGGGCTGCACCATCACCACGCTGTGCGACATCGTCTTCATGGCCGAGACCGCTTTCCTGGCCGACACCCACGTGTCGGTCGCCCTCGTGGCCGGGGACGGGGGAGCGGTCACCTGGCCGGCCATGACCAGCCTGCTGCGCGCGAAGCAGTACCTCCTCACCGGCGACCGCCTGTCCGCCACGGAAGCCGTCGAGCTCGGCCTGGCGAACTTCGTCGTGCACGCCGACCAGCTCCTGGCGGACGCCACCGCCTTCGCCCACCGCCTCGCCGCGCAGCCGCCGCAGGCCATCCAGGAGACGAAGGCCCTCCTCAACCAGCACCTCAGGGCCAACGCCGCGCGCACCCTCGCCCAGGGTCTCGCCGCCGAAGGCGAGTCTCACGACACCCCCGAGTACGAAGCCATCGGCCGTACCCTGAAGCCGAAGGACGGCTGACGATGACCACGATCTTCCATGACGGTGATGCGGATCTCAGCGTGCTGGATGGCCGCTCCGTGGCCGTCATCGGCTATGGCAACCAGGGTCGCTCGTGGGCGCTCAACCTCCGCGACTCAGGGCTCGCCGTCACGGCGTGCGTGCGCAACGACGAGACGCGTGCCCAGGCGGAGGCCGACGGGTTCGCCACGCAGGACGTCGAAGCCGCCTCCGACGCCGACGTCATCTGCATCCTCGTGCCCGACGACGCCATCCCGAGCGTGCCGCTGGCGCCGCAGCCCGACGCGCTCGTCGTCGTGGCGAGCGGGTACACGCTCGCCTTCGACCGTCTCGATTCGGCGTGCGACGTCGGCCTCGTCGCGCCGCGCATGCTCGGGCCCGAGGTGCGCCGCTGCTACGAGGAGGGCATCGGCTTCATCACGGCCGTGGGCGTCCACCGTGACGAGACCGGCCACGCGCTCGCGCGCACGCTGGCGGTCGCCAAGGGGATCGGCGGCCTGAAGCAAGGCGCCATCGAGCTCACCGCCCGGCAGGAGGCGATCCTCGACCTCGCGGTGGAGCAGGCCCTGTCGCCCGCGCTGAGCCGGGTGTCGCAGTCGTTCGTGCAGGTGATGCTCGAGCACGGCATCCCGATCGAGGCGATCATCACCGAGCTGGTGCTCAGCGGCGAGGTGGAGCGCACCTACCGCCTGCTGCGGGAGGAGGGCTACGCAGTCCAGATGGACCATCACTCGCCCACGAGCCAGTACGGCCAGCTCTCACGCGCACGGGAGTACGACCACCTCGACGTGGCGGTCAGGATGCGCGAGATCGTCGACGGGATCGCATCCGGTGCCTTCGCCGACGAGTGGGACGCGGAGCGCGACGCCGGCTACCCCGAGTTCCACCGCCTCAAGGATGCCGCCGCCGGCCCCGCGGTGAAGGCCTTCGAGCAGGACCTGCGCACCAGGCTCGGTCAGGGCACGGCGAGCTGAGCGCTCGTTCTGCTCGCAGATCAGCCTGCGACATCTGGCGCCCGTATCGGGCGTCCGGTGTCGCACAGTGCAGCGGGGGCTACCGAAGGAGCAGGCGCTTGAGGAGCTTGCCGGTCGGGAGGCGGGGGAGGCCGTCGACGAAGCGGACCTCGCGCGGGCACTTGAAGTGGCTCACGCGCTGGCGGCACCAGTCGATCAGCTCGGCTTCGGTGGCGGACGCGCCTGGCACCAGCAGGACGAACGCGGTGACCTGCTCGCCCATGTCGGCGTCGGGCGCGCCCACCACGGCGACGTCGTCGACGGCCGGGTGCATCACGAGCACGTCCTCGATCTCGCGCGGGTAGATGTTCACGCCGCCGCTGATGATCATGTTGGACGCCCGGTCCGTGAGGTAGAGGTAGCCCTCGTCGTCGACCCGGCCGACGTCGCCGAGCCAGCTCCACCCCCGCGCGTCGAAGGCGGCCTTCGTCTTCTCTGGATCGCGGTGGTACTCGAAGGTGCGGCTCGTCTCGAACCACACCTCTCCCTCCTCGCCGACGGGAAGCTCTGTGCCGTCCTCGCCGACGATGTGGATCGTGCCCGTCATCGATCTCCCCACCGATCCCGGATGGGCGAGCCAGTCGTCCGGACCGATGTAGCAGAACCCGGCGCCCTCGCTGCCGCTGTAGAACTCGTGCACGATCGGGCCGAGCCACTCGAGGCAGGCCCGCTTCACGTCCACCGGGCACGGAGCCGCCGCGTGCACGACCAGCTGCAGGCTCGACAGGTCGAAGCGCGAGCGCTCCGCCTCGCTGAGCCGCAGGAGCCGGATCATGTGGGTGGGCACGAGCTGCACGTGGGTGACGCGGTGCTGCTCGATGGCGGCGAGGAGCTCGAGCGGATCGAACTGCTCCATGACGACCGCGGTGCCACCGAGTCGCTGCGTGCCGATCGTCCAGCCCGCCGGCGCGGCGTGGTACAGCGGGGCGGGGCTCAGGTAGACGGTGTCGCTCGTGAACCCGAACAGGCCCGTGAGCAACCGCGTGAGGAACGACACGGCACCGAGGTCGACGTCCAGCAGCGGCGGAAGGATGCCCTTGGGCTTCCCGGTGGTGCCCGAGCTGTAGAACATCCAGCCGCCCTCGCGTTGGTCGGGCAGGTCCGGCGCCGGGCCGCTGGTCACGAGGTCCTCGTAGCGGTCGAAGCCCGGGAGGGGGCCGTCGACGGAGATGCGGGTGGTGACGCCCGGGAGGTGGTCGCCCATCCCTGCCACGACCTCGGCGAGGCGAGCGGTCGCGACCAGCGTCGTCGCGTCGCAGTCGCTGACGATGTAGCCGGCCTCGTCGGCGGTGAGGTGCCAGTTGATCGGGGTGACGTAGCATCCGACGCGTTGTGCCCCCCACACGACGTCGAAGAACTCGGGCTGGTTGTCCAGCAGGACGGCCACGTGGTCGCCGACGCCGAGGCCGCGCGATCGGAGGACGGCCGCGAGTTGCCGCGACGCCCCGTCGACGTCCCGGTAGGTGCGCACCAGTCCGGAGGGGTGCATCACCACCGCCGCCTTGTCGGGCGTGGTGATGGCGTGGGCGGCGAGGTGCTCGCCGGCCGGGTCGAACGTGGTCACGAAGCGCGGGCCGTCAGCAGCTGGTGCGCAGCGTCTCCGAGGAACAGGGCCATGCCCTCGTCCGACAGCGGGAGGCGACGAGCGGCGTCGAGCGCCTTCTTGGCTGGGATGACGGGGTGGTCGGACGCGAACAGCACCCGCCCGCGCCCACGGGACGAGTCCATGAAGGTCACGAGTCCGGGGTCCATGTACGTGGCGAGGTAGGCGGACGTCATGAGGTGCAGCTGCGGCCACTTGAGCATGTATTGGATCAGCAGGGCCTCGTAGGGATGGCCCATGTGGGCGCCGACGATCGTCAGCCCCGGGAAGTCGATGAGCACGTCCTCGAGGAGCACCGGGTCCTGGCAGCGGGACCGCACCTGCGGGCCTGGGATGCCGATGTTGATCGACACCGGCAGGCCGAGCTCCTCGCACACGGCGTACACCGGGTAGTAGAGGCGGTGGTTCAGCTCGTGCTGCTCCACGAGCGGCGTCACGCGCACGATGGCGACGGCTGGGTGCTGGGCCAGCTCCCGGATGCGGGCGACGTTGCGGCTGGGCTTACCGGCCTTGTCGACGGTGGGAGCCACGAGGAAGCGCCCGGGGTGCTCGGCGGCGATGGCGAGGAAGTCCTCCGCCGCGTATCCGCCGACACGATGGGTTCGCGTCGGGTCCGACAGCCCGCTGGTGAGCACCCCGAGGTCGACGCCCGCGTCATCCATCGCCTCCAGCAGCCCCTCGACCGTGGCGCTCTTCGCGAGGTCGTCGCCGAAGAGCTGCACGACGCCCCGCTGGGTGTCCTCGGCCACCCACCGCGAGGCGAACGCCTCCGGGATGAGGTTGACCCACCCGTCCACGATCATGGGCCGGACACTACCTGACACGACTGTCAGAAAGGACGGGTGGAGGGTACGATCCGCGCATGCACGATCTCGGCTTCCGCCCCTTCGACGCCGACAACCACTACTACGAGGCGGAGGACGCGTTCACGCGCTTCATCGACCCCGCGATGGCCAAGCGGTGCATGCAGTGGGCAGACATCAACGGCAAGCGGCGGCTGCTCGTCGGCGGTCGCGTCAACAAGTTCATCCCGAACCCGACCTTCGACCCGATCGCAAAGCCCGGCAGCCTCGAGGACTACTTCCGTGGTCGCAACGAGGACGGCCTCGACATCAAGACGATGTTCGGCGAGCTGGATCCGATCGCCGAGCACCCCGCCTACCGCGACCGCGATGCGCGCCTGCAGCTGCTCGACGAGCAGGGCATGGACGGAGCGCTCCTGTTCCCCACGTTGGGCGTCGGGATGCAGGAGGCCCTCAGGCACGACGTGCCCGCGCTGCACGCGGCCTTCACCGCGTTCAACCGGTGGCTCGACGACGACTGGGGCTTCGACCGCGGGGACGGTCGGCTCTACGCCGCGCCGATGATCACGCTCGCGGACATCGAGCTCGCCGCCGCCGAGGTTCGCCGGGTGCTCGAGGCGGGCGCGCGCATCCTCGTCATGATCCCGGGGCCCGTTCCCGACGGCGACGGCTACGTGTCACCCGGGCACCCCAGGTTCGATCCCGTGTGGGCGCAGATCAACGAAGCCGGTGTGCCGCTCGCGCTCCATGCCGGGCTCAGCGGCGTGTCCCAGTACGGCAAGCTCTGGCGCACCGGGAGCGACGCGGGTGCCGGCGGGTTCGAGGGCTTCAAGCACGCCGCCTTCCCGCTGGTCGCCTTCCAGGACCGCGGCATCTCGGACACGTTCGCGGCACTGATCTGCCACGGCGTGCTCGAGCGGTTCCCGAACCTGCGCCTCGCGTCGATCGAGAACGGCGCCATGTGGGTCCCCGACCTGCTGCGCAACCTGAAGGACGCCCGCGGCAAGATGCCGTTCGCCTTCGCGGAGCACCCGGTCGACCAGTTCACGCGGCAGGTGTGGGTCGCCCCGTACTACGAGGACGACATGGCCATGCTGAGGGACGCCATCGGGATCGAGCGGCTGCTGTTCGGCTCCGACTTCCCCCACACGGAGGGCCTCCCCGAGCCGACCCACTACGTGAAGGACATCCCCACCTTCACCGAGGACGAGACGCGCGCCGTGATGCGCGACAACGTCCTCGACCTGCTCACCCCGCGCCCCGTCTAGCGGTTCGGCTGCTTCCCGTCGGCGAAGGCGACCGTGGCACCCATGAAGCCGTCGATGTCGCTCGTCTTCATCTCGACGATGGCCTTCATGTCGGGCAGGTAGGCCTCGAAGGCGTCACCCTCGATGGCGTCGACGATCCCCGCCGCGACCGACTCGGCCGGCTCGAACGGACCGTCGAAGAGGGGATCGTCGTTGCCGGGTTGGTCCCAGATCTCGGTGGCGATCGCCCCAGGGAGGATGAGGCGGACGTCGACACCCGTGTGCCACAGGTCGATCGCCATCGACTCGCTCCACCCACACAGGGCGAACTTCGAAGCGCAGTACGCGGCCTCCCCAGGGATGCCGACGCGACCACCGAAGCTCCCCACGTTCACGATCACACCCCGGTCTCGCTCGAGCATGCGGGGGAGCACGGTGAGCGTCATCCGCACTGGTGACTCGAAGTTCACGCGCATGGTCTCGCACACCTCGTCGAGGGTGAGCGCCTGCACCTTGCGCCGCTTCGGGATGGCGGCGTTGTTGACGAGGATGTCGAGGCCGCCGAGGTCGTCCCACGCCTGCACGGCCAGCGCCGCCGCCGCATCGGTGTCGCCCAGGTCGGCGACGTACAGCCGAGACGCGGGCGAGTGCAGCCGGCACCGCTCGAGCACCTCGATGAGCCGATCGGTCCGGCGGGCGACGATGCCCACCGTGGCGCCCCGCTCGGCGAGGAGCGGCGCAAGAGCCGCGCCGATACCTGAGGACGCGCCGGTGACGAGGACGTTGGCACCATCGACCTGCATGGCCGCGACCGTATCTGACACTGGCGTCAGGTATTTCCGGCATGATGTCCGCCGTGTCGACGGTAGGGGTGGTGGGGCTCGGGAACATCGGGGGTGCGATCGCCACGAACGTGGTCGCGGACGGCCACACCACGACGGTGACGGATGTCGACCCAGCGCGGGTGGCCGCCATCGACGGGGCGACCGCCGTCGGCTCCGTGGCCGAGGTCGCGGCGGCCAGCGAGATCACGCTGACGTCCCTGCCGAACCCGACCGTGGTGACCGCGGTCGCCGACGAGTGGGCGGGCGCCGCCGCACCGGGATCGATCCTCCTGGAGCTGTCCACGACGCTGCCCGAGAGCAACCGGGCCATCGCGGCCAGGCTCGCGGCGAGCGGCCACCACTTCGTGGAGGCGCCGCTCACCGGTGGTGCGATCGGCGCGCAGAACCGGGGCCTGGTGTTCATGGTGGGAGGGGACGACGAGGCGGTGGCTCGTTGCCTGCCGCTCCTGGACCAGCTCGGACGAGGGACGTTCCACCTCGGGCCGGTCGGCACGGGGACGACCATGAAGCTGGCCAACAGCCTGCTCGCCATCGCCTGCACCTGGGCCTCGCTCGAGTCGCTCTCGCTGGCCGCGGCGGCCGGCATCGACCTGCGCACGGCAGTCGAGGTGATCCGCACCGCCGGCGTGACGAACTTCTTCATCGATCGCGGCGTGGAGGGCATCAACGAGCGGGGTCGCCCCGCGCAGTTCACCCTCGAGCTGGCCGCCAAGGACGCCGGGCTGATCGAGGAGATCGCAGCCGCGACGGGAGTGCCGGCGGACATCGCGGGCGCCGCCGCCGGCCTCCTGCGCGATGCCGTCGATCGCGGCCTGGGCGATCACGACTGGTCCGATCTCGTGCTTGCTGCCGAGGCGCGGGCCGGCGTCGACCTGCACCTGCCCCAGAAGGCCGACGGCTGACGTGCCGCGCGTCGCCATCGAGGCGGGCTTCTTCACGATCCCCGACGACCCTGCGGAGCCGCCGCGCCTCCTCGGGAGTCGTTGCCAGGCGTGCGGCGAGGTGTTCTACCCGCGGCGGTTCGTGTGCGCGAAGTGCCTGCACGAGGGCAGCGACGACATCGAGCTGGGGCCCCGCGGGACCCTCTACACGTGGACCTACGTCCACGTTCCGCTGTTCGCCAAGAAGGACGGTTCCGTCGACGCCTACGGCGTGGGGCAGATCGATCTCCCCGAGGGCCCGCGCGTGCAGAGCATCCTGGTCGGCGGCCCGGAGGACTTCGCCATCGGGATGGAGCTCGAGCTGGAGCTCGAGTCGCTCGGCCCGGACAAGGCCGGCGACGACGTGGTGATCTACCGCTTCCGCCCCGTCGGGGAAGGCCGGTGAAGATCGACGGGGTGGCCGTGGCCGGGGCCGGGATGGTGCGGTTCGGCCACTACCCGGACCGGACGGTCGCGGACCTCGCACGAGAGGCCGGCCTGGCTGCGCTCCACGACGCGGGCATGACGCTCGCCGACGTGGACGAGGCCTTCGTCGGCTACATTCAGCCCGCCGCGATGATCGGCATCAAGGCGATGAAGGAGCTCGGCCTCACGGGCCTGCCGGTGACCCACATCGAGAACGCGTCCGCCACAGGACTCGTCGCGTTCCGAGAAGCGGCGTGGGCGGTCGCGTCGGGTCGAGCCGAGGTCGCCATGGCCATCGGGTTCGACAAGATGAGCGACATGGGCCGCGGGAGCACGTCGAGCCGCGGCACCGGTCGCGACCAGCTCGACTCGACCATCCTTCCGGCCGCCTACTTCGCGCTGTGGGCCCAGCGACGCATGCACGACTACGGCACCACACCAGAGACGTTCGCCGCCATCGCGGCCAAGAACTGGAACCACGGCGCGCTGTGCCCGTGGAGCGACCGCCAGCCCGACCACGAGGTCACCGTGGCCGAGGTGCTCGCGTCCCGCATGGTGTCCACGCCGCTCACCGCCATGATGGCGTGCCCCGCCGACGACGGGGCCGCCTGCGTGATCGTCGCGTCCACCGAATGGGTGCGCGCCCACCAGCCGGATCGCCGCATCGTCCGCCCGGTCGCGTCCACGCTCCGGAGCGAGAGCTACTCACTGGGTCACACGTTCCTGGGACCCGTCGTCGGACCCGCCACGATGTCCCGCGACACCGCCTTCCTCGCCTACGAGGAAGCGGGCTTCGGTCCCGACGACGTCCACCTCGCGCTGTGCCATGACGCCTTTGCCAACGAGGAGCTCGAGTACTACGAGCTGCTCGGGTTCTGTCCCGAGGGAGAGGGCGACCGACTGGTGGCGGAGGGGGCGACGAAGCTCGGTGGGCGGATCCCGTTCAACACCGATGGCGGGCTCCTCGCACGCGGTCACCCGGCCGGTCCCACGGGGCTGGCGATGGTGCACGAGGTCGTGCAGCAGCTCCGTCACGAGGCCGGCGATCGTCAGGTCGAGGGTGCGCGCACGGCGCTGGCGCACCTCGTCGGCGGCGGCAGCATCTGCACGGTGTCCCTGTTCGAGTCGGAGTGACGAGGAGCAACACGATGGACGATGAGCTGCTGGCGAAGGGCCGCGAGATCCAGACCAAGCTCTGGCCCCACATGAAGACGAGCAGCGGCGCGTTCCCGGCCGCCGAGCTCGCTCCCGACTTCTACCGCTACGTGGCCGAGACCGCCTTCGGGATGATCTGGTCACGACCCGGCCTCGCGCTGCGCGACCGGAGCCTGGTGACCGTGGCGCAGCTTGCCGCCCTCGGGAAGACGGGCGAGCTGCGCGGCCACCTGGCCGGCGCGCTGAACAACGGCCTCACCAAGGAGGAGCTCGTGGAGGTCCTCATGCAGACCGCGGTGTACGCCGGCGTCCCGGCGGCCAACGAGGCCCTCGGGATCGCCGCCGACGTGTTCGGCGTCGACTGAGCGGGAGGCCGCGCACCATGGCGTTGCGATCGTTGGAGACCGACTACCTCGTCGTCGGTGCCGGCGCGATGGGCATGGCGTTCACGGACGCGCTGATCGACCACGCCGATGTGCACGTCACGCTCGTCGACCGTCGCCATGCGGCTGGTGGCCACTGGCAGGACGCGTATCCGTTCGTCCAGCTGCACCAGGCGTCGGTCTTCTACGGCGTCGCCTCGACGGTGCTCGGCACGGGGGCCGTGCAGCAGCACGGTCCGGAGTCGGGTCTCCAGGAGCGCGCCCGCCGGGGGGAGATCCAGACCTACTACGACGACATCCTGCATCGCCGATTCGTCGGTTCGGGTCGCGTCACCTTCCTGGGAGGGAGTGAGCACCACGGCGACGGCTCGTCCCATCTCGTCACGTCCCGGGTGTCGGGCGAGACCACCTCCGTCACCGTCCGACGTCGCGTCGTCGACGCCACCTACCTGACGCCGACGATCCCGGCGACGACACCACCGCCGTTCGGTGTCGCGGACGGCGTCGACGTCGTCGCGATCAACGATCTCGCCAGGCTGTCGGATGCGCCGCGCTGCTTCGTCATCGTTGGCTCCGGGAAGACCGCGACCGACGGGATCGTGTGGCTGCTGGCGAACGGCGTGGACCCCGATCGGATTGTGTGGATCCGGCCGCGTGAGCCCTGGATGCTCAACCGCGCCGTCGTCCAGCCCGATCCGGTGGTGGCGGTGGGGCTGGCGGCGGACACCATGGCGGCGGCCGCCGAGGCCGAGTCGCTCGACGACCTGTTCCTGCACCTCGAGGCCACCGGGGTGATGTTGCGCATCGACACCGACGTGGTTCCGACGATGGCCAAGGCGCCGACCCTCGGTGCCTGGGAGCTCGATCTGCTCCGCACCATCGAGCACGTCGTACGCCTCGGACACATCCGACAGGTGACGGCGAGCGAGATCGTCCTCGACGAGGGCGTCGTTCCGCTGGCCCCTGGGTCGACCATCGTGCACTGCGCCGCCTCCGGCCTGGTGTACCCACCGCTCGTTCCCCTCTGGGGTCGCGACGTGATCCGCCCGCAGACCATCCGCGCCGGCTTTCCCTGCTTCAACGCAGCGCTGGCCGGCTACGTGGAAGCAACCCGGGACGACGACCGGGAGCGCAATCGGCTGTGCCCGCCCAACACCCTTCCCGACGACCCCGCCACCTGGGCGCGGATGCAGGTGCGGGGAACCCTGGCGGCGCGGACGTACGGCGCCGAGCCCGACATCGCGGCCTGGGCCAACGCCTGCGCCCTCAACCCGGCGCGCATCGACCCGGCCCGGCGCGACGATCCTGAGGTGCAGGCCGCCTCCGCGCGCCTGGCCGACGTGGCCGAGCCGGGGCTCCACCGGCTGGCCGAGCTGGCCCACGAGCCGCTGGCCGACGACCTCGGGTGACCGGAAGGACCACACTCCGATGACCGACCACAACAAGAAGCGAGCCCCGAAGCTCCTCTCGGGTGGCAACCCGCAGATCCCCAAGGGCGACGGCGACGGCCCGGTGCAGAGCTACATCGCAGCCACGCCCGGCTGGAAGCGACCGGTCGGGGAGCACCTCGACGCCCTCATCGTGCGCACCGTCCCCGATGTCCACAAGGCGGTGAAGTGGAACCAGCCCTTCTACGGCGTCGAGGGCGACGGCTGGTTCATGGCGTTCCGTTGCTACACGAAGTACGTGCAGCTGCAGTTCTTCAGAGGGACCTCGCTCGATCCGGTGCCCCCGAAGGCGTCCAAGCACGACGAGGTGCGCTACCTCGACATCCACGAGGAGGATGCACTCGACGACGCGCAGCTCTGTTCGTGGATCGAGCAGGCGAGCGCCCTGCCGGGCGAGAGGGTGTGAAGCCCACGGCGACGGCGGCGAGCAGACTGGGGCGATGGCCCTCGCGTCGCTGATGCTCAGCTCCCTTCTGACGAAGTCGTTCGAGAACGTGCGGTGGGTCCTCGAGGAAGTCGACGACGAGGACTGCTTCTGGGAACCCGGCGAGCCGTGCTGGTCCGTGCGGCGCCGCGCGGACGCCGGCATGGCCTGGGGCATGGGCGACTGGGTGTGCGAAGACGCCTGGCCGGCGCCGGATCCGCTGCCACTCACGACCATCGCCTGGCGGCTCGCTCACCTCGCGGCGTGGACCGACGTGTATCGGAGCTTTGCCTTCGAGGAGGACCGGCTCGATCTCCTCCAGTTCGACGTGCCGGGAACCCGGGACGGGCTGGTCACCTGGCTGTGTGCGGCGCAGGACCGCCTCGGCGCGAAGGTCGACGCAGTCGACGACGCCGGGCTAGGCGAGCTCCGCCCCGCCTACTTCGGACCACCTCGTCCACTCCACCGCCTGGTGTCGACCATGGTCGTCGAGCACCTGCACCACGGAGCGGAGATCGGCCTGCTGCGCGACATCCGCCGGGGCCGCGCTCGGCTGAAGCCACCGCCCACCGACGACGCACCGCTGTAGGGAGATCTCCTCCCGTCCGTCGGACGCACCTGGCGCAGCTCCACCGCTGAGCCTGGCTCAGCGCAGCTCCGTGGCTGGAGCGGCTAGACCCGTGCTCATGGGGCGGCGCTGGGTGGCGGTCGGGCTGATGATCGGCCTCGTGTCGGCAGCGTGCGGAGGAGACAAGGGGGGGCCGAGCTGCCGGCGACGGTCGTCGACCCGGTGATCACCGTCGCACCGGACTCCGCAACCACGACCACGACGACGTGGACGCCGCCGAAGTCGTGCGAGGAGACGGTCGAGGCTCTACAGGGCGGCGAGTCTCCGTCGGCGGACGTCAACCTGGTCGACCTCGCCGATCGCAACCAGCTCGCTCCGCTTCCGGTCCCGGGAGCCGAAGCGGCAGCGGTCACCGATCGGCAGGCCTTTGCATCGCGTGAGGACTACATCACGCTCGTGGCGCTGGACGATCCGATGCAGCGCTTCAACGACCTGGGGACGGCCGGCTTCACGCGTGGCCTTCAGGTCGACATGGAGCTCGGCCCGGACTCCTACGAGATCATCGTCATGGAGCTCGGGAGCCCGGAGCAGGCGATGCAGTACCGAACCGCTCACCTGCGACAGGCGTGTGCCCGCGCCGACGGCATGCAGGAGATGCCGGCCCTCCCCGGCGGTGCCGTCTTCTACCGGTCCGACACGAACGCCGCTCGCGCCACGATCGTCCTGGGGCGCTACGAGCTGAACCTGGAGATCTGCGAGTGCGTCGAGGTGGTCGACCGCCTCGCGCTCGCCGAGGAGTGGGCGGCCGCGATCGTGGCGGACCTCGAGACCTGAGTCAGCGCGGGTGCGCGGCCCGGTCACCAGCCGCTGGTGAGCTGGACGAATCGGCGCTGGAGGCGTGGCCGGCAGGGCAGCCACACGTCCGCCGTGCGCCGGAGCCGGTCGCCAGGCGGGAGCGTCGCCCCGACCTCGGCGATGGCGAACGTGCGCAGGCAGTGCAGTGCCTCATGCCACCGCACACTCGCCTCCTCGAGCGGGCGACGGGCGCGGTAGGCCTGCTCGAACCGGCGCGCCAGCCACGTCGCCACCGGTTGGATCGCGGTCCGCGTGGCGCGCGACATCGGGTAGGGAGCCTGTCGCAACAGCACGAGCGTGCGCCCGACGTCGAACGCGGGGTCCGCGAGGCGCCCGAGCTCCCAGTCGAGCACCGCCGTGACCTGGCCGGCCCCGTACAAGAGGTTGAAGGGGTGGAGGTCGCCATGGCACACCACCGGCTCGCCGAACGATGGCTGCCGTTCGCGGAGCAGCGCCGTTTGTCGCTTCAGGTCGGGCGACTGGATCTGCTCGGCGTAGCCGTCGACGTCGGCGAGCACGGCCAGGCTGTCCAGGCGATCGGGCGGCCAGCCGCCGGTCGTCAGGCGCACCCTGATGCGCTCGGTGGGTACCTCGTGGAGGGACGCCATGGTGGCGGCGAGCTGCTCGGGAAGGCGGCGGAACGATGCGATCGCAGTACGAGCCGTGATCGTGTCGTCGAAGGCAACCCCGGGGGCCAGCGGGGTGATGATGAACGGCGTGCAGAACGGCGACGACGCGTCGCCATGCAGCAGGACGGGTGACGCGGGGAACCCTTCCTGGGCCACGCCATCCTCGATGGTCACCTCCCTGGCGGTGTCGAGCGCGTCGTGGGTGATGCGGAGGACGAGCGGCTCGTCGAACGGAGGCGAGGCACCGTCGAGGGAGAAGCGGAAGATCTCGTTCGAGTAGCCACCCGCGAGTGGCTGCAGCGGTTCACGGAGCTGCACCTCGACGCCGAGGCGCTGGCGGACGGCTGCGCGGAGCTGATCAGTGCGGTTGCTTGCACTCACGAACCGGAGCCCATCATCTCGTTGGCGACCGCGCACACGCTCGACCAGCCGATAGGGCCGGCGAGGTCGTAGAGCGTGCAGGTGCCGATCGCCATCCCGTCGGCGGCGACGTGGTCGGCGACCTCCAGACCGATCCACTCCGAGCCCGGCGGGCGGGCGAGGAACAGGGTCAGGTCGGCGTTGATGAACGACAGGCCCTCGGCGCCGGCGTTGGCCAGCGGGTTGGGCAGGTCAGCGGACAGCGCAGCCCGCACGAGCGGCGTGAGAGGCTCGCCGGCGACGAGCGGCCGGTTGTCCCGGGACCACACCTGCTTCCGCTCGTCACTCCAGAACCCGCCGGGGTTGACGAGCCGGATCTCCCACTCGCCCGGTGGCGGCGGGCTTCCGTCCGGAGCCGGCAGTGCGGGCAGCTCGTCGGGGCCAGGGACGTCCCACTCGGGTGGGCGCCACGCCGTGGTTGCGGGTGTCGGGCCGGGGTGCAGCAGCAGCGCGCTGGCGCGGGCCACCTCGTGGCCACCTGCGGTGATCGACACGTCGAGCGCCCCGACCCGACGGCCCTGGCGCACGACGCGGGCGGTGACCTGGTGAGGCGCCATCGGCGGGAACCGGTACATGTCGACGGTGAGGCGAGCGAGGCGCAGATCGGGGTCGACGTCCGGGTGCTGCTCGACGGCTCGGGCGGCGAGGCCGGCGAGCAGGCGGCCGTGCAGCATGTCGGGTGACCACGGGCTGCGCGCCTCGGGCACCGGGGTCAGCCCATCGTCGGTCGGGACGAAGTACCCGCGGTCGTTGCTCGCCATCGGGAGATCGTCCCACGCCCGCTCATGGTTTCGGCGGGGCGTGACAGTCGAACGTGGACCGCAGCAGGATGGGACCGATGCCTCTCGCGGACCTGCCCCGGATCGAACGGCTCGACCTCGCGACCCTGGAGCTCCCAGCGGAGCACCCGGCAGCCGACCTCGGCCGATCGGTCGCCGTGCACGGGTTCCTCATCGACCATCCCGATGGGGCGATCCTGGTCGACACCGGCGTCGGGTTCGGAAACGCGTTCATCGATGAGCTCTACCAACCGAGCCGCGCGGAGCTCGGAGGTCTGCTCGCCCAGGTGGGCGTCGAGCTCGATGATGTGGTTGCCGTGGTCAACAGCCACCTGCACTTCGACCACTGCGGCCAGAACCCGGCCCTGTTCGGCGGCGCGACGGCCTTCTACGCGCAGGCCGCCGAGATCGACGCCGTCGAGGCCGATCGCTTCTACACCGACGCGACATGGGCCCTCGCACCCGACCGCCAACGTCGCACGATCCAGGGCGACGAGCAGCTCGCCGACGGTGTCACGATCCTCGCCACCCCCGGGCACACTGCCGGCCACCAGTCGGTGCTCGTCGAAGCCGCGGGACGGCGAGTGGTGATCGGTGCGCAGGTCGTGTGGCGGGCCGATGAGCTCGCGTCCGAGGTCGCCAGCCGAGCGAACGTCGATCCGATCCCGGAGCTGCAGTCAGCCGCCGTTGAGTCGATCCGTCGTCTGAAGGCGCTCGAGCCGGAGATCGTGCACCTCAGCCATTGCCCGGCCTACGTCCCTTCCGCCTAGCCGTCCCGAGCCGATGACCGGGCGAGCGATCATGGGCGCATGTACAACCACGCGCCGCCCGGGTACGAGTGCTTCGTCTGCGACACCGTCGCTGGAGTGCCCGGCGACAACGTGGTCGTCACGGACAACGAACATGCCCTCGCGCTCGTCTCCCGACGGCACGCCCTTGCCGACGGAACTCGGCGCGACATCGTCGCCCTCGCCGTCGAGGGCCGGTACAGCGTGTCGGCGTTGGCGAGGCGCTACCCGATGAGCTTCGCCGCCGTGCAGAAGCACGTCGCCGTGCTCGAAGGGGCCGGGCTCGTCACCAAGGAGCGGCGGGGGCGCGAGCAGCTCGTGCGCACCGACGTCGACACCGTCCAACGGGCCCGGGTGCTCCTGGACGGCATCGAGGAGCTGTGGCGGGAGCGGGTGGACCGGATCGACGACCTCCTGGCAGCCGGGAAGCGAACAGATGGAGGCAACGGATGAGCGTGACCAGCGTCGAGAAGGATCTGGAGGCCCTGACCATGACGGTCACGGCGGACCTCGATGCCACGGTCGAACGGGCGTGGCAGCTGTGGGCCGACCCTCGCCAGTTCGAGCGCTGGTGGGGGCCCCCGGGCTACCCGACAACGGTGGTCGACCACGACCTGCGGGCCGGCGGGCGCATCACCTTCTTCATGGCCGGGGCGGAGGGCGAGCGCCACGACAGCACTTGGGAGGTCATCGCCACCGACCCGCCCCGCCACCTCGAGGTGCGAGACGCCGAGGTCGACGACGACGGACGCCCGACCGACGGGAACGCGATGACGGACATGATCATCACGATCGCCGAGCGGGCCGGCGGCGGTGCGGTGATGGCGATCCGCACCCACTTCGACTCGCGGACGGGCATGGAGCACGTCCTCGCCATGGGGATCGAGGAGGGCATGCGCATGGTCTTCTCGCAGATCGACACGGTCCTCGTCGGTACGCCCGCGTGAAAGGGCTGACACGGTGGTCGGGCGGGGAACCGGCCACCGTGTCCCGTCGGGCGCCTTCTGCCTGGCCGATCATCCGACCTGACGGTTCGGTTCACTTGTCGGCGACGGTGCGATGGGCAGGGGCCAGGAGCTGGTCGACGACGGTGCGCTCGAGCCAGCGGGCGTAGCGCTCGGGCTTCCAGCCTCGATCGACGACGAGCAGCCCGTACAGCTCGGGGGAGAGGAGCGCGTGGACGAGGTCGGCGGCGTCGCGCTCGCGCAGCCCGGGGCGCAGGGCACCCGCACGGGCCAGCGACCGGCTGATCATCCGCTGCCCCTGCGGACGCTGCCGGGTGAGATCGTCGAGCAACGCCGCGGCATCGGGGTCCGTGCCAGCGGCGCTGACGAGGATCCGGTAGAGGGGCGCGACCCGTCCGTTCACCTGCACGATGACCTGCACGAAGCCGGCCAGCTGCTGCTCGGCACCGCCGTCGGTGACGAGCGATCGGATCTGGGGGCGGTCGGCCATCGGGACGTCCTGGTCGTCGCCGGCGATCGACACGTCGAACAACGCCTTGAGGATCCCGTGCTTCGACGCGAAGAGCCGGTAGACGGTCGCGGGCGGGACGGCGGCCGCCTCGCTGATGGCCTCGACGGTGGTCGCTCCGAGGGGCGACCGAGTGCGAGACGAGCCGCATCGGGCGGGGCGGCGCACCTGGAAGGGCATGGCCATGATCGAGCCGGTCACGCTCGGCCCGATGAACGCGGCGCCCGCGACCCGGTCGGGGAAGAAGGCGGCCAGGACGAGCGACCAGTTCGCACCGGCGGAGAGGTGAGGCGTCAGCCGTCAAGCGCGATCACAGACATGACACGGGAGTTAGATTGCTCCGACCAGGCCGCTCGTCGAATGGGGGAACGGTGGCGCTCAAGGACAACGTGATCGCCGACAGCGATCTCCACGTGATGGAGCCGGCGGACCTGTGGCAGCGCTACATGCCCCCGGAGTACGCCCACGCGGCGCCGATCGGGCTCACCGAGCTGGTGCGCGACATGCGGGTGCGGGTGAAGAACCACGCGCTGCTGCGCATCGGGCACGTGCGGCCGCAGAAGGTCGACGGTCGCAAGACCGGGTGGCGCGAGGAGCACGCCGACGTCTACGCCGACCCCGAGGCCAACGGCTGGGACGCGGCCTCCACCGAGCGGGCCATGGACGTCGAGGGCGTCGACCTAGCCGTGATGTTCCCGAGCCGCGGGCTGTTCGTGCTCGGGCTCGACTCGGTCGACCACGTCGGCAGCGACGGTCTCGAGCCGGCGTACGCGTCCGCGATCGCGCGGGGCTACAACGACTGGCTGGCCGACTACTGCAAGGAGTCGCCAGAGCGGATGTTCGGCGCGGCGATGGTCGCCCCGCACGACATCGACGGCGCCATCCTCGAGGCGCGGCGCTGCGTGGAGGAGCTCGGGTTCAAGGCGGTGTTCCTCGCGCCGGGCTGCGTCAACGGCCGGCCATGGCACCACCCCGCCTACGACCCGCTGTGGGCCGAGATCGAGAGGCTCGACGTGCCGCTCAGCTTCCACGGCGGCGGGCAGACCTACCTCACGCCCGACTTCTCGCTGCAGGTGCTCGACAAGCTCATGCTCTGGCACACCTTCAACCAGCCGCTCGCCATCCAGTTCTGCACGGTGAGCCTCTGTGGCGGCGGCGTGCTCGAGCGGTTCCCGAACCTGCGTGTGGCGCTGCTCGAGGGCAACTGCTCCTGGGCGCCGTGGCTGCTCGACCGGCTCGACGAGCACTACGAGTGGACCGGCTGGTACGAGGGCGGCGATCTCACCATGAAGCCGTCGGAGTACTTCGTCCGGCAGTGCTTCCTCGGCGTCGAGGCCGAGGAGTCCACCGCCACCCAGTACCTCGACTGGTTCGGCGACGACAACCTGGTCTTCTCGACCGACTACCCGCACGGCGACTCGCAGTACCCGCACGCCGTCGACACCTTCGACCGGCTCCCGTTCCCCGAGGAGTCGAAGGTGAAGATCTGCGGGCCGAACTGGGAGCGGCTCTACAAGATCCCGCTGTTGAAGCACACCTGAGCTAGGGGCGGGTGGCCAGCTTGTCGAGGTCGCGCTCGATGTAGCGGCGGTGCTCCCACTCCTCGTGCACGCAGGCCGCCAGGCAGCGTCGCACGGGGTACGTCTCCGGCTCCGGGTACCCGCGCGCGGTGTTCGGCTCGGTCATGCCTTCGAGCCGCTCGTCGGTGAGGGCATCGATCTGCTCGCGCACGACGGCCAGGCGATCGGCGTGCAGGGCCAGCACCTCGTCGAGCGACGGTCGCGCATCGAGGTCGTTCGGGACGCCCTCCACCTCACCCATCTCGGTGTGGGGCAGGTCGAGCGGGTCGTAGGGCGACGGGTCGCCGAGCAGGGCTCGCTTCGCCCACGAGTCGATGGCGAACACCAGGTGCCGGATGTTCTCCACGGCGGACCAGTCCCCGTCGACGCGCTCGTGCACCTGCTCCGGGGTCAGGTGCCGCAGCCGCTCGATCGTGGTCGGCCACGCCTCGTCGAGCACCCGCATCGCCTCCCGGAAGCTGTCGACCCCCGACGACATGACGGCGTAGATCGCCTCGCGGCCCGGGTAGCGGCGGTTGAGCTCGGCCTCGAGCGCCGGCAGCAGGTCGACGCCGTTGACGGTGAGGGACCCCTCGATCTCGCCGTCGATCACGAGGTCCATGATCCAGGCGCCGGAGATCCGGACGTCCCGCATGGCGAGGTCGTGGAGGCGCGCCTCGCTCAGGTCGACGTGCTCGAAGCGGGCTCCCTGCAGGTTTCTGTTCTTGAACTCTTCGGGCATCGACTCATCGTGCCACCATCACCTGACAGCCGCTGTCAGCGACGGACGAGGCGGACGTGGGTCACCTGGGACTCCGGCGACGACACGACCTCGGCGGCTTCGAAGGCCTGGACCTGGTCGCCGATGGGCTCGAACAGCCGCTCACCGGCACCGAGGAGCACCGGGACGATGACGGCGTGGAGCTCGTCGACGAGCCCGGCCCGGACGTACTGGCGGATGGTGTCCGGCCCGCCCCCGATGCGGACGTCCTGACCTTCCGCCGCCGCGAAGGCTTGCTCGAGGGCGGACTCGATCCCGTCGGTGACGAAGTGGAACGTCGTCCCGCCCCCCATCTCGATCGGATCGTGGGCGTGGTGGGTGAGGACGAACACGGGGTGGTGGTACGGCGGCTCGGGACCCCGCCACCCCGTCCAGTCGCTGTCGCCCCACGGACCGCGCACGGGCCCGAACATGTTGCGGCCCATGATCGTGGCCCCGATGCCCTCGTCGCCGGCAGCGATGAAGCGCTCGTCCACCTCGGACGCGCCGGGGCCACCGAACTGCTTCGTCTGGAAGGCAAAGGTGTGCAGTTCGCCGCCGCGCACGCCGAGCGGCTCGTCGAGCGACTGGTTCGGACCCGCCGCGTAGCCGTCGAGGGACATCGCCAGGTTGTGGACTCGGAGCGTCGCCATGGCCCTACGACGTCTCCGCCGAGCTGCTCTTGTCGCACACGCAGAAGCGGTTGCCTTCGGTGTCGGCGAGGACGACGAAGTCGTGCGGGCGGTCGGGGTAGAGGTCCCACTTCACGTCAGTGGCGCCGAGGGCCAGCAAACGCTCGACCTCTGCGGTCTGTTCGTCCGCATACAGGTCGATGTGGACGCGCGGGTGCACCTGCACGGGGGACTCGCTCAGGTCGAGGGCGAGGTGGGCGCCCTTCCCGTCGGCAGGGACGAGCACCACGAACGTGTCGTCGCCCGGATCCCGCGGCACGTACGCGAGCGCCGCCATCCAGAACTGCTTCGCACGCGGGAAGTTGTCCACCCCGAGCACCGTGGTTCCGATCGTCAGCATCCCAGCATCGTCCCAAGTAGGACGGCGATGCTCAAGCCGGCCGGCTCAGAAGCGGTCGGGGGCCTCGCGCCCGTCGAGGTCGGCGTTGGCGCGCGCCCCTGCGAGCAGCTCCTCGATGAGCTTCCCGGCGCTCGCCGGGTCGCCACCGGCGTTCGTGCCCTCTGGGCCGCGGTGCCAGCCCTCCGCGACGGCGATGGTCTCGCCGCGCACGTCGAACACCCGACCCGTGACGTCCTTGCTCAACGGGCTCGCCAGCCAGGTGGCCACCGTGGCGACCCATCGGGGCGACATGCGCTCACGGATCTCGTCACTGATGTTCTCGGCGCCGCCCATGAGCGGCTCCACGAGGCGGGTCATCGCCGTCGGAGCCAGGCAGTTGGCCGTGACGCCGAGGCGACCGAGCTCGAGGGCGCACACGAGCGTGAACCCGGCGATGCCGGCCTTGGCGGCGCCGTAGTTCGTCTGGCCCGCGTTGCCGTAGAGGCCCGAGGGCGAGGCCGTGTTGATGATCCGCGCGTCCACCGGCTCGCCCGCCTTGGACCGCTCGCGCCAGTAGGCGGCGGCGTGGCGGGTGGGGCAGAAGTGGCCCTTCAGGTGGACGCTGATGGTGTCGTCCCACTCGGCCTCGGACATCGAGAAGATCATGCGGTCGCGCAGGATGCCGGCGTTGTTCACCAGCACGTCGAGCCGTCCGAAGCTGTCGATGGCCTGCTGCACCATGGCACCGGCCTGCTCGAAATCGGTGATGTCGGCCCCGTTGACGACCGCCCGGCCGCCCCTCGCCTCGATCTCGGCCACCACCTCGTTGGCCGGACCGGGGTCCGCGCCGGAGCCGTCGGGCTGGGCGCCGAGGTCGTTCACCACCACCGACGCGCCCTCGCTCGCGAGCATCAGCGCGTGCTCGCGTCCGATGCCGCGACCCGCGCCGGTCACGATCGCCACCCTGCCGTCACAGATCCCCACGCAGCCTCCCGAAGCGGTTTCTGACAGTCGCGTCACCCTAGTGACGGCCTCCGGCCCCGACCCACCCGGCGGCGTCAGGCTCGGACGAGTTGACCCCGCCGTCCTGCGACTCGAGCGTGACCGGCCCGGTGTGCTGGTCGACGATCGCCGTCGGCGGTGCAGAGTCGACCTTCGCCTGTACGGCCACGGCATCGGGTGGGCGCACGCGACCTCGTGGCGGGGGAGCGGTGGAGTAGAGGCCGAAGACGTGCTTGGTCATGTGCATCCCCACGCCGGTGACCATCCCGACGGACCCCGGATCGGCGCGCAGCACGTCCAGCACCGACACGGCCTGCTTCGTGTACGGGTAGCCGACGATCCGGTTGGACGGCGTCGGCGTGGAGAGGTGCGCGGCCGACAGCGCCGTCGGGAACCACGCGTACGGGTTTGTTGATGCCACCTCGCTGAACGGCGCCAGGAGCTCACCGATCTGCGTGACGTAGGCGGTGGGGTCGATGCCGAGTCGTGCACGGCGCGTGACGTCGTCCCAGAGCACCAGCGGCTCGGGGCTCGGGCCCTCACCGGGCCGGATCGTGCGCTGCGCGGCGCCGATGATGCACGGTGTGCGCGAGTCGATCGTCATCGACAGGTCCAGCGCGGCTCTCGCTTGTCGGCGAACGCCTTGGGGCCCTCCTTGGCGTCGTCGCTGGAGAAGACCGTGGCCGCCAGCTCGCTCTCGATCCGGTAGGCCTCCCGCTGGTCGACGGCTAGGCCGCGGAGCACGCTCTGCTTCGTCGCCTGCACGGCGAGCGGGGCGTTGGCCGTGATGCGCCCAGCCCACCACAGGGCCCGCTCCTGGAGGTCGGCCTCAGGCACGATCTCGTTGAGAAGGCCGAGCTCGAGCGCTCGTGACGCGGGGAAGGCCTCGGCCGTCAGGAGGAACTCCATCGCGGCCGGGTAGGCGAGCTGGCGGGGGAGTCGCACCGTTGTGCCGCCGCCCGCGAAGAGGCCTCGCTTGGGTTCCATCACACCGAAGGTGGCCCTGGATGTCGCGATCCGGATGTCGATGCCGCCGAGCATCTCCATGCCCCCGGCCACGCACGGGCCATCCACCGCGGCGATGATGGGCTTGTAGATCCGGAGGCTGCGCAGCACCGCGTCGGTGCCGTCGCGGAGCTTGCACCCGTCGATCTCGTCGACCTCACCGGCGGAGATCTGCGTCTGCAGCGCGGTGATCTGCGGGATGTACGTCTTGAGGTCGGCTCCCGTCATGAAGTCGCCTGGCACGCCGGTCACGATGGCCACCCAGTCGTCCGGGTCGTCGCGGAAGCGACGCCAGGCGTTGGCCAGGTCTCGGAAGTGGTTGAGGTCGAGCGAGTTGCGCGCCGCGGGCCGATCGATCGTGATCCGAGCGACGTGATCGCCCGCCTGCTCGTAGTGGATCGGCATGCGGCCGGAGGCTAGATCGACTCGACGGGTAACGTGACACGATCGTTAGGACTTGCGCGGCTAGCCGATGCTCGCAGTGCCGGCCGCAGGTCGGCGCCTCATCGCCGAGCGGGAAGGCTCCGCCTTTCCGCTCGAGTCCTAGACCGGGGAACGGGGACCGCAGCGCCAATGAGCATCGCCATCGGTGACGACCACCTCGCACTGCTGGGGACGGTCCGCCGGTTCACCGCCGATCGCTGCCCGCCGGGCGTCGTGCGCAGCGCGGTCGACGCGGAGACCGAGGCGCTCCCCCCGTTCTGGGACGAGCTCGCGTCGCTCGGCTGGCTCGGACTCCACCTTCCCGAAGCCGTCGGCGGCGAGGGCTACGGCGTCGCCGTGCTGGCGGTGGTGCTCGAGGAGCTCGGCCGCTGCATCGCGCCGGGGCCCTTCCTCCCCACCGTGCTGGCCAGCGCCGCGATCGGAGCCGGGGTGGGCTCGCCGGAGCGGCTTCGCGACCTGGCGGCCGGCACCATCGTCGGGTCCCTCGCCTTGGGGCCGCCGCTCCGCGGGGAGGCGTCCGCCGGGGGTGGCGTCCGGGTCACCGGCTCCACCGGCCCGGTGTTGTGCGGCGGCCTCGCGGACGTCATCGTCCTCGAGGTCAGCGTCGGGGGCGAGGAGCACTGGTTCGCGGTCGAGCGGAGGCGCGGGACCACGACGCCGGTCGACGCGCTCGATCCGACGCGGCGCCTTGCGGATCTGCGCTTCGAGGCCCTCGAGCTCGGCCCGGCGGACCGACTTCCTGCGCTCGACCGCGAGCGGGTCTGCGCCCTCGCCGCCACCCTCGCCGCCGCCGACGCCGCCGGCGGCGCGCAGTGGTGCGTCGAAACCGCGTCTGCTTACGCGGCCGTGCGGCGGCAGTTCGGCCGTCCCATCGGGCAGTTCCAGGGCGTGAAGCACCGCTGCGCCGACATGCTGGTGGCGGCCGAGCAGGCACGCGGCGTCGCGTGGGACGCCGCCCTCGCCCTCGACAGCGGTTCGGACGACGCGGAGGTCGCGCTGTCGGCCGCCGCCGCGGGTGCCGTGGCTCCCGACGCCTTCGTGTCGGTCGCCAAAGACTGCATCCAGGTGCTTGGCGGCATCGGCTTCACCTGGGAGCACGACGCCCACCTCTACCTGCGGCGCGCCACGGCGATGCGCCAGCTGCTCGGCGGTCCGTCGCGTGAGCGGGCGCGCATCGCCCGAGCCGCCCTGGCGGGCACCCGCCGCCACCTCTCGCTCGCTCTCCCGGACGGCGACGCAGAGCTGTTCCGTGCCGAAGTGAGTGCGTTCGTGCACGCGGTGGCCGAGCTGCCGAAGGAGGAGCAGCGCGCTCGCATCGTCGAAGCCGGGTACTTCGTGCCGCACTGGTCGCCGCCATGGGGCCGCGACGCCGGGGCTGTCGAGCAGCTCGTCATCGACGAGGAGCTGCGGCGGGCCCGCATTCGCGTGCCACACCTGCAGGTGGGGGCATGGGCGGCACCCACCATCGCGGCCCACGGCACCCTGGAGCAGCAGGAGCGATGGGTGCGACCGACGCTGCTCGGGCTCATCTCGTGGTGCCAGCTGTTCAGCGAGCCCGAGGCCGGCTCCGACTTGGCGGCGCTGACGACCACCGGCATCCGCGCCGACGGCGGCTGGCTGCTCAACGGCCAGAAGGTGTGGACGTCGATGGCCCTCGAGGCCGACTGGGGCATCTGCCTCGTGCGCACCAACCCGACTGCGCCGAAGCATCTGGGCATCACCTACGTCATCGTCGACATGCGCTCGCCCGGGATCGACGTCCGTCCCCTGAAGGAGATGACCGGTCTTGCCATGTTCAACGAGGTGTTCCTCGACGACGTGTTCGTCCCGGACGACTGTGTGATCGGTGAGGTCGACGGCGGCTGGCCGCTCGCCCGCACGACGTTGGCCAACGAGCGCGTGTCGATGGGCAGCGGCTCGTCGTTCGGCGGGGGCATCGAGGCGCTGCTCGGGTTGGTGTCCGAGCGCATCGACGCCGGGCGGCTGGCTGCCGATGATCCGCTCCTGCTCGAGGGGCTCGGTGCGCTCGTGGCGGAGGCGCACTCCGTCGCGGTGCTCGGGCTGCGGACGACGTTGCGGGCGGTGTCCGGCGCCCGGCCGGGGCCGGAGGCGAGCGTGCGCAAGCTCCTCGGCGTCGAGCACGATCAACGCACCCAGGAGCTCGGCCTCGCGCTGCTGGGCCCCGAGGGCGCCACCACGGTCGGGGCCGCAGCGCAGTGGACCTTCGGGTTCCTCGCCAACCGCTGCCTCACGATCGCCGGGGGCACGAGCGAGATCCAGCGCAACGTCATCGGTGAGCGCCTCCTCGGACTGCCGAGGGACCCGGAGCCCCCCGAGTGAACCCGATCTGTGGACGCTCACGTCCGCATGGCGAGCGAATGCGTCCACAGAACCGGTGGGGTGGCGGCCGCTGATGGCGGAGACCCTGCCGGACCAGCTCCGGCTGATGGCCGATGCGTTCCCGGACGAGGTGGCTTTCACGGACGTGTCGAGCGATCTCGACCTCACCTTCGACGCGTGGGAGCGCCGGTCGAACCAGCTCGCCCGTTGGCTCGTCGCGAAGGGGGTGCAGAAGGGCGACCGGGTGGCGATCCACGTGCCGCCGGCCGAGGGCGCCACCTTCCTCGTGACCTACTCGGCCGTGCACAAGGCGGGGGCGGTCGCCATCCCCACCAGCACGCGGCTCGTCGCACGCGAGGTCAGCTCCGTGCTCGCCCACGCCGGTGCCGTCGCCGCGGTGAGCGGCGCGACGTCCACCGCCGCGCTCGTCGAGGCACGGCGTGAGCTCCCGGCCCTACGGGTGGTCGTCACCACGGGTCCGGTCGACGACGGCCTCGTCGCGTGGGACGACGCCACCGACCGCGACGACTCCGTCGTCCAGGTGCCGATCAGCGGCGACGATATGGCCGACCTCATGTACACGTCCGGCACCACGGGCCGCCCCAAGGGCGTCGTGGTGCGGCACCGGAACGTGGCCATGGTGCCCAACGGCCTGCCTCGCTGGTCCGGCGCCGGCTGGCTGCACGCCTCGCCGATGTTCACGTTCGCCGGCATCGCGTCCACCTACAACCCGATGAAGCTGGGAATGCGCCTGCTCTACATGCCTCGCTTCGACGCCGACGAGTGGTTCGACGTGGTCGAGCAGCGTCGACCCGCGGCCACGTTCCTGGTGCCGGCGATGGCCGAGCTCCTGATCGGCAACGCCCGCTTCGACACAGCGGACCTGTCGAGCATCACCATCTGTCCGATCGGGAGCGCACCCGTGACACCCGCGACCCTCCTGCGCCTCCAGGCCAAGCTGCCGAACGCGATGGTGTCGAACTCGTGGGGCATGACCGAGGCCGGCCCCGCCTTCTGCTCCATGCCACCCGAGGAGCAGGCAAAGCGCATCGGCTCGGTCGGCAAGCCCATGCCGCCCACGGAGTTCCGCATCGTGGACCCGGACGGCAACGACCTGCCAGCCCACTCGATCGGCGAGCTGATCGTCCGCAACCCCGGCCGCGAGCGCGAGTACTTCAACGACGCTGACGCCACGGCGAGCACGTGGCGCGACGGATGGCTGCACTCCGGCGACCTCGCGTACCTCGACGAGGACGGCTTCCTCTACATCGTCGGCCGCCAGAAGGACGTGATCATCCGCGGGGGCAACAACGTGCACGCCACCGACGTCGAGTCCGTGCTCTACGAGCACGCCGCGGTTCAGGAGGCGGCGGTGGCGGGGGTCTCGCACCCGGTGCTCGGAGAGGACATCGGCGCCTGGGTCGTGGTCACGCCAGGTGTCGAGGTCGCGGCGGGCGAGCTCGTCGAGTTCTGCGCCCAGCGGCTCTCCGACTACAAGGTGCCCCGCCGGATCACGTTCGTCGACGAGCTGCCGCGGAATGCCACCGGCAAGGTCGTCAAGCACGAGCTCCCCGGCCGCGCCCACCCCGGATCTGGCGTTGACCAACCGGACTGAGTCAGGTCATGCAACGCCAGATCCCGGAAGTGGGCCGAGCACCAGGTCGGCCAGGCGCTGCCGCTGCCACCCCTGGCGGCCGAAGAGGACATCGTTGGCCTTGACCCGCCGGAAGAGCAGGTGGCAGTCGACGTCCCACGTGAACCCCACGCCGCCGTGCACCTGGATGTTCTCGCCGGTGATCACCACGGCGGCCTCGGCCACGAAGCCCTTCGCCAGCGCGGCGGCGGACTCCCGCTGCGGGTCGTCCACGGCGCTGGCCCACGCCGCATGGTGCATCGCGACCCGAGCCAGCTCGAGCTGGTGGAGCATGTCGACGAGCTTGTGCTTGATCACCTGGAACGTGGCGATCGGCCGGTCGAACTGCACGCGGTGCGTTGCGTACTCCGTCGCCATCTCGAGGGCGCGATCGCAGGCGCCCACGCTCTCGGCGCACAGCGCGATCCCGATGTCGTCGATCACGCGGGCGAGCAGGGCGCGCTGGTCGCCGGGCGGTCCCACGCGCCTCGCCGGGCGGTCGTCGAGGTCGAGCCGCGCGATCTTGCGGGTGACGTCGAGGCTCGGCACGAGCGCGCCGCCGGGGTGGTCGAGCGCGAATGCGGCCAGGCCGTCACCGTCGCGTGCCACCACGTACGCAACGTCCGCCGTGTGACCGTCGATCACAAGTGGCTTCCGGCCGGTGAGCAGCCAGTGGTCACCCCGTCGCCTGGCCGTCGTCACGATGCCGTCGAGCGGGTCGCGGGTTCCCGTCTCCTCGACGGCCACGGTGGCGCGGCGCGTCCCGTCAGCGAGCTGGCCGAGCACTTCGCCGTCGTCCAGGTGACGGGCGACGAGCGTGCCCGCGACGGCGGAGGACAGCCACGGCCCAGGCAGCGGCAGCGCCCCCATCTCCTCGCACAGGACGACGGCCTCGAGCATCCCGGAGCCCGCGCCGCCGTGCGCGGACGGCACCAGCAGGCCTGGCCAACCCATGGCGACCGTCCGACGCCAGAGGTCGTCGGTGAACCCGCGGTCGTCCTCGAGCATCGCCCGCACGTATGGGCTCGGCGCCGCGGTGGCCAGGAACGAGTGAGCGACGCGCCGGAGCTCGTCCTGCTCCGGGCTGAACGTGAAGTCCACGGCCGCTGACCCTACGTGACGCAGTTGTTAGTTTGCCGAGGTGGACTTCGCCTACGAACCCGAGGACGAGGCCTTCGGGAACGAGCTCCAGGAGTGGCTGGACGCCAACCTCCCTGACTTCATGGAGCGCGGCGAGATCGGCGTCGGCCACCCAGACGAGACCCGCCGGACGATGGCTCGTCGCCAGGCGTGGCAGCAGCGGTTGCACGAGGGCGGATGGGCGGCGATCAACTGGCCCCGGAGGTGGGGTGGTCGCGAGGCCACCACGATGCAGAACGTCATCTACTCCGAGGTGATGGCGAACGCGAAGGCACCCGGCATCTACAACGCCAATGGCATCTGGCAGATCGGGCCGATGATCATGCGCTGGGCTGGCGAGGCGCAGCAGCGGCGGTGGCTGCCGGGGATCATCGGCGCCACCGAGCACTGGTGCCAGGGCTTCAGCGAGCCGGAGGCGGGCAGCGACCTCGCCAACCTCCGGACGCTCGCCGTCGCCGACGGTGACGAGTACGTGGTCAACGGCACGAAGATCTGGACGTCCACCGCCCACCTCGCGAGGTGGGGGCTGTTCCTCGTCCGCACCGACCCCACCGCGATCGCCCGGGGGGCGAAGCACGAGGGCATCACCGCGCTGATCGTGGACATGGAGGTCCCGGGCATCCAGTGCAACCCGATCCGAGAGCTCACCGGGGAGGCGATGTTCTGCGAGGTCGTGTTCACGGACACTCGTGTGCCGGTCGCGTACCGGCTCGGCGCGGAGGGCGACGGGTGGAATGTCGCCATGGGCACGCTCACGCATGAGCGCGCTGGCACCGGCGGCATCGCGATCGGCTTGCGTGCGGAGCTGGACCAGATGATCGCGACGGCCCGTTCGCACAACCCGGACGCGTTGGCCGACCCGGGGAACCGAGACCAGATCGCGCGGCTGTACGCCCAGGTGGAGCTGACGCGGCTGCTGAACGCTCGCGCGCTTTCCAAGGTGCTGAAGGGCGAGCGGTCATTCCCGGAGGCGCAGCTCGCCAAGCTGCAGTGGAGCCACCTGTCGCAGGCTCTGGCCGAGCTCAACGTGGATCTGCTCGGCCCGCTCGCGGTGCTGGCCAAGGGCGGCCCCGACACGCCGGACGGTGGACACGCGGCCCACAACTACCCGTGGCAGCGCTTCACGTCGATCGGTGCCGGGGCCACGGAGGTGCAGAAGAACATCATCGCCGACCGCGCCCTGAAGCTGCCGAGGCGCTGAGTCGCTACGCGCGACTGAGCGCCTCCGCGACGGTGAGGAAGTCGCGACCCCACTCGGTGTGGCCCTCCTTCAGGCAGAGCAGGCCCGTCGACACGCGCTCGACGTAGCCCCACTCCCAGATCCGCTCCCCGTCGAGCCCCGTGAGCCGGGCCAGGAACCGGGCCCGCTCCTGACCGATGCGCAGGGCGTCGCCCGCGAGCAGCTCTTCGGTGAACTCGCGCATCGGGATCGCGAGGTCGTACTCGGGCTCGCCGACGAGCCCGTCGGCGTCGATGAGCCGGAACCGCCCCGGCCCGGCGGCGGGGTCCTCGAGGGTGTTCCACGCGTGCGCGTCGCCGTGCAGGAGGACGGCGCGGGTGGGATCGCAGGCCGCCGCGCGGCGCTCTGCGTACTCGACGGCTCGGTCGATCACCCGTCGCGGGCACGGGTGGTCGAGCTGCTCGTCGGTGTCGATGATGAACTGCGCCAACCACCGGCCCTTCGCCTCGAGGCCGGGCAGCTGCGCGGCACTGACGTCCACGCTCCAGAGGTCCCGCAGCACCGTACAGATGATCCCGAGCTGCTCCTGCACGGGGAGCTCGAGCTCGTGCACCTGGCGGCCGAGCCGTTCGAGCAGCACCGCATCGCGGTCGGGGTCATGGGCGAGGACCCGTACGCAGCCGTGGCCGTCGGCGAGCCGCAGCACCTGGACCTCGGTGTCGAGCGCCTTGCGTCCCTCGTACTCGTACGGAATCGCCAGCTTGACCACGGCTTGGGTCCCGTCTGCGAAGGTCGCCTCCGCGACCAGGGACGCGGTGCCACCGCTGAGCGTTGCGCCGATCATGACGTCCCACTCCTGCTCCAGCTCGGTGATCAGGTCACCGAGCTCGCCCAACCAGGCGATGGCCGTCTCTCCGCCGGCCATCGCCGTGCGCCGGACCGATTCGGGTACCTCCACCCGTCGCGGCACGGGCGAGATCATGCTCCGGGCGACCCGCGCCGCGGCAACGAGTTCCAGCGGGCGTGGTCAGCCGGGGCGGTAGCTCATGGGGAGGAGCTCGACGAGCTGGCCGTCGGGGTCGCGGATCATCACGGCCACACCGCCCATGTCGGTGTCGGCGAGGACCTCGCCGCCGAGCTCCGCCACCCGGGCGCAGGTGGCCGGGATGTCGTCAACCGAGAACGACAGGTGGGTGAGACCCGGCTCGGTGAACGAGCGCTCCCGCTGGGGTGCGTTGCCGTCCCGCTCGAAGTGGAGCAGCTCCAGCACGAAGCCGTCGCGCTCGAGGTAGACGGCCGTCATGCCCACGGGCTCGGGGACGCGCAGCAGCTTGGACGCCGGCGCGTCAGGCACCGGGAGGTCGCGCTGGTGGGTGAACCCGAGGAGCTCCTCGTAGAACCGGCGCGACACCGCTACATCGCTCACGCAGTGGCCCACGTGGTTGAACACACCCATCCGCGGGGGACCCTACTAACGTTGGCGTCAGCCGGCGGAAGGGGGACCTGGATGCACACGAAAACCGACCTGCGGCGCAACCCGATGGCGCCGCCGCTACCCCCTCTCACGCCCCAGGCGGAGGTCGCGCTCCTGGCGCGGATGCTGCACCGGGAGGGCTACGACGACCACCTCGCCGGTCACATCACCTCCCGTCAGCCCGACGGGACGCTGCTCGTGAACCCCTGGGGCCTCACCTGGGACGAGGTGCGGGCGTCCGACATCATGCGGATCGACCTCGACGGAGCGGTGCTCGACGGACCGTGGACGGTCACGCCCGCCATCACGCTCCACCTTGAGCTGCACCTGGCCCGGCCCGACACCGGCGTCGCGGTGCACAACCACCCGCGGTGGGGGACGATCTGGGCCGATGCCCACCGCATCCCGCCCGTCTACGACCAGACCGCCGCGATGGTGCCGGGCGAGATAGCGCTCTACGACGACTTCGGCGGCTCGGTGGATGCGGTGGAGAACGCGCGGGCCTGCGTGGAGGCGCTCGGAGACGCACGCATGGCCCTCCTCGCCAACCATGGGGTGCTCGTCGTGGGTCGTGACATCGCGCAGGCGCACCACCGCGCCGTCGTGCTCGAGTGGCGGTGCCGCCAGGCGTGGCACGTCGAGGCCATGGGCGGGGGAGTGCCGGTCCGGGATGACGTGCTCGCCCGGTTCTCGGCCCCGTTCGACCAAGTGAGCTTCCCCGGTCTGTTCGAGGCCATGGCCCGGCGTGAGCTGCGCGCCGACCCATCGATCCTTGGCTGACACCGACGTCGACCTCTTCCTCCCGGACCCGGAGCCGCGGGAGGTCTTCGCCACCATCATCTCGGTCGACGACCACCTCGTGGAGCCGCCGGACCTGTTCGAGGGTCGCCTGCCCCGTCACCTGCAGGAGCGGGCGCCGAAGATCGTGGTGACCGAGCAGGGCCACGAGGTGTGGGAGTTCGACGGGCGGCAGCACACGCAGGTCGGCATGAACGCCGTCGTCGGGCGCCGTCCCGAGACGGTGAAGGTGGAGCCGTTCCGGTTCGACCAGATGCGCAGGGGGTGCTGGGACATCGACGCCCGCGTGCACGACATGGACCTCAACGGCGTGTGGGCCTCGCTCAGCTTCCCATCGATGATCACGGGGTTCTGCGGCCGCGTGTACTCGCAGTGCTCCGATCCCGAGCTCGGCTTCGCCACCACCCGAGCCTTCAACGACTGGGTGCACGACTCGTGGTGGCAGCCGCACCCCGACCGGATCATCCCGCTCGGCATCACGTGGCTCGCCGATCCCGAGCTGGGGGCAGACGAGATCCGCCGCAACGCCGCTCGTGGCTTCCGCGCGGTGACGTTGCCCGAGCGCCCGCACCTCACCGGGCTCCCGTCGATCTTCACCGACCACTGGGAGCCGATCCTGCGCGCCTGCGCCGAGACGGACACGGTCGTCTGCCTCCACGTCGGGTCGTCGGGCCTGGGCGAGCTCCCGCCCGACGTCGGTCAGGCGATCATGCCGCTCGCGGCGACCCTCTTCGGCCAGCTCTCGCTCCAGGCGTGCACCGAGTGGCTGTGGTCCGGTCACGCAACACGCATTCCGAACCTCAAGATCGCGATGTCGGAGGGCGGCATCGGGTGGGTGGCCATGCTGCTCGACCGGCTCGACAACATCGTCGACCGGTCCGGCTATGGGCTTGGCTGGGTCGAGCGCCCGGCCGATGTGCTCCGCCGGAGCTTCTGGTTCTGCACGATCGACGACCCGTCTACGATCGACACCCGCCACGCCATCGGCGTCGAGAACATCATGGTCGAGGTCGACTACCCGCACGGTGACTCGACGTGGCCCGACACCCAGGCCGTCATCGAACGGGCATGGGGCCACCTCCCCGCGGCCGAGCGGCGCGCGATGTGCTGCGAGAACGCGGCCGCCCTCTTCCGCCACCCGCTCCCCGAGGTGGTCCTGCCGCGCTGATCGACGATTGCATCCGATCTGCGGACGTCGGCGCTCGCCATGCGACCGTGTGCGTCCACAGATTTCAACCCGAGGGCCCAAGGATG
>Ga0247727_10000268_pt1 | contig 124327 bp, 99 predicted proteins | sample WisWelCaveWW1625_FD_202498 | JGI IMG/M metagenome (GOLD analysis project Ga0247727, IMG submission 202498) | Biofilm microbial communities from Wishing Well Cave, Virginia, United States - WW16-25 | ecosystem: Environmental > Aquatic > Deep subsurface > Groundwater > Cave microbial mat...
GTTCTTCGGAGGGGGCAGGTCCTGCGCGCAGATGTCTTTCTCGGGGTCCGTGACCTGGAGGCCACAGCCATCGGCCGGCTGCACGCAGTTCACAAAGCTCTCGAGGTCCGTCAGGTCCCCGTCAACGGTCGGAAGCGTGCACCCGACGCCCGCCGGCGGAAAATCGCGGATCGGAAGACCAACCGGGGAAATGCGTGTCTCTGCGACGGCCCGCGCAGGGTCGAGTGCCAGAAGGGCTGGCACGAGAATCGTGCCCATCGCGGCGAGAGTCAGACATCGCCTGATCGCCTCTAGAGCGGAGAATCTATTCGCTGTAGCGTTCATTATGAATCGTCTCCTCGGCCACTCGGGCCCGAATTCAGCCGAAAGCAATTCCGTCGAATCGGGGGAATCAACGGGATTCTCGGAATTGTGCAAGGGACGACCGTAACGGTCGTCGCACGGCGAGATGAGTTACGTTCGGGAGGAAGCGAAGGAGGGGATAATAGAACGGCTCGTGCAAACCTGATCGAGAAGCTGGCGGCGGTCATCAGGTGCCTGTCCCTCGCTGGACGTATCTAGACTAACTATAGGTTAACGGAGCGGATTATAGCACTTCCGCGATCATCCTGGTCAAGGCATTTCGTGCCCAGCCGGGCCGCGCCCCGGGGCGGGCGGGGCGAGATCCGTGACCGGGCCGCCCGGGGCGCCAAGGACCTACGCAACCTCCCCCTCGTCCCGGTACTCGAGCCGGTGGAGGCGGGCGTAGATCCCCCCCCGCGCCAAGAGCGCCTCGTGGGTCCCCTCCTCCCGGACCTCGCCCTTGTGGAGGACCACGATCCGGTCGGCGTTCCGGATGGTCGACAAGCGATGGGCGATCAGGATCGCGCTCCGCCCGGCGAGCAGGCGCTCGAGTGCCTCCTGGATCAGCCCCTCCGTCCGGCTGTCGATGTGGGAGGTCGCCTCGTCGAGGATGAGGATCGGGGGGTCGACGGCGAGGGCGCGCGCGAACGCGAGGAGTTGGCGCTCGCCCGCGGAGAGGCCGCCGCCCCGCTCGTGGAGGAGGGTTTCGTAGCCGCGGGGGAGGCGCCGGATGAACGGCTCGGCGTTCGCGACCCGCGCCGCCTCCTCGATCGCCGCACGGGGGATCGGCTTCCCGAGGCGGATGTTGCGCTCGATCGACCCGCTGAAGAGGAAGACGTCCTGCGGGACGATCGCCATCCGCCGGCGAAGTTCCCGCTGCGGCCAGTCGCGGACGTCGACGCCGTCGACCCGGATCGTCCCGCGCTGCGGCTCGTAGTACCGCCCCAGGAGGTGCACGAGCGTCGTCTTCCCCGAGCCGGTCGCGCCGACGAGCGCGACTTTTTCCCCAGGACGCACGGCGAGGCTCACGTCCCGCAGCACCCAGTTCTCTCCCTTGTACGCAAACCAAACGCCCTCGAACTCGATCGCACCGCGCGTCTCCTCGCGCGGCGGGATGGGAGACGAATCGGCACTCGAGGGAGTGGGCAGCGTCGCAGGGGAAGGTGACCGGTCGAGAGGCGCGGGCTTCGCCGACGGGGAGGGTGGCCGGGGGATGGGTGCGGGGCTGCGGAGGGCCACGGGGCCACCCGACCCGGCGGACGAAGCCCGCGCCCCCGCCGGCGCCGGCCGATCCGCGACCCCCTCCGGCTCATCGAGCAGCGCGAAGATCCGCTCCGACGAAGCCATAGCGTTCTGGAGGATGTTGTACTTCTCCGAGAGGTCGCGGATCGGCCGGAAGAAACCCTGCACGTACTGGATGAACGCGATGAGGACGCCCAGCGTCACCGCGCCGCGCACGACCTCGCCGCCCCCGTGCCAGAAGATGAGCGCGAGCGCGACCGCGCCGAGCACGTCCACGGCGGGGAAGAAGAGCGCGTAGTAGAGAATCGAGCGCTGGTACGCCTCCATGTGCTCGCGGTTCACCTTCTCGAAGCGGTCGAACGCCCGCCGCTCCTGGTTGAAGAGTTGGATCACGCGGATCCCCGTGAGCGACTCCTGCAGGTTCGCGTTGATGCGCGCGACGCGCCCCCGGATGTCGCGGTACGCCTCGCGCACCTTCACGCGGAAGAGGTTCGTCGCGAGGATCAGCACCGGCCCGACCGCGAGCGTCACGAGCGCGAGCCGCGCGTCGAGGAGGAACATCGCTCCGAGGATCCCCGCGAGGAGGAAGACGTCGCCGAACACGGAGATGATCCCGGAGGTGAACATCTCGTTGAGCACCTCGACGTCCGACGTGACGCGCGTCATGAGGCGCCCGACCGGGTTCCGGTCGAAGAACGCGAACGACATCCTCTGGACGTGCGAGAAGAGGGAGTTCCGCATGTCGTACATCACGGCCTGCCCGATCCGCGCGACGAGCACCATCTGGACGTAGCTCACCGCGAACTCGGCCACGAGAACGCTGACGAAGAGGAGGGCGGTCACTCGCAGGCCGGCGAGGTCGCCGTGCGCGATCTGGTCGTCGACCGCGATCTTCACGAGCCACGGGGGGATGATCGCGAGGAGCGACTCGACGACGAGGAGCGCGCAGGCGAGCGCCACGCGGCCGCGGTACGGCGCGAGGTAGCGCGCGAGACGGCGCAGGAGCGCCCAGTCGAGCGCCTTCCCGAGCGCCTCGTCCTCGAAGTATTCGTGTCCGTTCGGCATCTCGATCTCCCCGCGCCGCCGTCGAAGGGGCCCGACGCGGCGTCAGACGTACTTGATCCCGGTCTCCTTCTCGAGCTTCTGGATGACGTCGACGATCGCCTTGAGCGCCTCGTCGCCCGAGCGGGCGACGCCCTTCTCGGCCGCGGCGCGGATCTTCGCCATCGCGAGCACCATCGCCTTCCAGTTGTCGAACGTGTAGTTCCTCTCGGAGAGGTCCGCCGGGATCATTCGTCCGTTCCTCCTTTCACATCCGGTCCAGTTCCTGCTTGAGCAATTCGCGCTCGTAGATCTTCGGGTAGACGCGGCCGTCGCGGAGGAGCTCCGCGTGCGTCCCGCGCTCGACGACGCGCCCTCCCTCGAGGACGAGGATCAGGTCCGCCGCCTGCACCATCGAGAGCCGGTGGGCGATGAGGATGTTCGTCCGCCCCGCGAAGACCGTGCGCAAGTTCGCGAGAATCTCCGCCTCAGTCCCCGTGTCGACGGAGGCGAGCGCGTCGTCGAGGACGAGGATCGGTGGGGCGGTCGCGATCGCGCGCGCGAGCGTGACGCGCTGCTTCTGGCCCCCCGACAAGTTCACGCCGCGCTCGCCGAGGAGCGTGTCGAGCCCCTTCGGGAACGCCTCGATCTCGCGCCAGATCCCCGCCGCCTTCGCGGCCTCCACGATGCGGCGCTCGCGCTCGGGCTCGGGCGCGTCGTCGATCCCGTAGCCGATGTTCGCGCGGATCGTGTCGGAGAAGAGGAACGGCTCCTGCGGCACCATGCCGATCGCGCGGCGAAGGACCGGCAGCGGCAGATCGCGCGCGTCGACGCCGTCGATCCGGACCGCCCCCTCGGCGGCGTCGTGCACGCGCGGCAGGAGCTCGACGAGCGTCGATTTGCCGGAGCCGGTCTCGCCGACGATCGCGACCGTCATCCCCGGGCGGATCGTCTCGCTCACGCCCTCGACGCCGGAGCCGTCGCGCCCGTAGCGGAAGGAGACCGCGTCGAGCGCGATCTCGCCGCGGATCGCGGCCGGCGCGCTCCGTCCCCCGACGACCGCCGGGCGCTCGTCGAGGATCTCCTGGATGCGCCCCATCGACGCCGCGCCGCGCTGGAGGAGGTTCATCACCCAGCCGAGCGCGATCGTCGGCCAGATGAGGAGCGCGAGGTATCCGTTGAACGCCACGAAGTCGCCGAGCGTGAGGCGGCCGCCGACGACGGACGAGCCGCCCACGTAGAGGACGATCGCCGCCGCGACGCCCGCGAGGAGCGACATCACGGGGAAGAACGCGCTCCACACTCTGATCAGGCGCAGGTTCTTCGACACGAGCACCTCGTTCGCGCCCCGGAACTCGGCGATCTCCGAGTCCTCCTCCGCGAACGCCTTCACCACGCGGATGCCGGCCAGGTTCTCCTGCACGCGGGCGGTGAGGTTGGCGTACTCCGCCTGCACGTCCTCGAAGAGCCGGTGCGTCATGGCGCCCAATTTCTTCACGAGGACGGAGAGGATCGGCAGGGGGAGGAGAGCGAAAATCGTGAGCCGCAGATCGACCGTCGCCATGAAGGAGACCGCGATGACGAACGTCACGACCGTGCTCATGAAGTTCATGATGCCGGGTCCGAGGAACGTGCGGACCGCGTTCAGGTCGTTCGTCGCGCGGGCCATGACGTCGCCGGTCTTCGTGCGCTCGTAGTAGTCCGACGAGAGCGTGAGGAGGTGCTTGTAGAGGTCGTTGCGAAGGTCGTACTCGATGAGGCGCGAGACGCCGATCAGGATCTGCCGCATGTAGTAGCGGAAGACGCCCTGGACGACGGCGAGCCCAACGAGGAGGAGCGCGTACGTCTGGAACTTGCCGGCGGAGGCGCCGCGCGTGATGTCGTCGACGGCGAACTTCGTGACCCACGGGGCGAGAAGCGTGAAGAAGTTCGTGAGGAGGAGCGCGCCGCCCCCGAGGACGAGGTCCCTGCGGTAGCGCGTGAGGTAGGGGCGGAGGTGGAGGATCTCTCTCATGGAGCGGGGCGGGTCGCCTTCGGCGCCTCGCGGCCGGCGGAGCGCTCGCCGGCGGGCGGGCCCGTCAGGCGATCACCATCTTGTAGTCGCGCGCCTTCGGGTCCTGCTCCTTCCACTTGCGGAACGCCTTGTGCTCGGCGAGGTATTCCTTCCCCGGGAGCGTGTCCTCGGTTTCAACCTCGATCAGGACGGATCGGCCATCCTTCTGCGCGAGGACGTCCGGGACGAGACCCTCCGCCGCGGCCGGCGCGGGCCAGCCCGGAAGCTCCGCGGCGACGGTGTAGCCCTCGGCGCGATACCGGATCGCCTGCAATTCGACCATCCGGTCGTGCCGCCGCTGCACGTGCGCGGCGCGCGCGATCTCGGGGGCTTCCGCGGCCATCGCCTACTCCCTCGCGCCGGGGCGCACGACGATCTTGAGCGCCTCGCGGTCCTCCATCGCGGCGAACGCGGCGTGGATCTCCTCGAGCCCGAACTCGTGGGTGAAGAGGAGCTCCACCGGGATCTCGCGCTTCGCGATCATCGAGAGCGCGGTCCTCATGTGGAGCGGCGTGTGATGGAAGACGGAGATGATCCGCATCTCGTGATAGTGCAGTTTGTACGTGTCGACCTTGACGTACGTCCCGCGCTCGCAGCCGCCGAACAGGTTCACCGTCCCTCCCTTGCGGACGATCGACATCGCGCGCTCCCAGATCTCGGGGAGGCCGACCGCCTCGATCACGACGTCGACGCCGCGCCGCTCCTCCGTGAGGTCGCGGATCGCGAGCTCGGGGTCGGGCACGTCGTTCACCGAGAGGACGTGCTCGGCGCCGAGGGCGCTCGCGCGCTCGAGCTTCTCGCGGTTCCGGCCGATCACGATCGTCCGCGCGCCGATCCGCCGCGCGAGCGCGACGAACATGAGGCCGATCGGGCCGGCGCCGATCACCGCGACCGTGTCGCCCGGCTCGATCCCCGTGCGCTCGACGCCGTGGATGACGCACGCGAGCGGCTCGGAGAGCGCCGCCTCGCTGTCGCTCACGCCCTCGGGGATGACGTGCAGGTTCCGGCGCACGATCGCCGCCGGGATCCGGATGTACTCCGCGTACGCCCCGTTGAGGAATTCCAGGTTCTCGCACAGGTTGAGGCGACCCTTTCGGCAATAGAAGCAAGTGCCGCAGGGCGCCGAGTTCGCCGCGACGACGCGCGTGCCGGGCCGCATTCCCCGCACGTTCCGCCCGACCGCCTCGACGACGCCCGCGAACTCGTGGCCGAAGAGCGAGGGGATCTCCGTGATGATCGGATGCGCGCCGCGCGTGAAGATCTTGAGGTCGGTCCCGCACGTGAGCGCCGTCTTCACGCGGACGAGCACCTCCTCGTCGCCGAGCGTGGGAACGGCGACCTCCTCCACGCGGATGTCGCGCGGTCCGTAGAAGAGCGCGGCCCTCATCTTCTTCACGTCGATTCTCCTCGGGGGTGGATCATGAACTTGAGGCCCTCCCCTCGCACGGCGCGCACGAACGCCTCGGGAGTCGCGTCGAGGGGGAGGCGATGCGTGATCAGGTCGTCCACGCGGACCGTCCCCTCCGAGAGAAGCGCGAGCGCTTCCGCGAACCCGGCCGGGTTCGGCGAGTAACTCCCGAAGAGCGCAATCTCGCGATAGTACAGCATGTCGATGGGGAGTGGAACGGCCGATTCGCCGGGGGAGGCGGCGAAGACGCAGACGCGGCCCGCGTCGCGGACGAGCGAGAGCGCGTCGGCGACGAGCGCGCCGCGGCCGGCGAGAAGGATGACGGCGTCGGCGCCGCGGCCCTCGGTCTCGGCGCGGACGCGGTCGCCGAGCGCCGGGTCGCCGGGCGCGAACGTCGCGAGGAGTTCCGGCGCCGCGCGCGCGCGCCGGTCGGGGTTCGGCTCGATCCCGACGAGACGCGCGCCGGGGCGCCGGGCGAGGAGGCGCGCGAAGAGGAGACCCATCGGGCCGAGCCCGAAGAGGAGGACGAGATCGCCGGACTTGAGCTCGAGACGGGGGAGCGCCTTGAGCGCGCACGCGAGGGGCTCCATGAAGGTCGCCTCGTCGAGGCCGAGCCCAGGCGGGATCGCGTGCATCGAGTGCGCGGCGTGATCCGCCGAAGCGACGAGGTACTCCGAGAAGCCGCCCGGCGTCAGCCGCGACGACTTGAAGGCGCGGCACATCGAGTAGTTGCCGTGCGCGCAGAAGTGGCACGCGAAGCAGGGGACGTGGTGCGCGACGACGACGCGGTCGCCGGGGGAGAGGCGCGCGCCGCGCTCGGCGAGGGCGGAGCGCGCGGCCTCGCCGATCTCCTCGATCACGCCCGCGACCTCGTGCCCGAGCACCTCGCCGGGCGTCGCCGTGCGGTGCACGAACTTCGCGAGGTCGGAGCCGCAGAGGCCGCACGCCTCGACGCGGATCTGGACGCCGCCGCCGTCGGGCCGCGGCCGCGGCATCTCCTCGATCCGGATCGTTTGCGGTGGATGAAAACGCGCGGCGCGCATCACGGGTCTCCGATGACGGAATATAATGCGCCTCCGTCCCGCTGTCGCGCGGATCCTGCGGGTGGGGGGGCGCCGGCCAGCGCTTCATCGGGGCGATGGCTCCGCTCCGGCGACTGCCTCGCCGCGCCCGAGTCGTCCAAGGCGCACGCGCGGGCATCGCGGCGGCGCGGCTCCGGGCGATGTCGCCTACGCGGACCATCGCTCCTCGGCGCTGGCCGGCCCGATCCCGTGCCTTTCCTTCCCCATCCTGACTGTCCACGCCCTGACTTTCTTGCCGCGGGCGGGGCGACCTGTTAGCATCCCCTCTTTCGGAGGGCGGGCGATTCCCCTGGGAGGCGAGGAGGCCATGATGCGTCGGCGAAGCGGAGGATGGGTCGCGGTGCGAGGGGCGCTCGCCGCGTGTTTGACGTTTGCGGTGGCACTCGCCGCTGTTCCGCGACCGGATCGCGCCGAGGCGCTCACCCTCGGCGACGCATCGCCCCTCCAGGGGACGGCCACCCTGTTTCATCCCTTCCCGCTCGCCTCCGTCGACAACGCGGTCGCCACGGTCGTGAACCCGGCGGGGCTCGCCGCACGGAACTCGGCGGAGGTCTTCGGCGTCGTCACCGAAGCCGACGCGCTCCGCGACGGGGACAGCGCGGTCCTGATCAAGTTGCGCCGGCTCGGGCTCGGCTACGAACGTTACCGCCCCTTCCAGGACGGCGCGTCCGTGGCTCGATTCACCTTCGCGCTCGGCCGTCCGATCACGCGCTCCGTCTTCATCGGCTCGTCGTATGCCTGGTTCTTCTCGAAGGACGAGGACCTCGATCAACTCGCGTCGCTCGATTTCGGACTCCTGGCGCGCGACCCGCGCGGCATCTCGTTCGCGGCGACGGCGACCGGCGTGAATCGTCCGGACTACCGCGGCGGGCGACTCGATCGGCTCTACTCGTTCGGCGTGGCGTTCGGGCCCCTCCTCCAGCGATTCACGCTCTTCGCCGAGGACGCGATCGCCGAAGGGCAGAGCCTCTCCCGGACGGTCCCCGCGTACGGAGTCGTCGTCGAGCCCTTCGCGGGCGTCCTCCTCCGTTCGCGCATCGACACCGACGGCGATTTCCGGCTCGGATTCGAGTACAACTTCCCGCAGAGCGCGTACGGAGTCGTCGGGAGGTACGCCCACGACGGCGAGTCCGACGGCCGCGCGGGCTACCTTCGCCTGACCGATGAGATCTACCAGCCGATGAAGACCGAGTCGCCCCGTCCGCGGCGGCCGGGGCGTCCGCCGCGCCGGCGCTGACGCGCTCCGCGCGACGAGCGGGGAACGCGCCGGGCGCCGCGCCCGGCCGCCCCATCGAAACCTTCACGCACCGGACGCCGTAGGTCAGGCCATTCGCGGCGCGCGGCGAGCCGTGGAGAGGAGGGCTCCATGCTATCGATTCAAGGTCTCTCCAAGACGTACCCGGGAGGCGTACGGGCCCTGCAAGACGTCTCCCTCGAGATCGGCGCCGGGATGTTCGGGCTCCTCGGCCCGAACGGCGCCGGCAAATCGACCCTCATGAAAATCCTCGCGACGCTCCTCGAGCCGGACGCGGGGCGCGTCACGTTCGACGGGACCGATCTCCTCGCCGACAAGGAGCGGATCCGCGGCTCGCTCGGCTACCTCCCTCAGGACTTCGGCTTCTACCCGACGCTCACCGCGCGGGGGATGCTCGAGTACTTCGCAGCGCTCCGCGGCATCCCGGACGGGGCCGCGCGGCGCGCCCGCGTCGACGAGCTCCTCGAGCGCGTGAACCTGACCGAGGCGCGCAACCGGAAGATCGGCGGCTTCTCGGGCGGGATGCGCCAGCGGCTCGGCATCGCGCAGGCGCTCCTCGCGAGCCCGCGCCTGCTGATCGTCGACGAGCCGACCGCCGGGCTCGACCCCGAGGAGCGCCTTCGCTTCCACAATCTCCTCGCCGACATCCGCCAGGAGATCGTGGTGATTCTCTCGACGCACATCGTGAGCGACGTGTCGGTCCTCTGCTCGCGCATGGCGGTGATCGACGGCGGGCGGATCGTGGCGAACACGACGCCCGGCGAGGCGGTCTCCCGCCTCGAGGGGCGGATCTTCGAGGGGACCGTCCCGCGCGCACACGTGGACCGTGTCGGCGCTCGCGCCCGCGTCCTGTCGCGGATGGTCGCGGGCCCCGACGCGATGAGGATCAAGGTCTTCGCGGCGGATGGTCCCGCGCCGGACGGCTTCCGCGCCGCGAGCGGGACGCTCGAGGACGCCTACTTCAGCCTCGTCGGCGAGGCGGGAGGGAGGGCGTGATCCCCGCGGACGCCCAGGGCGCCGGCGCCCCGCGCCGCCCTGGCTCGTCCCTCCTTCGGATCGCTGGCGCCGAGTTCCGGCTCCAGACGCGCCGCTTCGCGTACTGGCTCTTCGCCGTCGTCTTCGTGGCCGTCGGGATCTTCTACTACACGCGCTTCGTCTCGGTCTCGCCGGGTGAGGACAGCCTCACGCAGAGCGTGAAGTTGGCGCGGAACTGCGCCTACTCGCTCTCCGTGATGTTGGCAATCCTGCCCCTCCTGTTCTGCCACCTCACGGCGGCCCTCTCGATGGACCCCGTCCTGCGCGATCGAAGGATCGGGGTTCTCCCGATGGTTCTCTCGTCGCCCCTCAAGGAGAGCGACTACGTCCTCGGCAAGTTCCTGGGCGTCGCGGCCGCCGCGCTCGCCGCCCCGCTCTTCTTCCTCGTAGCCGCGGGGATCGGCCAATTCGTCCCGAACTCGAGCGTCGGGCTGATCTCCCCGAACGCGATCGGCTTCGTGATCGCGTACGTCGAGTTCTGCGTCCCGCTCACGCTCGTCGTGAGCGCGCTCTCGTTCGCCCTCGCGACGCGCACGGGGAACACGAAACTCGTCTACTCGCTCGTCACGCTCTTCATGATGTCGTACATCATCATCCTGAACGCGATCGCGTCGATCGAGCGGCGCTGGACGGCGTATCTCGATCCCACGGGTCTCCTCTGGCTCGGCGAGGTGCTGGGAAAGGGGAAGACGAACGCGGAGATGAACGCGTTCCGCTGGATGATGGACCCCGGGTTCCTCGCGAACCGCGCCGTCCTCCTGCTCGGCGCGATCGTCCCGATCCTCCTCGTCGCGCGCGGCTTCGCGCGCTGGGAGGCGATGGCGGGGACGGGGGCGCACGTGTCGCGGCGAAGTTCGCGCGCCGCCGCCGCGTCCCGGCCGGCCCCTCCCGTGGCCGCCGCGCTCTCGGGCTCGCTCCAGCCGCTCCCCGAGCACGTTCGGCTCCTCACCGGCGGGCTCCGCCAGTTCGGGCGTGTGCTGGCGACCGAATTCCGACTCCTCCTTCACGAGCGCGCCCTCTTCTTCCTACCGCTTCTCCTCGTCCTCCTGATCCTCACCAGCTTCGGCTCGACGAGCGGGCCCTTCGAGTCGGAAATGATCCCCGTGACGAGCCAGGTCGTCCGCGAGACCTACGGCATCCTCCTCATCTTCCTCTTCGGCACCACCATCTTCTTCGCTGGGGAGTCGGCGTTTCGCGAGCGGGAGACCGGCCTCTCCGAGATGCTCCACTCATGCCCCGTCCCCGAGAGCGCGATGGTATTCGGCAAGGCGGTCGCGAATGTCGTCGTCTCGTTGGCGTTCGTGCTCGTCGCGCTCGTCACCGTCTCCGTCTACCAGATCGTGCAACGCGGCGGACCCATCGATCCGAGGGCGTTCGTCGCCTACTACGTGGTCCTCCTCCTCCCGACGATCCTCCTCATGACCGCGGCCACGCTGTTCGTCGCCTCGGCCGCGAGGAACAAGCAACTCGCGTACGCCGTCCTTCTCGCGCTGGGCGGAGCGCTCGTGTGGGCGTACCTCCGCGGGCACCGGCACTGGCTCTACAACATGCCCGCCCTGTCGCTCACGACGTACTCCGACATCGTGGGGTTCGGGCCGCTCGGCACGATCCTCTTCACGCAGCGCCTCTACGTCCTCGCGATCGCGCTCCTCCTTCTCTTCGCCGCGGCGGGGCTCTACCCGCGCGCGGCCGCCGAGACGCGCCTCGCGCTCTCGCTCGCGACGTGGGGCCGCCGCCGCGTGCTCGTCCCCGCGACGCTCGCCCTCTGCGTCGCGCTCGCGCTCGGCCTCCGCATCCACACGTGGGTCGAGCGGGGCGGCCTTGGATCGCTCGCGACGGAGCGCCTGCAAGCGCGCTACGAGAAGGTCGTGAAGCCGTGGCTGGACGGCCGGCCCGAGCCCGAGGTCGCGGGGGTCGACCTCGACCTCGACCTCGACCCCGAGCGGAACGCGTTCCGCGTCACCGGGGAGATCCGAATCCGCAATCCGCACGGGGCCTCGCTCGACAGCGTCCATCTCACCGTGAACCCGCGCCTCCTCGCGCGCGGCGAGATCCGGCTCGCCGGACGGGGGCCGGACGCCTTCGAGAACGCGGTCGCGACGTTCGCCCTCGCGGAGCCGCTCCCGCCCGGCGGCGAGTTGCCGCTCGATTTCCGCTGGGAGGGACGCGTCCCCGACGGGCCGCCGCGCCACTCCGCGGGGCTCCAGTCGTGGATCCAGCCCGGCGCGACGTTCCTCCACTCGTTCGAGGCGTCGGCGCTCGCGTGGCTCCCGACGATCGGCTATCAGGGCGATCTCGAGATCGCGAACGACCGCACGCGGAGGAAACATCACCTCGGCAAGAAGGAGTCGCTCCCGGATGACGACGGCGCCGGGCCGACGCCCGGCTTCGGGCGCCAGACGTCCGCCTTCCCGTACCGCGCGAAGATCCGCGCGCCCGTCGGGGAGCGCGTCCTCTCGGCGGGGCGCCTCGTCGCCGAGCGCGACCTCGGCGATCGCCGCGAGTTCGAGTTCGCCTCCGACGGCCTCATCTACTTCTTCCCGGTCATGGCGGGACGATGGGTCGAGAGGCGCGACGGCTCCACCGCCGTCTACCACTCGGCGCGCCACCCGCAGAACGCCGAGAAGATCCTCGACGCGCTCGCGAAGTCGCGCGCCTTCTACGCCGAGGCGTTCACGCCGTTCCCCTACGAAGACCTCCGCATCGCGGAGTTCCCGCGCCACGGGTCGTTCGCGATGGGCTACCCGACGCTCATCCCGTTCTCGGAGGCGATCGGCTTCCTCACGAAGGACCCGAAGGACCTCCCGAACCTGAACTTCTACGTGACCGCGCACGAGGTCGCGCACCAGTGGTGGGGGACCGTCGTGTGGCCCGCGCACGCGAAGGGCTCGCCGGTCCTCACCGAGGGGCTCGCGAATTACGCGTCGCTCCTGGCGGCGGAGCGCTTCGAGGGCGACGCGAAACGCCGCCGTCTCTTCGAGCAGTACGAGGACCGCTACCTCCGAACGCGCGACCCGAACGAGGAGCGGCCGCTCATGCTCGTCGACGGCGACCGGCGCGGCGACCAGGCAATCATGTACAGCCGCGGGGGCGTCGTCTTCTACATGCTCCACCGGATGCTCGGCGAGGAGAGGATGCTCGCGGCGATCCGCGAGTACGTGAGGCGCTATTCGTTCCGTGAGGACCACCCGACGATGACGGACGTCGTGGCGCTCTTCGAGGAGATGTACCCCGAGACGCGCGGGTTCCTCGAGCAGTTCGTGAAGGGGATGGCGATCCCGAACCCCGGATTCACGCGGGCCGAGCGCGAGGAGTTGTCGGATGGTCGCTGGCGCGTCACGTTTGAGGTCGCGAACCGCGCGGAGGGCGACCTCGATCTCGTCGTCGAGGCGCACGAGGGGACGCGCGCGGACCAGGAGAAGCGGGAGCGGAGGGCCAGGGAGGGCGCCGAGCGGGGCGACTCGTCGGCCGGGACGGCGGTGGCGGCGGACGGGAGCGACGCGGCCGCGGCCGACGGCGGTCGCATCGCGTCTCCCGACTCGAGCCTCAAGGCGATCGGCCGCTCCGCTCGCGCGGTCGTCTCGCTTGCGGGCCAGGCCGCCGCGAGCGGCGAGATCGTGTGCGACTTCAAGCCGGACGAGATCGAGATCGATCCGGAGGGAACGGTGCTGCTCCAGGAACGCCGCAAGGGGCGGCGCTCGCTGTAGGCTCTCCTCGAAGCCCGCACGTGCTACAATCGAGCACTCGCCGCCTCGGTGGTGATCGGACCACCCCGACGATTCCGCCCAAGGAACGACCGAGGAGATCCCTTCGTGACGTACTCCGCCGCAGCCGCGCGCCTTCTCGTCCTCCTCGCATCGGTCGGCGCCGCCCGCGCCGTCGCCGTGGCCGACACCCCGATCACTTCGGTCCGCGTGGCGACCGGCCTCGCGAAGCCCGTCTTCGTCACGGCGCCCCCCGGCGACACGACTCGGGTCTTCATCGTCGAGCTCGAAACGGGGATGATCAAGATCCTCAGGGATGGCGCCATCCTGCCGGAGCCCTTCATGACCCAGTCGGGCGTCGCGATCAGCGGGGAACGAGGTCTGCTCGGGATGGCGTTCCATCCGCAGTACGCGCTGAACGGCACGTTCTACGTGCACTACACGTCGACGACGTTCGCCCAGAGCGTGATCCGCCGGTACACCGTCTCGGCCGATCCCGACGTCGCCGACACGACTACCGGGGTGAACATCCTCACCATCCCACCACCGCAGTTCATTCACGTCGGGGGGTGGATCGGGTTCGGACCCGATGGGTATCTGTACATCGCGAAGGGTGACGCCACGCTCGCCGATGAGGCGCAGAGGGACACGACCCGCTTCGGGAAGATCCTACGGATCGACGTGGATGGCGGCTTTCCGTACGTCATTCCTCCGACGAATCCCTTCTTCGGCTCTCCCAGCCCGAAGAACGAGTTTTGGGCGAAGGGCCTCAGGAACCCCTGGCGCTGTTCCTTCGACAGGGTCACCGGGGACCTCATGATCGGCGACGTCGGCAGCTCCGAGTGGGAGGAGCTCGATCACCAACCCTCGACCAGCGCGGGCGGCGAAAACTACGGCTGGCCCAAGTTCGAAGGGTACGAGGTGTTCCAGTGCCCGACCCCATGCGACTCGTCGGGACTCACGCGGCCGATCGCGGTCTTCGGTCACGCGCCGGTCCCGCCCCTCTTCTGCGCGGTCACGGGAGGCTACGTCTACGGGGGCTCGGCGATCCCCGATCTCCAGGGGACGTACTTCGTCGCCGACTACTGCAAGGGGCTCGTCTGGTCCCTGCGCGTCGTGAATGGGCAGGCGACCGAGGTGATGGATCGGACCGCCGAGCTCGAGCCGGGCGGGGGCCAAGTCTTCGATCTGATCGCCTCGTTCGGTGAGGACGCGAGGGGCGAGATCTACATCTGCGATCTCGGCGACGGAGAGATCTACAAGATCGTCCCCGACCCCACGGCGGTCCCCAACCCCGAAGGAGGAACGCCTCTCTCGATCACTCTCGATGCGCCCGTCCCCAACCCGAGCCGGGATGGCGTTCTCCTTCGAATCGGAATGTCCTCGACTCGAAGCGCGACGCTCCGGATCTACGACGCGAGCGGGCGGAGCGTGCGAGTCCTCGTCGAGGGGACCTTGCCCGGCGGGACCCGCACGCTCCGATGGGACGGCCGCGACGAGCGGGGTGTGCCCGTGTCGGCGGGCCTCTACTTCCTCCACCTCCGGGCGGGGGACGAGACTCGGACGCGGAAGCTCACGGTCGTGAGGTGATCGTTCCCCGCGTGACGACCGTGCTCGCTCAGCGCGGGTTCGCGGCTCGGTAGTCTTCCGCGAACTCCCTCACCTGCTCGGCGAGCGCCCTCTCCACCTCGAGCACGAGCTTTTTCTTGCGGGCCAGGACGATCGTGCTCCGCGACCACACCGTCGCGGTGATCTCCGTGCTCGGGTCCGCCGCGAGCGTCGCGCCCCGCGTGAGGTAGAGCGAGAGCACCACGACGTGCCATCCCGAGTTCAGGACGTACGTGGCCTGGAGCGAGAGGACGTGCTCGCGTTCGCCCTTGCCGGCGTCGAAGGAAGGGACCGCGGTGTCGCGCAAGAGCGAGAGGAGCCTGAGCCGGAGCATCTCGCGCGTGATCCCCGCGTCCTCGAGGCTCGCGGAGACCGGCTCGACGCGCGTCCCGACCTGCGCCACCTCGAGCAGGGAGGAGGCCGTGCCGGTGCGCGGCGCGGCGCTCGCGCGGGCGCCGCACGCGAGGAGCGAGGTGAGACAGAGACAGATCGAGAGGACGCGCGCACGCGAGCCGCCGCGACTCGGCCGCGCGATCGCCCGCGTCACGCCGGCCCTTCGGCCGGGGCCGCCGCGCCGACGGGAACCGGCTCGCGCTCCGAACCGCCGGCGAGCGCCTCGTAGTCCGCGTCGAGCGTCTCGAACGCGCGGTCCCACCCCGCGGCGAGCGCGGCCGCGCGCGCGCGCCGGCCCATCTCCCGCATCTCCCGGGGCGCCCGCGCCAACCGCAGCACCTTCTCCGCGAGGTCCCGGGCGTCGCCCGCGCGCGCGACGAGCCCGGTCTCGCCCTCGCGCACGCTCTCCCGCGCGCCGCCCGCGTCCGTGACGATCACCGGAAGCCCCGACGCCATAGCCTCGAGGACCACGCAGCCGAACGTGTCGGTCGTGCTCGGGAAGACGAACAGATCGGCCGACGCGAAGGCGGCCGCGAGTTCTTCCCCCTTGAGGATCCCGGTGAAGTACGCCGCGTCGCCGAGCGTGGCCTCGAGCTCGGTCCGGTACGGCCCGTCGCCCACGACGACGATCCGCGTCGTGAGCCCCTCGGCGTCGAGCCGCTCGCGCGCCGCCGCCAGGAGGTGGAGGTCCTTCTCCTTCGAGACCCGCCCGACGTAGAGGAGGAGGATCGCACCGCGCGCGCCCACCCGCTCGCGGAACGCCTCCGATCGGCGCGCCGGGTGGAAGAGGTCCGTGTCGACGCCGGTCCGGAGCAGCCCGAGTCGCTCGCGCGCGAACCCGCGCGCCGCGAGGTCCTCGATCTGGAGCCTCGATGGCGCGAGGACGCGCTCGCACTGGCTGTAGAAGTAGCGCACGAACTCCCACAGCACGCGCTCGAGCCGCTCGCTCCCCGAGAGGATGCGCGCGTACTCGGGGACCTGCGTGTGGTACGAGCCGACGAGCGGGATCCCGAGGAGGCGCGCGGCGAGGAGCGCCGAGATGCCGACCGGCCCCGGCGTCGTCACGTGGATCAGGTCGTAGCCTTCCTTCTCCGCGAGTTCGAGCACCGACAGGCACGAGGGGAAGTGGAGCCGGTAGTCGCGGTAGATCGGCAGGTCGAACTCCACGATCGCGGGGAGGTTCACGAAGCCCGCGCGGCGGATCTCGCTCTCGCCGCTCGCTGTGACGATCGTGACGTCGCGTCCCGTCGCGAGCGCCCACCGCTCCAGCCGCTCGAGGATCGAGACGATCCCGTTCGTGTCGAAGTAGGTGTCGGTGAAGACGGCGATCTTCGGCGTCCCCGAGGGGCGTCGCGCGACCTCGGAGGGGGCCCGATCGATCCGGTGCGCGGCCCGGCGCTCCTCGCCGGTCTGGAAGAACGACACGAGGTAGGGGAGCAAGAGCAGATGGTACCCGGCGAGCGTGCCGAGGCGTTGAAGGTGCTCGCCGTTCGGCGTGATCGAGAACGTCTTTGGATCGCCGACGATGCGCGTGAGCGCCGCGATGTAGCGCGCGTTCACCTCGCGGAAGACCGCGGCGTGGTCGCCGTGCCCTCGCCGCGCGGCGTCGAGCGGGGCGCCGACCAACTCGGCGAGGAGGTTCGGGCTCCGGAGCGTCTCGCGGATCGAGCCCGCGAGCGTGTCCGCGAGGTGCCGGAGGATCGCGTCGGCTCCCTCGCCGAGCGTCTCCCGGACGATGCCTCGCAGGTTCGCGATGAGGGCGCGCTCCGGCTCGACGGCGCCGGCCGCCGCGAGCGTGCGCGCGAAATCCCGCGCGAAGTGGAGCGACCGATCCGGCAGGAGGTGAGGCTCGCGATCGAACGCGTCGACGGCGATCGAGTAGAGGGCGTGGGCGCGCCGCTCCGGCGAGCCGTGCCGCCCCGCCGCGCGGGCCCGCGCGACCCGCAGGCCCTCGAGGCAGCCGCCGAGGCCGTTCGTTCGTGGGAAAGTCGTGTAGGTGCGGCCCGCGTCGAGCCCTGACGGATCGTCGGAGCCCCCAACGCCGCCTCGGAGCGCGTTCGGCGCAATCGGGAGTGCGTGCCGACGCGCGATCGCGGCGATCCGCGCCGGCGTCGCCTCCCTCAGGAAGCGCTCGGCGAGGCCGTTCGTCTCGCGTCCGGACTGCCCGTTCCGGGTCTCCCAGAGCGGGAGGAGGAGGAGCAGGCGCTCGAGGCGCTCGGGGGTCGCGGGCTCGCCCCCCGGCGCGAGCGGGCGCGAGAGGGCGTGCGGGATCCGGCGGGCGCGCAGCGTCTCGAGGAGCGAGTACAGGTCGCCGCGGCGCCACGCGATCTCCTCGTGGTCCGCTTCCGTGATCCCGTAGGCGAGAAGCCGGACGGGGAACCCGTCCTCGGGAAACGCCGTCGAGATCTCCTCGCTCAGGAAAACGTCGGGGTGCCGCGCGATCGCGAGCCCCCCGTCGATCGAGTCGAGGTCCGTGAGCGTCACGAAATCCATGCCGCGCGCCTTGAGGCGGGCATAGAGCGTCTCGGGGTCGAGGGCGCGGGATGCGAGCGCGCCCGAAACCCACTCGGCCGACGAGCCAGCGGGACGGCTCGCGCAGTGGAGATCCACCCGGCATCGGGAGCGCGACGGGCCGGCCGGGGGCCCCGGTGGCTCGATTCGCGACGTCGGATCTCGGAGATCGGTCGACACGCGCGGGGTCCTCCTCCCGGCTGGCGCAAAAAGCGGTGTGAGTCTAGGGGCGCCTCACGCGGTTGGCAACAGGAAACTGCCCGCGCGTCCGCGCCACGCGGGTTGTCACCTCCGGCGCGACCCCAGCGGGGCGTCGATTCGAGTTTCCCCACGAGCGATCGGCGACGCGACCCGTTGCGATGAAAGCGTCGTTACACCGCGCCGCTCTCGCGACCGGCACGCATCCTGCCTCGTCACGTCCCTCCCCGCCGCCGGGAAGGAGGTGCGCGCTCTGGCCGGGGACCCGATTCTCCTCACCGCGACACATGGACTGATGAATCACCGACGGAGGTGGAGTGCATGCAGCGATCGTTCCGAATGGACCGAATCGAATCTGTCCGCGGCCCGCGGGTTGTCGCTCTCGTCCCGCGAGTTCTCCCGATGCTGACGACGCTCGCGATCCTGGCCGCGGGACCGATCCGCGCGGCGTCGGCCGCGGCCCCCGGAGACGTCGTGATCAACGAGGTGATGCAGAACCCGGCCGCGGTGAGCGACGCGGCGGGCGAGTGGTTCGAGATCCGGAACGCGACCGGCGCCCCGATCAATCTCGATGGGTGGACGGTCGCGAGCGGCACGGCCGAGACGCACACGATCGCCGCGGGCGGATCGCTGGTCCTCCCGGCGGATGGCTACGTCGTCCTGGGACGCTCGGCCGACCCGGCGACGAACGGCGGGTATACGCCGAACTACGTGATGGCGTCGATCACGCTCGGGAACGCGGCCGACTTCCTCGTCCTGCGGGAGAGCGGCGTGACGATCGACAGCGTCGCGTGGGACGACGGCGCGACCTTCCCGGATCCGGACGGCGCCTCGATGGAGCTCAAGGATCCGCTCGCCGACAACCGTCTCGGCGCGAACTGGGCGGCCAACACGACGACGCCCTACGGCGCGGGCGACTTCGGGACTCCCGGCGCGCAGAACGCGAACTCCGTCGGCGGCAGCGGCCCCCCGACGATCGCGAACGTGACCCACCTCCCCGCGGGGCCGATCGAAACCGACACGGTCCTCGTCCGGGCGGACGTGACCGACGACCTCGGGGTCGCGGAGGTGTGCATCGAGTACCGCGTCAACGGCGGCGCCTCGACCGGCGTCGCCGCGGCGCTCCTGTCGGGCGCGACCTACCAGTCCAGGATCCCGCCGCAGCCCGCCGGGAGCACGGTCGCGTACATCGTCGTCGCGCGCGACGTCGATGGAAACGTGACGCTCGCCCCGCCGGGGGCGCCGACATCGGCGTTCTCGTACACGGTGGGCGGATTCGCCCTCACGATCAGCCTCAACGAGGTCCTCGCGGACCCGCCGACCGCCGCGGCCGACTCGACGCAAGGCGACGTGAATCGGGACGGCGTCGGGGACACGTTTCAAGACGAGTTCGTCGAGGTCGTGAACTACGGGACGGTGCCGGTGGACATCTCCGGCTGGACTCTGTCGGACGACGACTCGCCGGGAAGCGAGTTCGCGTTCCCCGCGGGGACCGTCGTGCCCTCGCTCGGGTTCGTGACGCTCTTCGGAGGGGGGAGCCCTCAGGGATACTCCGGGCTCGTCTTCACGGACGATGGGCGGATCGGGAACGGCCTTGGGAACACGGGGGACACCGTCGAGCTCCGGAGAGCGGGCGCCCTCGTCGACGTGCTCGTCTTCGGCGCCGAGGGGGGCAACAACGAGTCGATGATCCGCGTCCCCGACGGGACCGGCGCGTGGACGACTCCGGGCGACGAGGGATTCTCGGATCCGTACACACCTCACGCCCCGAACGGGGGAGGCCTGACCGCCACGCAGCCGAGCACGTGGGGGAAGATCAAGGCGATCTTCCGTTGATGGTCGAGGGCTCGCGATGATCGGGCGCGGGGCCGAGGCGGACGCCGCGGCCCCGCGTCGGTCGGTGACCGGGGGGCGGCGCCGCGTCGCCCTCCCGCAGTCGTTCTACGCGAGGGGCTCGTTCTTCTCGAGCAGGCTCTCGAGAACCCCGAGGGAGACCTCGGGCTCGAGGCAGCGCGGCCGCGTCCTCTCGAGGAAGCCGAGTTCCGCGAGGTGATGGATCTCATCTCGGCCGACGTTTCGCCAGACCTCGAGTCGCGACGGGCGGACGGAATCGCCGCCGGCGTCGTGGGCCAGGCGCTTGAGGGTCCGTCGCGCCGGCTGGTAGATGAGCATGACCTGGCTTCCGGCGCGTCCATGAGGGGCGACGAAGTTGAGGATGATCTCGGAGGCGCCTCCGGTCCGGTGGAGGTCGAGCAGCGCCCGGAGTTCGACGTCGATCCGATCGAAGAGCGGGTGCTCGATGACATGCACCTGGGAGCGCTGCGCCGTGAACGCGCGGATGGCGCTCGCGAGATCCGAGTGGAACGGGAAGCGGCGCTCGGCCGCCGCGCCCCGCACGGCGTCGGCGATCCCCGCGTGGACGCCCGCGATGCGCACCGAGCCGGCCCCCCTCCCGTCGAGGGTCGACAGGAGACGGCTCGCCGCCTGCTCGGAGAGCGCGGTCGCGCCGCCGAGGTCGAGGACGATCCTCTCGGCGACCTGGAACCTCCGGTCGCGGGCGTACGGGGCGGCGGCGGGCTCCCACGCTGTCCGCAGTTCCCCCTCGATCCGGAGGACGAGGATCTCGCCATGCCGGAAGAGGCGACAGCGGGACTCGTCGCCGACGGGACCCTGTTCTCGCCTCTGAGAGGACGGTCGCGTCATGACCCGATTATCGGCACCTGCGGCCCGGGCGCGAGAGATCCTCCGCATCGGCCGTTCGGCGCGCGAGGGTCCCGACGGCGACGGGAGTCGGCGCCTTGTCCGCGGTCGACGCGGAATCGCGCGGATCGCGTGATTGCGGCGATCTCCGCGAGAAGATCGCGGGATCGGGTGAAGAAAAAGCGAGGATCGCCGGGAAGAAGAAAAGGCAAGGATCGCCGGGAACGTGGAGATCGCGAAAGACGTGTGCTATGACTCCCCGGGGTCGCGGACGGGGCGGGGTCGATGGTCTCTCCCCTTACCCGGACGCCCGGGGGGTCGATGGCCACGACGGGGGAGCGAGGCGCGCCGGCGAACGGCCGTGAGGGCGAACGAGGGACGCGGGGGGGCGGCTCCCACGACGACGCCGCGCGTCTCATCACGCGCTCCGCCGGCAAGATGGGGATCGCGACGAGCGCGTCCCGCGTCCTCGGACTCCTCCGGGACACGACGTTCGCGGCCCTCTTCGGGACGTCGGCGGTCGCGGACGCCTTCAACGTCGCCTTCCTGATCCCGAACTTCTTCCGGCGGCTGCTCGGCGAAGGGCTCATGTCCGCCGCGTTCGTGCCAGTGTACAGCGAGCACCTGGAGAAGCGGCCGCGCGAGCACGTGAATCGCCTCGGGAACGCCGCGCTCGCCGACCTCGCGGTCGCGCTCGGGATCGTCACGGTCGTCGGAATGGCGGCGACGGGAGCGCTCGTCGCCGCCTACGCGCCGGGCTGGCACGGGCGGACGGAGCAGGTCGCCCTGACGGTCCGCCTGACGCGCCTCCTCTTCCCCTACGTCCTCTTCGTGGGGCTCGCGGCGCTCGTGCAGGCGATCCTCCACGCCTCCTACCGCTTCACGATCCCCGCCCTCTCGCCCGTCGTCCTCAACGTCTGCTTCATCGCGGGGGCGCTCCTCCTTTGCCCGCGGTTCGGCCCGCGCCTCGAGGACCAGATCTTCGGCTTCGCGATCGGCGGCCTCGTGGGCGGCCTCGGCCAACTGCTGATCCAACTCCCCGTCCTCCGTCAGACCGGCTTCCGGTGGAGGCCCCGCGTCGACTTCCGCTCGCCCGAGATCCGGGAAGTCCTCGGCCTCATGGTGCCGGGCCTCTTCGGCCTCGCCGTCTCGCAGGTGAACATGCTCGTCGACAGCTTCCTCGCGACGTTTCTCGCGTCGGGGAGCGTGACCGCGCTCCGCCTCGGGAGCCGGGTGAGCCTCCTCCCGCTCGGGGTCTTCGGCGTCGCGATCGCGGCGGCCTCGCTGCCCGTCCTCTCGCACCGCGCGGCGCGCGGCGAGCCCGCCGCCCTCCGCGAGATCCTGTCGCACTCGACGCGCATGATCCTCTTCCTCCTCCTGCCGGCGACGGTCGGCCTCGTCGCGCTCCGCGAGCCGATCGTCCGCCTCCTCTTCGTGCGCGGCGCGTTCGACGCCGGCGAGTCGCTCCGCGTCACGTCGCAGGTCCTCGCGCTCTACGCCCTCGGGCTCTTCGCGTACGGCGGCGTGAAGGTCGTCGTGCAGGTGTTCTACTCGATGAAGGATCTCGCCACGCCGGTGCGGGTCGGCGCGCTCGCGGTCGTCGCGAACGTCGCCCTGAACCTCCTCCTCATGGGGCCGCTCGGCGCGGGCGGGCTCGCGCTCGCGACCTCGCTCGCCTCGGCGCTCAACATGGGCGTCCTCCTCGCGCTCCTTCGCAAGCGGATCGGGCGGATCGGCGGCGCGACGCTCCTCGCCGCCGGCCTCCGCATCCTCGCGGCGTCGCTCGCGATGGGGGCGGTCGCGGCCGTCGTCTACGCGGCCCTCGGCCCCGCCCTCACCGAGGAGCGCGCCGTTCCGCTCGCGCTGCGCCTCGGCGCGGCGATCGCCGCGGGTCTCGTGACGTACTTCGGGCTGGCCGCTATACTGCGCATGGACGAGTTCTCTCACCTCGCGTCGTTCTTCCGTCGGAGGTCGCGGCCGGAGCCGAACCCGGTGTCCTGACCGCCCGCCGGGGGCGAGCACCGGCCGGAGGAAGCACCGAGCGGAGGGCGCACCGGCCGGAGGAGGCGCCGAGCGGAGGGCGCACCGGCCGGAGTAGGCGCCGAGCGGACCGACATGCCCAAAGTTCTCGTGAAAACGCCGCCGAAGATCCGCGATGCGCTGAAGCGCCTCCCGACGGGGCCCGGCGTCTACCTCATGCGTGGCTCGCGCGGCGAACTGCTCTACGTCGGGAAGGCGAAGAGCCTGAGTCGCCGCGTGCGCTCGTATTTCCAGTCGCGCGGGAGCGCTTCACCGAAAGTCGTCGCGCTGGTCGAGCGCGCGGCCGACATCGAGACGATCGTCACGGGAAGCGAGATCGAGGCGCTCCTCCTCGAGATGAACCTCATCAAGGCGCACCGGCCGCGCTATAACGTGAGCCTGCGCGACGACAAGAAGTTCCCCTTCCTCAAGATCACGGTGAACGAGCTCTACCCGCGAATCATCCACACCCGGACCGTGCGCGACGACGGGGCGCGCTACTTCGGGCCGTACACCGACGCGAAGGCGATGCGCCGCGCGGAGAGCACGCTCCGCACGATCTTCCCGATCCGCTCCTGCCGCTACACGTTTCCGACCCGACAGCGCGTTCGCGTCTGCCTCGACTACCACCTCAAGCGGTGCCCGGGGCCGTGCGAGTCGCTGATCGACCCCGCCGCGTACCGCGCGATGATCGACGGGGCGATCGCGTTCCTCGAGGGGAAGGGGGGCCAGGTGCTCGAGGACTTGCGCGAGAAGATGCGCGCGGAGTCGGACGCGCAGTCGTACGAGCGCGCGGCGTTCTACCGCGATCAAGTGCGCGCGCTCGAGAAGGTCACGGAGCGGCAGCGCGTCGCCGGAGGGCCGGGCGACCGCGGCGAGGATCGCGACCTGTTCGGCCTCGCGCGGCGCGGGCACGACGCCGTCGTCGCGCTCGTCAAGGTGCGGAGCGGGACGGTGATCGGGCGCGATGTGTTCGACCTGCGCGTCACGCCGGAGGACGAGGACGCCGAGATCCTCGAGGTGCTCATCGAGCGCCTCTACGCGAGCGCGCCCTTCGTTCCCGCCGAGATCGTCGTCCCGGCGCCGATCGATGAGGACGGGACGATCTCGGAGTGGCTCGCTAGCCGGCGGGGGGCGCGCGTCGCGATCCACCGCCCGGCGCGCGGCGAGCGGCTCGCGCTCCTCGATCTGGCGCGCCAGAACGCGGAGGCGGTCCTCACCGACCGCGTCCTCCGCGCGACGGGGCGCGGCGCCGAGCTCAAGGCGTCGCTCCTCGCGCTGCAGGAGGCGCTCGGCCTCGCGCGCTACCCGATGCGGATCGACTGCATCGACATCTCCCACGTGCAGGGGAGCGATCCGGTCGGCGTCTCCGTCTCGTTCGTGGCCGGGAAGCCGGCGAAGGGGCTCTACCGGCGATACCGGATCCGCGGCGCGGCCGGGAACGACGACTTCTCCTCCATGCGCGAGGTCGTGGAGCGGAAGGCGCGCCGCGCGCGCGTGGGGGAGGAGGACCTCCCCGACCTCCTCATCGTGGATGGCGGACGGGGACAACTCTCGAGCGCGCTCGCGGCACTCGAGACGGCGGGCGCCGATGGACTCCCGGTGATCGCTCTCGCCAAGGAGGAGGAGGAGATCTTCCTTCCGGGGCGGCGCGCGGCGCTCCGTCTCCCTCCGTCGCCGCCGCTCAGGCTCCTCCAAAGGCTCCGCGACGAGACGCACCGGTTCGCGGTGTCGTATCACCGCGCGCGGCGGCGCGCGCGCGTCATCGCCACCGAGCTCACCGGGATCCCGGGCGTCGGGCCGGCGATCGCCGCGCGGATCCTGCGGGAGTTCGGCTCCGTCGAGGGGGCGCGCGCGGCGGACGTGGAGGCGATCGCGCGGCTGCCGGGCGTTGGGCGTGCGCTCGCCGCGAGGATCCGCGCGGCGCTGGCGGGGCCGGAGAGCGTCGGCGCCGCGGACGCGCTCCCGCGCGTCGCCGAGGAGCGCGAGGCCGCGTACGACGCACCGGGCGCGGACGCGCCCGCCGGCGCCGCGGCCCGCGCCGACACGCCAGGCCTTCCCGCCGATCGTGGCGAGGAGTGATCGGGCGCGTGACCCCGAGAACCGCGCCCTCGCCCTCGCCGGCGGAGACCTTCCTCGTCTCGCTCGCCCTCGAACGCGGCCTCTCCGACAAGACCGTCGAGGCGTACCGGCGCGACCTCGCGCGCTACGGAGAATTCCTTCGCGGGCGCGGCGTGACCCTCACCGGCGCGCGCCCGCGCGACGTCTCGGCCTTCGTGGCGCTCCTTTCAGACCTCGGCCTCGCGCCGGCGTCGATCAACCGGCACCTCTCCGCGGTCCGGAGCCTCTATAACCAGCTCGTCCGTGAGGGCGCCATCCCGGCGAATCCCGCGGCGCCCGTCGCGCGGGCGATCGCCGCCCGACGCCTCCCGCACGCGCTCGCCGTCCACGAGGTCGAGCGCCTGCTCGCCGCTCCCGACCGGTCCACCCACCTCGGCTCGCGCGACGCCGCGCTCCTCGAGTTCCTCTACGCGACCGGCGTGCGCGTGACGGAGCTCGTCACGTTTCCTCTCTCCGGGCTCCTCCTCGAGGAACGGCTGATCCGCGTGATGGGGAAGGGGCGGAAGGAGCGGCTCGTGCCGATCGGCGTCCCGGCGTGCGAGCGCGTGGTCTCCTATATGGAGGGCGCGCGGCGCGCCCTCGTCCGCGGCCGCGACCCGGGGATCCTCTTCCTGAACCGCTGGGGGCGGCCGCTCACGCGGATGGGGTTCTGGAAGATCCTCCGCGGGCACGTGCGTGCGGCCGGCATCAAGGCGCGCGTCTCGCCCCACACGCTGCGGCACTCGTTCGCGACGCACCTCCTCGAGGGGGGCGCGAACCTGCGCGACGTCCAGGAGATGCTCGGGCACGCGGACATCACGACGACCCAGATCTACACGAAGGTCGACCGATCGTACCTGCGCGAGGTGCACCGGACGTTCCACCCGCGCGGGTGACGTTGCTCGCGAGGCGGGTGGCGCGGGCCGGAGACCGGGTCGCGATCGGAAGGCGACTGTCTCGGCCGGCGCGCCCCTCACGACTTCGCCGGGTGCCCGCGAGATCGCACGGTGTCCGCGCGACGAGCGGGCGGCGAAGCGTGCGGGAGGGAGGGCCGAGAGGCCCGGACCGTGCCCGCCGACCGAGACAGTCGCCTTCCCGAGCCCTCGTTTCGTTGACAGCCCCCACCCCGCGTGCTAGGTTCCCCGTGACTTCGAGCACCGAGGGGGACCGTGCCGTCACAATTCGACCTCTACACGTTCCTTTTGCAGGCGACCGTGCTCCTGTTCGCGGTGATCGTGCACGAGTGCGCGCACGGCTACGTCGCCGATCGGCTGGGGGACCCGACGGCGCGCCTCGCCGGCCGCATCACGCTGAACCCGATCCCGCACATCGACCTGTTCGGCACGATCCTGCTCCCGATCATCACGCTCCTCTCGCCCGGGAACTTCTTCTTCGGATACGCGAAGCCGGTGCCGGTCACGACGGCGAACCTCCGGCGCCCGCGCTGGGACTCGATCTGGGTCGCCCTCGCGGGCCCCGCGTCGAACTTCCTCCTCGCGCTCCTGGCGTCGCTGGGGCTCGCGCTCATCCGCCCGGGCGGCGACCAGTCGTTCACGGCGTTCATCCATCCGTTCCTCGTCACCGCGCTCGTCGTGAACGTCGTCCTCGGCGTTTTCAATCTGATCCCGGTCCCGCCGCTCGACGGGTCCTGGATCCTCATGGGGCTCCTTCCCCTCAACCTGGCGATCCGCTTCGCGCGGCTTCGGCCCTACGGGATGCTGATCCTGATCGCCCTCATGGTGACGCGGGTGATCAACATCCTCATGTGGCCGGCGGGTCTCCTCATCGGGGCGTTCAGCGCGATCGCCTCCCTCTAGGAAACGGAGCGGTGGATGGGAACTGAGACGGGGATTCCTGAAGAGGTGATGGAGGCGGTCGAGCGCGACGCGACGCGCGAGGAGGACATCCTCGCGGGATTGCGACCCCCGGCCTACCAGGTCCGCCTCGCGTCGTTCGAGGGGCCGCTCGACCTCCTGCTCCACCTCATCAAGCGCGACGAGATCGACATCTTCGACATCCCGATCGCGCGGCTGACCCAGGAGTACCTCTCGGAGATCCGGATCATGGAGCTCCTCGACCTCGAGGTGGCGGGGGAGTTCCTCGTGATGGCGGCGACGCTCCTGCGCATCAAGGCGCGGATGCTCCTGCCGCGGCCCGAGGACGAGGAGGCGGCCGAGGAAGAGGACCCGCGCGACGAGCTGGTGCAGCGGCTCCTCGAGTACCGCGAGTTCAAGCGCGGCGCCGAGGACTTCGCCGAGCGCGAGGAGTGGCGCCGCACCCTCTTCGCGCGCGCCGTCCCGCCCGGCGAGACGATCGTCGAGGAGGAGTTGGTGCGGAACGCGACGCTCTTCGACCTCGTGCGGACCTACCGCGAGGTCCTCGAGCGGACGCCCCGCCTCGACTCCTTCGAGGTGATCCTCGACGAGATCACGTTGGAGGACAAGATCGCCGAGATCGTCGCGCGCCTCGAGGCGATCGCACGGATCGGGTTCCGCGACCTCCTCGAGGCGCAGGCTCGGCGCGTCGAGGTCATCATCACGTTCATCGCCCTCCTCGAGCTCGCGCGGCTCGGGAAGGTCTCCCTCATCCAGTCGGCCCTCTTCGAGCCGATCTGGGTGGAACGGAGGTAGCCGAATGTCCATGCCGGAGACGATCAGCCGGGAAAGCGGAGTCCGGGACTCGAAGGCCGTGATCGAGGCGCTCCTGTTCGCGTCGGACGCGCCCCTCACGCCGGAGAAGATCCGGGAGGTGGTTGGGGATGTGGAGGAGGCGGAGATCCGCGAGGCGATCGAGTCGCTCCGGACGGATTACCGCGCGGGCGCGCGAGCGTTCGACATCTTCGAGCTCGTGGGCGGATACCAGGTCCTGTCGCGGCCCGAGTTCGCGTCGTGGGTGGAGCGGCTCTTCGTCGAGCGGCGCAAGGCGCGCCTCTCGCGCCAGGCGCTCGAGACGCTCGCGATCATCGCGTACAAGCAGCCGATCGTGAAGGCGGAGATCGAGATGATCCGCGGCGTGAGCTCGGACGGCGTGATCCGCACGCTCCTCGAGCGCGACCTCATCACCATCACGGGACGCGCCGAGGGCGTGGGGCGCCCACTACTCTATGGAACCACACGGGAATTTCTCAATTACTTCGGCCTCAACGACCTCTCCGACCTCCCGAAGATCGAGGAGCTCCGGGAGCTCCTCCGCGCCGAGGGAAGCGAAGCCCGCGCCTAGGCGGGACGGCGACGCGAGACCGCCGGGGCCGTCGCCGTTGGGATCGCCGCCGTCCGCGTCCGTCCGCCTGAACCGCTTCCTCGCCCTCGCGGGGTTGGGCGCCCGGCGGTCCTGCGACGAACTCATCCGGAGCGGGCGGGTGTCGGTGAACGGCGAGCGCTGCGAGGACCCGAGTCGGCGCGTCGACCCGGCGCGGGACCGCGTCGCGGTCGACGGCGAGGCGGCGCGCCTCCCGCGCCCGGCGACGATCCTCCTCAACAAGCCGGCGGGCGTCCTCGTGACGCTGTCCGATCCCGGCGGGCGGAGGACCGTCGTCGATCTCATCCGGCGGGCGCCCGAGGGGCTCTTCCCGATCGGGCGGCTCGACCGCGAGTCGGAGGGCCTCCTCCTCCTCACGAACGACGGCGACCTCGCGTTCCGGCTGATGCACCCGCGCTTCGGCGTGCCGCGCTGCTATCGCGTCTGGGTGCGGGGCGAGGTGACCGCGGACGTCGTGCGGAGGCTCGAGCGCGGCGTCCTCCTCCGCGAAGGGCGGACAGCGCCTGCGCAAGTCGCGGTCGCGCGCCGGTCGGCTCGCGGCGCGGTCCTCCGCATGACGCTCCGCGAGGGGCGGAACCGCGAGGTGCGGCGGATGTGTGAGGTCGTCGGGCTCCGCGTCGCGCGCCTCCATCGCGAGGCGTTCGGGCCGCTCGTCCTCGCGGGGCTGGCGCCGGGCGCGTGGCGCCATCTGACCGACGCGGAGGTCGTGACGCTCCGTCGCGCCGTCGGGCTTCCCGACCTCGGGCTCGCGCCAGATCCCGTGAAAACGCGGCTCGGCCGCGGGGGCCGCGGAGGGCGCCGCCCGTGATCATCATCCTGCGCGAGGGCGCGACGCCCGAGGAGCGCGGCGCCGTGATCCGACGGCTCTCGCACCTCGGCATGACGGTCCACCAGTCCGAGGGGATGAACGGCCGCATCCTCGCGCTCGTCGGCGACGAGGACCGCCTCCGCAATCAGGCGATCGAGTCGTTCCCCGGCGTCGAGAGCGTCGTCGCCCTCACCAAGCCGTACAAGCTCGCGAGCCGCGAGTTCCATCCCGATCCCCACGTCGTGCGCGTCGGGCCGGTCGCCGTCGGTGGCCCGAAGATCGCCGTCATGGCGGGACCCTGCTCCGTCGAGAACCGCGCCGACTTCCTCGACGTCGCGCGGCGCGTCAAGGCGGCGGGCGCGACGATCGTGCGCGGCGGCGCGTTCAAGCCGCGAACCTCGCCCTACTCGTTCCAGGGGCTCGGGAAGGAGGGTCTCAAGATCCTCGCCGAGGCGCGCGACGAGACGGGCCTCCAGGTGGTGACCGAGGTAATGGACCCGCGCGATCTCGAGCTCGTGGCGACGTACGCCGATCTGCTCCAAATCGGGGCGCGCAACATCCAGAACTTCAACCTCCTGAAGGAAGTCGGGAAACTGCGGAAGCCGGTCCTCCTCAAGCGCGGGATGATGACCACGCTCCAGGAATTCCTCATGTCCGCCGAGTACATCCTCTCGAACGGCAACTACGAGGTGATCCTCTGCGAGCGCGGCGTGCGGTCGTTCGACACCGCGACGCGGAACCTCCTCGACCTCACCGCGGTGCCGGTGCTCCACGCGTGGACGCACCTGCCGGTCATCGTCGATCCGAGCCACGGTACCGGGAAGTGGTCGTGGGTCGCGCCGATGGCGCGCGCCGCGATCGCGTGCGGGGCGGACGGCCTCATGGTCGAGGTGCACGCGACGCCAGAGACTGCGTTCTCCGACGGCGACCAATCGCTCCTGCCGCAGAAGTTCGCCGACATGATGAAGGACCTCCGGAAGATCGCGCGAGTGGTCGGCCGGACGCTCTGAGGCGGGCGCGTGGGGGCCGGATCGAGGATCGCGTGCTGAGGATCGCGGGGGGCGGCGCGCCGCTCCGAGGCCGTTTCCGGCCGCCCGGCGACAAGTCGCTCACGCACCGCTCGTTCCTCTTCGCGGCGCTCGCGCACGGGACGAGCCGCGTGCGCGGCGCGAACGAGGGGGCCGACTGCATGGCGCTCCTCGCGGCGCTTCGCGCTCTCGGGGTCGCGATCCACTCGGCGCTGGCGGGCGAGGTCGTGATCGAGGGGCGCGGGCCGGGCGCGTGGCGCTCGCCGGCCGCGCCGCTCGACCTCGGGAACTCGGGGACCGCGCTCCGGCTCCTCGCGGGAGCGATCGCGCCGCTCCCGATCGAGGCGACGCTCACGGGCGACGACTCGCTCCGGCGGCGCCCGATGCTCCGCGTCGTCGAGCCGCTGCGGAGGATGGGCGCGCGCATCGACGGCGAGCGGGGCGGTGATCTCGCGCCGCTCTCCGTGCGCGGCGCGGCGCTCCGCGGCATCCGCTACGTCGCGCCGGTCCCTTCCGCGCAGGTGAAGTCCGCGGTCCTCCTCGCGGGGCTCGGCGCCGAGGGGACGACCTCGGTCATCGAGCCGGCCCTCTCGCGCGACCACACGGAGCGCCTCCTGAAGGCGATGGGCGCAAACCTCGCGTTCTGCGACGCGACCGCGCGCCTCACTCCGGGGAGGCCGCTCGCGCCGATCGACTGGGAGGTGCCGCGCGATCCATCGGGCGCGGCGTTCTTCCTCGTGGCGGCGTGCGTGCTGCCGGGGTCGGAGGTGACGGCCGAGGGCGTGTCGCTCAACCCGACGCGCACCGGGTTCGTCGAGGTCTTGCGCCGCATGGGGGCGGCGATCGAGACGCGCGAAACCGGCGTCATCTGTCGCGAGCCGGTCGGGGAGATCACGGCGCGGCGCGCGGCGGGCTCGCCCGCGCTCCGCGCGACGCGCGTCGAGCCGCGCGACGTGCCGGCGCTCATCGACGAGGTCCCGATCCTCGCGGCGGCGGCGGCGTGCGCGGAGGGCGAGACGCGGTTCGACAGCGTGGGGGAGCTGCGCGTGAAGGAGTCGGACCGCCTTGGCGCGGTCGTCGGTGGGCTGCGCGCGCTCGGCGCCGACGCGCGGGTGGACGGGGACGCGCTCGTCGTGCGCGGCGTCGGCGCCGCGGCGCGGCTCCGTGGCGGCGCGATCGACAGCGCGGGGGATCACCGGATCGCGATGGCGTTCGCCGCGCTCGCGCTCGTCGCGAGCGGCGAGACGACGATCGAGGGGGACGAGATGATCGCGACCTCCTACCCGGGCTTCGAGGCGACGCTCGCGTCGCTCCGGGGGGAGCGATGAACGGATGAGCGGCGGCGGTCGGGGGACCGGCGGGACCGGCGGACCGGGCGGGGCCGGCGCGACGGGCGGCGCGTCCGGCCCGCCGCGCCGCGCGCGCGGCATCGTGATCGCGATCGACGGCCCCGCGGGATCGGGGAAGTCGACGACGTCGCGCGCGCTCGCCGAGCGGATCCGCTACACCTACGTCGACACCGGCGCGATGTACCGCGCCGTGACGCTCGCCGCGCTGCGCGCGAACGTCCCGCCGCGCGAGGGCGAGCCGCTCGACCGCCTCCTCGCGGCGCTCGCGCTCACGCTCTCGCCGACCTCGACCGGGACGCGCGTCCTCCTCGACGGCGCCGACGTGTCGGAGGCGATCCGCAACCCGCACGTCACCGGCGCCGTCTCCGCTTACTCCGCGGTCCCCTCCGTGCGCGACGCGATGGTGCGGCTCCAGCGCGCTCTCGGCCGAGAGGGGGGCGTCGTCGTCGAGGGACGCGACATCGGGACGGTCGTCTTCCCCGACGCGGAGCTCAAGATCTACCTCGACGCGGACCTCGACGAGCGGGCGCGCCGGCGCGCGAAGGACCTCGCGCGTTCCGGGCATCGCATGCCGGAGGAGGAGATCGCGAGCGACATCGCGCGGCGGGACGCCGCGGACTCGTCGCGCACGGTGAGCCCGCTCGCGCGCGCCTCCGACGCGGTGCCCCTCGACACGAGCCGCATGACGTTCGACGAGCAGGTCGACGCGCTCGTCCGGCTGGCGCGGAGCAGGAATGCCTGACGTGCGCCTGCACTACGGGGCGGTCTGCCTCACGATCAGGGTGCTCGCGCGCACGCTCTGCGGCCTGCGAGTCAGCGGCCGCGAGCACTTTCCGCGCCCCGGCCCCTTCATCATCGCGGCGAACCACATCTCGGTGCTGGATCCGCCGATCCTCGGCGCCGTGATCCCGTTCGAGTGCACCTTCTTCGCGAAGGTCGAGCTCTTCCGAAACCCGCTCTTCGGCGCCCTCATCCGTTCCCTCAACTCGATCCCCGTCCGCCGCGGCGAGGCGGACCGGGAGGCGTTGACGCGCGCGCTCGCCGCGCTCCGCGCGGGCCGACCGCTCGTCATCTTCCCCGAGGGGACGCGCGACCGCGCCGCGCGCCTCCGCGAGCCGAAGCCGGGGTTGGGATTCTTCGCGGCGCAGGCGGGCGTCCCCGTGGTGCCCACGTACATTTCGGGCACGAACCGGTTCCGGCCCGCGCTCGCGCGCCGGCCGCGCATCTCGGTCGTGTTCGGGCCCGCGTTCGCGCCGCCCGCGACGCCGCTGGACGATCCCGCCGCGCGCCGCGCCGCGTACGACGAGGTCGGACGGGCGTGGAGCGCCGCGATGCGCGCACTCGAGGCTTCGCACGGGGTCGGCGGGTCCTGACGCTCGCCATCCCGTCCGGTGTCGGCGCTCCACCTCGGCACTCCCAACCCCGCGCGAGCCCGGCACTTCGCCCGGCGCTCCGCGCACACCGCGCCTCCGTTTCCCCCCTTGCTCCCCGAAACCCCCTCTGCTATATTCGCCCGGCTGGCCCCGCGGCTCCCTCACGGGGCGATTCTTATGTCCAAGGAGGAAACCGAGAGAATGGACGACACGAGCAAGGTGGGTCCGGCGGCGCAGGCCAAGGGCCCGATGGACAACCCGACTCAAGGAGGTGACGGCGCGAAGAGCATGGCGTCGATCGTCGTCGTGAACCAAGACGACGAGGAAGAGCGCGGGCAGGAGTTCGAGGAGCTGATCGGGCTCTACGAGCAGTCGATGCGCGAGATCCAGGAGGGACAGATTCTCCGCGGGCGCGTCCTCAAGGTCGGCGACACCGAGGTGCTCGTCGACGTCGGGTTCAAGTCCGAGGGCGTGATCGCCCTCGCGGAGTTCCCGAACCCGGAGGAGATCAAGGAAGGCGACGAGATCGACGTGTTTCTCGAGAAGATGGAGAACCGCGACGGGCTCGTCGTCCTCTCGAAGCAGCGCGCCGATTTCCTGCGCGTGTGGACGCAGATCAAGGACGCGTACGACGCGGGCCGCGTGGTCCAGGGCCGGCTCGCGCGCCACATCAAGGGCGGCGTCGTGGTCGACCTCTTCGGCGTCGAGGCGTTCCTCCCCGGCTCGCAGATCGCGCTCCGGCAGGTGCCGAACGTGGACGAGCTGATCGGGCAGACCTTCGACTTCAAGATCATCAAGTTGAACAAGAGGCGCCGGAACATCGTCGTGTCGCGGCGCGTCGTCCTCGAGGAGGAGCGCAACCGTCTGAAGAGCGCGCTCATCGCCGAGTTGGAGAAGGAGCAGATCCGCGAGGGCGTCGTGAAGAACATCACCGACTTCGGCGCGTTCGTCGATCTCGGCGGCATCGACGGGCTCCTCCACATCACCGACATGTCGTGGGGGCGCGTCTCGCATCCGTCCGAGATCGTGAAGATCGGCGACCGGATCAAGGTGAAGGTCCTCGAGTTCGACCGCGAGAAGGAGCGGATCTCGCTCGGCTACAAGCAGCTCACGCCGTACCCGTGGGAGGAGGTCGAGTCGAAGTACCCGGTCGGCACGCGCATCAAGGGGCGCGTCGTCTCGATCACCGACTACGGCGCTTTCGTCGAGATCGAGAAGGGGATCGAGGGGCTCGTGCACGTCTCCGAGATGTCGTGGACGCGGCACGTGCGGCACCCGTCGAAGATCCTGAACGTGGGCGACACGATCGAGGCGGTCGTCCTCAAGGTCGACCGCGAGAACGAGAAGATCTCGCTCGGACTGAAGCAGATCGAGCCGGACCCGTGGCTGTCGCTCGACCAGCGCTACCCGGTCGGGTCGCGCGTAACGGGAAAGGTCCGGAACCTCACGAACTTCGGCGCGTTCGTCGAGCTGGAGGAGGGAATCGACGGCCTCGTCCACATCTCCGACATGTCGTGGACGCGGCGCGTCCGCCACGCGAACGAGATCCTCAAGAAGAACGACAAGGTCGAGGTGATGGTGCTCAACATCGACAAGGAGAACCGCCGCATCAGTCTCGGCTTGAAGCAGGTCCAGGAGGACCCGTGGGAGCGGATCGCCGAGCGCTTCCCGGAGGGGATGATGCTCAACGCGAAGGTCGCGCGCGTCATGGACCGCGGCCTCGTCGTCGATCTCGGTGACGACATCGAGGGGTTCGTTCCCGCGTCGCAGATCGGCAACCAGAGCGTGAAGAAGCTCGAGGCGTTCTTCCGCGAGGGGGACGAACTGTCGCTCAAGGTCATCAAGGTCGACCCGCAGAACCGGCGCATCGTCCTCTCGGAGAAGGCGTACCTCTCCGAGCAGGACCACTCGGAGGTCGAGGCCTACATGCGGCGCTTCGCCGACCGGAAGACGACGATCGCGGACGCGGTCGGCGAAATCGGCGGGGAGGCCGCGACGACCGACGACGCCGACGGGTACGAGGAGGACGATTGACGCCGGGGCGAAACCGAATCGGCCAGGCAGGAATGATCCCACGGGTCGGGCGCTTAGCTCAGCTGGTTAGAGTGCTTGCTTGACATGCAAGAGGTCAGAGGTTCAAGTCCTCTAGCGCCCACCATTTGCTCATTGCGCATAGCCGTCACAGTGTTCGCGTAAACTCGGAGACCCCCGAGGGCACGGCACACCCTCGGGGCGTTTCCCTATTAGAGCGGGAGCAAGGAATGGCGAAGGACACGCACGGAAGGGAGCTCGATCTCGCGACGCCGGAAGGGCGCGAGATCTACCGGCACTCGACGTCGCACATCATGGCGACGGCGATCCAGGCTCTCCATCCGGACGCGAAGTTCACGATCGGGCCGCCGACCCAGGAGGGGGAGAAGTACGGGGGCGTCGGCTTCTACTACGACATCGACCTCGCGCGGCGGCTCTCCACGGACGACCTGCCGGCGATCGAGGAGACGATGCGCGAGGTGGTCGCCGCGAACCACGCGTTCGAGCGGCGCGAGGTCTCGCGCGACGAGGCGATCGCGTTCTTCAGGGGGATCGGCCAGGAGTACAAGGTGGAGATCATCGAGTCGATCCCGGCGGGCGAGACGCTCACTCTGTACAAGGACGGGCCATTCACCGACCTCTGCCGCGGCCCGCACGTCGATCGTACCGGCGTGATCAAGGCGTTCAAGCTCATGACCGTCGCGGGGGCGTATTGGCGAGGCGACGTGCGCAACAAGATGCTCCAGCGCGTGTACGGCGTCGCGTTCCCGACCCAGAAGGAGCTCGACGCCTACCTCCACGCGATCGAGGAGGCGGAGCGGCGCGACCACCGGCGCATCGGGCAGGACCTCGACCTCTTCTCGGTCTCGGACGACTTCGGGCCGGGGCTCATCTTCTGGCACCCGAAGGGGGCGCGCCTTCGCAACACGATCGAGCGCTTCTGGTACGACGCGCACTTCGCGGGAGGATACGAGGTCGTCTACACGCCGCACATCGCGAAGGAGAAGTTGTGGGAGACCTCGGGTCACCTCGATTTCTACGCGGACCGAATGTACGCGCCGATGACGATCGACGAGACGAACTACCGGCTGAAGCCGATGAACTGCCCGTTCCACATCCGAATCTACAAGCACCGGATCCGCTCGTACCGGGAACTCCCGCTCCGCTGGGCCGAGCTCGGAACGGTCTACCGCTACGAGCAGTCCGGCGAGCTGCACGGTCTCAAGCGCGTGCGCGGGTTCACGCAGGACGACGCGCACCTCTTCTGCGCGCCGGAGCAGATCGAGTCGGAGGTCCGACGCGTCCTCGAATTCGTGCTCTACATCCTGCGGACGTTCGGCTTCACGGAGTACGACGTGGCCCTCTCGACGCGGCCGGAGCACTCGGTCGGCTCCGACGAGGGATGGGAGAGCGCGACGGCCGCGCTCAAGGCCGCGGTCGACGGGAGCGGGCTCCGCTACGCGATCGACCAGGGCGAGGGCGTCTTCTACGGTCCGAAGATCGACATCAAGATCAAGGACAACATCGGACGCGCGTGGCAGTGCTCGACGATCCAGGTCGACTTCAACCTGCCCGAGCGTTTCGACATGACGTACAAGGGCTCGGACGGCCGCGAGCACCGGCCGATCATGATCCACCGCGCGCTCCTCGGCTCGTTCGAGCGCTTCTTCGGATGTCTCATCGAGCACTACGCGGGGGCGTTCCCCACGTGGCTCGCGCCGGTGCAGGCGGCGATCCTCCCCGTGACCGCGGCGGACCGCGACGCGGCGGCGCGCGCCGCCGGGCAGCTCGCGGCGGCGGAGATCCGCGCGCACGTGGACGACACCGACGAGAAGCTCGGCTACCGGATCCGGCGCGCCGAGACGCAGAAGATCCCGTACATGCTCGTCCTCGGCTCCCGCGAGGCCGAGGGGGGGACCGTCTCCGTGCGGTCCCGCGAGCGCGGCGACCTGGGGAGCTGGCCGCTCGCCCGGTTCCGCGACGCCCTGGCGAAGGAGATCGCCGAGAGGGCGACTCACTCACTACTCACGAAGGAGGTGGTCGACCACGAACATTAAAGACGTGCGCGTCAACGAGCGGATCCGTGTCCCGCAAGTTCGCCTGGTGGGGACCGATGGAGAGCTGATCGGTGTCCTGCCGACGAGAGACGCGCTGGCCATGGCGCAGGAGCAGGGCCTCGATCTGGTGGAAGTGGCGGCGAAGTCGCGGCCCCCGGTCTGCCGGATCATGGACTTCGGGAAGTTCAAGTACGAGCAGAGCAAGAAGGCTCACAAAGCCAAGCGGAAGCAGCACACGATGCAGCTCAAGGAGATCAAGATCCGGCCCAAGATCGAGGAGCACGATTACCAGTTCAAGCTGCGCCACGCGCGCGAGTTCCTCGAGCACCGCGACAAGGTGAAGGTAACCCTCACGTACCGCGGCCGGGAGATGGCGCACCTGGAGTTCGGGCAGAAAATCCTCGACAAGTTCGTGAACAGCTTGATGGACCTCGCGAACATCGAGCAGCACGCCAAGCTCGAGGGCCGCAACATGACGATGGTCCTCATCCCGAAGCCGCAGCTCCTCGCGACCCCGAGGAGGCTGCGCGGCCCGGAAGAGGATGACCACGAGGAATCCACGGAGACGCCGGCGCCGGCCGAGTAGCGGCCGCGACGACGCGAACGGGAAGGAAGAACGATGCCGCAGGCGAAACGGGGCGTTGCCGGAAAGAAGCGCCACAAGAAGATTCTCGAGAGGGCGAAGGGTTTCCGCGGGGCGAAGTCGAAGGCGTACAGGCCCGCGAAGGAAGCTGTGCAGCACGCCCTTCAGCACGCGTACATCGGCCGCAAGAGGAAGAAGCGCGACTTCCGCGCGCTCTGGATCCTCCGCATCTCCGCGGCCGCGAAGGCGAACGGGATCTCCTATAGCCGTCTCATGGCGGGGCTGAAGAAGGCGGGCGTCGGCCTGAATCGCAAGGTCCTCGCGCACCTCGCGCTGGCCGAGAAGGAGACGTTCGCGCGGATCGTCGCCGTCGCCAAAGAGGCGTAGGCGGTGCCCGAGTCGGTGGCCTCCTACGCCGGCGTGTTGGCCGAGGCGCTCGCCGCGGTCGGCCAGGCGACGAGCGAAGAGGCGCTCGACGCGCTGCGCGTCCGCTACCTGGGCCGACGCGGCGCCGTAACCGAGCTGCTGCGCGGGCTCGCCGGCGCGGACGCGGTCGAGCGGCCGCGGCTCGGCGCCCAATTGAACGCGGTGCGGCGGCGGATCGAGGAGGCGCTCGAAGAGGCGGTCGCGCGGACGCGCGAGGCCGGACGCGCGTCGGCGCGCGCGGCGGAGACGCTCGACGTCACGCTCCCCGGGCGGCGCCCGCCCCGCGGCGGCCTCCACCCGATCGGACGCCTGATCGACGAGATCTCCGAGATCTTCCTCGGGCTCGGCTTCGAGGTGCGCGAGGGGCCGGAGGTCGAGACCGAGCGCTACAACTTCGACGCGCTCAACACGCCGCCCGACCACCCCGCGCGCGACGCGGGCGACTCGTTCTACATCCGCCCGGGGCTCCTCCTCCGCACGCACACCTCGCCGGTCCAGATCCGCACGATGGAGGCGGAGGACCCGCCGATCCGGATCATCGCGCCGGGGCGCGTCTACCGGCGCGACGCGCTCGACGCGACGCACTCGCCGGTGTTCCACCAGGTCGAGGGGCTCTACGTCGACCGCGGCGTGACGATGGGGGACCTCAAGAGGACGCTCGCGACGTTCGTGCGGCGCTTCTTCGGACCGAAGCACCGCGTCCGCTTCCGGCCGTCCTACTTCCCGTTCGTCGAGCCCGGCGCCGAGGTCGACATGTCGTGCATCCTCTGCGACGGCCGCGGCTGCCGCACGTGCAAGGGCTCCGGCTGGATCGAAATCCTCGGGGCCGGGATGGTCCACCCGCGCGTCCTCGAGGTGCTGCGCGGCCGCGGCCACGACCCGGCGGATTACACTGGATTTGCATTCGGGATGGGGATCGAGCGGCCCTTCATGCTCCGCCACGGCGTCGACGACATCCGCCACATCCTCGAGAACGACCTCCGTTTCCTCGCCCGCTTCGCGTCATGAAGATCTCATTCGCTTGGCTCCGCGAGATCGTGCCATGGCCCGGGACGGTCGAGGCGCTCGCGGCGGAGCTCACGCTGCGCGGGCTACCGGTCGACGGGATCGAGAAGCCGCGCGAGGACCTCGCGCAGATCGTGGTGGGCGAGGTGCTCGAGGCGCGCCGCCACCCGAACGCCGACCGGCTCACGCTCTGCCGCGTGCGCGTGGGCGCCGGGGGCGGCGCCGGCGCCGATGAGACGCTCTCGATCGTCTGCGGCGCGTCGAACGTGCGGCCGGGAATCCGCGTCGCAGTCGGGCGCGTCGGGACGACGCTCCCGAACGGGCTCACGCTCGAGACGCGAGCGATCCGCGGCGAGACCTCGCACGGGATGATCTGCTCGGGCGAGGAGCTTCGGTGCGAGCCGACGCCCGAGGGGATCTGGGTGCTGCCGGACGACGCGCCGGTCGGGGCGTCGCTCCGCGCCGTCCTCGGGCTCGACGACGCGATCCTCGACATCGACGTGCCGTCGAACCGCGGCGACTGCCTCTCGCACATCGGGGTCGCGCGCGAGGTCGCCGCGTGGACGGGCGAGCCACTCGCGCTCCCGAGCGCGTACTGCGAGGCGGCGGCGGAGGTCGTGACCGCGATCGCGGGCGCGGCGGCGCGCGCGGCCGCCGGAGGCGTCCCGCTCCTCATCGAGGATCCGGTCGGCTGTCCGGTGTACGGCGCCGCGCGGCTCCGCGGCGTGCGCGTCGGGCCATCGCCCGCCTGGCTCCGGCGTCGCCTCGAGGCGCTCGGCGTCCGCAGCATCACGAACGTCGTCGACGCGACGAACCTCGTCCTCCTCGAGTGCGGGCACCCGATCCACGCGTTCGACCTCGCGCGGCTGCGAGGGCCCGAGGTGCGGGTGCGGCGCGCGCGCCCCGGCGAACGCCTCGTGACGCTCGACGAGAAGGAGCAGGCGCTCGCGCCGGAGACGCTGGTCATCGCGGACCAGGAGCGCGCTGTCGCGCTGGCCGGGATCATGGGGGGGAAGGACTCGGAGGTCGCGTCCGCCACGACGGAGATCCTCCTCGAGGTGGCCGTGTTCGATCCGGCGGTCGTGCGCGCCGCGGCCCGCGCGCTCCGCATGACGAGCGAGGCGAGCCTCCGCTTCGGGCGCGGCGTCGACCCGGAGGCGGTGCCGCGCGTCCTCGAGCGCGCCGCGCGGCTCATCCTCGAGGTCGCGGGCGGCGAGCGCCTCGGGGCGCCGTGCGTCGCGCGGGCGGCGGTGCCCGCGCGCGCGACGATCGCGTTCGCGCCGGACGCCGCGCGCCGCCTCCTCGGCGTCGAGATCGCGGACGACGAGATCGCCGCGATCCTCGCGCGGGACGGGTGCCGCGTCGAGAAGGAGAGCCACGGGAGAGTGTTCATGGACAGCCCCGTGCTCCACCCGAAGCCTACACCGCTCACAACGTGGCGAGTCGTTCCGCCCTCGCACCGGCGCGACCTCACGGAGCCGGTCGACCTCGTCGAGGAGATCGGCCGCCTCCACGGCTACGACAAGATCCCCGAGAGCGATCGCGCCGTGACGCGCGGCGCGGCTCGGAGCGAGCGCGCGAAGACGGAGCATCGTCTGCGCGCCCTCCTCGCGGGCCTCGGCTTCTTCGAAGCGCGCACGCTCTCCCTGGTCGACCCGGGCGACCTCGCGCGCCTCCGGCTCGCGCCCGACGACGAGGCGGCGCGGGCGCGCGCCGTCGTCCCGCTCGAGAACCCGCTCTCGGTCGAGCAGTCGGCGTTGCGCCCGAGCCTCCTCCCCGGGCTCCTCGCGTGCTTGCGGCTCAACCGGAACCGCGGCGCGGCGGACGTCCGCCTCTTCGAGGTCGGGGCCGTCTTCCGCCCCGGCGACGGCGCCCTCGACGAGAGCCCCGCCGCGGTCGTCGAGCGGCGCTGCCTCGGGCTCCTCTGGTGGGGCGGACGCCGCGCGCCGGCGTGGGACGCGCCCGCGGACGGCGCCGACTTCTTCGACCTGAAGGGAGTCGTCGAGGCGCTCGCCGAGTCGCTCCGAGTCCCTCCGCTCGCGGCCGCGCCGCCGAAGACGCCGCACCCTCTCTGCCATCCCGGGCGCCAGGCGGCGCTCTCCGTCGCGGGGGAGCGCGTCGGCTTCATCGGCGAGGTGGATCGCGCGGTCGCGGACGCGGCCGACCTCCCCGAGCGGGTCCTCGTCGCGGAGATCGACCTCGACGAGTTGCTCGCGCGCGCCGCGCCGGCGCCGCGCCACGAGCCGCTCCCGCGCTTCCCCGCGATCCGCCGCGATGTCGCGCTCGTCGTCGAGGAGGGGACCGCCGAAGCGGGCGTGCGCGAGGTCCTGTCGCGCGCGGCCGGCGCGCACCTCGAATCGCTCGCCCTCTTCGACGTCTACCGCGGCGAGCCGGTCCCCGCCGGGAAGAAGAGCCTCGCCTACGCGCTCGTCCTCCGCTCCCGCGACGCGACGCTCACCGACGCGGAAGCGGACGCGGTCCGCGACCGCGTCGTGGCCGCCGCGGCGAAGGCGCTCGGCGCGACGGTCCGATAGACGGGGCGGATCACCGCGAGACCGCCTACGGCCCTAACCGACCATTGTCTGGACCTCGTTAATGAAACAAGTCGACCACCCCCGAAACCGAGGGTGGTCGCACTTGACTGCGCTTGTTCCAGATTACCGGAAGAGCCCCTTCACAGTCCCCCATGTGGAAGGTTCCGTCGTGGTGGGCGTCGACCAGTCCTTGAACGCGCAGCCCTTGTTCTCGACCGCCCCCCGGATCGCGGTGATGGCGATCGCGCAGTTCCTGACCGGCAGACCCGGCGCCGCCGCGCAGTGCTTGCCGATGACGCAGCCATCCTCGCCGAAGACCGGTGAGCCCGATGAACCGCCCTCCGTATCCGCTCCGTGGCTGAACCATCCCGCACCGCCGCAACCGGCATCGGCCAAGGCGATCACGACGGCAGCGGCGTCATGAGAATACTCCTTGCACCGCCCGTCCGGATGACCGATCACGTGAACCTTCTCGCCCACGACGGGGTTACCTGCCCGGACGGTGACGTTGCCGTAAGCGTCTCCCGCATGTTGTCCGTTTTTCAAGTTCAGCTTGATGATCGCACAATCCTGGGCCGTGCTCGGACTGATGACCTGAACCGTGTTCGTGGTCCAGACTTCCGGCGGATTGCAACCCGCATCCGCCCCGGGACAGACGTTCCCGCTGCGTTGGTAGGGTGCGGTGACGTCCTGATAAACGAACTCCGCGGTGAGGTTGGCGGCGGGCTGACCTTCGACGACGTGCGCGCACGTGAGCAGACAGTCCTGGTCTATCATGAACCCGGTGCCGCACTGCCCGTCGGGCCGGGAGATCCTGGCGACCGGCCGGCCGCGCGCCTGCCAGACGGCCGCCGCGTTCCCGATAGGCGTCTGGTTGTCGCCGCCGACTATCTGACCTTCATGGCCGGTCGCCCCAGCGGGTGGAACCCAGGAAAACTGGCCGGCGACCGGAAATAGAGACAGCGCTATGAAAATGGATCCAACCGCTAGCACCTTGCGCATTTTCAATACCTCCTTCATGCGGACATCAGCAGGCCTCGCGGGCAAGAACTCGCGAGGAGAGAATCTGGGCCAGGACCCTCCGTTTGGGACGACGCTTCGAGGAACTTGGTCCCGAACCGCAGCTTCTTGTTGGCTGCGACCAACGCTCTAACTTTGAATGCCTTTTGGCTTGCCAGGCGACCCTCCTCCGATAAGGGGAAACTGGATTGGGAAACGAGCCTCTTGCGCGCCTCCTTAGACGTCCGCGTGGCGCGGACAGGGGATGACGGAGACGGAGATAGCTCGGGGCCGGAGGGGTTGGCCCTTCGGTCACGGGCACAACCCCGTGACGACCGCAGACACTTGAAGCTGCTGAGATCCTTGCTGGAAACTGGCGGGAGTGTAACATCCGAGGCCCGCTCATTTCAAGTGGACATTTACACCGGTCAGCAGTGGATCGGGACCCGAGTCCATCGAGGGCGGCTTAACCCGCCGGCCCCCCGGCGCTCCACACGATGTCCTCGGCCGGCCATTTCGGGATCACCTCAGACTCTTCTTGAACCCCCCGGCCCCGCGTGCTTATATTCCTCTGAGTCCCGGAGGAAACCGTTGGACGACGTGACCATCGATCGCTTGGAGAAGTCGGTCGGGAAGATCCTCGACGAGGTGAAGAGCCTCCGCAAGGACAACCGCCGGCTCGTCGATGAGCGGAGCCGCCTCGAAGGCGATCTCCATCGTCTCCGCAACGAGGCGACCGCGCACCGCGGCGTCCAGGACTACCTCCTCAAGCTCAAGAAGGAAAACGATTCGTACAAACGAAGCGCCCGCGTCGCGCGGGATCAGGTCGAGAGGATGCTCTCTCGATTCCAACTGTTGGAGGAGTAGCCCGACGGGCGCTCCCCCGGGACCCTCCGGAGACGGGGGCGTCCAGCGGCCATAACGATTCGGGTAGACCCTTGGAGAAAGAAAAGAAGAGCGCTCGGGTCACGATTCTCGGGCTCGAGCTTCGAGTGAAGACGGACACCGACTCCGCGTACGTGGAGGAGATCGCGCGCTACGTCGAGCGCCGCGTTCGAGAGGCGTCGACGGACGGGAGCCCTCCTTCGGTGGGGGCCGCGCTGCTCGCCGCGATGAACATCGCGGATGAGCTCCACAGAACGCGCCGCGAGGCGGAGGGCGAGGGACCGCGTGACCGTCGTCTCAAGGGTCTTCTGAAGCGCGTGGAGGAAACGCTGGACGCCTGATCGCCGCGCGCCGCGCGCGGCGGATCGCCCACTCCGTGAGGTCCCGTTGGCCCGGCAGGTTCGGGCCGCGGGGGCCCCGCGGGGTGGGCTTTTGCATTCGGCCCCGAGCTCCTTTAGCGCATCGATTCGGGGGGAAGATTCCCATGAGCACGATTCTCTATATCGTCGCCCCGGTCGTCGCCATCGTTTTCTTCGCCGTCGGCTGGGTCGTCCAGCGGAACGTCGCGGCCGGAAGGCTCCGCTCCGCGCGCGACACCGCCGAGAGGCTCGTCGAGGACGCGAAGCGGGAGGCGGAGACCCTCAAGAAGGCGGCCATCCTCGAGGCGAAGGACGAGTGGTTCAAGGCGAAGGACAACTTCGAGAAGGACGCCGAGGGGAAGCGGCAAGCGATCCTCCGCTCCGAGCGGAAACTGCTGGAGCGAGAATCGAACCTCAACCGCAAGGTGGACGTCCTCGACAAGAAGGAGGCCGAGCAGAAGAAGCGGGAGAAGGACCTCTCGACGCGCGAGCACGCGGTGAAGGAGCTCGAGGACCGGCTCGACGCGATGCTCCGCGAGGAGAACGCGCGCCTCGAGCGGATCGCGGGGATGTCGGCGCAGGAGGCGCGCGACACGCTCGTCAAGAACCTCGAGAACGAGGCGCGCCTCGAGGCGGGGCGGCTCGGGCGCGAGATCCGCGAGGCGGCGCGCGTGAGCGCCGACCGCGAGGCGAAGAAGATCATCGTGACGGCGATCCAGCGCTGCGCGGCCGACCACGTCGCCGAGACGACCGTCTCGGTGGTGGCGCTCCCGTCGGACGAGATGAAGGGGCGGATCATCGGGCGCGAGGGACGGAACATCCGCGCCTTCGAGATGGCGACCGGGATCGACGTCATCATCGACGACACGCCGGAGGCGGTGATCCTGTCCGGCTTCGATCCGGTGCGGCGCGAGATCGCGCGCATCGCGCTCGAGCGGCTCGTGCAGGACGGCCGCATCCATCCGGGCCGGATCGAGGAGCTCGTCGCGAAAGTCCAGAAGGAGATGGAGGACACGGTGCGCGAGATCGGCGAGCAGACGGTCCTCGAATTGGGGATGCTCGGCATGCACCCGGACCTGACCAAGCTCCTCGGGAAACTCAAGTACCGGACCTCGTACGGGCAGAACGTCCTCAACCACTCGAAGGAGGTCGCGCACCTCACGGGGATCATGGCCGCCGAATTGCACCTCGACCAGGCGCTCGCGCGGCGCGCGGGTCTCCTGCACGACATCGGGAAGGCGGTGAGCCACGAGACCGACGGGACGCACCCGCAGATCGGCGGCGACATCGCGGAGAAGTGTCAGGAGCACCCGTACGTGGTGAACGCGATCCGCGGCCACCACGGCGACATCGAACCGATCTCGCTCATCACGCCGCTCGTCACCTCGGCGGACGCGATCTCGGGCGCGCGGCCCGGCGCGCGCGGCGAGAGCCTGCACGCGTACATCAAGCGGCTGCGGAAGCTCGAGGAGATCGCGGACTCGTTCAAGGGGGTGGAGAAATCGTACGCGATCCAGGCGGGGCGCGAGATCCGCATCATGGTCGAGAACAAGGCGATCTCCGACGAGGAGTCGGCGATCCTCGCCACGGAGATCGCGCGGAAGGTCGAGAAGGAGCTCGAGTACCCCGGGCAGATCAAGGTCGTCGTGATCCGCGAGACGCGGTCCGTCGAGTATGCCAAGTAGCGGCCGCGTCACGATCCTCTTCATCGGTGACGTGATGGGGGAGCCGGGGCGCGACACGGTCGCGAAGCACCTGCCGGCGCTGCGCGCGGCGCGCGACGTCGACCTCGTCGTCGCGAACGCGGAGAACTCGGCCGGCGGCTTCGGCGTGACGCCGAAGGTCGCGGACGACCTCCTTCACCTCGGGATCGACGTCCTCACGAGCGGGAACCATCTCTGGGACAAGAAGGAGATCGTCCCGTACCTGCGCGAGACGAGCGTGCTCTTGCGGCCCGCGAACTACCCGGCGGGGGTGCCGGGGCGCGGTGCGGGGGTGTTCTCCGCGCGCGGCGGGGCGCGCGTCGCGGTCGTGAACCTCATGGGGCGCCTCTTCATGAAGGACCTCGACTGCCCGTTCCGCACGGCGGAGCGCGTTGTCGAGAGCGTGCGGGCCGAGACGCCGATCGTCCTCGTCGATTTCCACGCGGAGGCGACATCGGAGAAGCAGGCGCTCGGCGCGTTCCTCGATGGGAAGGTGACGGCGGTCGTGGGCACGCACACGCACGTGCAGACGGCCGACGAGGGCGTGCTCGCGGGCGGGACAGCGTACATCACGGACGTCGGGATGACCGGGCCGCACGACTCGATCATTGGCGTCGAGAAGGGGCCGGCGGTCGAGCGGTTCCTCAACGCGATGCCGAACCGCTTCCAGGTCGCGAAGGGCGACCTGCGGTTCTCGGCCGTCGTCGTGACGGCGGACGCGGCGAGCGGGCGGGCGCTCGGGATCGAGCGGATCTCGATGCGGGAAGGAAAGTAGCAATTCTCTCGCCGGCGGCGCGAGCGATTCTCGAGCCGCGGAGAGGAACGGCGTCGCGATGAGTGCCACGGTCATCGACGGGAAAGCAATCGCCGCGCGCGTCGAGGAGGAGGTGCGCGCGGAGGTCGAGCGGCTGCGCGCAGCGGGGGTCGCGCCGCGGCTCGACCTCGTCGCGTTCGGCGACGACCCGGCGTTCGCGTCGTACGCGAAGGGGCGTCGCGACGCGTGCGCGCGCGTGGGGATCTCGAGCGAGGAGCACGTGGTGGCGGAAGGGGGCGTCGCTGGCAGCGGTCCAGGCCGCGGACGCGCGGGCGGCGCGGACCGTACGCGCGACGCGGCCCGCGCCCTGCGCAGCCTCTCCGACGCGCCCGACGTCGACGGGATCCTGATCCAGATGCCGCTCCCGGCCGGGCTCGATGAGCGAGTGATCCTCGCCGCGCTCGATCCAGCGAAGGACGTCGACGGCGTGCATCCCGAAAACCTCGGGCGGTTGTATCTCGGAGCGCCGCGCTTCGTGCCGTGCACGGCGGCGGCGGTCGCGCGGATCCTCGAGGAGGAGCGCGTCGAGACGGCGGGGCGTCACGCGGTCGTCGTCGGCCGGAGCGTCGTCGTGGGGCGCGCGGTCGCGCTCCTCCTCCTCGAGAAGGGCGCGCGCGGCGACGCGACCGTCACCGTCTGCCACTCGCGCACGCCGGACCTCGTGGCGCACATGCGGCGCGCGGAGATCCTGGTGGCCGCCATCGGGCGGCCCGGCGCGATCCGCGGCGAGATGCTGCGCGCGGGCGTCGTCGCGATCGACGTCGGGACGAGCAGCGTGCCGGACGCGGGCGCGAGGCGCGGCTACCGCATCGCGGGCGACCTCGACTTCCCGTCGGTCGCGGAGGTCGCGTCGCGCGTGACGCCGGTGCCGGGCGGCGTCGGCCCGGTGACCGTCGCGATGCTCCTCTCGAACACGGTGCGCGCGGCGTGCCGGCGCGCCCCGACGGATTCCGCGCGCGCGCCCTCGTCGACGAGCCGAGGCGGCCCCGCGTGACGTCCGAGCCGATCGCCGTCCCCGCCCCGGAGGAGCGCGTCTACACCGTCTCCGAGATCACGCTCGGGATGCGCCTCCTCATCGAGGAGTCGTTCCCAGCGATCTGGGTCGAGGGCGAGGTCTCGAACTTCACGCACCACACCTCGGGGCACATGTACTTCTCGCTCAAGGACGAGCGCGCGCAATTGCCGGCCGTCCTCTTCAAGAACCGTGCGATGCGGCTCCGCTTCCGCCTCGAGGACGGGCTCCTCGTGCGCGCGTTCGGCCGGCTCTCGCTCTACGAGCGGAGCGGCAAATACCAGATGATCGCGGAGGAAATCGTGCCCGCGGGAATGGGCGCGCTCGAATTGGCGCTCGCGCAATTGCGCGAACGGCTCGGGAAGGAGGGCCTCTTCGACGCGGCGCGTAAGCGGCCGATCCCGCTCTTCCCGCGGGCGATCGGGGTCGTGACGTCGCCGACCGGCGCGGTCGTGCACGACATCCGCCGGATTGTCTTACGTAGGTTCCCGTCGGTGCCGCTCGTCCTGATGCCCGTTCGGGTGCAGGGCGAGGGCGCGGCGGAGGAAATCGCGCGCGGCATCGAGGAGATGAACGCGTGGGGTGGGGTGGACGTGATGATCGTGGGGCGCGGCGGCGGCTCGCTCGAGGACCTGTGGGCGTTCAACGAAGAGCGCGTCGTGCGGGCGATCGTCGCGTCGCGCATCCCCGTGATCTCCGCGGTCGGCCACGAGGTGGACGTCACGCTCGCCGATCTCGCCGCGGACCTCCGCGCGCCGACGCCGTCAGCCGCCGCCGAGGTCGCGGTGCCGGACCGCGCGGAGGTCGGGCGGCGCGTCGCGCATCTGTTCAGCGCGCTCCGCCAGGCGCTCGTGCGGAGCGCGCAGAGCCGCCGCGAGCGGTGGGCTCGGCTCGTGAAGTCGTACGGCTTCCGGATGCCGGTCCACCGCGTGCGCGAAGCCGTGCAGGCGCTCGACGAGGCGCGGCGGCGGATCGTCGTCGCGGTGGGCGCGACGCACGAGCGGCGCGCGCGCGACCTCGCGGCGCTCGCTGCGCGCCTCACCGCGCTCTCTCCGCTCGGCGTCCTCGAGCGCGGATACGCCGTCGCGCGGCGCGAGCCGAGCGGCGAGGTGGTGCGCGACGCGGCACAGCTCTCCCCCGGCGACGCGCTCGCCCTCACCTTCGCGCGCGGCGGCGCGCGCGCGCGAGTCGAGGAGACGACGGAATCGATGAAAGTCGATCGCGAACCGGATCGGCGCCGGTAGAATAGGGGCCGACGTGCCGAAGAAGTCTGCTCGAGGCTCAACGTCGCGCGGGTGGGAGCAGCTGTCGATCGTTGACGAGTCCGATCCAGTGCCCGCGGCGAAGGAAAGTAAGATCCCGGAGGACGCGATGGAGACGAAGCGGAGGAAGGGGCGGGTGCCGGGGGCGGCCGCTGGGGACCGAGGGCAACGCGTGGCCGGCGGCGTGGGGACGAGCGCCGAGGCGCCGGCCGGCGAGACGGCCGCGGACGGCCCGCCGCTCGAGCAGGCGCTTGCGCGGCTCGAGGCAATCGTCCGCGAGCTCGAGGCGGGGAACATCGACCTCGACCGCTCGCTCGCGCTCTTCGAGGAAGGAGTCGCGCTGTCGCGGCAAGCGGCGAAGCGGCTCACGGAGGCCGAGGCGAAGATCACGAAGCTCGTGCGCTCCCTCGACGGCGAGCTCCGCACCGAGCCCTTCGCGGTCGAGGGAGAGGACGAGGAGGCGTAGGCGGAGTGGACGTCGAGGGGTATCTCGCGGCGGAGGCGGCGCGCGTCGAGGCGGCGCTCGAGCGCCTGCTCCCGCCCGAAGCCGACGGCCCGGACCCGCTCCACCGCGCGATGCGCTACTCCGTCTTCGCGGGAGGCAAGCGATTCCGCCCGATCCTCTGTCTCGCGTCGCGCGCGGCGCTCGGCGGAGCGGGCGACGGTGCGCTCGCGCCCGCCTGCGCGCTCGAGTTGATCCACACGTACTCGCTCGTGCACGACGACCTGCCGGCGCTCGACGACGACGACCTGCGGCGCGGGCGCCCGACGAGCCACGTGAAGTTCGGCGAGGCGACCGCGATCCTCGTCGGCGACGCGCTCCTCACGCTCGCGTTCGAGGTCCTCGCGGAGGCCGGCGCGGAGGCGGTGCGCCTCGTCGCCCGCGCGGCGGGCACGCGCGGCATGATCGGCGGGCAGCAGCGCGACCTCGCCGCCGAGGGGCGCCCGATCGCGCTCGACGACCTCGAGCGCATGCACCGCGAGAAGACGGGCGCCTTGATCCGCGCATCGTGCGAGCTGGGCGGGCTCCTCGCGGGTGGCGCGCCCGAGGCGCGCATGGCGCTCGGCGAGTACGGCGCCCGCGTCGGCCTCGCGTTCCAGATCGCGGACGATCTCCTCGACGTCGAGGGGACCGTCGAGCGGGTGGGGAAGCCGGTCGGCCGCGATTCGTCGCGCCGCAAGACGACGTTCGCGACGCTCCTCGGCGCGGACGCGTCGCGCGCGCGGGCGCGCGCGCTGGCCGGCGAGGCGCGCGGCATCGCGGAGCGCCTTCCGCGCGGCGACGTCCTCGCGGCGCTCGCCGGGTACGCGGTGGAGCGAGCGCGATGAAGCCGCCCGCGATCAAGTCGATCGGCGTCCTCGTGAACCCCCACAAGCCCCACATCGCCGAGGCCCTCGCCGGCTTCGTCGACCTCGCGAAGCGCCTCGCGCTGCCGATCCTTCTCCCCGAGGGGCGCGCGCCCGGCGCGCCCTTCCCGCACCTCGCGGAGCGAGACCTCGTCGCCCGCGCCGACGCGGTCGTCGTCTTCGGCGGCGACGGCACGCTCCTCTGGGCCGCGCGCCTCGTCGCCCCGCGCGAGATCCCGATCCTCGGCGTCGACGTCGGGACGCTCGGCTTCCTCACCGAAGCGTCGCCCGACGACCTCGCCACGGTCCTCCCGGACCTCCTCGCGGGGCGCGCGCGCCTCGAGGAGCGGATGAACCTCGAGGGGCGGATCGAGCGCGACGGCCGCGAGGTCGCGCGCTTCGCGGCGCTGAACGACATCGTGATCGGCCGCGCGGGGCACTCGCGCCTCATGCGTCTCGAGACCACCGTGGGCGGCGAGTACGTCAGCACCTACCTCGCGGACGGGCTCATCCTCGGCACGCCGACCGGCTCGACGGCGTACGCGCTCTCCGCGGGCGGGCCGATCGTGAGCCCGACTCTGCAGATGATCCTCGCGGTGCCGATCAGCCCGCACACGCTGACGGTGCGCCCGCTCGTCATCTCGGGCGACGACGAGATCCGCGTGCGTCTCAAGCCGCCGCACGAGGAAGGGATCGTCTCGGTCGACGGGCAGGAGATGCACCCGCTCTCCGAGGGCGACGCCGTCGTGGTTCGACGCGCGCCCTTCGTCACGCGCCTCGTCGTCACCGGGCGGCGCGCGTTCTACGGACTTCTGAGACAGAAGTTCCGCTGGGGCGAGAGGGACGGCTAGCGCCGTGCTCGAGGAACTTTCCGTCGAGGATTTCGCGCTCTTCGACCGCGTGACGGTCGCGTTCGGGCCGGGGCTCACCGCGCTCACGGGCGAGACGGGCGCGGGGAAATCGATCCTCGTCGAGGCGCTGGCGTGCGCGTGCGGGGCGCGGGGGCGCGAGGAATGGGTGCGCGCTGGAGCGCAGCGCGCGCGGGTCACCGCCCGCTTCCGGCTCGCGACCGACGGCCCGGTCGCCGCGCGGCTCGCCGCCGCCGGCATCGCGTGCGAGGACGGCGAGCTCCTCCTTCGCCGCGAGATCGCGCGCGACGGTCGCGGGCGCGCGTGGGTGAACGGTTCGCCCGTGACGGTCGCCGAGGCGCGCGCGCTCGCCGCCGATCTCGTCGATCTCCACGGCCAGCACGAGAGCCAGTCGCTCATCTCGGCCGAGCGCCACCTCGCGCTCCTCGACGCGTACGCGGGGCTCGACGCGCGGCGCGACGAGGTCGCCGCGGCGTACGACGCGCGCGCGGCGGCGCGCGAGCGGCTCGAGGGCGAGCGCGCCCGGCTCGACGACGCGCGCGCCCACCAGGGCCTTCTCGAGCGCGAGCTGCGCGAGATCGAGGCGGTCGATCCGAAGGCGGGCGAGGAGGAGCGACTCGAGGAGGAGCGGCGCTCGCTGTCGCACCGGACGCGGCTCCTCGCGATCCTCGAGCGCGCGGAGGAGGGGCTCGCGGGCGGCGCATCCGAGGGGGCCCGCGGGTCGGCGCGCGACGCCGGCGCGGCGGCGCGCCTCGATCGGGCGCTCCGCGCGCTCCGCGACGGCGCGCCGCTCGACGCGCGGCTGGCGCAGGCGGCCGAGCACGCGGAGTCGGCGCTCGTCGCGCTGAACGAGGCGCAGGCGCTCGTCTCTGCGCTCCGGGCGCGGCTCGACGACCCCGAGGGAGACGTCGACGCGCTCATCGGCCGCATCGAGGAGATCGCTCGCCTGCGGAAGCGCTTCGGCGGGAGCCTCGACGCGGTGCTCGCGCGCCGCGACTCGCTCGCGCGCGACCTCGCGCTCGTCGCGTCCGGCGAGGACCGCCTCGAGGACCTCCGGCGCGCCGCCGCCTCCGCCGATCGCGCGCTCGCCACGCGCGGCGCGGCCCTCTCCAAGCGCCGCGCCGAGGCCGCGCGAGGCCTCGCCGCCGCGGTCACCGCCGAGCTCCGCGCGCTCGGCATGCGAGCCGCCACGTTCGACGTGCGCGTCGAGCAGACGCCGTCGCCCGATGGCCTCGAGGTCGACGGGAGAATCCTTTGGACAGGGCGGACGGGACTTGATAACGTCGCGTTTCATCTCGCTCCGAACCCGGGCGAGGGGACCCATCCCCTCGCGCGGATCGCGTCGGGCGGGGAGCTCTCGCGCGTCCTCCTCGCGCTCATGTCGGTGCTCGGCGGTGGGAAGGGAGCGCCGGTCTCCGTCTTCGACGAGGTGGACGCGGGCGTCGGGGCGGACGCCGCGGCGGCCATCGGCGCGCGGCTCAAGACCGCGAGCCGTGGGAGGCAAGTCTTCGTGATCACCCACTTCGCCCAGATCGCCGCCGTCGCGGACCGGCACGTTCGCGTCTCGAAGGTCGTGCGGGGAGGTCGCACGCGCGTCGGGGTCGAGGCGCTCGACGGAGCCGAGCGCACGGAGGAGATCGCGCGGATGCTCGGCGGCGAGGGCGAGGGCGCGCTGCGGCACGCCGAGGAGATCCTCGAGGGGCTCGCGGACGGGCGCGCCCGCGCCGCGGGCGGGGCCTCGCTCCGCAAGTCCGCCGGCGCGCGCGGGGGGCGCGGCAAGTGATCCTCGAGGGGCGCGGCACGTGAACCTCGGCCGCTTCACGACGCTCCCGAACTTCCTCTCGATCCTTCGCGTCGCTCTCGTCCCGTTCCTCGGCGTCGCGCTGCGGAACCCCGATCCGGTCGCGGCACGGCCGCTCGTCCTCGCGCTCCTCTTCGTCGCGTTCGTCACGGACTGGTTCGACGGGCGCATCGCGCGCTGGACGCGCCAGGAGTCGGGCTGGGGACGCCTCCTCGACCCGATCGCGGACAAGATCTTCGTCCTCGGCGTCGCGTTCTTCCTCGTCGCCCACCGCGGGTTCCCGCTCTGGCTCCTCGTCGTGCTCGCCGCGCGGGACGGCGCGATCCTCCTCTTGGCGAGCCTCTTCATGAGGCGCGCGGCGGCCGTCCCGGTCTCCGACGCGATCGGCCGCGTCGCGATGTGCGTCTTCTCGGCGACGCTCCTCGCGTTCGCCGTCCCGGTCGGCGCGCTCCAGGCGCCGCTCGCGTGGGCGTCGCTCGCGCTCGTCGTCCTCTCGAGCGCCTCGTACATCACGCGCTACCTCCTCGCCGGCCCGCGCGTCGCGGCCGGCTCGGGCGCGCCCGGCCGCTGAGCCGCCGATGAGTCCTTCGCGCCCCTCCCGCTCGTCCCGTCCCGCGCGCTCGTCGCGCTCCTCGCGCTCCTCGGGAGGCGCGGCCGCATCGCGGGCATCGCGATCCTCGCGCGCCGCGCGCCCGCTGGCCGCGCCGTACTTTCCGCCGCTCGACGAGTTCCGCCGTCTCGCGTCCCACGGCTCCGTCATCCCGGTCTACCGAGAGATCCTCGCCGATCTCGAGACCCCCGTCTCCGCGTACATGAAGCTCGGCCGCGCCCCGAACACGTACCTCTTGGAGAGCGTGGAGGAGGCGAATAAGTGGGGACGCTACTCGATCATCGGCCTCGGTGCGTCGGTCTCCCTGAGCGCGCGGGACGGCGAGGCCACGATCCGCCGCGGCAAGAGCGTCGAGCGCCTGCGCGTGAAGCGCGACCCGCTCGCGCTCCTCGAGTCGCTCCTCGGCGAGTACCGCCTCCCGGAGGTGGACGGACTCCCCGCGTTCCCCGGCGGCGCGGTCGGCTTCGTCTCCTACGAATGGGTGCGCTTTCTGGAGAAGATCCCGGAGCAAGCGCGGAACGACATGAACCTCCCCGACTGCGTCTTCCTGATCTCGGACCGCTTCCTCGTGTTCGACAACCTCAAGCACACGGTGAAGGTGATCGCGCTCGCGCGCCCCGGCGGGAAGCGCGACGCGGCGGCCGCGCACGCGGATGCGGCGCGGCGGATCGAGGCGACGATCGCCGACCTCCGCGCGCCCGTGCCGATCGCGCGGCCGCGGCGCGGCGCGCCGACGCGCGCGCCCTCGTCCTCGGCGCGCGCCGGCGGCGCCGCGGCGCTCCGCTACCGCTCGAGCATCGGCCGCGCCGGCTACCTCGATCGCGTCGCGCGCGCGAAGAACTACATCCGCGAGGGCGACGCCTTCCAGATCGTCCTCGCCCATCGCATGCAGACCAAGATCTCGTGCGACCCATTCAACATCTACCGCGCGCTCCGCGTCATCAACCCGTCGCCCTACATGTACTACCTCGACTTCGGCGACTTCCAGATCGCCGGCTCGTCGCCCGAGGTCCTCGTGCGAGAGGTCGGCGGGCGCGTCGAGGTGCGGCCGATCGCGGGGACGCGCGCGCGCGGCGCGGACGAGGACGAGGACCGAGCGCTCGAGGCGGAGCTCGCCCAAGACGAGAAGGAGCGCGCCGAGCACGTCATGCTGGTGGACCTCGGACGGAACGACGTCGGCCGCGTGAGCCGCTTCGGCACCGTGCAGACGACCGAGTTCATGCGGCTCGAGCGCTACTCGCACGTCATGCACCTCGTCTCGCACGTGGTCGGCGAGGCCCGCCGTGGCGTGAGCCCGTACGACGTCCTGCGGGCCTGCTTTCCGGCCGGCACGGTGAGCGGCGCCCCGAAGATCCGCGCGATGGAGATCATCGAGGAGTTGGAGCCGGTCCGCCGGGGGATCTACGCCGGCGCGATCGGTTACTTCGGATTCTCGGGGAACATGGACATGTGCATCTCGATCCGGACGGTGCTCGTGAAGGACGGACAGGCCTACGTCGGGCTCGGCGCGGGCATCGTCGCGGACTCCAACCCCGCGCGCGAGTGGGAGGAGACGCTCGAGAAGGGGGGCGCACTGTTCCGCGCGATCGAGATGGCCGAGGGAGGAATCGACTGAGATGCCCCGCGTCCTCGTCCTCGACAATTACGACTCGTTCACCTACAACCTCGTGCAGTACCTCGGCGAGTTGGGCGCGGAAGTCGAGGTCCACCGCAACGACGCGATCACCGTGAAGGAGATCGAAAAGAAGAAGCCGGATCGGATCGTGATCTCGCCGGGGCCGTGCACGCCGAAGGAGGCGGGTATCTCCGAGGAGTTGGTGCTCGCGCTCGGCCCCAAGATCCCGATCCTCGGCGTCTGCCTCGGGCACCAGGCGATCGGCGAGGCGTTCGGCGGCGAGGTCGTGATCGCCGACCGCATCATGCACGGGAAGACCTCCCTCATCATCCACGACGGACAGGAGATCTTCCACGGCATCGACAACCCGTTCGAGGCGACGCGCTACCACTCGCTCGTCGTGAAGCCGTCGAGTCTCCCGATCTGTCTCCGAATGACCGCCTGGACCGCCGACAAGGAGATCATGGGGCTCCGCCACGTCGAGCACCCGATCTGGGGCGTCCAGTTCCACCCCGAGTCGATCCTCACCAAGCCCGGCAAGCGGCTCATCGCGAATTTCCTCGAGATGTAACGTGGCCCAGCCTCCCTCGATCCTGCCCGACGCGCATCGTGCGCTCCAGCCGTTCATCGCGAAGGCGGCCGCGGGGAAGCACCTCTCGGAGCCCGAATCACGCGAGGCGATGGAGATCATCATGACGGGGCAGGCGACGGACGCGCAGATCGCGTCGTACCTCACGGCGCTCCGCCTCAAGGGCGAGACGGTGGAGGAGATCGTCGGCGCGGCACGCGTCATGCGCGAGAAGGTGACGCGCATTGACACGCGCGGGCGCGACGTGCTCGACACGTGCGGGACGGGCGGCGACGGCGCCGGCACGATGAACGTCTCGACGGCCGCGGCGTTCATCGCCGCCGGGGCCGGTTGCCGCGTCGCGAAGCACGGGAACTACTCGGTCTCCAGCCGGTCCGGGAGCGCGAACCTCCTGGAAGCGCTCGGCGTCGACATCCGCATGTCGCGCGCGGCGGTCGAGAAGGCGCTCGGCGAGTCGGGGATCGCATTCCTCTTCGCGCCGATGCTCCACGGCGCGATGAAGTTCGCGATCGGCCCGCGGCGCGAGATCGGGATCCGAACGATCTTCAACCTCCTGGGCCCGCTCACGAACCCGGCCGGCGCGCAGTACCAACTGATCGGCGTCTACGACGGGGCGCTCGTCGAGCCGGTCGCGCGCGTGCTCGCGCGGCTCGGGACGAAGCGCGCGATGGTCGTGCACGGGATGGGCGGCGTCGACGAGATCTCGATCGCGGGGGAGACGCTCGCGGCGGAGGTCACGGGCGCGAGCGTGAAGACGCGGATCCTCCGGCCCGAGGACTTCGGCGTGGGGGAGGCGCCCCTCGAGGCAGTCAAGGGGGGCGAGCCCGCGGAGAACGCGGAGATGACGCGCCGCCTCCTCGCCGGCGAGCGCGGCCCGCGCCGCGACATCGCGGTCATGAACGCCGGGGCCGCGATCTTCGTGGCGGGCGAGGCCGCGACCCTCAAGGAAGGCGCCCGCCTCGCCGCCGAGTCGATCGATTCCGGCCGCGCGAAGGCGAAGCTCGAGGCGCTGGCGCGGCACTCGAAAGCGGGGTAGCGCCACAGAGAGGGCGTTCCGGCCGAGGGGGTCGACGGCGCGAGTTGGCAAACTCGACTCGATCTTGCGAGACTTGGCTTCGGAGGTGATTGAGCCATGCTACAGGAAATCCTCCAATCCAAGCGAAGCGAGGTCGAGGGGCGGAAGGGGAGCGTTCGCCTCGCGGAGGTCGAGGCGCGCGCGCGCGACGCGGGGGAGACGCGCAATTTCCGAGACGCGCTCTTCGGCGTGGATGTCGCGATCATCGCCGAAGTGAAGCGCCGGTCGCCCACGGCGGGCGAGCTGGGCGGCGACCGGGTCCTCACGGCGATCGCGCGCGCGTACGAGTTGGGCGGCGCGTGCGCGCTCTCGGTCCTCACGGACGCGCACTTCTTCGGCGGCCGCGACGGCGACCTCGCCGCGTGCCGCGCGGCGACCGACCTCTCGGTCCTCCGAAAGGACTTCGTCATCGACCCGTACCAGATCGCCGAGTCGCGCGCGCTCGGAGCGGACGCGGTCCTTCTCATCGTGCGCGCGCTCCCGGGCCCGCGCCTCGAGGAGTTGGCGTCGCTCGCCGCCGAGTGGCGCCTCGACGCCGTCGTCGAGGTCCACGACGAGAGGGACCTCGAGCGCGCGCTCGCGCTGCCCGACCCGATCATCGGGATCAACAACCGCGATCTCGAGACGATGACGACCGACCTCGAGGTCACGGAGCGGCTGATCGCGCACGTGCCGCCGTGGGTCACGGTCGTGAGCGAGAGCGGAATCGACACGCGCGACGACGTCGAGCGGCTGGTCGAGGCGGGCGTGCGGGTGTTCCTGATCGGCGCGTCGCTTCTCCGCAGCGGCGATCCGGCGATCAAGATCAAGGAGCTTCGGGGGTTCATCGAGTGACGGGCGGGGGGGCGCGGGGCGAGGCCGGAGCGAGGGGGGCCGGAAGCGGGCCGGTCCAGGTGAAGCTCTGCGGGACCGCGCGCGTGGAGGACCTTCGCCTCGCGTGCGACCTGGCGGCCGACTTCGTCGGCTTCATCTTCGCGGAGAGCCCGCGGCGGGCGCGGCCCGCGGACGTCGCGGCGTGGAAGCGCGACATGCCGCGGCCGCTCCCGCGCACCGTCGGCGTCTTCGTGGACGCGACGCTCGCCGAGATCGAGGCGGCGGCCGGCGTCGCCGGGCTCGATCTCCTCCAACTCCACGGCGACGAGAGTCCCGAGTTCTGCCGCGCGGCCGCGCGCGTCGCGCCGATCGTCAAGGCGCTTCGGCTCGCCGGGCCCGAGTCTCTCGCGGCGATCGATGGATACGCGGAGTGCCACGCGATCCTCGTCGAGCCCGCGCACCCGACGAAACGCGGCGGGGCGGGCGTGCCGCTCGATCTCCACGTTGCGATGCTCGCCGCGCGCCGCCACCGCGTCTTCCTCGCGGGCGGGCTGCGCCCCGACTCGGTGAGCGACGCGGTGCGCGCCGTCCGGCCGTTCGCGGTCGACGTGGTGAGCGGCGTCGAGGCGGCGCCGGGGCGGAAGGACCCAGCGCTCGCGGCGCGGTTCGTCGCGGCGGTGCGCGAGGCGGCGCGCGCGTGAAGCCGCGCCGGAACGCCGCGCGGCGGCCCGCGCCGCCCCTCCCCGACCGCGCCGGCTACTTCGGCGCGTACGGCGGCCGCTTCGTGCCCGAGACGCTCATGCGCGCGCTCGAGGAGTTGGAGGCGGCGTACCGCTCCGTGGGCCGCTCCGCCGCGTTCCGCTCGCGCCACTCGAAGATCCTCCGCGAGTACGCCGGCCGCCCGACGCCGCTCACTTTGGCCGAGCGCCTCTCGAAGCGCCTCGGCGGCGCGGGCGGGGCCGGCGCGCCCCGCGTCTACCTCAAGCGCGAGGACCTCCTCCACACCGGCGCGCACAAGATCAACAACACGATCGGCCAGGCGCTCCTCGCACGGGAGATGGGGAAGCGCCGCGTGATCGCCGAGACCGGCGCCGGCCAGCACGGCGTCGCCACCGCGACCGCCGCCGCGCTCTTCGGGATGCGCTGCACGATCTACATGGGGACCGAGGACATGCGGCGGCAGGCGCTCAACGTCTTCCGCATGCGCACGCTCGGCGCGGAAGTGATCGGCGTCGACGCGGGGAGCCGCACCCTCAAGGACGCGATCAACGAGGCGATGCGCGACTGGGTCACGAACGTGCGCGACACGTTCTACATCCTCGGCTCGGTGCTCGGGCCGCACCCCTACCCGATGATGGTGCGCGACTTCCACCGCGTGATCGGCCGCGAGGCGAAGCGCCAGGTCCTCGCCGCCGAGGGGCGTCTCCCGGACCTCCTCGTCGCGTGCGTCGGCGGCGGATCGAACTCGATCGGGCTCTTCCACGAGTTCCTGCCGAACGCGCGCGTCCGCATGGTCGGCGTCGAGGCTGGCGGGCGCGGGATCGCGACCGGCGAGCACGCAGCGCGCTTCGCGGGCGGGCGCGGCGGAGGGCGCGCGGGCGTCTTCCAGGGGACGCGCTCGTTCGTCCTCCAGGACGACGACGGGCAGATCCGCACGACGCACTCCATCTCGGCCGGCCTCGACTACCCGGGGATCGGCCCCGAGCACTCGTACCTCCGCGAGATCGGCCGCATCGAGTACGCGCACGTCACGGATGACGAGGCGCTGCGGGCGTTCACGCTCCTCTCGACGCTCGAGGGGATCATGCCCGCCCTCGAGAGCGCGCACGCGGTCGCGTGGCTCGTGAAGAACCGCCGCCGCCTCCGCCGCGGCGCGGTCGTGATCGTCAACCTCTCCGGCCGCGGCGACAAGGACGTGCAGACCGTCTCCGAGCTCCTCACCCGGTAGGGCCGCCCCAAGTCGGTTTGCTCTCCCTAGGCCGTTTCTCGCCCGCGGCCCGGCCGAAAAGCCGCTGAACTTGGGCATTGACAAGGGGGGCCCCGAAAGGTTATCCTCCTCCTCGACGTAAAGCATTCCCTTACAGATGGTTTGTTCCTCAACGCGTGCTCCCCGAGTCGGGAGCGGATTCAGGAGGGTCGCATGAAAGATGGCTTCCGGTTTCTTCCTGCGCTGATCGCCCTATTCGTCTTGGCCATGCCGGCGCTCGCGATCGATATCGACACGGTGGAAGAGGTCGCTGGGACACCGGTTTCCCTCGACATCGGGGGAGCCAACCTCGCGTGCGGGGCGGACGTGTACAACAACACGGGCGCGACGTACTTCTCGACCGGGTCGTTGCCGCGCTGGCACCTGCTCGATGACGGCGCGTTCCCGGCCGGGACAGCGCCGGTCACCGTCGAGTGCATCGATTTCTCCTTGAACCAGACGGCCGCGGGGCAACTCTACGTCCGGGTCAACTTCTACGACACGCTGGTTCCGGCGGGGCCCATCTGCAACCTGGCCTTCCTTGGGGGAGTCACGGTCAACTTCGGCGTCGTGCCGGTGGGGGCGTTCTCGTCCGGCCTCCTCACGCTCCCGGTGAAGATCGCGTTCCCCGACGATAGCTGGTGCGTCGAGTTCTCCTATCTCAGCGCGGTCAGCCCCGATGTCGCGTCGACCAGCGCGACCGTCCTCTTCGCGAACGGGGGCCCCACGGTCGGATCCAACAATGGGGGCGTCTACTATCGGGACGCGAACGGGAACGGCTCCTTCGAGTGCCCTGGCGAGGCGCGTGCCTTCGCGGCGCCCAACTTGTCGCAATTCTATCTCAGGCTTCAGAGGCAACTGCCGACCTCCACTGATCCGACGACGTGGGGAAGTGTGAAGGGGCTCTACCGGTAACGCGAAGAAATCGCAAGGTGACATCGAAGGGCGGCCCGTCGGGCCGCCCTTCTTCATCGTCATCCCTGTTGACTACTCACCTGCGTCGCGGGGACGGATCCCATGCGGGGGAGGATCCCATGTTCTTCGTGGCCGCCTCGTCCTCACGTTGACGCGCCCCCGGCGCCCCCCTACACTGCCGGGGGACGGGCGGTTCAGAGGGAGCCCGTCTCCCGCGCGCCCGTAGCTCAGTTGGATAGAGCACCGGCCTCCGGAGCCGGGTGCAGAGGTTCGAGTCCTCTCGGGCGCACCAGATTTTTCGAAGCCTTCGACGCGCGTCGAAGGCTTCTTCGTAACGACGGAACGGGCGGCCGGCCGGCAGGGACCGTCCCGGCGGAGGGAGCGCGGCACGTTGCGGACTCGGGTCCCCTTTTGGGTTCTCCCGCTCGCGATCGCGGCCTTGCCCCGGGCGCTCCTTCTCCCGGATGCCCTTCGCGAGGAGCCGTTCGGCAAGTACGTCTGGGCGGCGGGTGAGATCGCGGGCGGCCGCTCCCTCGGGAACCGACTCCTCGACTTCAGCCCGCTCTACCTCGGCGTCCACGTGGTCGCGCGGCGGGCCGCGGCCGATCCGGCGCCTTTGCTCATCGTCGCTCAGAGCCTCCTCGGAGTCGCGGCCACGCTGCTCGTCTACGGGGCGGGGCGGGCGCTCGCGGGGCGCGCCGCGGGCCTCATCGCCGCCGCCCTCTACTCGGGATACGCGACGCTCCTCGCGTACGAGGTGACCCTCGAGCCCGAGGCGGTCGTCCTCTTCCTCGTCGCGGCGCTCCTCTATCTCGGCGAGGTCGCGCGCGGGCGCGGCGCGGCGCTCCTCTTGGGTCTCGCGCTCGGGCTCGGCGTCGCCGCGCGCCCGAACCTCGTCCTCGCCGCGCCGATCGCCCTCGTCCCGCTCCTCGCGCCGCACGCCGAGCGCGCGCGCTGGGCGATCGGGCGTGGCGCGCGGCTCGGCGCGCTCGCGGTCGGGCTCGCGATCGGCGCGCTCCCGCTCGCGGGGGCGCTCGCGCGCGGCGGCGGCGGGCTCCTCGACGCGATGAGCAGCGGGCAGGTCTTCCACCAGGGACTGAACCCGGAGGCGCGCGGGATCGGCGTCGCGTACCCGAGCTTCCTCTCGGAGATGCCCTCGCTGTTCACGCGCGGGGGAGACTACGCGCACGAGATGTACCGTGAGGTCGCGGCCGCGGACCTCGGGAGGCTGGTCGGTGCGCGCGAGGCCGACGGCGTCTGGCGCGAACGGGCGCTCGCGTTCGCGCGCCTCTACCCGGGGGCCGCGCTCCGTCTCGAGGCGCGCAAGGCGGTCCTCTTCGCGAGCGGCGTGGAGGCGCACGACGTCCCCGAGACGGTCGTGGTGGCCGAGCGCGCGTCGCGCATCGCGCCGATCCGGTTCGCCGCGCTCGCGCCGCTCGGGTTCGCGGGCGCGCTCCTCGCGCTGCGGCGGCCGCGAAAGCACGCGCTCCCGCTCCTCGTCCTCGGGCTCTACATGGTCTCGGCGCTCACGCTCTTCGTGACGTCGCGTCAGCGGCTCCCCGCGGCGGCGCCGCTCGCGATCCTCGGCGCGGCCGCGGTCGTCGGGTTCGCCGGGGCCGCGCGCGCGCGCCGCGCCGCCACGGCGCTCGCGATCGCCGCCGCGGCGCTCGCGTTCGCGCTCGTGCCGCTCGCCGCGACGCCGGTCGCGCGCGGCTACCGCGCGCAGTTCGAGGCGCTCCGCCGCGCGGAGGCGCTCCTCCGCGAGGCGCGCGCCGCCTACGACGAGGCCCGCGTCGCGGAGTACCGCGCGGCGGCGTTCGAGGCGGCGCTCTTCTCTCCGGAGGCGCTCGCCACGCTCCCCGCGCTCGGGCTCGCGGGGGCCGCGCCGGATGCCGCTCGCGACCCCGCGCGCGTCGAGTCCGCGGTCGCCGCCGCCTGCCCCTCGGCACGTCGCGACGAGCGCGCCTTTCTCGTCGGGGCCTATCTCTTGGCGGCGGGGGACGCGGAGGGAGCGAGCGAGCGCCTGCGCGGGCTCGCGCGGAACGCGTGGTTCGGCGCGCCCGCCGCCCACCTGCGCGCGCTCGCCCTCGCGCGGCTCGCGCGCGAGCCCGAGGCGCTCGACGCGCTCGCGGCGTGCGAGCCGCCGACCGCCGCCGGCGGCGCCCTGCGCGCGGTCCTCCTCGACCGCGCCGGCCGCGCGCCGGACGCCGCGCGGGAGCGCGACCGCCTCGTCGCCTGCCACGGCGCGACGGCGACCGCCTACTGGACCGGCCGCGCGAACCACGAGCTGGGCGACTGGAGCGCGGCGCGCGCCGCGTTCGAGCAGGTGCGCGACCGGCTCCCGCAGTGTGCGCGCGCGCGCCTCTACCTCGCCAAATGCGCGCTCCGCCTCGGCGACGACGCGACCGCGGCCGCGGAGCACGCCGCCGCGCTCGCCGCGGACCCCGACGCGCACCTCTCCTCCCTCACGATCTCCGGAGCGCTCGCCCGCCTCGCCGCCGCCTCACCCGACGACCGCGCCCTGCGCGCACGCCTCGGCGCCGCGCTCCTCGACGAGGGCGATCCCGCCGAGGCGACGCGCGCCCTCGCGCCCCTCCTCGCCGAGGACCCGACCGACGATTCCGTCCGCCTCGATCTCGCCCGCGCGCTCGCCGAGCAGGGAAAGACCGCGGAGGCGCGCGCGATCGCCGCCCCGCTCGCCGGCGCGCGCTGAGGCCGGAGCGGCCCGCCAAGCATCCCCTCCGGATCGCCGCGCGACGCGCGACGCGCGCAGCGCGCCCCCGATCCACCCGATCGCATTCAAGGATTCGCGTCGCCGCGCCGAAAACCTGTGACCGAGGAGGAGCGATCATGGGTTCGGATGAGCTTCGGGTTCCGAAGGAGACGATCCGCGTTTGCGTGCGCATTCGGGGCGAGGGCCACTGCGAGGGGGACATCTTCCTGAGCGGGTGCTCGCCGATCCACGATGGCCCGCAGGGCCTTCTGGAGCTGCTCAACGAGCCGGATCCGTTCTTCCCCCTCCGCCTTCCCGGCGGCGAGGTTCGCCTCGTCGGGAAACACGAGATCATCGTCGTCACGCTCCCGCGCCCCGCGGCCGACCGCTACGGCGGCGTCGCGGATTATCCCACCTGGCAGTCGGCGCGCCTCGTCCTCGTCGACGAGCGCACGCTGCAGGGGGACCTCAACATCAGCGCGGCCGAGACCCGGCATCCGCGCGTCCTCGACGCGCTCAACGCCTCGGGACTCTTCGTCTGTCTACGGGACGATCACGCGCTCCACGCCGTCAACAAGAACGCGGTCCGCTGGGTCGTCTCCTCGGCGAAGTCGGCCGACGAGGTGATCGCGCACGAGGAGATCACTCATGGCTGATATCGACCGATTGCTCGAGGCGATGCGCAAGTACCAGGCGACCGAGCTCCTCATCGAGGAGGGGAAGCGCCCGAACCTGGTCGTGGGCGGCTCGCCCGTTGCCGTCTCGTACCCGGAGCTCGACAAGAGCGCGATCCTGCGCCTCATCACCGAGATGAGCGGCGGCGCGACCGCGTCGCGGCTCGAGACGGAGCGCGCCGCGAACTTCTCCTACACGACGCCGTCCGGGATCCCCGTGGTCGGGATCGCGTCGGCTCAGGGCGAGGGGCTTCGCGTCAAGTTCCGCCCCGGTCCGGAGGGAGCGGGCGCCGCGGCGGCCCCCGCCGCGCCGAGCGCCCCGGTCAAGGGAGCCGCGCCGGACCGGCTCCACGCCCTCCTCGCGCTCCTCGTATCGCGCCGCGCGTCCGATCTCCACCTCTCGGCGATGAACCGGCCGATCCTCCGCCTCGACGGCGAGATGGTCGTTCTCGAGGACCATCCGGTCCTCTCGCCGCACGACACGGAACGGATGCTCCTCGACGTCGCTCCGGCGAAGAACCGACGCGATTTCCAGGAGCGCGACGACACCGACTTCGCGATGCACGTCGACGGGCTCGGGCGGTTCCGCGTGAACCTGTTCCGCGACCGCCGGGGGATCGGCGGCGTCTTCCGCGTGGTGCCGGCCCAGCCAATGAGCATCGAGGAGATCGGCCTCGCTCCGCCGCTCGTCGACAAGATCGTGAACCTCAACAAGGGGCTCGTCCTCGTGACCGGCCCGACCGGGAGCGGGAAATCGACGACGCTCACCGCGCTGATCGACCGGATCAACGCGACGCGCCCCGCGCACATCATCACGATCGAGGACCCGATCGAGTTCCTCCACGAGAACCGCCGCTCGCTTGTGAACCAGCGCGAGATCGGCGAGCACACACGCTCGTTCAAGCAGGCGCTGCGCGCCGCGCTCCGCGAGGACCCGGACATCATCCTCGTCGGGGAGATGCGCGACCTCGAGACCACGGCGATCGCGATCGAGACCGCCGAGACCGGTCACCTCGTGTTCGGGACGCTCCACACCACGACCGCCGTCTCCACCGTGAGCCGCGTCGTCGACCAGTTCCCCGCGGACCGTCAGGCCCAGATCCGCCTCATGCTCGCCGACTCGCTCAAGGTCGTCCTCTGCCAGGGTCTCTGCAAGCGCGAGGGGGGCGGCCGCGTCGCGGCGCTCGAGATCCTCATCGGGACGGGCGCGGTCGCGAACATGATCCGCGAGGGGAAGACGTTCCAGATCCCGTCCATCATGCAGAGCTCGCGCGCCGAGGGAATGAACCTCTTGAACGACGCTCTCTGCGAGCTCGTGCGGAAGAAGGTCGTCTCCCCGCTCGAGGCGTACTCGAAGGCGATGGACAAGAGCGGGCTCAAGATCCTCTACGAGAAGCACTCGATCCCGATCCCCAAGTAAGGCGCGGGGCCTTGATTCGTCGGTAAGACCGCGTTCGTAGGAAAGCAGAAGCACCTTGCCGGCCGCTGGGACAGCGGTTAAGAAGAGGCGAGCTTCCAGACTCACCCTTCACCGGCGAGGTGCAGCGATGACGGTACGCTCGGCAGTCCTTCCGTTTCAAGTTCAACTTTTTGATGAGGCCGATTCTGTGACAGGCCACGGGGGGGTGGCGCTGGTGGTCGAGGCGTTCCGGTCGCTGGGGCTTTCGGAGGCGGTCGAGCGCCATCTCAGGCTGAAGCGCCGTGCGCTGGGCTACTCGGAGGGGACGTGCGTGGAGACGGTGGTGGCGCTCTTGGCGGCTGGGGGCGAGTGTCTCGACGATGTGCGTGTGCTCGCAGCGGACCGTGGGCTTCGGCGTCTGTGGCGACGGAGCGCGTTGCCGTCTGCGGCGACGCTTCGGTTCTTTCTCAACCGGTTCCACGATGAGGAGGCCGTGGCGGTTCGGGTGCCGCACACGGCGTTCATTCCGGAGGACTCGGCGGGGCTCGTGGCGCTCGGGGCGGTGCAGCGAGAGCTCTTGGCGAGCGTCCAGGGGCGTGCTCCGCAGACACGGGCCACGCTCGACGTGGATGCCACGGTGATCGCATCGGAGAAGCGGGAAGCACTCCCCGTCTATGAGGGAGGGACGGGATATCAGCCGCTTCAGGTGTGGTGGGCGGAGCGCGGGATGTGGGTGCGCTCTCAGTTCCGCGACGGGAACGTGCCGGCGCAGACGGGAGTGCGGGAGATCCTCTCGGAGAGCATCACGATCCTACGCGGCCTCGGCGTGACGGAGATCGCCGTGCGATCCGACTCGGCGGCGTACCAGCACGTCGTGCTCGACGAGTTGCGTCGGCAGAGGATCCCGTTCGCGATCTCGGCGGACATGTCGCCCGATCTCCGGGCCGCGGTCTTGGCGCTCCCCGAGCAGGCGTGGAGGCCGCTGCGGCAGATCCGGACGAACGGGGAGATGATCGCGGGGACGCGCGCGTGGGCCGAGGTGGAGTTCATCCCCGACCAGGGGAGCCGGAAGAAGGACCTGGAGCCGGACCGCTACCTCGTCGAGCGGGTGCGACCGATCCAGCTGCCTCTGTTCGCGGACGGTGAGCGGTACCACTACTTCGCCACCGTGACGAACCGCTGGGACTGGGACGGCGAGCGGCTGTTGCGCTGGTCGCATGAGCGCTGCGGCACCGTCGAGCCCGCCCACGATGTGCTGAAGAACGAGCTCGGGGGCGGCGTGCTCCCCTGTGGACGCTTCGGAGCGAACGCTGCGTGGTGGCAGCTCGCGATCCTCACCGCCAACCTTCTTTCGGCGCTCAAGGTGATCGCCCTTCCTCTCGAGTGGCGTTCCTTCCGCCCCAAGAGGCTCCGGTTCCTTCTCCTGAACCTCGTCGGACGGATCGTTCACCACGGCCGCCGCCTCTTCCTGAGACTCGCGCGCGATCACCCGAGCGCCCTCGTGTTCCTCGAAGCCCGCCGACGGCTCGCGCAGGCAACGTAACCGACACTCCCGCCGCGCACTCAAGTCCGCCCCGGAGGACGTGTCGCCTCATCACGGCAGATCGCGTTCCTATCCACGCCCCCCCACCGCCCCCAGGCGCAGCAACCGCTGTCACCGTCTCCCAGGAGCGCCGCCATGCCCTTCCACGACCTACAACACCCTCGCCACCGTCAGCACCTAGCGCCTATCGACGGATTACGGCGGGCGCTCGAGCCTTGCGGCCGCCCCGCGGCGGCGGTATGCTCGGCGTCACTTTGCTCCGAAGCGCCCACTTTCGGTCGCAACGCGTCGCGCTTCCGCTCGGCCTCGCCCTCGCCACCGCGGTGGCGTACGGAGCCTCGGGGCTCGCTCACACGGGCGGCGAGTGGACGGCGCCGCTCGACGACGCGTACATCTACTACCAGTACGCGAAGACGCTCGCCGGCGGACACCCGTTCGCGTACATCCCCGGCGATCTGCCCACGACGGGCGCGACGAGCCTCCTCCACCTCGTCCTGCTGGCGCCGTGGTTCCTCGTCGGCGTTCGCGGCGCGGCCGCGGTCGCCGTCACGTTCGCCGGAGGCACGCTCGCGCTGGCCGCGACGCTCTGGCTCGTCCGCGACCTCCTCGAGGCGCGCGCCGGACGCGAGACGGCGCTCTGGGGCACCCTGCTCTTCGCCGCGTCGGGGCCGCTCGCGTGGGGGTTCCTCTCCGGGATGGAGTTGCCGCTCGTCCATCTCCTCTTCGTCGCGTCGTGCCACGCGCTCCTCACGCCCGCGTCGACGCGCCGGCGCGCGCTCCTCCTCTCGGCGCTCGCGCTCGCGCGCCCCGAGGGGCTCCTCTTCCCGCTCGCGCTCCTCGCGGCGCGGCTCGCGCTCCCACGCCTCGGCCCCGCGCGCGCGGAGGCCGCGGAGGCGCCGGGCTCCGCAAGCGACCGGCGTCACCCCCCGCCCGAGCTGTCCTCGACCCCCGCGCTCCCCTCCGCGCGCGCCCTCGCGATCCCCGTCCTCGTCGGGCTCCTCCCGTTCGCGCTCGCTCTCCTCCTGACCGGGACGCCGTCGCTGCAGTCGCTCCGCGCGAAGGCGCTCCTCTTCGAGGGCTCGACGACGCCGGGGGAGATCGTCGCGCGCGGCGGCGCCTTCTTCGCGACCGTGGTGAAGGGCCTCCTCGGCGGCGGGACCGCCGAGCCAGCGAGCGCCCTCTCCGCGAACCGATGGCAGGTCGGCACGTTCTTCCCGCCGCTCTTCCTGGGACTCTTCCTCGTCGGCGTTCTCCCCGAGGCGGCTGACGAGGCTCGTCGGCGGCACGCCGGTTTCTTCCTCCCGGCGGTCGTCTGGTTCTTCGGCGGGCTCCTCCTCGAGTCGAGCCTGCTCCCGTATCCTTCCCACTGGAACCGCTACGAGATGCCCTTCTTCCCGCTCTTCCTGATCGGGTCGCTCCTCGGCGCGACGCGCCTCGCGGCATGGATCGGCGAGGCGCGCGGCGGGGGAGCGCTCCTGCGCGGCGGCCTCGCCCTCGCGCTCGCGTGGTCGCTCGTGGGATGGGCGACGCTCGCGGTGGGGTTCGGCCGCAACGCGCGCGACATCCGCGACCAGCACGTCGCGGCCGGACGGTGGATCGCCGCGAACCTCCCGCCCGCCGCGCGCGTCGCGCTGAACGACGCGGGCGCGCTCGCGTACTTCGGCGGCCGCCGCGTGCTCGACCTCCTCGGCCTCGTCTCGCGCGGCCCGACGGAGCCGACGAACGAGGGGGTCGGCGCGCTCTACGAGTACCTCGAGGCGCTCCCGCCGGACGCGCGACCCACGCACTTCGCCGTCTACCCGGATTGGTTCCAGTTGGGCGACGCGGGGATCTTCGGGCAGACGCTCCACACGGCCCCGCTCTTCCGCCCCTCGATCGCCGGGAGCCCGCTCCCCCTCACGATCTCCGCCGCGGATTGGAGCCTCGCGCGAAGCGGCGACGCGCCGCTCACGACCCCCTCCGGGTGGCGCGCGGTCGACGCGCTCGACGTCGCGGACCTCGCGAGCGAGGCGCGCCACGGCTACCGTTTCCGGCGGCCCGGCCCCGGGCTCCCCGAATCGGAGGCGCACGCCCTCGCGTACGCGGGGGAGGAGGGCACGCGCATCGCGGACGGCGGGCGGCTCCTCGCGGGCGGAGAGCGGTTCGTGGCGTCCGTGCGCGCGGGCGAGGAGACCTACCTCGTCGCGCGCGCCGACGGCCCCTTCCTCCTCGACGTGCGCGCGAACGGCGCTCGCGTCGGCGCCTGGAGCCATCCCGGCGAGTCCGGGCGCTGGAGCGAGGCCGGCTTCCGCATCCCCGCCGACCGCGTGACCTCGACGACCCTCGCGATCGAGATCGACACGCCCGTCGGCTTCGGCCAGCGGGGATACCGGATCTATCACTACTGGCTCTGTCAGCGGGGGTGATGAACGGTGAACGAATCCCCGTTCGCCGCCTTCTGGGGCCTCCTCCTCGTCAACCTCGGCACGCCCGACTCGACCGAGCCGCGCGACGTGCGCCGCTACCTCCGCGAGTTCCTCTCCGACCCGCGCGTCTTCGACATCTCTCCGGTCGCGCGATGGCTTCTTCTCAACCTCGTGATCCTCCCGTTCCGGCCGAAGCAGTCCGCGGAGGCGTACCGGAAGATCTGGACGCCGCGCGGGTCGCCGCTCCTCGTGCATGGGCGCGACCTCGCCGGCAAAGTCGCCGCCGCCCTCGGGGGGGAGGTTCCGGTCGAGATCGCGATGCGCTACCAGAACCCCTCGATCGGATCGGCACTCTCCCGTTTCAGTCAGAAGGGGGTTGATCAGATCGTCGTGCTCCCGCTCTTTCCGCAGTACTCGTCATCCGCCTGGGGGTCCGCCGCGCAGAAGGTCTTCGAGGAAGCGAGCCGCCTCTGGGACGTGCCGGCCCTCTCGGTCGTCCCTCCCTTCTTCGATCATCCGGCGTTCATCGAGGCCCAGGCGGAAGTCGCACGGCCGATCCTCGCGGAGGTCCGCCCCGAGAAGGTGCTCTTGAGTTTTCATGGTCTGCCCGAGCGCCACGTCACGAAGAGCGACGCGTCGGGCGGTCGCCACTGCCTACGGTCGGAGACGTGCTGCGGGCGGATCTCGTGGGAAAACCGCAACTGCTATAGGGCTCAATGCTTTGCGACGGCGCGCGCGCTCGCCGCGCGGCTCGGGCTCGGGCCGGACGCCTGGGAGGTCTCCTTCCAGTCCCGTCTCGGTCGCGACCCCTGGATTCGCCCCTACACCGACGTTCGAATCGAGGCGCTCGCGCGCGATGGGGTGAGACGGCTCGCCGTGATCTGTCCTACGTTCGTGGCGGACTGCCTGGAGACGCTCGAGGAAATCGCGATGAGGGGGCGGGAGTCGTATCTCGCGGCCGGCGGCGAGGCGTTCGCGCTCATTCCCTGCGTCAATAGCGAGCCTGTTTGGGTGCGAGGCATCGTCCGCCTAATCGGCGAGTGCCTACCCCAGAAGGTCTCCGCATCGATCCCCTAGATCTATGTTGACGGCTGCGTTGCGGGTGTGATATCCCCGTCGCGATCGGTAGGAAAGCGTCCCCCGAGGTCTGTTCACTTTTTGGCGTTTCCCGAGAGAAGTAAGAAGGAAGAAGCCATGAAGCGTTCGTTACTGAAGAGGCGGTGGGTGCTGCTCGCCGTCGTCATGACGCTGGCGCTCTACCTGGGCCTCACGGCCGTCGGAAGCAAGACCGTGACGGCGCAGGTTCCGCAGATCTTTGCTTGACTGGCAGGACGGTCCCAACGACTGGTACCCCCCCTTCGTGCCTCCGCCCGACTGCGCGACTTGGCACGAGATCTCGCCGGTCTTCTGCAACACGTATCATCAGGACGGCTTCTCGGATAACGGCGACGGCGTCGTCTCGCCGTGCGACATCATCGTGCTGAACGGCATCGTCTACCACGTCGATTCGGCGGGCCCCACCGTCTACCTCGATTGCAGCGGCGGCGGCGCGACGACGATGATCCTCGAGCCGGTCGACGGTTCGTGGACCGGCGGCGACCCCGCACTCACCCAGTGGCTCGAGGTGTGGCCGAGCTTCGGCGCTCTCCATGCCCTTGATTACTACACCGATGGTGACAACAGCGGCGGCCTCTCCGTCTGCGACTTCGTGCCCGTCGGCGGCCAGACCTGCCACGTGAAGCGCGTCGGCTGCAACATCCGTGTGAGCCGTCCTCCGCCCACGTCGACGGATCCGAGCACCTGGGGCAAGGTGAAGGGGCTGTTCAATAGCCTGTTCTAGCAGGCTGCTGAAAAACGATTTTGGACATCCGGATTTGACGATGCGACCACCGAGTTTCTTGCACTTACCGATACTTCCGCTCGTTCAAACCCACGTTCGGGCGACCTTTTCAGCAGCCTGCTAGAGCCTCTCGGAATCAGAAAACCCGATCCCGCTCCGGCCACGCGCCGGGGCGGGATCTTCGTTTCGGTCGATCCGCGTCCGGTCAGTTCGATCTCGCGCTCCCGCCGACGAGTTCGCCGCCGAGGTATTTCCACTCGTCCACGCCGCCCCGGAACCACTCGAGGATCCGGAACCCCTTCCGCGCGGCGACCGTCGCGCAGAGGCGGCTCCGGATGCACTCGACGCCGTAGCAGTAGAGGACCACCGGCGTGCGCGCGCGGTCGATCCCCGCACAGCACTCCTCGAGCCAATCCTCCACCGAGTCGGCGAAGACGTGCGACGGGAAGTCGAGCGCCCCGCGGAGGTGGCCGTTTCCGAAATCGAACCGGTCGCGGACATCGAGGAGGAGGAAGTCGGGCGGGTGCTCCGACTCGGGCGAGCGAACCCGCCACAGGCGCATGCGGCCGCGGACCCCGGCGGCGTCGACGATGCGAACGATCGGGAGCGTGGAGTCGGCGCTCCACTCCGCCCATCCGCCGGGGAAGTAGCGCACCGAGTCGATCCCCGCGTGCTTGAGGAGCGCGTACCCGAGCGTGCCGATCGCCGAGGCGCCATCGTCGTAGACGACGAAGCGGGCCTCCATGTCGACTGGCGTCCCGGGGCGCGGCCCCGATCGCCGGACGAGCTCCCGGACCGCCGCCAAGTCGAGGATCGAGCCGTCCGGCGCGAAGAGCGTGCCGAAATCGAGGGGGAGGCTGTGGGGGATGTGACCCGCGCGTTTCGGGCGGGCCGGGCCGGCGCCCGGTCGCCGCGCGCCCCACACCTCCGGGCCGCGCGCGTCGAAGATCTCGACCCCGCTCCGGCCGTACTCCCAGCGCACGAAGTCGAGATCGGCGACCGCCGTCGAGTCCGCGGGGGCGCCCCACGAAGTCGGCGCCCGGAAGATCGGGCGCGTCTCGAGGGCGCCGCCCGCCCGCGTCCACCCCGGGATGCCGCCGTCGAGGAGACGGACCGCGCTCGCGCCCGCCCGATCGAGCAGCCAGTAGAGATGCGCGGCCGCCGCGATCGACGCGCTGTCCGCGGTGCAGACGATCGTCGCATCCGCCGCGAGGCCGCGGCGCCCGAGCGTCGCGGCGGGCTGCGGCGCATCGACGATGAGCGCTGGCGAGAGCGAGATCGCCCCGGGCACGTGGCCCTTGGCGTAGTCCTCGGGCGCCCGTGCGTCGACGACGACGACGCCCGGATCCTCGAGATGCGCGGCGAGCCACGTTGGGGCGACGAAGACCCTCGACTCGGCCGCCGCCACGCGGGGCCCGGCCAGGGCGAGGAGGATCGCGAGCCATCCAGTCGCCGAGGCGAGCCCCCCCGCGGGCCGCTCGGAACGCGGTCGATGCATGAGGGCACTCTAGCATCCCCTCTCGGGACCGGTCGAGCGACGCACCCGCCAAGATGTTAGAATCGCTTCCAGAGCCGCGCCCCATGGACCCCCAACTCCGAGTCCGCTTCCTCGTGAATCCTCTCGCCGGCCTCTCGCTCGGGAGGCCGAGACCGTACGGCCTCATCGAGCGAATCCTCATGCGCTCCGATTGGGACTTCGACATCCGGATCCTCCGCAAGCGCGGCGACGGCGAGAGGGAGGGGCGTCGCGCGGTCGAGGAGGGGCTCGATCTCGTCATCGGCGTCGGCGGCGACGGCACGCTCCACCAGATCGGGAACGCCCTCGTCGGCTCCGAGACCGCGCTCGGGGTCCTGCCGTACGGGTCGGGGGATGCGTACGCGCGGGCGCTCGGCATCCCGCTCGTTCCGCACCGAGCGCTGCGGGCGCTCCTCGCGGGGGCTCCCACGGCGCTCGACGTCGGCGAGGTCGAGGGGCGCGTCTTCCTCAGCACGTCGGGCGTGGGGCTCGACGCGCAGGTGGGGCAAGAGTTCGAGAAGAGCCCGATCCGAGGCGGGATTCCGTACGTCGGGATCGCCGCGAAGGAGTTCCTCAACTACCGGCCGGTCGAGGCGCGCATCGAGTTCGACGGCGAGAGCCGCACCATCCGGCCGCTCCTCCTCACGATCGCGAACACGAACCAGTTCGGGATCGGGGCGGTCATCGCGCCGCGCGCGCGCCCCGACGACGGGCTCCTCGACATTTGCGTGATCAGCGAGGTCTCCGTGCTCGAGGCGCTCATCCACACGCCGAAGCTCTTCATGGGAGCGATCGACCAGGCGCCGCACGTCGAGCTCTTCCAGACGCGCGAGGTGCGCGTCTCGCTCGAGCGCGACGTCCCGGGACATCTCGACGGGGAGCCCTACTCGCTGCCGCGGGACCTCGTGTTCCGCGTCCGACCGAAGGCGCTCAAGGTCTGGATGCCGGGTCCCGCGGCGTGAGGCGCGGCGGCCGCGCGCCCGGGCCGCGCGGCGCGACCCGCCGCCTCGGGCGCAGCCTCGCCGCCGCGATCCTTCTCTCAGGCTGCGCGAGCCAATCGGTCGAGGAGATCCGCCCGGCGCCGTTCGACGTCGGGATCCTCCTTCTCGCCGGTTCGCCGAGCCTCGCCGGTTGGCCCGCGGGCGACGCGCTCCGCGTCTCGGTCACTCGCGCCGACGCGCCCGTGGCGGGCGCCGAGGCGGCGCTCGACGGCGCGCCGCTCGCCTCGCGCGGCGCGTACCTCGAACCCTCGGGGCCGCTCGACTGGGCGCCGGACTCGCAGCACGTCGTGACGGTCCGGGTCGGCACGAGCACGTGGGTCGACACGCTGCGCGTCCCATCGACGCCGATCCTCTTCGACCCGAGCGCGGGCGCGAACCTCCGCGGCTGCGCCGACCTCTTCGTCTCGTGGAGCGCCTTCGATGGGGCGGCCGGCGCGTGGATCCTCATCGAGGACTCGGGCGGCGGGCGCGTGGCCCGCGCCGCCCGCGATCCGGACGTCACGTCGGCGGTCACGTCGCTGCCGGCCCTCGCGCCGGGCGCGGCGCTCGTCGGCGTCCTCGTCCTCTCCGCGCCGCTCGACTCGTTCCCTCCCGACCAGGCGCTCCGCGAAACGGTTCCGCCGGGGCGGCACGTCCTCGCTTGGACCGAACTCGCGGCGACGCTCCTCGACAGCGCGAACCCTCTCGAGACCGACACGCCCGACACGCTCTTCGTGACGTTCCTCCCCGGCGACACCGCTCGCATCGCCTGGTCGCCCGACACGGTGCGTGCCGCCCGTGTCGTGGTCTCGCGCCAGGTCCTCGCCGAGGGGAATCTCGTCTGGGAGATCGCCTCCGACGCGGGGATGCTACCGCCGATCGACTACGGGACGCTCCCCGCCGACGGCCGCGCGTGCGTCCCGCCGACCGGGGCGCCGACGCCGCTCGCCCAGGGCGTCGAGTACCTCGTGGAGGTCATCGGGCGCCGCCACATCGGGACCGCGCGCGGCGTCCCGGCGCCGTAGGCCCGACGCGGTCGCTCGGGCCGCCGCGCGCCCGCCGGCTACGACGTCTTTGGGCGGTGGAGGACGGGGCGCTGAGGTCTCACCGCCGCGGGCTGGCTTCCGGACCGGCGCACCTCGACCCGGTCCTTCGTGAGGATCACCTTGATCTTCTTCACGTCGGGGTGCTTGAGCATGAAGCGCGAGATCGGATGCAGGATCATCCCCTCGACCGTCTTGTTCAGGTTGTGCGCCCCGGTCGTCTCCGAGTACCCCTTCTCGACGATCGCCTTGAGGACGCCCTTCGAGATCTCGAGTTGGATCCCCTTCGAGCGGAGACGGTTCTCGATGTTCGTGAAGCGGAGTTGCGTGATCTCGACGACCGCGTCGCGCGAGAGCGCGTTGAAGAAGAGCACCTCGTCGATCAGTTCGAGGAACTCCGACGAGAAGAACTGCCGCACCGCGCTCTCGACCTGCTTCTTCTCGCGCTCGCGCCGGCGATCCTCGTCGACGTCCGCGTCGGCGAAACCGACCGTCTTTCCCTCCTGGTTCTCGGGCGAGATGTTCTCGAGGTTCGTCGTCACGATGATCGTCGTGTTCGAGAAGCTGACGCGCTGGCCCTCCTCGTCCTCGATGTTCCCGTCGCGGAAGATCTGCATGAGCGTGTTCGCGACGTCCGGGTGCGCCCGCTCGATCTCGTCGACGACGAGGACGGAGTTCGGGTTCCGCTCGATCGCCGACGTGAGGAAGCCGCGGAGCCGCCCGTCGGGCCCGGACGAGCCGAAGAGCTTCGCGTGCCCGTTGTCGGCCGAGTACTGCGCCATGTCGACGCGGACCAAGTGCTCCTTCCCGCCGAAGAGTTCGTCGGCGAGCGCGCGGGCCAATTCACTCTTGCCCACGCCGGACGGCCCCACGAAGAGGAAGATCCCGTCGGGGCGGTCCGGCGTCGCGGTGAGGCCGAGCTTCATCACGCGGATCACGTCGACGATCCGCTCGATCACGTGGTCCTGGCCGCGCACCCAGCCCTTCAGCCGATCGCCCAACTCGAGGAGCTCGCCGCCGATCCGCCCAGCGATCTTCTCGATCGGGATCCCGGTGCGGATCGCGAGGACGGCGGCGATCTCCTTCTCGCCGACGTAGGGCTTCCCCCGGCGCGTGCCCCGGACGATGACCGCCCGCGCGGACGCCTCGTCGAGGATCTCGATCGCCTTCCCCGGGAGGACGCGCTCCTTGAGGTAGCGGTCGGAGAGCGTCACGGCGCCGTGGAGCGACTCGTCGCCGATCGTCACGCCGTGGTACTCCTCGAGCCGCGGCCGCACCATTTTCAAGATCTCCTCGGCGGCCTCCGCGCTCGGCTCGTCGATCCGGATCCGCTCCATCTGGTGCTTGATCCACGGGTGGTGGGGGAGGATCCGTTGGTACGCCCATGACGAGACCGATCCGATGATGCGCAGCGACGAGTGGCGCGTCGCCATCTCGACGATGTAGGAGCCGTCGAAGAGGCGCGGCTCCGTCCCGCCGGTCCCGAGGAAGTTCTCGAGTTGGTTCACGTAGACGAGGACGTCGCGGCGCGCCGAGGCCTCGCGGAGGGCGAGGAAGAGGATCCGCTCGAAGTCCTCGGGCTCCTCGATGAGGGAGAGGATCGACGAGAGCGTGATCTCGAAGATGCGGTAGCGCCGGAAGTGGTCGGGGACGTTCCCCGACTTGAGCTGCGTGGCGAGCCGCAGGAGCATCGTCCGCTTGCCGACGCCGGGCGGACCCTCGAGCAGGATGTTGTGGCGTTCGCGCCGCTGGAGGATCTCGAGCATGCGCTCGATCTCCTCGTGCCAGAAGTGGATCGAGCCGAACGGCTTCTCCGTGAGGAGGGCCGTCATGTCGAGGCCGACGCGCTCGAGGATCGTCGCCGACGAGTCGCGCGTCTTGCGGCGGCCCGCCTTCCCACCCCGTTCCATCGTCCCCTCCTTAAGACGTGCCGTGCCGGCGCACGGGGCTCGCCCGGCGGGCCCGTCACGCCGCGCGGTCAAGCGGCCCGGAAAGCGCGCCGATACGTGGTGAGTCCGGCTGAGAAGGTAGGGGGCCGCGCCCGGGTTGTCAATGAAGGAAGGCGGGCCGGCCGACGCGCCGGACGACGGAGGGGCTCGCATGGTCGAGAGCGTCGCGGAGGTCGCAATCGCGCTGCTCGTCGCCGCCGCATCGCTCGTCACGGCGTGGCGGCGGCGGCGGGTGGGCGCCGACGAGCGCCGCGACGCGCGCCTCCTCGACGATCTCCGCGCGGAGATCGCGAGCGGACGGCTCCCCGAGGCGCGCGACCGCGTGCGAGCGGCGCGGGGGCCTCTCGCGCGCGTCCTCCTCGCGGTGCTCCGCTTCCCGTACGGCGTGCACGAGCGGGCGCTCGAGCTCGCGCGGCGGGACGGTCTCGCGGCGGAGCGGCGGCCGAGTCGCGCCGCGGGCCGGGTTCTGCCGATCCTCTCGGGACTCTGCGCCGCGGCGGGCGTCGCGCCCCTCCTCGCCTCCGGCGCGGCCGGCGCGGCGTCGGGATCGGCGATCCGGCCCGCGTGGCTCGGTATCGCTGGCGCGGGCGCCATCCTCCTCCTCGGGTGGCTCGACGCCCGGCGGGCCCGCGCCGCCGCGCGCCGGCTCGAGGCGGAGAGCGCGGAGCTCGCGCGCCGGATCGTCGCGCACTCCGAATCGGTGAGCCTCGCCGAGCCCGCGCCCGCCGAGGGCGTCGAGCAGAGCGCCGTCGAGATCGGCGCTTCGCCCCCCGCCTGACAAAGTCGACACTCTCCACAATCGTCTTGCCAATCTGTCACGGCTCCGCCGCTACATCGCCTCGCTGAGATCACCGCGCACCCCTTATCTCCCGCGCCCGCAAGTGGGGATCGCCCGCGGCGCGCGATCTCGGCGAACGTCATCGGGGCCCGGAAGTTGCATGTTCGGCCGCTCGGGGATAGACTGAGCCGTTCGATTCAGTCCAGACGCGGCGGGGCCGCCGGATCTCCCCGATGGAGTGACCTTGGACGTTCTGCTCCCTCTACTGCGCACGCTCGCCCCGATCCTCTACGCATTGGCGGCGGCGAACTACGCGGTCCTCTTCCTCCGCGACGACGCCTTCGCCCGCCGCCTCGCGACGCCACTCCTCGTTTTCTCGATCACCGTCCATGGGGTGGAGATCCTCTCGCGGGGGATCACCGAGGGCCTCCTTCCTCTGCGGAACGTCTTCGAGTCGATCTCCGCCATCGCGTTCGCCGTCGCCGCCGTCTACCTCTACATCGAGGTCCGCCACAAAAACCCGATGACCGGCGTCTTCGTGGTCCCGCTCGTCTTCGTCGCCGAGACCGTCGCGACCGCGTTCGCCGACCGGACCGGGGCCGCGCCGGAGATCCTCCGTTCGGCGCTCTTCGGGCTCCACACGGGGGCGGCGATCCTCGGTTACTGCGGCTTCGCGGTCGCCGCGATCTACGGCGCCCTCTTCCTCCTTCTCTATCACGAGCTCAAGTCGCGGCGCTTCTCGCTCGTCTACGACCGCCTGCCGCCGCTCGAGACGCTCGCGCAGATGAACATCGGCGCCCTCACCGTGGGCTTCGCCTTCCTCTCGATCGCGATCCTCTTCGGCGCGGTGTGGGTCTTCCGCGTGCACGACGCGAGCCTCGGCGATCCGAAAGTGCTGCTCACGCTCGTCGCGTGGGCGGTCTTTGGGTTCGGGATCGTCGCCCACTTCCTGCTCGGCTGGCGTGGCCCGCGCGTGATCTACATGTCGGTGGCCGGATTCCTCCTCCTCGTCACGTCGAGCGTCGCCGTGAACCTCCTCGGGAGCTCCTTCCATGTCTTCCGGTAGCGTGATCGAGGGCGCGCTCGGCGGACCGCTCGGCCTCACGTGCGTGGGGCTCTCGCACTGGACGTCGACCCTCGACGTGCGCGAGGCCGTGGCGCTCTCGGAAGACGAGACGGCCGAGGCGGTGCGGCGCCTCCGGACCGGGAGGGCCGAGGAAGCGCTCGTCCTCTCGACGTGCAACCGGACCGAGTTCTACACGCGGGGCGCGCGCCCCGACGCGTCCCGCCGCGCGGTGCGCGACGTGGTCCTCGCGCTGAAGGGGGTCGATCTCGAGCGGTTGGACGGCGCGCTCGTCACGCGCTGCGAGCCGGACGCGGTCCGTCACCTGTTCCGCGTCGCGAGCGGGCTCGAGTCGATGGTTCTCGGCGAGCAGGAGATCCTCGGGCAGGTGCGCCGCGCGGCGGAGATCGCGAGCCGGGCCGGCGGCGCGGGGCTCGTGATGGGGAAGATGACCGAGTCCGCGCTCGCCGCCGCGAAGCGGGCGCGCACGGAGACGGCGATCGGCGCGGGCGCCGTCTCGATCGGAAGCGCGGGGGTGGAGCTCGCGCGCAAGGTCTTCGGCTCGCTGGCCGGCCGGCGCGTCCTGGTCGTCGGCGCGGGGGAGGCGGCGCGCCTCGCCGCCGAGCACCTGGCCGGCGCGGGCGTCCGCGAGTTCGTCGTCGCGAACCGCGGGGCGGAGCGGGGGGCCCGGCTCGCGGGCGCGGTCGGCGGTCGCGCGATCGGAATCGACCGGATCGGAGAGGCGCTCGCGGGGGTCGACCTCGTCGTCACGGCGACCTCGTCGCCCACGCCGCTCGTCCGCCCGCCCGAGGTGCGCGACGCGATGCGCCGGCGGAGCGGCCGCCGCATCGTCTTCCTCGACCTCGCCGTCCCGCGCGACGTCGACCCCGAGGTCAACGCGCTCCCGAACGTGTTCGTGCACGACCTCGACGCGCTGCGCGCCATCATCGAGGCGAACCTCGACCGGCGCCGGCGCGAGGTGCCGCGCGTGGAGGCGATCGTCGATGACGGCGTCGAGCGGTTCCTCGGGTGGCACCGCTCCCTCGCGGCGACGCCGACGCTCGTCGCGTTCCGGGAGCGCGTCGAGGGGATCCGGACGGCCGAGGTCGCGCGACACCGGCGCGCGTTCCGCGATGAGGACCTGCCCGCCGTCGAAGCCCTGACGCGAGCGATCGTTCGGAAGATCCTCCACGCGCCGACCGCGCGGCTTCGGGAGGCGACGGACGAGATCCTCGGCCCCTCACGCGTGGACGCGCTGCGGCACCTCTTCGATCTCGAGGACGCGGGCGCGAATGGGGATGGCGCGCCGCGCGCGCCTGGCGCGCCGCGGGACGGAGCGGACGCGCCGCGGGACGGAGCGGATGCGCCGCGGGACGCCGAGGAGTCCGATGCGACTCGGGACCCGCGGTAGCGCGCTCGCCCTCGCCCAGGCGCGGATCGTGGCGGCGCGCCTGACCGCGCCGCGCGGCGCTTCGGTCGAGATCGTGACGATCCGCACGAGCGGCGACCGGTTCGTCGAGGCGTCGCTCCCCGCGCTCGGCGGCAAGGGCGTCTTCACGAAGGAGATCGAGGACGCGCTCCTCGAAGGGCGGATCGACCTCGCCGTCCACTCGCTGAAAGACTTGCCGACGACGCTGGCGGGGGGCCTCCTCCTCGGCGCGGTGCCGGAGCGCGAGGACCCGGCGGACGCGCTCGTCGCGGCGCCGGGGACGACGCTCGCGTCCCTGCGGCACGGGGCGCGGGTCGGCACGTCGTCGCCGCGGCGGCGCGCGCAGCTCCTCGCGGCGCGGCCCGACCTCGAGGTCGTCGAGGTCCGCGGGAACGTGCCGACCCGCCTCGAGCGGCAGGCGAGCGGCGAGGTCGACGCGGTCGTCCTGGCGCGCGCGGGGCTCGCGCGGCTCGGGCTCGCGGGGCGGATCGCGCAGGTCCTCCCGTTCGAGACGATGCTCCCCGCGCCGGGGCAGGGGGCGATCGCGGTCGAGGTGCGCTCAGGGGACGGGGCGACCGCGGAGGCGGTGGGCGCGATCGACGACGCGGACGCGCGCGCCGCGACGGCGGCGGAGCGCGCGCTCCTCGACGGTTTGGGCGGAGGGTGCCGCCTCCCGGTCGGCGCGCTCGCGTCGCTCGAGAACGGCGCGCTCCGGCTGCGCGCGCGCGTCGCCAGCCCGGACGGGGCGTCGCTCCTCGACGGCGAGGAGCGGGGCGCGCCCGCCGATGCGGAGGCGATCGGCCGGCGTCTCGCCGATCGTCTCCTCGCGCGGGGGGCGCGCGAACTGCTGGACCAGACGGCGGGCGGCGCGGGGGCCTCGCGCGGAGAGGAGGCCGTGTGATGGCCGGGCGGTCGACCGAGCGAGGGGCCGTCCTCTTCACACGCGCGCCGCGTCGGGGCGGCCCGATCCTCGCGGTCGTGGAGTGCTTCGGGCTCGAGACGCTCGTGGTGGACGCGCTGCGGTTCGCACCCGGGCGCGATCGGGCGCGCCTTCCCGGGCGCCTCGCCTCGGCGGGCGACAAGTGGATCGCGCTCACGAGCGCGCGGGCGGCGGACGCCCTCGTCGAGGCGCTCGCCGCGGGCGCCGCGCTTCCCGGCGGCGCGCGTCTCGCGGCGCTCGGCGAAGAGACGGCGGCGCCCCTCCGCGCGGCGGGGCTCGCGCCCGCGATCGTCGCGGGCGAGACCGGCCGCATCACCCGCGCGAGCGCGGCGGGGCTAGCGGACGCGATCGTCGCAGCGGGCGGACCGCGCGCCGCGCTCTTCTTGCGCGGGAACCGCGCGCGGCGCGATCTCCCCGAGCGCCTCGCGCGCGACGGCTACTCCGTCGAGGAGATGGAAGTGTACGAGACGGAGCCCGCGCCGTTCGACGCGGGGCCGCTCGCCGCGGCGCTCGCATCCGGCCGCCTCGAAGCGTCTGTCGTCTGGTCCCCCTCGGCCGCCGAGGCGATCCTCGCGCGGCTCGGCGAGCGCGACCGCGCGCTCTGGCTCGACGTCCCGGTCGTCGCCCCCGGACGGACCACGGCGGACGCGCTGGCGTCGCTCGGCGCGAGCCGGATCGTGGTCGCGCGCGCCCCGTCGGAGGACGGGCTCGCGGAGGCGCTGGAGTCTCTGGCGCCGCTCGCGTCGCACCGCGCGGACCCGGCCCGCGCTCGCGCGGCCGGCGCGAATGGAGGAACCTCGTGACCTTTCCGAAGACTCGGATGAGGCGGCTCCGCGCGAGCGAGGCGCTGCGGCGGATGGTGCGCGAGACGCGCCTCTCTCGCGACCAGCTCGTGATGCCGCTCTTCGTCCGGCACGGGGGCGGCGCTCCGGAGCCGATCGCCTCGATGCCCGGCTGCGCGCGCCACACGATCGAGTCGCTCGTCGAGGAGGCGCGGAGCGTCGCCGCCGTCGGCGTCCCCGCGGTGATCCTCTTCGGCCTTCCGTCGCGCAAGGACCCCCAGGGGAGCGAGGCGTACGACCCGGAGGGGATCGTGCCGCGCGCGATCCGCGCCCTCAAGCGCGAGGTTCCTGGCCTCCTCGTGTGGGCCGACGTCTGCCTCTGCGAGTACACCGACCACGGGCACTGCGGCGTGGTCGAGAAGGGCGAGGTGCGGAACGACGCGACGCTCCCGCTCCTCGCTCGCGCCGCGACCGTCTACGCCGACGCGGGCGCGGACGTCGTCGCTCCATCCGACATGATGGACGGGCGCGTCGCGGCGGTGCGCGCGTCGCTCGACGCGTCGGGCCACGCCGAGACCCCGATCGTCTCGTACGCGGCCAAGTACGCCTCGGCGTTCTACGGCCCCTTCCGCGAGGCGGCCGGCTCCGCGCCCGCGTTCGGCGACCGCCGCGGCTACCAGATGGATCCCGCGAACGCCGACGAGGCGCTCCGCGAGGTCGCGCTCGATCTCGAGGAGGGCGCCGACGTCGTCATGGTGAAGCCCGCGCTCGCCTACCTCGACGTGATCCGTCGCGTGAAGGACCGGTTCGGCGTTCCGGTCGCGGCGTACCACGTGAGTGGCGAGTACGCGATGATCCGCGCCGCCGCCGCGAACGGCTGGATCGACGGCGACCGCGCCGCGCTCGAGGTCCTCACCGCGATCCGGCGCGCCGGGGCGGACATCATCCTCACCTACTTCGCGAAGGAGATCGCCCCGCGGCTGGGGTGAGAGGGAGTCGGATGAAGGGACGCGAACCAATGGACGACGCGTCGCGCGGGACGGCGCGCAGCCGAGCGCTCTTCGAGCGGGCGCGGATGGTCATGCCGGGCGGCGTCAACTCGCCGGTCCGCGCCTTCGGCGCCGTGGGCGGCGAGCCGCGCTTCATCGCCCGCGGCGAGGGGGCGTGCCTCGTCGACGTCGACGGGAACCGCTTCATCGACTACGTCCTCTCGTGGGGGCCACTCCTCCTCGGCCACGCGCACCCCGCCATCGTGCGCGCGCTCGAGCGGCGGCTCCCCCTCGGCACCTCGTACGGCGCCCCGACGGAGGGGGAGGTCCTCCTCGCCGAGGCGATCCGCCGCTTCGTCCCGTCGATGGAGGTGGTGCGCCTCGTCTCATCCGGAACGGAGGCGACGATGAGCGCCGTGCGCGTCGCGCGCGCGGCGACCGGGCGCGCGCGCATCGTGAAGTTCGATGGTTGCTACCACGGGCACGCGGACGGATTCCTCATCCGCGCCGGGAGCGGAGCGGCGACGCTCGGCGTGCCCGACTCGCCGGGCGTCCCAGAGGAGATCGCCGCGCTCACGCTGGTCGCGCCGTGGAACGACCTCGACGCGGTCCGCGCGATCCTCGACCGGCGCGGGGCCGAGATCGCGGCCGTGATCCTCGAGCCGGTCGTGGGGAATCACGGCGTGCTGCCGCCGCGACCCGGGTTCCTCGCCGGGGTCCGCGACGCGTGCGACCGCGCGGGCGCGCTCCTCGTCTTCGACGAGGTGATGACGGGATTCCGGGTCGCGCGCGGCGGCGCGCAGGAACGGTTCGGCGTCCGCCCCGATCTCACGACGCTCGGGAAGGTGATCGGCGGGGGGCTCCCGGTCGGCGCCTACGGCGGGCGCGCGGATCTCATGCGGAGGGTCGCGCCGGACGGCCCGGTCTACCAGGCGGGGACGCTCTCTGGAAACCCGCTTGCCGTCGACGCGGGGCTCGCGACGCTGCGTGTTCTCGAGGAGGACCCCACGATCTTCGCGCGGCTCGAGCGCCAGACGGAGCGGCTCGCGGAGGGGCTGCGCGAGGCGGCGGGGTCCCGGCGCGACGAGGTCGCCGTGAACGCCGTCGGCTCGATGTTCACGCTCTTCTTCGCGCCGCCGCCGATCGCGACGACCGCCGAGGCGGGGCGCTCCGACCGCGCCCGCTACGCGCGCTTCCACTCGGCGCTCCTCGCGCGCGGCGTCTACTTCCCGCCGTCCCCCTTCGAGGCGGCCTTCCTCTCGACGGCGCACGGCGACGCGGAGATCGACGCGACGGTGGCCTCCTCCGCCGAGGCGTTCCGCGCCGCGTTCGAGGGATCGGGATGACGCCCGTGTCTTCCACGCGGAACGATCTCTTCCTGCGCGCGTGCGCCCGCGAGGCGGTGCCCCGGGCGCCGGTCTGGATCATGAGGCAGGCGGGTCGCTATCTCCCGGAGTACCGAGCGCTGCGCGAGCGCCACGGCTTCCTCGAGGTGTGTCGCACGCCGGAGCTGGCCGCGCGCGTCTCCGCGATGCCGGTCGAGCGCTTCCCGCTCGACGCGGCGATTGTGATGAGCGACATCCTGATCCCCGCGATCGCGATGGGCGCCGAGGTCGAGTTCGCCCCCGGGCCCGTGGTCGCACGGCCGATCTCCTCCGCCGCGGACGCGAGGTCGCTCCGCGTCGTCGACGCCGAGGCGGAGCTCGGGTTCGTGCACGAGGCGATCCGCCTTCTCGTCGAGTGGCTCGGCGGTCGCGTCCCGGTGATCGGCTTCGCCGGCGCCCCCTTCACCGTCGCCGCGTACCTCGTCGAGGGGGCGGGCTCGCGCGCCTTCGAGCGCGTGAAGTCGTTCCTCCTCCGCGAGCCCGCGGCCGCGCACGACCTCCTGGACCGGATCGCGCGCGTCACGGCCTCGCACCTCGCCGCGCAGCGGCGGGCCGGCGCGTCGGCGCTCATGTTGTTCGACACGCACGCATCGATCCTCGCTCCCGAGGAATTCGAGACCTTCGCGGCCGCCTACGCCGCGCGCGTCCTCGACGCGCTGGGCGGCGCGGCGCCCCGCATCTACTTCGCGCCCGGCGCCCCGCACGCCCTCCCGCGGATCGCGCGCCTCGGGGTCGAGGTCGTCGGCGTCGACTTCCGTGTCGCGATCGACGAGGCGCGGCGCGCCGTCGGCCCCGGCGTCGCGCTTCAGGGGAACCTCGACCCGGCCGTCCTCCTCGCGCCCCGCGCGACCGTGATCGCGCGGACCCGCGACCTCCTCCGCGCGAACGGCGGCCGCCCCGGGCACATCGTGAACCTCGGGCACGGCATCCTTCCGGACACGCCGCTCGAGAACGTCGAGGCCTTCATCGCCGCCGTGCACGAGTGGACGCCGGCCGAGGTGGAGAGCGCATGAACCGCGGGCACGAGACGACCGGCGCGCGGGCGCGCGTCACGGCCGACCTCCTCGCGCGGTACGATCGTCCCGGCCCGCGATACACCTCGTATCCCACCGCGGTCGAGTTCCACGCCGGATTCGACGCGGCCCGCTACGAGGAAAAACTTCGCGAGGCCGCCGCGCGCCCCGCCGAGCCGCTCTCCCTCTACATCCACATCCCCTTCTGCGAGGAGCGTTGCTCGTTCTGCGCCTGCAACGTCATCATCACGCCGAGGCACGAGGTCGCGGCGCGGTACCTCGACGCGCTCGAGAAGGAGATCCGCCTCGTCGCCGAGCGCCTCGCGCCGCGGCGCCGCGTCGTGCAGTACCACTGGGGCGGCGGGACGCCGACGTACCTCGATCCCGGCGAGATCGAGCGCCTCCACCGCGCCGTCATCGGCTCGTTCGAGATCGCGCCCGACGCGGAGGCGGCGATCGAGGTGGACCCGCGCGTGACGACACGCGAGCAGATCGATCTCCTGCGCCGGCTCGGGTGGAACCGGCTCTCGATGGGGGTCCAGGACTTCACGCCCGAGGTGCAGCGCGAGATCCACCGCGACCAGACCTTCGAGGAGACGCGCGACCTCTACGAGTACTGCCGGAGCGTCGGGTTCCCCTCGATCAACGTCGACCTCGTGTACGGGCTCCCGCTCCAAACCGAGGAGAGCTTCGCGCGATCGCTCGACCTCGTGATCGGGCTCCGACCCGACCGCGTGGCGTGCTACTCCTTCGCGATGGTGCCCTGGATCAAGGGGAACCAGCGGAGGATCCTCGAGGAGACCCTGCCGCCGCGCGAGACGAAGTTCGCCCTGTTCGGGCTCGCGCACGACCGCTTCCTCTCGGCGGGGTACCGGCAGATCGGGATGGACCACTTCGCGCTCGAGACGGATGAATTGTCGCGCGCCGTCGACGAGCGGCGACTGCGCCGGAACTTCATGGGCTACACCGTCATGCCCGCGAGCGACCTCGTGGGGCTCGGCGTCTCGGCGATCGGCGAGGTGCGCGGCGCGTTCGCGCAGAACACGAAGAAGCTCTCCGAGTACTACGCGGCGGTCGAGGCGGAGCGCCTTCCGATCGAGCGGGGTTACGAGGTCGCCGGCGACGATCTCCTGAGGCGGCGCGTCATCCACGACATCATGTGCAACTTCCACGTCGACGTGCGCGACGTGGAGCGCGAGTTCGGCGTGGCCTTCGCCGAGACGTTCGCGGCCGAGCTCGCCGAGCTCCGAGCCGGGCCCGTCGAGAGCGGCTTCCTCGACGTCCACCCCGATCGTCTCGCCGTGACGACGCTGGGCCGGCTCTTCGTGCGGAACATCGCGATGGTCTTCGACCGCCACTTGAGGGAGAAGGCCTCCGCCCGACCCGTCTTTTCCCGGACGGTGTGACCCGCGTCGTCGTCGTCGGCGGGGGGATCACGGGGCTCGCCGCCGCGCACGCGCTCGTCGAGAGCGGGGCGGCGGGCGTCACGCTCGTCGAGGCGGCCGATCGCGTCGGCGGCGCGATCCGTACGGAAGAGATCGACGGCTTCCGCGTCGAGTGGGCCGCGAGCGGGTTCCTCGACAGCGGGGCGGGGACGCTCCGACTGATCGAGCGCATCGGCCTCGCCCAGCGCCTCGCGCCGGCGAACCCCGCCGCCGCGCGCCGCTACATCTTCCGCGGCGGCCGCCTCCATCTGGTGCCGATGTCGCCGATCGGGTTCCTTCGGTCGCCGATCCTCTCGATCCGCGGGCGCCTCCGCGTCCTCGGAGAGCCGTTCGCGCCTCGCGGGGCGGGCGGCGTGGACGAGAGCGTCCACGCGTTCGCGGCGCGGCGGATCGGGGAGGAGGCCGCGCGGGTACTCGTCGGCGCGATGGTCTCCGGCGTCTTCGCCGGCGACGCGCGGCGCCTCTCGCTCGCCAGCGCCTTCCCCGTGATGCGCGCGATGGAGGCGCGCCACGGGAGCCTCGTGCGCGCGCTGATCGCGAAGCGGCTCGCCGCGCGGCGAGCCGGCGCGGTCGGTGGGCGCGCGGTCGGCGGCCCCTCGGGGCCGGCCGGCCGGCTCACCTCGTTCGCCGGGGGGATGGAGGAGATGCCGCGGCGGCTCGCGGAGCGCCTCGGCGAGCGCGCGCGGGTCCGCGCGCCGGTCGAGGCGCTCGACGCGCCGGCGGGCGAACCCGGGTGGCGCGTCCGGCTCGCGCCCGGCGAGACCCTCGCGGCCGATGCCGTGCTCCTCGCGTGCCCGCCCTCGGAGGCCGCGCGGCTGGTCGCGCCCCGAGACGCCCCTCTCGCCGAACTCCTCGCCGGCATCGCGCGCGCGCCGCTCGCCGTCATCGCGCTCGGCTACCGACTCTCGGACCTCGCGACTCTCCCGGACGGCTTCGGGTTCCTCGTCCCGCGTGGCGAGGAACTCCGTCCCCTCGGCGCTCTCTTCGATTCGAACATCTACGCCGGCCGCGCTCCCGCGGGGCGCGCGCTCGTCCGCGTCCTCATCGGCGGCGCCTGCGACCCCGACGCGGTCGACCTCGACGACGGCCGGCTCGTCACGCTCGCGCGCGACACGCTCCGGCGCGCGTGCGCCATCGACGCGGAGCCGTGCCTCGTCCGCGTCGTGCGGCACCGCGCCGGCATCCCGCAGTACGTGACGGGGCACGCGGAGCGCCTCCGGCGGATCGAGGGCCGGCTGGCCGCCCACCCCGGGCTCTACGTCGCCGGGAACGGGTACACAGGGGTCGCGGTGAGCGCCTGCGTCGCCGACGGGGAGCGGGTCGCGGGGACGATCCTCCGCGGCTCCCGGGCCGCGTTCTTCGATTCGGAGCCCGACTTCTAGCCGATGGCCGAGCGGGCCCTCGGCCCTCACCCCTCGGCGATCGCGGCGACGAGCTCGCGGCAGAAATCCGGGATGTCGGGCACGACCCGGCCCCACACGATCCGGCCGTCGCGGAACGCCGGGCGCTCCCCGACCCACGTCGCGCCCGCATTGACCAAATCATCCCGGATCCCGAGCGATCCGGTTGCCCGGCCGCCGCGCACGATCCCCGCCGAGATCAGGACGAGGCCCCCGTGGCAGATCGCCCCGACTATCCCGCCGCGATCGTGGACCCGCCGCACGAGCGCGGTCACGGATTCGTGGCGGCGGAGTTTGTCCGGCGCCCAACCGCCGGGAACGACGACCGCGTCGAGCCGCTCCGCGTCGATCTCGCCCGCGGCCCGCTCGGCCGTCGCCGTGAGGCCGCCCGACTTGCTCCGAAACGTCTCGCCAGCCTTCGCTCCGACGACGACCGTCTCCGCCCCCTCCTCCTGAAGGCGCATCAGGCACACCCAGAACTCGAGATCCTCGAACCCGTCATCGACGAGGACCGCGACGCGCTTCCCCTTCAACCGCATGGGTCACTCCTTCCGGCGCTCGCGAGCCGCCGGGCGCCGTCCGGCGCCTCAGTTCCCCGCTCGCTCGCTCCCCCCGATGATAGACGGCCCGCCGAGGGGCGGGCGAGAGGGGCTTTTCCCTTGACGGTCCGGGGGGCGGTTGCTATATTTCTCGGGCTGGCGTCGCGTTGAGAATCAATAACTTAGGTGGCCTCCTCCGGATTCGGAGCCGGGGCCTTCGCTTTGAATGGGCCTGCGTCGGGCGAGGCCCTTCCGCTCTCCGCGAGAGTGGCGGAATTGGCAGACGCGCTGGACTTAGGATCCAGTGAGGCGACTCGTGGGGGTTCAACTCCCCCCTCTCGCACCAAGCACGAGGACGAGGTGAAGGTCGCGATCGACGAGCCAACGAAATGGGAGCGGATTCTCACGGTGGAGGTGCCCGCCGAGGATCTCTCCGTGGACCTCGAGGAGATCTACCGCGAGTTGGGCGGCCGTGTGACGTTTCCGGGCTTTCGTCCCGGGAAGGCGCCGCGACACCTCATCCGGGCGCGGTTCGGGAAATCGATCCACTACGAGATGCTCGAGCGCGTCCTCCCGCGCGCGTACCGCGAGGCGCTCGAGCGCGAGCGGCTCGTCCCGGTCTCCGACCCGGAGTTCCAGGACGTCGACTATCAGGAGAACGCGCCGCTCTCGTTCCGGGCGCGCGTCAAGGTCGCCCCCGCGATCGAGCCGGCCGGCTACCGGGGGATGAAGCTCCGGCTCACGGTCGAGCCGGTCAAGGAGGCGGACATCGGCGCGAACCTCGAGGCGATCCGCGAGCAGCACGCCGAGTTCATGCCGGTCGAGCGCGAGGCGGCCGACGGAGACCTCGCGATCGTCGACTACTCCGTGCTGGATTCCGCCGGCAATCCGTCCGACAAGTGGTCGAAGGGGTTCCCAATCCCGGTGGGGGATGGGGGGCTCGTGCCGGAGTTCGGGCGTTCGCTCCGCGGGGCCCGCGTGAACGTCGAGCGCGACGTCGCGGTCGAGCGGCGCGGGCGCGAAGGGGGCGACGCGGCGCCGGAGACGACGCGCTTCCGGCTCGCCGTGCGCGAGGTGCGCGAGAAGCGCCTGCCGTCTCTCGACGACGACCTCGCGCGCCGCGTGGAGACGCGCGTGGGCGGGCGCGAGGTCCGATTCGAGGGCCTCGCGGCGCTCCGCGAGGAGGTGACGCGGCGGCTCGCGGCGGTCGAGGAGGCGCGCGCGCGCGACCGCATGGCGGAGGAGGCGCTCGGGCGTCTCCTCGAGGCGCACCGCTTCGAGGCGCCCGACTTCCTCGTGGACCAGTTGCTCGAGGGGGTGGAGGCGCGCGAGGAGGACGCCGACCCGATGGTGATCGGGGACCGCGACGTGAAGACGCGCGAACTGCGCGCGAGGCTCCGCCCCGAGGCCGAGCGGCGCGTGCGCCGGAGCCTCCTCCTCTCGGCCGTGGCGCGCGCCGAGCGAATCGCGGTGACCGAGCAGGAGCTCGACCGCGAGATCGCGCGGATCGCCCGCCGCGAGGAGCGCGAGCCGCGCGAGGTGCGCGAGGCGTACGAGAAGGCCGACGCGCTCGGCGGATTGCGGGAACGGGTCCTCGAGGAGAAGGTGGTCCGCTTCGTGCTCGACCACGCGGAGGTCGAGCGGGAAGAGGGCGGCTCTCCGAGACTGATCGTGGCCAAGGACTGAGGGAGGGTTACATGGGACTTGTCCCCATCGTGGTGGAACAGAGCGGGCGCGGGGAGCGCGCGTACGACATCTACTCGCGCCTCCTCAAGGACCGGATCATTTTCATGGGCTACCCGATCGACGACCAGGTGGCGAACCTCGCCATCGCGCAGCTCCTCTTCTGCGAGGCGGACGACCCGGACCGGGACATCTACCTCTACCTCAACAGCCCCGGCGGCGTCGTGTCGGCCGGGCTCGCCATCTACGACACCATGCAGTACATCAAGCCGGACGTCGTGACGATCTGCATGGGGCAGGCGGCGAGCATGGCGGCGCTCCTCCTGGCCGCGGGGACGAAGGGAAAGCGGCACGCGCTCCCGAACTCGCGCGTGATGATCCACCAGCCGCTCGGCGGGACCGAGGGGCAGGCGACGGACGTCGAGATCTTCACGAAGGAGCTGCTCACGATCCGCGAGAAGCTGAACGATATCCTCCAGAAGCACACGGGACAGCCCCTCGCGAAGATCAAGAAGGACACGGATCGGAACTTCTTCATGTCGGCGATCGAGGCGAAGGAATACGGCATCGTCGACGAGGTGATCACCAAGAGGTCGTGACGGCCGGTCGGCGCGTCACGGGACGGATGGCGACGTGAAGAAACGGATCGGACCACCGCATCCCATCGTCTGCTCGTTCTGCGGGCGGGGGCAGAACGAGGTCTCGAAGCTGATCTCGGGCCCCTCCGTCTACATCTGCAACGAGTGCATCAAGCTCTGCAGCCAGATCCTCAAGGAGGAGATGGGCCGCGAGCTGACGTACGCGGACGCGGAGATCCCGAAGCCCTCCGACATCCACGCGCTGGTCAACGAGTACGTGATCGGACAGGACCACGCCAAGAAGGTCCTCTCGGTCGCGGTGTACAACCACTACCGCCGGATCCAGTTCGACTCGTCGTTCGACGACGTCGAATTGGAGAAGTCGAACATCAGCCTCATCGGGCCGACGGGGACGGGGAAGACCCTCCTCGCGCAGACGCTCGCGAAGATCCTCAAGGTGCCCTTCGCGATCGTCGACGCGACGACGCTCACCGAGGCCGGCTACGTCGGCGAGGACGTCGAGAACATCCTCGTGCGCCTCTTGCAGAACGCGGACTTCGACGTGCCGAGCGCGGAGCGCGGGATCGTCTACATCGACGAGATCGACAAGATCGCCCGCAAGTCGGACAACCCGTCGATCACGCGCGACGTGTCGGGCGAGGGCGTGCAGCAGGCGCTCTTGAAGATCCTCGAGGGGACCGTGGCGAACGTGCCGCCCCAGGGGGGCCGCAAGCACCCGCAGCAGAAGTACATCGAGATCAACACGAAGAACATCCTCTTCATCTGCGGCGGGGCGTTCGAGGGGCTCGACAAGATCATCCAGCGGCGGCTCGGCGAGAAGGTGCTTGGGTTCAACGCGAAGATCGTCGGGAAGTCGGAGCGGCGGCTCGGCGAGATCCTGAACCTGGTCGAGCCGGAGGACCTCCTCAAGTTCGGCCTCATTCCGGAGTTGATCGGACGCCTCCCGTGCCTCGTCTCCCTCGACGAACTCGACGAGAAGGCGCTCATCGAAATCCTGACGACCCCGAAGAACGCGATCTGCAAGCAGTTCCGCGCGCTCTTCGAGATGGAGGGCGTGTCGCTCGAGTTCACCGAGGACAGCCTCAAGGCGATCGCGGGCCTCGCCTTCAAGCGTGGGACGGGCGCTCGCGGCTTGCGCGCCATCCTGGAAAAGGCGATGCTCGACGTGATGTTCAATCTCCCGAACCAGCCGGAGTTGAAGGGCTGTTGCGTGACGGCGGACGTGATCCATGGCAAAGCGGAGCCGATCTACACATACGGGCACAAACGGAAGAAGAAGAGTCTTCCCAGTTTCTGAGTCGCCCGTGAAGCGCCCGGGTCGCGGCCGGCCCGGAGCGATCACGCTCACGCGCGAGGACGAGACCCTCGAGGTTCCGGAGCGCCTGCCGTTGCTCCCGCTCCGGGACATGGTCGTCTTCCCCTACCAAGTCGTCCCGCTTCTCGTGGGGCGCTCGCTCTCGGTGAACGCGGTGCGCGCCGCGATGGAGGGGGGCCGGCTTGTCCTCGCGGCGGCGCAGAGGAAGCCGGAGGTCGCCGAGCCGGCGGCGAAGGACCTACACGACGTCGGAACGGTCGTGCGGGTCCTCCAGGTCCTCCGCCTCCCGGACGACACGCTGAAGGTCCTCGTCGAGGGGCTCGGGCGCGCGCGCGTCGGCGAGATGCGCGCGAAGTCCGGCCACCAGATCGCGCGCGCGGTTCCGTTCGGCGCGGGCCCGGTCGCCGAGACGACCGAGACGGTCGCGCTCATGCGGCGCGTCCTCGCGCAGTTCGAGGAGTACGTGCGCCTCAACCGGAAACTCCCCGACGAGATCCTCATCACCGCGGGGAGCATCACGAACCCCGAGCGCTTCGCGGACACGGTCGCCGCGCACCTCCTCGTCGGCGTCGATCCGCGCCAGCGCATCCTCGAGGCCGACACCCTCGTCGGCCGCCTCGACCTCCTGAACCGCGTCCTCTCCGCCGAGGTCGAGATCCTCCGCCTCGAGAAGAAGATCGAGGGGCAGGTCCGCAACCAGGTGCAGAAGAACCAGAAAGAGTTCTACCTGAACGAGCAACTCAAGGCGATCAAGAAGGAATTGGGCTTCGACGGCGAGGGGGGCACGGAGGGGGACGATCTCGAGAAGGCCGTGCGCAAGGCGCGCATGTCGAAGGAGGTCCAGTCGAAGGCGCTCGCCGAGGTCGAGAAGCTCCGCAAGATGGCGCCGATGTCCCCGGAGGCCACCGTCGTCCGGAACTACGTCCAGTACCTCACCGCGATGCCGTGGCGCAAGACGACGCGCGACCGCCTCGACATCCACAAGGTCGAGCGCGTGCTGAACGAGGACCACTACGGCCTCGGGAAGGTGAAGGAGCGAATCGTCGAGTACGTCGCGGTGATGCGGCTCTCGAGGAAACTGAAAGGCCCGATCCTCTGCTTCGTGGGGCCGCCGGGGGTCGGGAAGACGTCGCTCGGCAAATCGATCGCGCGCGCGCTCGGGCGGAAGTTCGTGCGCGTCTCGCTCGGCGGGATCCGCGACGAGGCCGAGATCCGGGGTCACCGGCGCACGTACATCGGCTCGATGCCCGGCCGGATCGTGCAGGGGATCCGCAAGGCCGGCGTGAAGAACCCGGTCTTCCTCCTCGACGAGGTCGACAAGATGACGGTCGATTTCCACGGCGACCCGGCGTCGGCGCTCCTCGAGGTGCTCGACCCGGAGCAGAACTCGACGTTCAACGACCACTACCTCGACGTCGACTTCGACCTCTCGCAGGTCCTCTTCATCACGACGGCGAACGTGCTGCACGGGATCCCGCCCGCGCTATTGGACAGGATGGAGGTGATCCGGCTCCCGGGATATCTCCTGCCGGAGAAGATGAAGATCGCGAAGGGGTTCCTGGTGCCGAACCAGGCGGAGGCGCACGGCCTCCCGCGCGACGGGGTCCGCTTCGCCGAGGCGGCGCTCCGGAAGATCGTGCTCGAGTACACGCGCGAGGCCGGCGTGCGGAACCTCGAGCGCGAGATCGCCGGCGTGCTCCGAAAGGTCGCGAGGCAGATCGCGGGGCGGGAAGGCGCGCGCCGCGCGCGGAAGTCCGCGCCGCGCGTCCAGATCACCTCGCGTCACGTCGCGCGCTACCTCGGCGTCCCGCGCTTCACGCTCCGCCGCCTCGAGCGGAAGAACGGTGTCGGCGTGGCCGCGGGGCTCGCGTGGACCGGCGGCGGCGGCGACCTCCTCTCGATCGAGGCGACGACGATGGCGGGGCGCGGGAAACTCACGCTCACCGGGAACCTCGGGGACGTCATGCAGGAGTCGGCGCAGGCGGCCCTCACGTACGCGCGATCGCGCGCCGATCTCCTCGCCCTCGGGCGGCACTTCTATCAGAAGATCGACATCCACATCCACGTGCCGGAGGGGGCGATCCCGAAGGACGGCCCCTCCGCCGGGATCACGATGGCCACGGCGCTCGTCTCGGCCCTCACGGGGATCCCGGTGCGGCGCGACCTCGCGATGACGGGAGAGATCACCCTCCGCGGGAACGTTCTCCCGATCGGCGGGCTCTCCGAGAAGCTCGTCGCCGCGAACCAGGCAGGGTTCGAGATCGTCGTCCTGCCGCGCGACAACGAGAAGGACCTGGCCGACGTGCCGCACGAGGTGCGACACGGGCTCAACATTCGTTTCGTCGAGACGATGGACGACGTGCTCGACCTCGCGCTGGTCGGCCCGGGGCGCGAGGCGCTGCCGTTCTTCCGGCGCGTCGTTCCGAGCGCCCCCGCCGCCGACGAGGCGGCGCCGCCGGCGGGCCCGCGCCCGCCCGCCCGCGGGGAACCCGGCTACGCGCACTGAGCGTCGCGCCGGGCGGCGCGCCGCGGGGCGGGTGGCGGAGCGCGGCGGGGCGCGGAGCGCGCGGACCGCGCACACCGCGACGGCGAAGAGGCCGCCGCGCGCCGAGCCGCCGCCGGAGATTCCCGGGCGCGTCGCGCGGCCACTCTTCGAGCGCTCCGTCGCGAGCCTCGACCGCCTCCCGCACGCCGACCGGCCCGAGGTCGCGATCGCCGGCCGCTCGAACGTCGGGAAGTCGTCCCTCCTCAACACGCTCGCCCTCGACCGGCGGCTCGCGAAGACGAGCGGAACGCCCGGCAAGACCCAGATGCTCAATCTGTACTACTTCGGCGCGCTTCGGGTCATCGACCTTCCGGGGTACGGCTTCGCGAAAGCGCCCGACGCGGCGAAGGCGGCGTGGTCGCTCCTCGTCGACCGTTACCTCGCGACGCGCGCGGCGCTCGCGGCGATCGTCCTCGTCGTCGACGCGCGGCATCCCGCTTCCCCCGACGACCGCCGCATGCTAGATTGGGTCCTCGCGCGGCGCCTCCCGTTCCTCGTCGCGGCGACGAAGGCCGACAAACTCGGCCGCGGCGCCCTCGCGGCGCGGCTCGCGGGGCTCGCGGCGGAGCTGGGGCTCGCGCGGGCCGGGGAGCCCGGCTCGCGGGGCGGGCGCGGCGCGCTCCTCGCGTTCTCGTCCGTCGATCGGACCGGACGCCGCGAGTTGCTCACCTTCCTCAAGGGGTTCGAACCGTGAAAAAGCGACTCTTCACGCCGGGGCCGACCGAGATCCCCGACGAGGTCCAGCGCGCGATGACGCTCCCGACGATCCACCATCGTCACGAGGAGTTCATCGAGCTGTTCCGCGGCGTGCTCGAGGACCTGCGCTATCTCTTCCAGACGAAGCAGGAGGTCCTCGTCCTCACGTCGTCGGGGACCGGGGCGATGGAGGCCGCGGTCGCGAACTGCGTCGCGAAGGACGAGACGCCGCTCGTCATCGACATGGGGAAGTTCTCCGAGCGCTGGCGGGAGATCCTGAGCGCGTACGGCGTGCGGCACGAGGTCTACAAGGTGCCGTGGGGACGGTCGCCCGACGCGGACGAATTGGCGGCGGCACTGCGCCGCAACGGCGCGGTGCGGACCGTCTTCGCGACGCTCTCCGAGACGTCGACGGGCGCGCTCTCGAACATCCGCGCGCTCGCGCGGGTCGCGCGCGAGCGGGACGTCCTCCTCGTCGTCGACGGCATCAGCGGGCTCGTCGTGCACCCGCTCGAGATGGACGCGTGGGGGATCGATGTCGTCCTCACCGGGTCGCAGAAGGCGCTCATGCTCCCGCCGGGGCTCGCGTTCGCGTCGCTCTCCGAGCGCGCGTGGGAGCGCGTCGCGCGCGGCGGCCTGCCCCGCTACTACTTCGACTTCGCGAAGGCGAAGAAGAGCCAGGCCGAGTTCCAGACTCCGTGGACGCCGGCGAACACGCTGGTGCTCGGGCTCGCGGCTGCGCTCAAGATGATCCGCGCGGAGGGGCTCCCCGCGGTGTGGGCGCGCCACGCGCGGATCGCGGAGGGGATGCGCGCGGGCGTCCGCGCGCTCGGGCTCGACGTCTTCCCGGAGAACCCGGTCAACGCGCTCACCGCGGTGCGCGTGCCGCCCGGCATCGAGGGGAAGGCGATCGTGCGCGGCCTCAAGGCGCGCTTCGGCATCACGATCTCCGGCGGGCAGGCGGAGTTGAAGGGGAAGATCTTCCGCATCGGCCATCTCGGCGACTACCACGAGACGGACATGGCCGCGGTGCTCGCCGCGCTCGAGTTGGTCCTCCTCGATCTCGGCCACTCGCTCCGGCCGGGCGCGGGGGTCGCGGCGGCCGTCGAGTCGTTCGCGCAAGCGACGCCGGCGCGGACGCCGTAGGGACTCGGGCCGGGGCCCCGCGCGTCCGTGCCCGCTTCGTCCGCGTCCCGACCACGCGTGCCCGCCATCGCCGTCGTCGGCGCCCAGTGGGGCGACGAAGGGAAGGGGAAGGTCGTCGACTTCCTCGCCTCCGACGTCGACTGGGTGATCCGCTATCAAGGTGGCGCGAACGCGGGCCACACGATCGTGGTCGATGGGCGGAAGTCGGTCCTCCATCTCGTTCCGTCCGGCATCCTCGCCCCGCGGGCGCGCTGCGGGATCGCGGGCGGCGTCGTCCTCGACCCGATCGCGCTCCTCGAGGAGGTCGCGTTCCTCGAGTTGCTCGGGATCGAAGTGCGCGGGCGGCTCTTCATCGCCCCCGAGTGCCACCTCGTCCTCCCGCACCACAAGGCGCTCGACCGCGCGGGGGAGGCGGCGCGGGGCGGCGGCGGGATCGGGACGACCGGGCGCGGGATCGGGCCCGCGTACGAGGAGCGGGCCGCGCGGCGCGGCGTGCGCGCGGGCGAGACGCTCGACGCGGCGCGCTTCCGCGCGCGCGCGCGCGAGGCGCACGCGGCGGGGGGGCGCGCGGTCGCGCGCCTCTACGAGGGCCCCCCGGCGCCGGACTCGGAGTTCGAGGCGTTCCTCGCGGCGGCCGACGCGCTCGCGCCGTTCCTCGCGGACGTCGGCGCGCGCGCGCGCGCGGCCCTCGACGCGGGCGAGCGCGTCCTCCTCGAGGGCGCGCAGGGCACGCTCCTCGACGTCGATCACGGAACGTACCCGTTCGTCACGTCGTCCAACACGACGGCGGCGGCGGCGGCGGTCTCCGTCGGGATCGCCCCGTGGGCGATCGGGAGCGTGGTCGCGGTCTACAAGGCGTACGCGACGCGCGTCGGCGCGGGGCCGTTCCCGACGGAGATTGCGGGCGAGGAGGCTGAGCGGCTCGTGGCGGCCGGCGCGGAGTTCGGCGCGACGACGGGCCGCCGCCGGCGCGTCGGCTGGTTCGACGCGGTCGCCGCGCGGTTCGCGGCGCGCCTGAACGGCGCGACCGGAATCGCGCTCACGAAATTGGACGTGCTCGACGCGTGGGACCGCGTCCTCGTCTGCGTCGCGTACGAGCGCGAGGGGCGCCGCGTCGACGAGTACCCCTCCGACGCGATCGCGCTCGCCGCGTGCCGCCCCGTATTCGAGGAGTGGGTTGGCTGGCGCGAGCCGACCGGCGGCGCGCGCCGCCTCGCCGACCTCCCGCCGCGCGCGCGCGCGTTCGCCGAGCGCCTCGTCGCGCTCGTCGGCGTCCCCCTCGAAATCCTCTCGGTCGGCAGCGGCCGCGAGGAGACCTTTCGGACCGCGCCGACGCGCGCTATGATCTGACGCCGATCGGCGCCGATCCGACGCCGCAGCCGATGTCGCATCCGTTCCCGAGCCGTTAGCTCAGTTGGTAGAGCACCTGCCTTTTAAGCAGGGAGTCGCTGGTTCGATTCCAGCACGGCTCATCAGTTTCGCGCGGGGAGTCCGAGGCCGGGCTCCCCGTTCGCGTCCGCATCCGCGCTCCGCGCGAAGCGGCGCGCGTCGCTGCACCCGCGTGCGATCAGTCGAGTGGGGCCTCGCCGCCGAGGCGCCTTGCGCGCTCCAGGTTCTCGTGCGCGGACTCGTGGCGCGGGTCGAATCGCAGCACCGTCATCCACTCCGCGCGTGCGCGCGCGATCTCCCCGCGCATCGCGAGGAGCGACCCGAGGTTCACGCGCGCCGCGTGCAGGTACGGGTCGCGCCGGAGCGCCTCCTCGTAACAGGCCTCCGCCTCCGCCGCGCGCCCTTGCCGCGCGAGGAGGTTCCCGAGGTTGAGGAGCGGGAGCGCGTAGCGGGGGTTCTCCTCGATCGCCTCGCGATACTCGGCCTCCGCCGCGGCGTCCTCGCTGCGCCCCGCGAGGAGGAGGCCGAGGTTGTTGTGCACCATGTAGTGCCGGGGGCAGCGCGCGATCGCGTCCCGATAGAGCGGCTCGATCTCCTCGCCCCGCCCGCGCCGCTCGAGGACCGTCGCGAGGTTCACGTACGGATCGGCGAATGACGAGTCGCGCGCGATCGCCGCGCGGAGCGCCGCCTCCGCCTCCTCGAGCCGCCCCGCGCGCGCGTACGCGAGCCCGAGCGATTGGCGCGGCCGCGCCTTCCCCGGCGATTTCGCGGCGGCGTCCGTCCAGAGGGAGATCTCGGTCCGCCAGGCCTCGTTCCGCTCGCGCGTGACGACGGCGAGCGGGATCGCGAGGACGGCGAGGAGCGCGGGCACGCGCCCAGGCCGCGCGAGCGCCGGGACCGCGCGCAGGAGGCCGGCGACGACGATCAGGAGCCCGACGAGCGGCAGGTACATCCGGTGCTCGAACATGAGGTCGGTGATGGGGAGGACGCTCGACTCCGGCGCGATCGTGAGGACGAAGAAGACGACGCCCGCGACGGCGAGCGGCGCGCGTCGACGCAGGAGGACGACCGCGATCGCAATCGCGGCGAGCGCGGCGAGCGGGAGGAGCGCGGCCGGGTCCGCGAGGCTCGTCACGAGCCGGACGTCGTGGTCGAGGTTCAGCCCTGCCGGCCAGAGGGCGAGGCGCAGGTACGCGAGGATCACGCCGAACTGCGTGAGGAGGTACTCCCACGGCGAGATGAGCGGTGTCTCGCGGAGCGCGTCGGCCAAACGCGTCTCCTCGGTCGCGTTGTAGTGCGGAAAGACGTAGTTCGTCACCGGAACCACGAGGACAAGAAGGAGCGGGAGGAGGAGCGCGACATCGCGTGTCCACGCGCGCGCGCGGCCGGCATCCGGAGCGGAGGTCTTTTCGCCCCCGCCTGCCCCTTCGCCGGTGCGCTGAAAGAGAAACCACCGGTACGCGAGGAACGCGACCGGCAGCGTGACCGCGATCTCCTTCGTGCGGAGGCCGGCGAGCGCGAGGATGAGGGCGAGCGCGTACGCGCGGCGGCTCCCAGAGCGCATGTGCGCGAGCATCGCGAGCGAGGCGGCGAGGTAGAACGCGGCGGCGAGTGCGGTCCACCGCTGGACGATATACGTGACCGCCTCGATCTGGAGCGGGTGCGCGGCGAAGAGGAGCGCGACGCCCCACGCGAGCGGGGCGCGCTCGCCCTCGGGGACCGCGGCCGCGAGCCGCGGCGCGCCGAGCAGCGCGCGCGTGAAGAGAAAGACGAGCGCCGCGCACGCGAGGTGGACGAGGAGGTTGACGACGTGGAACCCGCGCGGATCGAACCCGCCGGCGAGGGTGTTCAGCGTGAATGTGAGGCGCCCGACCCCGCGGTTGTCCGCCACGAGACCGCGCAGCCGCGCGCCGAGGTCTCCCGTCGCGCCGTCCTCGAGGATGTACGTGTAGTCGTCGAGGTGCCACTCGGAGTCGAGCGCGTTGCCGTAGGCGAAGAGCGTGAGAACCAGGAGGAAAAGCGGAGGAGCGAGCCGACGCACCCCGCGCCTTAGCCCGCGCCCGCCGTGTCGGCCGCGGTGCTCTCGGGCGTCGCGGGCGGAGCGGGCGGCTTGCGTCCTCCGATCCGGTCGAGGAGGCCCTTCACCGCGCCGGGATCGCGGAGCGTGCCCTTCGGGTCGGCGAGCGCCTTCTCGTCGACGCCGAGCGAGCGCGCCGCATCCTGGAGCGCCCCTCCCCGGACGCGCGACATCGCCTTCGAGAGATCGACGCTCACGGACGGCTTCGCGGCGCTGCCCGAGATCACGAGGTCGACCGGCAATTCGCCCTTCTCGTTCACGAGGTAGCGCGCCACGTCGCCGACCTTCCGGATCGCGCGGTCGGCGAGCGGCTTCGAGAGGAGGATGCCAAGCCGGTAGTCGAGCGTGCCGTCGAACCCGATCGATCCGGACGCGCGCCACGCCGAGCCGGGCGCGTCGAGCGTGAGGTCGTCCACCGTGACGCGGCCGCCCGCGATCCGAAACCCCGACTTCATCGCGCGGAATCGGATCTCGTTCAATTCGGGGAGCCCCAAGAGCCCCGCGATGCCGGCGAGGAGCGGGTTCGCAGCGAGCCGCCCGTCCCTCGCGTTGAGGCTCCCATCGGCGGTGAGCTTCGCGACCGCCTCCTGCGCGGTGAGCCCGGCGCCCGTGAAATTCCCGTCGAGTTTCATCTTCCCGTAGAGCGCGTTCTTGAGCGGCGTGAGGTGAGAGAGGAAATCGTTCATCTCCATGTCGGTCGCCGCGACGCGGAACGTGTAGCGCGGCTCGCTGCCGGAGAGCGTGACGCGGACGTCGCCGCCGAGCGTGCCGGTGAACGCCTTCGCGCGGCCGCCGGTGATGTCGATCACGCCGTCCGGCAGGACGGCGACCTTCGCGGAGAAATCGGTGAGGGGGACGCGGCCGACCTGCACCGCCGACGCGGCGACCGTCCCGTCGAGGCGGCGCTCCTTGATCGTGAGGTCGAGCCGTGCCCCCGAGAGCGGCGTCTGCGGCACGCGCACGTCGCCCGCCGTGAGGACCGCGTGGAGCGCGCGGTCCGCGAGGGTGATCTCGCCGCGCGCGTCGCGCATCGGGATCTGCTGTGCGACAAGGCTGTCGACGTGGATTCGCGCCGTGGCCCGCATGTCCGGCAGTTCGGGGAGGAGGAGCGGCGCGGCGATCACGCCGGCCCCCGCCGCGGGGCCCGCCGCGGGCGCCACGCCCGCGCTCCGCGCGAGCGCGTCGAGATCGAGGAAGCGCGACGCGACCTCGAGGCGCGCGGCCTGCGCATTGCTCATCAATCCCGTGATGGCGCCGTCGAGCCGGAAGTCCGACGCGCCGGTCCGCCCCCGGATCCCCTCGAATCTCGCCTCGGTCCCGGCGAGGACGACCCGCCCCGTCACGCCCTCGACGGGCGCCGCCCAGCCGCGCGGCCTCGCGGAGACCTGCTCGAGATCGATCGTGCCGTCGAGGCGCATCGCCTGCGGGGCGCCGACCGGGCCCGCCGCGCGCAAGCGGATCCGCACCGTGCCGCCGAGCTCGCCCGCCGACTGGAACGCGGGCCACCGCCCGAGGAGATCGAGCGGGATGACGCCGGCGATGTCGAGATCGACCGACGGCGGCGTCGAGAGGAGGACCGAGCCCGCGAGGCGGAATGGCTCGCCCTCGAAGCGCGCGACGAGCGAGTCGATGTCGAGGCGGTCTTGCGTGAAGCGGACGTGCCCGGCGAGCGCCTCGATGGCGCCGGGAATCCCCTTGTAGGCGACGCGGCTCTCCGCGAGATCGATCGCGCCCTCGAAGCGCATCGAGCCGGGCGGACGAGTCGGTCCGGTGACGCGCGCGTCGATCGTCGCGCGCCCCGTCGCATCGAGGTCCTGCTTCCGCGCCAGGATGTCGTCCGGGAGGAGCGAGAGGAGGTCGGCGACGCTCGCGTCGCTCGCGGAGATGGCGAGGTCGACGCTCGGGACTGCCGCGAGGTCCGTCACGCGCCCCGTCACCGAGCCCGCGAGGTCGTTCACGCGCACGTCGCCGCGCTCGATCTCGAGCGTGCCCGCGCGCGGGTGGAGGGCGCAGCGGTACTCGCCCGCGGCGCGGAAGCCGCCGACGCGGAAGACCTGTAGACCCTCGGCGGGCGGCGGCGTCCCAGGCGGCGGGAGGAGGGGCATCGCGACCGAGACGCTCTCCGCCGAGAACTCGCCCGGAATCGCGACCGTCTCGAATCCGGCGTCCGCCTCGAGGGAGAGCGTGAGCGAGAGCCCGGAGAGCGTCATCTCGAACCCCGTCGTGTCGCGATAGGCGACGCGCCCCTCCCTCACCTCGAGTCGGTCCAGCGCGAGCGCGAAAGGGAGCGCCTCGCCGGGCCGGGCCGCTTCCGCGCTGGGCACCGCGCCGCCTGACACGCCGGCGCCCTCCGGCGGCGCCTCCGCGACGGCGAGACGGATCGTGGGCCGCTCGATGACGGTGCGCGTGAACTGCAGCCGCCCCGAGAGGATCGCGCCCAACTTCGTCCGAACCTGGATCGACGGGACGCGGATCTCCGAGGAATCGTCGTACGCCGGGTTCCCGGAGAGGACGAGGTCCGTCACGCGGAGAGACGGCGGGAGGAGGCCGACCGACGCGTCGCGCGCAGCGAGGCGCCACCCGGTGCTCGCCGCGACCCGCTCCGAGAGGAGCCGGATGATCTTCCCCTTCGGCAGGAGGACGCGGACGGCGATCGGGATCCCGACGAGGACGACGAGCGCGACGACGAGGACGACGCGGAGCCGGCGGCTCTTGAGCATCGGGTTCTCCTGAGTCGGGGAGGTGACCGGACGTGGATCGAACCGCTCGACGTATACCGATCCGGCGACGAGTCGGGCAAGGGGATTTTTCGCTTGAGGTCCGCGGCCGTCGTGGCTACGCTACACGAGCATGTTCATTCGGGCCGGGCGCGGGCGCGTGCGGCCTTCGACAGGGAGCCATGATCAGGAAAACCATCCCGCGCCTCCTTCCCCTCGCGGCGGCCTTCGCTCTCCTCGCCGGCTGCGGCTCGAACGACAACACGGGCGGCCCGCCCGGCGGCGGCGTCCACCTCGACCGAGACGAGTTCCGCCTCGAGTTCTCCGGCCTCGGCGACCCGAGCCCGTCGCACTACGAGATCTGGTTCGTCGTCGACGGCGTGGAGCGCAGCGGCGGCAAGTTCCGCGTGTCGCCGTCGGGCGCGGTCCTCGATCTCGCGGGGTCGCCGATCGCGGACGGCGTGCTGCGCGCGCCGGTCGGGCTCGAGGCCACGCGCGCGACGGCCGCGTTCCTCTCCGTCGAGCCGGACGACGACGACGATCCTCGTCCCACCGCGACGCGCGTTCTCGGCGGCGACTTCGCGGGCACGAGCGCCGACCTTGGCGTCGTGCACACGCGCGCGCTCGGCGTTTCGCTCGGCGGCGCCGCGGGCCAGTACGTCCTCGACTCGCCGACGACGGAAGAGATCACGGACTTCAATCGGGGAATCGCGTGGATCGTGCCGGGGCCGGACACGCTGACGCCGCCCACAGCGGGGCTGTCGAACTTGGCGCTCCCCGACTCGGGGTGGGTGTTCGAGGGATGGGTGATGCGACCGACCGGCTCGGGGTTCATCAGCTACTCGGCGGGCCGCTTCGGCGCGGCGGACGGGTTCGACTCGGATCGCGCCGGCGCGGCCGCCGGCCCATTCGGCGACGACCTCGACGGCGACGGCCGGGGGGATGGCTTCGCGTTTCCCGCGCAGGATTTCGTGGACACGTCCGGGAACGTGCCGCCGTTGGTCCTCGACGGGGGAGGCTTCCGCGCCACGGTGAGCCTCGAGCCGGAACCCGACAACGCGGCGGGGCCGTTCTTCGTTCTCGTTCTGGACGCGGAGATCCCCGCCGCGAGGAGCGCGGTCACCGTGACGTTCGACGGCCTCGGCCCGATCGGCGACGGGCACTACGAGGCGTGGGCCCGGTTCGCCGGCAACGTCAACACGTCGATCGGCAAGTTCGCCGTCGACGCCGCCGGCGTGGTGCGCGACCTCGCGGGCAACCCGATCGACTCCTTCGACGTCCCCGGCGACCTCTTCCTCTCGGAGCGGATCTTCATCACCGTCGAGCCGGAGGGAGACGCCGACGCTCTCCCGAGCCGGAGCAAGCTCCTCGACGGCCGATTCTCCGATTCCACGCTCGTCGCGCTCATGGAGCCGGACTCCTCGCTGGTCGCGGGCAACGACTCGCTCGAGAACCCGAACTTCCGCGCGACGTACTCCCTCTTCACCTACACGACGCTGGACAGCGCCGACTTCGGGATGGGGATCTGGTTCTTCCGTCCGGGGAGGACTCAGGGCGCCCCGGACACGGCCGGCCTCAGGCTTCCGATTCTCCGCGACGGGTGGGAGTTCGAGGGCTGGGTCGTCCACAATCCCACCGGCGAGTCCTACTCGACCGGGAAGTTCTTCTCGAGCGACAACTCCGACCGCGACTTTGCGGGCCTCACGGCGGACACGCTGGGGCCGGACCTGAACGGCGACGGCCGGGCGGACGGTCCGAGATTCCCCGGGCAGGAATTCGTGCGCGCCTTCGGCGGCGTCCCGCCGCTCGATCTCGACAACGGGGAGTTCGGCGTCTTCATCACGATCGAGCCGTTCCCCGACAACGATCCATCGCCGTTCGTCGTCCGCCTCTTCCAGGACGACGTGATCGACTCGCTCGGTGCGTTCGCCTCGCAGAGCGCGGAGGCGGGGACGGAGTTCCCGTCGGCTGTGGCGGGAGTCGCGCGCGGCCCCGAGTCGCGAACGATGACGAACGTCGCCTCGAGCCTGCCGACGGGGCGCGTCACCGTCTCGAGCGACTGACGCGCGCCGAGGTCGCGGCTCCGTCGCGGCGACCGGGGCGACGACCCGGGCGGATTGCCCGGTCCGCGGCGGTCGTGATATCATCCCTGCCGATGCCTTAGGGACCTCGCCTCGCCCGCCCGGCTCGGAGGATCGTCGATGCGCCGCACAGCCTGTCTCCGCGCCCCCGTCTCGGCCCTCTCGGTCGCGACGCTCACAATACTCAACGCAGCAATAGGTTACGGGGTGACCTTCACGAACTTCGAGAGCCACCAGATCCATCCGCTCGAGATCTCCTCCGACGGCGCGCGCCTCTTCGCGGTCAACACGCCGGACAACCGCCTCACGATCTACTCCATCACGCCGCAGGGGCTCTCGATCGAGAACGAGATTCCCGTCGGCCTCGATCCGGTCGCCGTGCGTCAGCGGACGCCCGACGAGGTTTGGGTCGTGAACCATCTGAGCGACAACGTGAGCATCGTGAACCTCGCGACGGGGAACGTTCGGGCGACGCTCCCGGTCGGGGACGAGCCCACCGACGTCGTTTTCGCGGGTGACGACGGCCGCGCCTTCGTCTGCGTCTCGCAGGAGGACGCCGTCAAGATCTACGAGCCGGACGACCTCCTCGCCCCGCCGGTCGTCGTCCCGATCTTCGGGAGCGACCCGCGCGCCCTCGCCACGAACAAGGAGAAGACGGAGGTCTACGTGGCCATTTTCGAGGGGGGGAACCGGACGAGCATCCTCGGCGAGAACGAGGTCGTCGCGGGCGGGGGGCCGCCCCCGGCGGATCCGCCGAAGAAGCCCTCGCTCCCGGCCGCGCCCGACGTGGGGCTCATCATCAAGTGGACCGGCACGCACTGGGTCGACGAGACCGGGACGAAGAACTGGGAGACGTTTGTGCCGATCCCCTACACGCTCCCGGACAACGACGTCGTGGAGCTCGACGCGAACGCCGCGAACCCGACGCCCCGAAACTTCACGGACGTCGGGGCGCTCAACTTCAACCTCACCGTGAACCCGGCAACCGGCGTCGTGTACGTCGCGAACACCGAGGCGTTCAATCTCACGCGCTTCGAGCCGAACCTGATCGGTCAGTTCGTTCAGAACCGCGTCACGCTGGTGGATCCGACCGGCCCGGGGAGCGTCACGCCCGTGCATCTCAACACGCACATCAACTACGCGGACAGCGTGGGGACGGCGGGCGAGCGCGCCCTCTCGCTGTCGCAGCCGAATGCGGGAGACTGGGACTCGGCGGGGACGAGCCTCTACATCGCGGCGGTCGGTTCCGGAAAGATTGCGGTCGTCGATCAGGCCGGGGCGGTCACGGCGCGCGCCGCGGCCGGCGAGGGGCCGACGGCCGTCGAGGTCGACGACGCACGCGGACGTCTCTACGTCCTCAACCGCTTCACGAACACGGTCGCGATCCTCGACAAGGCGAGCCTCGTCAGCACGGGAGAGGTGAGCCTCGGCTACCAACCGGAGCCGGCCCTGGTGACGGAGGGGCGCCGGTTTCTCTACGGCGCGGAGACGCTCTCAGCGCACGGAGACCTCGCGTGCGCGTCGTGCCACGCGTTCGCCAACTTCGACAACATCGCGTGGGACCTCGGGAACCCGCTCGGCGACCTGGGGCCCTCGCCGCAAGGGGGGATCCCGCCGTTCCACCCGATGAAGGGCCCGATGACGACGCAGTCGCTGCGCGGGCTCGTGAGCACGAGCCCGTTCCACTGGCGAGGTGACCGCAACAACTTCAACTCGTTCAATCCCGCCTTCAAGAGTCTGATGGGCGCGCCGGACACGCTCTCGGCGACCGACATGCAGAAGTACTCCGACTTCATCATGACGGTCGTCTATCCGCCGAACCCGAACCAGAACCTCGACCGCACGTACCCGACGGCGCCGCTCGGACAGCCGAGCGCGGAGCGCGGCCGGTTCGAGTTCGTGACGAACCCGCACGACGGCGGCCTTCGCTGCCAGGATTGCCATCAGAGCCAACCGAACAACGAGCTCTTCCTCGTCTCGCCGGGCACGAACCGAGTCCTGATCCCGGGGCCCGCCCTCCAGGAGAGCCAGGCCTTCAAGGTTCCGCAGATGCGCAACATGTACGAGAAGACCGGGTTCACCGACGCGCCCGGCGCTCAGAAGCGCGGGTATGGCTTCGTGCACGACGGGAACGTCGACGACCTCTTCACCTTCCTCCAACTTCCCGTCTTCCAGTTTCCCGGCGGCGACCCGCAGCGGCGCGACGTCGAGGCGTTCCTCCACGCGTTCGACACGGGGATGGCGCCCGCCGTCGGGTACCAGATCACGGTCGACGCGGTGAACAAGAACGTCCCGATCATCGTGGCGCGCATCGATAGCCTGATGACCCAGGCGTCCGCCGGGAACATCGACCTCGTCGTGAAGGGGATCGTGGGCGGGATCCCGCGAGGGTATCTCTACGCCGGCGGCGGGCTCTTCGAGTCGGACCGCTGGGCGGAGGGGACGATCGCGGAGACGGCGCTGCGGGGGTCCGCCGCATCGGGCGCCGAGCTGACGTACACGGGCGTCCCACCGGGGAACGGCGTGCGAATCGGAGTCGACCGCGACGGCGACACGTACCGCGACCGGGACGAGATCGACCTCGGCTCGAACCCCGCGGATCCGTTCTCGATCCCTGCGGTCCTCGTCGACGGCACGCTCCCGGGCGGCGCGCGGCCGGGCGACGGACTGCGGAATGCGCCGAACCCGGTCGGGCGCGCCGGCACCGAGTTCTCGTTCACGCTTCCGGAGCCGACCGTCGTCACGCTCCGAGTCTTCGACGTGCAGGGGCGCGAGGTCGCCGTCCTCCTCGACAAGTCGCGGCAGCAGGGGACCGTCGCGCTCCGCTGGGACGGCCGGGACCGCCACGGCCGCGAGGTTGCCTCCGGGGTCTACGTCTACCGGCTGGAGGCGGGTCGCATCGTGCGCGCGCGGAACCTCGTCATCGTCCGCTGACCGGGCGGGCGGCGGGTCCTGTCGCTCGCCATTCCTCCCATTGCGCAATCGTGAGGGGTCTCTCGCGGGACGGGTCCGGGCCGTGACACGGCCCTCCCCTCACGATCGCGCGCGACCCGCACGCGCACCGGGCGGCGGGTGGCGCGAGCCAGGGATCCCGCCCGTGCGAGCGCGCGCCGCGAGCGGAGGACCGGTCGTGCGAGACCGTCGCCCGCGCGCGAGCATCGGGAGGGATGGCGAGCGTCAGGACCCGCCGCTCGCGATGCCCGAGCGAGGTAGCCGACCCGCGCGTCTCCCGATCCGCCTTGCGGCTCTCGGCTCGGCCTTGCTAGGATCGCGAGACGTCTGCCGGGCCGAGCAAAGGCCCCGACGAGGAGGATTCCGTGGCACGTTCCGAAGAGACCAAGAAACCGTCCGCCCCGGCCCCCGCCGCTCGGGCGGCGTCCGCCTCCACGAAGAAAGCGATCATCGATGCCCTCAACAAGGCCTACTGGATGGAGGTCGAGACGACGATCAACTACATCGCGAACTCGATCAACCTGGACGGCGTGCGGGCGGAGGAGATCAAGAAGTCGCTCGCGACGGACATCACGGTCGAGATCGGCCACGCTCAGACCCTCGGCCGGAGAATCCACGAGCTGGGAGGCCGCGTGCAGGGCTCGATGGCGTTCGCGGCGGCCCAGAAGACCCTTCAGCCCCCGCGCGCCGCGACCGATGTCAAGGCGGTGATCCGCGGCGTGATCGAGGCGGAGAACGCCGCGATCCGCCAGTACAACGAGACGATCCGCCTCTGTGAGGGGGTCGATTACGTGACCCAGGACATCTGCGTCAGACTCCTCGGCGAGGAAGAATCCCACTGCCGCGAGTTCCTGGGATTCCTCCGGGAATACGAGCGGAAAGGCTAGCGCTCACCCTCCGTGAAAAAGATCGGTGTCGTCGGCACGGGCTACGTCGGCCTCGTCACGGGGGCGTGCCTCGCCGACTTCGGGAACCAGGTCGTTTGCGTGGACGTCGTCGAGGAGAAGATCCGCCTTCTCGAGAGCGGGAAGATCCCGTTCTTCGAGCCGGGTCTCGGGGAGTTGGTCACGCGCAACGTCTCGCGGAACCGGCTCTCGTTCACGACGTCCCTCGAGAAGACGGTCGCCTCGTCGGAGATCCTCCTGATCGCCGTCGGGACGCCCACCGGCTCCGCCGGCGAAGCGGACCTCCGCTCCGTCGAGGAGGTCGCCCGCGGGATCGGCCGCGCGATGTCCTCGTACAAGGTGATCGTCACGAAGAGCACCGTCCCCACTGGCACCGGCGCCCTCGTCTCGCAATGGATCCGCGAGAGCCAGTCGCGCCCGATCGAGTTCGACGTCGTGTCGAACCCGGAGTTCCTCCGCGAGGGGAGCGCGATCGAGGACTTCCTGCGGCCCGACCGCATCATCGTCGGCGCCTCGTCGGAGCGCGGGCGCCGCATGGTCGCGGAGATGTACAAGCCGCTCTACCTCATCGAGACGCCGACCGTCGACACCGACATCCCGACCGCCGAGATGATCAAGTACGCGTCGAACGCGTTCCTCGCGACGAAGGTCTCGTTCATGAACGAGGTCGCGCGGCTCTGCGACCGCGTCGGGGCGGACGTCACGACGGTGGCGAGGGGGATGGGGCTCGACAAGCGGATCGGCGGGAAGTTCCTGCACGCGGGGGCCGGCTTTGGCGGCTCCTGCTTCCCGAAAGACACGCTCGCCCTCGCGGGGATCGGCGATCGCGCGGGCGTCGAGATGCGGATCGTGAAGGCCGTGATGGAGGCGAACCGGATCCAGCGCGACTACGTCCTCGAGAAAGTCCGCGCCGCGATCGGCCCCGTGCGGGGAAAGACGGTCGCGGTTCTCGGCCTCGCGTTCAAGCCGAACACCGACGACATCCGCGAGGCGCCCGCGATCTCCGTGATCGAGCGGCTCCTTTCCGAGGGCGCGACGGTCCGCGCCTACGACCCGGTCGCGATGGACGGCGCGCGCAAGGTGCTCCCGAAGGTGACCTACGCGACCGACCCGTACGACGCCGCCTCCGGCGCGGACCTCCTCCTCCTCGTGACCGAGTGGAACGAGTTCCGCGAGCTCGATTTCCCGCGGCTGCGCGGCCTCCTCAAGGCGCCGGTGATGGTCGACGCGCGGAACGTCTACCCGCTCGAGCGGATGGCCGAGCACGGCTTCCGTTACACCTCGATCGGCCGGCGGGACGTCGCGCCGCGCGAGGGCGGCGCGGCGGAGGCCCCTCGGCGCGGAGGCGCGGCATGATCAAGGACGTGGCGACGAAGGCGCTCAAGCCGATCCCGGACGAGCGCGGCTTCCTCATGGAAATCCTCCGGGAGGACGATCCTCTGTTCGAACGCTTCGGGCAGGCGTACCTCACGGTCGCCTACCCGGGGGTCGTCAAGGGCTGGCACTACCACAAACAGCAGAAGGACTATTTCACGGTGGTGAAAGGGATGGCGAAGGTCGTCCTCTACGACAACCGAGACGGGTCGCCGACGAAGGGCGAGGTGAACGAGTTCTTCCTGGGCGAGAAGAACCCGACGCTCCTCGTCATCCCGCCGCTCGTCGTCCACGGGATCAAGGGGATCGGCGTCGAGCCGGCTTACCTCCTCAATATCCCGACGCGGAAATACGAGTACGCGAACCCCGACGAGTACCGGATCGATCCGCACACGAACGACATTCCCTACGATTGGACGCGGAAGGACGGGTGATGGCTCCACGCTCCGCCGGCGATGCGAGCGGAACGAAGCGTGTCCTCGTCACCGGCGGGGCCGGCTTCATCGGGTCGAACTTCGTCCACTTCCTGCTCGCGCGCGGCGGCTACTCGGTGACGGTGCTCGACAAGCTCACGTACGCGGGGAACCTCGCGAACCTCGAGCCGGTCCGGTCGAACCCGCGATTGCGTTTCGTCGAGGGCGACATCTGCGACGCGGAGACCGTGGCGCCGCTCGTGCGCGACGCGGACCTCGTCGTGAACTTCGCCGCGGAGACGCACGTCGACCGCTCGATCGCGGACGCCGGCTCCTTCGTGCGGACCGACACGTACGGCGCGTTCGTGCTCCTCGAGGCGGCGCGCGAGGCGGGCGTCCGGCGCTTCCTCCAGATCTCGACGGACGAGGTGTACGGCGAGGCGGGGGAGAGGCCGTGCGCCGAGGACGCGCCGCTCCTGCCGGCGAGCCCGTACGCCGCGTCGAAGGCGGGCGGCGACCGGATCGCGTTCTCGTACTTCGTGACGTACCGGACGCCGGTCGTGATCTCGCGCTGCTCGAACAACTACGGGCGCTACCAGTACCCGGAGAAGATGGTCCCTCTCTTCATCACGAACGCGCTCGCCGGCGAGCCGCTCCCCGTGTACGGGACGGGGCGGAACACGCGCGACTGGATCCACGTCGAGGACCACTGCCGTGCGCTCCAACTCCTCCTCGAAGCGCCGGGGATCGAGGGCGAGGTCTTCAACATCGGGACGGGCGAGGAACTGACGATCCTCGACATCGCCGGGCGCATCCTCGCCGAGACGGGGCGCGGGACCGAGCTGATCCGGCTCGTCGCGGACCGGCCGGGGCACGTGCGGCGCCACGCGATCGAAACGCGGAAGATCCGCGAGCGGCTCGGATGGCGACCGGAGCGGACGTTTGCGCGGGGCCTGCCGGAGACGGTCCGGTGGTATCGCGAGAACGAATCGTGGTGGCGGCCGATCAAGGACGGCTCGTTCCGCGCGTACTACGAGACGCACTACGGCGAGCGCCTCAAGAACGCGAGGACGGTGTGAGCGCGCGCCGTCCGGCTTGCTCGCCCCGCGGGCACGGTCCGGGCCTCTCGGCCCTCCCTCCCGCACGCTTCGCCGCCCGCTCGTCGCGCGGGGACCGCGCGATCTCGCGGGCACCCGGCGAAGTCGTGAGGGGCCCGCGGGGCGACAAGCACGGCCGGCGCGCTCGACAGCGGCCCAGCGCCGTCGAGATGATCGCGTGAGAGTCCTCGTCACCGGCGCCGCCGGGTTCATCGGGTCGCACCTCTGCGATCTCCTGCTCGCGAAGGGGAACACCGTGATCGGGATGGACAACCTGATCACCGGGAACCCCGCGAACATCGCGCACCTCATCGGGCGCCCCGAATTCCACTTCGTCCACCACGACGTCACCAACTACAACTACGTCGACGGCCCGCTCGACGCGGTCCTCCACTTCGCGTCGCCCGCGTCACCGATCGATTACCTCGAACTCCCGATCCAGACGCTCAAGGTCGGCGCGCTCGGCACGCACAAGGCGCTCGGGCTCGCGAAGGCGAAGGGCGCGCGGTTCCTCCTCGCCTCGACCTCCGAGGTCTACGGCGACCCGGAGGTCCATCCGCAGCCCGAGTCGTACTGGGGAAACGTGAACCCGATCGGCCCGCGCGGAGTCTACGACGAGGCGAAGCGCTTCGCGGAGGCGATCACGATGGCGTACCGCCGCGCGCACGGCGTCGACACGCGGATCGTCCGGATCTTCAACACGTACGGCCCGCGCATGCGCGCCCGTGACGGCCGCGTCGTGCCCGCGTTCATCAACCAGGCGCTCCGCGGCGAGCCGCTCACGGTGTTCGGCGACGGGAAGCAGACGCGTTCGTTCTGCTACGTCTCGGACCTCGTCGACGGGATCCACCGCCTGCTCGAGTCGGGCGAGTCGGAGCCCGTGAACCTGGGAAATCCGGACGAGATGACGGTCCTCGACTTCGCGCGCGAGATCCTTTCGCTCACCGGCTCGTCGAGCCCGATCGTCCACCACCCGCTGCCGCAGGACGACCCCAAGGTCCGCCAGCCGGACATCGGGAAGGCGCGGCGCACGCTCGGCTGGGAACCGCGCATCCCGCTCCGCGAGGGGCTCGCGCGCACGATCGAGTGGTTCCGCGAGGGCGTGCGGGCGGGCGGGCCGAAGGAGAGGGCTTCGCGATGAGGCGCGCGGCGGTCTCACGGTTCGCGCTCATCGCTCCCGCCGTGCTCATCGCGCTCGTCTCGCTGGGCGCGGCGCGGCCGGCGCTCGCGCAGCGCGCCTCGCGCGACGCCGATCGGGCGCGGCTCGAGCGCGGTGCCTCCGCGGCGGGTTCGGAGATGGTCACGAACCTCGACGCGATCGAGGGGCCCGTGGACCGCGCGTCGTACCGCCTGGGCCCGGGCGATCGGCTCGCCGTGACGCTTTCCGGCGCGACCCAGCGGACGCAGGACGCGACCGTGACCGCGGAAGGAACGCTCCTCCTCGCCCCCGCCGCGGGGCTCCGTGTGGCGGGCCTCACGATCGCCGCGGCGGAAGCGGCGCTGCAGCACGCGCTCGATCCGTACTTCCGCGGCGTGGCGGTGCGGCTCGATCTCGTGAGGGTCCGCTTGTTCGAGGTGTTCGCCCTCGGCCTGATCGCGCGCCCAGGCTCGTACGTCGTGGACGGCGGGACGCGCGCGAGCGCCGTCATCGAGGAGGCGGGCGGCGTCGCGGGCGGCGCCTCGCTCCGCTCGATCCGCATCGAGCGGTCGGACGGGACGGTCGCGCGCGCGGACCTCGTCAAGTTCCTCGCGCTCGGCGACCGGGACGCGAACCCGATCCTTCAAGACGGGGACCGCATCGTCGTCCCGCTCTCCGGCGAGAAGGCGGCGATCCGGGGCTCGGTGGGTCGAGGCGGCGACTTCGAGGTGATCGAGGGCGAGACCGTCGCGGACCTCGTCGCGATCGCGGGCGGGACCCCGCCCTGGGCGGACCGCTCCCGCGTCGAGCTCCGCCGCTTTGTGACGCCCTCCGGGGCGAGCACGCAAACGATCCTCGTCGACCTCGACGGGCCGTCGGCGTCGACCGAGATGCGCCCCGGCGATCAGGTTTTCGTTCCCGCAGTGCCCGACTACCATCTCCACCGGACGGCGGACGTTCGGGGCGAGGTCCTCTATCCCGGGCCGTACGTGATCGACGAGGGGGAGGAGACGCTCGCAGGGGTGATCGCGCGCGCGGGCGGCTTCACGTCGGAGGCGGCGATCCACGCGGCCACGCTCACGCGGACCGTCGGCGCTGACACGACCGACCGCGAGTTCAGCCGGCTCAAGGGGATCGAGGTGGCCGACATGTCGCGCGACGAGTACGAGTACTTCAAGTTGAGGTCGCGCGAGCGGCGAGGGCGCGTCGCCGTCGACTTCGAAGGACTCTTTGTGCACGGGCTCGAGTCGGAGGACCTCCTCCTGCGGCGCGGGGACGTTATTGACGTCCCGACGGCGACGCTCGCGGTGACCGTCTCGGGGCAGGTCGCGTCGCCCGGCGCGATCGGCTACGAGGAGGGGCGCTCCGTCGGGTGGTACATCGAGCGCGCTGGGGGGTACGGCTGGCGCGCGGCGAAAGGGAAGACGCGCGTGATCCGCGCGCGCACCGGCGAGTGGGTCTCGGCGGGCAAGGCGAAGCGTCTCGACGCCGGCGACACCATCTGGGTTCCAGAGAAGCCGGACCGGAGTCTTTGGCAAGACTTCAAGGAGGGGCTCGTGCTGACCGGCCAGGTCCTCACGATCTACCTCGTCATCGACAGGATCGCGGAATGAATCCGACGCACACCGATTTCGACGCGCCCCCGCGCGCGAGGGCGGACCGGCTCGAACCCGAGTCGTTCCGTCTCATCGATCTCGCCGAAATGCTCGCGCTCCACGGGCGACGCATCGCCGCGCTGACCCTCGCCGTCGGCGTCATCGCAGCGATCGTGAGCCTCATCCTTCCCCCGTGGTACCGCGCCGAGACGACCATCTTCGGCCCGGAGGATGCCTCCGAAACGCGACGCGTCCTCACCACGCTCCGCTCGCTCTCGATCCCCGGAGTCCGCCAGAACGTCAGCGCGCAGAGCCCGGAGACGTTTCTCGCGATCCTCGAGAGCCGCAATCTTCGCGAGCGAATCGTCGAACGTTTCGGTCTCGTCAAGGCGTACCGCGCCAAGAGCGTCGAGAGCGCCGTGAGGACCATGCGTCGGCTCGTCTCTGTGGGACTCGAGAACACCGGCATCATCCGAATTTCCGTCCAGGACCGCGACAAAGAGCGGGCCGCGGCCGTCGCGAACGCGATGATCGAGGAGCTCGACAGGATCAACGTCGAGCTGCGGATCTACAAGGCGCGTCGCGCGCGCCAGTACCTCGAGACGCAGCTCGCGGAGGTTCGCGTGCGCTTGGCGACCGCCGAGGACTCGCTCGCGCGGTTCCAGCAGGAGAACCTCGCCGTCTCGCTCGACGAGCAGGCGAAGGCGGCCGTCGGGGCGGTAGCGAAGATTCAAGCGGACGTCTTCGAGTTGCGCATCAAGAAGGGGATCCTCGAATCTTACGCCTCCGAGTCGAACCCGGAGCTCGCGTCGGTCACGCACGAGCTCGGCGAGGTCGAGAGGCAGCTCCGCGACCTCGAGGTCGGGACAGCGGAGCAGTTCTCGATCGCGAGGCTGCCGGCGATCGCACTCCGCCTCGCGCAGCACATGCGCAAAGTGAAGGTGGCGGAGGCGCTTCTCACGTTCCTGACGGAGGACTACGAGGACGCCCGGCTCGACGAGGCGAAGGAGACCCCGGTCGTCCAGGTGCTCGACCTCGCCGTGCCGCCCGAGCGGAGGTCGTGGCCGAGGCGCTCGATCATCGTCCTCTCCTCGATGACGATCATGCTCCTTCTCTCGGTCGCCTTCGTCGTCGCCTCCGACCGGCACCGCGCGCTCAGTACCGAATCGGACCGGCGACGCTGGTCGGGAGTCGTGTCGCGCGTGGCTTCATGGCTTCGCCTGGGCCGCCGAGCCGCGTAGGCCCTGGCGAGGCGTTCCTCCTCGCCCTCGCCGTCCTCTTTCCGCTGGGACCCAGGTTCGCGACCGCGGCCGGAAACGTCTATCTTGCGACGGCGCTCACGCTGGTATGGCTCGGTGCGTGGACGCTGTTCGTCTTCGCCGGGCCGGTCGGCGGTCTCTCGCTCGCCACCGGCCCCCAGAAGGCACTCCTCGCCTACGCCGGATTCCTCGTGATTCAAGTCCTGATCCACCTCGGCGGCCTCCTGGAAAGACCCGCGTTCCTCTTCCGCGCGGTCCAGCTCGTCGCCTATATGGCGCTCTTCGCGACTGTGGCGTCAGCACGTCTCGATCAGAGCGCGATCCGTCGCCTCGTGCGGCTCTCGCTCGTCGTCCTCGTCGTCGAGTGCGCCCTCGCGTGGGCGATGCGGGGCGGCGCGCGGCACGGGTTCCTCGCCGGGACGTTCGACAACGAGCACAACTCCTTCGCCGCTTACCTCGTCCTTATGGCGCCGCTCGTCCTCGCTCTTGCCTCGTTCACGCGCGACGGTCGGGCACGGGCGCTCCTCGCGCTTCTCTTCGCGCTCGGCGTCGTCTCCCTCGCCTTCTCGCTCAGCCGAACGGCCTACATCGCCTTCCCCGCGGCCGTGCTCGCCGTCGTCCACCGCCGCTGGGGGAAGCGCGCGCTCCTTGCGACCCTCGCGGTCGCGGCCGCGCTCGTCCTCGTCACCGGGCTCGCGCTCCCCGCGAGTATCCGCGACCGATTCTCGAGCATCCTCGCGATCGCATCCGGCGAGGAGCAAGACATCTCCTTCCTCACGCGCCTCGCCCTCTGGCGCGCGGCGTTCGCGGAATTCATCCGAACCGGTCTCGTCGGCGTGGGGATCTACGGCTTCTCGTACATCGACAACTACTACGTCCGCGTGCTCGTCGAGACGGGCGTCATCGGATTCGCCCTCTTCCTGGCGCTCATCGTGGCGAGCTTGGCGTGGCTCTCGCGCGCCTACGAGCGAATCCGCGACGCGGAGACGCGGGGCCTCGCCCTCGGGCTCTACGGCGCGACGATCGGGCTCCTCGTCGTGGCGAACCTCGCGAGCGACACGTTTCTCGTCCACCGTGTGATGGGCCTGTATTGGATCCTCTTCGGAAGCCTCGTGGCCGTCCACGTCCGCGCGCATCGCGAGGGCGCAGGAGCGATCGGCCCCGAGGACGCGCCCTCGGCCGGAGGGGCGTGAGAGGGGTCGGGTGGCCGTGAGCGACCGACGACCCGCGGCGCGCGAGGGGGAATCGGACGTCGTGGTCTCCGGAGCGGCTCGGGCCTCCTTCTCGGGCTACGGGCTCACCCTCGCGGGACGATTCGGGAGCGCGGTCGCGAACGTGGCCTCCCTCTTGGTTCTCGTGAGGGCCCTACCGCCCGAGGGAATCGGGGTCTTCTCGCTCGCCGTCTCGACGATCGCGGTCCTCGCGACCGTCGCGGATGCCGGCCTCCGCACCGGCTTTGTCCGTCGCATCTCGCGGCGGTCATCCGGGGCCGCCGTGGAGGGAGCGGAGGGCGCGCGCGTCGCCCCCCTCATCGGCGGGATCATCGCCTTCGAGCACCTTTTCGGTCTCGCGCTCGGTGTCGTGCTCCTCGCGGCGCGCCGCTCGTTCGCGAACGCGTTCTTCGGCGGCGAAGCCGGCGTCGGGCTCGTCGCGCTGATCGCCTCCGGCATCCTCGCGCATAACGCCTACCACGTCGCCACCGCGCCCGCGCAGGCGCGGCAGGACTTCCGCTCGTTCTTCGGCTACCAGATCGCGTGGGCCGTGGCGCGTCTCGCGGGGATCGCGTTCCTCGCGGCCACCGGAGTTCACGACCCGGTCGCCTACCTCGTCGCGCACGTCGGCTCGCTCGCGCTCACGGCGGCCGGCGTCCTCGTGGTGGAACCGGAAACGTCGCTCCGGACGCTGTCCGGCGCGTGGGGCCGGAGAGCGTTTCGGGAGGCTTTCGCGGACCTTCGTTCCGCGCATTGGGTCGCCACTGGAAGCCTCCTCTTCATCGCGATGAGCCAGCTCGGTGTCTTCGCGCTGGGCCACTGGTCGACGCTCGCCGAGGTCGGCCGTTTCGCCGCCGTCCAGCGCTTCGTGCAAGTCTTCCAGATCGCCATCTCGGCGCTCTGGACGTTTCTCCTCCCGAAGGTGCTCGGCTACGACGCGCGCGCGCTCGCGGAGTACGTGCGGAGGCTCCGCGCCCGTTTCCCGGGTGCCGCGCTCCTCGTCCTGGTCGGATGCGCCCTCGCCGCCTTGGTCCTGCCCCTGCTCCTCCCGCCCACGTTGGGGGACCTCCGCGTCGTGCTCATCCTCCTCGGCGGCGCCGCCCTCGCCGAGGCCTACGCGAGCCTCCTCAGCATCGTCTTCCTCAACGCCGGCGCGTACGCCGTCGTCGTGTGCGCGGCCGCCGCGAAGCTCGCGTTGGCGACACTCCTCGCAGCCGCTTGGGCGCAGGCGTGGGGAGCCCCCGGCGCGGCCGCGGCGTGCTTCGTCGCGGAGGCGTTGGGTCTCATCGGGCTGGCGTTATCCGTTCGCGCGCTCATGGCGCGGCTGGCGATCCGAGAGAACGGAGCGCCCCGGCGATTCGCGGAGGGGCGGCCATGAGGCTCCTTCTGGTTTCGATTTACGACACGGCAAGGACCGGGGGGCTCTCGACGCACGTCGCCGAGCTCGCCGAGGGACTGCGGCGCGCCGGACACGAGGCAGCCGTCGCGACGCCGTACACCGTGGTGCCGGCGTCGTGGAGGCGTCTCGTGCAGGACCTTCCGCGTCTTCCGATGCGCGTCCTGGATCGCGATGCCGCTTATCTCCACTTCCTCTCGGTCGGGCGGCGGTTCCTGGCGCGAGGCGTGGCCCGCGCCGTCTCCGAGCACGCCGTCGACATCGTGCACGCCCATGACCCGGTGGCGCTCATCGCGGCGCGCGACGCGCTCTTCGGGGCCGTGGGGGCCCCGGTGCTGGCAAGGCGCCCAGGCCTCGTCCTCACCGTCCACGGGGATATCGCAAATCTCGCCGAGTCGGACGGCGCGATCGAGCCGGCGGGGCGCGGTCGGCGGACCGCAGAGGCGCTCGAGACCGAGGCCTATCGCGCTGCGGACGTCCTGATCACCGTCGACGAGCGCCTCCGCTGCCACTGCCTCGCGCTGGGCGGTGAGCGCGCCATCGAGGTGTTCGCGAACTTCGTCGACGTGGATCGCTTCCGGCCCGCGCGCGTGGAAGAGGGAGAAGCGTCGAGCGCCCTGCGACGGAAGCTCCGCCTCTCCGATACGGCGCGCGTCGTCCTCTGCCCCCGGCGGCTCGTCCCGAAGACCGGCGTGATCTACGCGATCCGCGCGATGGCCGAACCGGCACTTCTCCGCGCGGCGGAAGGGCCGGCCGCGGCCGATGCCGTCCTCCTCGTCGCGGGCGAGGGAGCGCAGAGGCCCGCGCTCGAGGAGGAAGCGCGTCGTCTCCGCCTCGGCGTGGACGCCGGGGGGGCGGCGCGCGTCCGCTTCCTCGGCGATGTCCCGCGGGCGGAGCTTCCGCTCCTCTATCGTCTCGCCGACGTCGTCCTCGTGCCCTCGGTCCCCGATGCGGGGGTCATCGAGGCGACGTCGCTCACCGCTCTCGAGGCCATGGCGAGCGGCAAGGTCGTCGTCGCGTCCGCAATCGGGGGACTGGCCGAGCTGATCACGACCGATCGTACCGGGATGCTCGTTCCGCCGGGAGACGCGGCGGCGCTCGCGCGCGCGGTCGCGCGAGCGCTCGCCGACGCCCCGTTCGCCGCGGCGATCGGCGCCGCAGCGCGCACGCACGTGGAGTCCGAACGCTCCACGCGCGCGTGCGTCGAGCGCATCCTCACGCTCTACGAGCGCGCCTCGAGCGCCGCTCGCGGCGGGAGTAGGCCACGGTGACGACCACCGACGCATCGCGGGGCGACGACCGCGCCGCGCCACCGCGCGAGCCGCTGGATCTCCTCACGATCGACACAGCGCGCCGCGTGGGCGGCGGACAAGTCACGATCGAGCGCGTTCTGCGGCGTCTCGACCCCCGTCGGTTCCGCGTGACGCTCGCCTGCCCCTCGCGGAGCGGACTCGCGGCCCGCCTCGCGGGGTCGCCCGTCGCGGTCCTTCCGTGGGTGCCCCCGTCCCGCGCGCCCCGCGACGGCTTCGCGGACCTTCTTGCCTCGGGTGTGAGCCGCAAGATCCTGCTCGCTCCCGCCGCGGCGATCGCGGTCGCCCGCCTCGCGGCGTGGGCCCGCGGCCGCGAACGGCTCGTCATCCACGCGAACACGTTTCAGGCGGGGGTGATCGGCGCGATCCTCTCGAGGCTCGTCCGCCGGCCCTTCGTCTTCCACGATCGGCTCCACAAGTCCCACGGCGAGTTCGAGCGCTTGGTCTATCGCTCCGCGAGCGCCGCCTTCGCGGTCACGCGCGGCGTCTCCGAGAAGTGGCGCGCCGAGTTCGGCGAGAAGATCGTCCTCCTCGTCGACGGGACCGACCTCGATCACTTCCGACCGCGAGGTGATCGTACGCTGCGCGAGTGCCTCGGAATCGCACCCGATGCACTCGCGCTCCTGGCCGTCTCGCGGATCTCTCGCGAGAAGGGTCTCGACATCCTCGTCGAGGCCGCGGGGCGCCTCGGTACCGGCATCGTCGTTCTCATCGCGGGGGAGCCCTTCCTCTCCGAAGACCGGGCGTATCAGACGGAACTCGTGGCCCTCGCCCGAGACCGCGGCGTGGAAATGCGATTCCTGGGTTTCCAGGAGGATGTCGTTCCGGCACTCGAGGCCGCGGATCTCCTCGTGCTCCCCTCTCACGTCGAGTCGTTCGGTCAGGTCCTCCTCGAGGGGATGGCGGTCGGGACGCCGGTCGTGGCCCCCGGCCTTCCCGGGCCGCGCGAGATCGTGGAGGACGGGAGGACGGGGGTCCTCTTCACTCCGGGCGACGCCGTCGATCTCGCCGCCCGCATCACCGACCTGCGGAGCGACCCCGCGCGGCGCCTCGCGCTCGGGCGTGCGGCGCGCCGCGCCGTCGAGGAGCGCTACCCCCTCGACGCGACGGTCGCCCGGTTCGAGTCCGTCATCCGAGCGCTCGCCGAGTCGGGGCGGCCTCCGGGCGCGGATCCGAGCGGCCCGTGACCGCCGAGCGCGCGATCTCCTCGTAAAGCGCGAGCATCCTCTCCGCCTCGAGCCCGACGGTGAACTCGCGCTCGAAGCGGGCGCGCGCCGCGCGGCCCAGTCGCTCGCGCAGCGCCGGGTCCTCGAGGAGCGCGCGCATCGCCCCCGCGAGCGCCTCCGGATCGGCGGGCGGCACCACGAAGCCCGTTTCCCCGTCGCGGTTCACGAACGAGACCCCCGTCGGAAGCGCCGTCGTCACGATCGGCTTCGCGCTCGCCATCGCCTCGAGGAGGACGAGCCCGAACGCCTCGCTCCGCGCGATCGAGGGGAGGACGAACAGATCGCACGCGTGGAGGGCCGCCGCGACGGTCTCGTCGTCGACCTCGCCGAGGAATTGCACGCGCTCGGCGAGGCCGATCCGCGCGGCGAGCCGCTCCGACGACTTCAGCAGGTCCCCATCGCCGATGACGAGGAGACGCCCGTCGACCTTGCTCATCGCGCGCAAGAGGTACTCGAGCCCCTTGTAGTACACGACGCGGCCGACGAACAGCGCGAGCCGGCCCGCTCCCCAGCGCGCGATCTCCTCCGCGCGCCGCCGCGCCACCGGTGAGAGTTGGAGCACCCGGTCCTCGCGGATCCCGAACGGGATGACGACGGCGCGGTCGCGGAACGGCGCGAGGACCGGCGACGAGTCGAGGAGCTCCTGGCTCGCGACGTGCACGCGGTCGCTCCTCCTCAGAACGCGCTCGAGGATCGGCCCGTAGAGGGCGCCGGTCACGCGCTGCCGCACGATGTCGGCGTGATACGTGAGGACGAGGCGCGCGGACGGGCGCGCGGCGAGCACGGCGACGGCGGCCATCGGGTTCGGGTGGTGGACGTGCACGATGTCCCAGCGGTCGGCGCGCAGGAACCTCACGAGCCCCGGGACGAGCGACGTCGACAGGATCTCGCCCCATCGGCCGAGGCGCGTCACCGGGACGCCATCGATGACCTCGCGCCGCGTGGCCCACCCCTCGTTCGCGACGACGACCTCGACGTCGACGCGCGGCGCGAGCGCGCGGCAGAGATCGGCGAGGACCGATTCCATCCCGCCGGGGTGCGGTGGATAGAACTTCCCGATGTGAAGGACGCGCAGCGGTCGGCCGCGGGAGGGCGCCGCCGCCGGGAGCGCGCCTCCGGCGTCCATGTCCCGTTGTCGAAGCACGGGCGCGATTATATAATCTGCACCCTGATCGGGCCACCGTTACGGCCGCCCGGGGGCGATTCCCTCGCGGGCCCCTCGCGCATTCCTGAAGGAGATCCTCATGAGCGATGTCATCCACTCCACGGCGCGCCTGGGCGCCGGCGTCGGGCACGGCGCCAACCTCGTCGTCGAGGAAAACGTCGCGATCGGCGATCACGTCCGGATCGGCCACAACGTCGTGATCCACGCGGACACGCGGGTCGGCGCCGGCTGCGTGATTTCCGACAACGCGGTCCTTGGGCGGCGACCGATGCGGCCGGCGTTCGGGACGCTCGCCGTCGACGACCGCCTCGCGCCGTGCGTCCTCGGCGAGCGCTGCCACATCGGGACCTCCTCGGTCGTCTACCGCGGCGCGCGGCTCGGCGACGACGTCTTCGTCGCGGACCTCGCCTCGATTCGCGAGGACGTGGAGATCGGCGCGTTCACGATCGTGGGGCGCGGGGTCTACGTCGAGAACCGCGTGCGCGTCGGCCACCACGTGAAGCTCGAGGCGAACTGCTACATCGCGGCCGAGTCGGAGGTCGGCGAGCACTGCTTCGTCGCGCCGTACGTCGTGACGACCAACGACAACTTCCTCGGGCGGACGAAGGAGCGCTTCAAGCACCGCAAGGGCTGCACGCTGAAGGCCGGCGCGCGCGTCGGCGCGGGGGCGGTCCTCCTTCCCGGAGTCACGGTGCGCGAGGACGGGCTCGTCGCGGCGGGCGCCGTCGTCACGCGCGACGTCCCCGCCGAGCGGATCGTCGCTGGCGTCCCGGCGGCCGATTTCCGCGAGGTGCCGGCCGCGCAGCTCTTGCGGAATCAGGAGCGCTAATGGCGGAGGGAGACGACGGGCGGGGGGGAGCGCGCGTGCCCGCCGGGGCGGGGGAGCGGATCGGCCTCGGGCTCGCGCTCCGGCGGCAGCACGCGGCGCTCCTCCCCGAGTTGCGGCGCGCGTTCGACGACCTCGCGGCGAGCGGCGCGTTCGTTCTCGGGCCGCCGGTCGCGGCCCTCGAGGAAGCGCTCGGCGCGCGCGTCGGCGCGCACGCCGTCGCCGTCCACTCCGGGACCGACGCCCTCCTGATCGCGCTCCGCGCGCTCGACGTCGGGCTGGGAGACGAGGTGATCCTCCCGGCGTTCTCGTTCTTCGCGACGGTCGAGGCGGTCCTCCTCCTCGGGGCGACCCCGGTCCTCGTCGACGTCGAGCCGCGGACGCTGCTCGTCGACGCGCGCGCCGTCGCCGAACGGATCGCGCCGCGCACGCGCGCCGTCATCCCGGTCCACCTGTACGGCCAGTGCGCGCCGGTCGAGGCGCTCGAGGACGCGGTGGCGGAGGCGCGTCGCGCTGGGCGAGTCGGGGATCGCGGCGTCGCGCTCGTCGAGGACATGGCGCAGGCGCTCGACGCGACGCGCGGCGGCCGCCCCGCCGGCTCGCTCGGCGATCTCGCGGCGCTCTCCTTCTATCCGACGAAGAACCTCGGGGCGCTCGGCGACGGCGGGATGCTCTTCGCGCGCCGCCCCGAGGACGCCGCGCGCGCGCGCCGCCTGCGCGACCACGGCTCCTCGCGGAAGTACCAACACGAGGAAATCGGATGGAACAGCCGGCTCGACTCCCTCCAAGCGGCGTTCCTCCTCGCGAAACTCGCGCACCTCGACGAGTGGACAGCGCGCCGCCGCGCGATCGCCGCGCGCTACGACGCCGGCCTCGCGGGTCTCCGCCTCGCGCTCCCGGCCACGGACCCGGCGAACCGCCACGTCTACCACGTCTACACGGTAAGAACGCCGCTCCGCGACGGCCTCCGCGAGCACCTCTCCGGTCTCGGTATCGAGACGGGCATTCACTACCCCCTCGGTCTCCACCGCCAGGGTCCGGTGACCCCATTCGTTCGCGATCCGAACGCCTTCCCGCACACCGATCGCGCCGCCCGCGAAGCGCTCTCTCTCCCGATCTTTCCCGAGATTACCGACGACGAGGTCGAACGCGTGATCCGGGCGGTCCGCGCGTTCCGACCCCTCGAAGGGCCGTAAGTCCTTTCGGGGACTCGCGCCGCCCCCCACGAAGTCCTTGACTTTCGCCGCCGGAAGTCCTACCCTCAACCTCGCTTACGCGGGTACAGGTTTTGCCCGGACGGGCCGATACTCTGTATAGTCGCATCCAAGATTCCCTATCCGGGAGCGAGGACGCTTGATGATCACACCCGTTACGCTCGTCATCTCGTTCTGCATCGCGGCGCTCGCCGTATTCTTCCTCACTCCCCTCGCCATTCGACTCGCCAAGCGGTTCGGCCTCTACGACATCCCAGACGGACGGAAGGTCCATCTGGTTCCGACCCCCCTCCTCGGCGGTCTGGCCGTGTTCGCGGCGACGGTCGCGATCCTCCTCGTGGTCGGGGCGGCGGTCGGCGAGCCGCTCACGACGCCGCGGCTCGGGTTCCTCGCGGGCGCGGTCTGGATGTTCCTCCTCGGCCTCGTCGACGACCGCTACGGGCTCTCCGTCTCGGTGAAGTTGATCGGGCAGTTCGTGGGCGCCGCATTCCTCGTCTTCACGGGGAACACGGACGGATTGATCGGGACCGACCCGGTCGCCCTCGCCCTCTGTCTCGTCTGGACGGTCGGGATCGTGAACGCCCTGAACTTCCTCGACGGGCTCGACGGCCTCGCGGGGGGGACCACGCTGATCGCGGCGCTCGCGTTCGCCATCGTGGGGATGATCGGCGGCCAGCCCTATCCGGCGCTCCTCGCCGCGATCGTCGCGGGAGCGGCGCTCGGGTTCCTCCGCTGGAATTGGAGCCCGGCGCGGATCTTCCTCGGCGACGCGGGGAGCCTCTTCCTCGGCTACTCGCTCGCCTCGCTCGGCCTCATGTCGACGTGGGACAAGTCGTCGCTCGCGTACCTTCTCGTGCCGGTGATCGTCCTCGGCGTTCCGATCTTCGACATCACCTTCGTCGTCGTCGTGAGGTTCCTCGAGGGGCGCGCGATCTCGAAGCCGGGGAAGGACCACACGTCGCACCGCGTCCTCCGCGTTCTCCGCTCTGTGCCGAACGCCGCGCTCGTCTTCCACACCGCGACGCTCGCCCTCGGAGCGACCGCGGTGGCGCTCGTCTTCGCGCGGACCCCGGCGCTCTTCATCGCGGGAACGCTCACGGCGGCGCTATTCTTCCTCCTTCTCGGCCGGCGTCTCTCGAAGATCCCCGTCGCGTAGAACGAATCGGTTCACTCGCGCGGACGCGCGCCGCTTCGCGCTCTGACACCCACTCCGCCGCGTCGCCCGCTCCCGCTACTCGCCGCTTCTCTCCGCTTCGGCACCTGTTCCGGTCCTTGATCCGTCGGTAAGGCTCCGTTGGTAGGGAAGCAAAAGCACCTTGCCGGCCGCTGAGACAGCGGTTAAGAAGAGGCGAGCTTCGACACTCTCTCTTCACCGGCGAGGTGCGAGGATGACGGT
>Ga0247727_10000269_pt1 | contig 123689 bp, 81 predicted proteins | sample WisWelCaveWW1625_FD_202498 | JGI IMG/M metagenome (GOLD analysis project Ga0247727, IMG submission 202498) | Biofilm microbial communities from Wishing Well Cave, Virginia, United States - WW16-25 | ecosystem: Environmental > Aquatic > Deep subsurface > Groundwater > Cave microbial mat...
TCACTCTGTTCCGGCCAGACCAAGCGCCTTCTTCGCCGCCCCGACTTCAAGAAACAGCTTGTGGCTGCTTTTGCGGTCGCGGCTGGCTAAAAAAGAGGCGCGGTCCAACCAAAGTTTACGATCATACCTTTAAATAGATGCCAAACCGTCCCCAAATCCATAAAACCGCCGGTTTTGACCTTTGTTACAGTGAAATTTTCAGAAAAACATTTCAGGCTTTTGGTGGAAGGAAAAAATGGCTGGGCGCCGTTTATTTTGATTGGGAGGTGAAAAAAAGCCTGATGATCAATCATCAGGCTAAGAAGCTCAAGTTGGCTGAAGCCACCTGTAATGGCTGCGATCGAATGAAAAGAGTGAAGCCCACCTGTGCCTTATAAGAGGGTTGCAATTCTTGCAATCACACTACACCAGTTGAGCTGGTGCCTCGTTTCTATTTTTTTACCACGCTGAACGGATAGCTCCCGACAACTTCCATTGCTTTATCAGACTTCACCCCAATCAATGTGAGGATATAATCGTTCTCGCCAAAAACCAACGCGGGTATATTCAACATTACGGATTTGCCGGCATCGGAAAGGCGGGCTTTTAGCATTCCCTGGCTCCAAACTTCCTCACCTTCGGCAGTCTTCAGCACGGCGCGATAGCTTTTGTACTCGCCGCCGTCCTCAAAATCAGGTTGAAGTTGCGCCACCTCGACGCCGCGGGGAATGGCCAGCCTTTTTGCACCTTCGATATCTCGCAATGCGCCGGCGCTGAGCGCAAACGATACGGCAGCAGGCTGAGGCGGCCGCGCTTTCGCCAGTTTCTGCTCAAGTTGCTCGCGTTGGTGCTTTTCATTCTCGAGCTTTTCTGCCAGATCACGTATTTGCTTGCTCTGGTCAGTGGATTCCGGCTGCAAGCCTCGCCGGCGCTCCAACCCCTCTGCCCATTCCGCCTGAAATTGCGCGAGCTGATCCTGCAAGTGCAGCGTTTGAACAAACAGCCACGCGCTGCCGAGCATCATCACCACCACCGCCATTGCAAAAGCCGGTTGCAACACCGGATGTGGCGCCAACAAAAAATTCAAAAAGAATCGCCACCAGGGCTCCGGTTGCGGCGATGGCGCCGCAGATGCCGGTGCGCTTGCCTTTTGCTCTTCCGCAGTATATTGTTTCAAAGCTTTGGCAAACTCCACTCGCTCACGGCGCTGGGGCGTCGTGAGAAAATATTTTTCGAAACGCTCACGCTCTCGCCGGGAAAGCTGGCCCTGCACGTAGTCGTCGATCAACTCTTCTTCAATAGCAAGAAACTGCTCAAACCAGTCATCGTCGCCAAAGTATTGTTCTTCAAGCTGAAGCTGCTCCTGTTCAGACAGCTCGCCCAGAAGATAGCGGATCATGACTCGGTGATTTGGGGCTTTTTGTTTCGTGTCCATCTTACTTCTCTCGCGCTATATGGATACGTAAAATAATTATGGCTCACGGAAATGGAACGGCTCACGGAAAAAAATTCCGTGAGCTGTTCTACTTCCGTGAGCAATTCATCCTTATTTAGTTCCGGCTCGGGTTGTGGTAATTCTTTAAAAAACACCTTTGGTTGCCATTTATTCGCGCTGGCGTCATCTATAGTGACGAAAAATCGAAAACGTTTCATTTTAAACATTCAGACGAGCCGTCTGAGTTACAATCGCTTGAGGCATTTTTCAACACAGGTTTCCAGCTCGGCGCGAAGGCGGTGCGCGCGAATTCGCAGCGCGTTGACGGTGACCTTCATTTCCCTAGCCAGCCGCTCGCGATTTTCAATTTTGATACGCCCGGCAGCGTAATAATACTGCACGATAAGCTCCCGGTAAACCGGCGGAAGCTCTTGGGCACAGCCCTGCAAGCAATGATAGCGTTGTTCCACCTTCTGACTTTCCAATGCCTGCGCCTCCAGCTCGACAGGATCTTCGCCAGGATGCTGGGACGGCAGAAGAGTTTCGAACGTTGACCATTTTCTTTCGGGTTTGCGCCAATACTCTTTCAGGATGTTGCGCGCGACGCCGTGAAAATATAGAGCAGGCTCGGAGGTGCGAATCTCGACGCTCTGATCAATGGTTTTGGCGACGCGATCGATCGTGGCATCGGTATATTCCTCGGAGGACAAACATCCTTGAAATTCAAAAAATTTCATCAATTTGCGGCGAACGTTTTCCAGCTTTGCTCCGGCGCGCTCGCGGTCCGGATCAAGCCACGCCAACAACTTGTCAAGCGCGTGTTGGGTTAAACTCCACTCTTGGTGTTGCGCAGAAGCATTTAATGATTTCATTTCCGTGAGCTGTTCTCCCGCAGCAGCGGGATGAGCGCCTATTTTGGAGTTCCGACTCGTCCGGCTTATGTTTTACGCCTCACTTCCACTCTCCCTGCAACACAAACGCCGCCCAATAATACGGCGCTTGCCAGCGCTTCTCTTTCCACATCGAAACTTGCGCGGCTCGCAGCGCTGCCGCCGGACGCAGTTTTTCCGGCCCCAACATTTTTTGATAAAATCGTTTCATCAACTCGGCGGTGGCTTCGTCATCGACTTTCCACAAGCTCGCGACCACACGCGCGGCGCCGGCGTACATGAAACCGCGTGTTAGTCCAACCAAGCCTTCGCCCTTGATCTCTTTGCCCAATGCGGTTTGACAGGCGCTGAGCACAACCAGATCCGCGGGCAGATTCAAATTATAAATTTCATGCAGCCGGAGAAATCCATCTTGTGGCTCACCTTGTTCATTCACCAGCGATAACACAATGCCCGACAACTCGGGATGCTCGCTGTTGAGCAAGCCGTGCGTGGCAAAATGCACGATGCGATACTGGCTCAGTTCAGCGCTCGTTGCAGTAGCGCGGCTCGCAGCAAAATCGAGCGCTTTCATATTTTCATTCGCCGGCGATTTTAAGACAATGCTTTCGGCTTCTTGCCGGCTAAAAGGCAGGCGCGGAATGTGCAGGCCGGTCGTATCCGCCCAATTGACCTCTCGAAAGACTCGCTCCATTTCTCCGGAACGGAGGCGGCCATCACCCAAACTGGCGTGTGGCTCGCCGATTTTTTGTTCGGCCATCATCTTGCTTCGTTTGAGGCGAGGATCATCACTTGCAAATACGGGATCGGCCAGCACCGCAATGGCCTTAGATGCGGTGTTTCTGTCCTTCAATTCACGACGCAGCGCCGCCAACACCGACGCTGAAGGTAGACTCACGAATTCATGATTGATGGCCAGTGGCTTGTAGTCCGTTGTCAGTGGTACTGGCAATGCGCCGAATGGAATGTATTGCAACGCGCCTTCTGTTACCACGAGCAATCTTTTCGTTCCAAGTTGATCAGCAACGGGAGCCAGAAGCATCCGGCTCAGAGCCGCGCCAGCCTTCTGGCAATCGGCATCTGCTTTCGTCACGCGCTCCCGCCTCTGCTTGGATGTCTCACTCGCCCTGCGCTGATTGCGGGCGACCAACAAATCATAGACTTGTCGGGCCAATGAATCGATTTGAGCGCGTTTAGGCAATTCAAAACTGTTAAGAGTCGTCGGAGTAACGGCCCAGAGAAAGCTGCGTTCTTCACCGAGAGCGTATTCCAAAAGTATGGTGTCATCATCGAGCACTCGCTGCTGAATCTCCTTCACGCTCATTGGCTGTGGCTGAGTCAATGCAGCGTAACGCGGGCTGGTGGCGCGGATGGTCGCCTGAATTTCTTGGTACTCGGCCAGAAGCGCATTCAACTCTTTATTTGCTGCCGCAGAATCTTCTTTAGTGTGCCCGCCACTGAGCAGTTTCGTAAAGCGTTCCGCCTTGCCATTGAGCAATTGCTGCAAGGTGCGTTCGCGCTCTACCAGCGCAGAATCCACCCCTTGACGAATATCCACGCGAGCTTCGCCGAGAATCTCGAGCAACGAGCGCGCCCGGGCGCGCTCACTGGCCTGTAACGCGGCCGCGTCTTGCCCTCCCGAGGGATCAAGTTGATGCAACCGCATCAGCAGTTCCAGATAAAACTCATAAAAGTGCTGCTTGGAGGCGAAGTACGAGGCACGCAATTGTTGGCTGGTCACGCGCGTGCGCAACGATTCAATCCCACGAAGCGCAGATTCAATCTGGGTGCGGGCTTCGGTGAGATTGCCGCGATGGCATTCGGCTCGCGCGATTCCAAATAATATGAGTGCCTCGATGGCCGGATCACTCACGGCCCGGCCAAGCGCCAGCGCTTGATGATAATGGTCGAGCGCCTTTTGCGCCTCGCCTGATTCGTCGTACGCATCAGCGATATTGCTGAGTGTTTGCGCTTCGATTCTGCGATTACCCACGGCTCGTAAAAGCGGCAGCGCCCGTTCGTAATACTCCAGCGCTTTTTGCTTTTCGCCCATTAGATCGTAGGCCACTCCGATGTTGTTGAGCGTGACCGCCTCGCCATCGCGATCTCCCACGGCGCGTCGCAGTGAGAGGGCTTGCTCGTAGTAATCGAGCGCCTTTTGACTTTCTCCCAGCTCACGGTAGGACACGCCCATGTTGCTAAGTGTGACGGCTTCATGAAAACGGTCGCCCAACACACGCGCGAGCTGGAGCGATTGGTCATAATACTCCAGGGCCTTTTGCCGTTCACCCAAGATGCTGTAGAGCAGGCCAAGATGGTTGAGCGTGGCGGCTTCGTCGATGCGGTCATTGATTTCTCGTGCGATCAAGAGCGCCTGATTATCGGAGTCAAACGCCTTCTGCGTGTCGCCCAATTCGTGGCTGATCTTGCCCATGGCAGCCAACACCTGGGCTTCTCCAAGTCGGTCGCCAACTTCGCGCGCGAGCAGGAGCGCCTTGCTGCAATATTCAAGGGCTTTTGGATTCTCGCCCAATGACGAGTAAGCCACACCAATGTTGTTCAAGAGGGTCGCCTCACTGCGGCGATCATTTATAGCTTGCCAGTATGGGAGCGATTGTTGATAGTAGTCGAGCGCTTTTCGCTTGTCGCCAAAACTGTCGTAAATCGTCCCGAGATTGTTGAGCGCTTCGGCTTCGCCGCGGCGATCTCCCAAAGCGCGCCTGAGCATCAGTGTCGCAGCGAAGTTTTCCAATGCCTTTTGGTTCTCGCCCAAGTAGTAATAAATCCCGCCAATACTGTTAAAGGCAAAAGCAACCTTGTCGCTATCTCCCAAGACCTGCCACAGCTTGAGGGCTTCGCCATACTTTTCAACTGCTCCATGCATAGATTCCGCAGTTCCTTGCGCAATTAAGAGAATGGCCTCCCCGGAAATCCTCTCGGTGGCAATTTGGCTTCGGTCTTGTGGCGCGGCATGGCGCAGCGCCTCGATCTTCACCTCGTAATATCCGGAAGCCGCTGTCGAATCCAACGAGCGCACCTCCAGGCGGTAGGCACCCGAGGTTTCCGCAATCTCTGATACCGGCTCCGGCCCTTGCGTGCCGTTCGGGCTATCAACTTCAGCGAGTTGTTTCCCATTCGGTCCCAAGAGCGTCACCACCACGTCGATACCGCGCTGCTCAACAACTATGTGCAAATACTGCCCCGTCGTGAGAGTTATATGATAAGCGTGCACCTCCCCTCCTTTTAACTCGCGCTCGATGGGCTTACTCAGTTCAAGTATGCGGGTCTTCTGCACGATTCGGCTTGAATCAACGCGCTCTTGCGCCCAAGCTGCCGTCGTTCCTATTAAGAGCAGAAGACTTGCCAACAAACCAAGAGGCTGGCAGGAAATTGGGCAAATACCTTCAAGCTTTGCGTCGAGTTTAATCTGTTGCGCCATGAACATCCCTCCGCATAAAAAGCGTCGAAACGGATAAGATTATTGAGTTGTTTGCTAAGATAAAAATTGCGCCCACAATGTCAAGAAAAATTCTCAACCTTATATTCCTTCAAAATAAAAAAGCATAGCCGTTGTAATGGGCTATGCTTTCAAGCTAAGAAAAAAATCGTAGGTATTGCTACTGCTGCGGCGCTGCTGGCTCCAATTTCATGAGCAGTTGCAACATCGTCTGGCCGCGCAGATCTTTGGCGTCGATGAGCTTCACCACTTCCTGGTAGCCGGCGCGGGAGATTTGCACCACATGATTCTGGTCGGCGGTGACCGTCACTTTAAGCGGTGATTGCCCCACGTAACGATCATCCACCGTCACATCGGCGCCGGATGGCGTGGTGTTGATTTGCAGCGTTAGCGTTTGCCCAGGCACTGGAAGCGGCTCTTGCAGCTCGGGTGCGGGTCGTCGCCACCGCAACACGCGCCGCAGCCGCTCCGAGTCAATAACCTGCACAGGCTCCCGTCTCGTTTCTTCACGCTCACCATCCCCGACTTCTTCGATCAGGGGTGTGGCTTCGATGCGCGGCGCTATTTTTACCACGCGCGGTTCGACCGGCTCGGCAACCTTGGCCGGGACAGTGGAAGCCTGCGGCTCGGCAACATCTTCGTACTGCATCCGGAAACGCACCTGCTTATTGACGGGGCGGCCCTTGTAATCTTTGTCCAACCGGCAGGTCAGCACCGTGCGCTTACCCGGCAAAATTTTAACCTGCTCATCCGAAATAATGTCGAAAGTTTGTTCACGCCAATAGCCAACCACGTGGTACTCCGCGCGAATCTCGTAGACGCCGTGCTGCAGGTGCATGGGATAGGTGTATTTCGACAAAAAATTGGACATCTGTTCAACCGGCGCCACCTCGCGGCCGTTGACGTAAAGCACGATGTAATTGCGGTAACTTTTTCCGGCATCGGCCACATTTTCGATTTTGACCAGCAGGTTCTCCGGCAGTTCTCGCAGCTCTCGTTCCGGCAGTTGCGCTTTTGGCTTCAACTCGCTGTAAGCGCGATCGGTGGTCAACTTCGCTCCGGATCCGCACGCCATCAGTCCGATGACGAGGAGCAGCGTGCCGGCCTTGGCAATTTGCCGACAAATTGAAAGTCGGTACGGTTGGTAACTGTTAAGCGCTGGCATGACATCCTCCGATAATCTTGGGGGTTTTGAGATTCGCGTGTAAGCGGCGGTACGTCAACGTAAATTAAACGTTGGGTGGCGGCAAAAAGTTCAAAACACGGACGTCCGCGGACCTTATCGATATCCGTGGACAAATAGAAAGTGAACCTCTCCAAATTTATAAAATGAATTTGAAAAAGCAAGAAAATAATTCCGGTTGCTACGCCAGGTTTTCAGACCAGCCGAAACCCGAGGCTCTTGGAGCAGCATTTTAAGCTCACGGAATTGGAATGGCTCACGGAATTAAAATCTGAAATGTTTTACTTCCGTGAGAGGTTCCATTTCCGTGAGCCTAAATTTCGGAACTTTTTTCTAAGTTTTGCTGCGCCATGGCTTTGCGGCCAGAATTACGTGCTACTTGAGAGCAAGCGCTTGCAACAAGTAGCAACCGGTTGGCGTCTTTTAAACTTGTAATCGTTGAAGTCGAAAACTTTACGCGACTACTGACGGAGGAGCATGATGAAACAAAAGAGCCGCTACATTCATCTTTTCATCGCACTTTTGGGGTACCTGTCATTGGCGCAAGACCGGCCGCCGGCCAAGCCAACGCTGACGGTGGATTGGATCATGCGCGATCCGAAATGGATGGGAAATTTTCCCGGCGAACCTTATTGGTCGGAAGATGGCCGAACGGTTTATTTTATGTGGAATCCGGCCAGCACCGATGCTGATTCGCTGTATCAAGTTTCACGGCGTGGCGGCGAGCCTACAAAAGTGCCCCGCCTGGTGGAGCAGCAGCTTCCCAGCCGGTTGAGCCGATACTCGCGTGATTATTCCAAAAAAGTTTTTGAGCGGGACGGCGATATTTTCTGGCTCGACGTCAAATCCGGCCGGACCACGCAGATTACCAACACGGTCGAGCCTGAGAGTCAGCCGCGATTCACCTTTTCAGAAAAACAGGTGCTATTCATTCGCGACAACAATCTTTTTTCCTGGGATATTTTGACGGGCCTCATCACGCAACGAACGGATTTTCGCAAAGGCCAGGCGCCCAAAGAGAGCAAGCCGAGCACGGGTCAACAGAAATATCTCGCGCAGGAAGAGCTGAGTCTGATTACGGTGTTGAAGGAGCGGAAAGACAAAGCCGACAAAGCCAAAAAACAACGGGAAAAATTAGAGCCGGCCCGCCCCAAGAAAATTTATCTTGGTGAGAAAGACGTGCAACAGATTCAGCTCTCGCCGGATGAGAAATTCGTCACGTTCGTTTTATCGCAACGGCCAAAAGAGTCACGCACCGCCATCGTGCCGAATTATATTGCCGAATCCGCTTTCACCGAAGATCTCAACACTCGTCTAAAAGTCGGCGAGCCGCAGATGGCATACGAATTTGGCTACTGGGACATTACCGGCGACACGGTGCTTTACGTCAAGCCGGATAGCTTGCCCGGAATTATGGAGAGCACTGCTTTTACCACTATTCCGACGAAAAAAGATTCTGTGAAAAATACCACTGCCAAATCCGATTCTTCCGTAACGGCAAAAGGGCAAAAAAAGCCGCGCGCTCGCGAGGTCATTTGGAACGGGCCGTTCTGGAGCGCTGATGGTAAAAATGCTTTTATCGTCGTGGGCGCGCGGGACAACAAAGATCGATGGATCGCCAAGTTGGAATTGCCTGCCGGCAAATTGATCTGCCTGGATCGCCAACACGTCGAAGCGTGGATCGGTGGTCCGAGCATCGGCGGGGTTGGCACCGCGGGCCAGGTGGGCTGGATGCCGGATAATCAGCGCGTGTGGTTTTGCTCGGAAGAGAGCGGCTATTCTCATCTTTACACCATTGATATCGTCACGCGCCGGAAGCAGGCGCTGACCAGCGGCAAGTTCGAAATCTATTCGCCCTCCATCTCGCGCGACAAGAAGAAATGGTATTTCACCAGCAACGAAGCGCATCCCGGCGAGCGGCATTTTTATTCCATGCCCATCGCTGGCGGCATTCGCACCCAAATAACTTCCATGGTTGGCAACAGCCATGTCGAGATTTCGCCGGACGAAATGACGCTGGCGATTCTTTACTCGAGCTTCAACGCACCGTGGGAAATTTATCTGCAAGAAAACAAGTCCGGCGCCAAACCGCAGCGTGTGACCTTTTCAACAAGCGCGGAGTCCAAAAGCTATCCATGGCGCGAGCCGGAGCTTATCACCTACAGGGCGCGTGATGGCGCGCAAGTTTATGCGCGGCTGTATCGCCCGGAAAAGCCCAATGGCGCGGGCGTGGTTTTCGTGCATGGCGCCGGCTATTTGCAAAACGCCCACAAATGGTGGTCGAGCTATTTTCGCGAGTACATGTTTCACAATCTGCTCGCGGATCGCGGCTACACCGTGCTCGATCCGGATTATCGCGCCAGCGCCGGCTATGGCCGTGATTGGCGCACCGCGATTTACCGTCACATGGGCGGCAAGGATTTGGAAGATGTCGTCGATGGCGCCAAGTTTCTCGTTGAACATCACAGCGTCGAGGCGAAACGCCTTGGCGTATATGGCGGCAGCTACGGCGGTTTCATCACGCTCATGGCGATGTTCACCACGCCCGAAGTTTTTGCCGCCGGTGCGGCGTTGCGACCGGTGACGGATTGGGCGCATTACAATCATGGTTATACTTCCAACATTCTCAACATTCCCCCCTGCCGACACGCTGGCGTACCGTCGCAGCTCGCCGATCTATTTTGCCGAGGGCTTGCAAGGCGCGCTGCTGATCTGCCACGGCATGGTCGATGTGAACGTGCATTTTCAAGACACCGTGCGGTTGACGCAGCGATTGATCGAGCTGGGAAAAGACAATTGGGAAGTGGCGATGTATCCGATGGAAGACCACGGCTTCCGCGAACCCAGCTCGTGGACGGATGAATATAAGAGGATTTTGAAGTTGTTTGAGGAGAATTTGAAATAGTCCGATTCCCTCATTTCGAAATTCTTTGCTTGAATTTACAGTTGGTTTGTTGTATATTCATGGCAAATGAGCTTATCAAAAAGACAACGAAAGTTCCTGAGAACGAAATCGAACGCGCCATTCGTTATCGGTATGATTATCTTATAAAACATGGAGAGAAGCCATGAGGACTTTTCGTGACGATTTGAATGAAATGCTGCGAAACCCCTCCCTCAAAAAACGCTACGAAGAAGAGAAAGAGCGGCTCTTCATCGGCTATCAAATTCGCCAAGAAAGAAAGCGCCGCAAGCTCACTCAAAAAGATTTGGCGAAAATGGCGGGACTCACCCCGCGTCAAATTTCACAAATCGAATTGGCTGAGGAACCAGCTTTCGACTTTGCAACGGTGCTGCAAGTTACTTCCGCTTTGAGCTTGGCTCTCATGTTAGTGCCACAAAATCGTGTGCCTTATGTTAATCGCACGCTACGATCGGCAGCCGCCGTGGCAGCATAAAAAAGTCAAAACAGATCCGGAATGCTCGTAAACGCAATGCGCGTCGGCGCGGCGTGCTTCACCTCGTGAATGCCGCCGAAATAGACTTTGTCCGTGCCAAACTTGGCGTTGATGGCATCCATCGCTTGCATGAGTTTCGTGCGCTTGGGATCTTCAAAAAGCGAGAGATTGTGCAGGTGCGCCGGCACCAGATCGAATAACGTGGCGCCGACCGCGAGCGGCTTCCCAGCCGGATGTTGTTGCCATAGCATCTGCAGCGCTTCGAGCATCGTCAAAGTATCCTGGCATTCGACCATGCTGGTTTGGGCTGACCAGCTTTGATCGCGCACGAACCGCAGCGAGAGCTGCAAGCCGCCGGCAAAGTAGCTCATTTTTCGCAAGCGCATCGCCGCTTTTTGCACCAACTTTTGCGCGACAGCATACGCGCCGTCCTCAGTGCGGAGATCCGGAGGCAACACGTGCGAGTGGCCGACCGTCCCTCTTTGTGTTGCCGGTTCGGCAATATCATCGCCGCGCAGCCAATGCCAAAATCTTTCGCCGACAATGCCGCTCCAAATTTTTTTGAGATGCGGCTTGGGCAAAGCGCAGAGCTGCTCCATGGTGCGAATGCCATAGACTTGCAAGCGTTGGTGCATGCGCCCGCCGATCCCCGGCAGATCATTTAATTGGAGTGAATAAAGAATCTGCGGCAAGTCCGCCGGCCGGATCACCACCAAGCCGTCGGGCTTTTGCATATCGCTCGCCACTTTTGCCAAAAAACGATTCGGCGCAAGGCCGATGGAGCAGCACAGCGTCCGCCCGACTTTTTCCCGGATGGCGCGCTTGATATTTTGCGCGATAGCCGTGGCTTTCTCAACCGTCTGCTCACTGCCCAGCAAGCGGCAGGCCATCTCGTCAATCGACATCACCACCGCCACCGCCAAGCAGGATTCCACCGCCTGCACGATGGCGTGATGGTATTCGACATAGAGCTTGTGCCGCGCTTCGATCAACCAAATTTCCGGACATAGTTTGCGCGCCTCGGACACGAGCGTGCCGGTTTTCACGCCGAAGGCTTTGGCCTCATAGCTGGCGGCAATGCAGCAGGTGGCATCGGTCATCACCGGCACCACCGCCACCGGCCTGCCGCGCAACTCCGGGCGCAGCTCCTGCTCGATCGAGGCAAAATAGGAATTCAGATCGAGAAAGAGCCAGCGCAATGGTTTATCGTTATTCGAAGGTTGCACGTTCGTGTTCGGCGTTCACTCCTCGAAGGAGTTGGTTTAGCAAGTAACAGTATCCCGTCATTCCGGAGGTAATCTTTTTCCAATCCAGCGTTCTCTCCCACAATAGAGAGTTCATCCGGCAAGTAACACTCCGATGTCATCCCGAAGGGATCTTGTTTAATTTCGAGCACAGTGCTTGAGATGAACAAGATGCTTACAGCATGACATTTTAAAGTTTGCGAATCAATACTGCTGAAGCCGCTACTTTTTCAACATATCTTTATAAACCACGCCGCCCTTCATCACCCACGGAATATTTTCCAACACGGTGAGGTCTTTGAGCGGATCGGCCTTGACGGCAACGAGATCGGCATATTTGCCGGGTTGAATGCTGCCGAGTTTGTCGGATTGGCCGAGCAGCTCCGCGGCAACTGTCGTGGCGGATTGAATCGCTTGCATCGGCATCATCCCCAGCTCGACGAGCAGCCGGAAATCCGCCGCGTTCATCCCGTGCGGAAAAACGCCGGCATCCGTGCCGTAAGCGATTTTCACGCCCGCTTGAATGGCTTTGCGGTAACCTTCGCGTTTCCTGGCATTGATCATTCGGGCCTTCTCGAGAAGTTTTTCCGGCAGGTTCCACTGCTTGCCGAATTTCTCGACAGCCTCACCGACGTAAACCGTCGGCACGAGATACGTGCCGTGCCTTTTCATCAACGCGACGCCCTCGTCGTCGAGCAAGCTGCCGTGCTCGATCGAGGCGACGCCGGCTTGAATCGCCATCTTGATGCCTTCGGCGCCGTGCGCATGCGCCGCGACTTTCTTTCCCCACCTCGTGGCTTCCTCCACAATCGCCTTCGTCTCCTCGGCGGAAAATTGCGGCGCGCCCACCGACTCTTCTTCGCTCAGCACGCCGGCGGTGGCGGTAAATTTGATTACGTCAGCGCCATATTTAATGTTCCACCGAACCTTCCTGCGAATTTCATCCACGCCGTCAACCACGCCGTCGAAACCCTCGAAGCGCAGATACGGCGAAAATCCGGAAAGATCGCCGTGCCCGCCGGTGACGGAGAGACCGTGTCCAGCCACAAACAAGCGCGGGCCAACGATCTTTCCGGCATGGATGGCCTTTTTGAGTGCGACATCAATAAACTCGCCGGAACCGACATCACGACAGGCGGTAAAGCCGGCCTCCAAAGTTCGCTTGGCGAAAATGTGCGCCGCCACCGCCACATCGATCGGCGACTTGCGAAAAGTGTCGTCGAGATAGTTTTCAATCTGCGCCGTGATGTGCGTATGGCAATCGATGAATCCCGGCAGCACGGCTGCGTCGGCTAAATCGATGACGGTAGCGTTGGCCGGAATCGTTACGCTGCCTTCCGCGCCAACGGTTTTGATCTTCTCGCCTTCGACGAGTATCACCTGCCGCTCGAGAACTTTGCCGTTGACGACATCGACCAAACGCCCGGCTTTGATCGCAATGACATTGGCTTTGCCTTCCGGCCGGTTTTGTGCCAAAACAGAGAGCGCCCACAACAAGCTGCAAATGCTGATAACGAAACACTTCATGGCTCCTCCTCGGTGAGAATTCAATCGTTTGAATCTTGGCAACGCAGCCTGTTATTCCGCGGAAAATCTTCTTTCGCTTACAGGCATGAAATTTCAATATGATGCCTGGATATAAAAAGTGCAAGAGAAATCTGTTGTCCCAAGTAATGCCTCAGTTGTGGTGGTAGCGCCCCGCACTTTGCGGGGCAGTCAGGATGACTGCGCTACGTTTCTCCACCAATGACCGAGGGAATACCCCAAACTTCCCTCTTGACACTTTGCCGTTTTTTTCGTAGAAAAGAAGGACAGGCCGGTTCACCAACTGCAAATACCTGTATGACCCTTGAAACCATCCACGAGATTCAGCTCCTCCCTGTTTCCATTCACGACGCCTGGCGTTTCTTTTCCAATCCACAAAACTTATGTGACATCACGCCGCCGTCTTTAAATTTCGCGGTCACGTCGGCGCTTCCCGGCAAGATGTATCCGGGCATGATTGTCACCTATCGCATTACACCGTTGCTCAACATCTCCCGGCAATGGATCACCGAGATCACGCACGTCATCGAGCCGCACCTATTTGTGGACGAGCAGCGCTTCGGCCCGTATCGCTTTTGGCATCACCAACACTTATTCCGCGAGATCGCGGGCGGCGTCGAAATGCAGGATCTCGTGCACTATGCGCTGCCTTATGGGGTGATTGGCAGATTGGCGGCTCGCTTGGTTCGCCGGGAGCTTCGCCATATCTTCGCCTTTCGCCGTGAGTTTCTCGCGAAAAAGTTCGGGACGCTGGGTCATCGCCAAGGCAAATAAATCACACTTGACTTGTTACCTGTTGTTGAGTATCTTTCGATTCGTCATAAACGACCGTTCCTGCCTCCAGAAGAAAGAATTGAACCTGAAAAGAGTTTTTCAAAATGTTTTTTTCCAACTGATAGAAGAACCCACCGGAAAAGCTTTTTACAGTTGGGTTCATCTAGCCGTTGGGGCAGATTGGAATTAAATAAAAAAGGACACGCACCGTATGCAAAAGAAAACGTTTATCATTGGCGTTATTTTTTCGTTTGTACTCATTCTTGCGAGCAAAGTTGTTGCACAAACCGTGACGATCAAAAACAACGCAAATTTAATCGAGCAGCTTTTGCAATCGCGGCCGGACCTGTTTGGCGAGATATTGAAAAAAGTCGAGAAACACGAAATCCAGATTTTATACACCAAAATCGACCGCGACCAAAACAATCGGCCCTCATTCCGGTCTTATTCTTATCGCGTCAATTCAAAGGAATATTTTTATCCCGCCAGCCTCGTGAAGCTTCCGGCTGCTTTTCTTGCTCTTGAGAAGCTCAACGATCTCGGCATCAAAGATTTAAACAAATATACCAGCTTGCGGATTGACAGCGCTTACGCGGGACAGACCGCAGTCACGTTCGATTCCAGTGCGGCGAGCTATCTGCCGTCGATAGCGCATTACATTAAGAAAATTTTTCTGGTGAGCGACAATGACGCCTACAACCGGCTGTACGAATTTCTCGGCCAGCGCGCGCTTAATGAAGCGTTGTGGAAGAAAGGCTTCAAAAATCTCAAGCTGATGCACCGCTTGTCGATTGCCTTGCCCGCCGAGCAAAACCGTTACACCAATCCTTTCACGTTTTATGATGGCGACAAAATCATCTCTCAACAACCGCTCGGGTTCAACCCGCTGGTTTTCAAGAATAAGCTAAAAACGACGCTGAAGGGAAAAGGCTATATCAAAAACGGCGATTTGGTTAATGAACCCAAAGACTTTTCACCGTCGAATTACATTTCTCTCGAAAACTTGCAAGGCATCTTGAAAGCCGTTTTGTTTCCGGAAGCGATGAAGAGCAAGCAAAGATTTCGTTTGCTGCCGGATGACTATCAGTTTTTGTACAAATACATGTCCATGCTGCCGCGCGAAAGCGACTATCCGAGGTACGACACCAGGGAATATTATGACGGCTACGGCAAGTATTTCCTGTTTGGCGACTCGAAACAACGCATGCCGCCCCACATTCGGATTTTCAACAAAATCGGCGAGGCGTATGGCTACCTGACCGACAACGCTTACATCGTGGATTTCGAAAACAAGATCGAGTTCCTGCTCACGGCGGTCATTTACGTCAATGAAGATCAGATTTTCAATGACGACAAATATGAATACGACACGACTGGAAGGCCTTTCCTGACGAATTTGGGCAGGGTGATTTACGAATACGAAAAGACGCGGCCACGCCGGTATTTGCCAAATTTGAATAAGTTCAAGATCGAATATCCGCAGCCGCCACAAGAGCCGCAAGTGACTTTCAACGTGATCGTTTCGGCCTCGATGCCTGCTGGCGCGAAAATTTTCATCGCCGGCAATCATCCGCTCTTGGGAAATTGGGATCCGGGCAAAATTGAACTGGCGAAACAAAACGATTCGTTGTGGGCGATCACGCGCAGCTTTCCAAAAAATTTGGGGTTGGAATTTAAAATCACGCGCGGGTCTTGGAACGCGCAGGCGATTTACCAAGCGGGGGTCATTCCTGACAACACGCAGTTCGTCGTCCGCAATGACACAGCGGTGACGATTCGGCCGCAAACGTGGAGTGATCTCGCGTTCAAATCCGGCGGCGGCATTACCGGCACGGTGAAATATCATCGTGGGTTGAAACATCCGAAGCTCAGGTATCCGCGTGATGTCATTGTTTGGCTACCGCCGTCTTACGAGAAAGAGGCGCGCCAGCGCTATCCGGTGCTCTACATGCATGATGGGCAAAACCTCATCGATCCGAGCACCTCGTTTCTCGGCGCGGATTGGCGGGTGGATGAAGTGGCGGACAGCTTGATCCGCGGCCAGAAAATGGAAGAAATTATCGTGGTGGGAATTTACAACACGCCCGACCGCACGCCGGAATATTCCGACACCGAATTGGGGCGGGCCTACGCGGATTTTGTGATCCACCAGCTCAAGCCGATGATCGACAGCACTTATCGCACCAAACCGGAGGCAAAGAACACCGCGGTGATGGGTTCTTCCATGGGTGGGCTGATCTCATTCTTGTTTGTGTGGTGGCACCCCGAAGTTTGCTCCAAAGCCGGCGGCCTGTCGAGCGCGTTTTTGGTGGATGACAATAAGATTCTCAGAGAAGTCCGCGCCTACACCGGCCCGAAGAAACCCATCCGCGTCTATCTCGACGACGGCAGCGAAGGCCTGGAAGCCCGCCTCAAGCCCGGTTACGATGAGATGGTGGCGCTGTTGTTGGAAAAGGGCTATGTAAAAGGCGCCAATTTGGAATATTTTTATGATGTCGGCGCCGGGCATGATGAACGCGCATGGGCGAAGCGGTTGGGGAGGCCGTTGGGGTTTATGTTTGGGAGGTAGGACGAACTTAACTACTTCTACTGATAGCTACTGAGCAACAATTCCATCGCTACGCGCTGTGAAGGCTCTAAATTACCGCCGTACACGGCAAGGTAATCACGCAATACTTTTATCGCCTCTTGGTCTTGGTCGATCTGATGATAGTTCTGGGCGAGATTCCAGGTGTATTCGTGTTTATCCGGCTGGAGGCTCTGCGCTTTTTTATAGAACGCATTGGCTTCGGAATTATTGTTGCGATAATAACGATTGATCCAGGCCAGAATGTCGTAAGCCTTGTCATTCAGAGAATCGTGTTGGACAGAGCTGAGCAAAGTTTTTTCAGCCTCGTTGACAATTTGGTCGCGTTTCGGGTCTTTGCTTTCCAAACTCCCCAATTGTTCGATCAGCCGGGTTCCTTGCTTGAATTGCTCCGCCGATTGCAGCATCCGAATCGCTTGCCGCGCATTTGAAATTTTGTCTATTGCGGTGTAAGCCTTGCCATTCGCAAACTCCCACAAGGCCGTGATGTGTTCCGCCATGGTTTGGACAAATTGCTCCTGAGGCGATATCAGCTTAAAATTCTCCCGATGAAAGCCTTGCGCGATTAGCGCCTGGTCGACAAAAACCTCCGCGCGAAGGGAGTCATTGCCATCAGAAACGCAAAAACAGGCAAGCCGGGCATTGTTCTCCTGCATTTTTGCCGCGGCCAAGGTGGCGCGTTTTACCCCGGGAAAGTCGGTTGTATCGAGCGGAACGATCAAGAAATGCACTGTGCCATAAGCCGGCGAACCGGTGGCTTTGATACTGCCGAGCCTTTGGACCAGCTCGCGGTATGAATTAATGTGCTTTTTATCCCAATGTCCGAATTCAATAAACAAGACGCCAAATTCGTGCGCCCCGATTTTATTATTGGCTGGCAAGGGCACCAACCACAAATAGAGGGCGCAAAAAAAGACGGCAAAAATAACCGAGAAGGCCGCCAAACCCTTTTTAAATTTTGGCGGGCGGGCTGCGCTTTTGATCACAAAATAATTGACGAGCACGAGCGGCCCCAACGCCAGCAACATAACCAAAATTCGCAACGACAGCAGCTCCTGCGTATAGCAGTAAACTAAAATGCCAATCGCGATGAAACAAGCCACAATGACCAGGTAATCCTTCAATTGCATATCGATTTTGATTTTCATGGGGCTGCAACTCCTGCCAATGGCCGTTCGAAGCTATTGATCAATTCAAGAAGTAGAGATAGCGCACTAAAACCCGGCCTATTCTTGCATCTGAGCGAATGCCTGTGCTTTCCTTTATCAAAGCTACGTCATCCAGAATGCGGCCATACCTTCCATCGAAAAGGCCACGTCCAGTACGCAGCATAAAACCGATGGATAATTCTTGTTCCCTCGGCAACGGTCTTGGCACCGTTCTGTTGATCGAGCGGAACGACGTCTCATAACCAAGTTGTATTGCCCACCGATATTGCTCTAGAAAAGGCAGACGCTCGACCGTTTCATTTTGTCCTCCCAGGCAAAACCACAGATTGGTTTGCAACGAACGCCCATCAAAGTTCGCTTTTACTTCTTTTGTTGCCTCAAAGGTATTTTCCCGCAATTCCATGGCGCCGTGCAATCGTTTTGCGCCGGCGAACATGCCGCCGGCAAAAACCTGCTCGATATAATAGCCCGGCACTTTGCTCGCAAAATACGAAAACTTAATGCCGAAGTGTGGTGAAAAACGGTAAAGCACGTGGCCACCTGCCCGCAAGGTTGGAAAGGCGCCATCTTTTTGTTGTGGGTAGAGCAAGAACCAACCCATGGCGCTGATTTCTGCCACAATTTTGATATTGGTGCGCCTAGAAAGTGGCGTAAACGGCTCGCCAAGGTCGATCCGGAACGCGCGCGTGGAATCCTTTTCCACCTCGACCACACGGTATTGCGGAACATATCCCCCCTTTTTAATGCTGAGTGTATAACGACCCACCGGCAGTTTTAGTGAATCAGGTGAATGCTTCGCCGGAAGAGCCGGGAGTTCTTCCACTCGAAATTCCGCTGCCGGAGGTGTGGTTGTAACTTTGATGGCGCCCGTGCCGGCCGACTTATCCGTATTCTTCGCGATCACCATGACAGGCGCTTTTTCTTCCGAGCCTGGTGATATGGAAGGCCTTTCTCTAAGACGAATCCATCCGGTATAGCTGCCGTCTCCATCCAGGCGCCACCCTTCCTTTTCCAATTGGGGATATGCTTCATGTCGCGAAGAAACGACGAGCACCTGCCAATCATTACGGCTTTTGGGAGGGTCCAGGCGGTTGCTGATGACTTCATAAACATTATCATTACGGTCAGCCTTGAACAACTGCCCGCCTTGAATCAGATAAAGCGCCAGGTTTTCGTTCCCGTGATCACGGCTGGAAAGCGAATCAAGCCGAATTATTGCCTTCACCGAGGGTTTGCTCACCAGCCAATTGAAAGTTGCCGCAGTGTCTCTTGGCAAAGAAAACTCTTTTTTTATAACGCTATCCATTGAAACGAAGGCAAGCTCGGCTCTGAGTTTTTCGCCAAAAAGGGCTTGAAATGTCAGGCGGGGGCCGGCCGGGGTTTCCCGCAGGGGAATTTCTTTGCCGCGGAGCGAATATCTCGCGCCCGTGACGAAATGCCTGGCGCCATTTTCGGCTTGATAATAAACCAATGGCTCGATGTTGAATGTTGGCGGCTCCAGGAAAATTTGATCTTTCAAAGCCAATTGGCTGATGCTGTATTTTTTCTGCAATGGCCGCAATTGCGGATGCGAAAACTCAACGACATTTTCAGCATCTCCGCCCGCACCGGGTTCAAACTGCGCCGAAAATGAGCCGTTTTCGTCCGTTTTGTCGAACGCACTGTTGTTGATCCGAATCTCGACGCCCTTTATATTCTCGTTGGTATCCCGGCGTTTGACTTGGAAGCTATATTGAAATACCGTCGTGGATGGAATCAATTCAAAACTCAAGGCTTCGGCGGGATTACGGTCGCGCAAATCCGGCAAGGGAACGATCTTCGTCTGGTATCTCTCGGCCTCGATCCACAGGTAAGAAGTGTCGTTCCCGTTTGCTTCCAATGAAATGGAAAGCTGAAAAAAGCCGCTTTGGTCGGTTTGAACCCGATAGACGCCGTTATGCGCATAGACGGTGGCGCCGCCGATTGTTGCCTCGAGTTGGCCCTCACGCGAAACATGACCAAAAAGATTGATATTTTCCGGCGTATAAAACGAGCTTTCCAGCACGGCGTCAAATTGTTCCTTCTTCGCCTGCTCCAACGGTTTGATGCAAGTCTTGTAACCGGCCTTATTAAAAAGCAAATAGATCGGCCCTTTGGATGCAGTCGGCCGGAAAGTAAATTGTCCACCGGCATTGGTTTTCGTTTTGAGGATGATGCCGTTCATCATCATGTAGACATCCACGCCTGACAACGGTTCCAGCGTCTCGCTGATCTGAGCGGTTACACGGCCAGAAATCGATTGAGGCACATTTTGCGCCCACACCACAGGTCCTAAGAGTGGCATGACTCCAAACATCAATGACACCGACAACCGGCAAAACTGCTTCTTTGCATGATTCATAAGATTTCAGCCACCGTCAAAGTTTTTCGGCAAAATGCGTTTTCATTAATTTGATGTAACTATTCAGGCATCGCCAAGGAAAGGCAAAACGATTTTGAGCAAAACTATTAAGAAAAGCTTCATTTGAGTATTGAGTCGTCTTGGTAAAGTATATGGTACGCCGTTACCAGATCGCCGAGCAATTGCTTGCGGTCAATAATGTCGACGAAGGCGGTTGGTCCGGCGCCAATGCACAAGCTCTCTCCAAAAAATTCTCCAATGTAGAATAAAGGCAACGCCACACGGCTTCGTACAACGATCAAATCCATCGGTGCCGGCGCCGTTGTCGGGGCAAAATGCTTCTCCAAATCGCTCAAGGTTTGTGGCGATGTTACATTCGTGCCGGATTGCTGCAACACGTACAGAACGAAACCCAGGGCATCGAAACCCTGTGCCGGAGACCGGCCCGAAGGAAGAAATGGAATATGCTGATGGCGCAATTGCATGGCCAGCTCAAACGCTTGCCGCCGGCGAGGGAGAGTGATCGAGTTGCCAAAATAATAACGCACCAATTCTGCAAAATGGCGCGAGCTTAAAACTTCACGCGGCGGTTGGCCGGAAAGTTGAAAATATTTCAATAACGCCTGGTAAGCCCCGGTGCTATCACGGGTCTCCAGGCGCAAGAAGCCAATCAAGCGGTAAGCCTCGGCGTTTTGCGGAGCGAGATTTACAGCCAATTCGTATTGTTGAAGCGCCGGTTCGGCACGGCCGAGCTTTTCGAGTGACTGGCCGAGCAATAAATAGGCTTCCGCCGTCGGCGTTTGATCGAGCGACCGGCGCGAAGCCTCCGCCGCTTGATCGTATTCGCGTGCGGCAAAACGCGTCTTGGCGGTGAGCAAATGGCGGAGCGCTTGCTCGGAAGATTGGCTTGGGGATAAAATCCCCCGCGCCGCCAAAAGCGTCGCCAATGGAATCAGAAAAGCCAACGCCACGACAGCGGCAGTTCGATACCGTCCGTAGCGCTCGGCGCGTTTGAGGCGGTAGCGCTCGTTCGACAGCCGGATCGCGCTGATCAAGCGGTCATGGCTCAATGACACCAAGTGCGTGCCGCCACGCTCCTCCGCGCGCAACAAATGCCTGTCCTCGAGCACCTTGATAATTGCGCTTGGCATGCCTGCTACTTGGACTTGATTTGGCTTTCTCAAGACGACATCGCGGGTCTTGAACTCGGTAATCAGGTTTTGCTCGATCCATTGCCGCACCTTGAATTCGCCGGGAAAAACCTTTTCATGCCGCAAGGCACGAATTGATTCTTCGTAGTAATCGCTCAGAACGTTGTCCACACCGCCGAGCTGCGCGAAATGATGGCTGGTAATGGTTTTTTCCTCCGGATTGAGCATATCCCAAAGCTTGCGGCAGACAAGCTGGAGTTGAACCGGTTCCACGTGCTCGCCTTCCACCCAGGCGGCAGAGTCATTTTCCCAATGGGTCTGGATCTTCATCAACTCCGATACAATGGCCTCAGGAACTCCCTCGGCATAGCTTTTGTCATAGAGCTGAGCATATCTCGCCTCGGCTTTTGCCAGCTCAGTTGGTTTGCGAATCGCCTGTAGAGCTTGTTCTCTGGTGAACAGCTCGAGGTGAAAGCGGTACGGGGCGGATTCAAAATGCTCGAGGTATTTGTCGAAAAACGCCAGATACTCCTCGCGGAATGCAAAAAGGAAACGGGAGTGCGAGAGGGTTTCAGCCAGCTCGCAGATTTGCTCGAAGAATTCATGCCGATGCTGCCAATACTGCTGCGGCGCCGTGAAGATTTCTTCAAACTGGTCGAAGATGATGATGAAAGGCGATTGACTGGTTTCGGGACAACTTTTTTCCAGCCAGCGCTGCAATTCTTCGCGCTTGAACTTCAACGATTCTGTGGCGAAATTCTCTTCGATCTTCTTTCTCATTTCCTTCAGCTTCTCTTCCAGCAAGAGGCTTTTTAATTCGTTGACGATGGCAGGCTGTTGAGAGGCCTGGTGGTCCAAGGCAAGAAACAAATTGCGGATAAACGGATTAGGCACGTTGCCGGTTGAAGATGGACTACCGGCCTCCCTTGCCAGATTTGTGGCTCGCAAAACGCCAAAGCTTTTTTCTTCCAATTTATCGTGCAACAGCGCATTGATCAGCGAGCTTTTCCCCGCTCCCGATTGCGAATAAAGAAACACAAATTGGCTGTCCATGATGCGGGAGACAAGCTGTTCTGCCTCGTTATCCCTGCCGGCGATGAGCGCCTTATGCTCGCGCTGATAAGGCCATGGACCAAGATATGGATTTGCTGGCAATGCTTCTTGCATCTTACCGCCTCGACTTCAAATGACGTCTATAAACTTCCATACTCACAATGCGGATGAGCCTACGGCCGTAGGCCGCAACCAAACAAGATTTTCACCCAACGGATGAATTAAGACCAACGGATAAAGCATCCGCTGGTCTTAATTCATCCGTTGGAGACTTTTTGTTTTTTTGCAAACATTCAACTTATAATCTTCTCTTGCACGCACTTTTCCCGCAGCTCTCGGGCAAATTCTTCAACCCGGCCCCAATAGATGCTGATATTCATTCCTTTGAAATATTCTTCCAAAAAGTCTTTCACGTTAACGGCGCGATGGAAGCGCTCGACGGCATTCTGCAAAAGATTGATCTGATTGATCACTTTGCGAAAAATTCCCGAGCCTTTGTCATCCGGGCCTTTTGACAGGGCAGCCTGGCTGCGTTTTTCATAATCGGCGGCCAGCATGTTCAGCTCATTTTCCAGCTTGGTAATGATCGAATACACCGTTTCATCAGCCACCCTTTGCTCGATTTCCTTGACGATTTCCTCGATTTTTCTTTGGTCGGCCGGAATATCATGGTAAAACTGTTCGGCCAATTTTTTGATGGCTTGCAGAATAGCTGTGACGTGATCTTTCGCCTGCTTCTTGGGAGGCAACTGCACCGAGATGCTGGAGCGTCTCAGGCCTCGGCCGGCGGTATCGATAAGGCCCTTGAAAATCGTTCGAAAATTGAAGTCTTCCAGGCTATAGCCGAGAAACAGCAACGAGGTGCCCGCGAAAGCGCGCACGATGCGATGATGAAGTTTTTCACGATCGATTTTTCCCAGGAATTCGATGTAATCATCTTCAGTCAGGACTATCGAGTCCACGCTATTCAAGGTGCCATGAAGGTGATAGACGAGAGGATGCTCGACCGTCGGCTCAAAGCTGTTGTCGATCCTGCCAGGCTCTTTCTCGATCAGGGAATTCCATCGGCAGTAGTCCGTGCTGACCTGCTTGCGTTCAAGCTGCAACGCTTTGGTCATGAAATCGTCGTAATTCGTCGTCAAATAGACCGGCAGGGGCAACTCCGCCAACACGCGATGAATCTGACAGGGATCGTTAAAGTTGGGATCGCCTTGCTCTTCAAGAATCTGCTGCAAGTACCGGCGCATTTCATCCTTTGGAAACATCGGATCGTGATGAATCGAGAGATAACGGGCAACGCCTGGCAAATTTTCACGATCATACAGCGGGTAATTGAATTTATCCGACCAGTGCAGGGCGATCTCCCTTGCCAGGGGAAGCGGGTGGCTGGCGCCGGCGCCCAAGAACGGCGTGCAATTGCCTTCTTTGATCCGGCTAAGTAGTAACGTCCAATCTTTCTCAGACATCCCAACTTCATCGTCCGTGGATGACGAAATATTGGTGTTGTGGCTATGCTGCTCGTTCGACATATTCATTCACCCGTAAGCTTTTGAAGGCAAATTTATTTTGTCTCGATTTTTTCCTGCGATAAGTAACGACGGCTTCCAACTAACATGTCATGCTGGAAGCATCTTTTTCAATACAGGCACAGTGCTTGATAACAAAAAAGATCGTTCCACGATGACATGATAATGTTACGTTCCGTATTAGCTTCGCAAACCGGAGTCAGAAGCTGAATAGTTACTGTGTCACTTTGATTTTCGCTATGGGCGCCACATTCGCGGCGACGATCAGCGTGTCGCTGGCTTTGCTATTTCGAGTTCCGGAATCGTCGGTAACGGTCAATTTCACGGTGTAGGTTCCGGGTCGGGTGTAGCGGTGCTCGGTTTTGATGCCGAGGTCTTTGGCACCATCGCCAAAATCCCATTCATAGCGGATGATCTTTCCATCCGGATCTTGAGATTTCGACCCATCGAAACGGACGACGGCCTGCGGGGTGTTGAGCGCGATAATCTTATCTGCGCCAGCTTCGGCAACTGGAGCCTGATTGATTCTCACTTTTTGGACGGCTTCGGCGGTAGAGTTTGCAACACCGGCATCGTCGGTCACTTTCAGCACAACCTCGTAGGAGCCCGGCTTGTCGAAGACATGGTAAACAACTTTTTGGCGCTTGCTCGTGCCATCCGGAAAGAGCCACAGATAGTCTGTGATCAGTCCGTCACGATCGTAAGAGGACCCTGCATCAAAAGCGATGGTCTCCCCAAGAGCTCGATTGATCTCTTTGTCAACCATTGCCACGGGTGGATAATTAACTTTTATCACGGCGACATCCGTGGCTTTGCCGGACGAAAGCCCGGTAGCGTCGGCGACTTCGAGTGTAACGTTATAGTTGCCGGGCTTATTAAAGCGATGCGTGGTTTTCACGGACCTTGCCGTGTCGCCGTCGCCAAAACTCCAAAACCAACTGGCGATATTTCCGTCCGGATCACGCGAGGCCAAACCGTCAACCGCCACTAGATCACCCACACTCACGACCTGATCCGGGCCGGCCGCAGCGTATGGCGGCGTATTGACACGAATCGGTTGCGTTATCGTGTGGCTGTTATTGCGGCATTCCGTATTGTCGATGACCCTCAAGCTCACCGTATAAGTCCCCGGCTTTGCAAAAGCATGCCGGGCATACATCTCGGTCCCCTTGCCGCCATCGCCAAAATCCCAGAGATACGTTTTCACATACCCGTCAAGATCCTGAGAGCCTGAGCCATCGAACGAGATCACGTCGCCTGGATTGACCATTTGAGGAAACGCGGCTTTGGCTTCTGGCATCTTGTTGATCACGATCTGAATGTCATCATAATTTGTATTCCAATTCGGATCGCTGTTGTCCTTGATGGTCAGCCGCACTTTGTAGGTGCCATATTTCGCATAAGCATGTTTGACGCGCATGCCCTCACCGGCGGTGCCGTCGCCGAAATCCCAAGCATAACTGGCGATTCCGCCATCCCGGCTGGCTGAAGTCGACCCATCAAATTCAATGGTCTCGTTTTCAGCCGCGATGCGGTCGCTGCCGGCGTGCGCGATGGGAGCTTGATGAACGACCACTGTCAATTCATCCGTGTCAACGTTGGGAATGCCCGGCAGCTTGTCGCCGGTAATCGTCAATTTGACTTTATAGACGCCGCTCTTCTGAAACGAATGCGCCGGCCTTGCGCCTTTGGCGGTTGTGCCGTCGCCAAAATCCCACTGATAATCATTGACCACACCGTCAAGATCCCAGGATTTGCTGCCGTCAAATTGCACCTCGGAAAAAATCTTGACTTCCATATCCGAACCGGCATTCGCCACCGGTTGCTGGCCGACCGTCGCCACAAACTTGCCAAAGCTGACGTTTTCGGAAATTCCGGAGTCATCCTGCACCTTGAGATTGACGGGAAACTTTCCGAGTTGTTGAAAAATGTGAGACGCTTTGGCGCCGGCGGCTTTGGCGCCATCGCCGAAATCCCACTCGAACGTCAAACGATCACCGTCCGGATCAGAGGTGCGGCTGGCGTCAAACAGGATTTCCTTGCCCTTGCCAACGGTCGTATCTCTTCCGGCTCTGACGATTGGAGGCAAATTGATTCTGATCCGCACGCTATCCATGGCCGCGCTATTTTTGGCGCCGGAAATATCGTTGACCTTCAAAATGGCTTTGAAAACGCCGTTCTTGGGGTAAGTATGAGATACCACCGTGCCTTTTTCACTCTTTGAGCCGTCGCCAAACGTCCACAGGTATTCGAGACCATCACCGTCAGGATCATAAGAGGATGAACCGTCCAGACGAACCGTCAGCGATTGCTGCAAAGTAGACTGCCCGGCTTTCGCCACCGGCGGCGTATTGACGTGAATTTCGCGAGACATAATGTTGCCGTCGTTTCTTGCCCCGGAGTCGTCCACGACTTTTAATGAAACTTTGTATTTTCCGGACTTCTTGTACCGGTGTACGACCTTGCTGCCATTGCCGGCGGTGCCATCGCCAAAATCCCAAATGTATTGCGAAATTTTGCCGTCGAAGTCGCGCGAGCTCGAACCGTCAAAGGTTATCGGCTCCTCGACGCCGGCGGCAAACGGCACGGTAAACGCGGCAATCGGCGGATTGTTGATTTTGATCTTGATGAGGTCGGAAGCGCTGCTGATGTCGGTATTCGACTTGTCATGAACCGTGAGCTTGGCGGTGTATTCGCCATACGTCAGGTAAGCATGAGTCGTCTTGACGTTGTTATCTTGCGGCGAGCCGTCGCCGAAATCCCAGATATATTCGCCCAACTCGCCGTCCGGATCAACAGAGCTACTGCCATCAAAAACGAGCACCTCACCAACGGCGCCAAACAAATCTCTGCCGGCATCGGCAATGGGTGGCTTGTTAATGAAAACCGAATCAACAAAAACCCCCTGCTTATTGGAAGCCTCGGAATCGTCAATAACCGTCAATTTGACGCGACGCCAGCCCGGGGCATCAAAAATGTGATCGACTTCGATGCCGCTGACCTCTTCTTTGTTGTCAAAATTCCAGAGGTAACCACGGATTTGTCCGTCCCTATCGCGGGAAGCTGCGGCGCTAAAATGAACGCGGCCGGAGCTTACGCGGGGCTCAGCGGCAAAGGCGGCAATGGGTGGGTTATTAACCTTGACCAACACATTGTCGGTATCAAAACTTTCCTCGATTCCGGAATTATCGGTTACGCGAAGCGTCGCCTTGTAACTTCCCGAGGCTTTATAAGTATGCTGGACGCGGACACCGCTGCCGGTTTGGCCGTCGCCAAAATCCCAGGCATAAGAAAGACTGTCGCCGTCAGGATCACGAGATTTTTTGCCATTTAAGAAGACGCTGGCAACGCCTGACGAGCTTTCATTCTCGAGCACAGCCACCGGCGAGCGATTGATATGGATCGTGACAAAACGAAGGTCCGAGTCCTTGCTCGAGCGCGAGCCGGAATTGTCGGCGACCGTCAAGACCACCAAATAGGTGCCTGAATTTTTGTATTGATGCACGGGGTTCTTTTCCGCAGACGAGGCGCCGTCTCCGAAATCCCACGAATAGACGGCGATTGGGTTGTCCATATCATAAGAACGGGAGCTGCTGAACTCGATGATCGTATCCGTATAACCATCTTGTCGATAATCACTGCTGGCTTTGGGTGGCCGATTGATGGTGACGGGCACATACTTCCGGGAAAAATCGTTTTCAGCGCCGGAGTTGTCTTTCACTTCCAGCTCGACGTAATACGTGCCGTAATCTTGGAAGGTATGCGGAACCGCCGGCGCCGTCGAAGTGGCGCCGTCACCAAAATCCCATTTAAAGGAAAGATTTTTGTTGTCCAGATCCGTGGATTCCCGGCCATCAAAATTAAAGGTAAGAAATTCATGCCGCAAAACGCTGTCGGCCTCGGCGACGATAAGAGGAAGCTGTATCGGAATCGGATTGCCTTTCCGGTCATATAGAGCAAAAATCATGTCATTGAACGCCTCGGCAGCGGTCAAGATGTTCACAAACGCCGGCTTGCCGGCAGCTCCGGCGGGAACCGGAATGTTTTTTTGCTTCCACTCGGCGCTGCCGGAAATCGGCAACGGTATAAGCTCCGCCGTCTCGGGGATGGAAAGATAACTTTTGACGACGTCGTCACAGTCGTAATTGCGGATATTGACCGAGTCAGTCGGCAAAACAAACGGCAGCCGAATGGCCATATTGGCCGCGCTGAATTGCCGGATATTGAGCTTGTACGCATAGGCCGAAAGCTGCTGAACCGGAACATTGCGATCGGCTTGCAAGCTGAAAAAGTAATCGTAGAGATTTCCCTCGAAGCCCGACAAGCCGCGCACGAGCAGCTTATAAATTTTTCCCGGCTTTGCCTGAATTTTGGTCAACGTGACCCACCGGCCGTCCGTGCGAGGGTCCGCCGCAAAGACTTGCGAAAATAGCAGAGATTCGCCTTCGAGGATATCAAATGCAGTTTTGGCGGGAGGCTTGGCGGCAGGAACGATTTTCGGGCGGTAATCAAGATTGCCAAAAGTTTCCGGATCGAAAATGCGCACATAAATAGAAATGGCGCTATCGTTTCGGTTAACGAAAAAGATTTCCTGCAAGAAATCGTCGTCCCCGTCCTGTTTGTTGGCGTCTTTGCCAAAGGTGGAGATCAGCGCCGGATTGAATTTAAAATGATCCTGGCTCGTGCTGGCGCTCACAGATGATAAGAGAGCCAAAACAATGGCTGCAAACACGGGTTTCTGCTTCATGGCTTCTCTCTGAGGTTGTTGCAATGATGCACAAAGAGGTTCGTAGTTGCGCCTTCAGGCGTTGGTGCCTGGCTTGAGAAAAGGCTTCACTCACGCAACGGAGGCTTGTGCTCATCCACACTCCCCACGCCTAAAGGCGACACTACAAACACAAACGCATTTGCAAAGGTGAAAAACTTATCCTGAAGCTTAAAGCAGGTACCGAAGATGCAGATGAGAGATCCAAGATGCAAAATAAGCGGCCTGACCATTCGCGCATGGGTGGGTGGCTTGGCGTGATGGGCTACGCCCGTAGGGGAAAATTTCAACCCCACGCGCTTGGCTGTCAGCGAGAAGAGTTACCGCTTAATAGCCCGAAGCGAGATGCTGCCTGCTTCCATCCTTAAACCTATACCCAAAGAACCCCGAAAACCGTGAATAATATAAATGATAGAAACCTAACTGTCAAGTCTAAAATTTATTGTGCGAAATTTTCTTGTGGTGGGGCTTCAGGGACAGGTTGAGAGTTATTTTTGCTATTTTTGTAACGTGGCTTTCAAGCCGCAACCAAAAGAATTGTCAATTGACAATTGTCAATTGTTAATTATCAATTGACAATTCAAAACCATCGCGGCAGTGATGGTTTTTCGAGAGTAAAACTATAAAGGCAGATTAGACGGAAAGAAGAAGCAAAAACGCCAGACGGTCATGCGTTCGTCAATAGTCGGGTTGATCTCATTCTTGTTTGCGTGGTGGCATCCCCGAAGTCTTCTCCAAAGCTGGCTGACTATCGAGCGCGTTTTTGGTGGATGACAACAAAATTCTCCGAGAAGTCCGCGCCTACACCGGCCCAAAGAAATCCACCCGCGTCTATCTCGACGACGGCAGCGAAGGCCTGGAAGCGCGCCTCAAGCCCGGCTACGACGAGATGGTGGCGCTGCTTTTGGAGAAAGGCTATGTGAAAGGCGCCGATTTGAAATATTTTTACGACCTCGGCGCCGGGCATGATGAACGCGCGTGGGCGAAGCGGCTTTGGCGGCCGTTGGAGTTTATGTTTGGGAGGTGGGTACCATTCTTCCATACTACCCCCAGCGCAATGCTGTGTTTGGAAATAAATCGTGAAAATGTGCAATTGATTCCCGTGATATAGTTACTGCTCAGGTGCCGCTTCCCTGCTGCACGGGATTTTTGCGGTTATAAAAGACTTTTTTAAAAATCACACCCAATAGTACTCCTACGAGTGCTATTAAAGCGAGAAAGCCGTCATTTCTATTTGCCCATTCTATGATGCTCTGTAGGATTTTATAAAAGGGTTTTGGGAAATAAGCCTCCATTATCAAACAACTACAAGCGAAGATCAAAAAAAGTAAGACTACTGGTTTATAAGACAGCCGTTCAATAAACCCCGAGAATTTCGGAGAGAAATTCAGAAAAGCGCCGCGAAAACGAGGAATAAAAGACAACAAAAAAGTTACAAACACTAAGCAAAGTATCCAAACGACAAGACGATGAATGAATAACCACCAAATCTCATTTTCAACGTCATTGAGTTTCTGACCAAGATCCCATTTGTTTCCACTTTCTGTTTGCACTATTTCATAGACGGTTTTAGCCTCCTTCCAGCGTTGTTGGTTCTTAAGAGAATCTCCAACAATTTCGAGAATCGACAACTTGTGGTTTCGTCTTAATGCACTCAATTCAGCGATAGCATAATTTGAATCGAGACCCTGAACGTTTTGTAAATATACATCTGCAGCAGGCCAGTTAGCTTTAAGTTTCGCTTGTTCGAAGTTTTCCTTCCAAAGTTGACGTCGGAATCGGTTGTCAGCATCTTCAAAGTATTCACCAATAGAACGACCTTCTGGATCGCGGTAATTGGAATCATTGGTTTTAACTATAAGTAAGTAAGCACGGGCAAGATCATCGTCTGAGCCTATTGCATTTTTGCCTTTTTCAAAAAAATCGCCGATTTTAGCCTTTTCATGAAGAGGGGTTACAGTTGGTTTTCGGGATGGATCTATGACTCCAATACCTGCATAAAGTCTTGCCGCCTCTTCAAAAGCTTTTCTCTCCATCAATTGCTTTGCCATCTCGAGAGCAGTTGTCGCCCTGATTTCAATATTGAGCATACTTGCTGCCTCTTTCGAGGCTTGAATAGCTCGTTGTAGATCGTTTTCATTATCGGCTAAAAGAAGTGCTTTGCCAAAGTTATTGGAAATCTCCTCCCAATCAGGTTTATGGTGCTTACGCAGCGTTTCAGCTTTGGAGCAGTAAATCTCAAACAACTTTTTTCTGGCATCACGACGGTTTTTGAACGCAACTTCATTATCTTTATCCAGTTTCAAGACATTTTCAGACAAACTGACCATACTATCCAGATCAGATAAAGAATTGGATTTCAGTAGTTTGTTTGCAAGACTATTAAAATCTTGAATTTTCATATTCTTCTCAGCATCTAACTTACGCCGTTCCAGATTAGGATCATGCACTAACTTGCCTAACAAAATTTCATATTGTTCAAAAGCTTCTGCATATTTGAGACGACTATCCAAAACAAAAGCAAGTCGTTCCCTAGCATCAATAAAACTATTGCTGTCTTCGAGTACAGTCTTTAACTGCGTTTCGGCATCTAAAAATTGACCAGCAGCAATGTAGTCTTTGGCAAGTTCAAATTTCAACTGAAGGTCTTGCGATTGCACTTCAAGATACTTTTTGCGCCACTTAATCCTTGTACGAATCTGATCGAGTGCATCACCTGTACTCAGGTCGATCAAGGCTTGGAGTGCTACAAGGTCTTTAGGGTCCTTTGAAACCGCATCTTCGAGCTCTCGACGTGCCATGTTATACGACCCTCGGCCTAACATTTTGTGAGCAATACCCAAGTCTCGATTAAGACCGGGGATGTTAGGATCCAGTTCTTTGGCATGGTCCCAATCGTCAATGGCAAGTTTAATGCTATTGTTATCACCTTTGCCAAAATAAATCTTGCCGCGAAAATAGAGAGCATCGGCGACCTTTCCCAAATCTTTGTTGAAGTAGAATATTCGATATTTGGAAATAATGACAATAGCGGAGTCTTTCTTTGCACTTGTCGTCAACTTGTCGATTCCAGAGGCTTTAAGACTATTGTATTGCCTAACGATGTCCTGCGAGTGTGCCGCAGATGATAGCATAAAAGCAATTGCTACGCCGATCAGCATAGCATAGCTTTTCCAAACTTGAAATCTTGTCAAATTGCTTATAAAAATTCCTTTAGATAATGCTAATGTCTGATAAACCCAAAGTGATAAACCTTGCTCATTCCCAACAGAAATTTTTGAAGTAAACATAACATAACCTCACCAAGATTAAGGCCGATCTGGAAAGCGTGGAGGCATCGGCAGTCTTGACAGAGAATCAGAATTTTCCTTCTTTTGATCATCATCAGGAGCAAGTAGTAATCCTAAAACTGCTCCAGTCACCAAACCCGGCCACACGAGCCGACGATTACCAGTTAATAGCAAATAATCTGCGATTGATTTTGGGTTATTTCGCTTATTCTTAGGAATTCGATTTTGAATTTCTCGACGAACTTCATTCGGAATTTGCCTTATAACTTGTTCAAAAGGTGCCTTTTCGCAATCCCATTCTTTTACGTATGGAGATACATCTGTATTGAGGTAGAAAATCTTTGTAATGATCGCAGACTGCTTAATGAAATTATATACAGCCACATCATATCCATTGGATTTTGCTATCATTTTTAATGTGTCATCTTCGGGGTACGTGCCGTCTTTGCGAAGTAGCTCTTTCAGCCTGAACCATTTACAAATGTAGAAGTCTCTCAACTTCGAAAGGAATAGATCGGAAACTTCCGTTACCTGCCATGGGGCAAGTATATCGGTTTTGGCATCAAAAACTGCGACGCGCGGAATAGAAAATTCATATCGCCAAATTTGTCCGACAGAGTCGATTGCTATGAGTTGTCGTGTTTTTTCCCGACTAAATGCCACGTTTATCAGTTGTGGGCATAGTTGCTGCCGCCCATAATTCAAGCTTGGCCACTTGAGATTAGTGCTATCTTCTGACCAATGAACCCCACTAATTTCAGATACCGCAAAAACGATGTCACCCAAATCCGGTGCAATTGTCACTTCTACGATAGGTTCTCCAGGAAGAAACTGCTTTGGTTCTTTAAGCCACAGCAGCGAGTCGTCCAGTTCATACTTGTATAAACCACTTTGAGTACCGATGTAAAAGCTTTGCGGCTTGAGATGTGAAAAAGCAAAAGCTCGTACAGAATCACCAGTAATTGATTTTCCAGAGACAGTTCTCCATGCTTGGCCTCCATCAAAAGTTTGCTGCACGCTATTGCTGGTTATTGCATACAAGGTGTCACTAGACGGGCCAATATTCACGCAAGCGAATACGACTGAATCTGAAAGACCTAAATGTGACCAATATTCCTTTTCATTTCTGCTGGAATAGTGCCACAGCCCTGAATCACTGCATACAAAAACCTCATCCGGGTAAAACGGATTTGCAACAAGTTTGTTTACACGTATTTTCCCCACTAGTCCAAAGTCTTTTTTGTACCAACGATTATCACGTTTTGTGCATTTGACCAAGCCCATACGGTTGTGCCATCCATAGAATGACCCTTCTTTGTAAGGATCCGCCACCACCAATACCAGCGAATCAATATTAAGCTTTCTGTAAGGCTCCCACTTGTTTTCGCCAGCATGGCAAGAATCTTGCGCCAATCGCAAGCAAACGACGGCCAGCCCTAAAGCGAACGTTATCGTTTTTGAACGACAATTCATAAGCCGCTCTCTGTGTTTTTGGGGTCGATACTGGTCTGTTAGTCAGGCGCTCCAGGATCCGTGGGAGCTTTGTTATTCACTTTACGTAAAGCATTTTCCTGATTTGCTTTACTTTTCCAGCTTGCAAGCGAACAAAATAGGCGCCACTTGCAATTTCCTTCCCCGCCGAGTTTTTGCCGTCCCAATATACATAATGGATACCCTGCGTAAACCATTCATCATTGACAAGAATCTGCACTCTCTCTCCAAGCAGATTGTAGATATCCAATTTGACTCGGGTTACCTCGGAGAGGGCATAGGAAATAATAGTCGCGCGATTGAAGGGATTGGGAAAGCTTTGACGAAGTCCATACGTACGCACCTGAGCGGCATGTTCGGCATGAACTTGACTAATAAACTCTTGACTGCCAATGACCAAATGAAACCGTGTTGCTACATTCTCTCCCAATACCTTGAATGTGTATTGTGTCGAATAACTGAGATCAAGAACTTGATCGTGGGTGTCATCAATCAGCAACGCGGCGAAGTTTTTGGGTACCTTCTCCATGTCGGTTATATTCACGTAAACGGGTACATCAACAAGATTGGAGCGAACTTCAAATGTCCAAATCGCTCCATCTGTAAACGGTTGTCTAAAGTCGCCGGCATAGTCCGAGGGATAATTCGGCCAATCGTCGTGAGGAAAATACACGCTCACGTACTCGCCAATCGGTGGTGGCTCAAAGAGGTCCCATTGATCCCATTTTTCTTGTGACTGCTCGCGAACGCCAGCGTAGTTGTCAAAATCAACATGGATTCCCGCACGCGCCTCAATGCTCACATGCCAATTGCGCATATTGGTCATTACAGGTTTTATGGCTCGATTAGCAACTTCAGTGCTTGACGTGGATTCTGTATTCGCAAAAATCAAAGTATCTATTTGCAGTGCATAGATGGCATAACCCTTCCAGGGTTCAAGCAGGGGTGGTTGGTGTTGCCATCGTGCAACAGATTCATTGAACGGAACCTCAAATCGCCAGATTTGATACAGATCATTGCCACTGGACAATTTGCATTGATTCCTATCAATTTTAAACAAATAGGGATTCGCTACCAAATTCCAACCGGATTCCAATCGATAACGTGAATAATCAGCAAGATTACATTTAGCCGCGCTTTGTGGCGAAGTTGCCACGGAAATACCTGGGCCACTGTCCATCACTTTATCAAGCTTGGTAGTGATCAACCAAAAGGCACGGTTGGGCTGAAAGGCGCGGAAATGGCTTCTACCAGTTGGATCTTTGTATTCATGGTAGTTGCCGTTATAGTAATCGTATAGCAACCAAGTGACGCCGCCATCATATTCCGGTAGATCGTCTTCGATGACTTTGTCTGCTGTGCTTTCATCTAAGATCAGTGGCACTGAAATTAGGCGATAACTTGTAGTATCACGCGCAGTTGGAAGGTATCTACTTTGCTCGACTTGGCTATTTAACCAAACCAAACCATCAGGAGAAGCAACTCTGCCAGGAATGAAATGATATCCAACTGGTGGATCCCATGCTACATTACCAGAGACATCGCTGGCTTTTATTCTGTACTCGACGCCAAGAACGGTCATGACACTACCGGAGATCATTGCTTTGCCGTCCTCGTCAAATAGAACCATCACCTCGGCTAATGATGACGCTCCGGCTGGGCGATAGTATAGCGTACATGCCGGTACAGGATCGCAATTGTCTGTGGCGGCAGCAGATACGACATTATCGCTACCAGAAAGTTTTGGTGAACATTGAGTGCTATTAACAATTTGTGGTGCGGTGCGGTCTTTGGCGACGCCACGAACTGTAATGGTCCATACACTGTCTGGAAAGAGATTGCTGCGAATCACAAACGTATCGACGTATGAGTTTTCTTCATTTGGGTCAAAGCAGAGGCTTATATGTAATTTATTCCCAGGAGACACGACGGTGTCGATAGAACAGATCTTAAAGACATCGCTCAACAAAATTGTGTCCTGCAATCGCCAAGTTTGACATCCCGTTATATCGATGGTGGTGTCCAGCGTTTCCTTTTGGCAATAGGATATCGTATCAAATACAACCTCCGTTATAGGGATTTGTAATTGAGGCGCGCATCCGGTACCCGAGAGAGAAATGGTATCATCTGCACAATTGGCGTTGTGGCAAATGATTATCTGGGCAGAGTCGGCTCCTGGTTTCTGGGGTTTATACTGAACGTTGACAAGAAAAAAACTATCCTGTCCGAGGAGTTTTCCAGTTGTTGGTGAAATCATAAACGGTGCATCAGGAGGTACCAACTCAATATTTGTAATGTCGATGGGACGCTCAATTCGATTCGTGAGTTTAAGTATTTTTTCTGAACTGTCAAAAACGCCGACTTCGTAGAATGGCATGTCAAGCGGGCTGGCAGCCAATTCGACTTCAATACCTTCGCCTTGTACAGCCAACGTTTTCTCTCCTGTTGCGGATGGTGCGCTAAAAGTAAAAGTTGCGTGATGAGCGCCTATATCAGAAGGCTTATATGTTACCGAAAACACTTGCTCACCTTTGATACCGATTTTAATTGGTTTCTCGCGTGACGGCATGGGCCAAATGGCAAAATACTGACTGCCAGTTGCCGTAATAGTATCAATCACGAATTCTTTGTAGCCAAAATTTTGTACCCGCATTTCGCGCGAAGAAGGCTTGCCAATGCATTTTTTATCGAAATCCATTGGATTGGAATCAAATGCAAAGTGAGCGCCAATCCGACCCTTTCCATGGACAGTCAAGGACTCAGGTGAAGTAAAATAATCAGCCCTGATAACGACTTGTGCCGTATGAGGCAGAGTGTCCTTGGGAGTGTACGATACCCAAACCGTGGTTTGACCGTAAGCATCAACGGTATCTTTCCGAACGGAGACATCGAAAGGCAATGTATCTGGCACGACGTAGATGGTATCAACAAAGACAGGACAATTGCTGGCGTTATCAATAAAAAAGGCTGCAAATTCGCTGTCGCCTACAACCGCGACAATAGTATCCAACAACGCTTGGGTTGGCGCGACGCGGAAGCTGGCGATATCGGACTTTACCTTAACCGTCAGGGTACTATCCCCACCCTTGCGGTTACTTCGTGCCACAACTTTGTAGATTGTATCGACCACTATTTTAGGGGCGAACCCGAAAGTTAGCGTTGTGTCACGACCAGGATTTATTTTTAACGTATCTATTATTGATGGGGGCAACAACATGAAATTAGGGCTATCAATACGCCAGACCTTGAGGATTTTGTTTCCAATATTGCGTAACTTAACGCTGTCAGTCTGGGTTGTTCCCAAACAAGTATCAAAAGCAATGGAATCAAATTCGAACTCAATGCCTGGACCTGTGAAGCCGTTACCTAATAAGTTAATGGTAAGCCGCTTGTCGGTAAACGAGTTGCTGATGAGGTCAAACGAATGTCTGTGAATTCCTTCTGTATCCGGCTTAAATTGGATTGACATGCTTTGGGTTCGTTTAGGTTCGAGCAACCAAGGCAGTTTGGGATATTGAAGAATGAAGACTTTATCGCCAATTATTGACGAGTCGATGTCTGTGATTCTTAAGGTGTCATTACCGACGTTGCTAACATAGAGTTTTTTTTCTTTTCCTGGACCTCCTACCGCAACATCACCAAAGTTAATGGTATCACGGCCGATGGCAATTTGAGGCGCTAGACCGATCCCACAATAGGGCAGAAATGCAGAACTATCTTTTCCAGTTGATAAATTTTTCAGTTTTACAGTAATCTGGCCGCAAACTGCGCCAGGTTTCTCTGGGATGAACTTTAGCGTTACATTCGACTTAGCCATAGGCAGAATTGAATCACCCTGTATGTAATCAATCGTCAGCGGAGGCGCAGCGTCAATCATCAAAAGTTTGAGAGTATCCAGACAAGTATTGATGATGCAAAATGATGCGTCGTAGGAGGTTACTGTCCCATTAAACACTGGTCCGGCAACAACAAGACTGTCTGGACATAAGACGACACAAAAAGCTTGCCGTTTCGTACATTCAACTGAGTCGATTGGCGCGTTTAGCCGAATTGAATCTCCCGGCAATCGCGAGTCAGAGGTTTGACGCGATATGGGAGAAGCCATATTCATCACGGGAATGGCACAGAAGATAAACATCATCACGACTCGCGTCAATCTTAGACTTAAAAGCGCCGAACCTTTGTCATCACTACATTTCATCAATAATCAACCAACCTTCGCATGATGATTTAATGCTTCGTTGAAGGGGCAAATGACGACTTCATAAATAATCTCGACAACGAATTTTTCTATTGCATTGTCGCTACACACCCTTATTTGGTAAACGTCATTTTACGCGTGGCATGGAAATTATCCGCCTGCAAGGAATAGAAGTATACGCCAGAACTGACCAAGCTTCCATTTTTATCGAGGCCGCGCCAAGAGAGCTCGTAATAGCCTGGTAAAACATACGTATCTAGCAAAGTTGTGACAAGCTGACCTTGCAAGTTATAAATTCTTAGTGTGGCATATCTTGGTTCACCGGGCGGAATCTCAAAGCGAATTTTAGTCTCTGGGTTAAACGGATTTGGATAGCACTGGTGCAAGGTAAAACGCACCGGTACGGGATCCTGCTGCGGTCGATCTTCGAGCTGAGTTGTAAAACTCCATGGCTTATCAGAAAAGATAATGTAAGCATATTGTGACGGAAAACCTGCCCCAACCAGCGTTACTTCAAGATTTTCATCCTGCCAGAGATCTTGCAAATCCGTCGTAAAGCCGCCCTCGAACGGAATGTAGAATGTATCTCCTTGACGACCGCGTTTATCTACGTCTGCAACAAAATGATATTCCGTATCTGCCGCTTTTAATGTAATTTGTGACAATCCATGGTTTTCAATGTTAAAGAAATGATCAACGACTGGAACATTAAGACTTACCAAATGACTCCCTTGCTCCGCAGTTATACGTACGATCAGAGGATCAATGATCGTTACGCATCCAGCCATGTTATTTGAGTTCAATATGAAACCTATTGGCTGTGAAGCATCAATTGGTTCAATCTGGAAAGCCACTTCGTGAACGCCGGGATCAAAGTTATCATGAGAAAATCTGGCATTCTGAAGAAACGATGCCCACAAAGACTTAATGCCCGTATCAGGATCACGAACGTTACCCTTTATATAAGGATAGACTGGCGAATAACCCCATTTAAACGTCGGCCCAGTAACATCGGAAATTATAGTGACCGAGGCCGTATCGCGCGCAGAATTGCCACAACTATCCATAACCTTACAAATCAATATCAGCGTTGAATCTCCAGGAGACAAATTAAGGGAAATCGTAAAGGTATCACGAGTAGCTTTCACTAATTTGCCATTCACCCAACACGAATCTACGTACCCTGGAAAACCTCCAGAGATTTTCTTGCGACCCGTCACCAAAATTCCCCTACTACAGAAAGGCGATTTAGGTGGCGGAGACAAGATCTCAGCGTCAACCTTCAGAGAGTCAGATAGCTTCACCGGTCGGATTATAGCATTGTTTGATTCATCGGACTCCATCACTTCATTTCGATTGTCAACGACAAAAATCAAAAAACCTTTGCTCACCAAAATATTATTCCTAATCGTGTATTTGAAGTCAATTTCCTGATCCGATCCAGCATTAAGAAATTTCAAGGTTGTCGAGTCAATCAACGTATCGGTTTCTCGAGACCATATCTGGTCGGTAGAAAAATAAGCGCCCAAAGGCACATTGCAAGTAAAAGCTAAACCACTATTCCGGATGATGAGTGGCACTCTCTGCTCTGAGCCACGCGCGATCTTAATGCTGCTAGTATCACCTTGTATCATTAAATCTGGCTTCGGCCTAGAAAGCGAAATAGCACCAATCCAGGTCGTCCAATCTCTTTCATTACTGTTATCTACAACTTCACCGATTCCCCAGAAAGTGGTTTCGTCCGTTGGATCAAGCGCGATTCCCACGTGCTGACCCCAAAATGCAGTGTCACTATCTGTTGAGATAAAACTATTCAAGCTTTCCTTTATAATTATGCGTGCTTGTGGAAAAGGTTTGCCCGAGTGAAAATCGTGGATCAGCGCTTCAAAAGCAGGGCGACTGTGTGCTGATGAGCTGTAATAGAAGGATCCAAGATTTCCAAGACGATTAACAATCAAGCCAGGCATGAAGTGCGATTGATCATCCACCGTGCGAGATGAATCAAATTTGAAGCTTCCATTTTTGATATTAAAGCCTATAATACGGATTTGGCTGCCCACGGCAGTAATACCTGCGCCTCCGGTGCTAAACGAAGTCCATAGAACGCCATTTCGTAAAATAGCGGCTTGAATACGTGCATCGCCGATGCCAAGAGAATCGCGAGACTCGGGTTGTGGAGCTAGATCAGGCCTGGTATAAGTAGGAATTCTTATTTCACTTTGTTTGACAATAGGGCCGACCGATGGATTTGGTCTCACCTCCCACAAAGTGAGTAGACTATCTATGATTGGTCTCGTCTCAACGCAGAGAACCGTATCAACCTGATCGAAACAGATTGGTGGTACGACCGAGAAAGCCAAGCGTTTATCCGAGCCTTGAAAACCCCAAACATCCCACCATCCTACATTCCCACCGTCAGTAATGTCCGATATGGAAAGCAAGCGTACCTTGGCGTAGCGAAACTCAGGTGTATCATATTGGTTAGTTGAAAGGAAAATTGTATTCGCACTCAGCCCGAGCGTCAAATGATAAGCTTGCAAACCGGTTGGGGTTGAGCCATCTTGTGACATGTCCAAGGCCCAAGCATACCAGTTTTCGGTTGGATCGTCACTCCAAGAAACTGAAAAAAGTATATAAGACTTCTTAGTTTGGGTGTCCGTAGCTAAGGCGGCCAATAACCAACGACTGTCAAAATGATTGTATAAAACTCGTGGATTGAACGGACCGCATATATCTGAAGTGATGTCAAGAACACTTTCAAACCATGCTTCGAGTGTAGTAGTAAAAAGGAGATTTCCACATTTATCATAAAGGGCGAGTTTTGAATTTACCGCAGCAAGGACATGGTCCCGGCCGACGGCGATACTCGGATCAGGAACCGGCCATTTATCATCTGAAAGAGACTGAAAAAGACTCAATACTGCAATCTGGTTTGAATCGCTCAAAGCCTGAGAAGAAATTTTTGCCTCAAACGAATAGTCTCTCGTTCTTGAAAAATATTCTGTCCAAGGTTGGGATATTATGCTTTTAAGTTTCCACGGCTCACAAGCAGGCGGTCGGGAATTTAGCGAAATTCCAACGGTGCTAAACGAGATTATCTTTGCCATCGCATCCGAAATGCCGGAAGCTGGCTGGGGTAGGGTTTGACCCACGACTTGATTGCTCAAACACAGTAAGAGAGCCAATAGCCTCCGCCATCTCAAGGGTATTGTTGTTTTGCTTTGCTTCATAAAAAAAAAGCAATCTTTGAGTTGTTAAAATCATGAAATAAAAATCTTGACACATACCCTGTCCCAACCGTATCCAAAAGTGCCGATGAAAAAAATCAAATAAAGATAGCAAAGCGGTGTGATCAATCGCGCGTGGTAGGTGCAGTGCGTGGAGGGAACCCTTCAGCCCCAAGCGCCGGGTTGCTCGCGTAGTTAGGATGACCGCTTACTGCTTGTGAAGCAGTGCTGTCTGGTCGTTATAGTGTAATTTTCTCGGGTAGAATCCCAATTATCGACAAAAAGTTTTTGCCGACACTACCCAAGCCTGGTGGGGTGGAAATAAACATGTTTTCCCTCCTTAACTTCTCAAACAACTTCGACTTTGCCTTAAAACCCACACCTCTCTCCGAGAGGCATGTTCAGTTGTTTACTCGCACTTTGGCGATGTTCTAGACCCTCCTAAACTATACACAATATAAAGAGGAGAAATTTAAGTGTCAAGCACAAAATGTATGTCGAAGAATTGCTACACGCAACAAATAGCGTAGCAGAGTTTTGATGCTTGCAATTTAGGAGGAAACGGAACAAGGTGGGCGAAAAACTGAAAACAGCGGTCAGTATACAAACTTCCCTATAAACTCAAGTCTTCAACCTTTGCTACCTCCCTCACCCCATGCGCGACATCCACACACGCTTGCGCCACCACCTCGATGGAGTCGATTCTGGGACAGAAATGAGCGTTCAAGGTTTGGAGAGACGCTCGAGTGCCGTTCGCGCCAGACTTGGCAATGTTCCATATTCCCCTGCAAGGCTCACAGAGAGCGATTGAAATGTTTGCAGCGCTTCCGCACGTCTCCCACTGGCTTCATACAGCAGACCGACATAGTACATTTTTCGGGCTTCGTCAAAAGAAGAGACGTTTTCGAACAGCCATTGAAATGTCGCAAGATGCTCATCAGACGGCAGAATGCGCAGCAATTTTTCAATTTTGTATTCATCATTGTCACGAAGGAACGAGTAGTATACGGACCAAATTCGTTTTTTGTCTTCCGGCTCAACCGGTTGGTCCTTTTTTCTCATCGCGTTCGCCACCTGGATCATTTCAAGATCGGCGTCGGCAGTGGACGCATTCCGCAGCGCCGCAAACTGAAGCTTTCTGACACAATCTTCGGCGCGGCCGGCGGCTATTGCCGCATCGAAATACTGCCTTGCGGTTGCAAAATCCTTCGTCATCCACAAAATCCAATGCCCGAGCATCGCATTGGCGTATGGATTCTCCGGATCAAGGCGCAGTGCCTTGCGATAATCTTCTTCCGGTTGCAAGGTGCTCTCCCCGCGCTTAAAACGGAGAAAAGCAGCCCATCCGATATGGGCTTGCAAATCCGCCTTCCGGCGCGGCTCCACCGTCCGGAGACCGCGGTCCAGTATCGGTGTGATTTTGGTGACAATTGAACTAAAAGTCTGACCCTCCGGGATTCGGATATTATCAAGCCACTCCATCACCAGGTCTTCTTGAGCGGTGCGAATTTCAGGGTCGTTTTCATTTAGTCCGGCGGCTTGGCCGAGGCTTTCCCACGCTTCAGCGTATTCACCTCTGTTTTGCCGGCTCTTTCCAATGCTCAAGAGGTCTTTGATTTTCTCCGCATTTTCAGCAGGCTTGACATCGCTGCCGGCTTTTTTTTCGGTATCATGTCTTAAGGTTAATGCGACGATTGCCAACACGGTGGCGGCGATCAACAGCGCGATGAAAGCAAGAAAAATCTGCTGGTATATTCTTGACCTGATCCATTCTTTGGCCGTGAGTCCTGAACGGGGAAAGGTGCTGTATTCTTTCGCCAAGAGAGCCGCGCGGTCTTTTTCCGGCAAGGAGGTGATAACTTTCGCTATCTTGTTGAGTCTGGCCTGAGCGGTGACGACGTACACCCATGCAATTACTACTCCGAGGTATGCCAAAAACGCATACGGGCTCTTTGCAACGACGCCGAGATTATCGAGAAAAGCTTTCACGTCCATAGGGAACTCCTCATGAATTTTGCTTTATCGCTTGCCATAGACAAAACAATTTGCAGACAAAATGATTCAACCTTTTTCCCTCACCCCTCTCGCCATCTCCACACACGCCTGCGCGAGCACTTCGATGGAGTCGATAACCGGCAGATCGTTCGCGAGAAAGTTTCTCACCAGGCTCAGTTCGGTGCAGCCCAGGATGAGGCCTTGGACGCGGCGTTCGAGCAGGTCGCGGCCGGCGGCGAGGGCTTCGCGGAAGCGCTTCTCACCGGCTTTGATGGCGTAGAGGGAGGCCATGACTTCTTTTTGGCGGGAGGCGTCGGGGACGATGATTTCGCAATTCGACGGCGCGAAGAGCTTTTGATAAACGCCGCTTTGGATCATGCCGTCGGTGGCGAGCAGGCCGAGGCGGCGGATGTTCGGCCATTTCTGGAGAGCAGCGCGATGCACTTCTTCAATAAGATGCAAAATGGAAACGCTCACCGCGGCTTGCAATTCAGGAAAAAAATGGTGGATGCTGTTGCACGGAATCGCGATAAAGTCGGCGCCGGCGGCAGCGAGCATTTGCAGCCCTTTGCTGGCGAGCGGCACCGGGGATTCCCCTCTCCCTTGAATGGCGGCGGTGCGATCCGGAATTTGCGGCAGGTTGCAAATCACCACCGGCAAATGCTCTTGATCATGCTTGGCCGGGGTAAGCGCGATGATGCGCTCGAACAGGCGGGCGGTGGCTTCGGGACCCATGCCGCCAAGAATGCCAATCGTACGAAAGGATGCCATTGGATAAGTGAATTGTTGGATTGCTGGAGTATTGGATTTTGGGATTGTTGGATGATTGGATTTTTGGATTATTGGGCTACTCTGCACGCATCAATCCATTAATCCAGCAATCCATTACTCCACTGATCCATCACTCCATCGTTTTCCTTAGGGCCGTTGCACGCGAAACACCGCTTCTTTCGAGCGGCTCCAGTTGCCAAATTCGTCCACGATTTTAACCGTCCAAAAATATTGCCCCGACGGCGGCAGCGCGCCGCCGGGAAAGACCGTATTGTTGGCGCCGGCAGTAATGCGGCGAATGGCGGCAAAAAAGCTCGAGAACCCGGCATCGATTCTGAAAATTTCCACCTCTTGCGTATGCGGATAAGCCACCGGACTGTTTCGCCAAATAAAACGCAACGGCGTTCTTGTAACCAGGCTATCGGCGACCGGCGCTATCGTCTCCGGCGTGTCTTGAATCACGCGCACGATAAAAAAAGGCCCGGCGGTGATTTGCTGTTGCTGAAAATCTTCCACGTGAATGTGCAAGGGATGGCCGAGCCATGCCGGCAATTGCACGTTTGGCAGTTCTTCCTGGCTAAAGCGGCGCTGCCAGATGCCGTTTCGGTCAACGAGCGTCAGCGTATCGGTGAAAACAAAATCGTTGGCGCTGACCGTCAGACGCTTGATGTCGGCGACGCCGTCGGGATCGCTGGCCCTCGTCGTGACTTCGAGAAAAAAACGAATCGAGTCCGGTTGCGAAGCGACGCGGGCCGTGATGATACGCGCCGAATCTATTCTGGGCACACCACGAAGCCGCATGGTCACCGCAACAATTTGGCGTTGCGGCACTTGCACTGAAAAAGTATCCGCGGCATATCCCGGGCGGGTTGCATGAATTTTATAATTACTCGCGCGCAAATTGGCAAACGCAAATTCTCCCCGGCCGTTCGTCGACGCCAGTTGCGGACCGGGCAACAGACGCACTTCGACATTTTCGAGCGGCTGAAAGGGCGGATAGGAGGTGGTGACCGTGCCGGCGATGCCGCTAATTTCAGAATAAGCCGGCGACTTCGGATCAAGCGGGTTGCTGTGTTCGGCCGGAGAGGTGCAAGAAAAAAATGACCCTGCCATCAGCAGCAAACTCAAGCCGGGCCGCACCCACAAAGCGCTTTGGCCGGTGCCGTAACTGCGTAAGGCGCAGCTTGTTGTCGAATCAATTTGGCGCAACTGACATCGCTAATTCGTTTGAGATTTACAACCAGGTTTTATTCAAATATAACAAAAAAAATATATGCGAACCAGGTTTTTTTCTCTTGAAATTGAGCCAAAAATTTTCATACTTACATCGTGCAAGGTATTCACTTTTCGTATCGACAGATTGTGCAAAACGTGCACTTTTTCAAACGGCCATCGACGCGCATATTTTTGAGGTCGTCCAACTCTTTTATTTACAACAACGGATTTGATGGTAAAAATCCCTGCAAAGTGCGGCATGGCCTTTGTAAAAATGTTTTACCGTATTGTCTTTAAAATGTTTTGTCGAATCGCCTAGTCTTATTTTGTTCATAGGTCGAAATTCTAATGATCAGTCGACGCTTGGCTTGGTGTCGGGGCTTGCTCATTCTGCTCATCGGCGCGTCCGCACACGCCCAAACTCTCGAAATCTCGAAAAATCCAAATTTTTCGACAGCGGACAAGGCGTTCACGTTCAACGAGACGTTATATGCCCGGGTGGTCGCGCCGCAAATTGATTATACGAATTTGGACAAGAACGATTATCGTTTGAAGCCGGCCGACAAGCCCGATGATGACGATGATGCGAAGGGCGCATTTACCAATCTTCTCAACGGCACTTACACCACCACTATTATTCTGTCGCCGCTGGATCGCATGGCGAGCAACTGGGAATTTCGGGTGGAGCTTAAAGACGACGATGGCAACGAATTTAAGACCCGCGTCAATCTCACGATCCAGGATAATACGCCGCTGCCAGTCGTCACGTTGACCGGCCTGATCGAGGCTTTGGCCGTCAACTCTTTCAAGGTCTCCGGCAAAACGATTTTTGTCGATGCGGCCACGGCCGTCACCGAAATCGGCCAGCCACTGAAATTTTCGGACTTGCGGTTGAATTGGAAAATCGACGTTCGCGCCGAAAAACGCGCCGATAGCTCGCTGTGGGCATTGGCCATCGATGTGCTCGAGCGCGTTTCCATGAATGACGTGTCCACGGCGGGCCGGCTGGCTAATTTGCAAGATTCCGTGATGATCGTGAACGACATCAAATTCCGCCTCGTGAAAACGACGGTTTTGCAGGATAAAACCGGCGCGTTCATCACCCTCGGCAGTTTTCGCGTCGGCATGGTGGTGGGGGCGAATGGCACCATTGATATGACCGGCAAAGTCATCGCCACGTTCATCAAAATTGATGACGAAAATTTTGTCAACCAGACGATCGAGTTCACCGGCACGGTTGAGGGCGTGTTGGCGCGCACGCCGCTGCCAGACTCGGTCCGCATCAACGGCGACATTTTTGAAGTTGATGGCCAAACCGAGCTGCGTGGTTTCAAGGACGAACCCATCAAAGCCGGCAGCTTGCGGGAAGGCGAAAGCATTGAGATCAAGGCGAGAACGCGACAGAACCAGCCGGCATTGGCGTTGCGCCTCAAGCGCCGGGAGCCAAACGGCGAGGTGCAAGCGAAAGGTCAAATCGAGCGCCTGCAAGAATCATCGCTCGTCGTGAGCGGCGTCGAATTTTTTCGCGCGGCCACGACGATCATTCTCGACGACGAGAGTCTGCTTATTCCCTTCTCCAGCTTGCGGGTGGGGCTTCTTGTCGAAGTCCGGGCCAATCGCCAAAATGATGGCCGCCTTGCCGCGACGCTGGTTAAAATCGACGACAATGACAACGACGAAGTCTGGCTGACCGGTTTTGTCGAGGCGTTGACGGACACGAGCATCAAGGTTGCCGGCTCTGTGTTTCTCGTTGATAACGCCACGGTCGTGCTCGATCTGAGCCAATTTCGCATCGCTTTTTCCACGCTGCGGCTGAGGATGATGGTTGAGATTCGCGGCGACCGGCGCTTTGACGGCTCGGTTCTCGCCACGGAAATTCATATCGAAGACTTCCTGCTCGAAAATGAGATCGAGCTGCGCGGCGTGGTTGCCGTGCTCGGCGCCGGCAGCCTGCAAGTGACGAACGTTGATTTTCAAATCGAGGCGAATACGATCATTCTCGATTTGAATAGCGCGCCGATTTCTTTTGCGCAGCTTGCCGTCGGAATGATTGCAGAAGTTCGCGCCAAATTTCTCGGCAATCGTTGGCTGGCTTCGCGCGTAAAAATCGAAGATGAGATTGACAAGGAAATTGCCGTCGTCGGCCCCATTGACAGCTTGAAGACAAACGCTTTCCATGTCCTTCGCCGCTTCGTGCGGGCCACCGATGGCACGATTTACCTCGGGCTTAATAATGAGCCGATTGGCTTTTCCAGCTTGCGTATCAACGATGTGGTGTCAGTGAGAGGGCGGCTGCTTTCGGACAGCTCATTCATCGCCCTTCGCGTCAAGCGCGAGAACCGCCCCGCGAACGAGATTGAGGCGCAAGGCAAAATCATGCAGCGCGGCGCGGCGTCGGTCACTATTGCGGCGATAACCTTTGCCGTAGATGCGGCGACCAGTTTCTTCGACGCCGCAAATCGCCCCATCAACTTTGCCGATTTGCGGGACGGGCAGATCGCCGAGGCGAGGGGAGTCCGCCAAATTAACGGCACTTATGTCGCGAGCCGCATCCAACTGCAAAATCACCGCGTTTTGACTGGTGTCATCACCAGCCTTTTATCCGCAACGGTTGATATTGCCGGCCTTCAGCACGTTAGCACGGCGCAATCCGTGTTTATTGATGAGCAAAACCGTCCAATCAGCGTGAGCGCGATCAGGCCCCAACAGCAAGTGCGGCTGGTTGCCAATGCCGCTGGTGGGCAGTGGGAGATGGTGAATTTGCGCATTCTCTTTCGCGGCAGTGGCGCGCCCACCGGCGTCGAAGATTCGCCGCAAAATTCGCTGCCAAAAAATTTTGTTCTCTATCAAAATTTCCCCAACCCATTTTTCAGCGGCGCGCAACTCAATGCCGCCACGGTCATTCGTTTTGCTTTGCCGCGCCCGGAAGAAATTTCGTTGACGATTTACAATCAGCTCGGCCAGAAAGTTCGAACCATTTCAAGCGGGCGATTGCCGGCTGGACTCCACGAGCGCGCCTGGGATGGCCGCGACGAGTCCGGCGCGCAAATGACTTCGGGCGTTTATTTTTACCGGCTACAAGCCGGGCAGCAAACAAAGATACAAAAGCTGGTTGTAATCCGATGATGCCAACAGATCAACTTCCCAATAGGCACTAATGAGCGCCGGCTTCCAAACTTTTTAGAACTTCCTCTTTGGTTTGCGCCGTGACCACCAACTTGAGCGCGGCTGTCAACCTCTCCATTTCGTCGACTTCACGGATGAATTGTTTTTCGTTCTCGGTCAAGTGAAAACGAGTGGATAAAAGCATAACCAAAACTTCTTTTCGATCCAAGAGATAACCTTTCTCTATCCCTTCGTCTCTCAATCGCTGTGCTAATGTTGGCATGGCTGTTTTTCCTTTCAACTTAGTTTCTTCCAACAGCTTTTCCAATTGTGTGACAGGAATATCCTGTGTCTCCATCACGTAAATCAGCAAAAAAGCAATTCGTTCTTTTTCATTGACAAAACCCATTTGATGCCATAGCTGGAACACCTGCTTAATAAGCTCCAAATCCTTGCGAAAAGCCGCTTTCATCAACAACATGGCAGAAAGTAGGTAAATGTTTTCTTTCAACGGACGGTTGCTCTCCGCTTGCCAATCCCAAGCATTGGTGTCAAAAAGCACGTACGAAAAATTGAGCAAGAACCGTTTTAACTCATCATCCACAGAAAACTGCTCGACAAACTGTGTCGGAATTTGCCAAGAACCTTCGCCGTGATAAAACACCAATGGAATAATCACTCGCAATGGCTTTTTCTCTTCGCTGTCTTTCTGCCACATCAAGCTCATGTATCGCAGGAGCTGGATGAGAACGCCTTTGTCTTGATAAGACTTGTGTTCGAAGAGAAAATAAACGTCAACTGACAATTCTTCAGCTTTGGTGCGGCATTTTGCTACGATGTCGGAAAAGGATGACCTGTATTGCTCAGAAACGTAAGAGGTCGGATCAAGAGTCATTTCTGCGAGATCAAGCCGGTTTTGCAATTCTTCCGGCAAAGCAACTTTCAAGAAGGTCGCCACATTTGCAACTTCGGAAAATACCCTCGTGAAAAAGTTATTGTGAATGTTTTCAATGCTTGACATAAATCACGCCCTTAATAAATATAGTCTGCGCGTACGACAAAAGCAAGTTTTGCTTCTACCATGCAATTCCATAATCATCGCCAAAATTGCTCGCCCCGCCCCAGAAACTGCCGTTTTTCCAGTCAAAATAAATCGCCGTAATCGGACCTGAAGTCCTTTTGCTGTAATCCAGCTTGTAGCCCATTTTTCTCAGCTCGGCTCTTACCCATTGCGGAACTTCTTCATTCAGCGTCAGCTTGCCCGGAAAGGCTTCGTGCTTGCCAAACGAATCGCGCATCTGATAACTCGTGATATTCGGCGCTTCACACGCTTCCTGGACATTCATCCCGAACTCCACCATATTCAGGAAAAATTGCAACAGATTTTGATCCTGCGTATCGCCGCCCTGCACCGAGAAAGCGAGAAAAGGTTTTCCTTCTTTGATCGCGAGAGTGGGCGTCAACGTTGCTCGCGGCCGCTTGCCTGGCGTGAGGACGTTAAAAGGATTTTCACTTTCATCGAGAACAAAACTCTGCATGCGCTGGCTCATGCCGATGCCGGTATTTCCCGCGATGCACGCCGGAATCCAGCCGCCGCTCGGCGTCACGGAAATCACCCAGCCCTCCTTGTCCGCCGCTTGAATGGAGGTCGTGCCGGCAAAAAAGCTTTCGTCATTTATGTGAGAAGTTTTACTCGTATCAACATTCGACCATTTCTGCAAATAGTGCATGAAGGGATTTTTCTTTCCTTCGAACGGATACGGGTCGCCGGGTTTGGCGTTCGGATCGTTCTTTTCCCAAGCGATTTGCTTGCTCCGCTCTTTCGCGTATGCTTTAGAGAGCAAGCCTTTGATGGGTTCCTCCGGCGGAAAATAAGGGTCGCCATAATAGAAATCCCGATCCGCAAAAGTTAGATTCATCGTTTGATAAAGCGTGTGGATGTACCTGGTGCTGTTGAAGCCCATCGCTTTCAGATCAAAATTCTCCAGCACGTTCAGCGCTTGCAGCATGACCGGACTTTGCACCCAGCAGTTTAATTTGTAAACTTCGATTCCCTTGTAATTCGTCATCACGGGATCTTCAATGTAGACTTTCCAATTCGCCAAATCTTCCATCGTATGCAACCCGCCCTGTTCGCGCGAGCCGCGAACAAACTCTTGCGCAACGTCTCCTTTATAGAAGCGATCATACGCGGCGTAAATGGCTTCCTTCCGGCTCTTGCCCGCGGCGAGGGCTTTCTGCTCGGCTTCGACCAATTTCTGCAGCGTGCTCAACAAGCCGGGCTGGCGGAAGATTTCTCCCTGATGCGGGGCTTCGCGTTTCTCGCCGAAGTGAGTGAGAAAAATTTTTTGGGAATAAGGCCATTGTTTGATTTTTTCTTTTTCGCGCTCGATACTGTTGGCAGTTTGCGCTTCAATCGGATAACCCTCCGCCATCTGCATGGCCGGCTCCAGCACCTGCTTCAAGCTCATCGTGCCAAACTCGGCCAGCATCGTCATGAGACCACCGGGAGTTCCGGGCGTCACCGCGGCCAATGGGCCATATTCGGGTGGATAATTCATCTTTTTCTTTTTGAAAAATTCGGGCGTCGCGCCCGTCGGAGCCACGCCAAGCGCATTGATGCCGACGACTTTTTTCGTGTGCGGATTGTAAATGAGCGCTTGCGTTTCTCCGCCCCAACTCAAGACATCCCACATGGTGCAAGTGGCGGCGAGCATGGCGCCGGCCGCGTCGATGGCATTGCCGCCGCGCTCAAAAATCTTCGCGCCGGCCGTCGCACCCAAAGGCTTGCCGGTGATCGCCACCCAATGTCTGCCGTGCAGCACGGGCTTTTGAGTTTGGGCGTGGCTTAAACTATTCACGCTAAAAAAGTAAATCAGCAGAAGCGAAACGGCGCCCCACTTCTTGTGGAAAGAAATCGGTTTTGAATACATTTCGCGCGCTCCTTTCACTAAGTCGGTAGACCCAAATGACCTGACAGTCACTGCTCAGAAAATGCACGATATGGAATTCACTTTATCAGAAATGGAGGTCATTGTCAAGCACTTTTTACAATAACGGGTAATGCCTCACTCGCGGGTGGAAAACGTAGCGCCGGCGTCCTCGCCTGCAGACAAGATGTCTGCGCTACCCCCGTCACTGAGGGAATACAATAACCGCTTAACGGGAGAATAGTTCAAAGATGCGGGTCTGAGCTTTCAAAACGGCAAGGCCCGCCCGGTTGCTGCAGACTACGTCCGTAGGAACAACTAGGCGGGCCTTTTTGCGGTTAACAGGACTCACCGTGTGCAAGAGATAAAAAGGAAAAAGAAAACGGCAAACATACAGCTTGCCGTTTTCTGTTTGCTGTTTGCTTTTTTCATCCCAATCTTTTTCTCAAAAACGCCGGCACATCGTAATCATCTACGGCTTGCGATTCAACGACGACTTCTTCTTCGTAGGGACGAATAATCGGCTCGCTGGCGCCGTTGCCGTTGTGCGCGCTGCCATTGCCGTTGCTGCTTTTGCGTTGATACGCCGGAATATCCAGCTCGGTCAGCGCCGTATCGAAATAGCGCGTCGGCCGTGGCAGGCGAGCGGATATCGCATGGCGGCCGTTTTTGTGGAAGCCGGTGGCGATGACGGTGACGCGAATTTGATTGGCCATGGCTTTGTCGATGACTGCGCCGAAAATGATGTTGGCCTCCGCGCCCGCGGCTTCACTAACTACTGTGGTGGCATCATTCACTTCGTGCAAAGTCAAATCCTCGCCGCCGGTGATATTCACCAGCACACCTAGCGCGCCGGCGATAGAAACATCTTCCAACAAAGGGCTGGAGATCGCTCGCTGCGCCGCTTGCAGCGCGCGATCGTCGCCGCTCGCGATACCGGCGCCCATCAACGCATCGCCCATCTCCGACATCACGGTTTTCACATCGGCAAAATCGAGGTTGATCAAGCCGGGCACGGAGATCAAATCCGAAATGCCTTTCGTCGCGTGCAACAAAACTTCATCGGCTTGCCGGAAGGCTTCGGTCAGCGGCGTGCCTTTGGGCACGACGGAGAGCAAGCGCTGGTTGGGAATGACGATGAGCGTATCGACGCGCTCTTTTAGCTCGATAATGCCTTCTTCGGCGCGCTTAATGCGCTTGTTGCCTTCGAAGAGAAATGGCTTGGTGACCACACCAACGGTCAAGGCGCCGAGGTCTTTGGCAATCTCCGCCACAATCGGCGCGGCGCCGGTGCCGGTGCCGCCGCCCATGCCGCAGGTGACGAAAACCATGTCGCTTTCTTCCAGCGCGTCCGCCACCGCCTCGCGATCTTCTTCAATGGCTTTGCGGCCGATTTCCGGATCGGCGCCGGCGCCGAGTCCGCGCGTGGTGGTCTTGCCGATCTGCAGCCGCAATGAAGATTTGGAAGAATCCAAAGCTTGCACGTCGGTATTCATGGCGACAAAATCGACGCCGCGCAGGCCAGCCTCGATCATGCGATTGACCGCGTTGCAGCCGGCGCCGCCGACGCCGACGACTTTGATGCGGGCCGCCATCAAGCTGGTTTCATCGAAATTGAGTCGGAGATTCATGTTGGCTCCTGTTTGTCGGTTAGACGGTTTGCCCCGACACTCCTTTTAAAAATAATTAAGGAAAATCGGGGCTAACCGGCCAACTCAGTTATTTAGAAATGAGAAACTTTTCAAAACGACATCACTGCGGCCGTCCGACGCCGCCGAACCATCTTCTCATGCGCTCGGCAATTTTATCAAACAAGTGCGTTTCGCTTTCGACAAGCAGACGATCGATCGTGTGTTTGTTGTTAAAGCCGTACAGCACCAGGCCGACACCGGTGGCGTGATTCGGTTTGTAAACTTCGTCGGTAACAGACTTCACGCTGTTGGGCGTGCCGAGCTTGACCGGCATGTTAAAAATCTCCTCGGCCAATTCCACCAAGCCCGGCAGCATGGCGCAGCCGCCGGTGAGCACTGCGCCGGAAGTCATCAGATGCACGTAATCGGATTTTTTGATTTCGTTGAAAGCCAAGCTGAGAATTTCTTCGGCGCGCGGCTGGATGATGTCGACCAGCACGTTGCGGGAAATTTTACGCGGCACGCGACCGCCGACGCCGGGCACTTCCACGACGTCCTCGCGCTCGTGCTCGCCGTGAATCGCGCTGCCATGCGTGATTTTGATGGCCTCAGCCCGATCCAGCGGCGTGCGCAGGCCGTGCGCCAAATCGTTCGTCACATTTTTTCCGCCGAGTCCGACAATCGCGGTGTGGCGGATGCAGCCTTCGTAGAACATGGCAATATCGGTCGTGCCGCCGCCAATATCGAGCACGACGACGCCGAGATTTTTTTCGTCATCCGTCAGCGTCGAATAACTCGAGGCGAGCGGCTCGAGCACGAGATCGTGTACGCCCATGCCGGCGCGCTCGATGCAGCGACAGATATTCTGCGCCGAAGTCACGGCGCCGGTGACGATGTGAACCTCGGCCTCGAGGCGCACGCCGCTCATGCCGACCGGATCGTCGATGCCGCGCTGATCGTCGACGATGAACTCCTGCGGCAGGATGTGAATGATCTCGCGGTCGAACGGCAAGGCGACGGCTTTGGCGGCATCGATGACGCGGCGTTTGTCGTCCGGAGAAATGATGTGATCTTCGCCGGAGACGGCGACGACGCCGCGGCCATTGACGCTGCGAATGTGATCGCCCGCAATACCGGCATAAACCGATTTGATTTCGACGCCGGCCATGCGCTCGGCTTCTTCTTTGGCACGCAAAATCGATTGCACCGTGCGGTCGAGATTGATGACGACGCCGCGGCGCAAACCTTCCGAGGGCGCATTGCCCATGCCGATAATTTTGATTTGATTGTGCTCGTCGACCTCGGCGATCAACGCGCAAATCTTCGTGGTGCCAATATCAAGCGTGCAAATGTAGTCCATAACCATAAATTGCCTCCTTACTCTCAGTTTGCCGGTTGGCCTGTTTGCCGGTTAGCCCGTTAACTGTCGAACCGGCTAACTGGCAAACCGGCTAACTCTCTTTCGTCACAATTTGGTTGGCGTAACGTAAATCAATAGCTGCGAGTTTTCCCGCTGCCGGCTGTGCGCGCTGCAAAAAAATGAAGAGAAGCTCGCTCTTTTCCATCCAATGATCGCGGCCAAGATAAACCGGCACGCCGCCTTTCATCAGATAAAAAGTCAAGTTTCCTTTGGCATTGAGGTTGAGTTCCGAAATGCTGTGATAGAGCATCGGATTGCTCGCGCGCAACTCGGCCAGAAAATCGAGCAGTGGCTTGGCCGAGGCTGGAAGCTGCTTGTGTTCTTTGCCTCTGGCAAATGCGATGCCGGATAATACCGGCGTGTCAAAGCTGGCGGGATCGCTCATCCGGCGGCCGGATTGCAGTCGCGGCAGAATCACGCCGTGCTCGTCGATAGGCCACAGGCCGGCGTTGTTGATCAGCGCCAACGGCCGGCGCTCTTGCACGGCAATGACGAGCGTCGACGGAAAAATGCGCGACACCTGCACACGCTCGACAAACGGCAACGCCTCGACGCGTTTCGTGATCGCAGCAAATTCAACGTCGAAAATGGATTTGTGCAACGGCGCTTTGGCCACGGCGAGCACTTCCGGCTCGCTCAACGTTTTGCAGCCGGTCACCACGACCTTTTGCACGCGAAAGCCGGTGTCCTTATTCACCCACTTTCCCAATTGCAAACCGGCGAGCAAAAACGTTGTGGAGAATAGAAACGCTTTGCCGTATTTCTTGATAGCCATGGTCAAAACTCCATTTCTTGCATACAAGTATTCAAAAAATTCAGTGAAAAACATTGACAAAATAATTTAGTGACAAAATGATTCAATAGTTTTTGATTCAATTATTTTGTCACTAAATCATTTTGTCTTTTTAAGATTTTTCCTTACTAAATCAGTGATAGACAAACATCGACGATTTCATCTGCGGCTCGCGGTCGCGCTAATTCTTTTGCCGCTGCGGCCATTTGCCGTCGCACTTCCGGTTGCGTTGCCAAGTCGCGGACGATGTTGAGCAGTTTTTCAGCCGTCAGCTCTTTTTCAACGAGCAAGCGAGCGGCGCCGGCTTCTTCCAAAGCGCGCGCGTTGAATGTTTGATGATCGGCTGTGGCAAACGGGAACGGCACGAGAAGCGACGGCAAACCGCACTTGGTCAACTCAAAGATCGTCGAAGCGCCGGCGCGACAGAGCACGAAATCCGCGAGCGTGTAGGCCGAGGCCATGTCGTCGAGGTAAGGCACGATTTTGACATTCGGCATATTGGCCGCGAGCGGCGCGAACTTTTCAAAATGCAGCGGGCCAGTAGCCCATAATATTTGAAAATTCGCAAGCTGAGACAACTTCGGCAAAATTTCCGACACCAACTCGTTGAGGCGGCGCGCGCCTTGACTGCCGCCAAAAATCAGCAACGTGGTGCGATCCGGCGCCAATTGCCATTTTTCTGCGACGCTACGGCGATCGCCGACCGCCAGGTTGCCGCGCACCGGATTGCCGATGACATACAAATGATCCTGTCGGCGAAAAAATTTTTTGCTCTCCTCGAAGCTAAGAAAAGCCGCCGCCGCGCGCTCGCCCCACCAACGATTCACCAAGCCGGGAAAACTGTTTTGCTCTTGCACGACGAATTGGCGCTTGCTCAACCACGCCGCGAGCAAAGCCGGGCCGCTGACATAGCCGCCGGTGCCGATGACCAAATGCGGATCAAACGTTTTAAACAGACGCCAGCATTGCCAAATACTTTTCATGAGATAAATCGGTACGAGCAAATTGCTCAACGTCAGTTTGCGCAAGAGGCCGCGCACCGGCACCAGCTCCAAACGGTAACCGAGCTGCGGAACGACGCGCGCTTCGAGGCCGCGAGCAGTGCCAATAAACAGACAATCAAAATTCTGCACGCGCCGTTGAAAGGTTTCGGCGATGGCAACGGCTGGGTAGAGGTGCCCGCCGGTGCCGCCACCGGCGAAAACGACGCGCAATGCGGGCATAGATTTTCTGCAATTATTCAATCAAACTTCTAAGAAACCGTCACTGCGAGCGTTTTTCAGCGAAGCAGTCTCTTGCCTGCGAGAAGATCGCTTCGGTAAGAAGCGCCTCGCGATGACAAGTGGTTTCTTATGGAAAAAACGATTGAAAGCCAAATCGCGCTGTCCGGCCGGTTTATCGCTAACTTCTAAAAACCTCCTGTCAATATTATCCGATTGGCGCTAAGACCGGCCGGCCAGTGTTCACAATGATGAGACGTTTCTATCGCTTGCGATCATTGAACCAGCGCACGCGCGCGACCGGCACCATTTTCATGGGGCTCCGCGCCGAGGCCTTGCCGTGCGCGAACTGTGAAATGTTCAGCAGCACGCCGATGCCAATCAAATTCATGATCAACGCCGAGCCGCCATAGCTGATGAACGGCAGCGGGATGCCGGTGGTCGGCAAAATATGAATCACCACGCCGGCATTGACGAGTGCGTACAAGCCGATGGCGGAAGTGACACCGATGGCGGTCAGCTTGCCGGCGCGATCCGGCGCGCGATGCGCGATGTGAAATCCGCGCCAGATGACGATGAAGAAAAGCAAGATCACCGCGAGCGTGCCAACCAAGCCCAGCTCTTCGCCGATGATCGCCATGATGAAATCCGTAAACGGATCGGGTAGAAACAGCAGCTTCTGTTTGCTTTGGCCGAGCCCGACGCCGAACAAGCCGCCGTTGCCGAGCGAGATCAGCGATTGGCGCACTTGCCACGCCGGCTCGCTATTGCCCAACATGGTTTCAAGAAACGATTCCACACGACCGCGCTGATAGGCGACGCGCCAGAGCAACGAGGCGGCGGAAAGCACACCGGCAAATATGATGAAGAACAAGTGGCCGAGCCTGGCGCCGGCGACGAACAACATGATCATCGCGATGGTGGCAATCGCGAGTGCGGTGCCCAAATCCGGCTCCATCGCCACGGCCAACGTCACGGCGCCGATGAGAATCAATTGCGGCAAAACACCGTCGACGAAATTCTCCGGATCGACCTCGGGCTTCGTGAGATTGCCGGCGAGATAAAAGATCAAGGCGAATTTGGCAAGCTCCGAAGGCTGAAATTGCACCGGGCCGAGCAGCAGCCAGCGCCGCGAGCCGCGAATCATCCAGCTCTCCGGCGCAAAGAGGAGGAAAACCAGCAGCGCGAGGCCGAGCCAATAGACCGGCGGCGAATACTGCAAAACGCGATGATAATCGACGCGCATGATGAAGAACATGATCACGAGCGCGATGGCGGCGCGCTGCAACTGGCGTTTGAGAAAGAACGCGCTATCATCATAAAGCCGCTCCGCTCGCGCGGAGCTGGCGGTATAAATAAAACAAATGCTGAACAGCAACAACACCAAAACGGCGGTGAGCAGGATCAGGTCGAGGTCGGACAATTGCAGTGATTTAGCCGACGCTGATTTGAGCGGCTTGAGTGGCATTGAAATAATGGCTCACCGCGCCGGCCTCAAGGCCGGCGCTGAAATATGGAAGCTTGCTGAAGCAAGCTGAGTAGACAGTCATATTAATTGGCATCGCGCTACTTCCTAACGAATCTTGAACGTGCTCAAGCTCAACAACGCGAGCAGAATGCCGATGATCCAAAAGCGCACGACGACTTGCGGCTCGCTCCAGCCTTTTAATTCAAAATGATGGTGCAGCGGCGCCATGCGAAAAATGCGTTTGCCGCCGGTGCGCTTGAAATACCAGACTTGCAAAATCACCGACATGGTCTCAGCGACGAAAACGCCGCCGATGATGGCCAGCAACAATTCTTTTTTCAACAAAATCGCCAAAGTTCCCAACGCGCTGCCCAGGGCCAAAGAGCCGGTGTCGCCCATGAACACTTGCGCCGGATGCGTGTTGAACCACAGAAATCCGAGCGCCGCGCCGCCAAGCGCCGCACAATAAACCGTCAACTCGCCGGCGCCGGGCAGATAAAGTATGCCCAAATAATGGCTGAAATCGGTACGGCCGGAAACGTAGCTGATCGCCGCCCACGTCGTGGCGGAAATCGCCACCAGGCCCACAGCCAAGCCGTCCAGGCCATCGGTGAGATTCACCGAGTTGCTCGTAGCCGTAATGAAAAAAATCACAATCAGAACATAGGGAATGAAATTGAACGGATAACTCAAGCCTAAACCCAAATCCAGTTCAAATTCTTTGACGAATGGCACGGTCGTTAACGTCGAAAAGTTTTCAAACTGCGGCGTAAAAAAAATCACGCTGCCGAGAACCAGCCCGAATGAAACTTGCCCGATAACTTTGTAACGGCCGTAAAGCCCTTTTGGCCATTTCTTGATGACTTTCAAATAATCATCTATAAACCCCACCACGCCCATCCACACGGTGGCCAGAACCACGAGGCCAACATAGATCGTGGCTTGTGCCCAAAGCAGCGTCGGCAATATCGCCGCAGTGAGAATGATCAACCCGCCCATGGTCGGCGTGCCTTGCTTTTTCAAATGCGTCTGCGGGCCTTCTTTGCGCACTTCCTGGCCGATTTGCTTCTCGCGCAATTTTTGGATGAAGCGCGGGCCGATGAAGAAGCTGATGAGCAACGCGGTGATGGCCGCAAACGCCGCACGAAACGAAATGTACTGAAACAGATTGAAGCCGGAAATGTACTTGCTCAATGGATAGAGCAGATAGTAGAGCATAACGGCTCCTTTTTATAAAGTGGCAGTCGGCAGTTGCAGTAGCACTTTTTTGAAAGTGGCAGCCGGCAGTTGCAGTGGCACTTCTGTTCTCCCTTCGCAACCGCTGCTACTGCCACTGCTACTGCTTCTGCCAACTGCTACTTATCTTCGTGAATGCTCAGACGTTCAACGACTTCCTCCATCGCCATGCCGCGGCTGCCTTTCAGCAAAATCACGTCGCCGGGGCGAACGGAGCGGTTGATTTCTGCGCTGAGGCGCGTTTTGTCGTCAAAGTGCTCGGCCCAAAACGTTTCACCAATGGCGTGGACGAGATGCCGCATTTGCGGGCCATACGCAAAGACGGCGTGGATGGGAAGCGTTTTCGCCATCACACCGATTTCTTCATGAATCGATGATGCCGTGTCGCCAAGCTCGAGCATATCGCCCAGAACGGCGAGGCGGCGGCTATTTTCGCGCACCGGCATGGCGGCAAGAAATTCCAACGCGGCGCGCATCGACTCCGGATTGGCATTGTAGGCGTCGTTGATGATCGTCAGCTCGCCGCGCTGAAGAATCTGCATGCGTTTGGCCACCGGCTGCGTCGTCTCCAAAGCGCGCCGAATTTTTTCCGGCGCGATGCCGAAATGCTCGCCCACCGCAATGGCCGCGAGCGCATTGATGGCGTTGTGCGTGCCGGGAATGGCGAGATGAATATTTTGTTCGCGCCAGGCGAGCGTGACACAGCCATTCTCATCGACGCCGGCAATTTTGCCTTGCACTTGCGCCGGTTGTTCGATTCCAAACGTAATGGCTTTTGCACCAGACGGCAGTGTCGCGCACAGCTTGGGATCATCCGCGTTGATAAAAACCACGCCGTCGCGCGCGTGCAGGTAATCAAAAAGCTCGCGCTTGGCTTTGGCCACGCCGTCGAGGTCTTTAAAAAATTCAATGTGGGCGCGGCCGATGTTGGTGATCAGCCCGAAATTCGGCGCAGCGATCTCACAGAGCCGCGCGATTTCGCCGTAATGATTGGCGCCCATTTCCACCACCGCCACGTCGTGGCCGTGATCCAGCTCCGCCAGCGTTAATGGGACACCGATGTGGTTATTCAAATTGCCCGTGGTTTTGTGAACCGACTTGTCTTGCGCCAACACTGCCGCGACCAGTTCTTTGGTCGTGGTCTTGCCGTTGCTGCCGGTAATGGCGATGATCGGCTTTCCCCAACGCCGGCGAATCGTTTGGCCGATTTGTTGTAAGGCGTGCAAGGTGTCTTTGACAACAATGAAATTTCCACGCGGCGTTTTTTGCGAGGCGAACCAACTCGCTTCCACCACGGCAGCGAGCGCGCCGGTTGCCAATATTTCCGTAACGAATTGATGGCCGTCAAATTTCTCGCCGCGCAACGCGACAAAAATCCCTCCCGACTGACAATTTCGCGAGTCAGTGGAGAGGCCGGCGCCGCGTTGCGTCAGTTGCGCGCCGTCGCCCTCGAAGCTTGCGCCGCAGGCTTGTTGTATTTCGCCGAGTGTGAGAATGAGAGCCATTGCAAAGCTGGATTATTGGATCGATGGATTGCTGGAGTATTGGATAAATGGATTGCTGGATTATTGGAGTAATGGAGTGTTGTATTCCATAACCTCATTACTCCATCAATCCATTACTCCACTAATCCATTGTTCCATCACTCCGTTTTGGCGCGAAGCGTTACGGGAATTTGAGTTCCAGCCCGAAACGCGGATAAAATTTGATCTTGGTCTTGAACGGATCTTCTTCCCTTTCAACGCGTTTTCCAATTGTGAACTCCGATTTCAATTCATTGCGAAACGCCAGGCTGCCGCCGCCAAAGATGTGCAACTCGAATCCGGTAACGGGAATGCCGAATCCAAGACCGACCAACGGCTCAATGAAATTGGCCAGCCGCAGGCCGCCGAGCAAATGAAAAGAGCTGCCGAGCGTCGGCGCTTTCGTATCCACCGCCTTGAAGTGAAAATTAATAACGCCGAAAACGGCCAAGTCACCGGTTGGTCGCGGCTTGACGATAATGGTGCCATCGTTGCCGACATCGAGATAGACGTCGTTTATTGAAGTGATCGCGGTGGCGATGCCGTAGCTCCACCGTTCGAGCGGTGTGTTGTCGAAAACGGCCGCGGCAAGATATTCATCCGAGCTTAAATCCTTTTTGATGATTACCGAAATATCCGAGACTTTTTGAAATTTCTCGGGAACCTCAAACCGGCGCACATCGATCCAAGTTGTGCGCGAGGGCTCAGCGAGGGTTCCCGGCAACGCCAGCCCAAAAAGACCAAGAAAGGCGGGAAGGTTCGCTTCGAACGGCGTCGGCTTGGATTTCAATAATACCGAGACAAAAGAAGGCGCGTTTTCGGTGCGCGAAATAAACATGTAATAAAGGCTGTCCGTCTTGAGTCCATAGAAGCGCGTATCGAGAAAGCCCGACCCTTCGTGAAACAACCCGATGGGCGAGACTTTGTCGGTGAAATTTGCCACGACGATGTAGTACGCCTGCGGGTCGATTTTGTAACTACTCGCGTCGATCAGCTTGCGCAGGCTGTCCGCCGCCATCGCGACATCGCCTTCGATGAAAAAACGATACGCTTTGGCGAAAAGATCGGCATCATCCTCAACTGAGAACGGCGCTCCGGCAATCCGCTTGGGAACGACCACGACTTTGTCTTGGCTAAAAACAAATGGCGCCAGCACCAATATTAAAATCAGAATTGAAATGAAAAGTCGTTGCATAGTGATCATGCTCCTAATCCAGTGAGTGCATGAAATGTAATCGTTCATGCTTGATTTTCAATGTCATCGCGAGGCGTTTTTTGTCCCGCTCTTCGGGACTCCGTAAAGCGGAGCCGAAGCAATTTCCTTGAATGCACGAATAAGTGCGGGTTCGATGAGATCGCTTCGCGGAGTTTACCCCGCAGTGAGCGGGGCTCGCAATGACATTATCTGAATTTCAAAATTCAATCCTTATTGATTTGCAGCTAGTGTATTGCCGTCGTCTTGATCGTCGCAACCGTTGGTTGACACTCAATCTCGCAACGCGCGCCGGGAGAAATGCTGGCGCCGGAAGAAGGATATTGTCGCACCACCCGGCCGCTGCCACGCACCAGCGCTTCGAGCTTGAGAAGATTCAAGCGTTGCAGCGCTTCGCGCACTGAAAGCCCGACGAGATTCGGCATCTTGCTCGTTGCGGTGGCGCGGGCTTGCTCCACTTCAAACAAATCGAGCACGACTTTGGTGTGCGGCGCCACGCGCGAGCCCGGCACGGGCGTTTGATTCAGGACAAAATCTCCCATGCCTTCGCTCGCCACTTTCAAACCGAGTTTCTCCAGCATCGCGGCGCTAATCGCGGCGGAGCGTCCGGTGACGTCCGGCACGATCACGCTGCGCGTGTCCGGGGCTTGCCCTTTTATGGCTTGCCCTTGAGTGATTGGCGTTTCGGTCATTTTCTCAAGCGTCATTTTTTGTTCTTTTATTGATGTCGAGGCCATGAGGCGTTGTGCAATTTTCTTAAAAGCCGGCGCAGCCACGTAGCCGCCCCAGTACGTCGTGCGTGGATTTTCGAGCATCACAAAAATCAAGTAATGCGGCTCGTTGGCCGGGAAAAAACCGATGAAAGAAGCGATATAATCGTTGCGCGCATAACCGCGCCCGGAGGTCAACGACTTGTGCGCGGTGCCGGTCTTTCCAGCGATCCGCACGCCGGGAATCGTGGCGGTCTTGGCGGTGCCGCGCTCGACCACGCCTTCGAGCAAATTCGCCATGGTGTGCGCCACCGGCGCGGAAACAACCCGGCGCACCACTACGGTTTTATTGAAACGCCGGATTTCGCCGGTCGGCTCAATGACTCCGGCAAGAATTTTAGGCTGCAATAGCAGTCCACCGTTGGCAAGCGCGCCATAAGCCATGGTCATTTGGAGGGCGGTCACGGCAACTTCGTAGCCCATCGCCATGGCCGGCAGCGTGAAGCCCGACCATTCCACCGGATTTTTCAACACGCCGCTCACTTCGCCATCCAGCTCCAGGCCGGTCATCATACCGAACCCAAAATCACGCGAATATTGAAAGAACTTTTCTTTGCCGAGCAAACGCGCCAGTTTTGTCGTCCCGATATTGCTCGAATATGCCAGCACGTCGCGCACGGGAAGATTGCCGTGCTTCTCGTGATCGCGCACCACTTCGCCGGCGATGGGATAGACGCCGTTTTCGCAATCGATAATGTCATCCGGATCACGTTTCTTTTCCTGCAAAATTCCGGAGAATGTGACGAGCTTGAACGTCGAGCCTGGCTCGAAAAGATCGGTAATGGCGCGGTTGCGGCGCGTCGCCATTTCATACGACGCCGGGTAGTTGGGGTTGAAGCCCGGCTCGCAAGCCAGCGCCAGAATTTCGCCGGTATTCGGGTTGGTGATCATCACGATGCCGGCGCTCGCGTCAAAGCTTTCCAGCGCCGCGCGCAGTTCTTCGCCGGCGACCGTCTGCAAAATGTAGTCGATCGTGAGAATCAAGCTCTTGCCGTTGATCGCCGGAATGTCCGGCATGCTCACTTCCGGCAGCGCGTTGCCAATCGCATCGCGCTGGATGATCTTGCGGCCGTTGCTGCCGCGCAAAAGCGAATCGCCCGCCATTTCAATGCCGGCGATGCCGCGATTATCCACATCGGTGTAGCCGAGAACGTGCGCGGCGCTCTCGTCATGCGGGTAACGCCGGCGGCTGTCTTTCTCCAGCCGCACGCCGGGCAATTTGAGCGCTTTGATTTTTTGCGCCAAATCCGGATCGGCGCGGCGACGCAGCCACACGAAGTGCCGCTCGCCGCGCATCGTCTCGCGCAGCGACGCCGCTGATTGTCCCAACAGCGGCGCCAGCTTTTCCGCGTATGCGGCGCGATTCTTCACAAGGCGGAGGTCAAGCCCAACCGACACCCGCGCTTCGTTGAGCGCGAGAAGATTCTCGCTGCGGTCATAAATCAATCCGCGCTGCGCCAGCAAAGGAATTTCCGAAAGATGCTGGACTTTGGCCATTTTCCGATATTTCTCGCGCTGCAGCACTTGAATATAAACCAGGCGCGCGACGACGAGCAGGCCAAAGCACAGAAAAAAAATCTCCAGCGCCAACATGCGCCAATCTCTTTTGGCGGATTTTGCCGGCGGCGTTTTGCCGTTTTTTTGCGCGCTCACCCGACTGTTTTTGGCTTTATTGGCGCGCGAGCCGGGGGCGATTACCGGTATGTTCATTCATCCTCAACCATGATCACTTGATGCGGCACCGTGACCAAGCCCAAACGCTGCGAGGCCAATTTCGAGATACGGCCAAAGCCGGCAAGCTGCTCCACTTGAATGCGCAGCTTGCCATTCTGGTCTGCGAGCTGATTGCGCTGCGCTTCCAAAGCGGCGATTTTTGTCGCCAACTCGTTGACTCTCACCCGCTCCCAAATGAGCAGCAAAGCGAAAGACAACAGAACGACAAACGGCAGCAGCAATGCGATACTTTTGCGAATGGCGGCGAGATCAAGCCGTGGCCTGAGCCGGTGGCTTGATTTTTTTTCCGCTGCACCGCTTTTTCCGGATCGTCGAGGCATCGCCATCGACTGCGGTGTTTTACGCTGCGGCTTGCTCGAGCTAACGATTCGCTTGTTCATCTTTTCTGTGCCACGCGCAAATGCGCGCTGCGAGCGCGGCTGTTGGCGGCAATTTCCTCCGGGCCCGGTGCGAGGGGTTTCGCGGTCAGAATACTTAGTTGTGGCTGCCTGCCGCAAACACACACCGGAAATTCCGGCGGGCAGATGCAGCCCTTAGCTTGCGCTTTGAAAAACTGTTTGACGAGGCGATCTTCCAGCGAATGATAGCTGATGACGGCCAATCTCCCTTCGGGCCTGAGCAAAGCCAGCGCTTGCGCCAAAAACTCATTTAAAGCTTCCAGCTCTTCGTTCACGGCAATGCGCAGCGCTTGAAAAATTCGCGCCAGCGATTTGACGCGGTGCGGCCCGTGAACGATCTTTTCAACGATCTGCCGCAAATCGCTCGTGCACCGCAACGCGCGTTGCGATCTCTGCCTCACAATGGCGCGCGCGATCGGCGCCGCCAATCTCTCTTCGCCAAAGCCACGGAAAATTCTTTTGAGTGCGTCTTGTTCGAGCGTTGCCAGCAAATCGGCGGCGGTGTGCGGCAGATTCGGGTTCATGCGCATATCCAGGGGTCCATCCTGCAGATAGCTGAATCCTCGTTCCGGTTGATCGATCTGCCTGGAGCTTACACCCAAATCTGCCAACACACCATCCACACTCGTCATGCCAAGAGAGCCCAACAATGAAGTCAATGAACGAAAATTTCCTTGTACCGGTCGAAAGCGTTCTGCAAATCGCACCAACCGGCTTTGCGCGACGGCCAGCGCATTCGCATCAGCGTCGATGCCGATTACGCGCAGCTCTGCTCCTCCCTTCTCGAGCAGAGCCAGGCTGTGGCCGCCGTCGCCGAGCGTCGCGTCGACGATGGTTCGGCTTTCCGGTGTGAGCAAGAATTGCAGAACCGGCGCGACCAAGACCGGCGCGTGAAATTTTGTCGAAACAAGATCATGCACAGAAAATTGACGACGAATTCAGAATCAATCCTTTTTGCATTTTATAAAATTATTTCGCTGCAACGGCGATATTCAGTTTCCCAAGAAGAGGAGGCACAGAAGAATCTTGAATGACCATCGCGGTGTTTCCTTCTTTAACGCCGACAATCAGCAAGATATCTGAGTTGAGCCGATCAATCACAATACGGGCGATGGTTGAATCCGGCGCTTGCACAACCTGCAACGAACCGATGCCGTTTTCCGATATAAAATTAGTACCCTGGCCGCTAACAACTTTAATCGGGTCAGGATAGGAAAACAGCGACTGGCTGCGACCGGCGCGCCACTGGCTTGATATTTCTCGCCGATTCGGTTGCCTACCAAAATTTCGCGTCACCGTGCCAGAAAATTCATCTTCTTTAAATGTTCCAACTACGGAAAAACTAGACGCATCTGATTCCGGCCAGCCATAAGAGAAGCTGAATTGATTTTTTGAGATCACTGCCAATGCTTCATCCGCAACGCCGAAATATTCGTGCTGCGAGAAAAAAGTAACACGAGTAATTTTGCCATTGTGTACGATCAAGCCAACGGTTTGTCCCAAGCTGCTTTCTCCCTGAAAGGATCCGGAGATTTTGCTCGAAGTATCAGGCTCAGCGATAAAACGGCTGTGTTCACAACTTGCACAAATCAATGCGCCAGTCAGTGCAACAATAATAACGAGCATCTTTGAGTGGAACATATTCACCTCGTAGAATCGAAAACTTTACGCTATTTATTTTGCGTAGCACGCTCAGCGCCATTCGAGGCGCGATTGCTCAGCGTTGCCACAAATTTATCATTGCTTTCCGGATTCCACATATCAAAAAAATCGCCCATGCCGATGTAGCGAATTTCTTTTTGAATTTGCGCCGTTTCCAAGAACTCCGCCGGGAGATTGATGCGTCCCTGATTATCCAGCCGCAGTTGTTGGCACGAGGCCAGGATCGCCTGCGTATGGTAAATGCCTTCTTCGCTTTCTTCGTCAAACTGAGACGCCATCGGCAGGATTTTATCGCGGAAATAGTTGGCAGGATAAGCGCGAATAAAACGAGCATTCGGCTTTTCGAAGAGCCGCAGCATCAAAGTCTTCATGTCCCTGAACTGAATGATTTCCCGGATTTTTGCCGGGATTGCGGCACGGCCTTTATCATCCAAATTATAATGATAGCGGCCGTAAAATTTCGGAATTGTTTCGCCTATATCGACCACGGCCCTGTATCCTTTGGCTGTGTCCCGTTTACCAAATTTCCCCACTTTATTCTACTCTTCACCACTTTTCCCCATATTATAGCTTATTTAACTGTCAAAGTCAAGTATTTTTTTAAATTTTAAGCGTTTTATTTTTTTGCAAAATTCTTATGCAAAATTTATATGTTCAAATGTTCACCAAAACAACAAATTTGAATAACTTTTTAGAGGAACCCTTGTGCTTTACGCATTAAGCATTCCGTTTTACGCCTCACGCTTGACGTTTCGCTTTCCCGTCTTGACTTTTGTCTTGCTAAATGATATATTGAAATCCGATGCTCAGGAAAGGAGAAAATCCCATCGCTTGCCTGCTTCTGCACGGCTTCACCGGAAGTCCGGCCGAGATGGAAGGCTTGGCGACTTTTTTACGCGACCATGGCTGTGAGGTGAGCACACCCACACTGCCGGGACACGCGACGCAACCGGAGGACCTCCGCCATATCTCTTATGAAGCTTGGATTGCCGCGAGTGAAAAAGCCTTTCTCGATTTTCACCGGCGTCATCCCGTTGTCTTTGTGATCGGGCTGTCGATGGGTGGAGCGCTGGCCTTGCATCTCGCCGCGCATCATCAGTTCGCCGGCGTGGTGACGTTGGCAGCGGCGCTGAAGATGCCATTAAAACAGGAAATCGCCAGCTACGTGTTCGCGCCTTTCGTTCCGGTTCGCCATAAACCCAACGGCCCGGACGTTCACGACGCCGAGGCCAAAGCGCGTTTGCGCAATTACGATCGCTACCCGCTGGCGGCCGTGCGAGAATTGATGCGCATGCTCAGAAAAATTCGCGCGGAATTGCCCAAAGTCACCATGCCGATTCTCGCCATCCACTCGCGCGCCGATCACGTCGTGCCGTTCGACAACCTGGCGTTGCTCATGCGCCGGGTCCAATCACCGCAGCGTGAACAGATGGTCGTCGAAAATTCGTATCACGTGCTGACTGTCGATTACGACCGCCAGATGATTTTTGAGAGAATCTGGGAGTTCATGCAAAAGCATGCGCAACGAGCAAGCACTTTGAGCCACCCCGATTTTGCGACATTCGAGCACGAAAAAGACTTTAAGTCAACTTGAAGTCCACAGAATTCTCACGACGCAGTCAAAATAAAAAAGCGCAAGACACAAAGGCTCGCAAAAAATATTTTGCAAGATGATTATGGCAAAATAATTTAAAAGCTTTTAATCATCTTGCCATAATTATTTTGCGTGTTCTTGTCGACTTCGCGTGAAGTTTTTTGCTTTTTGCAAAGATTTGCTTCTAACAAACATAAAATAATGAAGAAAGGAAAAAACAACAAAGGCCGGCTCGCCGAGATTCGTGAATTGCGCACCCTCCTGCCCTATTTGCGCAAATACCGCAAACAGGTCGTGGCGGGCGTGATCTTTATCATTGTCACGAATGTGTTTGCACTGCTCGGGCCGCGCGTGCTGCGATATGCCATTGACGGCCTCGAGCTCCACATCACCTCGCAGCGCTTGCTGCAATTTGGCGGCTTGATCCTTCTCGTCTCGGCTTTGGAGGGCTTCTTCCGCTATTGGATGCGGCAGAAGATTATTGTCGTATCGCGCTTGATCGAGTACGATCTGCGCAACGATTACTTCCGGCATTTGCAGCGCATGTCGCGCCACTTCTTCCATCGCGTTCCCACCGGCGATTTGATGGCGCGCGCCACCAACGACTTAAGCTCGGTGCGCTCGCTGCTCGGTCCGGGCATCATGTATTCCACCAACACCATTGCGGTGGGAGCCGGCGCGCTGGTCATCATGCTATCGATGAATATCAAGCTCACGCTCATTGCCATGCTGCCCCTGCCGATCATGGCGATCACCGTCAATTATGCGATGGGCAAAATCCATAAGATTTACGAGGGCATCCAGGCGCAATTCTCCAAACTGACGACACGGGCGCAGGAAAATCTTTCCGGCATTCGCGTCATCAAAGCGTACCGCCGCGAAAAGTACGAGATTGACACCTTTGCCAATTTAAACCGGGATTATTTTCACAAAAACCTTTCGCTGGCAAAACTCGAAGGGGTGTTGTGGGCGCTCATGGGCTTTCTGTCCGGCGCCGGCGCTTTGACGCTGCTCTGGCTCGGCGGCCGTGAGGTAATTAATGGCAAATTCACCTGGGGCGAATTTGTTGCCTTCTTTGCGTATATGAGCTTGCTGACGTGGCCGATGATCGCGCTCGGCTGGGTGATCAATCTCATGCAACAAGGCACGGCCTCGATGGGCCGGATCAACCGCGTCCTGGAAGAAGAGCCGGAGATCAAAGACAACGAACAAACGGATTTCTCGATTACCACGATACGCGGCGAAATCGAATTTCAAAATATCGGCGTGTCGTTTCCCGGCCGGGATTGGACGCTCCGGCACATCAATCTGAAAATTCCGCGCGGCGTGACGGTGGCAATTGTCGGGCACACCGGCAGCGGCAAATCCACGCTGGTCAATCTCATCCCGCGTCTGATCGAGCCGAGCGAAGGCCGCGTGCTCATCGACGGTGTGGACATCCGGAGCATTCCGCTCGCGGTGTTGCGCCGCGAAATCGGCTACGTGCCGCAGGAGACTTTTTTGTTTTCGGACACGATTCGTGAGAATCTCACCTTCGGCCTCGAAAACCCCGATTTCCCTTCGGGACAAATAAAGGAAGTCGGGGCAACCACTGACACCAAAGCGCGCGAGGCGGAAATGCTCACGGCGGCCGAGATCGCGCAAGTCCGCATAGAGATCGAAGAATTTCCGGAAAAGTTCGATACCATGCTCGGCGAGCGCGGCATCAACCTTTCCGGCGGCCAGAAGCAGCGCACCGCGATCGCGCGCGCCGTCATCCGGCAACCGCACATTTTGATTCTCGATGATGCGCTCTCCTCGGTGGACACGCACACCGAAGCCGAGATTCTGCGCGGCTTGACGGGCGTCATGCGCGAGCGCACCAGCCTGATCATCTCGCACCGCGTTTCCACCGTGAAAGACGCCGATCTGATTGTGGTGCTCAAAGACGGTCAAATTGCCGAAAAAGGCTCACATGAACTGTTGCTGCAAAAAGACGGGCTTTACGCCGAGTTGTATCGCCAGCAGCAGCTCGAAGAAGATCTCGCGAGTTTGGAATAAAAAACTTGGATTGGTGGATTGATGGAGTGATGGAAAAACCAAAACTCCAAAACTCCAGCAATCCATCAATCCATCAATCCATTGATCCATTGATCCAAAGTGCAATGAATATCCACGAAGAAGAAAAGCTCACCAAGACCTACGACGCCACGTTGATGCGCCGGCTGTTGCAATACGTGCGGCCTTATTACAAGCGCATGGCGCTGGCCGTGGCGCTTTTGCTCATGGCCAGTTTGTTCGGCATCGTCGGACCTTATTTGACGAAAATCGGCATCGACGATTACATTGGCAGCGACAAAAACAGCAGTGACAAATTTGCCGGTTTGACGCTGATCGCACTCCTTTATCTCGGCGTGCTGCTCCTGGAATTCATTTTCAACTACGCCCGCATGTACATGATGGAGTGGATCGGCCAGCGGACGATGTACGATTTGCGCATGAAGATCTTCTCGCACTTGCAATATTTGCCGCTGCGCTTTTTCGACCGCAATCAAGTCGGCCGGTTGATGACGCGCGTCACCTCCGACGTACAGGCGCTGAACGAGATGTTCTCCTCCGGCTTGGTCGCCATCTTTGGCGATATTTTTACGCTCACCGGCATCATCATCGTGCTGTTCACGATGAACTGGAAACTGACGCTGGTTACGCTCGGCGTCGTGCCGTTATTGTTCATTGCCACCCAAATTTTCAAACTCAAAGTCCGCGACGCCGAGCGGCAGATTCGGCTGCGCATCGCCAAGATCAACGCGTTTTTGCAGGAAAACATCACCGGCATGACGGTGGTGCAGCTTTTCAACCGCGAGCAGAAAAATTTTCAGCAATTCGATGCGAAAAATCTCGACCATCTCGAAGCCTACCGCAAGACGATTTTTTACCACGCCGTCTTTTATCCCGTGGTCGAATGGATTTTCGCGCTTTCGGTGGCGCTGATTATCTGGTACGGTGGCGGCCAGGTCATCACGAAGGCCTTGTCATTTGGCTCGCTGGTCGCCTTCATTTTATATATGGATCGTTTTTGGCGGCCGATCAGCGATCTGGCCGAAAAGTATGGCATTCTGCAAACCGCCATGGCGAGCTCGGAACGGATTTTTAAGTTACTGGACGAACCCGTAGAAGCCAGTGGCACCAGCAGTCGCAGTAGCACTCGCAGTAGCACCTTGGAATCTACTGCTTCTGCAACTGCCGCTGCTTCTAACGGGGGAGACGGCAAACATGAAAGTGCGCAAGTGGCAAGTCGCAATAGACCGGCAGAAACTGATCACTGGCAACTGATAACTGATCCCGATTTTCCTTTAGTAAATATGAATGAAAAGTCGGGACATCTCGGCCGCGCACGCGGTGAAATCGAATTTCGCAACGTCACTTTCGGCTATCGTGATGATGAAAAGGTGTTAAAGAATGTTTCGTTCAAAGTGGAGGCGGGCGAGAAAGTCGCAATTGTCGGCGCCACCGGCTCGGGCAAAACCACGATCATCAGTTTGTTGTGCAACTTCTATACGCCACAACAAGGGCAAATCTTGCTGGATAGCCGCGATATTCAAAAGTTGCCGCCGGAAGATTTGCGCCGCCAAATTGCATTGGTTTTGCAGGATGTGTTTCTTTTTGCGGGAACGATCGGGGAGAATATCAGTTTGGGCAATAAGGAGATTTCACCGGAGCGCATTCGCCAAGCCGCAGCAGATGTGAATGCGCTGCGTTTTATCGAGCGCCTGCCCGGCAAATTCCAAGAGCCGGTGATCGAACGCGGCAACTCGCTTTCGGTGGGACAAAAGCAGCTTCTCGCCTTTGCCCGCGCGTTGGCGTATGACCCCGCCATTTTAATTCTGGACGAAGCCACTTCGAGTGTGGACACGGAAACCGAACTGCTGATCCAACAAGCGCTGGAGCGGCTCATGGAAAACCGCACTTCCATCATCATCGCGCATCGACTCTCCACCATCCAACACGTGGACCGCATCATCGTGCTGCACAAAGGCCAAATCCGCGAAATGGGCACACACGCGGAATTGCTGGCGCTCGGTGGGATTTATTACCGGCTGTATCAATTGCAGTTTGCGATGCAGGAGAGAATGGCGCAGAGGGTGGCGATGTGAACGAAAAACCATTTGCGTTTCGCTTTTATTGTCTTTATATTTTTGTAGCCATTTTAATAAGGAGCTAGATATGGACTTAAAATTCCAAACCCAAATAGATCGGTCGGGCCGGATAACTCTCCCCCCAGAGTTGCTGAGCAATTTACATTTGTCTCCCGAAATGAATCTACTGATATCTGAAAAGGACGGAAAAATCACCTTGGAGCCGATTGCTGATGAACCCACGCTCATCGAAAAGGACGGGGTTCTGGTTCTGCATGTTCAGCTAACCGATGACCTATCCAATATTGTTGAAAAAGAACGTCAAAAGCGAATCGCTGACGTGATTGAAGATTCTTACAGATGAAAGTTCTTTTCGATACTTCTGTTTTGGTTGCGGCGCTCATTGATTCGCACGCGAACCATGCCAGAGCTTTTCCGTGGCTTTAAAAGCCACGCGCGGTGAGATCGAAGGGTGCATTGGAACCCACACTCTGGCTGAACTTTATGCAATTTTGACTTCTCTTCCGGTTCAAAAGAAAGTACCTTCAACTGATGTGTGGCGACTTATTCAAGATTCAGTGCTTTCGAGTTTTGAAATCGTTCAATTAACAAAAGCCGATTATCAATTCGTCCTCGAATCCTTGTCTCAAAATAACATTCGCGGTGGCACGACTTATGACGCCTTAATTGCCCATGCCGCTTACAAAGCCAACGTGGATAAATTACTGACCTTGAATCAAAACCATTTCAAAAGGGTTTATCCTTCCCTTTCAAGCATAATCGAAGAGCCTGCTTAAGACATCCAAGCTACACCACGCGATTCAAATCGCCGTCTTGCAAGAGACTAATAAACTCGGTTTCCGGCGGCAATTCCGCCGCCGGTTTGCCCGTCCCAAACGCCAGCCCGAAATCCGCCGCAGTTCCTGCTGTGCATCGCTCAGCGATCATTTCCCTCCCGTTTCACCGACGACTGTTAGCCACCAATAGATATCCTCACGACTGCTAAATCGCCTTTTGCGCATCTTCGAGAACATCCCGCTCGAATGGCGTAAATGCAATGCCATTGAGGTTCATTACTTTAAGACGTTTCAATGCTAAGTCAAGGTCGTCAGTAGTACCCAGCGCATTTTTAATTTTCTCGGCAACTTGTAATGGCACGCCATACTCATCTAATGCAGCAATGACATGGTTTCGAAAAAGGCATTCCACTTGTGACGCGAATACACTATAATCCCCTGCAGGCCGTCCTAATCTTGTGAGCACCGCTTTCTGAATTCTGGATAATGCCATTAGGTATCGAGGGAACTCAAACGTAGCCCAAGCCCGCTCGAAATCTAGCACTCGCTCTACTGCTTCATCTGGTGTCTTTGCAGCGTAATCTCCCTCAAGTTCCTTAGTGACGAGTTCTGCTGTGTTTTTGATCCGCCTTATACGTTCCACCTTAAATGCCAACTGCTCACCCGATGAGACAGTATGTCTTCTTTGTGCGCTTCCGATCAAATGTTTCCAGATCAACTCACAGGCAAATTTTAATTGTGTCCAATTGGGGAACCCTGTCCAAGTGAGATGTTGCGACATTATTGCGGCATTTTGGGCAATCTCCTTCGCAAGTGCGATTTGTGCGTCCGGATCGATGGTCGCATTCTCGCGTATCACACTTATCGGAAGATATTGTTGTCCTCTGATTTTATCAACTAAAGTCTTGGCTTTTTCCGACAGGTCTTCGTCGTCCAATTGCACCAGCAGGCTTTTTGGTACTTCATCTCTTTGTGTCAGGACTGGAAAATCAACAAACGGTAACTCCTCAACGGGCGGCTTATCGAATAAATACACTTTGCCAATGAAGTGTTTAAACATGCGGCCAGACCGCCCTTTAATATTGTTGAAAGTGAAATAGTCGATTTTTTGATTTGCGATTTTGTTATCGTAAATGATAACGTTTTTTGCCTTCGTATTAACGCCTTCAATCAATGTAGAGGTACAGATCAGAAAACGTAGTTTCTCTTCATTGAAAATTCGTACAACATATTGAGAGAGAGCACGTGGCAGTTTCCCGTGATGTAAACCAATGCCACGCAAAAGTGCGCGTCCAAAAATCCAGTCGCGGTGATAGGTTTTGGCTGCCCAGTCTGCTGCCGACTTAAGGTTTTGCGCATCGAAGCCAATCCCAGCGTCAACGAAGGCTTTTGCCGTCTCATTAACGCGGGCGGGAGACGAGCAAAAGATTAATGTCGGCTCTGTGAGTGTCTTAACGAGTGTGATAAGCCTTTGGATCTTGCTGCCTATGCTAGGCACGCTCTCTAATTCAGACACGACAGTAGCGTAGTCTGTTTTTAGAAATGTGCAGCGAAAGGTTTGTTCAACACCGTCTGGAATCTGTTGAATGCTTGGACCGAGCAAGTAAAATTGTCCTCCACCCTTTCTGAGTCGATAGAATGCTTGATTAAGCGCCACCATCCTACTTTCGTCACTGTTAGCATCGAGTTTGTAGAACTCATCAACCACAAAAAAATCTATCTTTGGCATTTCTTCAAAGGCGATAACGCGTTCGGCTGTTAGAATGAAAACATTTTTCTCACCAGATTGCTGTGAAAGGTGAGTGACGATCTTATAAATATTGGAAAACTGTGAGAGACGTCGCCTTGTCTCATCAATCAATGCCAAAGTTGGTACAACCACAGCGATATTTTTGTAACGTCGGCTCGCAATTATCGCGTCAATGATTCGACTTTTTCCGAAGCTTGTTGGAGCGCTAAGAATGACGCTTTCGCCTGAGAGAAGGCGGCGATACACCTCGGCCTGAACACGATGAAAGACAGTATTCTCCGGCATGTCAAATGGACGATGGAATTCATACGCGAGCCGATCACGTAGATCAAGAGCCTCGGGGTCGGCGTAGGGAAAAAGACCAACACTCCGAGCTAGCGCGTCGAGAATTTGGCCGAAGTTACCAAACTGCTGGCGATGCTCCAAGGCACGGAGTACCATTTCAACCGCTTCTCTCTCGTAAGCCTCATCACTGACCAGTGCACAAATTTGCTTCAGAATACTAAACGCTTGGACAGAAAGCATCTGCGGGGTCCGAAGTGTTTGTCGAAGCTTCGCAATATCTACAGTTGTTGCCATATCTTTAGTTGCTTGTCCAATGCTTCAATTAACCGATGTTTCGTATGCAAAGGTAACAGGAACAGATGAATTCTAACTTTCTTTGGAAAAGATTTTTTGACAAACTTTTGATAGTTTGTGTTAATTTCGGAAGTGAACGCAGTCATATAAGCGTCGTCACATGTGATATGAGTCGCAAGGCATTGACTGTCATAAGTAAGCATCAAAGGTATACAGGCTCGTTTGAAAACTTCATCAAGTGATGTATTGGGTGATAAAAGCTTTCTAAGTATTTTTGCATGTGGCAAGGCTTCGTCAATCTTATTTATAATGAGCGAAAATTCGTTTCGCAAATAATCCGTATCCGTATGTTTGACCAATTCTGCGACGACATCCCGAGCTGCACGATCAAAATTGTCGTAAAATTTAGCTTCACCGAGCCACAATTCAAGATCATTGGGCGGCCCGACAACATGAACAGCGTCAAATCCCTTTACAGTTTCGTTGTTGGCGGTCTTATAATAAATTTTGGAAATGGCTGGAATCGAACCGAAGATCTGCCGGATGGCGATGTGAAGGAATAATTCTCCGAATTCGCCGCGATTCTGGAATTTTGCAGTGTCATAAACGTTTTTTGCAGCGCGACGAATTAATTGGACTGCGTTACCGAACCCCATTGCCTGACACTCAGACGTTTTCAAAGCAAACTCAGGCAGCCATTCCATTACATGTGTAGCAAATTGCTCAACTCTCCATACACCTCGTTCGTAACCGACACAAAGTCCAGACAAGGAAGGAACAGTGTTCATATGGTGAACACGAACTTCAAGAAAGGACTCAGGTGTTGAGTGATAGTTATTTTGCTTTGGGTTATTTTGTCTAGCACCTTTTTTTACAGCAGCACTTCGTGATAGTTTTTCTGGGCTAGTAGGAATCAGAGTTTTGGCTAACATAATTTTATTGTATATCAAAAGTTGAAAAATTGAAGCGAATCAGTCATATTAAATCCGAAAGAATAAAGAATTCTGGCGAGATTACGCCTTGATTTTATTCGTCAAAGTTTAGGGGCAAGGTAGAACAACTAAATAGTAGTTCAAGCGTAGCCCCCTCTTTTTGCATATAACTACATTACAAAATATAGGGATGCGCACCATATTTTCCAAACAATTTTTTGATATCAGTGCGTCTATTTTGCATCTCTTCTATTACTTCCACTTCCGCACACTCACCGTTCGGAAATGAACGGTTGATGACTTGACTATCCTTCCCAACTCTTTTTAAATCAATTCATTATTTTGTGGAACGTCTTTTGTATTAACTGTGTGTGAAACAACACAGAAACTTTATATTTTTCACTTTTGGTGTTCCGAAATCCGCAATCAAAAATCCGAAATCAGTATATGGATCGCCCCCTCGACGAAACTTTCCGCAAGCAGCAAATCACTAAGCGCGTGGTGCAGGGCACGATTGCGCTGGCGGTGATCGCCGGCATCTTTATTTGGGTGCCGGGCTGGATTTCGCCCTCGGTCAGTCGTAATCGCATTCGCACGGCGAAGGTGGATCGCGGGTCGATTGAAGCGACGATCACGGCGTCGGGAACCGTCGTGCCGGAGTTCGAGCAGGTGATCCCGAGTCCGATTGAAACACGCGTGCTCAAAATTCTCCAAAGGCCGGGCGCGATTCTGAAAAAAGGTGAGCCGATACTCGAATTGGACATTAGCGCGACGACGTTGGCGCTGGAAAAACTGAACGACCAGATTGCGCTTAAACAAAACGAGCAGGCGCGGCTTAAAATCGACCTCGAGAAAACGTTGAATGATTTGCAGACGCAGTTGCAGATCAAAAAGCTGCGGCTGGAATTTCTCAAGTCCAAAACCGAACAGCAGCAAAAGCTTTTTGAGATCGGCGGCAGCTCGAAAGAGCAATTGCGCCAGACCAAGCTGGAAGAAGATATTGCACAGCTTGAATTGCAGCAGCTTGAAATCTCAATTCGCAACACCCAGCAGTCGCTGCAAAACCAGCTTGAGGGTGTGGCCACGGAACTGAAAATTTTGCAAGACGAGCGCGCGGAAGCGCGGCATCAGGCGGATTTGGCCAGCGCCAAAGCCGAGCGCGACGGCGTGCTCACCTGGGCGGTCTCCGAAGAAGGCGCGACGATCCGTCAAGGTGAGATCATCGCGAAAATCGCCGACCTTAATTCGTTCCGCGTCGACGCCACCGTGTCCGACGTACACGCGACCCGGCTCGCGGTGGGCTTGCCGGTGAAAGTGAAAGTCAACGAAGATTATTTGGCTGGAACGATTTCGAGCATCCTGCCCACCATTCAAAACGGCATCATCACCCTGCACGCCAGTCTCGCAGACAAATCCAGCAAGCTGTTGCGCTCCAACTTGCGCGTCGATGTGTTTGTCATCACGGCGCAAAAAGAAAATGTTTTGCGCCTCAAAAAAGGCCAATTCGTCAACGGCGAAGGCGATCATGAAGCGTTCGTGGTGCGCGATGGCATGGCGTACAGAACTCCGGTTCGCATCGGCCTCGCCGGTTTTGAGCAATATGAAGTTGTGGAAGGGCTGGCTGAAGGCGATGAAGTGATTATCTCGGATACGCGGGATTTTATTCACATGAAGGAAATTAAAGTAAAATAGTTTGTTGTTCTTTGCCAGTTGTCCGTTGCCCGTTGTTTGTTGTCCATTGTCGGAGATTTTAACATCAAGCATTTTGCTACTGACCACTGACTACTGACCACGGGCAACTGACAACTGACCACTGACAAGGAGACAAAATGATCAAGCTCGAAAGTATCGAAAAAGTCTATCGCACCGACAAAATCGAAACCGTGGCGTTGAGCAACATCAATCTGCAAGTGCAAGCAGGCGAGTTCATCTCCATCATGGGACCGTCGGGATGCGGCAAAAGTACGCTGCTCAACATCATCGGCTTGTTGGATGCGCCGACGAAAGGGAACGTTCAGCTCAATGACACGAAGATCAACGGCTATCGCGATAAGCAGCTTGCCAAAATGAGAAACGAGCATCTCGGCTTTATTTTCCAAACCTTTCATCTCATTCCTGATCTCAGCGTCGTGGACAACGTCGAGATTCCTTTGCTCTATCGCAAACTCTCCGGCGCCGAACGCCGCAAGATGGCGCTGCATGCGTTGGAAAGAGTCGGCCTCATCTCGCGCGTGCATCACTTTCCCTCACAGCTTTCCGGCGGCCAGCAACAGCGCGTTGCCATTGCCAGAGCCGTTGTCGGCAAACCGAAAATTCTGCTCGCCGACGAACCCACTGGAAATCTCGACAGCCAAATGGGCGACGCGATCATGAACATGTTGATGGATTTGAATAAAAACGAAAAGACGACGGTGGTGATGGTGACGCACGATCCGCGCTTGTCGGAAAAAACGGAACGGATCGTGCGGTTGTTTGATGGACGGCAGGTGAATTGAGGGCAGAGAGCAGAGAGCATGGCGCATGGCGTGTGCTTTCATGATTGGAGAAAAAAATTATGAAGCAAATTTTGGTGAAGCGGTGTTCGGTGTTTTTATTGATCTACGCCATTGGCGTATCTTTGATTGGTTTGGCCTGCGGCAGGAATGCGCAGTCGGCTGATCCCAACTTCGATGCGGCTGTCGCGCATCCGGCCTACGTGAATGAACATCCGCGCGTGTTGTTTGACGAAGCGCATAACAATATTCATAAAACCCGCGGCCTATATAAACCGTTTGCCGATCTCATTGCCAACGATGGTTATCGCGTGACGCCGAATAAAGAAAAATTTTCAGCGCAGATGTTGAGTGAATTTGACATTTTGGTGATTGCCAACGCGTTGGGCACAAATGACTCCAATGACAGCTCCGCCTTCACCGCGCAGGAATGTGACGCTGTTCGCGATTGGGTAACGGCAGGCGGCGCGCTGTTACTCATCACCGATCATTTTCCGACCGGCGCGGCCGCGGCGGAGTTGGCAAAACGCTTTGGCGTGGAAATGAGCAAAGGCATGACGTTCGATTCACTGCACTATGATCATACTTCCGGTGATGACACCCAACTCGAGTTCACGCGCGCCAACGGCCTGTTGATGAAACATGCGATCATCGAAGGGCGAAATGAATCTGAACGCCTCAATCACCTCGTCACGTTTACCGGCCAATCACTGCGCGCACCGGACGGCGGTGCGACGCTTATGAATCTTTCTGATGCGGCAGTCGACCGCTCCGCGATGGTCAAGGTTGAAAAATCCGGCGGCGACACGCGGGTCATCATTGATTACGGCGCGCCGGTATCAGCAGCCGGCCGCGCCCAAGCCGTGGCTCTGGAGCATGGGCAAGGCCGCGTCGTTGTTCTTGGCGAGGCTGCGATGCTCACAGCGCAATTGGACGGCAGAACAAAAAAGCCTTTCGGTATGAATGTGGCCGGTATTGACAACCGGCAATTTGCCCTCAACCTCATGCACTGGCTTTCACGATTGTTGAATTAGAATTCTTCGCAGGGAGAAACTATGCTTAAAAATTATTTAAAAATTGCCTTGAAAGTTTTGTTGCGCCGAAAATTTTTCACCTTCATCAGTCTCTTCGGCGTCAGCTTTACGCTAGTGGTGTTGATGGTCGTCACGGCGATGCTCGATCATGTCTTTGGGCCGATGCCGCCGGAGACGAAACTGGACCGCTCGCTGGGCGTGTACACGGTGCGCATTTCAAGCCCGGATCAGAGCAACAACCGATCCGCCGCCGCTGGATATAGACTTTTGGATCGTTATGTCCGCACCATGTCCACGCCGGAAAAAGTCACGGTGTTTACTTCTCCGCGCGAGATCTATTCTTATCAGAACGGCCAAAAGATACCGTTGTTTATCAAACTCACCGACGGCGAGTTTTGGGAGATTCTTGACTTCGAATTTTTGGAGGGTCAAGCCTTCTCGCACGATGATGAGAAAAACGCCAACTTTGTGGCCGTGATCAATGAAGCCACGCGCACAAGATTTTTCGGCAACGCGAGCGCCGTCGGCAAAACCCTCGAAGTCGATGGTCGAAATTTTCGCGTCGTCGGCGTGGTGAAGAATGTGCCGAGTTTCCGGCCAACGCCGTTCGCGGATATTTGGGCGCCGCTCAGCACCGCCAAAGGCAAGCCCTCCGATGATCTCCTAGGAAATTTTCTTGCCGCCATTCTCGCGAAAAATCGCGCCGATCTCAAGGCGGTCAAAGAAGAGTTCCAAGACAAGCTCCGCCAAGTCGAATTTCCCGATCCGAAGCAATTCAATACGATTGTCTCCGCCGCCGAAACGCAGTTCGAATCAGTGGCGCGCGGTTTTTTTGCGAATGATCGCACCGCCGGAAATTATGCGACGCAATTGCTCGCGCTGCTCATCTTCTTGATGATTCTGTTCATGGTGCTGCCGACGGTCAATCTCGTCAACATCAACATCAGCCGGATCATGGAGCGCGCTTCGGAGATCGGCGTGCGCAAAGCTTTCGGCGCCTCGTCGTGGACGCTCGTCGGTCAATTCGTCGTCGAGAACGTTCTGCTCACGCTCATCGGCGGCGTGATTGGATTCGTGCTGGCGTTCATCGTGCTGCAAATGCTCACCGTCAGCGGCTTGATTCAATATGCCGAGTTTCACTTGAACTATCGCATCTTTTTCTACGCCCTCGCCCTCGCCGTGTTCTTCGGCGTGTTCTCCGGCGTTTATCCGGCTTGGAAAATGTCGAGACTGCATCCGGTTGCAGCGCTGAGAGGAAGAAGTTTATAGCATTTTATAAAATGCCCAACGGATAAACAGCAGCCAACGGATGAAAATTTTCATCGGCTCTATTAAATCCGTTGGCAGCTTTTCATCCGTTGGTTATATAAAAATTTTCGCAAATACAATTTTCCCGTCAGGAGACGTTATGCTCAAACATCTCTTCAAGCTCGTGTGGAATCGCAAACGCAGCAGCGTTTTGCTGATTATCGAAATCTTCTTTTCATTCATCGTCGTGTTCGCGGTCGTAACTCTCGGCGCTTTCTATGTCGACAACTATCGCCAGCCGTTGGGATACACCTACGAAAATGTTTGGAACATCAGCATCAACATGAACCAGGTGAGCGACGATTATTGGTCGCCCGAACAGGTTGCCACCGTCAATCAACTGTGTCTGGCGGCGCGCGAATTTCAAGAAGTGGAGGAGGTTGCCGGCGCCCTTTCCGCGCCGTATGATTTTGGCGGCAGAACCTCCGGCATGGAAATTCACGGCAAAAACACGGAAGCTCAAGTCAATGAAGTCACTGATGATTTTAAAGAAGTGATGAACTTGCAGCTCGTCGCCGGCCGTTGGTTTGAAAAAGCCGACGACGCTTTGAATTGGCAGCCGATTGTTATTAATCAGAAGCTCAGCCAGGAATTGTTTGGCAACGAAGATCCCATCGGCAAGCCTTTTGAGCCATGGTCGTCGGGGGAGGAGGAAATTCGCATCATCGGCGTCGTCACCGATTTTCGTCAGGGCGGCGAATACGCGAGTTTGGGCAATTATCTCTTCGAGCGCCGGAAGCTCGATGATCCGCAGCAGCGACCGCCGCGCAATTTGCTTGTTAAGCTTCGTCCCGGCACAACCGTGGAGTTCGAGGAAAAACTGGCGGAACGCTTGCAGGCGGTGGCAAAAGATTGGTCGTTAGAAATTCAGCCGATTGTGCAAAAGCGTGAATCAATGATGAAACTGCGTCTCGCGCCGGTGATTGCCGCTGGTGTGATTGCCGCATTTTTAATGATCATGGTGGGATTGGGTTTGGTCGGCGTGCTCTGGCAAAACGTCACGCAGCGCACCAAAGAAATCGGCCTGCGGCGCGCCAAAGGCGCCACCGCCGGAAAAATTCATATACAAATTTGGGGCGAGCTGCTCGTGCTCACTTCCTTCGGACTTTTGATTGGCCTCATCATCGTCGTGCAATTCCCACTGCTCAATTTGATTGGGTTCATCAGCACGAAAGTATTTTTCATCGGGATCATCAGCTCGCTTGTGGTGATTTACTTATTAACTCTGGTCGCCGGTTTATATCCAAGCTGGCTGGCGACAAAAGTGCAACCGGCGGAGGCGTTGCATTATGAGTGAAAGCGTAGTAATCAGTGTTCAGTAACCAGTTATCAGTAGAGACTGACTACTGGTCACTGATTACTGGACACTGACTACTGGCCACTGATTACTGATTCTGCGCTCTGCCGAGCTTCAGCTCGCCGTTCTTGCGTTCGCCGATCTGTTGCCGCCACATGGCATAATACAGTCCTTTTAAATCCAGCAGGGTTTGATGTTGGCCGGACTCGACAATTTGCCCACGCTCCAGCACGAAAATTTTGTCGGCGTGCATGACCGTCGAAAGCCGATGCGCAATCAAGATGGTGATAAGGTCTTTTTGCAGCGAGACCTCGCGGATGGTGGCGCTGATTTCTTCTTCCGTCAGCGAATCGAGCGAGGAGGTGGCCTCGTCAAACACCAGCAGGTTGGGGTATCGCAACAGCGCCCGCGCAATCGAGAGGCGCTGCTTTTCGCCGCCGGACACTTTCACGCCGCCCTCGCCGATCACGGTGTCCAAACCTTTATCGGCGCGCGCCAACAGGCTTTGGCACGCGGCTTTTTGCAAGACCTCCAAACATTCCGTGTCCGCAGCGCGGGGATTGACGAATAGCAAATTATCTCGTATCGTGCCGGAGAAGAGTTGTGCATCCTGCGTCACAAAACCGATGCGCTCGCGCAGTTGGTCGAGATCGACCGTGGTGCTCGGTTGGCCGTTGTACAAAATGCGGCCTTCTTGCGGCGGATAAAGTCCGACCAGCAATTTGACCAATGTGGTTTTGCCGGCACCGGACGGCCCGACAAATGCGACGGTTTCTCCCAGTTGGGTTTGAAATGAAATGTTTTCCAGCGCGTGGTTCGACGCGGACTGATGCTTGAAGCTGACGCCGTCGAATGCCAACGTGTTGATACCGTTGAGCGATATCGGCGCGAGCGGCTTGGGTTCTTTCGGCGTGTTCAAGATATCGGCAAAGTTTTTGAGCGAGACTTCGGCTTCGCGGTAAATGTTGATGACGTTACCCAGTTCCTGCAACGGGCCAAAAATGAAAAATGAATAAATGAACAGCGAGAAGAACTGGCCGACCGTGATCTCTTGCGCGAAAATCAAATACAGCATCAGGAAGAGAATGCTCGTCCGTAAAAAATTCACCGCCGTGCCCTGCACAAAACTCAGGCTGCGCAGATAACGCACTTTTTTGAGCTCCAATTGCAGGATTTTGCCCGTCGTGGCGTTCAATCGGCCAATCTCCTGCTGCGCGAGTCCGAGACTTTTCACCAGCTCGATGTTGCGCAAGGATTCGGTGGTGGCGCCGGCCAGCGCCGTGGTTTCCGCGACGATCACTTTCTGAATATTTTTGATCTTCTTGCTGAGCACGGAGCTGAGCAGTCCCAGCACCGGAACCGTGAGAAAATACACGGGCGCGATGAGCCAATGCACGCTGAAGGCGTAAACCATCACAAAAACGATGCCGACCAGAGAGATAAAAAGAATGTTGATTGACGCCGACACCAAACGTTCGACATCGGTTCTCACCTTCTGGAGCTTGCCAAGCGTTTCGCCGCTGCGTTGATCTTCAAAAACTTGATAGGGCAGCTCAAGCGAATGGCGCAGGCCGTCAGAGTAAAGCTGCGCGCCGAGCCTTTGCGTGATCACGTTGATGAAATAATCCTGAAAATTTTTTGCCACGCGCGACACAAAGGCCACGCCCACCGCTGCGGCCAATAACAACGCGACGCCTTTAAAAAACTCTGCCGATGTATATTTTTTAAATTGGGTGGCGTACTCGTCGATGACGTGCCGAAAAATCAATGGATCGAGCAATGAGAAAATTTGGTTGATCGCTGCCAGCACCAAGGCCAGCGCCAGCAACCTCCAATATTGTTTGAGATAAGAAAAAAGCAGTTTCATGAACATGCTCCCTTTGTGCGCGATGATGAAAATGAACGAGGTGATTTTGCGTTTACCGTTGCGATATAAGATAACAAAATGGAAATTTAAATCCAATATTGAGGAAGAATTGCGCTTGCATTTCATGAGCTTAAACCTTAACTTACAGCAAATAGCTTTTTTGAACAAGCACCAACCTTATGTCAAGCATTTTAATGATGCGTTGCCGACGCATCAGATTGAAAACTAGATTGATTATCCTTCGCAATAAGCCACCACAACATAAAAAGTGATTTCACATTCGTGCCAGAACACTATGAATACAACCACCCTACCTTTTGACACCAATAAGGTGATTGAGATTTGCCGCCGGAACGATGTGGCAATGCTCGGCGTGTTTGGCTCTGTCGCAAGGGGTGAAGCCACCGAGCAAAGCGATGTTGATTTGTTAGTCCGCTTTTCCAAGCAGAAGAGCTTGTGGGGGCGGCAGATTTGGCCATTCAAATTGAGACCGCTATCGGCAAAAGAGTGGATTTGTTTACCGAAGCTGCGATCAGTCCTTACATTCGTAATCAGGTCAAACGCGAATTAAAGGTCATTTATGAAACGTGATGACCAATCACAATAACCATTTTACATCCGATGGCAACTTAGTTTTCAGGTATTGTCTCTCCAATCTGCCATGAGCAACTCCATCCTCATCGTCGACGACGATTTTTCCGTCACCACTTCATTAGCGTTGTTGTTGAAGCAAGCCGGTTATCAATCGCGCACTGCGGCCTCTCCTGCGGAAGCATTGGAATTGATCGAACGCGAGAGATTCGATTTGATTCTGCAAGATATGAATTTTTCACGGCAGACGACCGGCGAAGAAGGTTTGGCCCTGCTCAAAAATATCAAAATCCGCAAGCCGAAAGCGCCAGTGATTCTGCTGACGGCGTGGGGTTCAATTACGTTGGCGGTCAAAGGTGTGCAAGCGGGCGCGGCGGATTTCATCACCAAGCCGTGGAGCAATGAACAACTCTTGCAATCTGTCAAAACGGCGCTCGGTTTGGCGGCGGCGAATTTTTCCCCGGCCCATGAAAAAGCTTTGACGCGCGAGGAGCTTGACGCGCGCTATGATTTTGGCAATCTCATCGGCCGTGATCCGAAATTTCTGAAAATTCTCGAAGTGATCGGCCGTGTGAGTCCCACTGATGCGTCGGTGTTGATCACCGGCGAAAGCGGCACGGGCAAAGAGTTGATCGCCGAGGCGATTCATCGCAACAGCATGCGCAAAAAAGCGCCGTTCGTGAAAGTCAATCTCGGCGGCATTTCTGCGACGCTGTTTGAGAGCGAAATGTTCGGCCATGTCAAAGGCGCCTTTACCGACGCCAAATTCGATCGCAAAGGCCGCTTCGAGCTGGCGAACGGCGGGACGATTTTTCTCGATGAAATCGGCGATCTCGATTTGAATTGCCAGGTGAAAATGCTGCGTGTGCTGCAAGACCGCACTTATGAAGCGCTGGGCTCGAGCCAAAGCCGCAGCGTTGACGTCCGCGTGATTGCCGCGACCAATCGCAATTTGTTGGAGATGATTGAAAAAGGCGCGTTTCGCGAAGATTTGTTGTATCGCTTGAATTTGATTGCGATTCACCTTCCGCCCCTGCGCGAGCACCGAACGGACGTGGCGCTGCTTGCCACTCATTTTGTGCAAAATATCGGCAAGGTTTATCGTCGCAACAATTTGGCAATCACCGGCGCGGCCTTAAGATGGCTGCAAAGTTTTAATTGGCCCGGCAACATCCGGCAGTTGAAACAACTCGTGGAAAGAACCGTGCTGATGAGCACGAAAGATTTGCTCGACGTGGATGATTTTTCGCTGCCGTCACAAATGCAACCGGAAAGCGGCGGCAAGGATTTTCTGCCGGCAGTGGGCAGCATGACGTTGGACGAGATGGAGAAGGCCATGATCATGAAAGCGATGAGCACCTATCAGAATAACATCACCAAAGTTGCGGAGGCGCTGGGTTTGAGCCGTGCCGCGCTGTATCGCCGTTTTGAGAAATACGGGATCGCGCCGTGAATCTCTGTACTCGTCCACAGAAATGGAAATCCCGCAAAAATGTCATTCCGCAGGAATCTTTTCGCAATCAAAAAAATGTGCTAGATGTGAAAAAAGATTCTTTCAGAATGACAACAGTAGTAAGGCTGCATTCTAGCTTTTCGACTCAGTGGAATTTCATTATCAGTGGACGATGTTGGTGACACCGTTTATTTAGCCGGCATTTGCCTGTGAGTTTGCGCCATAAATTCATTCTATATCTTCTTTTCATTCATCTGGCCTTTGCCATCGTCAGCATTTACTTCTTGTGGGAAAACCGCATCTGGCTTTTGGCCGTGGAAGCCTTTTTTGTCCTCTCTTTTTTTCTCGCCCTCAAGCTTTTTCGCGCGCTCTTCCAGCCTCTCGATTTGATCATGACCGGCGCTGAGTTCATCAAAGACAAAGATTTCACCTCCAAATTCAACGAAGTCGGCCAGCCCGAGATGGATAAGCTCATCGGCGTTTACAATCGCATGATCGACCACCTGCGCGAAGAGCGCACGCGCCTGCAAGAGCAACATTATTTTATGGACAAAATTTTAAAGGCCTCTCCCTCGGGAATCATCACTTTCGACTTCGATGAAAAAATCGCGATGGTCAATCCCAGCGCGGCAAAGATGCTGCAATTGGCTCCCGAAAATCTGATCGGCAAAAAGCTCGCAGACATTCACACTTCTTTTGCCGGCGCTTTGAGCCGCTTGCTCGTTGGCGAATCCCTGGTGATCCCCGTGCAAGGCCGGCGGCGGGTGAAATGCCAAAAATCGCAGTATCTGGATCGCGGCTTCGCGCGCGGCTTCATTTTGATGGAAGAGCTGACGGAAGAATTGCGGCGCTCCGAGAAAGCCGCTTACGAGAAGCTGATTCGCATGATGTCGCACGAAGTCAACAATTCCATCGGCGCGGTCAATTCTCTGCTGCACACTTTTTTAAATTATAAAACTCAGCTTCGCGACGAAGATCGCAAGGATTATGAAACCGCGCTGCAAGTCGCCATCGCCCGAACCGAGCATTTAAATGCCTTCATGCGCAGTTTCGCTGACGTGGTGAGATTGCCGCTGCCCAAACGCCAGCCATGCGATCTGCAAGAACTACTGGAAAATATTGCGCTGCTGATGAGCGCTGAGAGCCAGAAGAGAAGAATCGTTTGGAAATGGGCGATTGAGGCGCCGCTGGAACCTATTGTGATGGACAAAAATCAGATGGAGCAGGTTTTTGTCAATATCTTTAAAAATGCAATGGAGGCCATCGACGAAAACGGCACGATCACCACTCGTATTGGCAAAAAGGGGGGAAGAAGCTTTGTCATCATCGAAGACACCGGCGGCGGCCTCACACCGGAAGCTCGCGCCAATTTGTTCACGCCTTTTTTCAGCACGAAAGAAAACGGCCAGGGGATCGGCCTCACCATGATTCAGGAAATTCTCAGCCAGCATCGGTTCGAATTCTCTCTCGACAGCCAGCTTGGTGGCCCCACGCAGTTTGGCATCTATTTTTGATGCTAAAAAATTAGCACTTTTTTCTTGACAAAATCACGGCAAAGTGCTATATTCTTACCATCATGCTAATTTTTTAGCATTCACTTGCAACCTTTTTGACGCCAAGCACGTCTTTAGATTTGAACAGGGAGAAATGATGGCCAAAACACCCCATATACATTTGAGCCGCCGCGAGCGCCAGATCATGGATGTCATTTATCAGCTCGGCGAGGCGACGGCGGCGGAAGTCATGGAGCGGTTGCCCGATCCGCCGAGTTATTCGGCGGTGCGGGCGATGCTCAGATTATTGGAAGAAAAAGGGCATCTGCAGCACGAACAAGACGGTCCGCGCTATGTTTTCAAGCCCACGCTCGCTCATGACAAGGCCCAACGTTCCGCGCTGAAACATTTGGTCGAAATCTTTTTTGAAGGCTCGACCGAGCAGGCGGTGGCGGCTTTATTGGATTTATCCAAAACCAAACTTTCCGACGACGAATTGGATCGGCTCTCGCAGTTGATCGAACAAGCCAAAAAAGAAGGGAGATAATCATGCTTTCCCTATTCGACGCGATTGGGGCGTCAACACACACGACCACGTGGCTGACCATCCTCCTTGATGCTTCTTGGAAAGGCGTTGTGCTTTTGCTCACCGCTTTGCTATTGAGCTTGCTCTTGCGTCGCGCCGCGGCGGCGACTCGGCATCTCGTTTGGAGCTTGGCGTTGATCGGCTTGCTGGCGCTGCCGGTTCTCTCCTTCGTATTGCCGACATGGAGCGTGCCGTTAGTCCCACAAGTCGTGCCCTCCGCACCGCGCCTTGAGCGCTCAATCACACCTGCGCCTCAATATCGCTTGCCAAAATCGCCATCGCAAAAAATGTTAGCGAGCAACGAAAGGACTTGGACCGTCTCAACGAACTACTCTTCGGAATCGGCGCCGGTTCAGCGCCAAGCAAATTGGCTAACGACGCTGTCATCTTGGACGCTGCCGGCTTGGGCCTTCTTGATTTGGATGAGTGGCTTTGTAATTGTCTCCGCACGATGGATGCTCGGATGGCTCAGCGTAAAAATGCTGTCACGGCGTTCGCATGAAATCCTGGATGATGACTGGAACGACTTGTCGGAAAATATTTGTGCCGAGCTCAACTTGAAGCAACCGGTCAAATTGTTGCGCGCCGAAGAGTCGGCGGTGCCGATGACGTGGGGCCTGCTCAACCCCGTCGTTTTGCTGCCCCACGATGCGGACGAGTGGCCGGAAGAACGCCGTCGCGTCGTTTTGATGCACGAGCTGGCGCACGTGAAACGCGGCGATCTCTTCGCGCAAATCGTGGCGCAGATCACGTGCGCGCTTTATTGGTTCAACCCGCTCGCGTGGATGGCCGCGCGCCGGCTTCGTGTCGAGCGCGAGCAAGCTTGCGATGATGCCGTGTTGAATGCCGGCACGAAGGCTTCGGAATACGCCAATCATATTTTGGAAATCCTGCGCTCGCTGCGGCCGGCGAAATGCTCGCCCTCGGCTGCCGTGGCGATGGCGCAATGCTCGCAAATCGAGGGCAGATTGCGCGCGATTCTCAACCCCAACTTGCGCCGCCACGCGATGAAGCCGACCGGCGAAGTTCTCATGGGCGCTGCCGTGGCTTGCATCGTTCTGCCGTTGGCCGCAATCAGTCCGTGGGCGCGATTCGAGAAAAAACCCGCCGCGGTCAATGTAAAGCTCGTATTGCCCAATATGCGATTCCAGCAAATCGATCCCAAAATTAATTTGAGCATTGAAGCGAGCACCGATCCGATGGTGATCGCGCCGTGGAACGGGAGCAGCGATGAAACAACTGCGTCGCCTACAGTCGCGGGTGATTGCGCTGAAGAAAAAACCAAACAGAACTTTATCGAAAAGTATCGGGTCGATCAGCTCGTCCAAAACGGCACCACTGTCGTTGGGCAAAGTGTTGTCGATGCTATTCGCGCACTAGGAATAAAGCATGTGCCGGGCGAGCATTTGGTCGGGCAGGCCTCGGCAGAACTGGGCAACTATCTCGCGGAAAAATTGCGCGATTGGGGATATGATGCGCGAACCGCGGAGGAATACGCTCGGCGCGTAAGTGATGGTTTTGATGAAGCTTATGTGCAGGACGTCAAAAAGTCCGGTTATCCCAATCTGTCGATCGAGCAACTGTTGCAAATGCGCATTCACGGCGTCGACGCCGAGTACATCAACGCGATGAAAGCGGCGGGTTTCAATGATCTTGCGGTCGAGGAATTGATTCAGTTACGCATTCATGGCGTGGATAGCGATTACGCCAAAGAGATGAAGGCCGCCGGCTTCGCCGATCTGGCGATCGAACAACTCTTGCAAATGCGCATTCATGGCGTCGATGCCGATTACGCCAAGGAAATGAAAGCGAATTATGGCGATCTTTCGCTCGAAGAATTGTTGCAGTTGCGAATTCAGGGCGTGGACGCCGATTATGCGCGCGAGATGAAAGCCGTCGGTTTCGGCGATCTTGCGATTGACCAGTTGCTGCAAACGCGCATTCACGGCGTCGATGCGGATTATGCCAAAGAGATGAAAGCGACTTACGGCGATCTCTCCATCAACGAGCTGCTGCAGTTGCGGATTCAGGGCGTGGACGCCGATTACGCGAAGGAGATGAAAGCCGCCGGTTTCGGCGAGCTTTCGATTGACGAGCTGCTGCAGCTCCGCATTCACGGCGTGGACGCGGAATATGCCAAAGAGATGAAAGCCGCCGGTTTTGCCGATCTCTCAACGAACAAGCTTTTGCAGCTTCGCATTCAAGGCGTCGATGCCGAGTATGTGAAAGAGATGAAAGCCGTCGGCTATAACAACCTGACGACCGAGCAATTGCTGCAGATGCGGATTCAAGGCGTCGATGCGGATTTCGTCAAGGAATTGCAGGAAGCCGGCTTGAAAAACTTGTCGCCGGAAAAAGTGATCCAGATGAAAATTCACGGTTTCGACGCGAGCTTTTTCAAGGAATAGCTCGCAGGCGGCTTCTTTTATTCCAAGGCCAATTTGAGCAACTCTTAAAAATGTTCACAGAAACAGATTTTTTACAGAAGAAAATGAAAAAATGATTTAATGACAAAATAATTAAAAGCTTTAAATTATTTTGTCTCCAAATAATTTTGTCCATCTGCATCTAGCCAAGGAGACGTTCACGTGCCCGTTCAAGCAACCGACAAATTCATCTTGTACAGCGGTGGGGCAGTTGGAGCAGACACGCTCTTTGGCACGAACGCGCAGTGGTACGGCGTGACGGAGCAAAATTATTCCTTTCGCGGCGATAAAAATTGCCGCTCGCGCGGCAGAATTATTTTGGATGAGGCTCAGCTCAAATTGGCAGACGAAGATCTGCTGGCGGCAATCGGCAGCGCTTTTAAAAAGCATCACGGAACGGGAGGCAGCTCTGAAAAGTATTGGCAAAGAAACTGGCACCAAGTGCAAAGGGCAAGGGAAATTTTCGCCGTCGTGAAAGATGCGAAAACCTTTCTGGATTTTACCAGAACGCGAATAGAAGGCGCCGGCATCGGGATCACGGTGGCGGTCAAGACAAAAACAGCGTGCAAAAGGATCTATGTTTATGACCAAACATTGGGGAAATGGCACGTTTGGAAACGAAATTCCGGCCATTGGGGAATCGAGGTGAATTACCGGAAAACCGATGTCAACACAACACGGGAAATAGATGAAAAGTTATATTTTGAAGAAATAGAGGAAGATCATATTAAAATAATAGAGACTGATTTTGCCGGCATAGGAACGCGGGAAATAAACAGCAAGGGCATAGAAGCCATAAACAATTTGTTCAAGCGTTCTTTTTGAGATGATCACGATCACAACTTTCTTTTTCAAGAAGAGTTTTCATAACTTGCACTCGCCATGGAAAATCTTACAAAAACCAGCTTGCTCGCCTTGTGTTTAGGTTGCTTCCTCGCCTCCAACCTCGCCGCCCAGGACTCTGTCGAAGGCCGGTGGCGGGGTGAGATCGGGTGGAACAAAATGTACTTGTCGCTCAAATCCTCGCTGCGCTCGGAACGGAGCCGCTGGAACCTGAGCTTTAGCGAGGACATCCGGCTCAAAGAATTTAAAGGCTTGGAGCAGGCTCGCAGCAGCTCGAGCGCGACGCAATTCGAGCTACCGCGCGAGGCCGGGACATTCACCTTTACCGGCCGATTCGATGATGACGAAGGCCATGGCGATTTTAAATTCACCATCAATTCGACTTTCGTCAACGACATGAAAGCTTTAGGATATACGAAGCTTGCCATCGATCAAGTTTTTACTTTGGCCATGAACGACGTTGGCATCTCATTCATCAAGGAAATGCAAGTGTTGGGATACAACAAGCTGGCCATCGACAAGCTGGTGCAAATGGCCATTCACGGCGTCACGCCGCTTTTTGTGAAAGAAATGGCGGAATTGGGATACAAGAATCTCGCCATCGACCAGCTCGTGCAGTTGCGCATTCACGGCGTGGATGCGGATTATGTCAAGGAGATGAATGAGGCGATCAGGAAATCTGGCAACTAAGGAGAAACGCAACCAACAAAATAAATTTTTAAAAAATTGATTTTTAGTGCAACCTTTTTCTGGGCGCACTCGTCGTATATAGCAAGTCCGCGGAGAGGTTCAAATCATTCTTGGGTTCACTCACTTCTACGCGGAGTTGCGCATGGGAAATATCTTGTCTCGTCTCCTGTTGGCCGAGAATTTGCAAAACGACAAAGGAGACTCTGTCGAAGCCGCTCGTCCCACCCAGAAAAAATCATCTGCTACAAGAACACGACTCGAAAAATTTTACAAATTGTTCATTGTCTTGCTGGTCATCGCCAATGCCGTCGTAGTTGGCGGCGGCTTGCGCGCTGACACAATCTCCGAAGGGCCGCCCTTTTATGCGGATGTGCTTTATTTCCGTGACGGCGATGGGGAAAACACGCTCACGAAAGTGTGGGTCGAAGTTCCTTACTCCAGCTATGTTTTTTTGAAAACTGAAAAAGGGTACGAGGCCAAAGCCGAAATCGCCGTAATCTTCGAGGAAGACGGCGGCTTTCAGATGGGCGGCAACATGGCTTCCGACACGATCCGCACCGATGATTTGGAGGCGGCGTTGGCAAATGATCGGACGCGCCTTTTTCATTTTGGATTTCGGATGGCGCCAGGCCGCTACAACGTGCGTATCGCGATCAGCAATGCCCATAGCGACCGCCGGCGTTCGACCACCATCAAGCTCAACGTGCCTTCGTTTCGGCAGCCGCAGCCACAAATCAGCAGCTTGCAGATGGCGCGCTATGTCGAAATGTCCGAGCAGGAAGCGATGCCCTCAAAACGCGGCCTTTCTATTCTACCCAATATCGCGCATATTTTTCCCAGTGAGAACCCGGTTTGTCTGCTTTATTTCGAAGCTTACAACGTGACGCCAATCTCGGCGCCGGCAGATTCTTTTCAGGTTTGTTGCCGTCTCAGCCGTCTCGGCAGAGAGGTTCGCTCGTTCACGACGAAACACGCCGCAACCGGCGCGAAAGCGCTGGTTGATATCAAATTGGATTTGACGAATCTAGAGCCAGGCGAGTACATGCTCACGGCCGAGGTGTTGGATCGAAACGGCAAACGCCAGGCCGGCGCGGTCACCATGCTCTCTTTGGCGCCTGCGAATGTGATCTTCAGCAGAATGCCTGGAGATATGATGGAGTAGCTTGGGAAAAAATTTGCAACGATTTGGCTTCTGGCTCCGGTTGTCGGAGTTTATACTCGTAGCGGGTTAATTTGTAATGTCATTGCGAGCGTTTCTCAGCGAAGCAATCATTTTAGAAATAAGAGATTGTCCCGCTGAAAAGCGGGACGCCTCGCAATGACTGCGATTTTAAGCGTCAACTTGACGAATATAGCAAGGCAAGTAACATGATCATGTCGTCATGGAAGGATCTTTTTAATATCAAGCGCGCCGCTTGCATTGAAAAAAGGTCCTTCCAGAATGATTTTTAATTGGGGCTGAACGGTCACAAAAATTCTTGGCAACCTTTTTCTTCTCTCCACTGTCATACTATTCGGTCACGCGCGGCGCAACATTTTCGTTTTTATAAAACACGTTTCTGAGGAGTGATCTATGAAAACGCTCGTAGCCGTTCTTCTTTTGTCCGCAACATTTTTGCGCGCGGCGCCCGCCGATACCGTTTCCACCGCGAAGCTCAAAGTCGAGGCCATTCGCCTGACGGCGCCGATCACGATCGACGGCGTCCTTTCGGAACCGATCTGGCAAAACGGTTCCGGCATCTCGCAGTTTACCCAGCGCGATCCCACCGAAGGCGCGCAACCCACTCAAAAAACCATCGTGCATCTCGCTTACGACGACGAGGCGATTTACATCGGCGCGCGCTTGTTCGACTCCGCGCCGGATTCCATTATCGCCCGCCTGGGCCGACGCGATGCGCAGCTCACTTCCGACATGTTCGGTTTTTTTATCGATCCCTATTATGACCGCCGCAGCGGATTTTATTTCTCGCTCAACGCTGCCGGAACCATGTACGACGGCATCCTCTACAACGATGAGTGGGACGACGATTCATGGGATGGTGTTTGGGAGGGAAAAGTGAAGATCGACGACCAAGGCTGGGCCGCCGAGATGCGCATTCCTTATTCGCAGCTCCGGTTCAAGAAAAAAGACCAGTTGGTGTGGGGAATCAATTTCCGCCGCGACATCGCGCGCAAAAATGAACGAAGCTATTTGGTTTTCACCCCCAAGAATGGCAGCGGCTTTGTGTCGCGCTTTGTTGATTTGGTGGGCATTGAGAATATCTCTCCGCCTCGCCGCATCGAAGTCTTGCCGTACGTCACCACCAAAGCCGAGTACACGCAACATTTGCCAGGCAATCCTTTCAATGACGGCTCGAAATATCTTCCTGGCACCGGTGCCGATCTCAAGGTTGGCATCGGCAGCAATCTGACTTTGGATGCCACCGTCAATCCGGATTTTGGCCAGGTGGAAGTCGATCCCGCGGTGGTGAATTTGGGCGATGTTGAAACCTTTTTCAGCGAAAAGCGGCCGTTCTTCATCGAAGGTTCCACCATCTTCACATTCGGCCAAGGCGGCTCGCGCAGCAATTGGGGCTTCAACTGGTCCAGCCCGACTTTCTTTTATACCCGCCGCATCGGCAGAGCTCCGCAGGGCAGCGTGCCCTCGGCGGATTTTGCTGATGTGCCGCTGGGAACGAGCATTCTCGGGGCGGCGAAACTCACCGGCAAAATCGGCAACAACTGGAATGTTGGCATGTTGCATGCGCTCACGGCCCGCGAGAATGCTGAACTCGGGATCAAGCAAGGCAATCGCAGATGGCACAGTGAAGTCGAGCCGTTGACATATTATGGCATCATGCGCGCCCAGAAAGAAATTCGCGAAGGCCGGCAAGGGATCGGCATCATCTCGACACTCGCTGCCCGCAAGTTTGATGAAGACCGGCTGCGCCATGACATCAACAGCAGCGCTTTTGCCGGCGGCATCGACGGCTGGACTTTTCTCGATGCCAACAAAACGTGGGTGATTACGGGTTGGGCAGGCATGTCGCATCTGCGCGGCAATGAAACACGCCTGATCGCGATGCAGACCAACTCCCGCCATTACTTTCAAAGGCCGGATGCCGGCCATGTCGAGGTGGATAGTTTTGCCACTTCATTGACCGGTTACGCCGGCCGCGTCTTGCTCAACAAACAAAAAGGCAATGTCATTTTCAATTCGGCCCTCGGGTTTGTCGATCCCAAGTTCGACATTAACGACATGGGCTTTTTGTTTCGAACCGATGTGATCAACGGCCACGTCGGCGGCGGCTACAAATGGACGAAAGCCGGCAAAGTGACTCGTTTTGCGCAACTGTTGGGCGCCGTTTTTGGCAGCCGTGATTTCGACGGCAATATGATTGGGATGGGCGTTTGGCAAAGCGGTTATTTTGAGTTTTTAAATTATTACAATTTCAACTATTCATTTGCCTACAATCCAGAAACCGTCAGCAACAACCGCACGCGCGGCGGCCCGCTCACGTTGAATCGCCCTGGTTGGGAAGCCAATTTTTTTGTCAATTCCGACAGCCGTAAAACCTGGGTGTTCGGGCTGGGAACGTTCGGTTATTCTCGCGGCCCGAAAAATTGGGATCGCGGCCTTGACGCCTCCGTTGAATGGAAACCGAGCGCGAATCTTTCGCTTAGCGCCGGACCGACGCTATGGTGGAATCGCAATTTTGCGCAATATGTGACGGCCGATACGTCTAACGCTCATTTGGCTGCGGCCACTTTTGGCCGGCATTACATCTTTGCCGAACTCAGGCAAACCGAGCTTGCGGCCAACATTCGCATGAACTGGACGTTTACCCCGCGTTTGAGCTTGCAGCTTTACGCCCAACCGCTGATTTCTTCCGGCGACTATAACAACTACAAAGAGCTGGCGCGCGGCAGAAGCTACGGATTTAATCCTTATATAACCAGCCGCTCTGATGATTTCAACGTCAAATCCCTGCGTGGCAACGCCGTCTTGCGTTGGGAGTACTTGCCTGGCTCCACGCTTTATTTTGTCTGGACGCAAAGCCGTTCGGATTACGAAAATTTCGGCAACTTTCAGTTCAATCGTTCCGTCAGCCGGCTTGGCGATACCAGACCCGAAAACATCTTTCTCGTTAAAGCTTCCTATTGGTGGGGGTTGTGAACGGAGAATAAAACGCGTCGAACAAAACGTAATGCGACACAAAACTCAGAAAAATTTTGAAGGTTTTGATTTACTTTACAACTTCATTTAACACGGAGATGCAGAGAACGCGAAGAAGGCACGGAGAAAAACGGCATCATAAAAGCTTTCTCCGTGAAACTCCGTAAACTCAGTGACTCCGTGTTAAAACATCTTTCAATAATTTTGCCCTAAATTATTTTGCCTATTTATTGGGTTTGGCGAAAGGAGAAAACCATGAGCTTGAAAGAGATTTTGCAAAAACTGGTTGAAAAAGAAGAGCCGATTCTTTTGAGCGATACTGAGAAAAGGGATTGGGAGGCGAGCGCGCTGTTGAGCCGGCTTTCCGAACGCATGTTGAAAACGCCGGCCCACCTTCAGCCAGGCATGTACATCGCTGAAATTAGTGACGCCGGTTATCTCGGGCGGGTGATTTTCAAAGTGAAACCCAAAATATAGCAAGAGGAGGCGCCAGTGAGCAAACGTCATCTTACCGCAATAGGAATTGGATTGGGCACAGTTCTCTGCATTTGCTTCTTTATTCAACTTGTTGCCGAAGCCAACCAATCCTCGACAAGATCATCGAAAATCGTCATTCACCATCCCGACAAAACCGGTGAATTACCAGTGCGCTGGAAATGGGCGTTGGTCGAAGTGGAAAAGAAAAAACTTTCGCAGGGATTTTGGCTCGGCTACTCCATCGAACGCGAGATGATGCAAGAAAATCACCACATCATGGGCGAGGTGTGGATCACCGGCTCGCAAGTCATCGTTCGCGGCATCCCTCTTATCGATCTCATCGAATCGAAAGAGCCGGAAAAGCTCGAACCGGCGAAATTGGTGCTCGATGATAAACGCCAAAAGGAGCCCGCCAGCAAACAGATCGCGCTGCTTTTTGAATTTTACGGCAACGCCTCCTCCCCGCGCTTGAAAAGAGTCGGCTTGAGTGACCTCACCATGCCGGTTTCCTTGCGCCATAAGCCACTGTTCTGGCTGGGGCCGGCAGAGATCAAGAGCAGCCTGGAACTGGTGCGGAATTTTTACGACAATGATCGTGACGCAAAGTTTGACTGTTCGCTGGCCGACATTATTGAAGTGCATGGATTGTTGGATAAATGAGAGGCGAAAGCTTCGCGTCCAAGTAACATGTCATGCTGGAAGCATCCTTTTTCGCACCGGCACGGTGCTTGATATTTAAAAAGATTTCTGCGAAATGACATTATAAGCTACTTGCCGAACAAGCTTATCGACGGGGAGAATGCTGAATAGAGGCTAGGAGATAAAATGAATTTACGATTGATCATTAGTTTTTTTGCTTTGCGCTTGCTCTTTTCCCAACCCATCAGCGCGCAAGAGAAACCACTTCAAACAAAAGTCAAGACCGCTGAAATTATCGCGCGTCTCGAACAGCGCATTCCGCAACTCATGCAAGCCGGCGAGGCGCCAGGGCTCTCGCTTGCGCTCATTCGCGAGGCAAAACTCGTCTGGCATCACGGCTTCGGCGTAAAAAATGCCGAAACCAAAGAGCCAGTCACCGACAGCACCGTTTTTGAAGCGGCCTCGCTGAGCAAGCCGGTGTTCGCTTACGCCGTTTTGAAACTGGTCGATAGTGGCAAACTCGATTTAGACAAACCGTTGAATCAATACCTGCCTGGCAATTACGACGTCGGCGATGACCCACGTTTGAACCAAATCACCGCGCGCCGTGTATTAAGTCACACCACCGGTTTTCCCAATTGGCGGCCAAACGGCAGTCCGGTGTTGAAATTTTTTTTTCACGCCAGGAGAAAAGTTCAGCTACTCCGGCGAAGGCTTTGTTTATCTCGCCAAAGTCGTCGAGCATCTGGCCGGCGAGCCGTTTGATGCCTTCATGAAAAGAATGGTCTTCGATCCGCTCGGCATGAACAGCAGCAGTTATGTTTGGCAGGACAAATTTGAGCGAGTGAAAGCACACAAACATAATTTTATCGGCAAACCGACCGGGCTCAACAAAGTGACCGAGGCCAATGCCGCCGCAAGCTTGAATACCACCGTCTCGGATTACGGAAAATTTGTGGCAGCAATCTTGAAAGGAACGGGGCTGAAGAAAAAAACGGCCAGGCTCATGCTGACGCCGCAGATTCAAGTTGATGAAGGCGGCACGAATGCGATCAATCGTCCGGTTGGCAAACTCTCGCCATATATCTCGTGGGGATTGGGCTGGGGATTGCAGAATACGGACGAGGAAATTTCATTTTGGCACTGGGGCGACAACGGCAACAGCAAAGCTTATGTTGTGGCGTTTGAGAAACAGAAGCTGGGTGTTGCGATCTTCACCAACGGTGCGAATGGGTTATCTATCATTCCCGAAATTGTCAATGACGCCATTGGCGGCAAACAACCTGCCCTGGCATGGCTGAATTATGAGCCATACAATTCGCCGGCGAAAAAACTGCTCAAGAACATTCTCGCGAAGGGGGTGGACGAAGCGCTGCGCGAATATCGCGAATGGCGCAAAGGGCGCGCCGGCAGCGAAGCGCTCAACGAACGGCAACTGAATCGGCTCGGATACGACCTCGTTGCCGTGCATCGCGTTAAAGATGCGATTGCAGTTTTCAAGTTGAATGGCGAAGACCATCCGCAGTCATTCAATGTCTATGATAGTCTGGGTGAAGCCTACATGCTCAATGGCGATAAAGAGCTCGCGATCGAGAATTATCAACGTTCTATCGAGTTGAATCCGGACAACATCGACGGTGTGGAGATGTTGAAGAAGCTGCAAGAGAAGTAAAAAACTTTTGAAGTTTTAAACCTTTTTCGCTCGGCAGGCATCTTATTTTTGTCAACCCTGAAGTTTCAGTATTTAGTCAGAATTTGAGAAAACCTCTCGCGTGACCTGTGGCGCATCGAGCCATCCCTCGGCTCGGTGCGCCATGCTTTTTTGGTTTTTGCTTCATTTCTCCCGCCTGCACCATGTTCCGAAGTAAAATGCCCGCTTAAAAGAAGTCAAACCTCCAGGTGTAATCACGCGCAAGTTCACCGTCTATAAAAATGTAAGCATTTAACCGGAGACACCAGTTGCTTTTGTGAGACAAAATTTCTAACTTTCATATCTGCAAGGAAAGGAGATTTGAAAATGAATCACGCAACGCATGCTACACCTCAGCCGTTGCTGAACCAAACGGCTTTCAGTGCCACAGTACACTGTCTCACCGGTTGCGCTATTGGCGAGGTTCTCGGCATGATCATCGGTACTTCTTTGGGATGGGGCAATTGGTCAACCGTCGCGCTCTCGGTGGCGCTCGCGTTCGTGTTTGGCTACTCGCTCACATTGTTGCCACTGCTCCGCGCGAGTCTGGCTCTTAACATGGCGCTCGGATTGGCTTTCGCTTCAGACACGCTTTCGATCACGGTGATGGAGATCATTGACAACGCCATCATGCTCGTGATCCCGGGCGCGATGGAAGCCGGGCTTTCTTCACCGCTCTTTTGGGGCAGCATGGCGTTATCTCTCTTGCTCGCGGGCATGGCAGCGTTTCCCCTCAATCGCTGGCTGATTGCGCGCGGCCGGGGACATGCGGTGGTACACAAGCATCATGGCCATCATGCGCCGGAAGCTACGAGCAAAAAAGAGATTCCGGCCGGACAGCACGCCTCACACCATACTCACCACTGAAGCAAGCCTCAAAACTTGCCAACATATCTTGTCGTATTCGGGCTTGGCAAAATTAGTCCATTTGATCTAACAACTCACACCGGCACCCTGCCGTATTTATCTCCTGTAGATTTTCAATATCATTGCGAATCAGATTGAGTATTTGTTGTGTATCAAACTCGGATTCAGCGAATATCCCAAAGCTGATAAAGGGGCGTTTGGGCAAAAGGTCGTTTTGGGAACGGGTTACGAAGAAGGCATCAAATTTTTGAGTGCAGAAGACAAGCCGGTGGAAGTCTTGCAAGTCACGGGAATGTTATTGGATCGCGAGGGCAACATCATTCGCTCGGGCGCGGAAGGGATTGTTGCCAAAGACACGACGTGGAGTAGTTTCAACGAGGGCTTTGAGACGCCGTCGTTTGCCATCAGCGTCAAGCAAATCGGCGACACGGCTTATGCGGCGGTCGATTATTGGGACGGTCTGCAACCGAGCGGAGTTTATAAGACTTCCATTAAGCAAGCGAATTGGAAACGCTCCGGCGACGGTTTTCCAGCGGAGCTGAGGGGTGTGACTTCCTTTGTATTAACCCAACGCGGAGCCATGCTCGTGGGCGCCGCGCTCGGCGGCGCGAGAGGAAATGTTCAGGTCAGCTTGGATCGCGGGCAGACCTGGCTGAATCGCAGAATTGCCGGTGTGACGGGCGTCATGACACTCGAGGCCAACGGCGATACGATATATGCCGGAACCACCCATGACATTTACGTAACGAGAAACAACGCCGCAAGCTGGCAGCGGCTTGGCTCGCAATTTCAAAACAACGTCGTTGATGATATTTTGATTTTCAACCGCACGCTGTTTGCGGCAGTTGAGGTTGTCGGCGTGGTTTTCAGCAATGCTGGCGGCACGACCTGGAACACCATCACCGGCAATCTGCCGATTGACAATGAGTTTATAAGCACCCTTTTTATTCATGGCGGAAAAATATTTGCCGCACTCTCCGCCGTGCGCGGCCTTTGGAGCGCCACGCTGCCGGCAACCGGCATCGATGAAAACAAAAAAGTGCCCCGCGTGGCCGCGCTCGCGCAAAATTATCCCAACCCGTTCTGGAGCGCAGCGACATCCCGCTTTGCGGGAAATCCGAGCACGGCGATATCTTTCTCTTTGCCCAAAGCCGAATATGTCACGCTGAAAGTTTATAATATGCTCGGAAAGGAAGTGGCGGCCATCTTGAACCGCGAAAGAAGGGAAGCCGGCAGCAACACCGCCGTCTTCACGGCGCCGAATCTCGCCAGCGGCGCTTATTTCTACCGTCTCACGGCCGGCAGTTTCACCGAGACTAAGAAAATGTTATTGGTGAGATAGAGTTGGTTCTGTCTCTACTGAAATAATACCGGAGTGCAATGCTGAAGCATTGCACTCCGAACGACAAATGATATACACTCCAGCCTATTCATATCGCAACGAATTTACCGGATTCGCCAGCGCCGCTTTCACCGCTTGCACGCTCACCGTCAGCAGCGCGATAAATAACGCCGCCAAACCTGCAAGCGCAAACACCCACCAGCCGAGGTCGATGCGATACGCAAAATTCTGCAGCCATTTACTCATCGCAAAATAGGCCACCGGCCAGGCGATGAAGTTGGCCAACAGCACCAGCTTGACGAAATCTTTCGACAGCAAGGCAATGATCCCGCTCACCGAAGCGCCGAGCACTTTGCGAATACCGATTTCCTTGGTGCGTTGCTCGGCGGTGAAGGCGGCCAAGCCAAACAATCCGAGGCATGCAATGCCAATCGCCAGCGCCGAAAAAATGCCCAGCGTCTGCGTCAAGCGTTCCTCCGCCAGATAATATTTCTCGAACGTCTCGTCGAGAAATTTGTATTCGAAAGGATGCTTGTCCTCGAACCGTCGCCATGTCTCGGCAATGAACTGCAAAGTTCCGGCAACGTCGTGGCCGGAGAGCTTGACGCCGAAATGATTGAAGCGCTGACTGGTGATATACAGCAAGACCGGCTCGATCTTCTGATGCACCGAGCGGATGTGAAAATCCTTCACCACGCCGATTACCGTGAGATCAACAGGATTATCCGTGCCCAGGGCCAGGTGTTTTCCTATCGGCGAATCCCAACCGAGCTGTTTCGCCAACGTTTCATTGATCAGCGTCGCCGAGGAATCGGTGGGAAAGTTTAGATCGAAATTTCGGCCATCAGCAATCTCCAATCCGTAGGTCTTCGCAAAATCGAAATCAACGCCGATAGTAGGAACCGCGAAACGCGTCCCGAAGCTTCGGGACAAACCCTCCGGCAAAACATCGAATCCCATCGCGCCGATCGCCGGACCGCCACTGGCCAGCGCCGCCGCGCGAATGTTGGGATGCCGCAGCAGCTCGTTCTTGAAAGCCTGAACCTGGGCGCGAATCGTCGAACTGGGAATGTCGATCATCACCACGTGCTCTTTTTGAAAACCGAGATTCTTGGCGCGCATGTATTGCCGCTGTTGATACACCACCAGCGTGGCGATGATCAGTAAGACCGAAAAGAAAAATTGCGCCACGACCAGCGCTCGGCGCGAGAGCGCACCCTGCAAGCGGCTCGCCTTGGCGCCCTTGAGAACGACGGCGGGTTGAAATGATGATAGAATAAATGCCGGATAACTACCGGCGGCCAATCCCACCAGCATCGTGACGCCGAACATGCCGACAAGGAGCAAAAGATTTTCAGTTGGCTCGAATACAAGCTGCCGCTGCGTCAGGCGGCTGAACGTCGGCAGACACAACTCGACGAGAACGGCGGCGAGAGCAAGCGCGATCAACGCGAGCAGAAAGGATTCGCCGATGAATTGAAGAATGAGCTGCCGTTTCTCCGCGCCCACCACTTTGCGCAGGCCGACTTCCTGCGCCCGCCGTGTCGCCCGCGCCGTCGAGAGATTCATGTAATTGATGCAGGCAATGACCAAAATCAGAATGGCGATGAACGATAGAATATAGACCGTCTGGATATTGCCGGCGTTGATGTTCATCTGAAATTGCAACGGAATGTTCGCCGCTTTGAGATGCACGTCGCTCAAAGGCTGCAAGTACGGAAAATACTTGTCAGCCCAACGCGCCATGTATCTTTGCATGAACGCCGGAAATTTTGCCGCCAGCGCTTGGGGATCAGCGCCCGGCGCCAGCAGCGCATAAGTGAAGGCCGTTTGGGTGATCCAGCGGTTCATCCAACTGAAGCGATCCGCATACGCGGAGTTCGTCGAGGTCGCCCACGAGATCAAGATGTTGAATTGAATGTGCGAATGCACCGGCGGTTTTTTGGCAATGCCGGTGACGGTTAGCGGCATATCGAACAAGCCCTCGAGCACTTTCCCTATGGGATCGACCTCGCCGAAGAATTGCTGCGCCACTTCTTCGGTGATGACGGCGGTGAGCGGCTCGCGCAGCACCCTCTGGCGATCGCCGGCCACCAGCTCGAAGTCAAAAATCTGGAAGAATGTCGAATCTGTGAAAACGACGTGATCGATTTTCAGCTTCTTTTCGCCGAAGCTGACGAGCATCTCGTTCCACCACGGCCGCAAACGCACCGCGCTTTCCACTTCCGGAAAATCCTGCACGAGCGTCGGCGCAAAGTTGCCCGGCATCTCCGCCGTGTGCGTCACCTCCCCGCTTTCTTCGACAACCGTTTTGTTGACGCGATAGATGCGATCGCGCTTGGCGTGAAAGGCGTCGAAAGTCAATTCATCCTGAAGATAAAGCAGGATCAGCAGGCAGCACGCCATGCCGGCCGCCAAACCGAAAATGTTGATCAGCGAATAGCTCTTGTATTTCAGGCTATTGCGCAACGCGATTTTGAGATAGTTTTTGAGCATGAGAAAGTCCGAAGTCTTTGGTCCGATGTCCGATGTCACTTAATACTGATCACTGGTTACTGATAACTGCTTACTTCTTTACTCGTATCGCAACGACTGCACCGGATTCGCCAGCGCTGCTCGGATCGCCTGCGTGCTCACCGTCATCAGCGCGATGAGCAGTGCCAGTCCGTCGGCGAGCACGAAAATCCACCAGCTCATATCCACCCGATAAGCGAAATTTTGCAGCCAGCGATTCATCGCATACCACGCCAGCGGCCACGCGATGAGATTGGCAACCAGCACGAGCTTGACAAAATCCTTTGAGAGCAGCGCGAGAACACTCGTAACGGAAGCGCCGAGAACTTTGCGAATGCCGATTTCTTTGGTGCGTTGCTCGGCGCTGAACGATGCCAGCCCCAATAGGCCGAGGCACGCAATGAAAATGGCGAGGCCGGTAAAATAAGAAAAGAGCCGACCCAAACTTTTTTCGGAATTGTACAAAATTTCAAAATTCTCATCGAGAAAGGAATATTCAAACGGCCGCTCCGGCGAGAACTCCTGCCACTGCGCTTGCAGGAAATCAAGTGAGGCTTGCACGTTGTCCGGCGTGATCCGCACCAGTACGTAATCATACCAATCCGGCCGGATGAACAGCGCCGCCGGCTCGATGGCGCGGTGCAGTGAAAAAAGATTGAAGTCCTTGACGACGCCGATCACCACGCCCTTTTGCTGCCGCCCCGAAAACTGCTTTCCAAGCGGATTCTTCCACTCGAGCATTTTGGCTGCCGCTTCGTTGAGAATATAAGCTTCGGTGGCGTCGGTCGAAAATTCTTTGGAAAAACTTCTGCCCGCGGCGATTTTCATGTCCATGGCTTGCAGAAAATTATAATCGACCGCGAACCCTGGCCAATTCAAAAACTCCTTTTCTGGAAGCCCCTCCGCTCGGAACGGCTTGACCAGCGTGCCGCCGCTTTTTCCGAACAAATCCGAAGTCGCGGTGACATTGACGACGTTTGGGCCGTGCAAAAGCTCGTTTTTGAAGGCTTCGTACCGTTGCCGCAAATCCGTGCCGCGCATCGGCAGGACGACCACCTGGTCTTTGTTGAAACCCAAATCTTTTTTCCGGATATAATTCAACTGGTCGTTGACAACAGCGGTGCCGGCGATCAAAATTGTGGAGATCGCAAATTGCAAAACCACGAGCGTTCTTCTGAGAAAGATTCCTGCTGTGGAGGATTTGAACTGGCCTTTGAGCATCTGGGTGGGACGAAAGCGCGAAAGGTAAAACGCCGGATAGCTTCCCGCGACAATGCCGACGAGCAACGCCACTCCCAGCCAACTCAGAACCGTCAGCCCATCGGCATGTGACGCCAACGTGATGGCTTTGCCGGACAACATATTGAATGCAGGCAAAAAAAGCTCCATCAATCCGACCGCGATCAAAAGCGCGAAAACGCTGATGAGAATGGATTCGCCAAGAAATTGCATGACGAGTTGGCGGCGATGTGAGCCGGCGACTTTTCTGATGCCGATTTCTCTGGCGCGACTGGCAGAGCGCGCCGTGGCCAGATTCATATAATTGATGCAAGCGATGAGCAGAATGAAAATCGCCACGACGGAGAAAACGTAAACATAAAGGCCGTTGCTGTTCGGCTGCAATTCATTGTCAATGTGCGATTGGAGATGGATGTCAACCACCGGCTGGAGATAATGCGAGATCATGCCCTTGAAAGAATCCGGATAATACTTGTCGGTAAAGGCCGGCAGCAACCGCTCAAATTCTTCCTCGGCAAGATTCGGGGGCAGCCGCAAGTAAGTAAAACATGGATTCCAGTACCAATTTTTCAGCCAGTTTTCGCCGTAGCCGTATCCTGGCAACACATACTCCTCGCCGGCAAAGGAGGCTAAGAAATCGAATTGAATGTGTGAATTGACCGGAATATTTTTCAGAACGCCGGTGACCTCGAATTGAAATTTGTTTTCGAGAACCAAACTTTTCCCCAATGGCTCTTCATCCCCAAAATATTTTCTGGCCGTATTTTCGGTGAGGACAACGGAAAACGGCTCACGCAAGACCTCGCGCGGATTGCCCTTTAACAAAGGAAAAGTCAGCACCTCGAAGACGGTCGAATCCGCGAAGAAAAATCTTTCCTCGTAGAATTTTTTGTCACCATGGCTAATCAAAGGCTTTTGTTGATGTAAACGAAACAGGCGGGCGATGGCGATTTCCGGATAGTCGTTCTTGAGCGCCGGCGCGATGGGAAAAGGCGCGCTGGCGGATTCTTCCATGACTTTGCCGTTTTGCGCGATCAGCTCAACCAGCCGAAAAATCCGGTTGGGGTCTTGGTGAAATTTGTCATAACTCAGCTCGTCCTGAACATACAAAAATATCAAAAAGCTGCACGCCATGCCGAGCGCCAAGCCGGAAGCGTTAATGAAAAAATAAATTTTCTGTCGCAACAAATTTCTGACGGCGATTTTGAGGTAATTCTTAAGCATGATCTGGTTCCTTGTTGCTGGTTGCTGGTTGCTGATCCAGTATCGCGTCCCGAAGGGACATGTGACAATAGCCCACCAATTCATTGGTGGAAGAAGATATCACCTCACATTGAAGTCCCGCCAGGGACGATTGAAAAACGACACTTGTGTATCACGACCGCATCGTCTTCATTCGTCCCTTCGGGACTTGCGAGGCATTTATAAATTATGTTTCCCCAACAATAAATTGTTGGGCTATTATCGTGTGTCCCTACGGGACAAAATATTCAACAGGCTTTTCCTTGGCTTGTTGACATAAATTGATTATTCGTAGCGAAAGCGAACCTCCTTAGACACGCATGGCGCAGAGAGCCTTGCGTGTCATCTTCTCAGCAATGCATTTTACTCGATAGGCTATGCCCTCCGCTCTAAGCCCTCTGCGCTACTCTGCCACCGACACCGTAATGCCCCAATTCATCGGATCGTGCGGCGGCGAGTCGTTCCAATCATTGAACGAATGTGAATCGTCGGATTCGTAATGCACGACGTAATTGCCAGCCTTCAACAAAATCGTGCCGTTGAACATGCGGTTCTTGCGCGCGCCGCCGGCGTGGTCGGTCATGCGGTAGCCCATCTCCCAAACCACGCGGCCGGTCTCGGCGTTTTCAATCCAGCCGTAATCATACATATCGCCGTCGCTTCCCTCGCCGAGGGCATAGATGCGCACTTCGGTGTCTTTTTTCAAAGTGAAGGAAGTGCGCTTGTCGGCGTGGTCGCGTACGCCAACGAGACTCGCCAGGATCGAGGGATCGGCGCTCGGCTCGTAGCCGGTGACATCGCTGCGCGAAAAATTTGCCTCGGCGGCGACAATCGTCAAGCCCCAATGTTCGGGATCAAACGGCGGTGAAGAATTCCATTCGCGGTGGGCGTGCGAATCATCAGTGACGAAATAGGCCATGTAGCTGCCGGCCGCGAGTTCGACGATTTCATCCTGCATGCGATTTTTATGAGCGCCGCCGGCGTGCTCGGTATCATAGTAGCGCATCTCCCAAACTTTCTTTTGCGTTTTCGCCTCGACGATCCAGCCGTAATCCGCCATGTCTTTTCCCGAGCCTTCGCCGATGGCATAAATGCGCAGCTTCATCGGCCGCTTCAACGTGAAGCCTTGCGAGCGAAAATCGTCGTCGCGCATCGGCGTCGAGGAAAGAATGGTGTTTTGCTCTTCAAAAACTTTGTACTCGAATTTTTTCACATTGCGCTTGTCGGATTCGGCGACGCGTATGAACATGCCCCACGCCGAGGGATCGTACGGCGGCGGCGAGTTCCATTTGTACGGCGAGTGCGAATCGTCGGTGACGAAAATGGCGGCGTATTTTCCGGCGGGCAGAGAAATCGTCTCGCTCACCCAGCGATTTTTATCGGCGCCACCAGCGTGTTCCGAATCGCGATACAAAAATTTCCACGCCTTTTCGCGCGTGTCGACGTTGACGATCCAGCCGTAATCGAACTCGTTCTCATCGCCTTTTCGCGCTTCGCCAAAAGCTTCGATTTGCAATTTGAGCGGCCTCTCCAGCTCGAAGCCCTGCTTGCCGTAAAAATCGTCGTCATCGGCTGTCAGCGCAATCACCGCGTCGGCGTGCCGAGCTTCTTGATTCTTAACCATCTCGTCGCGGCTCAGTCTGCGGCCTTGGCCTCTCACGATGACTTTAAATTCGCGGCACAAATCATAGTAATCATCGTCATTGAAGCCGCGATCGAAAAAGCTCCTGGCTTTTCCGAACAAAAATTTTTCAACGCCCGAGGAGAAACTCCAATCGCCCTCGTTGTGAAAATATTGGAAAGAGGCATAATATACTTCATAAGCGCCGGCCGCCAGATCGAGCCTGGCAGCTTGCGACTGGGCTTGGGCTCTGCGCTCATCGCGAGGCTCCTCGGCGGCAAATTCCCACACCACTTCCCGCGACTGCGCGTTGAGTATCCACGCCGTGCCGAGGATCATTTCGTCCCGCCGTTGCTTGAGATAAACGCCGACGGCTTCGACTTTGATTTCCTGGTCGCGGTCGAGCGCAAACCCCTCGACTTGCAATTCTTTAGGATAAATGCGGTCGATCACGACAAGATCATCTTGCGCGTGAGCTGAGGTGAAGATCAGCACCGGCAGCAAAGCCAATGCAGCAGCCGCGAGGATGCGGATAATATTTCGTTTCATGGTTTTTTCTCCTTTCACGAAATGTAAGGCGTAAAACGTGAAACGTAAAAAACTGATCACTGTTTACTCACTGTCATTAATTTAGCAGGCAAAGATTTCGTCCCGAAGGGACATTTGAAAATTGCCCAGAAATTTCATTTCTGGAAAATATGACATAACACCGTTTCCAAGTCCCGCAAGGGACGAGTGAAAATAACCCGCTCGAAATATCACGACCACCGTGCTCTCATTCGTCCCTTGCGGGACTGGTGAGGCAATAATGGGTGATAGTTCCCAACAATAAATTGTTGGGCTATTGTCGTCTGTCCCTTCGGGACAACATTTTCGGCAAAATGTTCACTTAACTTAATAGCATAAATTGTTTACCGCTTACTTGCCTTTACTCATACCGCAACGCCTCGACCGGATTTGCCAGCGCGGCTTTGATGGCGTGCGCGCTTACGGTGGCCAATGCGATCAGCAGCGCGGTTCCGCCGGCTAACAGAAACACCCACCAGCCGATCGCGATGCGATAAACGAAATTTTGCAGCCAGTTTTGCATGATGAAGTAAGCCACGGGCGCGGCAATGAGAAAAGCGAGCAACACCAGCCGCGCAAAGTTTTTGGCGAGCAGCGTGATCAAGTTGGGCAGCGAGGCGCCCAGCACTTTGCGAATGCCGATCTCTTTCGTGCGCTGTTCCGTGGTGATCGCGGCGAGGCCGAACAAACCCAGGCACGCCGTGAAGATCGCAAGTCCGGCGATGACGCCCACAATTTGACCCACTTGTTTGTCGGAGAGATAAAGCATGGCGAAGTGCTCGTCGAGAAAAATATATTGAAACGGCCGGTCGGGTACGTGTTCGTTCCACGTCTTTTCGAGATGCGCGAGCGCCGCCGCATAATTTTGCGGGCTGATCTTGACCGACATTTCATCATATCCCCAATTCTGGCTGCTGATATAAAGCGGCTGAATTTTGTGATGCAGCGAATTGAAGTTGAAATCTTTCACCACGCCGATCACGGTGCCCAACGTGTCTTCCCAGCTCACGCCGAACTGTTTGCCCAGCGGCTCATCCCAGCCGAGGTCTTTAACCAAGGCTTCGTTGACGATATAAGCAAAACGTTTGTCTGTGGGAATCTCTTCTGAAAACGCGCGGCCCGCGACGATTTCCAGGCCGTAAAATTCGATGAAATTCCGCGCCACGTGCAAATGCGAAGGCGAAAGCCTGATCTCCGCGCTATCGCCTTTGGTGCGCGCACTGTTCTGATGAATGTTGTTGCCCAAGCGCTGTCCCGAGGCCGTGACCGCAAGCACGGCGGGATTGCGCAAAAATTCCTCTTTCAATAGTTCATACTTTTTATTGCTCGTGCCATTCATTTTAAGCAGCACAATTTGATCGCGCTGGAAACCGGGATCGCGATCCTTCATGAACCGGAATTGCTGCACCGTCAATGCCGTGCCGACGATCAATGCGATCGCAATGGCGAATTGCGCCACCACCAAAACGTTGCGCAACGTTGCTTTGCGGCCGCTGGCGGGCATTTTATCTTTCAAAACTTCGACCGCTTGAAACGAAGAGAGAAAGAGCGCCGGATAAATGCCGGCAATGAGTCCCAGCAAAAACGTGAAGCCGAGCATGCCGGGCAACAGTGCGGGGTCGCTAAACAAGTTCAGCGCCAAAGCGCGGCGGCTGATCGCATTCAACAACGGCAGCGCCAATTCGGCAATGAGCACGGCGACCGCCAGTGCAATGAAAGCGAGAATCACCGACTCGCCCAGGAACTGCCGCGCGAGCTGGGTGCGATGCGCGCCGATGGATTTGCGCACGCCCACTTCTTTCGACCGGCTCGAAGAACGGGCCGTGGAGAGATTCATAAAATTGATGGCGGCGATGACGAGCACAAAAACGGCGAGCAGCGAGAACACAAAAATATATTTGCCGCCGAATTTTTGCCAATTATTATAATCGTGCGTCACTGGCATGGAGCCGAGATGCACCTCGTGCAGCGGCTGCAAATACAACTCATAAAACTTTTTCCCCTCACCCATGTTTTTTTCGAGAAATTGCGGAAAGGCTTGTTCGAGCTTTTCGGTATCGGCGCCGGGCGCGAGCAAGAGATACGTCACGAGCCAATTCGAGCCCCAGTTTCTGCGCATATTGTCGTCTTCGATCGTGTTCAAAGAGAAGAGCGCGTCGAATTGCAAGTGCGAAGTTTTCGGGAGATTTTGCAAAACGCCGGTGATTTTAAGTTGCCGCTCGCCCTGCAAGAATGATTTGCCGATCACGTCGTCCGTGCCGAAAAGCTTTTGCGCGGTCTCTTCCGTGAGAACGGCGCTGTTCGGCTCGTTCAGCGCGGAGGCGCGGTCGTCGTGGCGGAGCGCGAAATCAAACACCGTGAAGAACGCCGGATCGGTTCAAAAAGTTTTCTCGACGATGATTTGTTTGGGATCGTGGCGCAACACCGCGCCGCCGCTCACGAAGCGCGCGAAATCGACGATCTCCGGATAGGTTTCCTTCAGGGCCGGGCCCATGGGATACATGGAAAGCGCGACGCGCTGCGGGCTGATGCCTTCAAAGCTTTGCACTTCGTTCAGCCGGTAAATGCGTTTCCCCTTTTCGTGGAAGCGATCAAAGTCCAGCTCGTTATTAATGAAAAGATAAATCAACAAACAGGCGGCCATGCCCACAGCCAAGCCGAGAATGTTGATGAAGGAATAAACTTTTTGCTTCCACAAATTGCGCAGGGCGATTTTGAGATAGTTTCTGAGCATGGATGACTCCAGTATTCAGTATTCAGTGATCAGTTAGCAGTAACCAGTGATCAGCTTACTGTTTACTGAACACTGATAACTGATTACTGCTTTTTACTCGTACCGCAGCGCTTCTACCGGGTTTGCCACTGCGGCTTTGATGGCTTGAAAGCTCACGGTCAGCAAGCTGATCGCCAGAGCCGCGATGCCGCCCAAAATAAAAATATCCCATTGCAACGAGGTACGATAAGCAAAATCCTGCAGCCAGTTGTGCATCGCCCAATACGCGATGGGCCAGGCGACGAGGTTGGCGATGAGCACGAGCAGGACAAATTCTTTCGACAAGAGAAAAACGATTTGGCTTTCGGCGGCGCCCAGGATTTTGCGAATGCCGATTTCTTTGGTGCGCTGTTCGGCGCTGAAGGCCGCCAGCCCGAACAAGCCGAGGCAGGCGATGAAAATGGCGAGGCCAGCGAAGGCGCTGAAAATTTTGTCGCGCACTTGTTCGACGCGATAGAGATGGTCAAAATCATCGTCGAGAAATGAATACTCGAACGGGTGCAGCGGATAAACTGCGCGCCATTTCTCTTCCACAAAGGCGAGCTTCGCGGGAATGTCCTGCGGGCTGAGGCGCACGACGAAGTTGATGTACGGATCCATGGAAAAAGCGAGATGAATGGCCAGCGGCTCGATTTTCTGATGGAGCGATTTCGTATGAAAATCTTTCATCACGCCGATGACGCGCCCTCGCCGCTGATTCACGAAGTCCAAAATTTTGCCGACCGCGTCGTTCTTCCAGCCCAGCCGTGCGGCGGCGGTTTCATTAATAATGAAAGCGTCGGTGGAATCCGTCGAATAATCGCGCGAAAAATTTCTGCCCGCCATCATGGCGATGCCGAGCGTGGGGATGAAATCATGATCCACGAACATCGTTTCCATGCTGACGTTTTCATTATCGGGAATACCTTCCGGGTGCAAAAGCCCGACGCCGATCAAACCGCCCGGCACGCTGGAGGAAGCGGATACGGACAAGATGCCGGGGTTTTGCTGCAGCGCATTTTTGAAGCTGGGAAACTGATAACGCGCGGGCGGATCAACGACCGGAATCACCAGAACGTGTTCTTTATCAAAACCGAGATTTTGGTTTTGCACGTATTGCAATTGGCGATAGACCACGACGGTGCCGATGATGAAAATGATGGAGGCGGCGAATTGAGCCACCACCAAAACGCGGCGGAGGTTGGCGCCGGCAGTTCCGAGTTTGAGCTTGCCTTTCAAAACGACCGCCGGTTGAAAAGCGGAGAGAAAAAAGGCGGGATAACTTCCTGCAACCAGTCCCACAATCAAAACGATGGCGAGCAGCGTGGCGAGAAAAATGCCATTCCCCCAGTGAATAGACAATTGTTTGCCGGCGATTTCATTGAACCAGGGCAATAAAATTTGCAGGAACGCGATGGCGATAAACGTGGCCAGCAACGCCAGAAAAGTCGATTCACCGAGGAATTGTTTGATGAGCGCGCCGCGATCCGATCCCACTACTTTGCGCAAGCCGACTTCTTTGGCGCGATTCGCCGAGCGCGCCGTCGCGAGGTTCATGAAGTTGATGCACGCGATGAGCAGAATGAAGCCGGAAACGGCGAGAAAAATATAGACGGTGTTGATGTCGCTATTCGGCGAGACCTCGGCGTCGAGGTGCGAGTGCAAATGAATAGACGCCAGCGGCTGCAAGATCGGGTTCAACTCCAGCCCGAGGCGCTGCAACTGCGAGCCGAGATATTTTTGCAAAAAGCCGGGCACGCTTTGCTCGAACTGTTCCGGCGTGTAATCCGGACGAAACAACAAATAGGTATAAACTTGCGGATTCAATCCGAAAATGGTCATGTCGTCGAGATTGGCGCCATAGAGGAAATCGCCGCGCGCGTTGCCAGGCACGGTGAGCGTGGCAAAGGAAGCGAGAAAGTCAAAACGCAAGTGCGAGTTCTGCGGCGCGTCGCGCATGACGCCGGTCACGGTAAATTCGTAATTGTTGTCGGCGGTGAGGATTTTCCCCATGGGATCTTCCGCGCCGAAATATTTTTTGGTCGCAGTTTCGGTGAGCACGACGGTGTTGGGACGCTGCAAAGCTTCACGAGTGTCGCCGCGCAATAGCACGTAATCAAAAACGTCGAATACGGTGGCGTCGGCAAAATAAAAACGTTTCTCGTAAAAACGTTTTTCGGTATTGGGGATACTGATGAGCCAGCGGCTCAACGGCGTTTTGAAGCGAACGTAATTTTCCACACCAGGATTATCTTGCGCCAAAACCGGTCCCCACGGCGAAGGCGACTGCGCTGTGCTCAAAACCCGCGCTTCGCCGCGTGCGCGGCCCGATAGAACCAACCGGTAGATGCGATCGCTGCGCTGATGAAAGCGCTCGTAATCCAGCTCATCCTGCACATAGAGCAAAATCAGCAAGCAGCAAGTGATCCCAATCGCCAATCCCAGGATATTAATGAATGAGTAAACTTTGTGCTTGCGCAGATTGCGCAGGGTGATTTTGAGATAGTTTCTGAACATGACTTTGCTCCAGTTATCAGTTTTCAGTGATCAGTGTTCAGATTACATGTCTTACTGTTTACTGAACACTGGTCACTGATTACTGCTTTTTACTCGTAACGAAGCGCTTCCACTGGATTCGCCAGCGCGGCTTTGATTGCCTGAGTGCTCACGGTCAGCAGCGCGATGAGCAGCGCCAGCCCTCCGGCAAGCGCAAACATCCACCAACCGAGGTCGATGCGATAGGCAAAACTTTCGAGCCACTTGTTCATTGCAAAAAAAGCCACCGGCCAGGCGATGAGGTTGCCGAGCAGTATCAGCTTGACGAAATCTTTCGAAAGCAGGGTGATAACGCTGCTCACCGAAGCGCCGAGCACTTTGCGGATGCCGATTTCCTTGGTGCGCTGCTCTGCCATAAAAGCTGCGAGGCCGAAAAGTCCGAGGCAGGCGGTGACAATGGCAAGCAACGCAAATGCGCTGATCAGCTTGGCCGCCCGCCGCTCGAGATGATACTGGTTGCGATAATTGTCGCTGATGAAAGTGTAATCAAACGGCCAGCCGGGAACCAGGCGTTGCCAAACCGCAGCGACGCCCTCCAGAGTTTTCGTGATGTTCGTGGGAGCAAGCCGGAGGGCCACGCTGAGCACGCCGCTGCCACGAACAAAGAGCAATGGCTGGATTTCATGGTGCAACGTTTTGAAATGGAAGTCGCGCACCAGTCCGACGACGCGTCCGGCCAGCCCGCCTTCCGAGCCGAACGCCACCTGCAAATCCCGATCGATGGGAGATTTCAGCCCGAGTCGCTGCGCCGCGGTTTCGTTCAGCACAAACTCGAATGGCAAACTGCTTGTGGAATCCGAATCGAGCCGCCGAATTTGTGTCCGTCCTTCCAGCAAAGTGAGTCCGTAAAGATCGGCGTAATCATCGTCCGCCACCCAAAGCAGTGTGGCCAGCACTTCGGGAGACGTCGCGTCACTCGCGGAACGGACGCGATGCTGCTCGTGGCTGCGATCCCAGGGAATCGAAACCGCGCTCGCATGCAAAACGCCGGGCTCACGCAGAACCGCATGGCGAAAAACTTCCAGGCTCCAATTCCAATCTACCACAACGGCGCGCGGCACCGCCACCATCATAATGTTTTCGCGGTCAACGCCGCGTTTTTCATCCAGCATGAATTGGATCTGTTTGTAAACGACCAGCGTCCCCACGAGCAGAACGATGGTGGCGGCAAACTGGAAGGCGACCAGCCCTTTTCGCAAAGCGCCTGCGGTCGCACTCGGCGTAAATGCGCCTTTGAGCACATGGATCGGGGCGAAGGAGGACAGATAGAGCGCCGGGTAACTGCCGGCCAAAAGTCCGGTGCAAACTGCGATAGCGATCAAAACGAGCAACGACGTGCCATCGAGCTGATTGATAGGCGGCAGTTTCACGCCGGAGAGTGCGCCGAAAGTTTCGTGCAGCACGCCGACGATCACAAGCGAGAGGCCGATCGCCAACAGGCACATCAACACGGATTCTCCCAGATATTGCGATACGAGCTGCCGGCGCGACGCGCCCACGGCTTTGCGCACACCGACTTCCTGCGCTCGCCGCGCTGCTCGCGCCGTCGCCAAATTCATGTAGTTGATGCACGCGATGAGCAACAGGATGACCGCTACCGCTGAAAAAATGTACAAATAAGTTCTGTTGCCGTTCGGTTCGAGCTCGTGGTCGAGATGGGAGTCGAGGTGGATGTGCGTAAGTGGCTGCAGCGCGAAGCTGATATTCCCGACGAGATTTTCCGGAAAATGGCGCTGAATGAGCGCCGGCAGTTGCTGCGCCAGCGTGGCCGCATTCTTATGTGCGGGAATCTTGAGGTACGTCCAGACTTCTTTTTCGCTCCATTCGTCCGGGAATCCTCTGCCATCAAAAGCGATGAAGTCGAATTTGAAATGCGTGTTCGGAGGCAGGTCGCGCACGATGCCCGTTACCGTGAAGGTACGGCTGTTGTTGATTTGCAATTGCGCGCCGACGGGATTTTGCTCGCCAAAATATTTTCGCGCCGTTGCTGCCGTGATGATGATTGAATAGGGGTGGCGCAAAGCCGTTTGCCGATCTCCGTGCAGCAGCTCGAGCGCGAAAACGTTCAGAAAGGTGGAATCGGCGCGATAATAGCGGCTTTCATTAAACCGGCGGTCGCCGGCGCCGACAAGCACGTCGCCATAAAACCAATAATAGAGCCGGGTGACCTTCAGATCGGAATAAGTCTCGGCGAGGAGGGGAGCGAGGTTCGCCGTCGTCAAAGCCGTGCGCTCGATATTGCCCGCGCTCTTGTCCGTCGTGACGAGGCGAAAGATGCGATCGGCGTCTTGCAGATGCCGGTCGTAGCTCAGCTCATAGCGCACGTGCAGCAGAATCAACAAACACGCACTGATGCCGATCACCAGTCCGGCGAGATTCAACAGCGCAAACAATTTGTGGCGCGCGAGATTTCGTAGCGCGATTTTGAGGTAGTTTTTAAACATAGCTTCGCTCCAGTTATCAGTTATCAGTGTTCAGTTATCAGTTTTACTGAATACTGATCACTGGTTACTGCTTTACTCGCACCGCAGCGCCTCAACCGGATTCGCCAGCGCCGCTTTGACCGCTTGCGTGCTCACGGTGAGCAGCACGATCACAAGCGCGGCGGCGGCAGAGAGTGCGAACACTTCCCAGCCAATATCAACGCGGTAAGCGAAATCTTGCAGCCAACGATTCATCGCCAGCCAAGCCACCGGCGCGGCAACGATGCTGGCAACGGCAACGAGCTTCAAGAAGTCGAGGCTGAACAGCGCCGCAATATTGGCAGCCGAAGCGCCCAGGACTTTTCGAATGCCGACTTCCTTCGTCCGCTGGCTCACGGCATAGATGATCGACCCGAGCAATCCGAGACATGCCACCACGATGGCCAGCATCGCAAATACTCCGAACGCATAACCGAAACGCTCGTCGGCGCGATATTGGCGGTCGAAGAATTCGTCCAAAAAGAAATACTCGAAAGTCGCCTCGGGAAAAATATCGTTATACAAATGCCGCGCTTCGGCAAGAATGGTTGGCAGATTGGCGGCGTGAACTTTGAGCGAGAAAAAACGATATTCGGCATCGATCAGCTTGAACAAGACGGGGTCCATCGTTCTTTTCAAGCTGCGATTGTGAAAAGGCGCCAGCACGCCAACGACGGTCAAAGTGTCGCTGTTCCTCCAAACGAGGCGTTGCGCCAGCGCCTGCTCCGGCGTCGCGATTTCCAAAAGCTGCAAAGCTTCCATATTGAGAAGGGCTGCCCGCTCGTCGCTTTGAAATTCTTTTGAGAAGAAGCGCCCCGCCGCCAGGCCGAATTCGAAGCTGGGAAGAAACTGCTCGTCAACGCCAACAGTGTAGATCGTGCTCGTTCGCTCGGCTCCAGGCTTCCCTACTGAGGTTGCCCACACATTGTCATCGCCTGGCACCGCAGTTGAAACGGTGGCGCTCTTCACGCCTGGCAATTTGAGCAATGCCGTTTTCAAGCGCTCGGCTTTCACGGCGTGATTGCGATCTTCCATTCCGATCGATTTGAGCACGAGCGTCTGCTCGATGGCAAAACCCAATTTCCGGTTGCGCACGAAATTCAGTTGCTGCGAGATGATCAACGTTCCCGCGATCATGGCGACGGCGACGCCGAATTGAAAAATCATCAAAGCTTTGCGCACCAATAATCCGGATTGCGAATTTTTAAAGCGGCCTTTCAAAACGAAAATCGGCTTGAGGCCCGACAACACCGCGGCCGGATACAGGCTTGCCATCACGCCGCCGCTGAAAATCAGCGCGCCGCCGAGCAGCCAAATCCATTCGCCTTCGCGCCAAAAGAATCCTTGTGGTTCCTGGCCGATGATTCGCCAAAGCAACGGATTACCGGCTTCGACCAGCGCGATTGCCAATACAAATGCAATCATGTTGAGCAGCCACGATTCGATCATAAACTGCAACACGAGCTGCCCGCGTGTGGCGCCGGCGACTTTTCTGACGCCGACTTCCCGAGCCCGATCGGCGGCGCGGGCCGTCGCAAGATTGACGTAATTTATCCAGGCCACGCCCAAAACGAACACCGCGATGACCACCAGCACATTGACCGCTCGGGCATTGCCGTTCGGCTCGATTTCGAATAAAAGATCGGAGTGCAGATGAATATCTCGCACGGGCTGCAACACCCATTTCTCCTGCCGATTTCTCGACCGCAGCCGCTCGCCTTTGTATTTTTCAACCAAGCCGGAGAGTTTGGTTTGCGCTTTAACGGCATTCGCGGCGGGCTTCAACAAAACGTAGGTGTAGAAATCATACCAATCCCAGCTTTGCTCGGCGGGCATGCTCGCCGATTGTGAACCGTCGCCTGGCTCGACGGTGGCGCGCGCCAATGTTTGGTAGGAAAACAGCATGTTCATTTTCAAATGCGTGTTGGCCGGCTGATCGCGGAACACGCCTTGCACGAGATATGATTCCAGAACATTCAGCCCGAGCGTATTCGAGCTGAGCTTGAGCGTTTTGCCGAGAGGATCGTCATCGCCGAAATATTTTCTTGCCGTCGTTTCAGAGAGAATGACCGCGCCGGCGTTCGCCAATGCGGTGTTGGCGTCTCCCCGCAGAAACTGCAATCCGAACATCGTGGGAATCGAAGCATCGGCATGATAGATGCGCTCCTCGCTGAATCTCGCATTCTCGCGAAGCACGACGCCGTCGGCTTGCACCAGCCTGCCGGAATTTTCCGCTTCGGGAAGCTCGGCAAGTATCGCGGGGGCAAGAGCGGGAAAAATCGTCGCCGACTGAATTTTCAAAACGTTGTCTTGATAGCGCTCGAGATAGACGCGATACAAATCCTGATGGCGCGGGATGAACGTTTCGTAGCCGTGCTCAAACCCGACGTACTGCGCGATAAACAAAGCGACCGCGGTCCCCGCCACCAATCCAGCGATATTCAGCAGCGTGAAAATTTTATTGCGCCGCAAGTTGCGCAACGCGCCTTTCAAGCAAGATTGCAGAATCATCGTTATTTCCTTTGTCGAGGGGAGTGTGGACTTTCTAGTCCACAAGCACGTCGCGGACAAGAAAATCCGCGCTCCCTCTTTATTAACGAGGCACAAGTTTACGTTTTATATCTCACGTTTCATTCATATCGCAACGCTTCCACTGGATTCGAGAGCGCAGCTCGAATGGCCTGCGTGCTCACGGTCAGGAGCGCAACGGCCAATGCGCCCATGCCGGCCAGTGCAAAAACCCACCAGCCGATCTCGATGCGATAGGAAAAATTTTGCAGCCAGCGGTTCATCGCGTACCACGCAATCGGCCACGCAAAGAGATTGGCGACAAACACCAGCTTGACAAAATCCTTTGACAGCAATGAGAGAACGCTGGCGACCGAAGCGCCGAGCACTTTGCGGATGCCGACTTCTTTGGCGCGTTGCTCCGCCGCAAACGCCGCCAAACCGAACAGGCCGAGGCAGGCGATGCAAATGGCCAGAACGGAAAAAACCTCGACGGTTCTTTCCGTTTTTTCTTCGGCGAGATAGAGGCTGGCAACGTAATCATCCAAAAACTGATATTGAAATGGAAATCCTGGCACGAGCTGCTGCCAGCCTTTTTCCAAAAAGGCGAGCGTGCCCGAAATATCTTGTGGCGCGATTTTCACCGAGATCTCGGAAAACCAGCGCGGCCAATACATCATCATCTCCGGGGAAATCACTTCGTGCATGGATTGATGATGAAAATCTTTTATCACACCGATGATCGTGCCTTCGATATCATTCACTCCGATCGTCACTTTTTTGCCGATGGCCTCTTCCGGCTCGCGCAGGCCCAATTGTTTGAGCGTCGCTTCATTGATGACGAAAGCCTGCATCGCGTCGGTGGAAATCTGCGGCGAAAAATTTCTTCCCGCCAGCAGCGTTAGGCCGAAACCCTCGAGAAAATTATAATCGACGAAATTCAAGCGAATGTCGAAGCGCTGCTCGTCCGCCCTGCCGCGCGGATAAAGCGTCGAGCCAAAATTATTTCTTCCCAGCGGCGCGACAAAGCAGGCAATGGCGGCGCGTACTTTCGGGTTTTTTGAAAACTCATTTTTGATCACTTGATAATTTTTTCGGACGGATTCGTCGCGCAGCGGAATGACGAGAGTAAGCTCGCGGTCAAAGCCGAGGTCGGCCTGCTTGACGAAGCGCAATTGCTCGCGGATGATCAAAGTCGAGGCGATCAAAACGACGGAAATGGCGAACTGCGCCACGACCAGAATCCGGCGCAACGCGAACGCACCTTTGCCGGTGCGACGGCCCGCCTTGATTCCCTTCAAACTTTCCGCCGGTTGAAAGGCCGAGAGCACAAAGGCCGGATAAATGCCTGCTGCCACGCCGACGAGCAAGGTGAGACCGGCAATGCTCAAAATCGCCAACGCATTTTTCTCAAAAACAAACTTGTTCTCATAAATTTTTTTGCCGTTGGCTTCGATCAATGATTCGCCGTAAAAAAAGGTTCGCGCCAATTTCACAAATTCGGGATATTCCAAACGCAGCGCCGGCGCCGCGGGATAGGGCGTTGAGGCGGTAAAACGATTTCCCGCCGGGGTTTTGCTTTCAACCGCGATACGATAGATGTGATCGGCGCGTTCGTGAAAGGCGTCGTACTCCAACTCTTGCTGAATGTGCCGCATGATCAGCAGAAAGCAAGTCATGCCAAGCGCCAGTCCCACAATATTGATCGCGGTGAAGCCTTTGTGGCGGCGGGAATTTCTGAGCGCAATTTTGAGGTAGCTTTTGAACATGGCTTTCTCCAGTATTCAGTATTCAGTGATCAGTGATCAGTGAACAAGCTATCAGTGGCTGTTACTGTTTACTGAACACTGATAACTGATTACTGCTTTTTACTCATAACGAAGCGCCTCAACCGGATTTGCCAGCGCGGCTTTGAGGGCTTGCGTGCTCACGGTCAGCAGCGCGATGAGCAAGGCGAGTCCGCCGGCGAGGGCGAACATCCACCATTCCATTTCAACACGAAAAGCGAAGCTCTGCAGCCATTTGTTCATGGCATACCACGCGAGCGGCCAGGCAATCAGATTTGCCAGCAATACCAGCTTGACAAAATCTTTAGAAAGCAGCGTGACGACATTGGTCACCGTTGCGCCGAGCACTTTGCGCACGCCGATTTCTTTGGTGCGGCGCTCGGCGGTGAACGCAGCAAGACCGAACAATCCCAAACACGCGATGCCGATCGCAAGAAATGCAAATGCTTGAAACACGCGCCCGAGCTGCTGATCGGCCTGGTGCAGGCGCGCGAAATCATCATCGAGAAAATAGTAGTCGAGCGGGTAACTCGGCGCAAACTTGCTCCACACGCTGTTGAGGTGTTCGAGAGTTTCTGTTACGCCCTGCCGCGAGAGGCGAAACGAGATGAAATTCAGTTTGTCCATCGGCATGATGTTAATGACCAGCGGCCAGACCGTTTCACGAAACGAAAAAATATTGAAGTCCTTTACCACGCCGACGATCTTACCAGGATAATCTTGTCCGGCGTGGCTCATGGTGATGCTGCGGCCGAGCGCTTCCGCTGCAGATTTCCATTGCGCCATGCGCACGAAAGCTTCGTTGACGAGGAACGCGCCGGCGGCATCGGTGGGAAACTGCTCGTCAAAATCACGGCCGGCGGCAACGCCGATTCCGTAAGTTTTCAGGAAGTCGTGATCGACAAAGAAACGCGTATGGCCGTCGGGTTCCAAGCCCTCAACGGTATAGCCCGCGCCATTGCCGGCTTTGGCGGGAACCTGCTCGGTCGCGGTCATCGCCAGCAGATTGGAATGTTGCAACAGCGCGTGCTTGGCCGAGCGATAGCTGTTGCGGATTTGATCGTTGAGCGGCGCGACGACGATCACGTCACGATCGAAGCCGAGATTCTTGTTGCGCACGAATTGCATCTGATAGTAAACCACCGTCGTGCAAACCACCAAAATCACCGAAATGGCAAATTGGAAAATCACCAACCCTTTGCGCAAAATGACCGCGGCTTTTCCGCCGCCGCTGGTTTTGCCCGTCAAAGAATCAATCGGGCGGCTGGCGGAGAGAAAGAATGCCGGATAGCTGCCGGCAACAACGCCCGTCAAGAGTGCCAGACCGAGCATCATCGCGATGAAAGGCAAATTGTCAGCGTAGTTGATTTCAATGCTCTTGCCGACAATGCTGTTGAGCAATGGCAGGCTTACTTCAATCAAAATAAAAGCGACGGCGAGCGCCAGCAGACTCAAGCAAATGGACTCGACCAAAAACTGCCTGATCAACTCGGCGCGGACAGCGCCCACGACTTTGCGCATGCCCACTTCTTTGGTGCGCTGCGCAGATTGCGCCGTGGCGAGGTTCATAAAATTGATGCAGGCAATCAGCAGAATAAAAGCGGCGATGGCCGAGAAGATATAAACGTAAGCGATGTCGCCGTTCGGCTCCAACTCGGCGCGCAACTTTGAATGCAGGCGAATCTCCGTGAGCGGCTGCAAATGTAAAGTATACCAATGATCCTTGCCCACGTGTTTCTCCAAAAAAGCCGGCAGTTTCGCCTGCACGCTTGCGATAGAGGCGTTCGGCGTGAGCAACACGTAGGTGAAAACGGCCTCCAATCCCCAACCGCGACGGCTCTCCATAACGGAAAGATCTTTTTGGCTTGCGAACGAGGCGAGAAAATCGAATTTGATGTGCGAGTAGTGCGGCACGTTTTTCAAAATGCCGGTGATTTTGTAATCGGTGAACTCGCCGTCATTGTAAGGATCGAGCGATATCGTTTCGCCCAGCGGATTATCGTGGCCGAAATACTTTTGGCTCATCGCTTCCGTGATGACGATGGAGAACGGCTCCGCTAAAGCGGTTTGGGGATTGCCGCGCAGAAAAGGAAAGCTGAAAACTTCGAACACGTTCTTGTCGGCGTAAAAGAAGCGCTCTTCATAAAAACGGTTGTCATCGCGCGCAAACACGCGCTTCTCGCCCCATCCCATTTTGCGAAAGCGCACAACGGCTTCGACTTCGGGAATATCCGCCGCCAACGCCGGCCCCTGGCCAAAACTGGTATTCGCGTTGGTGGGTTGATCGTCTTTCTCAGTACTGAGCGTGAGACGGCAAATCCGCTCCGCGCGCTCATGAAAGCGATCGTAGCGCAGCTCGTCGCGAACATAGAGCAGAATAAGAATGCAACACGTCATGCCGACAGCAAGTCCGGCGATGTTGATAAAGGAATACGTCCGATATTTGAGCAGATGGCGGAGGGTGAGTTTGAAGTAGTTTTTGAGCATGATTTGATTCCTTGTTGTTGGTTCCTGGTCGCTTGTTGCTGGAAGCGCATTACTAAAATCAACCGAGATGGTGGCCGGAAACCAGCAACCAGGCGGCTTGACTTTTTCACTAGCGACTCGTAAATTAAATCGTTTATGATGCAAGCATAGTGTCGTCGCCGGCAAGAGCATCATCAGAGGCATGAATCGTTTTGCTTGACTTTTTCACCGGCAAGCCGTAGATTGAATCGTTTATCATTCAAGCACCTATTAACTCTTAGCCCAGGGGAAAGCCATGACAACGCTCAAAAAACTCGAAGAACTGATTTACAAAGGTTTCAAGGAAACTGACGAACGCATCGAAAAACGTTGGCAAGAATCCGACAAGCGCTGGCAAGAAGCCCGCCAAGAAACCGAAAGGCGTTGGCTGGAAACCGACAAGCGCATCGAACGGTCACATCAACGAACCAAGCAGGATCTGGATAGGATTGCCAAAGAGCTTAACGGTGTCACCGATTCATTGAGCCGGTTCTCCGAGCAAACGGTGTTTCCCGCAACCAAACGCCTTTTTGGCGAACGCGGCATCAAACTGAACCCGCTTTACTCCAACATGGAAGCGCATCTCGACGGCGACAACATGGAAACCGATATCATTGGCTTGGGGCCGAAATGCGCGGTTTTGATCGAAGTCAAATTGCGGTTGCGGCAAGCCGATGTCAAAGAATTTTTAGAGAAAAAGCTGCCGCGTTTTTTTGATTTCTTTCCAGGCTTTCGCCGGCCCATCTTATACGGCGGCGTCGCCGGCATGAGCATCGACAAAGGCGTCGATCGTTTCGCCTATAAAAAAGGCCTGTTTGTCATCAGCCAAACCGGCGACAACGTGCAAATTCTGAATGACAAGAAATTCAAGCCGCGCTCTTTCGCCGTTGTCCAAGATACTCGCTTTCCCAAACGCAAGGCCAAGCGGCAGAGGGCATAGAGCAGAGGGCAAAGGTGTCTCGTTGTCTCGTCCTGAAAATAGTTGACACTTTTTTTGTTGTTTGTTTTGTATTTCATCTAACTCCAGTAACCCGTAGGGTTACTGGAGTTAGAGAGTTCAAGAGTTCGCGAGCGGCGCGGTGCCGCTTG